>Ga0268246_10000001_pt1 | contig 389952 bp, 334 predicted proteins | sample AgamicOrSfe_FD_200242 | JGI IMG/M metagenome (GOLD analysis project Ga0268246, IMG submission 200242) | Agave microbial communities from Guanajuato, Mexico - Or.Sf.e (v2) (version 2) | ecosystem: Host-associated > Plants > Phyllosphere > Phylloplane/Leaf | place: Guanajuato, Mexico... | reverse complement strand
CCCTAACCCCAACCCCAACCCTAACCCCAACCCTAACCCTAACTTTTCATTAAGTACACAAGCGGCGGCAGGAAGATTCATGGGACAGCTTTCAAACAAATTACTACTACAGGTTGTCGTTGCGGCTCAACCCTCGGAAATCCTCCTTGCTGTATTATATGACATCATTGTTGTCCTTGATGGGGATCCACTGTCACATGCAAATTCCGTTCGCAGATCCACACACGGTGCTACAAAACAAATCCTCATGCAGTGGCCGTCATAACGCGGTCACGATGCCTCAACACCGTTGGCAATACCAATAAATCATTTCAACCTTCAGCTCCCTCCCACAACACCACCCCCAACATGGCTCCCACTCTCGAAGTCGGCCTCGACGGCACCATCTCAGACAAACCAGTCCGCAGATTCACCTCTCACCCTTCCGATAAACCATACGCCGTAGCAATCAGCACCACTCCAGTCACCTACGAACGTCTCCCATACATCCCATCTCCAGATACCAAACTAGTTGACCCTGGCACTGCTCGCGCCAACACCGCCCCAACCACTGAAAACCCAACCGGCTCCGACGAGTGGTCACGCCGTCATGCTGACAAGACCGTCGTTGAACAGCACGCTGCATATTGGGACCGCGATGACGACGGCATCATCTGGCCATACGACACCTACATCGGCTGTCGCAACTATGGCTGGGACATGCTCCTCTCAGCGTTGGCAACCTTCATCATCAACTTCAACCTCTCATACCCTACCGTCCCAGGCATCCTCCCAGACCCATTCTTTCGCATCTGGGTGAAGCGTCTACACAAGGACAAGCACGGCAGCGACAGTCAGAGCTACGACAACGAAGGCCGATTCCGTCCCCAACAATTCGAGGACTTTTTCGCCAAATACGACCGCGGTAACAAGGGCGGTCTCGACATTTCTGACCTTCTCCGAGCGCATAAAGGTCAGCGCATGGCCTTTGACTTTTTCGGCTGGAGTGCAACCTTTTTCGAATGTGAGTTCGAACATCACGAACCGCGATCACTACTAACAACCGCAGGGCTTGCTGTATATCTCCTTGTCTGGCCAGAAGACGGTATCATCCGCAAAGAGGACGCTCGCGGTGTCATGGATGGCAGTTATTTCCAGAAAAAGGCCGATGAGACGGCTGAAAAGAGGAGGAGACAGCGGGAGAACAAGGGCTACAATGGTAGACAGATTCAGCAGTTCGAGACTCGCAAACTTCGCTGAGAAAGATAGCGGACGGACAGAAACGGACATTCTTGAGTCGTCAATTCTATCGACACAGATGGCCAGGAAAGAGGTCGAAAGTCCATCGAGTTGCGGCGACATAGATGCGGCAAGTCAGTAACGATTAGGTCAGTAGTCGAGTGCTGAGACTGCACTTTACGAGATATGAATCATAGTTTTCTGGAATGCGGTCAATAGATGGCGATGAATTGTTCCAAGCTTGGATTCGAATGTGTTTCCGTGCTGAATGGATCGATACAAAATGACACTCCTTAGAGCGGGACGTCGGCACATCTTTCTCCCTCGAATCCTCTCTGGTCGTTGTGGAAGCTCCTCGTGCATGTCTTTCAGACTGAAGAACTCGGATAGATCCTGGTCTCAAAGTCGTTTATGACTTGTTCGTTGGCGGCTGTCTTTGATCTTGAACGCTCTGCGAGATGTTGTCGTGATGATGCAGAGTAGAATGAATGGCGCTTATCTGCTTCATCGCCAGTCCAGCAGAGCGTCTTTGTCGGTCCTATACGACCAGATCGCAGTCTATCTCGAAGCCTTTACGATGTAAGTGTTCAGCCCAAGCCCCATTCGACTATCGTTCGTATCGAGGCATTAAATCGTGAGGTGAATCCAGCAAATGAATTGCCCACACACAACAGCTCGAGTCGTTCGAATATCGCGGTCGAGTATGATCAGAGGAATAAAATATCAGATCGTCATCACTCCTCCCATGCAGCGACCAGCGTTTGTATGCCAGCGAGTAGATCGGGAATCTTGAAAGGTTTCGTCTGTAACCATGACAGTCAGCACAACACTGATACAGTAACGGAGGGAGGACAGGAACTCACCGTAACATCGTCCATACCAGCGGCCAACACGATATCCTTTTGCTCTTGTCGGGCGTTTGCCGTAACTGCCATGACCGGTATATGTCGGACCAACTCTCCCTCCTGCTCAAGTTCCCTGATCCGTTGAACACATGCTATACCACCCATGACGGGCATCTCAATGTCCAGAAGAATGACAGATAGCGACTTTGAGTCTGCGCCAGACAATCTGTACAAATTTGTTGTTTCCAGGAATTTCAAAGCTTCGAGACCATTATCGGCCAAGCTCACAGACTTACATCCGGCTCTTCGTAGCTGATGCGCAAGGACTTTCTGATTCACTGGATTGTCTTCGACCACTGTAGGTTGGTAAGTAAATGTAATGAAAAAAGAACGAATCTCGACCAACATACCCAAGACATCTACATCTTTCAACTCCGCCAACTGCCCGCTTCTGGGCGGTCTCCGAGGCACAAAGGCTTTCAACACTGGCGGTATCGGAGGCGGTTCCCGAGACTGTTCAACAAGACTTACACCTGCCTTGGCAGCATCGACCTGCATACTTTCAAGGCTTGGTAAAGCATCTCCATTGGTCTTTGGCATCGTTGTCCCTGAACGGTAGGCTTTGATGTAAAAGGCAAAGGTGCTACCAACGTTCGGTGTGCTCTGTATTCCGATCTGGCCGTTGTGAAGCTCAACAAACTCCCGGGATATGAACAATCCGAGACCAGAACCACCATACGATTTCTCAGTACGAACCGAGGCTTGTTGAAATTTGTGAAAGAGATTCTGCATCTCATGCTCCTCAATACCACATCCAGTATCTTTGACACTGAACCATATGTAGACCACGTCGTCGGGTTCGGAAGATCGGAGTTGCGGGATTGATTCGCCATTGTGCATTTCCAAGGGTCCTTTGGCGCGCGGCGGGAACAGTGCAACATCTAGCATAGTCTCTGTAGGTGGCACGGTCGAAGCGCCCATGGTCATTGTGATCTTGCGATATTCTGATCGCTTCGTGAATTTTATGGCGTTGCTCAAAAGGTTGATAAATACTTGCTTGATCCTGTTCGAGTCCATGAGCACATGAGAAAGAGCAAGATCTGTACAGCTCGGCAGAATGTTGACCTCACTCATGATGTCTGCATCTTTGAGAGCGGGCGTCATGATCAAGAGTCCAGAATCGAGAATTGCTCGTGCTTGGACGTTTTCGTAGTCAAGATTGAATAGTCTAGAGTCCAGTTTCGATAGTGTGAGAACATCGTCGACGACATTCTTCTGGTGTAGCGCACACAGCGTTACTGTTCTGGCGGCTTCTCTGATGGCGGCAGCTTCGCTTTCCAGTTTCTGATAACCATCCTCTGGGAGCAGTGCCAAAATCTCATCGGCAAGCAGCAGAATCGACGACAGCGGGTTCCGAATCTCATGTGATATCATGTCTAGAAACTTCTCAGCAGCTCGTTTGTTCTCGAGAGCTTCATTCAACCTCTCCTCTTTGATCGACTCCAAATTCTTGCGATGCGTAATTTCCGAAACCCAGCCCTGGAAGGATGTAATGTCCCCTTTCTCATCCAGCTCCGGAAAGATGATACCTTCCATCCAACGTTGTATAGCACCCGGTGGTGATCTCAAGCGATACTCACACAAAGCATGTTGTTTCTCTATAAAGACTTTCATCATGAGATCCTTTGCACTTTGGTGATCTTCCTCATATAATGCGCGACCCCAAACAAATTCGGTGGGTGAGAATCTGTAGAATTGCTCCTTGGTCAAGCCGAATATATCAAGATATGCTTGATTAGCGTACAGTGGTCGGGTATCTGCTGCGAAAATAAACATTCCAGCAGGAGCGTTTTCGCCCATACGTGCAATGGCTTCTTCATTCTGTTGCAGTTTGAGTTTCGACGATCGTAGCTGATCCAGGAGCATCAAGTTGGCCTTTTCCATACGACTCCTGTCTTCCGGGAGTCGAACTTGAACAACGCAACGCTCCAAAAGTTCCTGAAGTGACTTTGCAAAGATCATGCCTTCTTCCACAGGCCTCCGAGGATTCATACCTAGCACTACATATGCTACCGGGGCTCCAATGCTGCTGGTCACAGGAACAACGCAGGCGGAGTTTACAAGGCCGCGTGAACTTGTAACGGTAAGCTCTACTGGCAATGTGTCGAGTCTGTCTTGTAGCAAGACAATGATGCTCTTGGCTCGATCAAATGAGGCTGCTAGCATCTGAGAAGGAGTCTCCGAGGGTTCAAGATCAAGTCCGAACCAGGCTCGAAGACAATAACCAGATTGCGAAGGTGAGGGTAAGCCGTCACCGGAGTCGGTATCAGCATGGTCAAGGCTATAGACAAGTCCATAAACGACGTCTTGCGACTGTGCTTGCAAAGCATCAATGCAGCCAGACCAGAGTTCGGCCATTGAGTCTGTTTTTGCTGCATAATCAGTAATGGCCGTGAGGACCTTTTCGCGATTCGCTCGATAAACCATAGAAGTGACCTCGGTGTGTTCTAAAACGGTACCACACCAGTAACCTTCTGGTGAGGTCAGAGGGATGTATTCGAGATTATGGTATGTCTCTTCCAGATAGCCACGGCGCTCGGTAAGGAATTCGGCGGCTTTGATAGGCGTTCGTTTTCCTGTGTTGAGACTCTCGCGAATGTTTTGTCTGTGTCTATTGGCGAGTTCGGCGCCCCAGATGCTTGCGAGCGGCTTCCCCATCGAGGCCGGATGGAATCGAACCATCATTTGGACAGCTGCTTCGTTGTACAACATTATCATGTCCTCACCCCAAAGGATAAACCGGGGCTCTTGGCACGCCATGATGGTGACAACACGAGCGCGTAGTTCGACAGGCCAGGTATGCATTGGACCAAAAGCTGTGTTAGTCCAGTCCAATCTCCGCAGATAGAGAAGCCATGGATCTGTAGGAAGGTCTGGGTGCTCAATCCAGTCAACGCGGAAGCTGGTGAGGGGCATCTCAGACGAGACGTCGGAAGCATCGTGAACGTTGGTGTGATGGGTATGATAGGCTGTTTTAGCCTGCTCGTTTTTTGGGAGAATATTCCAATCAAGCCTCCTACAATAGACCAGCGTCAGACCGCATTTCAGGTTGTTGGCGGACCAGTCCTGGCCACCGAAGATGCCAACATGGCGCGGCTTCGCTGCTTCGGACAGAGGCGGAGGATCCTGGAGGAGATGAACAGCCCAAGTTTCGAACGACTGCAAGTCTTCTTGCGACTGTTTGATGAAGATGGTGAGCGCTTCGTTTAAAAAGACAATTTCCAGGTCGGGTGGCTGTGAGACGGTGGAAGGCTTCTCCTGGAGCACGAATGACGGCCGATCGTCAGCAGAAACAAGCTCGACAATTAAGTCTCGCTCCTCCTCTGTAGCGACCATGTCAATTATGGGAGATGGCCGAGAGCTTCAAAGAGGACAGTAACAAGGCGGGCACATGCCAGCGTTACGTGCTGACGCTTCGAGGTCACGCTCCGAGGTCATCGATGGCCGTTGACGACTGAGATTGTTCCACGCTGGATCGGGGCAGATCCAAACGCTCACGTGACTTTTCACGTTCAAGCTGTTCGTCTCCCTTTCTCGGGCGCATTCTTGCTCAATAAACATGGAGTAAAGTACTTGTCTTTGTGACATGCAAGACTCAAACAATAATGGGCTGCGAATAAGAGAAAATTGTGCCATCAACGCATGTCAAAACCCCTGACGATGGAGATGTGCAGTCTCATTAGTGCCAGTGCCGGTGCATAAGGCGACTAGTACCGTGTGATGCAGCCGCGGTAGGAGTATTTCTAGGACCAATCTCTTGCACGTGGCATCTACTGGAGGTCTGCAGTACGCCTCGAGCACGTTGCCACAGATCTGAAAGTACATGTATCTAGAACATTGTGCTAGACACGCACACAGACATTCCCACGAACGTAAGGTAGTTCTTTGTCAAAACCCAAGTGATGTACGGCATGTAGATTCTGCATGCCAGATGAATCGAGCGTCAGCGGCATCAGGCGGCCACCACATGTACCACCTACGTCGTTCTTCCCCGAAAGGTCAACATTTTCCCGTCCGTGTCTTGACTCGAGACGCGCTATACAAGGTTCACAAAGACCTTGGCCCGTCGCGGTAGAGGGCGACGGACTTTTTGCGTGTTTCGCCCGGTCCGGCGATCCCCATTCGAAAGGTGGTCCGGGTGGTCCCTTCTTGATTTGCCGGCGCGGTCAACGTCGCTGCCGCAAAAGGTACAAAGCACTCACTAGGTCATGCATACCGAGCCTGATCTAGTGATTCTAAGCAGATTCTGCCGGGGTACTGTACTGTTGCTATATATCTTCGAAGCTCGTCTGATGAGCGATTTGTAAATGATCTATCAAAGGGTATGAAGAGATGTTCAGCGATGTTCAGCGATGTTCAGCGATGTTCAGCTTCTCCTTGACCTCGACTTGTTTCACATCTGCTATGCCCGTTTCGAGAAGCTCATGCATCTCTCCCCACCTTTACCAGATTTCTTTTGCTTAGTTCAAGCCAAGAAACACCATTGACTTTTTCCCGGCGATGATTTGTGAGGCACTACGTAGCACAGCATGTAACTTTGTTCGCTCGGGCCTGTCAACCTCGCAGTAGCGTCGGGCGACTTGCAACCAACGCATCACGCCCAATCTAGGCTTGTCTTCTTCCGCTGTCCTCGTCCTTGTCCGCGTCTCCGGCTCCTGACGATATTCTTTCGTCTTCCTCCTTGATACCCAGCACGACACTCGACAAAGACTCTCTCTTCAAGCTCAACGACCTACGATTCTTTCTTGTGCAGCAATTGATACCGATCGCACATTGCTGCCGATAACGAACCCGCGACGTTCAGATACTGGTACCCGTTATCGCCGCCCCCCGTCGTCATCGCATCCGAAACGCCGTACCAACACCTTACAACATGCAGAAAACTCAAGGAATTAGACCTGCGCATATGACCGCCAAGAGCATATTCGATCGATATACCTCGCGATCAAAACGTACACCGCAACCGCAACCGCAGTACGACTCCTCTGCGGACACAAGCCCATCGCACTCTTTATCGCACAATCACTCTTCCTCGGAAGCCTCTCCCCCATCGGCTCAAACATCCCACACGTCACTCGAGACATCATGGCTCCACGATGAGAGCGGACAGATCTCCAATCAGAACCACAATCGCGATTCCGCCATAACACTCGACGATTCTTGCCAATACGATGCCGACGACTGGTTTGCGCAGTTCCGCGGTGACCTCGACATTTCCGACGCGCCGCCAACTCCGGCAGCATTGGCATCCGCCGGCGAGATTCCAGTCTACGATTCCGTGGGAAACTCAAGATTATTCAAGAGCTTGTTCTCCGTCGGCGAGGTGGTTGGCGACAGACAATTGATCATCTTCATTCGACATTTCTTCTGTGGAGTACGTCCACCGCGAGCATCGCAAGATATGATATACAATGCTAATTAACATGGACAGGCTTGTCAAGCATACGTCAAAGCAATCACAAAATCCATCAACATGCAGACATACTTCACAATGGCCATTCCCACCTCAATTATCGTCATTGGCTGCGGCTCCCCCGAACTCATTCGCCAATACAAAGCCAACACCCAATGTCCATTCCCAATCTTTGCCGATCCCACTCGAGCGCTATTCAAGCATCTCGGTATGGGTATCACGCTTGACATGCTGGGCAGGAAGAGACCAGAATATATGAAAGACACCAATGCACTTAAGTGGTTACATGGCCAGAACAAGGAGATCCTCGCTACAAAAGGTAGGAAGAAGTTCCGCGGCGGTAACTTGTTACAGATTGGTGGAGAGTTTCTGTTTCAAGAAGGCGAAGTCCACTGGTGCCATCGCATGAAGAACATGAGAGGCCACGCCGAGGTCGATGTTATCAGACGCGTCCTGGGAATCGAACCATCACCCGCAACATGACCCGCTCGGCCGTCTTACGTTACGACATGTTTCCTGCATTGCATCGGCGTCGAAATCTTTTTGATTTGTTGGAATCTGTTTTTCATTTTCTTCGATACACCCAGAGAATTCTGACCCTGCATCTATTTACCAGATGTCGATCGCAACAAGCATGCGTGTGTCTTATTTGTACATATCCAGACCGTAGAGGACTATGTCGGCAATTACTGTCGATGTGGATCAGTCATGTTCCAGTCATGTCTTTTCTAATTCTAATCATGTCAACTTGGTTCATACGCTTCTGTTTGCTCGTACTCGAACCCCTCGAACGGCTGTTACAGCACAACTCCGATGAGTTCATCGATGAGCACAACATCATCTGGAATGTGATTGCTCGAACCTTAGCTTTCAAGTCACGACTCGCTGGCTACATCGTAAGGATGTCTGCTCAGTCCTGACTCATTCTGATTCAGTTGCATTTATTCTACGCCTAACAGACCGTTGCCGCAAACCACCAACGCCACGCTGGTATCAAATTCTTGTTCTAACAAAGATCCTCATCTGGACCGGTCCTGCCCGACCGATATACACATAATCCAGCCTCTATTGGTGTTGTTTTTAGTCAAATCGCCTTTGATTTCCGAGCTCGCCCATGGCAAACAGCAAAGGCTCATCGTCTTCTACTGCGTATGTGGGACGATCGTCGCTCGGCACTGATGCACTCCGGAGGCCAAAGGGCATGACATCATCGTCATTATGACTTGAGGTTCGAGGTTGCTGATGGTGGACTGAACTGGATCGTCGTGAAGTTGGAAATGTCCGTGGTGAAGTCGGTATATCGATTGCAGTGGTTCCTCTATCCCTGCCGGCGGCCTCACTCGCTCTATTCTCATCTATGCTATCTGCTCTTGTAGGCATCTGCCGCGTACGACTGCGACTCTCTTCCCGCGAGTATTCGGCAATACTATTGTTACTCAAGCGCGAAGGGATTGCTGGCATGTGCGGCGTATGTGGGGAGACTGCCTTGCCTGGCGATGATGAAGTGGAGACCAGGCCGGGGACGTTTGACAGTTGTCTGCTAGATGAAGTCGAAGATCTTTGCAGCATGAGTGAAGACGACAGTGAATCGGAAAACTGAGCTGTCGAGTCCTTCATCTTGGCGAACTTTGAGTATTGAGCTGCTGTTCGCTGCGAGTTTGCGTCCAATGACGCCTGATCGGTCTTGTTGAAGCTGGGCAGGCCGTGGGAGCTTTTTTCCAATAACTTGATAAAATCGCTAATGTTCTCAGAGTCTTCGTGGCTTGCACTTTCTGCTTCGTTCATGGTGATCGAAGCACGATGGGTAGACGAGGACACACTACCGCGACTACTGTTACCATCTTCCTCAGTTTTGCTGCCGACGCTGGAAGGAAACCTAGCCTTGCGGTTGCCGAAGCTGCTACTGTAACGCTGAATCGGTGCAGGTTTCGGGGAGCTAGAACCAGAAGAGACCACAGCCGTCTCGTTTGTCAACCCGGGAGTGCGAAGAGCTTGCTGCGGAAGGGCATTCAGCGATGATCTACTTCTGTTGTGCTGAGGCAGGGTCATTCCGGCATTTTTCGGAAGTGATCCACCAGGGGAAGGAGGGATCATGAGCGCGCTTCCAGGTGACGACGATAACGAACCAGCTTTGAATGGTTGGAAGGACACCGAAGGGCGACGTGGAAAAGATGGTGATATCGTATCGGACCTCAGTGAGGACTTGGAACCCACAGCAGGTGGAATGACAGGCGACGGTCCTCGGATGTCTTCTTCTCCGGTACTGGGCATTCGAGCCCACGGCTTGTACCTTGAATCTTGCGAAAGTTCACCAGAAGTACTGTCCGATGTACGAGTGGAGGAGACTGCCGTACTGGGGGCGAATTTCTCGGACAGTAACCGCTCAGCAGTGTCCAGCTCGAAATTACAGTTAGTTCGGTACTTGACAGAGACCTTGAGTAATCCCAACACGCAAGGCAGGGCGGCGAAATGATACTCTTCCGTCACAGGTCCCGGTGCCAACAAGGGAAGACCCAGTGTATCTTCTGCAGTATTCATGGCGTTTGCAATGCGATATCTCGGCTTCGGCATAGGACCGTTCCCATTCCCATTTCCATTGCTCCTTGCTATCCTTCGGGTGAACTTCCAGCCCGGCAAGAATCTGGCATAGGTGTAAAGTGATTTGAGCATAACGACTCCCTTTTTGTACACATTCGGGGGCGGATCTGATAGCTGGGCTGTGGGAGCGGCGCCGGGATCTACCAGATCAATCGTCCAGCGCTCGTAAACAACTTCGGTCAGAGGAGCTTCAGCAGCGGTGCTAGCTTTGGCCAAGGCCTCTCCAACATCCCATCGTCTTTCGTCGTCGTCGACGGCCACAAGTGTCTGGTTCTGAGCCAGGCGTGTCGTGTCGAGGTAGATATCGATGACCAAAGGCTTTGGTCTTTTCCTAACAGCTTCCATGTTTTTCCATTCTTCGAGGTCCTGAGTAAGCGTATTTGTATCTTGGATCCATAGATTGAACTGATGTCGTCAGTGTCCAGCTCAAGCACGCGATCATGTGAGCACCTACCCATTTCTCTAACCTGGTTTCGCCATCCTTTGTAAATGTCGGTGGTAGGCTAACTCGCGAGGAGATGATGACAAGTGCAGCCTTTGTGAAGAAGCGCTATGTCGAGGTCAGTGTTTGGCTTTGATGAAAGTGTCCTGTGTCAATATCCGCACCTGAACAATCAAGTTGATCTTTTCCGCTTCTGATTTAGTCGATCCCCCTGCCACTTCCTCTGATCGGATGGAACCTGTAGCTGACCCTCGTCGCTCCATTTCAGGCCCGGCGTCCTCATTCCTCCGAGTTATGATTTCCTCGTCTTTCTTTGCGCGGCTTGGCTGGGTTGGATTGATCTGAGGAGAGCCGGTGGACGGTACCCTCTTCGGGATAGGCCGTAGATGTTGATGCATGTGGAAATAGTGATACTATAACCTTTCGAAAGACAAGAGTGTGACCGGGTGCTGACGTATGCACGCCAGTCTCCGACACTGCTGCCTATGGGCTGAAGGCTAAGATGATGTGAGCGACTGCAGTAGCAGCCATTGCGGAGTTGGGAGTCTGCGGGCGGTGGTGAGCGAGGCGTGAGAAGATCCAGTAGGAGGATGTGCTGGAAGCAGTGATGTATCTAGTCCATGTGTGGATGGACCATATTTACTGGTATGGTTGGCTGTCACGGGGGTTGACTCTTTGTGAGATGGAGCCTGTGTCTGGAGCTAGATGACAGAATGTCCGAGAGGTGAGGACAAAAGCGATAGTGTCCAGCTTTTGTTGTCGAGTTCAAGTGCAGATGGCTTATCGAGCGAGCTTATAGTCGATGATGTAGTTAGTACGCCTGTGACTGTGCTAAGCAGACTCGGAATTTCGGAGTGTCGGCCGAAGACTCCTAAGATCGGAGTTGATAGACGGACAACGAGCAAGTAGCAGGTATCGGTGAGGTGTGAAGAAGTACAGTGAGGTACTCTAGGATGTAAGTGATACGAGTAGATAAAGGCGGAGACAGCACCTCCAGTCATGAAGCGTGACTCGGATCACCTCCACCTGGATCTCTGAAAGTTTCGTCCCCATCGCGGGCCGTCGGACAACGGCTACCAGTGCCTTACCCTTCCCGGCTAGCTCACCTTACCCCACCGTCTCCGCGGTTGCCGAATACAGGTACAACAACCTATAAGGTAAGTTACCTTCTGCGCCAGCCGAGTCGCTGAGGTCTTACTCAAGGTAGTGAGGCATGATGACCATCATGGTATTTTGGCGTCTTGACGAAGTTGGACCTTGTCTGTACACCACATGTTGATAGGTCTCCTTGTTATCGTCCAGCTGATTCTGACGACACAGCACGGGCTTTGTCTCAATCGACATGATACCTTACCCGTAGACAACGACAGGTCACGAGCGCACAGGCACGCTGCGACAGGACTCGAAGCCAATGCATGCAAAAGCTCATACATGTATGTGGTTCCACCAGCACTCACCCTTTCGACGAAAGCGTGGGCTGCATGACACACCTAGTTGGTGCGCTTCAACATCTGACATACATTCTACTGGTCCACACGGTCCGGTCAAGTAACTTATCTAGGGGTCACAGCTGTATTTGTATGATCGAAATCACCAGCGTATCGTGTCCAGAGGCAGGTTCTGTTGCAATGGCCATAGATAGAAGTAATCAATGGAATGGCGAGGTCAAGTATGGATCCGTGCATGAACGATGGGGCTCAGAGTCGCGACCAGTGGGCCCAATTGCGAAGCTCAGAAGCATGGTCCACACAAGTCAGCATCGGCTTCAATTGTCACATTTACATGCCTTTCGCGACTGATAGACTGTAGGGCTTGCATAGGTAAGGACAAGCCCTCCATACCTAGACGATTGTATGTATTCAAAGGTTGGTCGCATCAAATAATACTAGGTAGGACAAAATCAACAACGCGCCAGTTTCCCTAGTGACGCACATGCAGATCCGTCACCGTGAAGCAGATCGCCAACCTTCACTGCGGATCCACCAGATGGCTAGGCTTCTTCACCCCCAATCTTCACTCACTCCCTTCAACATCGTACTCTGCATTTTACCAACTCGCTCCTCAGCATTGTAGCGCCAATTCCACACAATGCCACCAAAAAAAGGCAAAGCTGCTGCGGCCAGGGGCAAAAAGGCCGCAAAGCCGGCGCAAGCTGAACCGGTCGAAGACACTCCTGCTGAGACCAACGGCGCTGAAGCTGTCGCAGACGAGCAGACAGAGGCTACCGAACCAGCCAAACCAGAGGAGGGCACCAAGTCAGAAAATGGAGCCGAACCAGAGGCTGCTGCTGAGGCTGAGCAAGACGGCGCAACCGCTCCAGCTGAAGAGGAGTCCAAACCCGAAGAGCACAAAGTCGAAGATGCGCAGGAGGAAGTTCTCGCCGAATCTACAGAAGAGGCACCAGTAGAAGACGAAGACGCCGACGCACCTGAGAAGGAGAACAAGAAGCCCGCGACCAAGTCGAAGAAGCGCAAGGCCGAAGCCACTCAAGCGACAGAGTCCGCAAAGGCCTCTCGTCGCTCGACACGTGGTACCGGCAAAGCTCAGCCATCTCAGCAACAGCTCTTGAACTTTCTCCTATCGAACGAGGCTGCCGACATGTGCCGCCCAGAGGATGAGGCAAAGGATTTGGAGGGCAAGGGAGACGACTACAAGACATACTCGAGCACTGCATTGTCACCCTTCGAAGAGCTCCTTTGCGCCGTCGTGCTCAGTCGCCCGATTTCACACAGACTTGGCTTGAGAACCATTCGCACCATTCTGAACTCTCCGTACGGCTTCAACTCACCAAAGGCGATCCAGGGTTTCACGCCGGAACAGCGTCACCAAGCTATGGAAGATGCCAGAACTCAACACAAGGAGAAGACTGCCTCCCAAATCGGCATGATCGCAGACGTGATCGCAGATGAGTTTGGAAAGACTGCAGACGACACATCACTCGAAAAGGTTCGCACCATGGCCAAGAAGGATTGGGATGAGGAGCGCACTCTTTTGCAGTCACACATCAAAGGTCTAGGCAAGACAGGTCTGGACATCTTCTTCCGTCGCGTACAGTGGGCATGGCCAGAGGCGTTTCCTTTTGTCGACGAGAGGACCGCACGAGGCATTGAGAAGCTTGGTCTACCAAAGAATCCCGATGCATTGGTCAAGATTTTGAACGACAATTGGAGCAAGCTGAATACGAGCATTCTCCCAAAGGGCGACAAAGAGTCACTGAAGCGCAGGGCTTTTGTCATCATCTGCGAAAGAGCGACTGCTGCGGATCTTGAGGGTAACAGTGATGCATTGATCGAAGCGGCCGCGACTGCTTAGGGTCTTGGCTGAAGCATCCGAGCGCCTTCATTGGCGAGCAGCAACAGGAATTATGACAATAGTAATACAGAGTATATACCACATCAACCGGATTTCAACAGATCCCACGATGCAAGGCCGTCAAGTGACTCGTCTTGTTCAGTCGTACCCTACACTCCAGTCCTCGCAGATTGTGACGAGGTATCCGGAAAGGGAAGCGACTGCGAGCTGAGGCTTGACTTCCACTCTCAGCCAATTCAATCACTGCATGCAGGCACGCATACCAAGCGCCAAGAGAACTACATCGGCCTTGTCTTTATGTTATTGTTTGTTGTATCCCTCCTCGAGAAGAGTTTGATCTTTTTGTATCTCTCGGTGACTGTCTAGAGCGATGCTATCGACTGAGCTTGAAAGCTACCTTCAATCTGCGAAGTTACGGTGAACACCTGATACGGATGAGACGGCCACAGACTCCAGTCACAAGAGGCCACACCCAATGCAGTCTCAACAACACCTCCCACCGCCGACAATTTTCATCAACACGTGCACCTAGGATGCCGGATCTCGCTTTCGACTGTGTCTGTATCAACAGATTTGGCCCCGGACGATGGACGACAGGCTCATCGCAATCTTGCCGATGACTTCACCTTTTTCAGATGGCCAACGGCTTCGAAGATGTACCACTTCTAATCGCTTGATTCTCTTGAAAGTAATGCACTGTGCGATGTCTGGTGACGACAAGCCAACAGATTGACACACTTTTGGTGGACCAACTTTGAAGACTCGACAAGAAGAGTTGAAAGGCCAAAGATCTGCCAAGCCTATCACAATCGCAGCGAGAAGCACATGGTCTGCGCACAAGCCGTCATACCCGTCGCTCATTCATCTATCTGGCATCCATCCGCAAGATCAATACACCAACACGAGCCACGTTACCGAGCGATTGTAAAGAAGTCATGCAGTTTGACGTCTTTTCGAAGATTCTCCCGACCAAAAAGAAGAGCACGGGATCCAGAACGACGAACTGACGCAACGAGCGGCAGTAAAACTGCGTTGCACGAGGGCACAAGATCAGAGAACATCCAGGGAAAACCTTCTCCTCGTTGGCCTCGGGCTCGCGCCGCCCCCGACAGTTCCTACCACTATCCGGCAATACTGGTACCGAGACACGCGACTGCGACCAACAAGTCGCTTACCACAAGCCTCTGACGCCAATCACAAGCGTTTTAGAGCAACCCTGATCCAAACCCTGATCGTGTACGTGCGCCATTGTGCTCCAGCACGAGGTCCATTAGCAGATTATCCCCGACCACAAAAAATTGAAGATCTGCGTGCATCTAGGTCACTTTGCCTCTGATGGTAGGTTTATTAAGGTCAGCTCATCCCAGTTTTTGTCCCCAGTCACTTTCTCAAACCGCACCCACCCATTCTCACCGCCCTACCTTACTCCGTGTACATCATGGGTGTCTTTGGCAAACGTTCTGCCAAACCCGGCGTCAGTAGCCACGTCGGCGCAGAAGAGCCAGCTCCACAAGATGTTGCTGCCGAATATCCAACTCCAGTATATGGAGCTACCGAGAAGAGCTTTTGGGACAGAATCTGGCCCGTCATGGCTTGCGGTGCTGGTCTCTTCTCAGATGGTTACTTGAACGGTGTCATTGGATCCGTCTCGACCATGTTGTCCACCATCTACCCCAAGCAGTACAAGGCTTCTGCCGCTCAGCGCAACGTCAGCTCCATCACATTTGCCGGAACTGTACTCGGAATGCTCATTTTTGGTTGGACTTCTGACCACTGGTCGCGCAAGTGGTCGCTGCTCATCTCAACAATTATTCTTTTTGTCTTTGCCGCGCTTAGCGCTGGTTCATATGGCGCAGACGACAGTACATACGGCTTGTTCGCCGCCCTGACTGCGTGGAGATTTCTGCTTGGTATCGGTATTGGAGGTTAGTGCTACTGCTGCATTGACCATAGGCTTCAGCTAACATTGTCAGGCGAGTACCCAGCTGGTAGTGTGAGCTGCGCAGAGAGTACTGGCGAGCTCAAAGCCGGCACCCGCAACAGATGGTTCATCTTGTTCACCAACACTCAAATCGATTTTGGCTTCGTTGTCGCCGCATTCGTTCCTATGATTGTCGTTCTCTGCACCAGCGAGAACCATCTACGAGCTGCTTGGCGTATCTGCTTGGGTCTCGGAGTCATCCCACCACTCTCGCTGCTCTATCTCCGTATCAGACTGCGGGAACCAGAGGCATTCCAGCGTAACAGCATGAACAAAGCCAAGACTCCTTGGTGGTTGGTCATCAAGTTCTACGGGTTCCGCCTCATTGTCGTTTCCCTCATCTGGTTTATTTACGACTTTTCCAGCTACAGTTTTGGCATCTTCTCTAGTACAATTACGACTAATCTTCTGGGTGCCAACTACCCTCTCTGGAAGAGCTTTGGCTGGAACACCATTATCAACTTGTTCTACATGCCCGGCACTATCATCGGATCTTTCGTATCTGACAGATTCGGCCCACGTTACACCCTCGCGTTCGGTGTCAGCGCTCAAGCCATCGTCGGCTTCATCATGGCTGGTTGCTACGCTCCTCTCTCCAGGATCGAAAACGTGGGTGGCTTTATCGTCGTCTACGGTGTCTTCCTCGCGCTCGGAGAACTTGGTCCCGGTAACAACATTGGCTTGATTGCATCCAAGACTTGCGCTACTGGTGTTCGTGGTCAATACTACGGTATTGCAGCTGCCACTGGCAAGATTGGTGCTTTCGTTGGCACCCAGGTTCTCGGTATCTTGTACGAGAGATATGAGACTTCTGACCCAGTCAAGGCTGGTCAGTATCCATTCTTCATCTCCGCTGCGCTGTGCGTCCTGTCTGCGTTCCTCGCTTTCTTCTTGCTGCCACATATTGGCCAGGACACCATCGAGGCGGAGGACGCCAAGTTCAAGGCTTATCTCACCGAGAACGGGTACAATGTTGACAACATGGGTATCCACGGTGGTAGCACTGAAGCGATCGTGAAGAAAGAGGAGGAGGGTAGCTTGTAAATTAATGATTTAGAAAAAGTAGCACATTGATCCACGCAAAAGCATTGTTTACTTCACATCTATTAACCATTTCATTACCACGTGTATACTCGCAATGTACTCCGGCCAGCCGCAATATACCAGTTCGACAGATGCTACTAACTAGTCCCAGACGGACGACCTCAAATCACCATGTGCGTACATCGCTCCTAGGTAGTACACAGCATGACGTCGTGTTCATGACGGATAGTGGCTGAAGGGATCAACGATTGACAACGTGGGAGACGGCAACATGTATCACTCGCCGATGATCGAACCCGCGACCAGACATCGGATGGTGTGTAGATAGTCGTTTTTATCCACTGATACGCGGTGATATGTGGCAGACACTGATGAATGCCCCTCATCCCACCCTGCCCTGCGCTGATGATGGCCCCGCGCACCCATTTCCGTTGCACGTTCGGCCCTTTTCGCGACCCCGCCGCAGGAATTGCGACTTCACTTCTTATCAGTTCAGACTTTGTGATACAAGGTCGTGTATCGACATCACACCGCCTGGATATCTTAAAAACAATTCCATTATCCTACCATTATTCTTCCCTGCATTGCGCCGATCGGGACAGCCGAACCTAATCGCTAGCTAGTCTCCAATCTCCAACGAATGACTCCATCGTCGTTCGCGACACGCTGCAAGATGCCCAGCATCTCCTCCACATCGAGCCTGACTCAATCGTGCTGCTCGCGTGGTTCACATTTCAAGCTTTGTGGTTTTTCTGCGTCACGTCGCGCTCTCTCCACCACTAAACGCCTTTCGACTACTCGTCCTTCCACACTATCGTCACATACTTTATATCCGACAACAATGAGTAGCATGTCCGGCCCCGTCGGCTCGCTGCCTATCCCCTCATGGCTGCCCTTTGGCAAGCGCAACTCTTCCTCGACCAGTTCCGGCAAAGTACTCAGTATCGACAACATCAACCCTCATGTCAAGAAGGCGCAATATGCTGTCCGTGGAGAGCTGGCTGTCAAGAGTGAGAAGTACAAGGTGGACCTCGCCAACGGAAAGCAATTACCCTTCGACAAGGTCATCTCTGCCAACATTGGAAACCCTCAACAGTTGGATCAAAAGCCAATCACTTTCTTCAGACAAGTCACTTCCATCATGGAGAACCCACAGTTACTGGAGCACGAGGACGTCCTCACCGGACCATTAGGCTACAAGTCAGATGTACTGGATCGCGCCAAGAGGCTTCTGAAGGATGTCAAGAGTGTAGGCGCGTACTCACAATCACATGGCGCTCCGGGAATCAGGCAATCAGTGGCCGACTTCATCGAGAGAAGAGATGGCTACCCTGCCGACAAGGACAACATCTACCTTTCTGGAGGTGCTTCCAGCGGAGTCAACACCCTCATGCACATCATCTGCGCCAGTCCAGATACCGGTATCTTGGTTCCAATCCCGCAATACCCTCTTTACACCGCCACTCTCTCCCTGCTCAATGCCCGCGCTGTACCGTACTACTTGGAGGAGAGCGCCGCATGGGGTACCGATATCGAAGGCGTCAAGTCATCACTGAAGAAGGCCCGAAGCAGTGGTACCGATGTTCGTGCCATCGTCATCATCAACCCAGGAAATCCAACCGGTGCTTCTCTGTCTGCAGACAACATCAAGTCGATTCTGGAGTTCGCCGCCAAGGAGAAGCTGGTCGTCATCGCCGATGAAGTATACCAAACCAACGTTTTCCAAGGCACCTTCCTGTCGTTCAAAAAGGGTCTTCGCGATCTACAGAAGAGCCCAGAGAACAGTGACGGTAAATTCAACAATCTCGAGCTCGCTTCGCTCCACAGTATCAGCAAGGGTATGGTAGGCGAGTGCGGTCACCGCGGCGGCTATTTCGAGCTCTGCGGCTTCGATGAAGAGGTATGTTTTCTAGATTCCTCTCTCTCGGCACATCTCTAACTTATTTTTCTAGGTCGCAGCACAAATCTACAAGTTCATCTCAATCCAGCTCTGTCCACCGGTAATCGGTCAGTGTATAGTCGAGATGATGGTGAACCCACCTAAAGAAGGCGAGCCCTCCTACAAGCAGTACAGGTCGGAATACGACGGCATCTTCAAATCACTGCAATCGCGCGCCACTGCTCTCTACGAGGCCTTTCGCAAGATGGAGGGTGTCGAGTGCCAGTCACCGCAGGGCTCCATGTATCTCTTTCCCACCATCACGGTGCCGGAAAAGGCCATCGCCGAGGCTAAGAAGGAGGGCAAGGGTCCTGACGACTTTTATTGTATGAGGTTGTTGGATGCGACAGGTGTCTGTCTTGTACCCGGTAGTGGGTTTGGTCAGAAAGAGGGCACATTACATTTCAGAACGACCTTCTTGGCGCCGGGCACCGAGTGGGTGGACAGGATTGTCAAGTTCCATGGTGAGTTCATGGACGAGTTTAGATAGATTTGATTTGCGGAACCAAAGACATGTACAGACGTTACGAAATCACCATCTTCTCCAGTAACGGGCTCCAATGTCGAGCAAGCCATGGTTGAGCCTTGAACGAGACCTGAAGGTTGTTTGTCTTACGCTCATATACCGATCTGCCAAAGGCTGGCTCGTACTCATGATGTCCTGCTGACATATGATCGAAGTGTCGTCGCTCTCGAGGTCCCTGTGCCGGCTGCTGAGGAATTGGAAGGTGCAATCAAGTTCTTCAACAGCTTCTGGTGTTGCACGTGACCCCACAATTGATGCCCAAGCCATTCTTTGAGCCGCAACTGCCAAGATTGACCCCACCATCTCTACAACGGACAATTGCAGTGACGAACAACTTTTTGACTCGTTTCATTGTACACGGGTCTCGAGGTCAACATTGAAATCAACTCTGGCCCAAAACATCGAAATCCAAATAATCGACTCAGGATGTCGAACTACAACTCATGGGAAGATGCCGCCGCGCAGGATGAAGACCTGTCGAGGCAAACCCAGCAAAGATTGAACATGCAAGGCCAAGGCCAAGGTCAAGGCAACCAGGGAGGTGCATTCGTGCCAGGCGCAGCTGCCTTTACACCTGGAGCTCAGTCATTTCAACCCGGCGGGTATCAGCAATATGGTGGCTATGGACAGCAGTATGGCGGATACCCACAATACGGAGGGCAGCAGGGTCAGCAGCAAGGACAGCAACAATACGGAGGATACCAGCAGCAGTATGGTGGCTACGGGCAACAATACGGCGCATATGGCCAACAGCAAGGATACGGACAGCAGCAGGGTCAACAACAGCAGTACGGTGGATATGGCCAACAATACCAACAACCACAGCAGCAATCAAGGCAGGCCCCGACAATTGCAAAGCGAGGCGAGGCTATTCCAGCATCATCCGCCAGCCCGGCTGCCTCGAACGGCGCTGCGCCAAAGACGCTATCATTGAGCGCGTCCGACACCAAAGCCGCTCCGGTAAAGTCTCTTTCCCTCTCCGCAGCCGACACAGGTGCCGCCAAACCAAAGGTCGAGAAGTCCGCTACCGGAGCCAAGGTTCTGAGTTTGGGAACTCCAGCTGCCCCAGCTGCAGCATCACCGGCCAAGGAAAAAGTCAACAAGGAAGAGCCAGGTGCCGGAGCGGCAGTCACTGCTGCGAAGAAGCTTGAAAAGACTGGCGAGACATCCAACGCCGTAACCGGAAAGACCTCCCCTACCCCATCGTCTGGACGCGCCTCACCCACAATGGCGGAGAAAAAGGCCGAGGCTCGACGAGCGGATCTTGTCGAGCAGGAACAAAAGGCAGATGTCGACGAGGAGACCCTCAAGGAGATGTACGGAAAGGAGCACGTCAACGTTATTTTCTTGGGCCACGTCGACGCTGGAAAGTCGACTCTTGGTGGAAGTATCCTCTATGCTACTGGAATGGTCGACGAGCGAACAATGGACAAGTACAAGCGTGATGCCAAGGAAGCTGGGCGTGAGACATGGTATCTCTCCTGGGCTCTGGATTTGACAAAGGAAGAGCGTGCCAAGGGAAAGACTGTCGAGGTTGGCCGTGGATTTTTCGAGACAGAGAAGCGCCGTTACTCCATTCTCGACGCGCCAGGTCACAAGACGTATGTTCCAAACATGATTGGAGGTGCAAGTCAGGCCGATGTCGGTGTGCTGGTCATTTCCGCAAGAAAGGGAGAGTACGAAACTGGTTTTGAAAAGGGCGGTCAGACTCGTGAGCACGCTCTACTGGCCAAGACACAAGGTGTCAACAAGCTGGTGATCGCGGTGAACAAAATGGACGACCCAACAGTCGAATGGAGCGAGGACAGATACAAGGAGTGCACCACCAAGCTCGCACAGTACTTGAAAGGTGTCGGCTACAACCCAAAGACCGACCTCATGTTCATGCCAATTTCCGCCCAGACCACTCTCGGAATCAAGGACCGTGTTCCAAAGGACGTCGCGCCATGGAACGACGCACCATCTCTGCTTGAATACCTTGACGGTATGACAGCTCTCGAACGCAAACTCAACGCGCCCCTCATGATGCCCGTGTCGGCCAAATACCGCGACCTCGGCACCATGATCGAAGGCAAGATCGAGTCCGGTGTGCTGAAAAAGGACGTCAAATACCTGATGATGCCAACGCGCGACGAAATCACGCTCTCGGCGCTCTACGGCGAGACCGAAGACGAAATCCCACACGCGACCTGCGGAGACCAGATCCGCGCCCGCATCAAGGGTATCGAAGAGGAGGATCTGCTGCCTGGATTCGTGCTCTGCTCGCCCCGCCGACCGGTGCACAACGTCTCGACCTTTGAGGCGCAGATCGTGCTGTTGGACCTCAAGTCGATCCTCTCGGCCGGATTCAACTGCGTCATGCACGTCCACGCCGCTACGGAAGAAGTCACGTTCTCGGCGCTGTTGCACAAGCTCGAGAAGGGCACGAATAGGAAATCCAAGAAGGCGCCCGGTTTCGCAGTCAAGGGCATGAGCATCATTGCTCGGTTGCAGATCATTGGTGGTGCGGGCAGTGTTTGCATAGAGAGGTTTGAGGACTATCCTCAGCTCGGACGGTTTACGCTCAGAGACCAGGTAAGTCTGGGTCTATTCTGTGAGAACGTGAGCTTCTTTACTAACTGATTCGAATAGGGTCAGACTATTGCCATCGGAAAGGTGCTGAAGTTGGTCAAGGAGGAGGAAGGGCAGGTCAAGGATATTGACGAATAAAGTGTTGATGAGCATTGGCGTGGTAGTGTAGGGACTTGTTCATGGTGAGAAGTTTTGACGAAACCACTTGGAACATGACGGATGAGTGGGTATATAGACTAGCTCGATGCATGGAATGTGCGAGATGACATACCTCATTGTCTGTTCTATCTACTGATGCCAAGCCCCATGCCAGAGCTAGGTCCAGGCGCACCGTTCTGACTCGGCTGCGGCTGACTGGCCGGGCCATTTATACCGTCCACGTCCTCTTCGCCAGGCAGCAGGATCTCATGCCCGTTACCGTTGCGGACGTAGAAGCTCGCAAAGCAACCCATCGCAGACACGGCGGCGACGATCCACCAGGCCATGCCCACGACGCCGCGCTCGAGCCAGGTTCCGTACCACATACCGCTCAGCATCGGTCCGAGGGTGCGAAAGGTGGCGCTGTCGGCTTGGCCCAGACCGTGAATCGTGGCTAGGACCGAGGGGTGTGGGGAAGAGTTGTTCAGGAGGATGATCTGTGACAACGATTAGTCTCAGTACAATATGTCGAGGTGAGTGGGGGAATTACGCTAGCAGGAAGGGCAAAAGTCCGGGCCGCTACCTGAAGAGTCAAGACTAGAGTGATTCCGGCCCAGACCCAGAAACCGCTCGCCGGGGCTGGAGAAGGGTCGCTCGATGGTAGAAGAGCGATGTAGGGCGCGAGGAAGTAGGCAAGGGGGAACAAGAAGAGACTGGTTCTGAAGCAACGCATCAGGCCGAATTTGCCATTGGCGTAGGGGTAGAGTATGAATTGCAGGGCCACGCCGATGAAACCGATAATGGCCATTGCGAAACCGATGGTTGGCGGTGGGAACGCGAGACCGCCCGAGAATTTAAAGGCACCACGCGCGACGTGTTTTGTGTTGAATGCGGACCTCTGTGTGAGCAGAGAGAATGTTCGTTTGATAAGACCAGCATCGACATCTTCGTACGATTCGGGAAAGTCGCTGAGGCCCTCACCATTGGGCGGTACGAATTCGCGGTCGGTGGAAAGAAAGAGGATCCAGAGATTGGCAAAAGCGCCCATGTGAAAGTCGAAAATGGCAATGGTCAACAGTGTCCAGAGAACGTTGGTGGTCCAAATACGACGGAATGGAAGACGCTGTGGTGCTCGTTGCTGTTCCTTCTCGTTGGCGTCCAGTCCTTCGGCTACTCTGTCCAGCTCGATGGAGTGATCTTCCCGATCAGAAAGCAGACCCCGCTTGAGCATGGCCGACTCATTTATAGCTCTTGCACCCTTGTGCTTGAGTCCTTTAAAAGTGTCGATTATGCCGTATACAACGCTGACTGGATCAAATCGGCTGATCTCCATCTTGCGATATCCTTTTAGCGTCTCGGTCAAAAACAAGAAGACAAGAATAGCTTCTCCCCAAAGCAAAAACGAGCTGAGCATGTTGGCTACAGCGTATGGGTATTTTTCCATCCATCGAACGCCAGTGGCTCCGCCAAACGAACTTCCGGGACCGAGAAAGGAAGGGTATGTATTAACAGGGTCGACTAGCAAGCCGCCAAGAACTGTCTGGTGTCAGTAGGAGTGGGCAAATGAGTGATGGTGGTTTGTATACTTGGCCCAGCAACATTGGCGACATTAAAGGCAGCAGGAAGAAGCAAAAACGCGCGTGGATGCCATCTCTTATCAACACATTCTGCAACCATTGTTCTTGCAGATCCAACTGTACCATTGACTGCTCCGCCTAGTACGCGCCAGAAGACAGCTTGTGAATATGTGGTGCTGAATCCAACTCCTAACATGGTGATACCGGTTCCAATCAGACCAATCAACAAAACCAGTTTTCTTCCAACTCCTGGCTGATCGGCTGCTCTTCCCCATAGAATACTCGTGATGATTTGCGCGGCTGTGAAGGAGCCCTGTAATACACCGGCCTGATGTGAGATGGTAGAGTCCGGTAATGAAGGATCGAATGATTTTAGCTGATGTACCATGTAGGTCTGCAGGGCGGCCATTTGGAAAAAGTCGACAAATCGACTGAGAGCCAGGATGGCCAACTGGAATTTATTTGGCATGTTGGACCATGTCGCCGGTGCGGGAGGGTAGCTCGCGATGGGTTGACCATTGTGGGAGCTTGATTCCAGACTAGGTGTAGATGCGCCAGCGGGCAGCTTGCCGAATCGTTGAGGCGATCGATTCCTCTGTTGTTCAAATGTCTGCGATGACAGGCGAGGGCTCATGTATGAAGAAGAGGTGCTTCGAGTGTGAACTGGTCGCGAAGCTCGTTTCGGAGACTGGGCGCGAGTTTTGTTAACATTCATGGGCGTCATCGGGGTATTTGGGTCGGTGGTGGCAGCGCTGCCGTCGGGACGAGTGTCTGACACAATCGATGATGAACGTTCGCGATCAAACCTCTCGAGACGGAGCGCATCAGAGCCATGTCGTTGGCGAAGATGTGCCTTTGTCGGCATTGGCGACACGACAAGTGATGAGGAAACCAAGAAAGTGTTCGGGAAGGTACGTCTTAGCGTGACGCGGGCATGGACAGGGCGCGGCGGGCAAGTGAGACCGGACCGCGTGTATTCAGTAAGGTAGTCAGTAGTGCGACCGGGCAAGAGCGTGGGGCAGCAAAGCCAGAAGTTTGTCAATGTCTCAGTCGAGCTGGTTGATCTTTCAACCGTGGTTTCGTTAAAGTGCAATGGCTGGTGAGCAATCCGGCGATAGTGGTGGTGATCATGTAATGGAGTATAAAAGATGGGAAGAATAATGGAATTGATTGAGGATAGATCCCACCTCATCATGCAGTGCTGACTAGCGGTATAACTATTACATGCCAAGTCAAGTCGCCAGGATTTTTGATAGCAGCGTGAATGGCTAAAGTCAACACCAACGGGGTGGATCAGCCCAGCGGTAAGTACATGTATATCATACCTGGATACAGACAGCATCATCACTGGATCCGAGGGTTCTACGCATACCAGCATGCTATGTACTGCAATCGTTGCTGCTACGGTGTCAGAGACGGTCCAAGTATATCATCCATGTATTGTTGTTGTCTCAATCACACGCAATCTACAGCTTCACTATATCTACTTCCTTCAAGTCCGCATATCTACGCCGAGCCAATTTGCCAAGGAAACCACTCTCCTGACCATGCCGCCGATCCACCTTGCGCCTCGGCCGTGACTTCGGAGAAGATTCAAGTTCCCACAATCATGGGAAGAAACGATTACCGTTATACGCCAAGGCTGAACCCACCTTGGCCACGCAGTAGGCAACGACGTCCCCACCAAAGATGATACTGTATGTCTCCACATCTTTCTTCTTCTTCAGCCTTTGTTTACGGTCGATCGATACTGTGCATGTGCTCCGCAAGGGTGGGCGCAAGTCGTGAAGCCCCGTAAACAGAAGGCACGCTTCTCAAAAGATATATACTCTGAACACCCTGACTCGTCTGCTGGTCAAGATCAGGCATCAAGGTGAGTGTACTGTATGTACTCGTAGCTTTGGAATGTAGCATATGCATGAGTTATACTTTACCAAGCCGAAAGCCAAGCAAAGGAAATCCTCCACGGTGATTCTTTAATTACAGTAGTCAGTAGACAGAGTTTCAGCTCACTGCCGGCCAACGATCCGCCTAGGAAGACCTCCGAGGACATTGGTCCTTACACTTCGTCTCGCGCTTTGTCGGCGGTGTATTTCCACGACGTTGTATTCGGGCGAAGTAGGAATCGGTCGTCATTACCACCTCAGCACCAGGAGTACAACGATGCAGACGCAGACACCCGTGGGCGGCACAGGGTACGGAACGAACCCCGCCGAAGCCGTCTTGGCAGGCTCCCGAGTTCCGTGCTAGACTGACCACCCCTGAATACATCTTACCACTACTACCTGACTACTGCTGTGTTATGTGTCGTGTGCCGCTCATCTGCTAGCATTGTCAGGGATGGAGTCGCAAACGTCGCCCGATCAACATGACTGCGCGTTCTGTAGGCGACGGGCGTGTGGACTGTGATAGTGATGTACGAGATGACCTCGCGATGTAGTCTGCGAGGTCTGGTGGCGGAGTACATGCTTCGTAATGACCACGCGTTGTTCGCCGCATTGAGTCCAAGAATGTCTCTTCTGCCGCACCTTCAGCAGATCATGAGTCCTCGTAATTCTCGGTATGAACTGTCACCGTGCACCTCGCTGTAGCTATCAGGAAGTTGACTGTCACGAGCGGTCTTGAAACTCAGAGAGTGCGTTTCAGCCACAGGCACGATAATTAACATTGGAAGAGACAGAACACACGTGATGAAGCTCATGAGCTTGATATTGCTTGTTGATCTATCGTCTTATCTAGATCTTGCCAGATTCGAACCATCTTCAAATCGACTGCCATGTTGTAGAATGTATGCAAAAAGGACAAGTCCAAACGGCGATTGACCGTCGCTATATGCAACTAACGCCGCCCAATGCTCATGAATGTATGATGATCCTCGATATCCAATAATCGGGCCAGGTATTCGAAACGGAAAAATCGCTCAGAAATGCGAAAACACAGAAATGTCAAACAGTGAAATGTCAAACAGTGCATCTAACTTAAGGCGGTATTTCGACCTTCTCCTGGTCTCTGTCGTGTACGCGCATGTACTGACCGAACGTGCTGCCGACACCGCTCCTGGCAACTGCGTTCTTGAGAAATGCCGTCTTTTCCGCGAGCGAGCCATGCAGGGTGAAGAAGTTGGCTCGTGTGAGATAGTAAATGGTGACCGCCGCCGATATGAGCATCAGCGTGAGACCGACGCCGAGGACCAAGCTGCCAATGTCAACTGCTCCGTCCACCACCCTCGAGCTGTATACCGTCGGAAGGTCGGCGTAGTATCTGCTAGTATTGTATCCTCGTTGTGGACTAAGTAGCTCAAAGTCGACGTCCTCGGGTTGTCCTTGCTCTTCGGTATAGGCCTCGTACTCGTAGTCTTCCACCTTGGATGCCTTGCCGCAATCCCAATCGCCACAATATGGCCTCAAGCTCGAGCTCGGGATAAATGTCTTTGATATCATACTCCTCTCCAGAGCCCTGCCGTTCTTGTCCAACGCCTCTGCAAAAGACCATCCAAAGATGTCGCGGTGCCTGTAGCTGGTCTCGAATCCAGTCCTCTCGACGTTAGCGACCAATTCAAAGGGACCGTCCGAGTTTGGTGAGACGTAGTAATTCCAAGAGGCAACCTCGGTCGCTCCGTTCCACGACACATAGATGACCATTCCTGCTTCGGCGGTTTGAGATTTGGCGTACGTCCACACAGCTGGCTTTGTGACGGGGATTCCGGTCCAATTGAACTTGTTCGATCTGTACACCATGACGTTACTCGCTCTCTGAGCCAAGATACCATATTGCACCGGTGATCCATCGTAGGTGTGCTCGGAAAAGTGAGCGTGTTCTCCCCAGCCAATGTGCACGTTTCCTCCTGGCAACATCTGAATGTTACCCTGGGAACCCGACAAGAGACCGCCGGTCGGCTCTGGTGCTCCCCAAGCCTTGGTTGCGGTGGCCGACATGTCGATGTGGTTGATCACGACGATGTAGGCGTGTGAGTACTTGTTGGTAATGTTGAACGCGTTGCTTGCATTATCGAAGAAACTGAGTACGGTGTGAGTAGCATTCTCACTCATCCAGCGTGCGTGATGCTGAGAAGAAAAGATAAAGTTGGTCTGGTTAAAGGTGGGGTTGCGACCGCCGAGCTCCCACATGATGTGTCCATCGGTTCCAGAGACCTTGTACATGGCGTGCATGTGTCGCGCAGAAATCAAATAGTCGCCATCTACATTCTTGTCGATGGAATTGATGTGAAAGTAGTCCCATGGGGTGTTTTCCAGCAGACCATCTCCAGAAGTATCCGTGGTTCCAGGATAGACGTAAGCCAGACTTGGGTCCAAATGATCTGTGCTCCTCCATTCGAAGATTACCTTGCCTGTGTGAATATCCACCTCTTGAAATACACCTTCTACGATCCAGCCCATTCCGCCTTTTATCTTGAATCGCGTGTTGATTGTCAGATCGTACATTCGTGGTTGATAGATGGTCATGAGTACAGTGGTGCCGTTGGTGTAGGGTGTCATCCTGAACTCGTGCATGTCGGCTGAGGCTCCAGCTCCTGCAGCTTCAATTGTCTTGACCACACGGTAGTGCTTGTCAAGGATGGTTCCATGTCCGCGAGCGAAACCTTGATGTTGTTCTCCTTGAAAGAAGCAGAGGTGTTCCTCACCCTCGTAGTCGCATACGACAGGTGCGTGAGCGACCTTGGGGCCACTCATACCGGCTCCAGACCATATTAGATTCTGCGTGACCGTGTCAGCCTCCTTTCTTTGCACTGCTTTAAAACTCGAAGGACCTACTCCGAAGTTGTCGTAAATGTAGGGACCAGGATCTTTGTTTCTGTACGGCGCAATGAAAATGTACCCAGGGGTCACGAGCTCTGGTCGGAGAACTTTAAGGTCGATGATCGGCGCGTGTAGATCTGGCCTCTGTATAATCATCAGTCGTCTGTGTTTATGGTCACTGTATTAGCTATACCGACCGAATGAAAGCTGTGTGTAGGACTCGTTTCGTTATTAAGTTGCGCAGTCGCGCGATGTGTAAGAAGCAGACATGATAATAAACATATGGAGAGTCGTGACCAGCAGCATCCCCACGAAGCGTGTTGCATGTGCTCCCTCGACGATCGGATCGTCATTGGAAGTTGTTGTGACAGTCAATGTCTGCGACTGTTCGTAAAGAATGACAGAATGAAGCAAAGGAGAACAAGAATAGGCCTGCTATTGATTCGAGAAGGTTGCAACTAAAGCCGTTGACTTCGGTACCTGGTCCAGGAGAAGGTATGCAGCAGCGGACCCGCGTGTGTGATGCAAGGTTCAACGGTCAACAGACTGGAGGCAAGACGGATTTAGGAGTAAAGAGGGTCCAGTGCAGTCGAGTAAAAGTAGATTGCTATATCAGTTGTACGAGGTCCTAGAAGGAAGAGTTGGAGTCTACTGTCGGTCTATGAATCAATAACACTGAGGGAATGCAGAAGACGCGAGAGGCGTAATGGTCGGGTGGTATGGACTTTCTGTACTCGGCAGCAACCATAGACAAATACTGCAGTGGCTAGCGAATGATCAGTGGCGATGTCAGTGTAAGCCACTTGGTCGATGCTCTGTGGCATCCCTGGGTTTTGCGATCTTTGTCCTCTAATCCCATCCGGTGCCGGAACAGATCGAAAAAAGACATAACGATTTGTTAGAACAGTGGTTGGAGCATTTTGCGGAACGCATTTACTGCATGTGTACAGTACTGTACAGCCAAGGTAGACTTTACGCCAGGAGGCTTTGCCAAGCTTTGCTTAGACGTCGCAGCGGTGCATCCTCCAAGCCCGGCGTCGCAGATTTATGTTGTGAGACTCTAGAATGCTTTTCGATACAGCAGACTGATGATGTGTTACTTGTGGCCGTACGACCGCTTGGCAATCGTTTGAGGCCTCTGTTCTGAGAGCCCGTGGTTGTAACTATGCCTCATTGTACTACAAAGTAACTCTGATCTCGAAGGATGTCTAGTGAGCCTCGACGACCTACTCTCCCCTGATCCTCGCGACTGGCAGTGAGCAGTAGCACACTTGAAGCCGCTACAGCCCCAGGGTATGAGCAATCCGAGTAAGGCACAGAGCGGACAGTCTGGAGAGCTACCACGACCAGACCAATACGAACAATGAAGTGTTCATATGCAGCTCTTGGCAAGCTTCAATCTGTAACACGAGCAATAACGACGATCTGTGTAAGAGATTTGTTTCACCCAGTAGGCAATTTCTGTCGCTCTATGTGACTGCAAAGCCAATCTTGAGAGATAGGTCCGCCGGTGGTGCTTCTTTATGGTCCAGTGGTTAAGTCCTGCTTCGTTCAGGCTAATCTCGGATCGCCAGACTGGTATTAGATAAGGTATCAGATATCAGATCTGATAATCTCGTACGAAGGATTCATCAGTCTCGCCCGAAGATTGGAGGCGTCGAAGCCCTCCAGGTTATCCGCAAGCGTACCGGACAACGGAACAGCCCCACTGGGAGAATGATAACATGGAAGGCACGCGACCACGTTTTGTGGACACGATAAGGTGCTAGTAAAGCTCGGAGCAAAAGTCAAATCTAAATCTTCTCTCGTTTCTCTATGATGTGCCTTGGATAGAAGACGTCATTTTGCGACCGTGGTCGGGGTTGTCACATAATAATTGATTGAAGGATTCCTCAACGCCTCGAGGAAGCTATGAGTCGATGAGATGAACGAGATGAAGCATCATTAATCTCTGTCATGCCCAGCCCGCCTTTGCCCGCCCGTTTATGGTATGTCGGATAGTTATGACCCCTGACTGTGTCCAAAAGTGTCGTTGTTTTTGTGATTGTTGATGAAACGGTCGATCTCACTGATACAGCTGAAGACACCCGCACAGCTGAAGACAATGGCGAATAACACAGAGGCAGCGCAGACAGAAATGACGGACAAGACTTGTTGCTCAACAGCATTGTCGGTGACGAGAGCGCTTGCGTACTCTTCTGCTTGGCAGTGCTCATAGGTCTTGGTTCTGGAGATTCATTGTGGATGTTGTGGGTCTTTCTTGATCAGGATATGTTCTGTTGTGAGACGACGAGGTCCACAAATCATTATCAACATGCTTGGTTCGGATCATAGGACACTGAGGATTCACACGATTTGAACAAGAGTGAATTAACATGTGTGATGCCGAAGCAGACCACTTGAATGTATAACATGACTGTCTACAGCAATATCCTGTTGTGAAATGCGACCCGACTCCCTATACACCCTAGTTTGAGTAGACACAGTGGTAAGAATATATCCAACTGTTCTACCATCGGAAGTTGGACCTTGAACCGTCCCAGTGCCGTCCAAAACCAGACTCCAAAGCCCTAATCCTGAATTTTGATCAAGGCCGTATGCCAACTGGCAAGTTCCCAATTCCCATGTCATTATAAACGCCGAATGCTCCGTGATATCGCTGAAGAACGTTCAAAAGTGTTGCAAAAGAAAGGCCAGATCGTCTATGCGAGGAGGGAACCACGAGAGCCGACGAAACGGCGGATGGTCATGGCGGCGCTAAAGGCGGTCACGGCGACACTGCCACCAACGACCAGAGCTCTGAAGGCGACATTCATCATCTGTGCGCGGTTGCGTGCCTTGCAGCGGTCGACGAAGCCGTCAGTGTCGTTGGTGCGTGGGAACTTCTTGCCCTCTGGTACTGGGACCTCGAGGAAGTCGCAAAGCGGTGTCCATCCCTCTCCCATGCGGTATTCGAGCAGGTTCTCTTTTGGTACCAATGATCGGACCTCGTCGTAGTAGTCAACGTACTTCTGCTTGCCGTTCTTCTCAAAGTCACCGCCGAAAAAGACGTCCCAGAACTCTATCGTCTGATTAGTATTTGCTTGGATGGATTGTACAGTCGGTAGACTCACTCTTGAGCATTGGCTGGTAGAGACCTGCTCCCCAGTCGAATCTGGCGACGGCCTTGAGCTCCGGGTCATTTGCGCGCCAGTCAACAGTCTTCATGGTCGAGGCGTGCCACGAGTCGACATCACGAGTGGTCATGATGATCTTGGCCTCTGGGTATGCCTCAATAAGCTCCTTGGCGAATGCAACAGCGGGCCAGTCGCAAACAGCCTGGCAGTGACCGAAAAGCTGATCCCACTGCTCGCGTCCGAAAGTGCCAACACCGTCGTACTTGGCCGCAAAGGCGTCCTGCCACATGAGGCAGTCTGGAGGGTTCTCGACCGAGGCGGACATCATGTGGTAGCAGTCGTCGAAACCAAGTTGCTTGAGCGCAGTACGGAGAGAGGCAGTACCAGTTCTGCCCAGACCGAGAGCCAAAACTCTCATTGGTACGACACGGTGACACTTGCGGCGGTCAATGTCAGTGTCGGCGGTGAAGATATCAGTCACCGGCTTTGGTGTGTATGGAAGGTTTGCGTAGGCCATTGTTGCGGTTGTGGTGGTGAAGTTGGTGAACGGTGAGTGGTATTAGTATTAGAATAGAGTCGACGGGAGGTATGAGAGCCGGTTTTGAATGAATGGATGCAGACAAGAGGCCGCGATGGTGGAGTTATTAATAAGTGGTCAAGGGTTCAGGTTGTCGTAGACAACGGGATAAAAGTCGTCGTAAGCGGCAAGGGCGGGGAGACAGTGTTCGTACGAGCTCGAAGTCGGGAAAATTAGCCACTGAAGATGATGTGAAATGGAATGAGAAGTCAACTGAATGGATGAAGAGAAAAAGTCAACGGATTAGAAGATGGCGATGCCGGTTTAATATGTACAACGACAAGAGCCTGTTTGTATCATATGGCTCGGAAGAGGCAGGGCAGGCACAGCACAGAGCCACAGGCAGACAAGGTTAAGGCGCCCACCAAGCGCCCTGGGCCCATATTCCCATAACCGTACAGCATCACCTCATCCCTTCCCCTTGGATTATTACTACATACTACTGTACGGTCTACTAGTTTTAGACGTCGCAGACAAACAACAACGTCCGTCTAGGCAGATCGGCTGCTCAGAGGGTTAAACTTCCGGCCGGGGCAGATTGATTGCACTGGCGCCTCGAAACGTCTGTAACAGTTGTCTGAAATTGCTGCGTATCCCCTTGTAAACGGTCGCACGCAATGTGCGCCACTCTACATGCAACATCAATTGCATTGCTGCTGTGAGGTAAACACTACGAAGCGGCTGCAAGGCAGGTATACGAAAGATTGTTCAGCTCTACCGTGTCATGGTTCATCGTATATTATTCCGAGCATGACTTTTGGCTTTTGTCGAAGGATTCGAAACAAAAGTCAGAACAGCAATGCTCGCGTGGCCACCGGTTTGAGACGACACGGCCTGGGATCTCTGACAGATCTGCAGTGGCAGTGGCTGTGGCAGTAAATCTCACTTGTTGCTCCTGCCTTCTTTCTCTGACGCTGCAGTCGTGGTTACCAAAAATAGTAGACTACAAGAAATGGTAGGTACGAGACTGCGGCTCACAAGGCTGCGTACCTGCCTCAGCTGTTCTCGATATACTGCATTGTTCTTTCCGGAGTGGTAGACGTACCTGTAGTACGACATGCACATACGACGGGGGACGGGAGGAAGGTGCTATCGCAGATTACAACGCCTCCCGTCTAACGCGGCAGCACCTGACAAGCAGATCTGATCTGACGCCCATCACTAAATCAATTCACGAATACATGTAGACCACTCCCTCCAGATCAACTTGTTTCCAATACGTCGCAACGACTCGTGCTTCTAACTTGCCGTGTTTGGTTTGCCCCTCAACTGGAATGTCTCGCAAACACGCGGGGTTTACAATCAATAGCACCATCACCCGGCAATAACTCCATCCGTGATCATCGCATGCAGCACATCCATGTCGACACGCGTCGTCTAGAGGACAGGACCGGCGCTGTATTCTCCTGCTTGCGAACATTCGTCGAGACCTGTTTCGCCCATCCATAGGTACCATTTCGTGTACATACAGTATTCTGACTCGGCAGCCGTTTGGCTCCAATGATTGCGCGGCCATTTCGTTCCGACTCGTACAATAGCTGCACACCTATAGGCGAGCACACAGGCTACTGTATCGTCGTTGGTATCAATCTCTTTGTCCCACTCGGATCTGTCCCCCGGCTCGTACGAAATACAGAAACGTCCGATCTGATAAGAATTCATCCGGCCGACACACGCGATCAGAGTCGTTCTTTAGACTCCCATCGTCGGCTTCGGCAGGCGGCTCGAATAAGCTCCTCTCTTGGTATTCCCCTGAAACTCTTGGAGACCCATTTCTGGCTGCCAAGAAACTGCTTTAATCTTGCTGTGATCCTCTTTGACTTATCCCTGAGGATCCTTATCCCATCACCTATGTATCCGTTCTCGAAGAATCCTTAGAGCCATTTCGAGATATGCAAGGAGGCTGCAGAATGGTGAATAGAAGATCTACAGGTAGTGACGAGCCGTCTGTTGATATGCATACCAGTCTTGGCTGCAGCACCTAAACATGACCATGGGAGCACAAAAACAAGGTCAACAAATGATCTCTGTGTCAGTGGTCGAGGCTTGGCTGAACACGGAACGATACTGGCATTTCCATCTGTATCACCACTCATGCGTCAAACCGGATTTGATACATGCAGGCACCCATTTCGTACTCTGTGACGCCATCTGCAAGGGTCAGGCTACACATGTACGACTTTGGCGGAAAGGAACGACCGAAAGAATAACGCCGACCAGGAGTGTCAGAATCTTACCACGACCAATCTGAACACGCACTTTCGCAGGTAGACACCGCCAAACATTTACTGGTACGCCTATATTGGGCAAACGTACTGGAAGGCAAACAAAGTCGCTAGTAGGTATTCTCTATCTTGAGACTATCCTGAAAGCAAATGCTCGACATGAACCGATACTTCCAGACAACAATGAAAGACACTCCATAGAGAAAGATGCTCATGCAAGAGCACCCATAGGGTCCCAAAGTGGCAGCACCTTGGGCTTCTGGTTGAGCACCTCTCGGACCTCATCGCTCACTACAGCAGGATCAACCACAGCCTGATAACAGAACTCGTCCATCCACTTATCACTCATGACAAAGTAGCCCTTTGTGCCAGCAGTCTCGGACCAACTGTTCTCGACCCTCCACCTGACTGGCTTGCCCTTGGTGTCCAAATGTACAGCTGTCAGGACCATGGCGTGAGTCATGGCGCTCTCACCCGTGAGCAGTCTCTGAGCCTTGTTCAGTCCGAGTCTGACATTGAAACCCAGCTCGTAGTCAACGAGATCAGTATCCATGATACCCTTGGCCGAGTCGCTGTACTTGCCAACATCACTACCAAAGAAGACGGGGAACCCCTTCTTGATCATCTCGATGCAAGCCGTCTTAAGCACCTCCTTGTCGACGTTGACGTAAGTGATCGGTCGTCCGCCCCAGACGTTACCGAGTCTGTCGACGGTCATGAGGCGGTTGTACTCGTTGCGTGGATCGTTGACCAAGCTGAACAGGCTGTGCACATCTGTACCTCCGCACGCGCGAAGAGCAGAGCTATCGCTGAGACCGTGAGCCAGCTCTAGCGGCGACATGTGGATTGTCTTGAGCTTCTGCGCCTTGTCGTAGAACTCCCACGTAAACTTGTCGTCGGCCGATGGTGGTGGTCCCAGAGTAAGCGTCAGAATACGCACGATTTCCTCCATCATCCTCTCCTTGGCAAACGCTACAATGTACTTATCCTTGTCTGATTCCTTCTTCTTCAAGTCGCGAAGGATCAGGCCATCCTCTCTCAATTTGGTCGTCAACAGACGGTCCATGACGGCGCTGTTCATCGCGTTCCACGAGTCAGGGTACAGCGACTGCGGCACCAGACCGTATTTTGCGACCAGACTGGCAATCATATCCCATTGTCCACCGTCATTTACCGGTGCCGCCATCAACGAGCTCACTAGTCTGCCGTCCACCTCTTCATCGACCGTTTCGAGCATGTTCTCGAGGAAGTAGTTGGCTTTCTCGACCTTGTCCCAGAAGAAGAGGTAACTCTGACTCAACTCAAACTTCTCCAGGTTGTACTTCTTCATGATAGCCACGCGGAAGACGTTTGTGCTTGCGAAGATCCAACATCGTCCACTGGAGCGCTGGTTTGTGACTGGGCTGCCTTCGAAAGGGATTGCGAGGTTAAAGTTCTGAGTGTCGGAGATAACGGTCGACGGTTTCTCAAGGATCAGAGCGGGGTTGTTGGTAGAGAGAGCGGAGAGGGCAAGGCGGTTTTTGGGGTCAGAAAGTGTGTGGTTGATCCACGAGTAGGTCGTGGTCGCATTGACGTGGTGGGTGTCGTAGTCTAGCAGGTCAGCGATAAACGGTAGGATGGCATCTAGAGACATTAGATACCTGGTGAACGGCCGGCTACCATACCGTCTCTTTCGTAATCCTCGGTGACCTTGAAGCTGCTGAACTTCTCGTTGAGATCCTGTTCGCGTCTATCGGGTGTCACTTGCACAGTACGGCGCGAGACCTGCGACTGGCTCTGGGGCACAGATGCTGTTGAACCCATGTTTTGTGATGGCGTAGAAGAGGACTCAATGGGAAAGGTTGTAAAAATGGTGAGATAGAGGGAGAGAACAGCGGAGGGAAGCATGACAGGCACCAAGATACTGTAAGGCCGTACCAACAGATCGTTGATCACTACCCTGATTCGGAAGTGTTAGTGTGCTGCTAGTGTATCCCCGCGATATGGAGATACAGTATCGATAAGAGGTACGACCCCGATGAACGATGGTCAGAGCTTCTTATGGTAACTCCGATCTCCGAATCCGTTTATTGATGGACGGCAGCAGCACCAGACTACGGAGTATTCAACATAACATCTATCCTTACGAAGAACTGGCAACACCCCAGATACCCAATGGATCCTCTTTGCCAGCCCTTGCACCACCTTCGCGCTCTCGCTGCTGTAGCATCCTCACCCTCTTCACCATGACACCAATACTTAGCGGTCCGATGATTGTGCATAGCAAGACAGCCCAAGTGACAACTAGAAACAACTCGGAAGATCCGTCGCGACCGCTACTGAAGATACCAGTACTCTCTGCAAGTGAAGAGATCAAACAACCAATTTCGCCTCGAGCTACCATTGCGGAACCAAGCATCATGGGTGGATAGAGTGATTTTGGTTTCGGGATCTTCAAAGGTGATAGCTTCTTCGATGTGTTGGCTTGAGTTCGACCAGCTGCGATTGTTGGCGCTGCGTCGACACGCGGTGAAGTTGAATCATCAGTTGGTTGGATAGCTTGTCTCTTCCGTTTCTTGTCCTTTGAAATAGGTGACTGAGTGCTTGCACTCTTCTCTGTCTGATCCTTATTGAAAAACGCTGGTACTGGCAAGCTCGGAAACCCTGAGAATCGAACCAACCACAAGCCACAGACTAACTTGCCGATAATCATGAGAATGGTGTAGACGATTCCCCGCCAGACGATTGCGCCGGTGAAGAGCTGTGTGATGGGAATACTAAAGCCGATGGAAGCGAAGAAGAGAGGCTTGAGGATGCGATCCACAACGGCAGAATAGTATTCTTTGTAAATGGCCTCGCCAGAGAGCGCATGACCCGCCGCATCAATGCTGCCATTCCTTGATTGTGACGTAGTAGGTGGTGTGTGGACCTGCTCAGCAGCATCTGTACGTCGCTCGCTCTTCGCTTGGAATGATCTGGTGGTCGTGTTTCTGCTCAGCCCAAGGTCGAGCGAGCTCCACCAGGACACGGACGCTCCTGCCAAATATGCTGCGAACAGGTTTGACGTACCTGCGTAAGTGGACGCCACTACGAATGCTATCAGAACGAGCGTCTGAATGCAGAAAGCTGTTCTTCTGTCCAAAGTCAAACGCCTGAACGTCGAATCGAGTTTGTCGGTATCCGGCCTCGACAGCAACCTTTTGGCTATCACAGCAGTGAGCTTGCAGATGACCGGCACGACCACAGCAAATGCCAAAGACACGAATACAGGTCTGATGACCGTGACTGCACTGAACGAGGAGCTAGCCGTACCAAGATTGCTGATGACTTGAACCATGATCAAGCCGACAACATCATCCAGCATGGCTGCGCTGGACAATATAACGCCGAGTCTGCTCTCTGATAGCCCGCTCGTGCTCAGTATAGTGAATGTCGTACCCAGTGATGTCGAACAAAGAGCAGCGCCGGCAGCGAATGCTTGCAAAGGAGTGATCGTGAGGAGTTTCATGAGGATGAACGAGAGGCCGATGGGCACTCCGATCCCGGTCAATGCTACGCAGATAGAGAGGAAGAGATTCGCTTTGAGTGCAGGAATCGAGGTCGACAAGCCACCTGATGACGATTAGTATCTATAACTCAATCTGATCTATATGAAGTTCTTGCCTTCGTAGACGATCAATATCAGACCCAAGTAGCCCAACTGCATAACCGTCTCTTGCACCTCAGTCGGTAACCATCCTGCTCCGGGTCGACCCCATGCTATACCAATGAATATCTGGCCTATCAGTCCACAATAGATGATCCTATCGAGAAAGAAGTTGACAATATTGAGGAGAAGCAGGAATGATGTTTGGATCAGAATGGTGACGATCGAAGGTTCTTCGTACGAGATTGCTGCTATTGGATCCATCTTCCAGTCATCTACAGCTCATCGCAAGATCTGCCCTATCGCGAATTTTAAACGAAAACAGGAGTGACGATATCGACATATCTGTGACTTTGCTAAAGGTCATCGGAATTGTAATTAGAGTTCGAGATAAGTACAAAGTCTGCCTGGCCGCGGGTTTTGACGCTCAAGCTTGCCTGTGTCAACAAGCAACGATCATGGCGTGTTCAGTATCATATGCTCAGAATACTCTGATAGCTTACTGGACCAATTTCCGACGGATGTCCATGTTTGTGGACTTATGACGGGCATCTGCCCGGCCTCAAACTCTGTGCCATGAGTTAGAGAGTCGAGTCAACCTGAGGTTATAAAAGTCGGAACTCAAAAGGACCACCAGGATTTGGTTGATATATATGAAAGTTCAGAAAATGCTTGCTTATGGGTATCTCTAGCGCTATTAATACACAGCAATCTCAAGGTAAAAAGAAAATCAACCACATCTGACTCCAGCACTCATCCTCCGTACGGTTTGCCGAGCAGCCATCATTCTTTTTCTACTCCTTCCGAGCTTGGACTCGTTCCAAGTGTGCTATCAGCTTTCGCACTCTTGATACCGAGTCCCAGAGGACTTTTCGGCCGCTCGGTCTGACTACGTAGCATTGCCTGCCGAGACCTCAAACTTGCTGACGGAGTAACGTTTTGATCTATTCGAGGGTTCGCAGGCGTCCTAGGCGTCGGTGAACTCTTCGTCGAAGTCGGACGTGGGCGGGCAGATGGTGAAGGCGAGGACCTAGCAGGATTACTGTCACGACGTGAGCGTTGTTCGACCGAAGAACGGATCGATTCAGGGGTTGCTCTGGCCTCTCCGTCATACTGGCCACTGTAGTCCCAGGTATCATCCGGCCTCGGAGATGCTCTTGGATGAGCGACATATTCCTCGCCCCGCCGCTTTATCGGACTTTCATCATATGGGTCAAAGCCAACTCGTCTCCTCGCATCACGGCGGACTCGCTGCCGATACTCTGCATTGGGACCTGCTCCAGTCGTTGCAGAGTCTTCCAAAAAGAAATTTAGCAGCTCATCTTCGATGGTCAAATGACTACTCTGTCTGAATTGTTGAAGCGCAGTAAGTCGAATCAGCATCTCCAGTAGTGACAGGGACGTCTTGACCTGGACATTCGATGCTGTAGTCGCCCGAGGCACAGATCCATCGACATGTGCTCTCCGAGATGGCGATGGCGATGGCACGTCGCTTTCCAGGTCGAGCTTGGATAGAGCTCCAGTCAGAGGGTCAATCGAGGACTGACGAGAGGAAGACGTCCGAGAAGAGAATTTGGGCTCTGGAGTGGACGCGTCATATTCATCCTCGGAATCCGGCTCTTCGTTGTAGACCTCAAAAGCGATCCATTCGGGGTCAAGATCAGGCGGCAGTCTCCACGAGTCATGTTTTGGTACATATTGAAGAGGTTCCGATGATTCTTCGTCCACTGACATGGTAGTCATGGACTCACGCCTGATCTGAGCTTCAATCTCTTTCTGGTGATCGGACTCGGCCACTGAAACGTCGTGATCGCTTCCATCGGTGTGCTCATCTTCTCCTCCGCTCCCATCTCCTGCATATTCGAAACCATGTGACTCTGAACGATCCATCATGCGACGAGGTGGCTGAGCATAGATGTCGCGCTTGAGCAGCAGTATAGGACTATTGGCTTCTCCTTCAGATCCAATGTTCAGGATCTTACCCGTGTCAGCATAGAAGATTTTCGAGATTTCATGGATTGGGATTAGATCTCGAATGCCTGCCAACGGTACATCTTCAACTGGACCTGGCTGAGGCTCATCGGCTTCAATTGTATGCACTCTGTCGTCGTCGAGATCTTCTATCAGAACCAGCTGATAAGAGTACTCGTGGGTCAGGCCTTCAGATGGGATCGTGTCGAGGAGATGGGCATCGTTGGAGGTACTGCTAGTATTCGGAAGATCATAGAGCCGTTCCAGTGGAACGCGGACGAGCTTGACACGCGCTTTGTGAATAACTTCCTTCCACGTTGTTTCTCTGATGTCGTCCTCGTCTTGTGGTCGATATGCATGTCCAGCGAACAGCATATACATGGAAAGAGTGTAAGTAGGACCAACCTGAGTCCGTCGTCCTGGGTGGCTGGCATATTGAGTATCTGCCGCAGTCAAAAAGGTACTAGCCTGTAGTAACCGAGATGGCGAGATTGTTGCGGGTAAATTAGTGGTGAGATTGACACCAGATGTAGTGATGGCTAGATTGATCAAAGGTACAGCATCCTCGATTCGTGCCAGTAATTTCTGTATGTCAGATATGACGAGTTTGAGTTCCTGCTCATTTTGCTCGCGTGATCTGGCTCGTTTGCTATTGCGTCGTAGGAGCTCCTCTTCGTTTGCAGCATTAGACATCCTAACACCTAGTGCTTGTATCTCCCAGCGAATCTCCTTGGTCAGAGAAACCGCGGATTCGAGGGATGTGTTTCCCCGTGCAGCGATCAATTCGATCATATCGATGGCAGGCGAAATGATTTTGATTTTGCTATCGAGGCGATATTGCAGTTCCACCAGCTCCTTTCGCTCGCTGCCCTTTGGAGTCGACTGCAATAGTCGAGAGCATTGTTTGACCGCATATCCTCCGGTGATTGCAAGGCCAGACCTGATGGCATAGTTCACCGCCTGACTGGTGAATCTTTCAAGGAAGATATCCATGATTGGAGGCAAGCAGCTCAGTCAAGAGTCGCCTGTCCTTCAGGAATGTGCAAGACATGGATAGGTAGGCTTTGATTAGTGTCGAGGTTGTTGTGTTTACAAGAGTGATTAATTCAGGCACCATCGCCAAACAATCGCGGCGCGTCATGGTTCGTCCGGTGGCATGTGGCACTTTGACCCCACATTTCTCCAAAAGGCTTCTTCTAGAAGCTGCAATTGACGATTTCCAGACCACACCATAACATCATCCCGACTCTTGCGTTCCTCTCATCCTACTACGAATCACGCCGTACGCTACGAGACGTATCTCTATAACTGCGAAGTCGATTCCCAAGCGATCGATTCACCATGGCCAAAGGAGGCGCTGGAGAGAACACGAAAAAGGCCGCCGGCAACGCCAAAAAGGCCGAGAGCGCTGCTCAGAAGAAAGCCCAAGAAGACGCAAAGAAGGCACAAGCAGACGCAGCAGAATGGTCAAAGGGATCAAAAGACAGTTCTAAAGCGTACGGCAACCAACGACCGGGTCAACTTTGATTGCAATACTAACACTTTTCTCAGTGAAGCAGCCGCTGAGAAGAAGGCCGAGGCCGAGCGCAAGAAGGCTGAGAAAGCCGCTCTGCTAGCCGAGGAGGAGGCATCGCTACCATCCAAGGGCGGTGCGAAGAAGGCCCCAGTCAAGAAGTCCAAGGGACTCGATCTCTCAGGTCTCGACTTGCCTTCATCCAAGAAGGAACTTTCGGCACTCAATGCGTCTGGAATCGACAATGCGATGGACGCGCTTGCTTTGACATCTGGCAAGGACGACAAGATCGATCGTCACCCCGAGCGACGTTTCAAGGCGGCCTACAATGCGTATGAAGAGAAGAGGTTGGAGGAAATGAAGGACGACAAGGGACTCAGGAGGAATCAGAAGATCGCCGAGATCAGGAAAGAATTCGAGAAGCACCCCGACAACCCATTCAACCAGGTCAGCGCCACATACGATGCCAGAAAGGAGGACTTGGCTGCGATCAAGGAGACAGAGAAGGAGAAGAAGGAGAGGCTGCTTACGGGGCAATGAGTGTAAAGGTCTGTTAGCACAGAAGACCTCTAATGCTGTGGTATACCGGTAGAGTATGATGTACACTAACGCCCCTACGATACCCTCAACCGCTCTACATCCCTATCATAGTCACAATCACTAGATCAGCATGGAGCGACGACGGTAGTTTTCATGAAACAAGATTCTTGCTATGCTAATTGCGTGTTTACCACGCGACGCCGACAAGCTACATACCGTATCTCTTCCCATGCATCTCAACACCAACATGCACTCATGAGCGACCCAAACGCATTACATGACGCCATCAAACCAATGCCGTATCAACCAATGACGCTCTTCAAACTGAGTGCCTCCAAAAAGCCGCTAAAGTCCTCCTTCTTGACCTCGACCACGCAATGCTCAAAGCTGTCTATCCTCACTCTTGCCCCCGTCTCCTCGACTACTTCTTGAAAGGCGGGCCCGAATTTGTTCAACCCGTAGCCCTTCTGCTTTCGCTTCTCAATCATCTCTTCGTCGTCGTCAGAGTCGTCGTCAGATGCATCGCTGTCCGAGTCGTCCTCTGTATCATCGCTGTCTTCAGCCTCCTCATCGTCATCTCTAAAGATGCCGTTTGCCTCTTCTCGCTCCCGCCTGAGCCTCTTACGTTCCGCCTTCCTCTTAGCACTCTCGGTCTTCTTCTTCTCTTTCTCCTCGGCCTTCGTCTTCTTTCGCTCTTCCCTCTCCTTCTGCTCTGCTCGGCTACGTATTTTACCAGCGCCTCCACCGCCGAGGCCGACAACGACATATACACCTCGAGTCTCGTCGAGCGCCCCGAGTACAAGTGCACCTCTCTCTTTGGCCCCTCGTTCGGCTTCGAGCACACCAACTGCTTCGGCCACCCACGCGGCAAGCTTAACCAATGCGCCCGGATGCACGAACAGGGGAACATCTGGTCCTTCGCGTACCACACCCATGCGGAAAGCGCGCAAGTGGCGGATTTGGTGCTTGTTCATCAACGCACTACCCGTTCGAAGAATCGCCCGATGCAGATGTTTCGCCGTGTCGACGTGTTTCAGCAGAAGCGACAGTGACGAAGCTGAAGGTGCGAGGGCGTCATACGCAGCGAAAAAGCGATTTGTCGTCCAGTCCGGATCTGTGATAGTCATTGCATTGTCAGTATTTTGGTTTGGTGATGCATCTGGCGTCGGCAATGCGCGAATCCGAGTGCCGTAATTGCTGCCAACTATTACACGGGTCGAGTCTTTTCTTTGCGTTGAGTAAGCGCTACTGTCGAAAACCGTGTCGACTCCTACTTCGAGCATTGCTCCAATGATGACTGCCACGTCGATGGCTGACAGACACGCCTTCCAGCCGAAACAGCGGACGAAGCCCCAGCCCTCTCTGTCGTTCCGTCTACCGTCAGTCGGTGGGATAAGTCCGTCGAGACCATACATTGGAGCGAACTTGAGCAGTCGTTGTCGAAGACCCTTTTTCAACTCCATGTCCATGTGCGTGTAGCCTTTCCGCGCTTCGTCGAGCGAAACGCCCATCTTGGTCAACAAGCGATCGAGCCGTTTTCGTCCGGCTTCTGACCAGATGTTTAATCTACAAGCAAGGTATGGTGAATGTAACATGCTGTCATACAGCGACCAATGGCGAATTAGCAAGAAGCGAGGCTCTGGTGAAAGTCGTATCGAAGTATCAGTAGGCGATCTCGCTGTCGTTGGTATAATTCCACCACTTTCTCCTAAATCTCGCTCTCTGGCAATCTCTCCCACTGGAGTAGGGTTCAGTCGTCTCACTTCGTCGCGTAGTACTTGTCGTATCCTCTCTTGTCTGTTATGTGACCAGTCGCCCTTGTGTCGTTGCGAGGATTCTGACTGTTGACCGTACAGCTCAAGCGACGAGACACCCACAATAGCGAGCCACAAAAGGTCGTTGTCTTCCCGACCGAGCTCTTCCGCAAGGTTGTAGAGCATCGAAGAGGTCGGCTCGGAGTACGACGTGCCGAGTGCGTAGTAGTTCTGAAGGACAGTCTCATGCTTTCGCCTGAGTTTAAGAAGCTGATGTCGTAGGGCTCTAGCTGAGGGTTGCTTGGGTAAGGCAGGGGAAGATGACGGTTGTCCTCTGGACGGAGAATCTGCTTGTGAGCTGGAGGGATGATTTGACAATGCGAACGGATCTCGATGCCGTGTTCGTTCCCTTGAAGGTGAGGATATCGCCGATCCAGAGTTACTTCGCCTTCGTTGTGCAGGTCTGCCGTCTTCCAGATCACTTTCAGCAACATCATTATCGTCGTCGTCTCCGAAAGACTTTCGTTTCCTGGTTTGAGTACTTCCCTCGTTGTCATTAGCGTCGTCATCTTCATCACCGTCTTCACTTCCCTCCAAGTCGTCGTTGTCGTCTCCGAGTTCGGGCATGTCTTGCAACGCGCAGAACGCTTCGGCCTCCGCTGACAGCTCCTGTTCGATGTCACCATCGTCGAACACTATAATTCCACCTCTCCCCGGAGCATACGAGTTTTGTAATCTGCCGTGTTGTACACCACGTCTTCGTCGTAGAGTACCATCTGATCCTGCCTGTGGGTCATGGACAGGACTGCCAAATCCAAACACGTTCTGAAGATTCCAAGGTCGTCGGCCGTCTATCACCCAGACCTCGACACCGTGGTCCATTGGTTCTGTTCCATCTTCTTCCTGCTGGTCCAGACTCAATGCTTCCTCAAGATCGATCAGTCCGCCTACTCCGAGACATACCACAACTCCTCCATCTCCTCCTTGTTGTCGTGTCAAGGGTCGTACGAGATTCTGACCTGCTTTTGATAATTCGCTATATCCGGCTACTGGCTGAACTTTGTGAGGGATGTAGTCGCGTTTGAGGAGGGTGGTGAGGATACGACACGCGCAGATGGCGTCCGGTTCGAGGGAAACAAGGATTAAGACCGGAGGTGAGAGAGGATGTGTAGTTTTGACGAGATGATTGTAGAGATGAGCGAGCAAGTTCCTTGGGAGATACATGGCTCCTCACCCAGCGAGTTGTGATGTGCTGATGGAAAGTGTTGTAGTCATATGTTGTAGAGTCGCTCCTGTGACGCTCCTGTGTCGAAATCAATTTACGCGCTTTCGCGACGCGTCGCGGTAGGATCGAGAAAAGTGGTGCTTATCAAAAGCAGATATTTGATGTTTGGCAATCTTCGAACAGACGTAACAAAGCTGTGCAAGATCAATGGGCATGTATGTAAAAGTATAGCATAAAGAGTGTATATGCCATGAACTGATGGAGCTTTGGCAGGTAATGTCAAAAGTCGCGTTTACGGTAGTCGCGCTGGAACGCGAACGGGTCGTTGCTCAATCAGGTCCCGCGTTCATGCACAGACGGAATTTCGCGACTGACGTGCTTCATTTGTCCACCACTCACTTCACTTCTTCAAACGAGCAGCAGTCAGTCAGTCAATTAGTCAGTTATCGGATACGTCTAATTAAGGGCAGAGGTCGGATATTCTCTTCCCCTTCTCCAAACAGAGGTTCTTCTGTTGAGGTGTATACTGAAACAATGCTATCTTGACCACGCCTACGAACTTGATCGTACCTGCTGAAATTCGTGCTTCGTTATTTGTACATGAATGGCTTAACATTACACAAGTCCACTTTGTTTCTGTTCCCGGATCCTTTCTTTGATCGCTCTCCTTGGGTGCACAAGCTCTTGAAGACCAAACAAGGCGGTGTTGATAGGAGACGGTCCAGTATAGATGAACAGGTCGTAGAGGATACCGCCAAATACGCAGCCTGCAAATGGCGCGACCATCGGAATCTGAGCTCCCTGTCAGCACTACTCGAGAATGGATGAAAAGATGGAACTTACCCAGAAGTAGTAACCACCAGCACTCCATACTCCTTTATATCCCACGGCATAGCTGAACAATCTGGGACCAAAGTCTCGAGCCAGATTAATCGCATAGCTGTGTCCGATTAGCTTTCCTTTCCATACATATTCCGTCATAAGTCCACTCACCCAGTCTCCCACCCAAAGCAGGCACCAAGACCGAAGATCAGGAAGAACAACGCCAAGGGAAACCAATTTCCACTTCCACACGAAGGGCCATTGTTGCTATCATCCTTGAGCGCAAAAATGACAAACATCAAAATCGTCGATGCGATAAACTCGCTGAAGAACTGACTAGCCTTTGTCAGAAATGGCTGCGGATAGGTACAGAACACCGCCGCCGTGGCCGTCGGATTTGGGGGCACAGTCCTGATATTCGGCCCTCCCTCAACCGCATTGATACCATTGATGTAGTTTGCATAAATGACTCCAGCCGCAACGAATCCGCCAAAGAACTGCGCAAGGAAATACATCGGAAATCTTCGCCAGGGCAGTTTTCGCAGCAAACAGTTCGTAAACGTGATGGCTGGATTGAGGTAAGCGCCCGAGTCGCCGGCGACGTAGATACCGAGCATGACACCTAAGCCCCAGCCCCAGGAAATCGATTGGTAGTTTCCGAAACCATTACCGCCGGGTGCGGACTTCTCCCCTGCGGACAGCAGGACTTGCGCCACGGAACCGTCGCCAAAGAGGACCATGATGAAGACACCGAAGAATTCTGCAAGGGGCTCGCGTAGGGCGAGGCGGACTTTGCTCCACCAGAGGTCGCTGTGCGGATTCAGATCGTGGTCTTCGTCGACTGGCGCTTGAGGATTGAGGCCGAGGGTTTGACGTGTGCTATGGAGGCGAGAGGACGTCTTTGTAAGGGATTCGCCATGGCCGTTACCATTGTTGGGTACTTGTGCGTGTTCGTGGTGTTCGATGTCAGGTATTGTAGGAGCACGCTTCAATGCATAGCCATGTCCATCATGGTGAAAGCCGTTGTTTGGAGCTTCGCCGATGCCGTTCTTCACTGGGTGATCGTGTGGATGTTCGAGAGAGTTCGCGCCAGTGGTCGTGGCAGTGCTGTGACTCCAGTCGCGAGGAACTTCCTGTGAATAATTCATGGCGAGCACTGGTACTCGAATGGGCAGAATGTGAGGTGAGGGATAGAAGAAAGACAAGCGTCATCAGGAGCTCATTGTGGTAGAAACCCAAAGACAGAGCCCCGCTACCTGTCGGAGGCTCTATTCTATCTATCTTACCTATCTCCCAGGATGGTACCCCTCCGTTGATCGGCCAAGCTTAATAGCACAGCCTTTCATGTTTAACGTATCGCACATCACGAACAACATCGACGATGATGTGACGGAACGTCTGCGGCTGCTAGGAGACACTATAGCTAGGAATGCTGTCATTGATCGCGTGCAACACTGGCGCGGTCGTACGCCGAGCGAATCGTTGGTGCGATAAGCTCCTTTCTGAAGGATGAGCCCTAATAGACAGATAGAGGTAGACGACGTAGGCATGATGAGCAGATCTTCGGGACGGAAGGCGTCCGCTACCCGAGAAGAACAAAGGCATTGACGATCCCCCAGGTATGCGGGGAAGTGCGGGGAATGCATGTGTGGGGAACGACCCAAACCTGCGGACTCGCCTAGTCGAGTGGCTCGAGCATGACGAAGGAGAAGTGCAGGACTGCAAACAGAATGGGCTCGGTTTGTTATATATAGACGCTGCATGTTAGGAAACAGGGTACTGTCGATCTTGAAAAGCAAGGATACGAGATGATTCCTTTGATATGGTAAAACTCTATGCGATTATACCGTTAGCATCCTTCTCCCGCGCAGCCTCTTTTCGTGTGCTGAGCGAAGGTTTTCCTTGGTAAATGTCATCTAAGACGCCACGTAGCTCCTTCAAGAATCGTGTTACTTCCTCTTCGGTACCCACCGTGACTCGTAAACATCCAAGACAACCCAACTCCCTACCACGAAATCTGACAACAACACCTCGTGTCTCGGCCAAGCGCTCATAAGCTCCAAGAGCGACTTCGTTGCTTGGCTGACCACTGGGCTTGTCGAGGATCTCGACCAGGAGGAAGTTGCTTTCTCTACCACCTCTGAATCGGCCAATACCCGGTACCTTGGGCATCTCAACCAGCATTCTCTCTCGCTGTTCAACAATGCGCTTTGTGTTGTTCTTCATTACTGCCAGATTCTTCTTGTCTAGTGCGGCGATTGCAAGCTGGGATGTTGGGTTTGAGATGTTGTATGGAGCCTTGAGGTTGTTGAGAAGCTGAGCGATTTCGGGCGATGTGAAGGCGGCACCAAGTCGGATACCCGCAAGACCAAAAGCCTTTGACAGAGTCTGCATGACGACTAGGTTCGGCCATTCGGAAACCCACTCAGCCAGACTGGAACCTTCTGGCGCAAAGTCGATGTATGCTTCATCCAAGACCACCACACCATTCCAAGTAGGGTGTTCCAGGATCTTTTGCACATCCTCCTTCTTTACCAAGTTCGCGGTCGGATTGCCGGGTGAGCATACGTAGACGAGCTTGATGCTAGAGTCCGAGGACAACTTCTCGTTGATGAGGTCTGGTTGGAGCATGAAGCCGTTCTCCGTATTGAGAGGGACCTTGACAACCTCGACGTCATTGACTTGCGCTGAAACGCCGTACATGCCGTATGTCGGAGGACATGTGAGAATCTTGTCCTTGCCAGGTCGACAGAATGCCCGTAGTAGAGCGTCAATGGCTTCGTCGGACCCAACGCCAACGAAAAGGTTCTCCGGTGTGATGTTCTTCGATGTGTGTGCATGGGTATTGCGAAGATTACAAAGACGTTGCTTGAGCTCAGGCTGGTGACTGGCCAAGTATCAGATTCTAGCTCTTGAATTGGTTCCGGCGCATCACCTACGGATCGGGGTATCTGTTCAATCCCAGCAGGTCGACTTCGATACTCGGGTCGCTACCGTTGACGGTACCATTGTCAAGCTTGCCCTGTCCATCGAGAGCTAGACCGGGCCCATAGGCATTCTCGTTTGCGTCGAGGAGAATGTTTGTGCCATCGTCCTTGTAGTCGCTGAGAGATGAGTCAGAAAGTCCGACAAGGTTGAGTGCACTCGCACATACTCTCTTGCGCATCTATATGGCTCCAATGCGAGGATATTGGGACGCGCACATTTCTGTAGATCGAATGCGCTTTTGCGAGAAGACGCCATGACGAGGATTGATGTGTTGTGGTTGGTTTAGAAATTATTCAAGGTTGCACGTCTCCGAGTTTCACATGCCAGGGCAGGCACGACTTCTGCATTGAGACGTCATCCGCGATCGACCGTCAGGCACAAATTAAATTAAAACAGGCTTCAGTTTCATCATTCATCAAGGCACGTGCTGCACTCGCGCTCTATTGATCTTGATACATACTCGGACAGCGGTCTTCCCTGCATCTGGTCTTTCGTCTTCTCCGGACTACAAGTCTCTTACGCATAGTTCCAGTCCTTATTGCCAACCTCCCGTCCCACACTTCGACACCATCCGCCATGATCCGATTTTAGTGGTCGCACAGTCTCAAAAGCAAACATCTTCGACCAGCTTGACACGACAGTATACGACACAGTCGCCAGCTTCCAGATTCCATCCCTTGAACACCACAGTAAACAAACGCGATCTCACGATGTCGGCCTCACAGCCTATCATACCGCCAACTCCGCGCGTAATCTCACCCTCACCCACACCTTCGGAAGCGGTGAACAGAAAAGACGACTACTTCTCTTCTCCAGCCGCAAGCGCGCGATTGACCTCACCGGACTCGATTGCAGAAGATGCAGAAAACACGTCCGATCCCGAACTATCACGCGCGCGACCACGAAGCCGCAGCCCAAACTTGATGCGCACCTATTCAAAGACAGATGGTAAACCCGTACGGAGGAAGTCTGAGAAGCAACCATCACAAAAGGCCGACAAGGAGGCGAATGGGTTTCTCAGCCCAAAGAGCGCGTTTGCAGGTATGGGGGCAAGGTACTGGCGCGAGCTGTCTCGTAGCCCGAGTCCGCTCGGCCTGATCCCTATACACAGAGAATGGAGGACGTTTGTGCACAAGCATGAGATACCGCGCAAGGCGTTGCATGTATCGATTGGGTTCTTCGTGCTCTGGTTGTACGTCTCTGGAACACAAGCTTCGAGCGTGCATCCAAAGTTACTCTCGGCACTTGTACCGATCTTCATTGTCGATTTTGTCCGACTGCACTATGCGCCTTTCAACAGAGTCTACATTCGATTCCTAGGCGCGTTGATGAGAGAGAGTGAGGCGCACGATCGCTACAATGGGGTGATATCTTATTTGTTTGGCTGCTGGGCAGTCATGTACTTTTGCCCCAAGGATATCGCAGTTATGTCTATCGTGTTGCTGTCGTGGTGCGATACTGCGGCTTCGACCTTTGGACGACTCTACGGAAGGTACACACCAAGGGTTCGTAAAGGAAAGAGCTTGGCTGGAAGTATCGCCGCGTTTGTTTTTGGTGTTGGCGCAGCAGCGCTTTTCTGGGGACTGATCGCGCCAACGGTCCCAGATAGCTGGAACCAGAACGAGAACCGCTTTGCGTTTGATGGCCATCTCGCGCTGCCTCCTCAGGTCCGCCAACAATTTGGCCTGAATAAACGGCAAGCTACGGTCGATGGTGCCCTGGCGCTGTTCATCGTCAGCATATGGTCTGGCCTTGTTGCGAGCGTTAGTGAGGCGATTGACATCTTCGGTCTTGATGATAATTTGACGATACCCATACTGTGTGGCGTTGGATTGACTGGGTTTCTGAAGTGTCTTGATTAGATAGAGTGTGAACATAATCTAATGTCTGTTCAGAATCGTCTGCTGATTACATCTTGTGCTTCGTCGATGTGCAAAGGCAAGTAACCCCAGCACAGCCCGCTCCTGATACAGGCATTTTCAGTTGAACTGAGTAGCATGGTGGATTGCTCGTACCACGCGTACGAGATCTTCCATCGTAAGTTAATCTTCGTGCTGCTAAAGCCGCGTTGGTCCCTGCGTAACGTACAGATAGTGAAGCACGAATCAAATGATTCTCGCACAGCATCAGCGGAGAGACACGAGAGAGGAGGTGGATCGTGGCGCTGATTCGCTTTCACATAATTACATGCTTGGGCCGTAGCTGAAGAGTCTATACCACAAACACAGTCACGAATATCGTCTGCCGTCTAACCTCTCTCACTGCCTCTCAGGCGTACCACCTGGCCATACTTTTGCAACTTTGTGATAAGCTGATCTCCAACCTTGACGACCTCGTTGTATCTGAGTGTATATTAGCTGAGAGCTCGATGGACTGGATCACTGGAACTTACTGCTTGTTCTTGTCGTCAGCCCTGGTCGTCTCGATAATGCCCTTGACGCGGTCGATTGTGCATGGCAACCTTTGACTAGCAATGAAGGGTGCCATGTCCTTGTCGAGCCAGTCCACCGAGACACCAAAGCTCTTAGCCATGTTCTCCAGACCAACAATGCGGTAACTCTGCAACAACTGCGCGTAAGCCCTGAGGCGCATCTCCTTGACGTACCACCTCCTGTGCTCGAACAAGTAACGATCTTGACTGAGGAACTTCTGCTCCACTTCCGCCAATGCGCCAAAGAACTGCTGATATTGACCTGCGTAAAAGCTTTGAATCATATTGGAAAGCGATGAAAAGTCAAGCTCCGGCTCGGCCTTCTCTTCTGCCGCAGCGCCGGACGCTAGTGTGGTGAGGTTGACGACCTTTGGCTTTGGTGTTGCCGACGTTGTAGTTGGCTCAAGTTCCATGGCCGATGGGTCATCTGCTGTGCTTGGGTTGGCGGAAACGGCACCAGAAAGTGCGGCAAGGCGGTCAGTGGAGGATTCAGATCCGAGGATCGCGCGGACCTCTGGAGAGTCGACAATCTTCGACTTGAAGTCGCGTCTTGGTAGTGAGACGGATCCAGCCAGAACAGCGTAGACGACAAGGTTGCTGTACGAACAGAGCTCGGTACTGGTAAAGGTGCTGAGAGAGTCGAGGAGAAGAGGAGCGGCGAGGTTGGTCGCGCGGATCGTGATCAGGTGAAGACCTTGGTAGGCCTTTAACCTGTTGCGACGGTCCCAATCACCACCTGATTCGACAAGAGCTTGTGCGCGCTCGACATTCTTCTTGACCATAAGCTTGTCGTCAAAGAACAATGCAATACGGATCATGGCCAGGACAATGTCGATCTTGCTCGCAAGAATTCCGGTCTTCTCCATTAACGATTCAAAGGCAGCAAGAGCGGCATCCTTGTCGCAAATCTTTGCGTAGTATTCCGCACGCTTGCCCCGAGCTTGTTGGATCTCACTGTCACCTTCTCTTTCTACGGCCTCGTCCTCCTCTTTTTGGATCGCCGCGAGCTCCTGCTCGTTTTCCTTTTTCATCTCCTCGTACAGGTTCTCATCCCATGGCAGATCCATACCTGCAGTCGATTTGACGCCTCCAAGCACACCGATGATACTGCTTGATCCCAAGCTCGTTGTCCTTCGCAGTGACGGTGGTCCTGAGTGTGAGCCGGAAGATGAAGACTCGCCCGAGGCGTTCAACTTTCCGCTTTGTGGATGTGCGAGGTAGTGGTAAAGGGGGGCCATCTTGTGCTCTTTGATGGCATTTTGGAGAGCTTGCAGACATGTCTGTTTCGCTGGTTGCGATGTAGATGGTGAGGCAAGGGTAAAGACATTCTGGGCGAGAGACAGATCAGGGTACTTCATGTATTGTGGGTCACCCATCTTGACTGAGTCCTCCTGTCCAGGAGATGGTATCCGAGTGTCTGAAGGTTAGAAAGGTGAGTGTTTGAGGTGTTACTTTCGAGCACGAGACACGCAGTGACGTTTGTGGATGGTTAACAGACGGACAGCGCAGTGAAGCGATTCAAGTGAGAGCTTCCGCCTTTCAGCTCTGACACGCGACCGCGACTTCTCCAACGGCAGGACCCGCAGAGCCGCGCTACGTCCTTTGAATAAAGCGACAACCACCTTGATGAACTCAGTCGCAAATACATATACCTCATGTGTACTTTCACTGTATCAGGCATTTTTAACATCTACAAAGCTTTGAACTGCTCTTTGCGAGGCTCATTTGTCTGACCATAGGTAGTCGCTGCTTTCCACAGGTAACACCACTCAGTCATGCCTCGACAGGAGGTCCAAGAAAACGGTGCTCGACCTGTAAAGCGCAGACGCAGCCCAATCGACCAAGGACCGGAGCAGACCCAAGATCAAAATGGCATTTCTGGTGATTCCACGCCTCAGACATACGGCAGGCAACCTTTGCGAAAACGAATCCGCGAATCGGACGTCAAGTCGAGACCTCGAGCCAGAAGTCCCCTGACCAGCAGCACGAGACCCACACAGCCGCCAGTGGAAGCACGATCACCTGCCCGCTCACCACCAAGATCGCCTCCGAGAAAGAGACCCGGAGCAGGAGCTCGTATCGACCGCGATGCAAGGGCCAAAATTGAACAGCAGAGGAGGGAGAGGGAAGAAGAAGAGCGAAGGGCAATCAGCGCTCGCAAGAATGACGACCTGGTCGCTTCACATTACAACGCTGTACCGCAGAGAGGAAGGGAATGGCGCAAGACAGATTCTCAGATCAGGGGTCTACGGTCGCTCAACAACTGGGTGAAGTCAGCGATGATTCAGAAGTTCTCACGACCTGACGTTCCTGTTCAAGAGCTGTTGGTGCTGGACATTGGATGCGGAAAGGGAGGGGACCTGCAGAAATGGCAGTCAGCGCCACAAATACCAGCATTATACGTCGGTATTGACCCGGCAGATGTCTCGGTCGATCAGGCGAGGAGTCGATACCGAGAGATGTTGGATCGCAGAAGGGGACCGAGACCGAAGCCGATCTTCGAAGCGCACTTCTTCGCACAAGATTGTTTTGGTCGGTCTATTGGGGAGATACCAATCATACAACAAGTCGGGTTCGATCCGAACGCCGGGCCGCCAGGCAACATTACGGGAAGATTCATGCGTGGAGGATTCGACGTCATATCCATGATGTTCTGCTTGCATTATTCGTACGAGACAGAAGAAAAGGCAAGGGGTATGTTGAAGAATGTTGCTGGAGCTTTGAAGAAGGGTGGAAGGTTCCTTGGAGTCATGCCCAACTCGGACGTCATTTCGGCGCATGTTGAAAAGCATCTCAAGGGCAGATCGACCGGCATCAAGTCGAAACCAGCTGCTGAAGAACCTTCAATCTACGACGACGAGACCTGGGACCCGGAGAAGCCAGCAAAGGAGGACAACGATGACTGGGATCCGGAAAAGCCAGCTGATGGAGGAAAGGCCGACGACGATTGGGACCCGACGAAACCGAGTGATGGAGCAGCGTCGCCAGCATGGGATCCAGAAAAGCCGAGTGCTGGAGCGGACGATGACAACTGGGACCCAACAGCTTCATTGGACGACACGGAAAAGGAGAATGCGGACAACACAAAGGAGGCCAGCAAGACCCCAGCCGATCTTCCTCCGCTCGAATGGGGCAACAGCAAGTACAGGGTCAAGTTCCCTCAAGATCGACCATTGCCAACCGATGGGATATTCCGTCCACCGTATGGATGGAAGTACTTTTTCTACCTTGAAGAAGCCGTCGACGTGCCAGAATACGTCGTACCGTGGGAAGGTCTACGAGCGCTGGCAGAAGAATACGGTCTCGAGTTATTATACCGCAAGCCCTTTAAGGACGTTTGGGAAGAAGAGAAGGCTGACCCGATCCTCGGACCCCTCAGCGAGAGGATGGGTGTTGTAAATTCGCGTGATGGACGATCGAACGTGACTCCAGACGAGATGGAGGCGGCTAGCTTCTACCATGCCTTTTGCTTCTACAAGGTCTGAGGTATCATCATAGCCTAGTAGATTAGCCAGACAGCAGACTATTTTTGGGACAATCATCCGTGTAGACCAGCAGCACAATGAATCCGTACTACTGAGCGCTCCGATCCGCACAACTACCTGTCATCTTGCACCGTATACTCACAAATGCACTGTAATCTGTGTATGATACAATCTTACTGTAGGTGATGTAGGCTCAAAAGCGACATTTTGTTTCTTTACACAATCGTTGCTCTGATACTGTTGACACTTGACAGTACACCAAGGGTCTCACCACTGATGGCCAAAATTGGAATGTCGGCAATTGATCTGGACCTCGGTCGGGAGTCGGGCTTCCGTCCATCCTTCCCGACCCCAGAGCAGCTCTCCAACTCGCTGTCACGAGATAACGACTGTAGCTATACCTCGTTGCTGACCTCGATCTTATTGTGTTCAAGCAATTCACTTTTACACCTTATCCCGTGCCCGTCCTAGCACCGACCCGTGTCAATCACAACTGCCCGCCAAAATGGTCGCCGACGCACTTATTTACCACCCAACAGTGACGCACTTTAACAAGTTCGTCGCAACGACAGGTAAGACACAATCGAATGAATGACCTATCAATCTCGTGTAGCTACCTAACAATCCTCAGTCGGTCGCGACAAAGCCCTCCGCACAGTACAATACTTCTCGCGCTTCCTCTCGTTTTACCTCCTCCGCACAAACCACCCACAATCATCCATTGACATCTTCAACAAACTCAAGTCAAACCTGGGTCTCGTACGCAAAGCGCTCCGTCTCGGCAAATTCGTGGAGCATTTCCGTGCCGCGGCCGTAGCCAACGATTCCAAGACACTGGAGCCGGTGCTGCGCTACCTGGCCACTGGACGGCAGCTGGGATATGCCTTCTACTTGCTGTTTGACGCCATGACGTATCTCGATGCCGCGGGTGTGAGGAAGAGCGAGTTGGCCAAGAAGATGCAGAAGGAGGCGTACCGTGCCTGGGCGGTTGGTCTCGGATGCAGTGTGCTCTCGGGTGTGTATACGCTGTGGAGGATGAGCGCCGAGGCTGCAAAGATCAAGGAGGTGCAGGGTACGGATGCCGAGGCGGAAAAGAGTCTCGAAGGCAAGAAGATGTTGAAGTGAGTTCTTATGATTGGTTCTTCAGAGATTGGAATGGAGCTAATGATTGACAGGGACCAACATGTTACACAGCAGCAGCTCTTGTCGGATCTTTGTGATTTGACTGTGCCGCTTTCTGGACTCAAGTGGGTCGACTTGGATGATGGCATTGTCGGTCTGGCTGGTACAACAAGCAGTTTGTTCGCATTGATGAACCAGTGGGCCAAGACTGCGTGAACGACGTGATGGAACGATATGAACGACGGGAGGAAGTGTAGCGGAGAATGTTGTGCTGTCGAGGAACAAGGACATGATCGTGAACAGCATTTTATTGTCATCGCGAAGCAGCAAGTCAGATTGTCAGATGCGATTTGCTTTTGAGTCCGTTCATCATGAGATACTATGTATAATTCTTCTCCATTGCGAACTTCATCAGTTCTTGACAACAGCAACCTGACTGCGGACAGGTATGTTGTGCTCAGTACCGGCCTTGGGGAAACCCTCGAGCTTAGTGTCCTTCCTGAAAAGTAGACAATGAGTACTGCCACCGAAATGGAACATGCCAGTCTGTTGACCCTTTTCGATATGCTCACCCTCCTTGACAGTGATATCGCACGTGCTGACCTCGTCCATACCAATACCGATGAATGCCATTAAGCCAATTCTTGGGTTGTCGGCCTCGATGAAGATGACAGCTCTAGCAGCCATGTGTGCAAGATAGCCTTGGCATGTATCTTCACCCGCCTCGTCAATGCTGTCATTGCGCTTCTCAGGATCGCCAAGACCCTCCCAAAGCGGCTCCGAGTAGTAGGTACCGCCTACTACAAAAGCCTTCTTGACGGTGCCAGAGACCGGAGAGTGCCATCTGTGGTAGCTCAGGGCAGACAGGAAAGCTTGGTAGACAGTGCCGCCGTCGAAGTGGGTGGCTAGAGGATCATGGGCGCACGTGTCTTGAATGGAGTATGGCTGCTTCTTGTTCCAGAACTTGTCGCGGAGAGAGCAATTGTAGGCCGTGTTGAATGGCTTTGACTCGCAAGCGTTGGCAATGACGTTGTCATCATTTGGACCGGCGAGAGGACGCATGCCGTCTCTGAAAAGTCTGGTGAAGAAATGATCCCAGGACTTGTATCCATGACAAGAAGCTGAAGGATCGCATTCGAAGAGGTCCTCGAATTTGTGGTTTTGGTTGGCTGCCTTGTTGGCGACGGTCTCCAGATCGGTCTTGCCGGTATGGTTGAACCAACCCTGGGCGTTGTCGTGGAGGACCTGATCGGCCGACTCCTGAGTCAGGAGAAATTCACCCCAAGTGTTAAGGACCTTCTTCATCATGGCATTGACCTGAGGATCCTGGAAAGCGGCGAACCCTGACGGAGTACCCATGGGCCAGTCGAGAACTGCTTGGATTGGTAGACCAACCATTCCGACAGCTTCGCCTTTGTCATTCCACATAGGAGCAGTCGTGAGGAGATGGTTGAGGAGGGCCAGCATGTGCTGATAGTCGCGGACTTGGGAACCTCCGGTCGGATCGTTGGAGTACGGCTTCTTGTTTGGCACCTCATCAAACATTTGTTGAATGAGCATGTAGAGACGAGAGTCGTTCTCAATCAATTGTTGAAACTCTTTGATGACGGGGTGAAAGTCCTTTGGGTTCTTATCGACATGGTCAATCACACCTCCCAGCCATTGTTTGTGGACTCGGTGATCAGCTGGAAGCCAATCGCCCACCCTGAAGATGTTAGTGAGGATATGGTCATGAGCTGGGAAGTAGCGGCGCTGTACCTATGAACGTGATGTTCACGAGGGGTGTTGTCCGCGTTGCTCTGAGCTGACATCTTGAAGGTTGTTGTAGGTGGTTATCTTAGGTTCTTTCAACCAAGAGTCAAAGTGAAATTCGACTGCTCAACGGATGTAGATGAGCTTGCACGAGCTTCCCATGTTGTTGGAGTGGGTACATGTAACACATACCGGCCTACCTGATGCAGGAAGGCGTGGTGCTCGCCATGACGCAACAATCACGATCCGTGACTGCTGTAGGTGGACTTGAAGCTGCAGAAACTTGGAAGTTGCAGCAAACAGGACAAAACAAGTACATGTACATGTAGCTGATGTGATATTCAATCCTACCTGGAGCACAGTCCGTATGATAGACGACTTATTATGAGCTCTATGTAACAGCTAGACGGAGGTCGATAAGGTTGAAGCCACGAACATGTCAAGATGTGCGCGGTTTTGGTCGGACTGGAAGCACTGGCGGAACTTGAATTCCTGCAAGAAGGCAGCGGCGCGGAGCTTGCGTACCTACCTACTGTACTCAAACAAAGCTCGAGTCGTCCTCAGAAATATTCCGGCCACCTGGTCTCCATCCACAATGCTGTTATGAGCAGCAGACCGTCGGTCGATCTGCAGATCATTTGTGCACCACCCGCAAATTCACGCTCTCGTTCGAAGTCGCGTACAGTAGCCCAAGGCTCGAACGCGAGAGCAGAGAAGACCAACGCAACGAAATCTCTCCTTTTGATTCACACGGCGGAGACTCTGGGCCATGGCTTGCGATGGCACACGTGTAGCTCGCGTATCACATGCTTCGATAGTCGCGACAGCAGCAGCACATAATTTCGCAAGGTTCCCCTGATGCAGCCATCGTCGATAAATGTGTCTCTATCTTCACGTTTTGAGTCAGGTGTCGACGACATGACTCGAGGTGGACTACAGCAATGGAAGAAAGTTGCCGTCACTGGTATCAGGAACGACCTCGGGCTAACGACGTATGCCACAGCAATCAGCCACGACCGGAGTATCTGCATACACGTTCACGTCCTCGTTCGTCTCGCAAGATACGCATGGCGTGTTCTCGTTTTCGATAAGAGCCTGCCTCGGAGTGCTACAACGATGACAGCCAACGGTGAGATGAGGTGGGTGGCTCTTGTCGCGAAATAGGCCGTGGAGAGTGCCGTGTAACGTCGGCCGGTGTCACGTTGATAGGGCGGTGGACGTTGAAGACAGCATACAAGGTAGTGAATAAGAGCTTGAGATTGAGGTGAGGGGTCAACCGTCCAACTTGGCAAAGACGTTGTCGGCGGTGCAAGCTACCTTAATTAGTTGTCCGCTCTCTGCATATTTTAGACCATCTGGTGACATGTCCTCCGCGGAGTGGCTGCGATTGGTCCACGAATGCGCGATCGCAGGCTTGATACCATGCGCGACATCGACGACGAGGCTTGCATGTGTTTCGTAATAGTCAGAGACAGGAGAAGACTGCAATATGGAATATCCGAATAGGTCGAACCCTAATTGTTATAGGCGACTCATGCGGGAGGTCGAGCCGTCGCGCCGTCGTCTTGCGTTGAAAATGTCTCGGACTAATGGTCGACATGTATCGTATATCGCACTTCAATCCCTGAAGGCTTGTACTATTTCCGGTCGCTTGGATCCATGCATAATGCGAGATATATTATTACTCGACCATGGCAAATCAGAGCGACATGTCCGCTACGGTCTAGACTGTTGTCGAGGGCAGCCGGCGTTTGGTTCATGTACACGTGCAGGTATAAGCTGCAAGTCCGTTGTATCATTCGAGGTTCCGTTGTATCGCTTGTAAGTCCGTTCGGCGCTTTTGCTGTCCCGCGGCTGCTATTCCATACTACTAAGCATTGCTATTGAATAAATGTCCTGCAGGGAGCGTCTGAACCAAGATGCGACGCTGTTTTAGCGTACAATCCAGTATTTCTTGCATAAAATTACCTGATTGGCTGGAAAGTAGAATTCACCATTTGGTCAGGGGTTTGACAGTTGTTTCGCGATTGACGCGTCTTGATCAAATTCTGGCTGACATTACATTGGTATGGTATGGTAATGATGAAGGTGATCTCGTCGTTATTCAATTCATCTATAAGTAGTCGTTTATGAAACTGCAACGAAGCCTTTGCGGGATATCCTGAAAAATGACAAATAACCTTCTGAACGCCTTGATATAACCCTTGATATACCCGGGGTGGGTATATTCACAATCAAACATCAAGCGAAAACCTAAAAGCAAGACAACTCTCGTCTCAACATGCCCGTGCTGTCGCAAGCTCGACTGCAGTGACTGTGACTGTATGCGAGTCCTTTGCGACTTCTCCCAGTATGGAATCGCTTCGAAGTCTTTCGGGCGAAGCAGTAGATGACTTGACTTGGTCTGTGTGAGAGTCCGCCCTTTTGCGGGTCGCCCTATTAGCTAGACGAAACTCGAGATCGTACCGGAGACAGGAGCTGGCCCAGACCATGTTCCCGACCATCTGGGACGCAATGACTGTCACGACCTTCTGCAAGCGATCTGAGAGCTTGCCAACAGCCATAGCGCGCGTCCATTGTTCGCGAAAGTCTTGGTCGAGACCTGCAGCGATTTCCCGGAGTTGCTCTTTTGCCTGGTCAGTTGGAATGTTGTGTAGTTTGGCAAGGAGATAGACTCCATTGACCAGACGTTCCTTGTCTTCTGTGCTCGCGTACTCGATGTCGAATGAGTAGTAATCATTCAGTAGCGAGATGTGTCGGAATCCAAGCTGAATGAAGGGGTCTACAAGCTCTGTCTCGGCCTCGGTCAAGGGGTCGATATCTGCTCCAAACAGGGTACAAGCGAGGATGAAGTGACTGCCATAGTCGCGAAATCGGTAGTCAATGTATTGTTGAATGTTTTCAAAGTCCTGATCCTTGTCGAGCGCTTCAGCCATGAGTTTGTAAGAAGCAAAGGCCTCCAAGATCGCGGCGCCTTGCTTGCGGTCGACAGATAGAAATTGACCGAAGAGATTCTTCAGTAGTTTCTTTTGCGCCAGCTTACGGTCCACGGCTGCAACAGCGCTGACTTGAGAGTAATCTTCTTCGTCGTCGTACAAACAAAAGTACTCGGAAAGGTAGCCGAGTAGATCCATCCGGTCGGGTAATGTGTAGGGCATCATCAGTGATACTGAATGGCCGTGTGTTGGGTTCTCGAATGTGACAGTATCATCCAGCTGTAGACCACCAACGGCATTGTCCAGTTCGACGCGACATTGCAGACTCGAGGTGACGGCGCGATCTTGGTGTATGCTCCGTCTAGCCTTGTAGCCTTGACAGAGCCCCTGGCTGGTATAGGTGGACGAGTCCAGTGTGACGATGTGTACGTCGTCTGTAAGCACGTAACCCTCCATGACAGATGAACTTCAATGAGTGGAGTGAAATTGGTCTTTGCTATGAGGGATGCTATGCTCTAGAGGTAGCCGTTATCCAGGATGCTAGGTATTCTTTATATCCACTCGAGATCTGCAAACAGGGTGATCGTCATAAGCCGAAAGGTTCTTCCCACCATGCGTGGTCGTTTATAGTTGAGCTTCTCGAGCATGCACAGGCCTGACGATGGTCATTGGTCCTTGATAGGGAACAAGTAAACCCATACCAAGAGAACTAGTGTCATAGCCCGAGTTTACCGGATCGCCAGTTGGGTCCAAGCGATAGGCCGAGCGGATGGGGTGGTCGCTCCGACATGGTGAAAAGAGACTAGGAAGAGGGTCGAGATGTAAGGTGTGGATCCTGATCAAGTGATGTCGCCCGCTAAGCCTGGGCCGGTGCGTCGAGATCGGGTTATAACCCTCAGGACGCCAACGCGCAAGGAAAATAAGGTCGGGATGAGAGACGTTTGGGAGGGTTATGAAAAGCCGGGAGACGTTGGAAATAGACCTTCTACGACTTACAGGCAATGCATTGTGTGCTTCGGGTAACAGTGATAACAGCGAAAGCGCAGTTGATCGTCGTTGCGTGCATGAATGAGCAAGTACTCGCTGACGTATGTGCACGTTCATGGTTCTCGATGCGATAGATGGAAGATTACCAACATGATTGTCTCGCTTTGCTGCACATGAGGTTCAGAATCTCAAGACACCTCACGCGGCTAACAAAGTTGGAAAGGGTACTCTGTCGTTGGCGTGGCTTCCTCTGAGTTTGGATCTAGATGCCAGTGATTCTGCAGTCTTGGTGCTGGTGATTGAATGACGAATGAGTCGGTGACGAGCGTGCAAAGTTAGTCAAGGAACCAGAGTGCGCGAATCGAACGGTGATGCATTTCGTGTATGCGGAAGAGGTCCAGTCTCGCGTGAACAGTATGAAGAGCTCAACGGTTATCGCGTTCGATACGCGTGCTAGGGAAACATGACCGATGCATGCTTGGCGCAATCCTACCTTGACTGTTGTCTTTTAAACGGCGGAGCTCGGTGTGCTCTGTCTGGCACATGGTTCCGTTCTCGAGAAGACGAGGTCGAGTCGGAAACAGAATGTCTCAATTGATCCGGAAGATGGGTAGGGGATAAAAGAGAAAACCAAAGTCAAGAATAGGCGAGGTTCCGTCAATGTCTCTGATGAAGTTTTGCGCCTGTCTGCAAAAGGCAAGTGAAGTCAGAGCGACATGCAGGTGCGGAGGTTCCCGGCCCGCCTCTCCCGTGCGGTGACTCCCGTCTCTTTCCTCAAATGGTTTCGGACCAACGATGAGAACCAAACCACCGCCCAACCTCAGGTTCCAAGTTTTCTTACTGATCCTCCAAGATCCGCCATCAAGCCACACCGACCCCTTCATCGTCGTAGCCCGGAACGGCCACCTACGATAATCGCCCTTGTGTATACGTGTTTATGCAAAGATTCGGCAGTCTCTGATCCCGAGCGGTTCGACCGGTCATGCAGCAGGACGGAATACAACAACAACGTGAACGCAGCAGAATATCGTGATTAATCGTTCATCGTTCATCGTTGAGGAAGTGCCGAGTCATCTCCGTTGAGGTTTGTGTGTGTGTGTGTGTGTGTGTGTGTGTGTGTGTGTTATAGGATCGTGTTCGCAACGCGATTCGCATGCGTCAAAGCTGGTTGACACGTGCGAGAGGCTTCTCATGTTATTACATGATCGGAACTTGTGTTGACTGACCAATGCCGGACATACCGCCGAGGATGATACATGCTCCGTCAATCAAGATGAGGAACCCGATGGTGTACCCGTACGGTCCTTCAAGATATTGCCTACTGTGGGCTCATCCTTTGTTGTGTCAAAGCCGCCTGGGTGTCTTCTCGCGCTACTGGCTTGGACTGAAGAGGTATATAAGATATGCTCCGTTATGACTCGGTGAAGCACCACACCTCAAAGCCCTTGAATGAGCTTCCATTCGAATCTATGTTCAAGAGCAGATCCTACTCCCTGGCAGGCATCGGAAGAATATGCTACTGCTCATGCTCTTTCAGATCAAGGTCAAAACTGATATACCAGCTGTAAGCTAGATGTCCAATGGCGTTCGATTCGTCGATGGAGGAGACGTCAAGGCAGGCATCATCGGTATTCAGGACTGACTATCAAAAGATCTTCGACATTTGGTCATGGTGATAGCTGGGAAGGATGTAGGCGACCGATCAACTTGATGCATACTCTGGCAGAACTACTGAGGAGGAAATCCGAAGCCTCGTGTCAGTTGGACCCATTTTCTTTGCTTGCACTTTCAATGCTCTCAATGGTCTAACGTGCTGACTGATAAAGATAGAACCCAAGGATATGATATGATATGATATCAAGGAGGGAGTATTGCCGCAGTTGGTACATGAAGCGATTCATCGCTTTGCGAGTCAAGGCCGATTCCGTCCGCACCATATCAAGACACCTAGGGCTCTGCTTTGATGGCCGTGAGACGTGATGAAGCAAACGATTACCTGGGACACAATCCTTCCAGAAACGTTGTTAGTAGCATAAGTTACGTCGATTGCGGAATATATGAAGCATTAACATGACTTGGTCGTTTACATTCAATGTTATTATACAGTACCTCTTTACATAAGCCGAGGCCGTCAGCCGACCTTCCCCACTCCGTGCTCCAAAACCCCGAGGCCCCCATATTATCGTTGGAGCAACTTCCCCACTCGGACACCACGATACCGGCACCTTCTCCCTTCAGAGATCTGCAGGTGCAATTGAATCGGACGTGACTAATTTGGGCATCCCGACGACTTCACTTCATCTTCCATATCATTATCGTACGTAGTTGAGTTGTTGCAACTCATCTCTTGTTCTTCATCCTCGACAATCGTCTATAACCGCAAGCATGGCTGTCCGCATCGCATCAAGCAAGGCTACGCGAGCTCTCAACCTCATGCGTGCTACTCAATTCCACTCGCCGACATGCCCTTGCCATTCCAACCCTGGACATCATCATCATACTCCGGTAGCAGTCAACCAGGCGAAGAGAGCTCTTGCAACCCCGGTGGACTACTCCATGCAGAAAGAATATGCCTTTGAAATGGCAGCTTCGAACATTCGGTATGGTCCAGGTGTGACAAAAGAGGTTGGCATGGATTTCAAGAACTTTGGCGCGAAAAAGGTCATGGTAGTCACAGATGGTACCGTTCAAAAGCTGGATGCGATGAAGCAGGTCATAGAAGGACTGGATCGGGAGGGAATCAACTATGAGATCTACTCCAAGACGAGAGTAGAGCCAAAAGACTCTTCGTAAGGCTGAAGAAATGTCCTGTCTGGTCACGTACTAACGTACAACAGTATCAAGGAGGCCATTGCGTTTGCGAAACCCTACGCTCCAGATGCTTTCCTGGCCGTCGGTGGTGGTTCGGTTATTGACACGGCCAAGCTGATGAACCTTTACACTTCATGCCCAGATGCCGACTTCCTCGACTTTGTCAACGCTCCTGTCGGAAAGGGTCTGCCTATCACCGCCAAGTTGAAGCCTCTGGTAGCCGTACCTACCACTGCAGGTACCGGCTCAGAAACCACCGGCACCGCCATCTTCGACCTTGTTTCCAGAGGAGCCAAAACCGGAATCGCACACCGCAACCTCAAGCCCACTCTCGGTATCTGTGACCCGCTCAACACTCGCACCATGCCTTCAGCCGTCCACGCCTCTTCCGGTCTCGACGTTCTCTGCCACAGTCTCGAGTCCTGGACAGCAATTCCATACTACGAACGTGTACCCCGGCCACAAAACCCAATTCAGCGTCCTGCCTACCAGGGTGCAAACCCCATCAGTGACATCTTCTCCCTACAGGCGCTCCGCGACACGGTCAAATACCTACCTCGCGCTGTGCACGATCCAGACGACTTTGAAGCACAGAGCAAGATGTTGCTTGCAGCCACCCTCGCTGGTGTCGGTTTCGGTAATGCAGGTGTCCATCTCTGCCACGGCATGTCCTACCCCATCTCCTCGCAGAACCCTGGTTACAGACACGCCGGCTACGACGTCGAGTTCCCCATCATCCCACACGGTGTGTCCGTCGCCGTGAGCGCACCTGCTGTGTTCAAGTTTACTGGTGCCTCAAACCCTGAGCGCCATCTACAGGCCGCCGAGGCTTTCGGCGTCGATATCTCCAACGTCAAGCGCGAGTCTGCTGGAGAGGTGCTCAGCGAGGCATTGGCCGAGTTTTTGGTCAAGCTCGGTGACCAGCCTCGTGGTCTCAAGGACCTTGGTTTCAACAGAAGTCACATTTCCACGCTTGTCGAGGGCACGATCCCACAAGCAAGAGTGTTGATGTTGGCGCCTAGTCTGGAGATGAAGGATCAGGATGTTGAGAGGGAGCAATTGACGGCTTTGTTCGAGGACGCGTTGGACTATTAGGCGGCATTGTTTAGGGGTATTTTGTGCATTGGACACATGCCAACGATGTATTATGTATGCAATCATCTAGTTCCTGAACAGCATCAGCGCCTCTTCCTCGCCCAACTTATCCTCTCCATCGACGTCTATAACTTCGTCCTCGTTCTCATCGAGCATCATCCGCCTACCCAATAAACTACCGAACAGCTCCTCCGCCTGTCTTTCGCCCCAAGTTCCACGATCCTCAGGGGCCATGAAATTCTGCAACTTCTCATGAACAGTATACTTCAGCTTCCTTCCCTTACTAGCCTTTACATCAACATCCTTTTTCGTCTTGGCCTCTCTTCGCATCTGATACCCTTTGCTAACGTCAAAGTTGATTGTGGACGCGAGGTCCGAGTTGCGCTGCTCAAGGAGGGACTGCAGTAGTACACCGTAGAAGTCAGCGTCGTCATAGACGGCCTCGGAGTACGACTGCTTTTGCGCATCTTGGTATGGTGCACATGATCGCGGTGTGCGGGCGCGCTTGAGGAAACGGTCGGATGAGGTACTGATGGTTGTATTCAACACGTCTGTGATGCTGGGCTGAACATTCGCCGAGGGGTTCAAGCGGTTGCGAGGAGCGATTGTTGCGGCGCCGCGGGCTTTGGCGGACCATTTCTCGAGCACCTGGTTGCGGTTGTTCTGGCTTGCGGTTTCTTGTCCGCGTGCGTAGCTCCAGAGTTCTGAAGTTGATGTGTCAGACTCGAACGTAGTAGCTTTACGCTTGTGACCTGTTTGCGCAGAGGTCATCGAGTCTCGCAGAGAGGTCAAAGATTGCCAGAGGTTGAAGGCAGCGGTCTCGGCGGCGCGGAATGCAGAGTCGGGTGTATCATCCGCGTCGGTAATGGAAGACTCGGAGAGACCCGCCAGGGTGTTCGTACCAACTAATGCCTTTTGCATCTTGATGCGAGTGTTGAGTAGGGTGTCAAAGGTCAGTCTCTGACGCTTGACAGCACGACCCTTTTCTGCGTCTGCTTTTGCGGCCTCCGTCAGTGTCGCGGCGACAGACTTTTGCTCTTCTGCCATCAAGCGTTTCAGCTCGGTACGGTCAATGTCGTCGTCTTTGAGCTTGCGCTTCGGCGCTTCATCCTCGTCGCTATCCTCTTCTTCATCGTCCTCGTCGTCAACTTCAGATGCAGGAGTCTCGTCGCCGTCCAGATCCGCATCTTCATCCTTGTCGTCCTCGGACTCTGCCCCCCCTTCTACATCGTCTTCGTCATCTTCATCGCTCTCTGCTTCGTCAAAGCCTTTGCTGAAAGGGTCGTCCTCGTCGTCGTCGTCGTCTAGCATGGCGTCGCGTCTGACTTTGGCGCCTGCATACTGCGGTCCCAGCGACACCTCGGTCGGCTTCCTCAGCTTGCTTTTTCCGACGTCTGCATAGTGCTCCCTGGCGACTTCTCCAACATCCTCTTCACCATCTTCAGATTCGTCCTCACTGCCACTGGACTGGGCGAGGTCTTCTTCCGGGTCAAAGTCTGCGACATGTAAGTTTCTGCTCGCGCCGATGCGCAAAGTGCGACCAACCTTTTGGCGCAGGATCATCAAGATCTGCTAGCTGCTCTGCCAGGGTTTTTGCTCTCTTCGGTGCCATTTTTGTGAATGTCGAAGGGGAATTCTATTTTGGTCTGGAAATTTCACGAGATCAGAAATAATAAGCTTCGGGGTCTGCATCCGCATGCCGGCCATAACCGCTTAAGTCCGCGGTCACCATTTTTGATATCACATAATTCTATGTTTGTATATACAGATAAACCGAGATATTGATTTGGTTTAGAGAATTTTGTGCGCTCATGTAAGTTCGCATAGACATTGCAATATGTCTAAGTGATTTCCAATGTACAGTGGTTCTTGTCTACCGTCGTCCGCCGACTATGCGTCAGCACAGCTCCTGTCGCATTCACATATCTGAGATTATTGACAGGTCCTATCAGACTGTACCGATCTTCAGTCCACTTCGCGGCTCGCCTGTCGTGGTTTGTGATGACGTCTGGCGTGGTATACACGGTCTCGCCTTGCGATATGCAGTCGGACGTCGTTCGATTCGTAGATTCTTCGAGCTTACCATGCAGTTTCGCTGGATGGTGTCGCGACTAGAGTGTCCATCTTTCGTTGATACCTCATCATCGCTTCTTCTTCGAAACAACCTTTGTAAAACCATCCTCGTCAATCTCTGGCTCTTGTTTCTCTCTGACTGGAGGCGGCGCATCTCCCATCTCAACATCTTCGTCGTGGTCGTCGTCTTCGCTCTCATCCTCCTCGTCAATATCATCGTCGTGCTCGTGCGCATGGTTGTCCACCACATTGACAGCCTCTTTCTTGCCCTTTCTCCTTTCCCATCTCTGTCTGACCTCTTCTACTCCATTTCCGTCTCCTTCCTGTATTTGAGTCCAGAGTTTCATGATCGCAGTCGCGACTGGGACCTCACTCTCGTCCTCAACATTGACATCAAACTCATCCTGCATGACCTGCAACAGAACAGCCTCCAGGTCCATTTGGTCGGTATCTGGTCGCTCGGTGAAGATGTCGCTGACTGCGCCTGCGAACCAATCGCGTTTCTCTGCGCTGTTTGCGCCTCCCCAGTTGTTCTCGACCGCAACTTTGAGTGCCGGCCACAAGCATAGATTATACCAGATTCCAGAATCGAAGGCCGTTTGAAGTGACTGGTTGATGTTTTGCGCTGCGTCTAAAGGGCCAGGGAACGCCATTGTGTGGCTAGATGTATGGTCTCGCTCTGTTAGGTTTGTTGTAGTATTGTCGGCCTGCCTACCTTAAATTCTGATATACAAAAAAGTTTATGGTTGTGTCACAATTCCATGACGGACGCTGGCGGCTTGGCAGACGCGGACGCGGACGCGGTCTGTGCCGATGCCGTGGTTTCCCAGCCACGAAGATATGACGTAGATTTTCAATAAATCTCAATTATGCCCCACGATTTGCCTAGGTACCCGACGGAACTACAGATATGGCGGGAGTTGCCAACCGTCGATTCCCTGCGCTGATCTGTTGCGGAGAACGCTGAACGCTCCAGGGACTAGATTCAGTAGGCCCAGCGGGGTTTCTGAATGGCCATCACTGCTTTTCTTCTTAACCTTCTCGATTCACCTATCCTAGCCATCCTTTTGCGTCGTGTCTGTACCCTACCTGTCACTCTCTCTGTGCTGCCTTTGGCGACACCAATATCGAACATACAAGCATAGTCGATCCTCGACGGACGACTGTTCTTACATCTTCACCAGCCTACTAATTCAATTGATCGTAGCCCTTGACTAGCAGTCATGGTCTTGACCACTCTGATGGTCGGCGCAGCCGTCACGCCCAGTGTCATCGAAACCGCACTCTCACATGTACGCGCCAGAGCACTAAACAAATCCAACAGCCTACTGACCCTCTCCGTAGTACATGCACAGGAAGCCGCTACGTGGTAAGCCCACGGCACACATCTCGTACGACGAAGGCCTACACCTCATTCGCCAATTCCTCGAATATGCGTCAAGTCACACCGTCGATGATGTCCAGGCATTCACTGCACAATGGGTACCAACTCCACGATGGGTCAAGGTTGATGAGATCGACATTCCAGCCAAGTACCTCTCCCGCGCAGCTGATATCATAAACGCCCAACTTGGACCGTCGGGTATCGAACGAGTCGGAGGCTCAAAATGGTGGCAATGGCGCATTGGCGATCCCACATTGCAGGCCGAATGGATCGAAATGCGCAAGGACTACAACGCACGAAAGGCTAGGGGCGACGACAAGGGTCGGCGCATCTTCTTGTACATTCACGGAGGTGCCTATTTCTTCGGTGGAGTGGATGAGCATCGCTATCAGATTCAACGGCACGCACGAAAACTTCAGGCCAGGGTCCTCGCTCCGCGGTACAGGCTTGCTCCACAGTTCCCCTTCCCATGCGGTCTCCATGATTGCATCGCTTCTTATCTCTTCTTGCTGGATCTATACAGCCCCTCAGAGATCTTGATTGGTGGAGACTCAGCAGGCGGTGGCATGACGCTAGGTGTTTTGGTGTGTCTTCGCGACCAAGGAGTTCCTTTACCATGTGGCACCATTCTGCTCTCTCCATGGTCCGACTTGACACACTCTTTTCCTTCGGTATCTGGAGAAGGCGCGTTTGACTACATTCCTGCCAATGGTTTCCACCACAAGCCTTCCATGTCATGGCCACCTCCGAACGCAATCGACATGAAAGAGATTGGTTTGGACCCCAGTGGTAAACCCCTAAAGTCAGAAACAGCCGCACATAATCCCAGCGAAGCGCACGGCGATAAGAAGGCTGTAAAGATTGAGAAGAAACAAAAGGAGACGGATCGTGCACGCGGATTCTCTGTGATGGAACCACCGGCTGAACTTCTCAATACTCCGGAAACGCTTAGAACGCCTACTCCCGGCAAGAATCTTTCCATCATGATCGGGGGTCAACTGATCGAGATCATTGACCAGATCCAGATGTACGCCACGAATCAACTGCTCTCACATCCATTGGTATCGCCAGTCCTACAGCCTTCTCTTGGTGGTCTCCCACCTATGCTTGTGCAAGCAGGTGGTGGTGAGCTATTGCTCGATGAGCAAATCTACCTGGCTCACAAAGCCGCCAATCCAAGTGCGTTCCCGCCAGGCAAGGCCGTCATGGAAGCAAACGATCCAGAGGGCAAGATTCTGAAAAAGTACCCCCCTACAGACGTGTGTCTTCAGGTTTGGGAAGATATGTGTCACGTGGGCCATACTTTGTCATTCACTAGACCTGCCAAGTACATGTATCGCGGTGTGGCGCAGTTCGGAAGTTGGTGTTACGCCAGAGCCCAGAACAAGGACGAGGTATTTGCAGACGACGCAAGCAGTATCATCAGTAATTCCGAAGACGAAGAGTTGGATGACGATGAATCTAGCACCAATTCTAGCCTGAAGAAGTTGGACAGAAAATACACATCAGGCTCGATACCAGTCATCGAAAGGGATCCAAATGATCCGACCAGGATCGTTAATCGCACCACCACAAAGGCTGCTGTTGATACCCCCGTTGCCACGATTGGAACCAGAGGCGATCCTATCCCGCCATTCAAGAACCACATGATCCGTCAAAGAATCACTAGGCATGGTGTGATCTTCCCGCTTGCCCCGCCTTCTTCTCTCGAGGCCTTGCAGATGGACCCAGACACGATTGGTGTGATCAAGCAGGGCCCGGTCCGCAAATGGAAAGCCAAGAAAGAAGAGTGGGAGACCAAGTTCGCATCCACAAAACGCAAAGTGCAGAAGCAGCGAGCGAAGGAGATTCAAGATGGATATGCAAGTTTTGGTCCTCAAGAGTGTCCTCCACCTACAGCTCTGGCAGGAAGAAGAACCAAAGCGATGGAGAAGATGATGCACAAGAAGAGAGGCAAGTCTTGGGGTCTGGCCATGTGGTCTGGCTGGGGCAGTAAGCACGATGAAACCACTCTGGACAATCAAGAAGACGTGGCTAGGGGCCGAAGAGGTAGTGGTAGTGAAGCAAGGAGAAGGTCAAGAGGCGCCTCGACATCTAAGAAAGTCGAGAAGCAGGATGCATTTGCACGTGCCCAATCTGAGCCTCGGCGTCAGTACCCGAAAGACGACCGTAAGGATGTCGATCCGCTTAACAACGGGGAGATGGCGGCGGGGCTTGTCGGTACTGCAGGTGTGGGTGCTGCTGCATTGAGCACTACTGAGATGTGGAAAAACAATGCACCTCCAACGCAGCCGCTAGACAACACCACTGATCTGGCTCGGCTGCCTCCTGGCGAAAAGGTTTCCGGCAGCGACAACACCTACCTTCCCGCAGAGTCTACTCGACCACATAATGGCGAAGTCGCATACCCCTTCAAATTGAGACCGAAATTTGGAGAAGACAGGCCAGTAAGCATGCAGACGCTGGACAGTTTGGCCGATGGTATCCCACCAATGGATGGTGTGGTTGACGACGCTTCAGAGCCTCAAAGACCACCTTTAGAGACCTTTGTCACTGCTCATGAGTTCTAGACATGGGGCAAGGCACGAGGAAGTGGGATGATGAGGAAAATCCTCGGCAAGGCGGCTGTAATATTCATTGTCAAGTTGATACCCTAGTATATAATCGTTCCATACTTTGTATCATGGCGTAGGACTTGTTCATAAAGACTCCTTCATCGATTCCAGACAGACACCAGTGGATGAAGCCTAGAATATCAACCATATTGTAGTGCCAAGACATCTATGTAGTGAAGTTATCCTCCTTCGAGTTCACTTTCAGAACCGCTCATTCCATCGAAGAATCCAAACAATGTCATGACAATGCAGAAACGCCTATTCACAACATTTGCACGCCTAGCCAGCCATGAGAATCCCCTCGGTCTACCACGATCGGGTACGCCACCGAACCTGGCGGCGCGCATGAAGCGAGGACTCCCCGAGAAACGGCCCATCAAAGACGTCAGCAAGGTCATCGCAGTGTCCTCAGCCAAGGGCGGCGTGGGCAAATCGACCATCGCGGCTAACCTCGCTCTTTCATTCGCACGTCAAGGCCTACGAGCTGGAATCCTGGACACGGACATCTTCGGCCCATCAGTACCCACAATGTTCAATCTCAGCGGCGAACCACGACTCAGCGAGAACAACCAATTATTGCCGCTGAGCAACTATGGAGTCAAAACTATGTCTATGGGTTACTTGGTTGGCGACACCCAGGCGATCGTCTGGAGGGGTCTTATGGTTATGAAAGCACTGCAGCAGCTGCTTCATGAGGTCGAGTGGGGAGGTCTGGATGTGCTTGTGCTGGATCTACCGCCGGGAACTGGCGACGTGCAGTTGACAATCACGCAGCAAGTCGTGCTTGATGGAGCGGTAGTGGTTAGCACGCCGCAGGATATCGCGCTCAAGGATGCTGTGAGGGGAGTAGGTATGTTTGCTAAGGTCGGTGTGAAGGTGCTGGGTATGGTACAGAATATGTCCGCATTCACTTGTCCGAGCTGTGGGAATACGCATGCGATCTTCGGCAGTGAGGGGGTCAGGAAGAAGTGTGCTGAAATGGATATCGAGTTATTGGGCGATATTCCACTACATCCTAGGGTCTGTGAGGATGCTGACAGGGGAATGCCAACGGTCGTTGCAGAGGAACCTGACAGTGCGAGAGCAAAGGCATTTAGTGATATCGCAAATAGGATCAGAAATGATCTGCAATTTTAATGAAAACCAAATAATCGTCTAGCTTCAATAATGAAGAGAATGTATGACGAATGCTTCAGACACTCGCATGTCTTACCTAGTGCCCAAATGCTGACCGCAACCACGCTGATCGTGACTACCTTACCCCATCGCAAGCGCAAGGCAACAACACCATTCTTTCAAAGACATGGACGACTCTAATACGATTCCCGGATTCGACTTTGTGCTGGATCCTTTCGGACAACAGTCTTCGCTCAATATCTACACTCAGCTCACGTCTTGCTACAGCCTCCCGGATACCGTCTCATATCCGGATTTGATCGATGTCTTACAGGATGGTCTGAGAAGACTATCGGCCAATTATCCATGGGTGGCAGGACAGATCGTGAAGACAAGAACAAATGAGGATGATGATTCGGGTACTTTCAGGATCATACCATCTGATGTCCTCCCCCATCTGGCTGTGCAAGATCTTCGAGAGGACGCCTCTACACCAACCATGGCCCAAATCAAGGAAGCTCGGTTTCCTTTCAGCATGCTAGACGAGACAGTCGTCGCTCCAATCAATACCTTTCCAGATCCGTCGATGAGTCCAATACCGGTCTTTGCGATGCAGGCTACAATAGTCAACGGAGGTTTCCTGCTCACGTTCCTTGCACACCATCAAGTGATGGATATGACCGGACTTGGTCAGATCATGCATTTGCTATCTAAGGCTTGTTACGGCGAGTCTTACACCGAGGAAGAATTCTTAGTGGGCAACCTCACTCGTCATAATATCATTCCGTTACTCGACGACGACTGGAAGCCGACCACGGTCGCACAAGACGAGAAAGAGACTGCACCGCAAGTCAAGCCGTCGAACAATGAAGACGAAGCACCACCGCCTCCTTCCTGCAGCTGGATGTACTTGTCGTTCGGTCCAGACCAACTTGCCGCTATTAAAAGCATGGTCTTGGAGGCCATCGAAGACTCTTCTACGGTGTTTGTTTCTACCGACGACAGTCTAAGCGCCTTCATCTGGCAAACAGTGGCTCGAATACGTCTTGCTCGATTTGGACCAACGAAGAAGTCCACCTTCGCTCGGGCTGTCAACCCTCGACGTTTCCTCGACATCCCAGTCACGTACCCTGGACTTGTGCAGAACATGACATATCACACGCGCACCTTACAGGAGCTGACGGATGGATCTCTAGGTGAAATTGCGTCAAATCTGCGTGCAGCTGTAGACCCTCGCACCAGCACGTTGGGACATGATACTCGCGCTCTCGCGACAATGCTTGACCGAGCGCCAGACAAGAGCAAGTTGTCGGTGACTTCAGCTCTCGACCTGTCTTCAGACATCATGTTGAGCTCCTGGGCGAAGGTGGAAAGCTATGATCTTGACTTCAACCTCGGTCTTGGCAAGCCAGAAGCTGTCAGAAGGCCACAGTTTACGCCGGTTGAAAGTCTTGTGTACTTGATGCCGAAGAAGGCGGACGGTGAGATTGTAGTCGGTCTCTGCTTGAGAGATGAAGATCTGAACCGGCTGAGAGCCGATGAAGAGTTGACCAAGTTTGCAAGCTTCATTGGATGATCGCCAACCGGCGATATTTAGAGATTCTCCGTCCGTTTCACGATGATATTCAATACAGCATGTTTCCCTCGTTAAGATGTGATCCAGATGGTCGTGTGATGATATACAGTAGACGGCGATCAGCGCCAAGAATACACGTACAACTGAAGCACCTCGGATTAAGAAGGTGCGGCAGCCTCCGCGGTCCGTCAACGGCGAATCGTTGCATGACGGACCACCATGACTGCATCTGTCGAAAACACCTCGAACTTGATCCATTCACACCATACGATAGCTCCTCAATCAACTAGAGGCAAATCCGGCTATACACAATGTCGCATATCGACACCGAACCCACAGGCGCACTTGTCAAGCCTTGAACTCTTTTACCGAACTACTCGGCAAATCATCTATCAAGTATACTACTTTACCGTAGGCTGAGGCTGGTTAGTACCGACTACCTCCCTAAGTACTTCGCGTACTCGTTCACCCAATCCTTGTCCGCCACAGCGATCACCGCGGCTATACCTGCAGCAGAGCTCCGACATGCCGTCCGACCTTCCCAACACCACCCCGGTCAAAAGACCTAAAGCTGACCGCAACATTTCCACGTCGTCGATAACATCGCAATCTGCTGCAGACGGTCACGCGCAACCACATCGCCCAACAATTCATAAGAGACAAAGTCATACCGTCGGACATGGTCGAGGAAGGAACCCTTCATTCGCGCGTACATTGAGCAAGATCAACATTAACGCCGCAAATGCGTCTCAGGCAGACGACCTTAATGTACCACAAAGCGCAAGGACTACCACAACCAGTGCTTCATTGATGAGTCCACGACACAAATCAAGTATGAGGAGAACACAGACATCCGTCGCTCTGCACCAGAGGTCGCAATCCTCGACCACGCTGAAGAAGAACCACTCGAGCGGTCAATTGCATCGGCCAGGATCGGCAAAGCACTCTGTAAAGCGACCCGACTTTCACAGATCCAAGTCACATCAGCCGGACAAGATAAAACACAAATCACCGCCCCCTGAGCCCGTAGAACGCCATGCTGCCGTGCGCTTCGACATGGGTGACGACGACGACGACGAAGATGGTGAAGACATGGAAGGTGTGGATGACGGTTGGACCGAGGAAAGCGCCTCACAATCGCCGAACACGACTAGAGAGAACACAAGGAACAACACAAGGCAGAACTCGGTGGTACTGGATCCGGAGCAAAATCCCCACATCAAGTCGATAGAGAAGCCGCCGGACGAGGAAGTTGACGAAGAGGAAGTCCCAGAAGACGTCACAGAGGCTGTCGAAGTAGAAGACGACGATCCGAGGATACACCAGCAGGACTTTGCGCCCCAGCAGGACTTGGTGATAAGCAAGAGCTCGTATCAAGAAGGACATGAAGCCAAGCCACCAAACGCCGATGCCATTGCCAAACGACTCTTTCAGCGCACTGTTCGAACCACAAATCCACCACCAATGGTCTCGCAAGTCTCTGCTCTCGCAAACGCCAACGCCAACGCCAGCGCAAACGCCACACCAAACGGGATCACTCCAGGCGTATCACATGCAGGCACGCCAATGGTGTCAAGATTCATCGAAGATGGCAGCGCACCTGGCAGCAAAGACGGGACGCCAGTAGATGCCCACGAAATGGCCGCACGAAAAACACCCATGCGTGATCGTCGAGAGTCGACAGACATGAAACGCAATCAGTCGGCACCGAACTTTGCATCAGCTTTTGCAGCCCCGCCGGATGGACAAACATCCGGTACAAGCACACCGGGGGGACCTCAAGGACGCTCACGAACCCAGCAGAAACTCTGGCTCCAACGAGGACTGTCTAACATCGAAGCAAATTCGCAGCAACACCTTCCCGGTATGCTCACACCAGGTAGGACACAACGAGGCGGCAATATGCTGCGACAATACGAGAAGGTTGAGAAGGAACTTGCCGTGGTGCGTCGATACCGTAGTCCATTGGCTGAGTCGATGGAGCGTTTACGAAAGATGAAGCTTGTTCCGAAAAAGACTACAGATGTTGTTGATACCAGCCCGAAAAAGGCTCGCCAGTCACGAGATGGCACGAGGACGCCCGGTGCTGACAGCATCAAGTCGTCCACGTCCACTTCGGCACCTCGTAACGCATTACGTTCTAAAGTCAGCTTCGCTTTGTCGGCGCCGGATGACGATGACGACGAGGAAGGGGAGGCAACACCTGATTGGCAGCACATGACATTAGAAGAAATCGAAGAGGCGACGATGGATATTCGTCGGTCCATGTGGGAGCTTCATCCATCGGGAGAAGCTGAATAATGATCGGACGAGATGGGGCTAATGTGGATATTGTACTGCAAACACAAGATCAGTGCGTAGACGTGTCAAAATCTGGGATTACTCCGTCATGGCAGTCCCATCACCATGGAGTCCGACCACATATCCGCAAAGCCAGTGGGACGTGCCTCCAGACCGTGCTTCTTGACAGATGTTCTCTTTCTTCCATTATCGCGCAGTGTGCATAGCCGGGACGACAATCATCGCAAGCCTATCTACGTTATCCTGCTTAGCACATGGCACCGACCTCGATGGCACATGGCACTGAGCTTCGGTAGTTGTCATGTCCTTGCGTAAGGCGTGCGATCGGGCCAGCGATCGCGACAGCTTGATCGTTATTCTTTAGATTGTTGTTGTGGACGATAGGCACGCTATCGACAGATTTTCAGGGTGTCGAGATGAGAGATGAAGGTGTTGTGAGGGTTTATGACCGTTTCCCGCCCGTTGTGGCACCTTTTCCACCGCGTCAGCGACCTCAGATTTCGTCACATCGCGAGGAGCTACCACCTCAACATCACACACGACTAACAAAGACAGACCCTTCAAACAACGATGCTTCTGATAATGTCTGGCGACCAGGCGCAAGTCGCGGGTGACCTTGCACCATGTCTCAGATACACCCATTGACTTTACGCGCTCGCGAATAGTCCTCACTTGGTCCTAGATGGCGTTGATTCAAGCTAGTCAAGTGTACCACGCACAAGACTCCGCCCCTTTCAGAACAAACGAAAATCTGCCACAAATTTTCACAATCTCTCCGGGCAACGTACCTCGGTGACACTCCAACGCCTTTCACAATTATTATATTAGACGTTATAGCGAAATGTGGTGTTGTTGTCATGGCACAGATTTGATCTGCAGTGTTAAAACGGTCCCTGCAGAAGAAAGTCGACCGAGCCAATCACGGCTCTCGGTCTACGATGGATCGTGCTCTTTCCCCAGGGTTCCACTTGTTTGGCTTTCAAGCTTCGCGGGAAATTGCATGTTCCATGTCCTCATACTTGCCTTGTACGGTACATTGTCATATCAGAAGGCGTTTGCTCTGATTGGCGTTACCGACCTCATGGTGCGGAGTCTGGAATCATGGGAACCTCGCGATGCGGCCTGCAATCAGTATATCTCATGCACGCTCCTCTTTTTCGCGCGAGCTTCTTCCTTCACCATCTTCATCCAGATTCTCGTACTGCCTCGCACCTCGTTCGCTCTACCAGTCGCTCTTTAACACTTTGGTCAATTGGCCGTCCACTCCTTGACAATTCAAACAATTCAGATCCGAGCTGAGCTCTACTACATTCGCTGTACAGTCAGACATATCGCATGCGCGACAAGTCTCACCACCAGCAACTCACTTCACTCACCTTCACGTCTCTGGTGTCTAACCTTCTGTCAACATCGATCTACAAAACATCAACACTGGTCGACGTCAGATTAGCATTCTTCGACTCCTTCCCAACCCAGTCAATCGGGAATTATCCAAACTATCACACGACCACCCGCCAAGCATTCTTCAAGATGAAGTTGATCGCATTCTTCCTGGCCCTTTTCGCCGCTATTGTTGCTGCTGAGAACGTCACCCAGACCACCTTTGCCACCTACTACACCACCTGCTCGGTCCTCTATGCCACCACCACAGCGACCATGTACGGTACACTCATGCCAGTCGAGGCCGCGATCAGCACCTCTGCCTCGTCTTCGTCCTCTTCGTCGTCAATCATCAAGGCCACCCACGTCGTCATGTCCATGGCAACCGGCGGTGCTAGCAACAGTGGTTACCCTGCTGCTGCTGCTGCCCCATCTTCAGGCGCGGGCAATGCAACCGTCTCCGCCTCTCAACCAACAGCGACCGCTCGCGTCTTCCAGGGCGCCGCCTCAAGGGTGGAAGGATCGCAAATCATCTTCGCCGCCGTCGCAGGTCTCTCTATCGCTCTTTTCTCCACATGGTAGTGACGCAGGCCTGCCATGTTTGGCTACTTGCATGCACATAACCTTTTGATTGAGAGCGCGGAGTTTTCTGGAGTCGACATCATCTTCTTCTATCATATTGGGGCCTTTTTTGATACCCAAGCGTTGGAGCGCATATCTTTGCGCATTCTTCTACCGATCGGATGCTTTTACGCAGTCATGATTCGATGCGATAGTGATGCGACACCTTCTTGTCGTCCGTCATCGATATCCTTCACCTTTTTCACCCTTTTGCCCAACACGATGCTGAGCTTTGTTTTTGATATACCTTTTGCATGCTGGCAACTCATGTATTCCTTCGACACAATCTTGTATACTTTACGGCAGCATAGCATGTCTTTTCTTCACTTCTTGTATATCCCTTTTTGAAGCCAGGCTTGGGTGACGCTGGCGGGTTTGACAGAGATGAGCTCAATGAACGAGGACGATGCGGACCCTACTGGCGCCGTATGAGCGGGCGGTCGACTTTATTTGAAGCTTGAGCAATGCAATGCAGACGCTGCGACGTCCTTTCATGAACACTTTATTCTTTATTTTGCAGTCTTTCGAAAACGTGATTGTCGTGGATACAAGTTAGGAAATATGTCAGCTCAACGCCAGAGCCAGCGGCCGAGGCTCCTGCAGACCTGCAGGGCCTGGAGAGCGGAGGCCCTGCCTTACGCGGAACCATCCCGGCGATAAGATCCGGCTTCAGATCACCGACTTCCGTACATCTTCTGATCTTCATTATTACCTTACCTAGTAAATACACACCGATTGTCTCGAACAAAGCAGAGAGTTCCTCTCCTCGACGAGAACTACATCAGCATCATCGCTCATCTCCAAGTGCTCTCACCTGAAACCTTCACATCAAAATGTCTACGTCCGCTCGCCGCCGTTTGATGCGCGACTTCAAGGTCAGCCGATACCCCTCACCCACGATTATCTGGAAGACGAGGACAATCGAGCCTTCAGATTTTGTTAAACAGAATCTGTACTGACATGTTTCCTAGCGCATGCAAACGGACCCTCCGGCAGGTGTTTCGGCTTCACCTGTGGCAGACAACGTCATGACATGGTAAGTCACACGACACAGTCAACCATCCATCTTCGGCTTGATGAAATCTGACATATGAACAGGAACGCAGTCATCATCGGCCCATCAGATACACCCTTCGAAGACGGCACATTCCGACTCATCATGACATTCGAAGAACAATACCCGAACAAGCCACCAGGAGTCCGCTTCATCAGTCAAATGTTCCACCCAAACGTATACGCTACCGGAGAGCTCTGTCTGGACATTCTACAGAACAGATGGAGTCCGACATACGACGTGGCTGCTATCTTGACCAGTATTCAGAGTCTACTCAACGACCCGAACACGAGTTCGCCGGCGAATGTGGAGGCCAGTAATCTGTACAAGGACAACAGGAAAGAGTACACCAAGCGTGTGAGAGAGACGGTGGAGAAGAGCTGGGATGATTAGACGAAATGGCTCATGTCTGAATTGACGGGATGAGTATCAAGTGGTCAGTGTAAGGGATATCGATTGGAGCAGGGTACGAAGTAGGAGACCGGACGAGCATTCACACTTCAAGTGATTTGGCGCAAGACTGTTACTATCCATCTATTGATGGCACGATGTTTCTGGGAACTCCTCAGCGTGGTGTTCATACGGCGTTTCAGGTTTGGGTCACTTGAAAAGGCCACGATCGACAAACATACTATAGCCTTTTTTTTGATGAATGAATCGACGACATGGACGACAATGAACGTGCAATTTTCCGAACAACTCTTCTAGAATACATTGTATTGTACCACCTGTCAGCGCATTGCATGCATGAACTGATTGTCCGGCTACGCCACGTGAAACGCCATCTCCCGCAAAATCACCGTCGGCTTTGATTAAACTTCCACCGATCAACAATGGCCCGGGACATTTGGACATGCGATTCATTGTAATCTCATCCACTCGACAATACCGCCACAATAATACACAATTGCTGAATCGACACTCGTTCAGTGGTTGTACCGTCGTGTTCGTCGTGGAGATCTCGCAGACAAGACGATCCTTTGTGACCGCGACAGCCTGCAACCTAACACGCTACGACCATATTGACCCTTGTTGGTCTATCCCTCAACTTGGATCAGGACGACCTAGATACACTACTACACCGATCTGCAAGAGCAAGGAGGACCACGCATTGCTAGAATCTGGGCTTAGCCCTCTGCCGTCAGCATGGCGTAAGTCGCGTGCGATCTGTCAGGTAGTAAACAATGGCTAACTCATCCGACAGGAGCAACAACATCAAGGGTATGGCCTGTAAAGCCAGTCAATTCGAAGCGCAAACTGACAGGATGCAGTCGTCGCTCGTTTTCGACCACAAAACAAGATCGAACTCGGGCAAGGTGGTGAACCTGTCGTAACCTTCCAGTCAGAAACAACTTGCAATGTTCAGGTACGAATACCGACCAAAACATGGGAGAGGCTATAAGCTGAACAGGATTCCAGTCAAAAGAACCAGGTACCGGGTCATATACCTTCGATCGCGTCTTTGGTATGGACTCGCGCCAGGCCGACGTCTTTGACTTTTCTATCCGCCCTACGGTCGACGACATCCTGAACGGTTACAATGGAACAGTATTCGCCTATGGACAAACCGGTGCTGGTAAATCGTATACCATGATGGGATCTGGCATGGAAGAGAACAACAAGGGACTTATTCCTAGGATAACGGAGCAGATCTTTACATCCATCATGGCGAGTCCGGGCAACATTGAATATACCGTCAGAGTCAGCTACATGGAAATCTACATGGAAAAGATCAGGGATTTGCTGGTGCCGCAGAACGACAACCTTCCTATCCATGAAGAAAAGTCAAGAGGTGTCTACGTCAAGGGTTTGCTGGAAGTTTACGTCAGCAGTGTCGAAGAGGTATACCAGATCCTCGAAAGAGGTAACATGTCAAGAGCTGTGGCTGCGACAAGCATGAACCAGGAATCTTCACGATCGCACTCGATCTTGTTCGTCACCGTTACACAGAAGAACGTCGAAACTGGAAGCGCAAAGAGTGGACAACTGTACTTGGTCGATCTGGCAGGAAGTGAAAGATTGAGCAAGACAAAGGCCGAGGGAAGCACCGCTGCAGAAGGACGAATGATCAACAAGTCGCTGAGTTCGCTCGGAAATGTCATCAACGCCTTGACTGACGGCAAATCGACCCACGTTCCCTACAGAGATTCGAAACTCACCCGTATCTTGCAGGAGTCTCTTGGTGGTAACTCGCGAACGACACTCATCATCAACTGCTCCCCTTCCAGCTACAACGATGCCGAGACAATCTCTACCCTCAGGTTCGGTGTAAGAGCGAAATCGATCAAGAACAATGCCAAGGTCAACGCCGAGCTGTCACCTGCCGAGCTCAAGGCACAACTCAAGAAGATCCAAGCACAAATGGCTACTTTCGAGGAGTATATCGTTAATTTGGAAGCAGAGCTCGGAAAGTGGAGAAGAGGAGAATCAGTGCCGAAAGATCAATGGCTGCCGAGTATCAAGAGTGGGATCAAACCAGCCGCTGCTCGCCCAGGAACGCCATCGACCCTAGAACGACGCGCATCACAAGCTCCTGGCACACCACGTACAGAGTCGCGGATGGATGATCGCTCAAGTACGCCCAATCTACCGATCGAAAAGGATGAGAGGGACGAATTCTTACGGCGGGAGAATGAGCTTGAGGACCAGCTTGCCGAGAAAGGCACAGCGCTTGAGACAGTCCAGAAGAGTCTCGAGGAAGCGCGAAACGAACTCAAGGACATCCGCGAGAACCACAACAGGTCCAACAAGGATAGCGAAAGAATGACAGGCGAGGTCGAGACACTCAAGATGCAGATTGAAAGAATCACCTTTGAGACGAAAGAGGCTACAATCACAATGGACAGCTTGAAGGAGGCCAACGCTGATCTCACAGCCGAATTGGACGAGGTACGGAAGGAGCTTCTCGAAGCCAAGATGAGTGCCAGAGAGACTTCGGCCGTGCTTGACGAGAAGGAGAAGCTGAAGAAGGAGCGTATGGCTCAGATGATGGCTGGCTTCGATTTGGGCTCTGAAGTCTTTTCCGAGAACGAGCGTACGGTCAGGAAGTCTATCGATGAGGTTGAACGACTGGTCGATATGCTAAACAACGGCGAAGCGATTGCACCTGATGCTCTTTCGTCGTTACGGCAGATGCTACTCGATACCCAGGGAGGTGTCAGACAGAGCGAACTTCAAGTCAACGGCTCGAACGGTGCCGGCAGTCTGGCGTTGCAGACCAAGCTCGCAGAAGTACAGACTCAGTACCAGGAGCTGCTCGAGAAGAATCTGACCGACGCCGATATCGAGGATGTCAAGTCACGGCTGCAGTCCACATTGGCCAGTCAAGCAAATGGAGCAAACGACAGAGAGCTCCAAGAGGCACTCGATCGTCAGCAAGACGACAACAACCGTCTGCGAAACGATCTGGAGAATCTTCGCCGACAAAATCTTAGTGGCGCCAACGGATCGAAGACACTCCATCAACAGCTTGCCGACTTCGACGCCATGAAGAAGTCTCTTATGCGCGATCTGCAGAACCGCTGTGAGCGTGTGGTCGAGCTCGAGATTAGTCTCGACAACACCCGTGAGTCCTATAACCAGGTCTTGCGCAGCGCAAACAGCAAGCAACAGCAGAAGAAACTTGCTTTCCTGGAGCGAAACCTTGAACAGCTTACCCTGGTACAGAGACAGCTTGTGGAGCAGAACGCGCAGCTCAAGAAGGAGGTCGCCATCGCGGACCGCAAGCTTGTTGCTCGCGGCGAGCGTATAAGAGGTCTCGAGGGTCTTCTGGCTGAAAGTCAAGAGAAGCTTCTCCAAGCCAACCATCGGTGTGTTTACTCTGAGGATTGTATCGCTAAAGACAAACAATATACTAACACATGTCCCAGCTTCGAGCTCCAAATCTCTCAAGTCAAGGAACGCCTCGAAGCCGCCCGCGCAGGCTCGACACGCAACCTCACATCGCCAGCTGGCTACGGTGGTCCACTGAACGGTGGACCGGTCGGTGGACAAGGTGGTCCATTCGGAAGCAGGATCGCGAAGCCATTGAGAGGAGGTGGAGGTGCAGACGGTAGCGCGCCCGTCGTGCCAACATTCGCCTCGTTGCAGGCGCAAGCACAAGCCAATGCGCAGGCGGCTGCCGGAGATGGCGGTAAGAGAGGGTCTTGGTTCTTCAACCAGAGGACTTGATCATGATGGAAGGAGGAAAGGCATCCATTTTGGCGTTCCGGTCGACATGTAAATACGGTGCGCATGGCTCACGTGAGGGGGCGCCATTGGAGGCCTACCAGAGCTCATGGATATGAGTATGGACATGGATGGGATAGGCTAGATGACTACTTTAGTTGGTATACCCTCAATCATGCACGATTTTCGACACTGCAATGTACAGATCTCGCCTGACAGGTCACGGGTTCCTCTGATACCGTTGAACGACTATTTGTATTTGTGTCGCAGAAATTTGCAATAGACACCTGCTGTCGTGATGGTAGATAATGTCACAGTGCGCCACGCTTATCACCTGCACTGAGTCATACGTGTACCATATATAGATCCTCTATCTTTGAGTTCTTCAATTCGAAACCATTCGCTCCGACCTTCATACAAAGCAAGAATGGCTACATCTCAATCGCAAAACCTGCATGAATGGCTCAAAACAATTTCAGGCCAGGAATATCTGATTTCGACCTCGTCCGCCAAACTCTCTCATGCTTTCATTAACAAAGCCTTTGCATCACCAGAGATGTCCTGGGCCAAACCTCTCTCATCGGAGACACTGGACCTCATGCTGCGCTCCTCCTATACCCTAGGCGTCTACGCTGTCTCACCTTCAATGCCCGCATCCGCTTCTCCCTCGGAGCCTTCATCACCACGTACACCTTCACCCACGACGGACAACCCAAATATGGAAGAAATGGTTGGCATGGCGCGGTTCGTGACCGACTTCACCACCATCGCATACCTCACAGATGTCTACATCGATCCAGCTCACAGGAAACGTGGGGTCTCTTCGTGGTTGATACAGTGCTGTGATGAGTTTGTTGATGGGATGCCGGATCTGAGGAGGGTGTTACTTATGGCTGAGGAGGACAAGGAGGGCTGGTATAGGAAGACTTTGGGTCTGAAGGAGGTCAGGGAGGAGGGGAAGGGCTTGGTTTGTTTGACCCGGAAGAAACGGTGATGATCACGAAGGGGCGATGGCGATATCTGGTGGCTGGGGTCGTGGGCGAAGTCGGGAGGACCACGTAGACGAGCTCAAGGGCATTGACTACCGTAAAGACTGTTAACGACGTACAGTGTCGTCCATCGAAGGTGTCCGTACAATTGGTATGTCGCTATCGATGGCTACAGCTTGGCATGGTCGCTAACGAAACTCGGATACGGATAGCACGCCCTGACACCAGTCCCGGAAGTTCGCAATGCCAAGCACTCTGGGACTCGGGGTTGGCGGTCCGTATTACCCCGCATCGCGTCGCATTTGGGGAAGACTGGACAGCGAACTGCTCCACTCGAGGGAACTCCAATCGCCATCGCTACCTTATCAGTGCCTCGGTCCGCCGTAGGTTTACATAAGACTGCTAGACCCACCCGTCAGATCTGAGTACAGTAACACTCTAGCTGCCTTTTCCATCTATTCCGCATTTATCACTATCACAATGGCACCTCATGCAGAAGAAGCTATGCCCCGTGTCGCCGAAGCCGCCAAGATCAACAAGTCAATCCAGGTCCAGCCCCACGGCATGGCATCCGAGGGACCAGACCCGTCGCCTGGTATACCCACTGCCATGAGCAAGAATAACGTTGTTCCCAGCTCAATGAGGTATCTTTGTGAGCGCCTGTTCATTCCGCGTCAGCTGACAAGTCAAGCCCACCCAAATTCGACGACCCTTATAAAGAGCGCGAACACCTCAAAGGCCGCCTGGCCGCCGCCTTCCGCATCTTTGGCAAATATGGATTCGACGAAGGAGTAGCAGGCCACATCACGGTCCGCGACCCCGTGGACCACCACTGTTTCTGGGTTAACCCATTCGGTAACGCCTTCAGCCTGATCAACAAATCGGACCTCATCCTTGTCGACGAAGAAGGCAACGTGCTCGATGGCGGTGAGAACAGGCTTCTCAACAAGGCTGCGTTCATGATCCACAGCGAGATCCACAAGGCGAGACCCGACGTCAACGCTGCTGCACACAGTCACAGTATCTATGGACGCACATTCTGCACGCTGGGTAGGAAACTGGACACCATTACACAGGACGCATGTGCATTCCACAACGACCATGTGGTGTACCAGGACTACAACGGCGTCGTACTCGCCGCAGAAGAGGGTAAGAACATCGCCAAGTGTCTTGGAAACTGCAAGGCCGCGTTGTTGCAGAACCATGGACTCCTGACTGTCGGAACGACGATTGAAGAGGCGGTATTCTGGTTCGTCAGTATGGAGAGGTGCTGCCAGTCTCAGCTTCTGGCAGAGGCCGCCGCGGGACCTCGCGGTGAGAAGCCGATCATTATCGACGAGGAGGACGCTGTGTGTACGCACCAGCAGGTCGGTAGCATAAGGGCTGGCTACTTTTCTGCCAAGCCGCTTTTCGATGTCATTGATAAGGAAACTGGAAAGGACTACATGAACTAGTTGATGACTTGGGTTTTTCTTTTTGGATAATTATTACTTTTCTTGGTAAAGGTTTAGCCGAATATCATAGTTAGTACTGAATAGCTAGCGTATGCGTAACGAATTTGATGATCACAGTTAGCAACATCAACTGCCCTGATCACTACAGGTGTTCTGGTCTTTCTCTGTTGATTGGATACCGATAAGCGTCGAGGGTGAGTTTTCTTGGTCACAAGACTTGAGACAGCGTAGCAAGCATGTCGAGACTTGATGCAGTGTCTTGCTTAGACCGCTTGTCGCGTCAAAGATACTGTTTCAAAATGTCACAAGCAGCACAAGTAGCAACAGTTCTCCTAGACTTGAGCCCAGAGCAAAGGTCTCAAGTCGACACGTGCGCTTTGATCCGAACAACAAATCGGAAGACTTGCGCTACTTTTCCGAGCAACAGATGGAAAGAAATGAAGGGGTAAATGCGAAATATAACAGAATGCCAAGATGTGATACATTACATGCACCCATTTGTTAATTAAGGTTCAAGGTGGGGGTCATGTCTCGTCCAGTCGTGTCTCGTGGTGATGGCCGCACCTTCTCCGACTGCCCGCTCCGTGTCCGTCGTCACTGCTTTCAACTTTCTCAAACCAGCTCCTGCCTTATTATTTCACAAACCACTCTGGACCCCGAACGACCGACTGACTTGCTGCTGCTGGAAGCCTGGACCTACTAACAATCCATCACCGACACTTGCTAATCTTGATGCTCGTTACCTTAGGTCATGGCGAAGCAAAACCCAGCAGTCATAATAATAGCGAGGTATATGTCATATGTCATCCCACTCTGAATCGTCAACTGCTAACACACTGGCACAAAGACACGGTTCGCGCCTCGATGCCGCCGACAAGAGCTGGCACCTTAGGTCTCCTACCCCTTACGATCCTCCTATCACATACGGCGGCTTCAACCAGTCGCGCGCCCTCGGTCTACGCATCGCTAACATACTGGACACGAGAGAACAAGCACTGAACGCAGAGTTGAGAACCTCGGAGAACGGCCCCGCCGCGTCAAAACCCAAGCGCAAAAAGCACAAGGTCTACATACATTCTTCACCATTTCAGAGGTGCGTTCAGACCAGTATAGGCATCAGCGCTGGCCTGGCACAATACCAGAGCCCGTCCTCAGAAAAGGTGCGCAGTGATGCGCGAGCCAGATCTCCTCACAGTAACGCATCCTTCCGTCCATCTCCACGTCTTCACGCAGTGGATGATCCAAGACGCGCTCTTCGCCGCCAAGCGACTGAGCAGAACACAGGCCACAGCAAGACCAGCCTCAGGATCGATGCATTTCTCGGAGAATGGCTTTCGCCGGATTACTTTGAATTGATTACACCTCCTCCGAACAGTGTCATGATGGTCGCAGGCGCGAAGGCAGACCTCTTGAGAAAGGGAGAAGAGATGGACCAATATTCACTTTCACCAAATCCTCAGATAACAAAGACCACCGCGGGTAATCTATGGGGAAACAACAACGGCAGCCAACCACCATCATCCTCATCCACCGCTTCGGGCAAAGAAGGACAAGCACAAATGGACTCGAAGAATGTTCAGCAAAACTTACCACCGGTACCGGTGCGACGCGACAGAGCCTGGAGTAGTGCTGCCAGCTCTAGCAGCGGTCGCTCGAGTTCTTTCAGCCGTCAAGGCACTTCTCTTCTCAACCCGGAATCCGTCAAGCCATACACCCCGCCAACTCCACACTACGCCATTGCAGCAATCGAGCCGATTCCCAAGGGCTATGTTGCTCACGCTCGAGACGCATGCGTAGAAACCGACTACCAGTGGGACAGCATGAGGCAGCCTTTACTTTGGGGCACAGGCGGAGAGTACGGTGAAGAGTGGAGCGAGATGCACAGGAGATTTCGTCACGGTCTGGCCTCGATGGTCGATTTCTACAACCATGGCGGAAAAAACACTGATGAGCAAGAAGCCGTCGCACAGGCGTACGCTGACGGGGACGCAGATGATGAGGACAACACTGAGATCGTAGTCATCATGGTCACTCACGGTGCTGGATGCAACGCGCTTCTTGGTGCTTTGACGGATCAGCCAGTACTTTTGGACGTGGGTATGGCATCCCTCAGCATGGCAGTGAGGAAGGAGCCGCAATCGACTAGTCGAACAACTGACGGACCGATCTCGCCAAAGCTGGCTTCTGAGAGTGCGCCGTCGGATATCGAGAAAGCTGTGCAAAGTGCCAGCGCAGGTCTTTCGTCACTGTACGAGATGAAGCTCATTGCTTCTGCTGAGCATCTCCGACCTGGCGTGGATCCATCGCGACCAATACCGATAGCCAGCAGCTCGCCTATTCTACCAGCCTCCAAAACGATTCCAGACTCGCGCCGACGCAGTACTCTTGCTACGCACGCTGCCTCTGGATCACCCATGTCCATGGATACTCAATGGGTCGTTCCCACCATGGAGCCTGGACGAGGCAACATGAGCGCCGCCCTGGGCAGTATGCGTCGTCCCTCGCAGGCTACCATGTCGACTCCAGGCGTCTTCCGCACCAATTCTGTTGGTTCCACAGCGAGCTCGACTGGTCTCTGGACGCCTAACACGCCTCCACTCATCGAGGTCGATCGTGAAGCAGGTCGTACATCTGATCCTTCTCAGCCGAAGAAGGACTCGATCTCTGCGGATATTCTTGAGCTATCACCGGAAGCCGAGAGATTGGCAGCTACCGGTCGTGACAACAAACTCGGAATCGATGTCGGCAACATTGACCAAAAGATGGCCAGCCCTAGGATGAATGAGACAGCAGCCGATGATGATGCAGAAATGGACGTACTGCACGATCTTCCTTCACAAGCCCCACCTCAGATCACTCGTAACTTGAGTCAAAGAGGTCTTTGGGGCAGCTCGCCAGGTGGCGCGCAATTGAGTCGCGACAGAGGTCCGAAGAGGAGATGGACGGTGCAGCAAGAGTAGATTTCTTAGGGCACAACCGTCGATAGAGATGGTCGACGTAGATGATAGAGGAGTCTTTTTAATGAGCGAAATAGACACGACACGATGACAAACACTGCATGGCGTCGGAGTCAGATCAGCGTGGGAGTACCATGGTTTGGAATTTTGGTGAGGAGCGGAACGGTTTCGCGGGTTATGCATACCTTACTCCCCTCTCTTTCCACACTGTCTGATGAGAGTAGACAGAACTGAGTAGACAGAACAGTCGTGGTATACGTTATAGAGTTTCGAAGGTCGTAAAGAAGACAATACATTTTCTTCAACGGCAGAGTTTACCGCGTGATCGCATTCTTGAAAAAGGACGTCCGGACATTGAGTGGAGAATGTCAGAACGTGGACAAAACAAGACGTGAACTGCTGATCGTGATAAAGACGAGGTTGGATCCGGCATTCATGTACACCTCATGTATCCTGCAGTTCATGTTTTTGTCTGCACGATCGGCTCAACAACCGTGAAAGGTGCTGATGCAGGTGGCTTCCTCTGCTGGGAAAGAAGCAAGAAACATGCAGGGAAGCGCGACTTCTGAATGGAGCTCCACACGCTTCCTGCATCGGCCTTTGCTATTTTGTCCCACGTGTTCACGACGCGATCAAACTCAATACGAGGCGACAGGCAGCAGCCGTCCATCTTCGATGCTTTTTCCAAGCCATTCCATTCTGCTGAATCCCTCGTCTATCTTGACCCATCCACGCGTTTATCTGCAACACGCATTCATACTTCTACAACCGTTTCACATCAATGAAGTGGAAGCTCAGGATGCACGGTCCTGGCCTCTTGTAGAGGGTCGTCCACGTACGCATCGTTGCACCTCAATGTCGACCAGAGTCCAGATTAGACTGCAGCAACTCGACCCTAGCGCACATCCACACCCCATGGCACCAGCCGAGAGACAGGCTCCTCTTTCCCTCATCCTACTGTGCCCGTACTCGTATCGTGCAGCCGCAAAAAAGAAAGTTGAGCATCTTCCTGCTGAATGCAAGCTCTCTACTCGAACAAGGCCCTTGATTGGCTCAACATCGCACGCTTTCAGCTACCAAGGGATCACTACCCATGTCCGGACATCACGTCTTGAGCCGGACAACGCTTTTGTCGTCAGAAACCCATCTTACAGCTCGCTCTGCCGTCGGTCTATCAATTCATGCTGATGCGCCCGCCATGCATTCCTGCTGCTAGTCGAAAGCCCACATTACAACGGTCCGGCCTTTATACTTTTTTTACCTTGCGGTATCGACACCATACCCTGTCCGACTTATCTACCCGTTGCGCATCTCGTGTTAATGCTATTCTGATTAAAATGTAGGTCCTTTCCTCTCCGAAATATTGGTACGTTCCTTCTTTGTCCGATTGTCAGGTCCCGTCGTTCATTGTCACTCTCATTATTTCCTCGTCATGAGACGCTTCAGCCCTACCGGCGTTCAAATCGCCTTGGTGTTGTTTGTCTGCACTTGCTTCTGGTTTGTCGGATACTCAACACACCAACAGAACGCGGAATGGTCGGTGTCACAAGCCATAAAAGACGGACGAAGGACGGTGGGGAGTGCAGCCCTCAAGGCACAGAATGCGCTCATGGAAAGCTATCAGTCGGCAGCCACCGACCTTGCGGGATATGAATCCGCCATGGCTACCCAACTTCCGACCTCAACAGGTCAAGCAGAGACAGTGCAAGCTGAGCCTACGTCGGAACCGAAGAAAGACTCGGAAGGCACGCACTACAAATCACAGCCCAAGCCGATTTCAGTACCCGAAAATGATCCTGCTCGCAATCCTCCCAAACCACAAGATGAAGATAGACGAAGACCGTCGAGTGAAGGGATTGAGTTTCCACAAGCAGCCCAACAATCAACTGAGGAGAACCAAGAGGGGGAGAAGAGTAGTAGCGCCAAGGATGATGGGGTTCCAGTAGTGTACCCCTCGGATCTAGGCCTTGCGGAGCTTACCAACACGAACCCCTCTGTTCCAAGCTCTACGGCTAAGCCCATCAATCCTGACTTGAACGAGAAGGCTGCCGAGATCTTGCAGTGGATCACCACTCCAGACGATGCACTTGATGAGAGTCACGATCGTCTACGTTGTCCAGGAGTTGTCGAGGGAAGATACGATTACATGAAAACACACGGAAAGAAAGAGGTTATACAGCTCCAGCGTGGTGGCGCAAAGACATACAAGGTCAAGCCCAAGTACTTCTTCGCCTTGGATCTTTACAACTGCGCCCCGGTCCTATCTCGTCTCCTGTCCACCATCGTGGACGCCATCCAGTTCCTCGGTCCTGAGAACTGCGCTCTCTCGGTCGTCGAAGGTCGCTCCGAAGACGGCACCTACGAAGTACTAATGGGCATGCGAAGCGTCCTCGAGGCAATGGGCACGCATTTTTTCATCCAGACCAACGAAACCAACCCTCACGAGATTGACGATGTAGACTTCAAAGAACGCATCGTGCGCCTCGCGGTCCTGCGCAACATGGCGCTCGAACCACTGACATCTCAACCGGAAAACTTCCACTCCGACACCCTCGTCTTCTTCATCAACGACGTCTCGTTGTGCGTTTCGGACGTGCTGGAACTAGGCCATCAACTGATAATGCAAAACGCACACATGACCTGCGCCATGGACTGGATCCAAGACGGGCACAACTTCTACGACTCGTGGATCGGCCGCACAATGAAAGGCGATCTCTTCATCTGGCAATCCGAGTCCGGCGACTTCAGCCACCACGCGCAGACGCTGTTCTGGAACGACGCAAACCTCAAAGCCCGCCGCGAGAACGGCCTCGCATTCCAGGTCTTCAGCTGCTGGAATGGTGGTGTTGCCTTTACCGCCAAGCCACTGATCGAGGACGGTGTGCGCTTCCGCACCCATCATCAAGGCGAATGCCATCTCGGCGAACCGGTGCACTTCGCGAAGGACTTCAGACAGGCCGGCTACGACCGCGTCGCCGTCGTCGGCAGTGTCAATGTCGGATACAACGACGGTGACACCCGAGCGGCCAAGGACCGGTGGGGAAATGTCCAGGACTGGACCACCAAGCGCTGGTTGGCCGAGATGAAAATGCAGGGTATCAGTGAGAAGATCCGCTGGGATCCAAATCCCCCGGACAAGATCATGTGTATCGAGATGTGGGGTTCTGATGCTCATTACGTTGACTGGGATGAGCCGAGGGCAAGTCTTGATGGTAGCGAGGATGGTGCGTAAGAGTGAAGTTGTAGATACATGATGATTTCGGATGGAATATATGGCGTTCGGGCTTGGTGAAATGAGACAATGACCTGATTACTTTCTAGACATACCTGAGCAATACTAGACATCTTCTTTCGTGTTCGAAAAAACCACGAACAAACCACTGGTGGGTCATTGATTAGACGATAACATTCTCCCTTGCAACCTCAACTGCGGTCTGTTAGTGCAGCAAAAGAATCGCAAAACGTACAGCACCCGGGATTCGCTGCTGGTCACCCACGCAACTACTAATCGAGCGTTTGCCTTCTTAACGTGTGGAGAGCGGACGGGATCCAGTGTTCTCAAGCAACTATGGCCGTACGTGGAAAAACCGTGCGATTTATGATACATATATCCCATCCACGTAGCTACGGAGGCTCGACAGGCCCACAGCCAGTTGTCGCGGCGTTGTCAGCGTCAGCGGCCATTGCAATACGACAATACGGAGAATCAAAGTACAATTACGGCCCGGTGACGAATTCGCCTGGAAAAATGCTGAGGTTAGAATCATGCTTGATTGAAGAAAAAGAGGCTAAGATATCGATAGAATAGACGCATAACCTCATAACCATGAATGGCAACCGTGCCAAGTTCCCCCATCCTAGGCAGTAAACTCACGTCCATATCCAATCGATCGGTGCCGTTTGCAATCACCAATGTCCCGTACCCATAGCTCAGCACATCGAAATCAAGACTACCTACTCGACACCAATGCCCCCAAGAACCCCCAAGGCTCTCGTCCCTTCCCTCTCGAAAACCGACACCAACCTCTCACACTCTCCCCTCAACCTCTCCTCAGCCTTCTCAGCTCTCCAACGGATCCATCCCTCGACCGTCATTTTCTTCTCTGGACTACTCAACGCGCCGCCGATCAGCAGTAACCGTTCTTTGACGCTGATCGCGTCTGCATTCTCTTTTTCCGGAGAGGCGACGAAGACTGTTTCGAGATCGGTTGCTGTCCAAGGGGTCGAGGAGACCAGACGGCCGAGTTTGGTCGGTGAGTGCTTCGATGGTGAGCGGTTCGGCGTTGTGGCCACGAGTGGAATGCGCGTTGTCTTGGTGGGGGACATGAAGGTCTTTTGCATGCCCGCAGAAAAGGCGTTGGTTGCGAGCGAGAGCCCGAGCTTCATTCCTGTGGTCGATGCGTTGTTCGCGGCCTTCCCCGTCTCGAGAGCACGGTTTGTGGATGACGGTGGGTGGTTCTCTGCATCGGAAGATTGATGGCTGCGAATGCTTGAAGGAGTAGAGTGCACTGATTCGGCAGGAGGCTGTGGTGATGGATTCTTAGCGGCAGGAGCTTTCTGTGGTGTCGGTGTCGGCTCGAACTCTTCAGGTTCAGGAGTTGCGTTGTGGACGACAAAGTTAGCGTCCGAGTCCTCTTCTGCCTCTGTATACTCGATGAATTCGACCGGTTCCGGGTGATTTTCAACCTCGGGCTCCATATGCTCGATGACAGGCTCGATTTCTGGTTCGAGGTCCGGCTCGGCTTCTGGTTCGACTTCTGGCTCTGGCGCTTTTTGCTCCTCCACTTGAGCTTTGCCCTTTCTTGCTCGTTTCGGGTTGGCTGGCGGCGCTTCGATATGGGAAGACTCCTCCTGGACAGTTTGTGATCCTACCATCTCGCTGTCGTCCTGAGACTGGGCTTTGCCCTTCTTCGTCCGTGGAGCTCGAGTCGTCGTCTTCTTGGCCTTCACTACAGGCGCCTCGGTCGCAACCATGACGGATGCTTCTTCGGCCTTTTCCAATCCATCGCTTCCGCGCTTGACTCCTCGCCTGGTTCGTGGTGCTGGCTTGAGCTGTTCTTCCAGAGCAGATTGCATCAATTCTGATTGCAGCTGACTTTGATCTTGTGACACATCCTCTTCTTCTTTGGGAGCTGACTTCGCTTTCGCCTTGGCGCGTGTTGTCTTCTTTGCTGGTTTTGAGCTCGACTCTTCTTCTTCTTTGATCTCTACTTCTGATTCCGGAGCCAACAGCTCTCTTTCTACTGCTCGTAATGTCGCAATAGATGGCTCGTCTGGCTGGATAGACTGCTCGATCGTAGAAACTGCCATAGAGTCTTCCATGTCGCTGTTCTTGCTTGCCTTCTTTCTTCCCTTGGTAGTCGCCGCCTTTGTTCCCTTCTTGCGACCTTTTGTCGTAGACATTGTTGATCCGACTGTGGCAATGCTGTCATCGACGTCCATCGGCGCTGCGTCACCAAGCGACATGAGGGAAGGTGCTTCGGAAAAGGTCGATTGCATCGATTGTGTAGAAAGCCTGGAAGCCTTGGAGCCACGCGATGTGCGACCTTTGCCCTTCTTGGGGTGCATAGCCGCGTATTTGTCGCATAGTGTGAAAAATGCGCAATCCGGAGAGCGCTTCTTGTGCTCGTCCCTGCAGGTCATCAGTATTGTTGTTCGGATCTATTCGATTAACAACTCACATTGGGTTGTCCTTGGGCTCCCAGCCGTCAAGAGAAATGTTGCAGTAGAAGCATGTCACTCCATCCTCTGCTTCTGCCGATGGATCATAACACCATCCTGCTTCAACCAATTTGTTGGTCTTGCACTTCCAGTTCTTCTTTCCTTCGTACGGCCACATGTCGCGATATGTCGCCTTTCGCGCTTCGACCATGCGCTCTTCATCTGGGTCGTGTTCTTCACCCTCGCCAACGGATATGCTGATGGCCCAGGCGCAATCTGAAGAGTGTGCAAGATGTTCGGCGATTGCATTGTCAGAAGGCTCCCATCCATCAAGTTTAGCGTTGCAGGTAAAGCATTTGACATTGTCGATACTCCCAGGTGCTGGGTTGTAGAAGAACCCTGCGCGGGCCAACTAGAACGTGAGGTTAGCAAATCAATTGAAGACCTGATATCAGGTATCCGTACATCGTCAGGAGTCGGAGTCTGGTGCGGCCAAGCTGCTGTGTTCTGGCCCTTCTTTCTCTGATTCGAGGTCCGTCTTTTCGCGACTTGTTGTTCGCCTTGGAATGAAGCGAGTCTCTGAGCGACTGTCTGCATGGCAGGTAACTCTGCAGTCATTGTGGCGGTAAGATATCGCTGTCGATGTATCCGATGCTGATGTGTTGCAATCGACGACGCGAAGGTCAAACAAACAATGGAATGCGCGGAGCTTTCGCCTAGTTGGGACTAGTCGGCCGGTGACGCATGCGACGCGGGACGAGCCGTACCTTCTCTATGCATCCAGGAACAGCCGCGCGGAGACCGGAGCTCAATTGTGCTGTGCTGTGCTGATCTGATTATGACGGACTTTGTTCTAGAAATACCTCACAGCCTTTGTTTGCATTGCTCTTCTCCATATTCGCGTCCTCCCTTAGTTCCTGAGGTCATCGCCAATGTCGAGAAGATGAACCTATGAAAGGGACCACAGGGTGGTCTCTTCAACTCTACACGCCCTGCCTTGATACACTTCCATACCATCCGTTTGCGTAAAGCCACCCGAAAATGTCCATTTCCAGACTTCTTGTATGTGGGCCATTGGGATTACCACAAATACCTCCAACTTACTTTTACAGTCTCCAAGAGGTCTGCGGCCCATTGTCATCGGTCATGGCTTCGTCTCCGGTCGATCGGCTCTAGTCAGCCGACCGCAGCACTTTTCTTCGATCAAGTATTATTCATCTGACGCTCCGAAACCCGACGACAAGTCTGCAGCACGGAATCAACCACCCAAAGAACCCAAAGCTGCTTTTGCAAAGACCAATCCCTCTATCGATGCAGCAAACCAGGCAATGCCCCCTGGTTGGGAGGACAATCCTGACCTGGACATCACAGCCTTCTCCGAACTTCCCCACCGCTTCTTTGGCACCAATCAGCACATTCGCATCAACGAAGACTTCAAGGAGTCATTACGACAGATAATCTGGCAGTTTCGCGCACCGATCCGGTACGCCTTTGCTTATGGTAGTGGAGTCTTCTCACAAGGCGCGTCATCGTCAATACCGTCGAGCTTCTCCCCCCATCCTCACCCGCCCGAGGCAGTGACTAAATGGCAACAAGATGGAGGAAAGATGATCGACTTCATTTTCGGAGTTTCATACACTGAGCATTGGCATTCGATCAATCTGCAGGAGCACAACGACCATTACAGCTTTCTCAAGTGGGGTGGTTCTGGCCCGATTTCCAAAATACAGGACAACTTCGGCGCTGGCGTATACTTCAACCCATATGTCATTACCAACGGTATCATGATCAAATATGGCGTGGTGAACCTGGATACCATTTGCAGAGATCTTACTGAGTGGGACACCCTGTATCTCGCAGGTCGTCTTCAAAAGCCTGTCAAGATTCTTCGCGATGATCCAAGAGTTCGATTGGCAAATCAAATGAACCTCATGTCAGCTGTACGCACAGCCTTGCTCATGTTACCTGAGCGATTCTCAGAAAAGCAGTTGTATGAGAAAATTGCTGGTATTAGCTACCTTGGAGATCCACGCATGACTCTTGGTGGAGAAAACCCGCGGAAGGTGTCAAATATTGTGTCTAACCAACTCCCGAACTTCCGACAACTCTATGTGCCACTCATAGACAGCCTTCCAAACGTCGCATTCAATGACCGCAACATTCCTACCGAGGCAGGGTGGGAAAGAGAGGACGTCATTGCCAGGTCTGGTCGAAATCCCAAGGATGCTCCTGGTGGGACAGATGGATTTATGATGCAGCAAGACATGGATCCGATCAGACGTGGTAATGTGGTACGGCGATTGCCAAAGGGCTTTCGTCAAAAGCTCTACTACCAATACCAGAAGAAGTTTCAGATTCCGGGCAGTGCTTTCGATAAGATTATTGACGAAGCAGCTGACGAAGATGCGACGGGTCTTAAAAGAAGGCAAGGTGGCGAGTTCGAGCAGCGGATTGGACAGCAAGATGATCTCGACGAGGTGGTGTCTCGCTGCATTCACAACACCATCTCCTGGCCAAGCACTAGTCAGAGCGTCAAGTCTTTCTTCACCGCAGGTCTCGGCCGGAGTTGGAAGTACTATCAGGAAAAGAGGAGCAAGAACCGCGCGGGCAAGTCACCTGCCACCGATAAAATAGAGAATGCCAAGGTCGAGACCCAAAACGGTAAGAAGGATACGAAGGTTGACTGATACGAAGGATACGAAGGTTGATTGATACCCCTGCGTTACCTGAAAATCAGCTTGTTTTGCATCAGGATCGTATGACTCGGCCGTAGTCTTGCTGATTATATGGACCATGAGCGACAAAGATAAGCAATAATACATCATAGACTATGACGCTATTCCGAACAACGGTATTTTTTATTTTGGCGGACCGTACTCCAGTGCGAGGACCCTGGGCGGAGTATACTCCAGTGCGACTAGAATGCGCAGTCCTCTGCACGACTTCAGTCACTCCACCTGACCACAAAACTTTCATCTTTCGGAGTGCGGTCTGCTCGCCGACGTTGTGATCACGGATATCCTCCGCGACATCGATCCCAACAAGAGTGCCACGGTCGAGCCTCGCGATCACGAACAAAGAGAACGAGCTTGCCTCAGTCAACGCACCAACTCGTGGCTTCGCATTGTTGGCTGACTCCCTCGCCACGACTTTGTACGCCCTTCGGAGCCACGTGAAAGCAAAACACGAGGTTCAAATCCAGTCTAAATATCAGAATCAGTGTCGATGACAGCCTCACGATAAACACACTTCAGCGCTTGTGAGCTGTGGTGCTCCGGATCGATGTCAGATTCTATAATAGGTCATCGCTTTCCCGGGCTGAGAGCCGGTGAGGTGTGACAAAGAATCTATCATAGGCAACAAAGCAAGCGAGCTCGAGAATACGAATCGAGACTGTAGGTATAAAGAGTAAAACTGAGAATGAATCTATGAGGCATATTGTTTCCGTCGCTGAGTTTTTTGAGCGTTTTCATTTTTCTCGTACCTCCTCATATCCACTCATGCCCTGCATATACCAAGTGGACTTTTGGTATAATTTACCTCTTCGAAACCCACAGGATACTTATAGACAGCGTGATCCGCGTGTCACCCCAGAGGTTCAGATCACCGATCCCTTTTTGGATATGATGGCGTACGAGAAGAAGAACACAACCCTGGTCAACGAGATCGAGTTCGACCTCGAAAAGGGGACATCTTTCAGCTCAGACGAATCCACGAGCTCACGTGGAAGCACGATTTTGGATCCGAGCATAACCTCCACTGCAGACAAACAAAGTCTTGAAAATCTGATACAATCGTTCCCTTTGCCGGAACCCAGGCATGACGGCCGTGTCACCTCGATACTGTCCTTTTGCTCTACCTACGCACTCTGCTTTACCATCATCAGCATCACAAACCTTTCAGTCGTGCTTGCAATCTGGATTTCGCATTCAACATCATACTTCCACTTATCGGCGTACAACGCATCGATTGCCACAGCAGCCAACATCCTCGTCGCTATCGCGGCTCGCAACGACCATGTCATCAACCTTTTGTTCAGGGCAGCGATTCTCATCTCACGCTTTTCGCCTTTGAAGGTCCGCCTTCTCGCCGCGAGAGTTTACAGTTACGGTGGCGTGCACTCTGGCTGTGCGACTGCATCGACAGCATGGTTCGTCGCACTAGTGGCCACGCTCACGATTCAAGTCCGCGATAAACCAACAGGACTGTCGATAGCAGCGGCTGTACTCGCCTATATCATCATGCTCCTGCTTGTCGTTATCATTGCCTTCGCGACCGCACCAATGCGTGGTCGCTTCCACAATTCATTCGAGCTCACCCACCGCTACCTCGGCTGGACCATTATCGGCATGCTCTGGGCCCTGATTCCTCTGTGTGCTGCCTCGGAGCCAGAGAAGTCGCTCACCAACGCTGTCGTCACCCACCCAGCTTTCTGGATGCTCGCCATAACAACATGCCTTGTTGGCTACCCATGGATCCACCTCCGCAAGCGCGACGTCAAAGTGACTCCGTTATCGAAACACGCGGTGAAGCTCACATTTGACTACGCTGCTCCACCACCGTGCTCCGGAATCAAGCTCTCGCTGAGACCCCTTGTCGAGACGCACCCCTTTGCCGCCATCCCACACCCGCCAGTCCGCACTATCAGCGGCTGCCGCAAGTCGAAGGGTTTCGACCTCATCGTGTCGAACGCCGGCGACTGGACTAAATCGCTTATTGAAAATCCACCTGATAAGATCTGGACTCGAGGAAAGCCGGCGATCGGCATGATGCACGTAGCGCTGTCTTTTCGTCGCGTTGTACTCGTGGTCACGGGTAGTGGCATAGCGCCTTGTCTAGGTCTATTCAGTGACCTAGACCGCGCAGGTTTCGATGCCAGAATCATCTGGAGCACGAGGACGCCTCTCAAGACGTATGGGGAGGAGATCATGAGAACGGTCAAGGGCGCAGATCCCCACGCTGTTATTGTAGATACCGATCAAATCGGCCGCTGGGATATGGTCAAGTTGGCCTGGAGTGTTTATAACGAGTCCAAGGCTGAGGTAGTGTTGGTCATGAGTAATGGCGTGGTCACGCCTATGATTATCAAGGAGCTGAGGAGCAGGGGCGTACCTGCCATGGGTCCGATTTTCGATTCCTGATAGTGCGATCTTGGCGGTATTTTGTGGTTATTGAGCGAAGAGAGATACCCTATGCATTGTTCTGAGCGTTTACGTTTGATTTGGAGGATACCCTTTGCGAATGTACTTTTAAGATGCTTGCAAATGTACAGGTGGTCATAGACCATATTCAGTCTTCGTTTATCACAAATAACGAGCATCATGTTAAACACTGAGTCTTTGCTGAATGTCTACAAGTATGTCTTTCTTGGGTGGTGACCTATTGTATGTACACCTCAAGATACATGTCCAGACTGGTATGAGCCTCCATCAAATCCACCATACACTGCCGATGCAGCTCGCGCGTAACAATAATGCTTCTGCCTCTTTCGACCCCCGCATCAATAGGTATACATGAAAGAGGTGAGAGAGAGTATAAGAATGTGAAAAGCCCCTATAACGCCATGCTAGCCGAATATATGACAGAGGGACAAATTGTCTGACAAAGTAGAAGTTGTTCGTCGTGTCGCTCAATCTTGATGCTGCTTCTTTTGATGTGTCATAACGATTGAGAGATCATATCTGATATGGGGTGATGTTCTCGTAAGTCGTCATTGGAGGCTTGCTGGCCGACGGTGGTTGCTCATCTCATTGAGATGGACTATTCTATTGTCGAAGATGAATTGCATGCACAACGTTGTGATCAAAAGACAGCTGCAAGTCCGCTCTTAGATTGTCTCTTGCTGAAGCGGTTCTTACGACCCTTGAGACTATCACTGTCGCCTTGTTCCTTCTTCAAGGTTTGTCGGTGGTGACCAGGGCGTTCGGCCGTATCTGTCGTCGAGCCGCTAACAGGACTTGAGGCGCTCGACCCGAGTTCGTTAAAGACGGATTCGCCAGAGTAGGAAGTCTGTATGTTATGAGCGACCGCAAGCTCTTTTGACCAATCAATGTTCTCGATCCATTCTTTGGTAGAGTATTTGGATCCGTCAGGGTCCGCCGTGGTCGCTCGGGGGTCTTCGAACGTGTAGAGCTTGTCTCTCTGCGATATTGTCAGCCCTGCATATTTGCCCCTGTGTTCCAAACTTACCGATTCTACGGAGAATGCTGTCAACCCTCTCGAATCTTGATAGCTCTTGTACACCACGCCTGGTGTTGACAATGCAATCTCAAGTTTGACTTTCTTCTCGTTGCCACCTGCAGCAGCCACCAGAATACGAGCAGTCGACGTGATCATTACCAAGCGTTCCTTCTTCTTGGTAGTGGCACCGCCGAAGAATCGTGAGAACTTTCGAGGTGTATCCGAAGAGGGACCGCCTGATTGTGTAATTGGACTGAGCGCAGCCGGTGAAGAAGTCACGATCAGGTTGCCCAGTTTAAGGATGCGCTCATTGCTTCGAGTCAAGACCGGTGACCAATCGATATCGAGCTGAGACGGTGGTGGAAGTTCTGTCACAGAACGAAGTTGAGGTCTTGCGGAAGACGGCTGAGCGCCTGATTGAGGAGTCGGACTATTTGTGCTGATCCTTGGTACAGCTGGGGATAATGCGGTCTCGCTTCCGTTGAGCTTCATGGCCATCACCGGAGGAGGAACGTATGGCTTGAGTCGCGGCGCCTTGCCTTTCCACAGATTCTTGCCCCATTGTATACCGGTGAAAAAGGGATGAGTTCTGATATGCTCGACGGGTAGTCTCTTGGAAGGATCCAGAACCAAAAGTCTCTCTATCAAGTCGCGAGCCACGGGTGGAAATCCATCAGGAAAGTGGTAATCGAGCGCAACGATCTTCTGAAAGGTCTGATACTCGTTGCTGGCCTTGAAAGGAGGTCTCCCGGCTAACAGCTGATATATTATACAGCCGAATGCCCACAAGTCACTTGCTTTGCACGCATTCTTATCAGTCAATAGCTCTGGACTCACGTATTCCGCAGTTCCGACGAATGACACGGCTCGGTCAGTATCTGCACCGTCAAGATGATTGCCGGCTCCATCGGCAAAGTCTTGTCCACTGCTCGCCGCATTATCAAGGTTAAGAATCTTGGCTGTTCCAAAGTCGGTAATCTTGGTATGCATGTTCTCATCAAGTAGAACGTTCTCTGGCTTCAAGTCTCGGTGTATTATGCCTCTTGTGTGCATGTAAGCGACAGAATCGAGGATCTGCGCTCCATAGAATCTTGTGCATTCTTCGTCGAAAGATCCAGTCCTTTTTAGAACGCCCAAAAGCTCACCACCTGCAGCCAGATCCAGCACGAAATACAGAGATCGCTCGTCCTGGAAAGTGTAATACAGCCGCACTACACCAGGATGCTCCGTCAGACGGTTCAGGGTGTCCTTTTCGATGTTGACGTATTTGACCTTTTTCTCTTTGATGATGTGGCGCTTGTCCAGGACTTTGATCGCATACTCCCTGCCAGTCTGTCGATCTGTTGCTGCTAAAACAGTGCTGTACGAACCCTCCCCGAGCGTCCTACCGAAATTGAAATCCTTCACGCCCTTTTTAATTATCCTCGATATCGGTTGACCATCATCTCCAATCTCTTGTCTCGTAGTGACTGCGGCTCCCTTTTCTTTCCAAGCTTCGCTACTAGCTAGTGGTCCGCCTTCGACGTATGAAGATGCTGTCATGTGGCTGTTCTGACTGTTGGTAGGCTGATGTCCTGGGATTCGCTTGGAGTTTCTACGAGGTGGAATCATGCCATTGTTCGAAGGCATGAATTGTTGCCCGGGTCTAAACAGGCTGTGTCGCTGACTCGACGATCGGACCGGCACCGATCCATTGACAGAGTTGGACGCGCTACGCGATGTGCTGCGTGAGATACCCGTCGATTGGAGATGAGGTGAGTAGGCGTCGTTGCGACGCGATTGTTGATCGCGATATGAGAATCCTGAGCTTGCGGAGCCATTCTGTTGCTGATAGATTCCGGAAACAGGTCGATTTGATCTTTGCGATACCGAGCCCCTGGGATGTAAGCCAGCGTTGGAAGGATGTCTCGCAGGTAAGGGTCCCAGCTCTTCCAAAGCTCTTGATCTTTGTGCATCGAGATAGGCATTGGCGAGATAGGCTGAATCATCTAAACCGCCTGTCGACTCCATATCACTAGGTACATCGTTCTGTTCTTGCTGCCCATAGTTCTCATATGACTGGCTATGAATCGTAGGTATTGGACTTTCGTACTGGGGAGTTTCGTACTGGGAATAATCTGCGGAGGGTACAGTTGTCGGAGATGAGGCCTCATCATCTGGGTTGGCGATTCGGAGACCACCTAGCGAACCCGAAAGATTCAGGTCGCCGTTCATACTGGGCGGTACAGTACAAAGTTGGCAAGAGTGTCGTGGTCCTCATCAATGGTGTAAGGTATGTGTCGCGTGCGATAGGAATAGGCGGCCGCCGGTGCAAGTAACGGCTGTGGTGATAATGCGTCACAGGGTTGGTAGACGGTTGAGTAAGGTATGTCAGGCGCGATATGTTTATAGCATTGACAAAATACTCCGGTCGCCAATCGATTCTCGGTCGTTTGACGAACGAGTAAATCACAGAGGTTGCAATACACGTTGCAAGTGCGTGTCAAAGGCTGCCGCGAATTGACGTGCTGGACGCAGATCAGGATGCGGTCACGGGTTGCGAGATGAGCCTGCCAAGACTTTTGGATTGGGATGATCGCAATGATTTGAGGCTCAGACAGTGGTGCATCTCAATACCTCGTCTCCGTTTCGAGCACTGCCCAATCGTCTTGTCATCTGAGCACAGATTGTCTCATGTATATTAGGAAGCTCAGCCTTGTCTGCCCGTACGAAGGTGGACGTGTCGTCGCCGCCATATCCGCAAGACACAGTTGTAGTTCAGTATCGACCACAACACCATCGCTTACTTAGATCTCTCTCACATCGCCGATCACCCATATAATCTGCATTGGGAGCATGTCAGACATTTATAGTATCATACTCAGAACACAACCAAATACACTCGAACCCCAGAACAGTAAGTCAACGTGGTAAGTACGTGGTAAGGTATGCGCAACTCGTCCGGTCGCGTGGCATCCAGCCTGAGATGCAGTTTCCCATTACGGTCCTTCCTCACATGCAGCAATGCGCTTTCTTTCTGTTGCTACAGACTACCTGTGTTCATCGCTCCTGACTGTAGACATGGATAACCCAGTCTCCAACGCGACAGCATTTCCATTGCTATCATCGAATCCAAATCATCCACCACCGCGAGAGCAGGGCGAGCGAACGAACCACGACCGGCGTATGATCTCATTGTCAGCAAATCAAGATGCTTCGCTGTGCCCCTACTCGGATTCGGATCACCACCGAGGACATGGATGAAGCGAAACAAAAGTTCGGTCTCGCAGCAGCTGCTCGATTGCGATCTGAGCCCACCAAGCCCCTTCAGCTACGAGAGCTTAACATCAACCCCATTCTGGCGACTCCTGCACACGAGCTACAAGTCAAAAACGGTCCCAGTCGTGCTCGAGATGATGCTCTGGTCCAGTCGTCTTGTCAACATATATCGTCAAGTGCCATTCAAGCGTCGACGGAGGACGACGGCCAGCCCAGCTCACGAGCCTTGAAACGAACTCGACATAGCATCCACGTGACAAGGCGCCATCAGGTAGACTCGACTAAAGTGCGCAGGTCAAGGTCTCATCTATCAGGTAGTGGATTTCCGTTCAAGACAGGAAATGATCCTTCCCAGTCACCTCTTGAGCTCACCAGCACTACTCCAGCTGCGAAGCAATGCCATTATCCGATTCCCTCCTTTACCGGCGTCCTATCGACACCGTGTCAGAACAGAGTTATCGAAGAAACAGAGATGCTGTCGGATGAAAGCCCAGAAGAGCTGGCGGAGACAGAGTTCGGTCATTGCGAACCACTGCAAGGTGATTTCACCAACAAAAACTCTACATCACCCATACCGAGATTCGAGATTGAGCTACCACAACTCCCATCACGTCGCAGCTCGCTTACATGGGAAAGAATCACCAAAGACGACACAACGAGGTCGAGTAGCGAAAGTTCCGATGATGACTCCAACGACTTGCACAGTTCTCCTGCTACACGTCCTCACCCTCTGTCCAATGAGGCATTTGTCAGGGAGACGTCGCCGCTAGAGGATCTTGCCAACCGACTTCGACAACTTGCAGCCACACCCAGTCTGAGACACAAGCCATCATCTAGGTCGTGCTCAAGCTCATCGAATGCATCACCAAAACTGTTATCGGGAGACCTTTTCTATGGTCGACCAACAGGAGCAGCTTCGAGACCCAGCCACCAAAACCTCCGACGGGTTTCACATCGGCCTATACAAGCTACGAGACCCAGTGGATGGGAGCATGCTGACTTGCTTTGTTCTCAATATGAGCACGCAGATGGCTTTGGGAATAATGCGGCGAGTCAAAGCATATCTTACTCCCAGTCACCCTCGGATTTCATACTCGGCACTTCTCCGTTGTTGGGGTCCGCTTTGTCTACGTCTACAGCGCTGCCGATTGCGGCAACGCAACCAGTGACCCCTCATATCGCTCGTGAAACAGAATTCACTCGATGGAACAGTGTCAACCATCAGAGGCCCAGAAACACACCCAGCATTCGTATCTATGATGATGTTCGTCCAGCATCGATGCAACCTCAAACACCAGCAGACTTGACGCATAGACATGGCACGACAGGAGATCCGACCAAAAGCGTTCCAAGCAGGAGGCGGATGTCAGACACAGTTCATGATCCAATCTCTTCCATAGTGCCTTCAGACTCTCGATATCCTAGTTTGCAGAACTTTCCCTCTACTTACGATCTCCGAAGTCGAGTGTTTGTAAGCACTGGTGCTGATCCGAGTCGACCACCACCTCAGAGTGCACAAGCACGGAGAAGGCAAATGCATTACAGTCGGTCGGCGGAGAACGAATCTGATACAGACGTTGCGGCGATGGAAGATGAACGTCGAGTCTGGGCATCACACAGGGGCGGTCACAGTGCTGCGGACACATTGGAGACCACTCCGCCGAAAGTGGGCCGCTTTGAACGGTATCTGCGATGAACAAGCCCGCAAAGATTGCGCTTCTGGTCAAGTATGAGTAGTAAACATGCAAAATGCATAATCTTTATTTTTGCCGAAGAATTACAGTTATGAGGAACATTCTCCAATCGCGTCAGGGAATGTATATGTCACGTGATAACGTCCCCATCGAGCTTGCCGCGCCAAGACGGCTGCAACTGGAAATTCCCGTCGCACGGACGGCCACACGCTCGCGAAATTCAAGAATCACCCTTGCAATTCGAGGACGACAGATTTTCAGCACACGACAATCCACGACACCACCTCACCGACTAACAAAAACAGGCCGTCAAAGTACGTTGGATCGCCATTCGACATGATGATTGTGAGCGCTAACATCCATACAGATGGGTGCCCTGAAATATGTCGAAGAGCTTGCGAAGAAGAAGCAGTCCGATGTGATGCGCTTCCTTCTCCGTGTCCGCTGCTGGGAGGTACGATAAATCCCTTCATGAGCGACACTCGCCTGAAGTGTCTTGATGATACTCGTTGAACATTGCTGAGAGTACATCAATCTAGCTCCGTCAATTGAACGTCATCCACCGCGCATCTCGCCCATCTCGTCCAGACAAGGCCCGCCGTCTGGGTTACAAGGCCAAGCAGGGATATGTCATCTACCGTGTCAGAGTCCGCCGTGGAGGTCGCAAGAGGATGGCTCCAAAGGGTGCCACCTACGGTACGTCGGATGCAGAAGAAAGAGTCGAAATAGAATTGTATGCTGATACTTCCATCAGGCAAGCCAACCAACCAGGGTATCAACCAGCTCAAGTTCCAGCGTGGTCTCCGCTCCGTCGCTGAGGAGCGTGTCGGTCGCCGCTGCGCCAACTTGCGCGTCCTGAACTCTTACTGGATCAACCAGGACTCGACCTACAAGTACTTTGAGATCATCCTCGTCGACCCACAGCACAAGGCCATCCGCCGCGATGCCCGCATCAACTGGATCGCCAACCCAGTCCACAAGCACCGCGAGCTCCGCGGTCTTACCGGTACCGGCAAGCACAACCGTGGTATCAACAAGGGTCACAGATACAACAACACCAAGGCTGGACGCAGAAAGACCTGGAAGCGCCAGAACACCCTCTCTCTCTGGCGTTACAGGTAAACGTGTGCGCACAGATGAGTCGGGTGATGGGTGTTGGAAGGAGGTGGGTCGACCGGTTGCTGTCACGCTGGGCAGGCTGGTCGCCATCATGCAATGCTGGTTCATGGGGCATCATTTCCGGAGCAGTCTGAACGGGGCGCTCAATGGACTATATGGGAAAAGCAATAGCAGCGAATTCAATGACAACTGAGCATTTTCAGTACTCGAATTATTCCCCCCACCACTGATCTTTGTTCACCGACTCGAGACCGTACCGTATTTTGTGATATACAAGCTGTTCTTGTGCGCGGCTGATAATAACCTCAGCCTTCTCGCGTGCCCCTTGCATACTTTCGGGAGATAGGTTTCACATTATAATTCGGTACTCCCGAGGTGATAAGTGACATACGAGTACAGCCAAGTCCACTTACTCCATCGGACCTTGGTAGGAATGCCAGAAGAAAGCGGAGCGCCCGCGCCTCGTATTCCACAGGTGCAGGATGGCTGGTACGTCCACGTCCTCGCAGGGAACATTTTGTCTCAACAAGTACGCAGTAGATCACCGCTGTATGTGACGCAAGGTACAGCATGCTACATATAAGGTACTACTCCGAATTGTGTCGAGGTTGAGCAATACATGTCACTCGTACTGTTGGACTTGAACAAACAAGCATCACCATCTCAGCTTCGGTCTTTCGTTGTTTGCCCGATCACTATTTCCGAGCACAAGCAAGGCATCGACGAGCGCACGCGACGGATGCTCTTTCTTCCAATCGCTTGACTGTCCATCAATTCACGCAGACCGTGAACTTGGCTCTCATGTTCTGTCTCATGACACACCCACACCTTTTCCCCGCGACATCCAGATATCATTGAGTGCCGACCTCCCATGAACTCCGATGCCTCCATCATGGCCCAGCCGCCTTCTATCGGGTTCACACTCTTCTTCACCGACTAATGGCAGCACACAATCATCCTCATCTCGACCTGGCAACAGACCACCTCCAGTCGTTCAACCACATCATCCAGACAGTTATCCAGGACCTGGACCCCCGTCCCCGAGCCGGATTGCAGAGTCACCACGCCAGCATGGTCGTTCAACCAGCCACCCTTTACCGAGGATTTTTGGAAGGAAGAAGAGCTTGGGAACATTGAAGGGATTAGATGTGGACGGTCCACCAGATGATGCTCTGGTCCCTGTTCTCAATGAGCCATTGACGGCCTCACCAACCAGAGCCACCCAAGGGAAGAAGAGACTCGACCAGGACCCGAATGTCACGCGACCATGCATGTGCTGCTTTACAAAGTGCAGATTTCCTAGAGGCTTGACCGTGTTTCGATGTACGAATTGCCTGACAATCAACGACCTGGAACAACATGCGCCCGACAACAAAGGCAAGGACGACGCCAATGCATCGGACTCGAAGACACCATACTTTTTGGGGCCGAAACGTAAGAGATTAACGAGAAAGTACCTCTGATAATCTACTAACGAGTTCTAGCGATCGTTCCTCTGTCTGTTGAGCGCACTCGTGCCATCATCGACCAATGCCTCATCACCTATCTCGAAGCAAGATCAAAGGGGCGTCAAAGCGTGACTTCCGAACGCGTCGCTCTTAGTCCAACCAAGGTCGACATGCAACTTCCGGAGCGCTCAAGTAGTATATCCTCCCCAAAGAGTGTGTCGACTTCCCCTACCAAGATTAGACGTCCAGTATCACCTCCCACCCAGAGCAGTTCTACTGCCACCAGTTTGAAGCCCAAGGCAAGTATTCGAGACTTTTCCGATTTTAAGCAGTTCGGCTTCTCTACTACCATTGACGAAGCACTACTCCCTTCGATCGATGCTCCGGCGCCCGGACCTGCAACCGCGACATCGCCACCTTCTTCACCAGGAAAGCAGCGCAAACCTCTTCCGGATCAACCTTCCCGGAAGCCACCACCTCCTCCTCTGAATGAATTGGGCGCATCTGCTCAGCTATCACGTCCGCCCACAACCAGATTCATGACGCCACCTGATGGTGCATTGCGCCAGAGACCACCACCACCACCGGCTGAACCACGTGTTTCGGACGAATTCGATTCATACGACCGCGCAAAGAAGATCTTCAAGCCGTTGGAGGACTATCTGAACGACAATTATGGTCGATACGAAAGTCTCAACATGTCTTTCAGTACAGCCAGGCCAAAATCTACAGGAAGAACTGTGAGTGAAGGCAGTGTTCGAGCCATCTCAGACCCGGTCAACGCACTGGTCCAATCGCCGTTTGACTATGGTGCCCAGATTGACGCCAAAACTCTTCTTCTGGGGGATGTTGCTGAGAACGGAGACTGGTGGACAGGCAGGCTTGAGCGTAACTATTCCGAGAGACGGGACAGTCACGGAAACAAGCTTGTCCGGAGGAAGGGCACGGTCTCTTCAAAGTCACCCATGATAGATTGGGAAAAGATGGGAAATTGGTATTCAGCCGTGCATCATGCAGGTCAGTCGTGGTGGGATAAGCTGAGCGACATGGATCCTGCGGAACACCCCGGACTCGACGAGAATACCAAAGGAGCCAAGAATACACACGAGATCGAAATGGAGATCGCTACTGCGAGGGAACATGCAGAACGTGCTTTGTTGAAAGTCACCGAGAATATTCTAAAGAGGCCTGGCCGCTTGCTACAGGATCCCGAGGACATGCGCTTTCTTATTTTGATTCTCATGAACCCGTCTCTCTACCCCTCGTCAGCCAAAACGAAGGCTCGAGTTGATAGCGCCAGACCGCGTATTGATCGAGCGCCATCGGCTGGCCTGAGGTTCTCCTCTAATACCTCAACCAGGGACGTCAGCCTGCCCCCCGATTCGCCCTCTAAAATTCCGTCAAAAGAATATGGCCAGCACAACGGTATTCTGAAAAGAGTCTTTGGTCTCATCGCCAATTCGCCAGACTCCTGTCATCGTTATGTGATGAACTGGTTCGCCAGAATGCCCGAAGCACGGTTCAGAGATCTTGTCGATCTTGTTGCAAGTTTCATTACATACAGACTTTCGAAAAGGCGCGTGCGGCCCCGCAGTGCCAGTACACCCATGGACAATGGACTGATTCCTGATCTATCTGGCTCTGCCATGCACACGTCTGCACAACTACAATCTGCTTCTGGGCTAGGTGGTAGCATCAAGAAACGCGATGACGATGGTGTACAGAGTGTGGCAGATTATAGCGAAGATTGGCAGCTTCGAGCAGCGGCGAAAGTCATGGCCCTTTTGTTCGCCGCAAACAATATGTGGCATAGCACAGATGCTTCACAACTACCACAGCCTACTCGTCTGACTCGGCCACGTACTATTGCACATGGTCAACTGATGCCAACGTCCGACTTTTACAATACCCTACTCGACTATACAGATCTGATAGCAGATTTCAAGGTCTGGGAAAGTAGGAAGGCCAAGTTTACCTTTTGCCAATACCCGTTCTTGCTCTCAATTGGGTCGAAGACTCGAATTTTGGAACATGATGCCCGTAGACAGATGGAGAACAAAGCCCGAGAGGCCTACTTTGACAATGTCACTTCTGGTAGATCCGCAGACATATATCTGAACCTGCACGTTCGCCGAGAATGTGTGGTAGATGACAGTCTTCGTCAGATCAGCGAAGCGGTCGGTACCGGACAAGAGGAGCTGAAGAAGGGTCTACGGGTCAAGTTTACCGGTGAGGAAGGTATTGATGCTGGTGGTCTGCGAAAAGAGTGGTTTCTCATGCTTGTGAGAGATATCTTTGATCCCAATCACGGTAAGTTCTCCGGAACAGTTTATATGGTGATCCTTCCTAATTTGTTATCTAGGCATGTTTCTCTACGACGACGATTCGCAGACCTGCTACTTCAACCCGAGTTCTTTCGAGACCTCGGACCAATACTACCTTGTTGGTATTCTCCTGGGTCTTGCAATTTACAACTCCACGATTCTAGACATAGCACTGCCGCCTTTCGCGTTCCGCAAACTCCTGGCCTCCGCTCCTTCTTCCGCATCGAATCCGTCATTGCCGACTGCCGGCGCAAGAGGCATCATGACGTACACAGTCGACGACCTCGCCGAGTACAACCCGTCCCTTGCGGCAGGTCTACGCCAGCTGCTAGAATTCGACGGCGACGTAGAAGCGACCTTCTGCAGGGACTTTGTTGTGCCCACCGAGCGCTACGGTACCGTGACCAACACCCCACTCTGTCCCGGCGGCGAGAACAAAGCAGTGACCAACGCCAACCGCGTCGAATTCGTCGACCTCTATATCCGCTACCTCCTCGACATTTCCGTAGCACGCCAATTCGAGCCATTCAAGCGCGGCTTCTTCACCGTCTGCGCAGGCAACGCACTGTCCCTATTCCGCGCCGAAGAGATCGAACTACTCATCCGCGGCTCCGACGAAGCACTCGATGTCGACTCGCTGAAAGCAGTAGCGGTTTACGACAACTGGCGCGACGACTCCGGCAAGCTCCTGCCGCGACCGGAGGAATCGGTGCCCGTCATCGCATGGTTCTGGGACGCGTTCAGATCCGCTTCGACGTCCGAGCAGAGGAAGATCCTGGGCTTCATCACCGGCTCCGACCGTATCCCCGCCGCCGGCGCCGCCAACTTGGTCTTGAGAATCACGGGCGGCGGTGACGGGACGGGGAAGGTCGAGAAGGAGAACGGAGGAAGGGGTACGGAGCGCTTCCCGATCGCGAGGACGTGCTTCAATATGCTTGTGCTCTGGCGGTATGAGACACGAGAGAAGCTCGAGAGTAAACTCCGGGGCGCGGTTGAGGGAAGTGAAGGCTTTGGGCTGAAATGAGGGCAACCAGATAGCTTTATTGATCTTGCGGAGCAGCGTTACACCCAGGTATTGAGGGTGCCAGATACCGATATAGGCTTAGTTCCAGTATGACGTACATGAATATATATCTTGAACAAGCGCCTTGAGTTGCAGTGGAACAGAAAATTAAGAACGACTAATCAGGTCGCTATGCTGACTACTAGTAATACAGGCATCATCAGAAGTCGAAACTATCCATGATACTCGCCGCTTCGGTATTCGAAGCCTTTGGCGGCGGCTTCTTCTCCTGCTTCTTCTCCTGCTCCGGATCTTCGCTCGTCTTCTTCTCAGCCGTTACGGAGGATGCTGAGGCTTCTTCCTTTTCCGTAGGCGGCGGCGGATCAGTCTTCTTGACATCACTTTCTTCGTACTGGTCAAGCAGACTCTTGACTTTCTGCGTCGGCGCTGTATGGGATTGCACTTCTTCGAAGCCAAAATCCTCGAGCATACTCTTTGATTTGACCTCCTTTGGTCGCTCAGGTAGATTCATTTCGTCGGACGCAGCTTTCGGCACCGACGACGACGAGTCTTCGTAAGAGTCGAGGAGGGATTTCACCTTTTGCGTTTTGGGCTGCGTCTGAGCGGGTTCATCGAAGCCGAAATCGTCAAGCATGGACTTCTGTTTTGGCGCTTGAGGTTGTGGCGGTGCCGGGTCCTGGCGGGGCTCCTCGTAGGAGTCTAGAAGTGACTTGACCTTGGGCTGAGACTGAACGGGCTCGTCGAAGCCGAAGTCATCTAGCATAGACTTCTGTTTCGGTGCTGGTTCAGGTTCGACAGGTGCTTCGAAATCGTCCAGCATCGATTTTGGCTTCGCTTGTTGCTTCTGCGGCTTGGTTTGCTCGTCAAAACCGAAGTCGTCTAGGATTGACTTTTGTTTTGGTGCAGGGGCAGGCTGAGCAGGTGCTTCAAAGTCATCGAGCATTGACTTTGTCTTCGGCTCTGGCTTTTGTGGCTTCGAAACAGGCTGATCAAAGCCGTAGTCGTCGAGCATGCTCGCCACTGGTCTTGAGCCAGGGGTCTTCGGAGAAGGCGATGTAGGCATATCTGCGACGACGAGACTGCTGCGTCTTCTCAACAGTTTCCTTGGATCAATGTCGCCTGAGAAAGAGCTTCTAGTGGCAGTCGGGCTGGGCGGTAATTCTGACACACTCTCCTTGCCCTCTTCGGCCTCATCTTGATTGGCTCGCTTAGTGGGCTGGGGAGGCTGTAAGAACTCCCAATTCCTGACGAGATCGAGTGCTAAGATATCACAACCCATTCGACGAAGGAGCGATGCGGTCTTTGTGACAAAAATCCACTCTTCAGTGCCGGTGATCATGAGAGCACCTTTGAGAGTCTGCAAGCTCTTCTCACGGAGTTGTCGATAGAGGACTACCAGTGCTGGATCATCATTCAGGAAGCTCTTTGCTTGAAGCGACTCGGGTTCGACGCCAGGAAGTGTGACTACATTGTGCAGCGGTGAGACCAAAGCACGTACAGCGTTGGAGCGTTGACCTAGAAGCCAGAAACACCACGTTGCTTGCCACCTGTTGCCCTCTGCAACCGCTTTTGGTAGCGCTCTAGTTTCGAGTACTTTTTTCAGCTCCGGACAATCGTCACCGCCATATATACGAGCAACAGCCACGGCAAGTTGTATGTCATCCATCTGATTAGCGATGACGGAGACTGCCGAATCGAGGTTATCGGCTAACAAGAAAAAGGCGGCTGCATATTCGAACCTTCGCTTGCCCATGAGAGCATACGCATTTTTGGCGGCGGTAGTCCTCCACTTCTGTTCGGTAAAGTCGTTTCGAAGTAACTTCATCGTTGCAGGCTGCTCGCGCGACCAAGTAGCCATGCGCCATAGTCCAACCAAGACAGCTTTCTTGCGAAGAGCTAAGTAATAGAGCGAGCAGTCAACAGGGTCTTTTGGATCCTTTGTTGAATATGCACTTCTCGCAATCGCTTCAAATTGCTCTAACAACGCTTTTCGGTCGGTCAGCCACATGAACATGCCAGAATCTCGCGCGTGCCGCCACTCGAGCTTTCCATTGTAGTGTCGAGTAATAAGATCCACGAGTATATCCTGAGACGAGCTGTGGTAAGCCCAGACGATTTCTCGCCAGCTAACCGCAGGCGACGAGTCAGACTTTGAAGCATTGTTGGCTTTTCGCTGATGTGACCGAATAATGGCTTCGCGCCAGAAAAGGAGATATCGGGCGGCATTGGAGTCAATGGAACGTTGGTGCTTCTCGACGATGGCTATGCACTCAGTGACGTCGGCTAAGCTGAACTGTTCTGCACTTGTCAATTGAGGTATAGACTTTTGTGTCAGTAGTGCTGTGAGAGAGGCAGAAATCTCCTCTGTGACTGTACTTGGTTCCCCATCATCGTCCATAGTCTGATATGATCGTTGACTTTTGCTGGGAGCGGAGACAGAGTTCTGGAAGGATGTTAGACAAGCGATTACGTAGCGACTGTTCGTCACTTACCGTATCAGCGTCGACAAAGTCATCTATGGTAAGTCCCTGTAGCAAGTCGAGTTCGTCGCCTTCGGTATAAAATTTGAGAGTCTTGTGCAAGGTAACCAGGATACGATGTGCCAAATTGATCTTGCCTCCAAGCACACATTGAGCAATGAATTGAGGATGGAACACAGGTAACGGTCCATTCATGCGACGGACTAGATCGTGGAGATGGGTTGCACGGCTATGAGGAATAGAGCTTTGAAGCTCCGGCTCAAGGTCTCGCTGCAAGTCGATAGTATCCGAGGCCAAGAAAAGCTGGTTGCCGGCTCCTATGACCAGATTACCATTGCCTAGCCAGACAGAATCACCAATTGGGTGTGGAGTGAGACCTGCGATATTAATATCCTTGATTCGCGCCCATGCTGGTCTTTCGTTGATGTAATCGTAGCGCAGCTGAGTGTAGACCATCACTCTGTGTGAAAATCCAACAGCCAGGATTGATTGGTTGTCTAGTGTAGATGCCCAATCAAGATCTTGGATCTGCTCGGAAAAATGATCCTCATGATCCATGCGACCGCTTCTTGTGTCCCATATCGTGAGTGTTGATCTGCTCTTATCGACCACTGCCGCTTTCCTGATGGAAGTCGCACTCCCAAGCGAGGGATCGCTAATGTTCGTCTCTACGGTAGCAGTAGTGAGGAACTCGACCTTTCTCTCATCCACATTGATTCTCGCAGTATATGTCCGAAGCAAACCATCAGAAGAGTAAGCTAGAGCGACATCCTGCGCAAAACTGTCCAAAAAGCCGGATGCGATGGGTGAGCTACCGGCAGGGTCCACAGGTAAGACGTAGGTCACATTCCGCATTGCATCGAGCTCAAAATTACAAAAGTTCTGAATGGACGGCTCGATTGATCCATCCTGAGCTGCGATGATCGAAGTGCGACGTGAAAGTGGTAAGTCGAGCTCCCATGCCAGACCCTTGACATCGGAAGTGACTGTAGCCAAGTGCACCTTCCCGGATTGTGCGTGTAGCTCTGGCAACACTAGAAGACAGAGTGGCTTCCCTGAAAGAGAATAACTACACCTGCCGATTTCTCGGGCTTTGAAGGCACGTGCATCCCATAAGCTGATGCTGTCATGATGTAGAAAGACGAAAAAGTCGCCTTCGCGTAGGATGACGGTGCGATGGATGTGTTGTTCCGAAGAGACGATACTCCTCCGTTGCAATCTGGAGCCGCCAGGATCTGACGTGCTTGCCCAAATTATACTCTTATTTTGATCTGTCCTCGAGATGAGGGCTTTACCACTTGCTGTTCGTATGACCTTTGTGATCGATGATTGATGGCCGGTCCAAGTAGAAACTCTGTGTATCCTGTCTTTTTTGGTCGAAGGATTGAAGAGATCGTGCACAGCAGCTTGGTGCCAGAGGAGTCTGCCGTCAAAGTGATGGGCAAGAATTGTCAACTCCTGATTCGATGATATCGAAGGAAAAGCTAGCAGGCGGGAGTACAGCTCCAGGTCATCTACATCGTCTCGAAAGCCAAATGTCAGACCTTCAACGTGAGCGACGTGGAAAGGCGCAGAGACTCGTGGGTGTGATCCACTATGCCGCTTCTTGCAGCCTATGCTTTCGAGTCCCCATGCGCTCATGTGTCCTTGACCGTCCAAGACAACAACGATATCTGGTTTTCGGCTCGCAACCTCCTTGACATATTCTTGGGCGTGCTTATCCTGTCCCTCTGGAACATCTTTGGTGACATTTTCCGTGATGCGACTGAGTACATCTGCCCCAATCACGAAAGCGTATCTTTTACAGCCGCCTTGGGTATTCGCAACGTCGCGTGGTTGAACAGCGCCGACCATGTCAATCTCTGCATCGAGAGCCATTATCTCAATCGAATGAGGATCACCAGATCTCCAGGACCTGAACTTCCCGTCGGCGCATATTGTGTACAAAATATCTTCTTCGTCTCCCACCTCTCCCACTCTTCTCCACTCGAGCCATGTCACTGGCGCAGGATGTCTGAGATATGCATAGTCGAATTGTGGTGCTTCGAACGACAATCTACGCCAAATCTTGACAAGGCAGTTGTAGGACGATAGTGTCGCAATAAGCGAGGCTGTAGGGGAGAACGCCGCATGACTAGCTGGTGACGAGAGAGGTCTTGACCATATCGGCGAGACCCCGGTGATCGGTCTTGACGTGAGAGTGGGCGAGCCAGGGCTGCTTGGGAGGTGTGTCGAGAATAAGCTGATATTATCGGATCCAACAAGCAGTTCCTCGTCTGAGCCCCATGATAGAGTCCGGATGGTGTCCTTGGCCTCTGGCAGGGTGATCTTGAATTCAAACGTCCATCGCAGCGTGCCCTTTATCTCTTCTCTCAGCCCGTATATGTACACGCTCTTCTCAGATGCAGCTGCTATCCTTCCATTCGCGTGGTGGTATGTGACGGCTTCCAGACCGCGTTCTGCCTCATCTTCATGGTAAATCGTCTGCAAAAGCGATTGCGGTCCGTTCAGTATTACCAGAGCCGATCCGGAGATATAGACAATTACTCGCTGACCTTCCCAGCTTCCATGATCAACAGCTTGTAGCTTGGCCTGAGGCTTTCCCGGGAGGATGGCCTGCATCAGATTGGTCTCATTCGGGTCGCAGGCAATCGAGCGACATGTCGGGATATAAGGCGTTGAGACGGTAACAGGTCGAAGACAGATGGATACGCTATTGGAATATTAACGAATTACGAGTGATAGGAAAAGGACTCCTGCGGTAGTCTCCAATTGTTGATAAGGGCATGTGATGATCGTGCGGGATGCCGATCCGCGCCTGCAGTTCACGCATCCCGAGCTTCGAGCAGCACGTGGCATGCAACATTCATTACACGATATGAGTTCGACTAGATACAAGCACAACATTATCGGCGATTTACAGCGCACGGTCAAAGCAGCCTGCAATGGCAGTTGTGGTAGGAATGATCGGGTTGAAACAAGGGTATCTCTAAAGCATGAACTCCACCAAACACCGCGCTTTGATATGGCATTATACATCAGACATCATGAACTCTTCTCGTGAGGCGCAGGTGTATCAACCAGACCGGTGGGGCCCCCGAATCTGACTGTCCTGCCCGTATCGAATCCGGGACCTACACTCCGACCAAATCGACTTTGCCCAAATCTTCTGTTTGTACCAGGTGGTGCCGTGGCCGGCGTAGTGCTTTCCTGGCTGTAACCCCCGGCTCTCATCTTTCTATCGAAAGGCGTCACCTGAGGCGTCAATGCTTCCATATCGTTCACACCGCTTGCGGTCAAGGGTGCCGGTGTGGTGCTGCTCAATACGCTTCGATCAAAGACTTCAGGACGAAACGCGGAAGCGACTGCGTTGGGTGGCGCCTGACTCGGAATGTTTCTAAATCGTGCCCTCGTCCTTGCAGTCCGCTTGGAAGGAGTTCGCAGATATCCTGGCAGTGGTGTAGCAACCGTTCTGGGCTCGGAATTGGGATTCTCTGGAAGAGCAGGTAAAGGATTCCGCATGAAGTTGAATTGTGTCCACTCCTCCGCTCTGCTGGTGGCTCCAAAGTCCAGATCTGCTTCAACTTCAAGATCAAGTGGCGTGAGGTTAGCGCTCGCCGATGTGGCGCCATTTGAATTCCTGGCAGAGGGCAGACGCATACTGCTGAAGAGGTTCACCTCACGATTGCTTGGGCTTTCGGGGTCGCCTATGTCTTGCAATGCCCGCTTTTGGGCAGCTTGATATGCCCAGAATTTCAGCATGTTGCGCCGATGTTGCCCGAACCTCCGTTCTCTCCAGGCAATGGCAGTCTCTTCTTGTCGTCGCAGGAGGAATATAGAATCGCCGAGCTTCTTCAACATCTTTGCAGCTGATCTGTCAGACTCCTCTGCGACGCGTGCGTGAGCCTTTTCATCCTGAATCTGGAGTTCTCGGAGCTCATATTGCAATGCAGAGAATGCGATGTCAAGGAGGCGCTGAGCCGCGTAAGCTTGAGCCTCTCCATTTCGCAACGCTATCTGTTGAGACTTCTCCGACCAAGCTGCAAGACTGGTCTTCGCAATGTCGGCTAACTTTGACTCGTACTGGTCTGTGGCTTGTTGATGAATGGCATGTATGCTCTTGATCTTCTCCGACCAAGTCTGCAGGCAGTTTTTCACCAGACCCATCTTGCATTTCCTTCGTATGACCGCATACGCTTCTCTCCGCTTGACTTTCTTTGCGCTGATTGTAGCCTCTTGCCAACGTCGGAGTGTCGAAGTGGTCAAACAGAAGAAACGTGCATCGGTAGCCCATTTGGTCAACTGTCTCGCGTGCGATGTCTTGTCCTTCCACAGATCGACGATTTTGCGAATGTCTCTGCTATTTCTGAACTCGGCGGCTGCTCTTTCTCCTTGCTCGAGTGTCCGAGTGCCGCGATTCAAACTAAGCATGCCGAATCGCATCCGACGTGTGGTTTGGTTCCGCTGGAATATTACCGTCGCTTCGTTGAGACGGAACTGAATACTACTGGTCGCGCTCAACAAGACATGCATCGCACGACCTTTGACACGGTTGTCTGCCACGCGAACGTACAAGCGTAGGCGCTCCTCCAGAGCCCACTTATACATGGCTTGCGCAATAACACGCTCGTCAATCTTCTTGCTCAAGGTCTGTACCCGTAGACGGTCGTTCCATTTCGTCCAGGCGTTCCTTAGCGTCCGCTGATGGTCTACTTCGAGGGCATGCCTCGAGGCTTGACAATGCACCGCCCACGTGGAAAAGGCCTTTTCAACCAGATGTCGTTCAACGGCAGAGCACACTTGTCGTTCGAGGGGCCTGAGATGAGCTTGTGCGTTGGCGACACGGAACGTCCCTTGCAGGAGATGTCGACGTCGAAAATCCTCTGCAGAAGCTTGATGCGCCTGTTGAGACCTTGCATTCTCGACCAATTTATGAAGAACGTTGCTCTTGGCCCGAAACAGACTTCGGTCCTCCGCAAGTTGGCGTGCCATTGAATTCCGTCTGTAGGTCGTGACAAGACGTGAAAGCGAAGCTCTCTTCAACCGGGAGTCCCTCCACACAGGCGCTTTGCGATCGCAAAAGGTCCAGAAGAGCTTCCAGTAAGCTTGCTGCAGGAGATCTTCCTCGTGGATTGCTGTGGACTTGTCATAGTCAAGAGACCTCCTCTCTGCTTTGGTACGCCAGATGCCGAAGAACTTTTTAAGACCAACCCTCCTGCATTTCAGTTCGTTGACCACGCTAATGTCTCGCCACGCGTTGAAGTAACGAGTGCTGAGTACATGCCGTCGGACAATGTTGGTTTTCCGAACCTCATCGCTTGCCGTCTGGGCCCAGTGAGTGAAGGCCTTGGTGAGAAGGAATGAATCTCGAGCACGACCGGCGCGCCTTTCTTGCTGCTCCCAGAAGCCCTGGTCATACACATTGTCCCGAAGAGTTGCAAGCGACTGGCGCAGCAGGATCTGACGATCATGGTTCGCCGCAATTTGTTCGAGCGTTTCGCGCCGCCGACGGAATTGCAATGCTCGGTCATGCCATGTGTGAAGACAATTCCTGCCGACCTTGCTGGAGTGGAACGCGACTGCATCCGACATCAATTCGGCCTCTGATGGTTTGAAGAGCAGAGACGGTGCTGGGATAGGAGCACGATCCATCATGCGTTTGTGAACCAGAGATGCTGAATCATCAAGCTCCGACTCGGATACGTAGCCATTGAGACTTGGGTGTTGCTCATGCGCTGACTGAACCCAATTGGCGGTGTCTCTCGTGATGCGTACGCCGTCCAGGATAGATGCAGAGCTTTCCCCTCTCTTGCGAGGAAGTTCTTGGTGAGCTGGCACAGGAGGCTGTAGGTCCTGATGGCGTCGCTCAGCAGAAAGGGGTGCTGCTGATCGAGGGCCCTGGTTGACTGACAGTCGCGCGTTCGACCTGCTGCGGCGATGTGGGGACTTCGCTTGGGCTCCCTCTTCTTCGTTGACGAGTCTGTCTCCGCTGATCCACGTGGTGTCCAGATTCGAATCGTTAAAAGATGCGCGCCTTGTGTGGGACCGTGTCTGCTGACGCCCATGTCTTCTAGGTCCCTGTTGTCGTTGTGCCTCGTGGGATGCTTCTGATTCGGCATCGTCTTGGACGTCATCTTCTCCGTCGCCGATAACCAATTGGATGCCTAGTCGTGCAAGCAGAGACCTGAAATTCTTCACGAGACCTTGTGTACCATGTCTTGTGAGCTTTCCTCCCGCTTTGAGGAGAAAGCGCAGGTATCTGCTGTTCTGTTCGACGTCGGCGCCATGCTCCTCGAGAACCCTTTCGCGCGCTTGGAAGAGAGCCTTGTAAGGACGTTCGCGTGATAGTTGGGCGAGAGAAACGATTTCGTAAAGAAGCTCGACGTCTGGAGGACTCCGGGGTCAGCGCGCACTAAGCGACCAGAACATATATCCTACCATGATCATCTAATTGAGGCAATTCATCGAGGATAGAGGAGTCGGGCATTCGCGGGGTTGTGATATTGGAGGATGGGCGTCATTCAGGCGTCCTGATGGCAAGTGACGATCGCGAGACCAGTCAGGATCGGCGGTGATTTGAACGTTGTTTTCTAATATGCAGTAGAATTGATGTCTCGGTTGTCGCATGGCTAGGACGTGAACTCTTTGGCATCAATAATTCCCCCAGAAACGCGTCGCATCAATCAACATTCATCGTCGGCCCAGCGCGCCGATAGCGCCGTGCGGCTCTGCGGATATAAAGCTTGGCGCCGAACTCTGGATTCATGCAGCACATCCATGCCATATTTGACCTTTACTGACTGACTTCGAGGCTCACAATACTGGTATATAAAACGGGTTTGTTACGATTGATACGCGTACATTTGTTGGTAAATGATGAAAGATTAACGATTCGTCATTGTGGGCGGTCATCCGACGAATGACCGGTTGGCAAGCTATCACCATCTATTTATTTGGGACATTGAAGGTTGAGCATAGATGCCCGCGAGCACAGATAACGCAGTCTGATGTGCACGATAAAGGAACTTTCGCATATTCAGCATTCAGAGAACGTCCGGTGATGCTGAATCTCGTTTTTGTATATTTCATAGAATGTTGCAGCCACCGTAGATCTCCAAACATCGCGTCGCTGTCAGTGTGGGTCTTCGCAGCTCCTATTCAGCATCTTGTGTTCTCTTACAGGCAGAAAACACATCAGATCTACAGAGCAGCAATCATCCCGCCTCACAATGAGTTCATCGTCAGCGGCAGACAGCAGTCAACTAGTCGCGGATATCAATGCACTGTCCAGCTTCCTTGCCCACGAAGAGGTCAAAAGCCTAGAATCCTGCGATCCAGTCGACTGTATCGCGATCTGCGTATCATCCGTCTTCTACCAAGCAGAGCAGCTCTTCAAAGCATTGGAGAACAAGCCAGATCTCACAAAAGCGCTCGTGATAGTCGGGGGAATCGGTCATTCGACCAAGCCGCTCTACGATGCCGTAGCGAAGCATCCCAGATACCATCCGCTCGCCGACGCGGTCGAAGGATTACCGGAAGCGAGAGTGTTACAGCTCATTCTCGAAAAGTACTACGACGTGGACAAGATCACGAGCAAAGGATGCAGGATTCTGTACGAAGACAAGTCGACCAACTGTGGCCAGAATGCCATGTTCACACGCAAAGTCCTCGAAAATGCTGGCTTCAACTCGCCTCGGTCCATCATGATTATTCAAGATACGACTATGCAGATAAGGACGATTGCGACCTTTGAATTCGTCTACAAAGACCTGACCCGCCCGCCCAAATTCGTCAGCTGCCCTGTCTTCGTCCCGAAGGTCAAGCTCGCCGGGCCTGATATCGAGTACGACCTGCCTGATTTATCGACGGCCGAATTGTGGGAGAAACAGCGCTTGTACGAGCTGCTGGTTGGAGAGATACCGAGACTGAGAGATGACGAGAATGGCTATGGTCCGAAAGGCAAGAACTTCATGTCGCATGTGGACGTGTCGAAGGAGATTGAAGCAGCCGCGGCAAGGATTAGTGAGACTTTTGGAGTCAAGCGATAGAGGCTCCAAGGCACTGCAATCGTATCAAACTATAGCACACTCTGAAGATTAGTGTATCAGCACGAAGATTGCAGGACTGGTGTGCTACTCGTGGGTCAACGATGTGCTGAGCGTGAAAAGGGAATGCGGATCCATGTAGTACAGAAGCAGCGAATCAGAGACTAATGCAACGCGGGTCGCTCCGTCGCACCTTCTAGCATCGAGATACCATGCGTCATGTTGAATTGTCGATGCACCATCGAGGGACCAAACGTCGATTCGAGGTAGAGGTGCATTGCCTTCCGTGCAACTCTCAGAGGGCTCCTCCCCATCAAAATCATCAAAATGCCAGGCCGTACGAGACCAATCGAGAAGTTCGGCAAGGCCGTATCGGCATGCTCTGTCGAGGTTGGTTCCACCGGTACGCCACATGTGTGAACTGATGCTGATGTATCTACTAGGGCGCCGCCTACGGCAAATGCGTGGTCGCCGAATACCAGAACGTACAAAAGGGCATGTGCGCACAAGAGTTCATGAGATTAAAGGATTGCTATTTGGTATCTACTCCCGTTGTCTTCTACATCTTCCTCGCTAACATCTACACCAGGCGGCGGCGAAGAAGGGTTGAAAGCGAACATATATCCCGGCTAGAACGCATTTATCCATCCTCTAGAGCTTGACGAGTCTGAGCGTCACGACAAGATCTCGAACCTCTGCCTCCTCCTCTGCAACTGTGTTCGTTTCTCCGTTTGTCGCACCGTTCATCTCGCCTTCCTTAGTGATGCTCTTGCTGGCCTTTTCGAACATTGCGCTCTGCTCCTTGAACATGGCATCTACCTCTGCAGCGTCACCCTTGACTACCTTGTAGGTTGTGCTCACGTCGTTTGTCGGTACCAGACCTGCCTTCTTGCGCAGCCTCTGAATTCTATTGACAAACTCACGTGCCAGACCTTCCTGGGCGAGCTCTGGGTATGCAAACGTGTCCAGGATGACCATGCAGCCGCCCTCGATGGCAATCTCGAGGTGCTTTGTCTCTGGCGTCTGGGGAATGCCTCTTTGCACACGGAGATCTTCTGTTGACAGCTGGCAGCCCTCGACTGTAAGACTGCCCTCCTCCAGGAATTTCTTGATGTCCTCGGATGACAGACTTGGGAGGGCCTTCTTGATCTTGGCAGCATCCTTCTTGAACTTGATTCCGAGGTTCTTAACGTCTGCGAGAACCGAGTACTGCACGTTGTACTTCTTCTCATCCGATGTCAGGACGAGATCGCGCACGTTGAGCTCGTCAATGATGTAGCTCTCCAAACTTTGCACATCATCAAGGTACTGCTGGTCTGAGTGGATGACGATCAATGACTTGAGCGGCGTCTTCAGTGATACCGTCCTCCTGTCACGAGCGAGACGACCCTGCTCAATGACCGTCTGCATGCGCTTGACGCGCCTCTCCACCTCGTCATCAAACAGCTCTTGTCTGACTTCTGGATATGGTAAGAAATGTACTGAACGCACGTCCTCACCGTGCATGCTTTTGGGAACGAACTGTGAGATACGCTGGAAAATGTTGTCGGAAATAAACGGAACGAAAGGTGCAAGGCCTCTGACGGTCGTGTAAAGAACCTCGAATAGGGTGTTGAGAGAGTGGAGGGTATCGTCTTTGCCGGCCTCACCCTTCAGACGACGGCGGTTGAACCGGATGTACCAGTTGGTGGTGTTGTCGATGAGCTCGAGTAACCTAGCGACCACAGTGTAGAGACGGTATGCAGCCATCTCGGCGTTGACAAATTCCAGCAATGACTGACACGAGGCCAAGATCCAACGGTCCATGACGTTTGTGTTCTTCGCCTCTTCTTCTGGCTGCCACATGAAATCAACACCTTCCGCCTTTTTCAATAGAGACACCTGTTGGTCGAAGAAGTTCCAACTGTTCCATAACGGCAGGATGACGCTCGAAACGATCTGCTTTACACCATCCTCCTTGAAGCGCAAAGGCTCGGCACGTACAACCGGAGAGTTGATCATGTATAAACGGAGAGGGTCAGAGCCGTACTTGTCCATGATCAGGTTTGGGTCGGGGTAGTTCTTGAGCGATTTGGACATCTTCTTGCCATCTTCCGCAAGAACAATACCGTTGACGACACAGTTCTTGTATGGGAATGTGTCGTACAGAGCCGTACCAAGAACCGACATGGTATAGAACCAGCCACGGGTCTGGTCCAGACCTTCAGCAATAAAGTCTCCTGGGTACTTGTCGAAGAAGCGTTCCTTATTCTCGAAAGGAAAATGATTGGATGCATAGGGCATGCTACCAGACTCGAACCAGCAGTCGAAGACCTCCTCGATACGGCGCAGCTCGCCATTGCCCTTTTTGCTCGGGATAGTGATGTTGTCGACCTTGTCACGATGCAGATCTGTCAGCTCGCCAGTGTAACCGCTGAGCTCCTTCAGCTCCGCAACGCTACCAACGCAGACAATCTCTGTGAGATCACTGCTGACCCAGAGCGGAATTGGTGTACCCCAGTAGCGGTTTCTCGACACATTCCAGTCTCTCGCGGAAGCCAGCCAGTTGTGGAAACGACCATCTTTTACCATACCCGGTACCCAGTGTGTCTTTTCCAGATTCTTGAGTAGCTTTGGAACCATTTGTTCAACCTTGATGAACCAAGACGGAACGGCTCGCTGGATGAGCGGTGTTTTCGATCGCGGACAATGTGGGTATCTGTGAGTAATCTGACTCTTTCTGACCAACCTGCCGATGCTCTCCAGGTGTTTGATGATGTCCTTGTCGGCCGCCTTGACATGCTGGCCCAGGAAGTCTTTGACTGGCATGACAAAGTGACCACCCGCATCAAGCGGGTTCGGTGGAGAACGCTTGTCACCAATGACACCAGCCTTCCATGCAATGTTGTAATCGTCCTCACCGAATGCCGGAGACTGGTGCACAATTCCAACACCATCGTCTGCAGATACGTATGTGTCGTTGAGCATTTTAAATCCATGGTCCTTGAAGTCCTCATAAAAATAGTCGAAGATCGGCACGTACTTCTTTCCGAGGAGGTCCTTGCCCTTGATACCCTTTTCCAGAATCTTGAACTTGGCCTTCTTTGGGTCCTTGTACACTGTTTTCAGTCCGGACTCCAGGAGGATGTATTGCTTGCCAGACTCTTCGTCCTTGATCTTGATGTACTCGAAATCTGGATGTGTGCACAGGCCGATGTTGGATGGAAGTGTCCATGGGGTAGTTGTCCAGGCGAGGAAACTGGTCTCTGGGTCTTCGACCAGTGGGAATGACACAACAACGGTCGGATCCTGAACGTCTCGGTAGTCTTCCTGTGCTTCACTCTTGCTGAGTGGTGTGTTGAGCGCGGTCGAATAAGGCAAGACCTTCGCACCATGGTACACCAGATCCTTCTCGAACAGCTGCTTGAAGACCCACCAACAGCTTTCCATAAATGTAGCATCCATAGTCTTGTAGTCATTGTCAAAGTCAATCCATCTACCCAGCCGACCGATGACTCGTCTCCAATCTCCGGCGTATGTCAAGACAACCTCGCGACATCTCCTGTTGTATTCCGCGATACCAATCTTTTCCACAGCTGCCCTTCCTCGCACACCGAGCTCTTTTTGCAATTGGTTGTCAATGATCTGCTCGATTGGTACACCGTGAGTGTCCCATCCGAATCGTCGCTCGACATGGTGACCTTTCATGGACCAGTAACGGGGGATAATATCCTTGATGGTCGAGGCAAGCAAGTGTCCATAATGAGGAGTACCGGTAGCGAATGGCGGTCCATCGTAGAATGTGTATGGCTTCTTGTCGGTAGAGAGTTCGAGCTGGCGGTGAAATGCGTTGATCTCCTCCCAGCCCGCCAGGATACGCTCCTCTTCTTTTGGAAAGCTGACCGCCATGATGTAGTGGCGCGGCAAATTTGTGAGAGAAGCAGCGATACGCTGCAATATCTTGTACACCAGAGAGATGGTTGTGATCGCCGCGTCCACCAAAATCATGAACCCACAATGAGTTTTGCCAGGGCGGTGACTCATTTGGCGGGGTGAGTCAGCACGAGTCATGGCTGCAGCACGAGGCAGAAGTGGACCAGCTATCATTTATCACCTTTTGATACAGATCAGATATCCATCAGTGGGGAGACTCATTATAGAGGTAGCGTGAGGCAGCATGATTCATGGCTGCAACACGATGCATTTAGAGGTGAATGATTTATCACTTTTTGATGCAGCTGGAGATGTGCCTCAGGAGGGAGACAAAATTTACTGTGGTCTTCTTCCGCTCACTCCTCCTCTTCTTCATCATCCTCATCCTCGTCATCACTAATCTCTTCTCCGAGCTTCTTGAGTCTTTCCTTGTACTCATCCCGTTCCGTCTCGATATCCGACATGACCATGAGCATATCTTCCATCTCGGATCTTGCCTTTTTAGCCTCCTCCTTTTCGGTTTCCACTGCACGAGTCTTCGTCTCCATTTCCTTCTGAAGCCTCGCAATCTCTGCTGCAGCCTTATCGTCACTGCTTGTATCCTTCTTGGCCTTCTCAAGCTCCTTTTCCAGCTCTTCATATCCTTTCCTTTCCTCTTGCAATTCCATCTTGAGACCCTCAACTTCATCCTGTAGCTCTTTGATTCTGGACTCCATCTCCGAGACCTGCTTCGCGAGGCCATCTTTCTCCTCGACAATGGTGTCGTGCCGAGAGATATGCCTTTTCGCTTCCTCGTCCAGCGTCTTCATTCGCGCCATGGCTTTGCTATTGACTTGTTGAAGGTTGTCTTGCAGATCCTTGGTCTTCTGAAGGTCTTTGCTCACTTCGACAATCTTCGCTTGCGCATCGCTCGCGTCTTTCCGGGCCTTTTCAAGATCCGCGTTGGCTTTATTGAGGTCGTTACGGAGGACAACCATGTCGTTCTGTCGTGCTTGGGCTGTTTGCTGCGCCTCTTCGACCTTTTGCATGTGTTCTCGCGCAGCCGCCTCGACCGCCTTGCGTTGTTTGTCCTCCCATAGAGATCTCTCACTTGCGAGACTAGCGCCATGTTGTCCTTTGACTCGCTCCATGTCCCGTTGGTGCTGTTGCAGCATTGTTTGAGTCGCCGATCTTTGCGCTATCTGTGTCTTCTCCAGCTCGGCCCCCGCACTCTTCTGTATACGACTCATCTCTGCTTCATGGTCTCGTTGCAATGCCTCGTTGATACGCCTAATCCTCTCCACTTCCGACTCCATGGATCGATATGCCGATTGTACTGTCTGGAGCTCTTTCCTATGGTCGGCATTCGTCTGTTCAACGATCTGCTTACTCTCCAGTTGCTGTTGCTCAAGGCTTTGTACTGCTTGATCCCTCGACGCGATCTGTGCTCGTAATTCATCTAGAATATCACGATCAACACCCGCATCTGTCCGTGGCACAACCTCAATACCGGGATCTTTATCAATCGCCCTTTTGAGCCGTCCATACTCATCCTTGTACCACTCCAGGAAGCTCATATCCAGAAGTACCTGAGAGTCTTCGACAGGTGGGCCACCTTCGGACGCGATCTCGGAATCGCGAATGATCGGATGCTGACGAAACTGTTTCAGCGCCTCAAAATACCTCTGCCTGCCAAGACGTGTGACCAAGAATGGTTGCAATGTTCTCCGGGGAATAGGACTGTCCTTGGAACTGAACTCGTAGATGGTCCCCAGTAGAGATGCGCACAGTCCGGGAATGAGGGATTTGATCAGGTCAGAAGAGAATTGAGAATTGTTGGTCAGGGCTGCGGTTTGAACGAGCGCGCCCAGAAGAGAAGATCCCTCGGCGAGACAGTCGTTTACTGCGGGCTGCGAATCGTAGAGGAGAGTCTGTAAGAGTCGTAGGTAAGACACCGTAATACGAGGATCCGCGTCGTTCTGTAAACACCAAGTGAGATGACCTGCCAGAGCTTGTGTCGATGTGATTACGTCTTCGCCCTTTTCAGCGTTCCCTTCCGAAACACCCATCAGCAGACCTTTGGTCTCGACGTTGTCGAAAAGTAACAGGGACACAACATCTGCCGCGAAGATAAAGCGAAGCGGGTCAAGCGTACCCAATGGTCCAATCATGAGCGTACTCAGAACATTTACTGATGCATCTTCACCATCCACAAATCCAGCAACAGCACGCTGCAGGAAGTGTTGCTTTATCCGATCGTGGCCGTAAGAGTATGCCTTGATTAACGTACACGCTGACGAGCGCAAGTCGAATTCCCCAGAAAGGAGTACTAGACCAAGAAGAGCCTCAATAACATATAGCCGTCTCTGCTCTCGACTTGTTTTACGGCCGTTGGTGCGTGATGGGGAGTCTGAGTTACCGCGAACCTGAAGAAGCGCGAACGCCTCCTGTATCGGTCCATTGGCTAGAATCATGTCTGCGCAGGTACGAAGAGCCATGGCTCGTACCGGAGGGGCTGCGTCGGGATTAAAAGCGAGATCCAAGACAGCCTGCAACACGCCTCCTTTCCAAAATGCTTCCTGGTTCGATTTTGTTCCTGCTTCTCCCTTTTCCATGAACAGCTGAACGACGGCAAGTAGGCCCCACGTATTCTTCTCTCGGTTGTTGCGACTGTATTCATTCTCATCCGGGCTGGAGACCGAAGCCTGCTTGAGGAAACCGACGAGGCGCGGGATACATTTCGTTTCTCGGAAAAGCGACTGATTCGATGTGCTGTGCCTGATGAGGTTGGCCAAAAGTGAAAGACAATCCTGAATGGCGATGCCTCCTTCTGCTACTCCTCCTTCGGCCTGCATGAGATTGAATATACGGGAGTAGGCTTCCTCGAATGCAATAAGCTTTTGCAACTCGGTCTGCGATACATTGGTGAGGTCGACCAGGAGGATGAGGGCGGCTAACTCGATTAGCTATTTCCAAGACCGAACGCGAATAAATTCCATACCATCACGAATGGCATCTCTACCATCGTCGAGTACTCCGACCAGTCTTGCTGTTCCCAAAGGAGCTTGAAGGATGCACTCCTGAGTCCTTTCCGGTCGAGCTGCTGAAATGGATGTCAAGAGCTGTAACGAATATATGCGTGCATAGTAGTCTTGTGATTCCAAAAGGTCGAGAAGGATAGTTATATTATCTTGACGCTACAACTTAGCTCAGTTTGCTGCCGACCTACGCATGCTGTATTGTCCCTACCTGACTGAATTCGTCTGCCAACCACAAAGCAATGTCTTCACTGGCTTCCGGACTGGTTTTGTCGGGATTGAACAGCATCAACAGTGTCTCCAAGACCGATCGAGCTGTATCCACATCGCCCTCTCCCCCTTCTCTAAGACTGCCTCCATGCTCTCTCAGAATGGTGATCAACTCTCGAAGCGATCCACTTGCGACCGAGGCAGGATATTGTTTCGCGAAAGATCTGAGACCAAGGATCGAAGCTCGCTTGTCTTCCAGAAGAGAGGCAGAACTCAGGCGAGAGGATAAGGTTGAAATCGTGTCTTCGGCATTCTGTCTCTGTGGAGCCTTGAGCATTTTGGCGGTTGGCGACGCGCCCGATGCTAGGCGCTGCTTATGATTGTCGATCTGTCGTGTTGATCTTGCTCATGGTAGAGACATCCCTTCGGCCGGTTGGATATCCCTTGGAGACAATGCGAATGCAAAAGTCTTTCCCAAACAAATGCGACAAGGGGTGTTGATATTATTTGAGGCCAGCTTGGACTTTTGAACTCGTCCGTTCGCCGACCAAAAGTTCGGGGTCCTGCGACCCTGAGTTCGGAAGGGAGCCTTTCCTGTTTCGGGCTAGTCAATCTGCTCTCCGACGGGAGTGCGTGCATGCGGAGGAGTGTCTCGAGTCGCAACTTCATCGCCGCAACTCGCGTGCTTTTCTGTTCGAACTTTTCCTCACATCTCTTCCTTCCAGCGAGTTCGTCTTTATCGCTTCGGACGCTTGCGAGAAATCTGTGTAATTCGAAAACGAGAAGTCAAAGAGTTTGCGTCAGATGAAGCTGTAGGAACTAGACAAATCTATCTACTGTCTATCTGCCTCGTAGCCTTTTCAGGCCTTTCGCCTTTATTCTTCGCCTTTATTCTCCGATCATTTCTACCTGTATTCTTCCAGTCGCATTCATAATACACCGCGACCATGGGTGTCCCAGCTCTTTTCCGATGGCTTTCGAAGAAGTACCCGAAGATCGTCTCCCCAGTAATCGAGGAGCAACCACAAGAGATCGACGGAGAGCAGATTCCAGTCGACGCTCGTGGACCAAATCCGAATGGTGAAGAGAACGACAACCTTTATCTGGACATGAACGGTATTGTCCATCCGTGTTCGCATCCGGAAGACAGGCCCCCACCGGCAGATGAGGAGGAAATGATGATTGCGGTTTTCGAGTATACCGATCGCGTGGTCAAGATGGTCAGACCGAGGAAACTGTTGATGATTGCTGTTGGTATGTTAGAATTGTGCGCTTTGCGCCTTGACAATGAGGATTCGATACTGTGTTCTCGAATAGTGCTAACCGAGCACAGATGGAGTCGCCCCACGTGCAAAGATGAACCAACAACGATCGCGTCGTTTCCGCTCGGCAAGAGAAGCGAAACAAAAGGATGAGGACAAAGCCGAGTTGTACAAGATGTTAAGAGCAAAGGGCGAGGAACCCGAGGAGGGTGAGGACGCGGCGCCAAAGAAGACGTGGGACAGCAACGCCATTACACCCGGAACGCCATTCATGGATCTGTTGGCGAAAAGCTTACGATACTGGACATCCTACAAACTCAGCACCGATCCTGCGTGGGAGAATCTCAAGATTATCATTTCCGATGCGACTGTACCAGGAGAGGGTGAACACAAAATCATGAATTTTGTTAGATCTCAGCGTAGCATGCCTACCCATGACCCGAACATGCGCCACGTCATCTATGGTCTTGATGCCGATCTGATCATGCTGGGACTTGCCACCCACGAACCTCATTTCCGCGTCATTCGTGAAGATGTATTCGCTCAAGATTCCAAGCCTGGTGTATGCCGAATTTGCAATCAGCCCGGTCATCTTGCCGCCGAGTGCCGAGGTGAGCCAGCTAAGAAGGTCGGCCAGTTTGGTGAGAAGCAGGATGCACCAGCCTTGAAGCCTTTCATTTGGCTGCACGTTGGTGTTCTCAGAGAATATCTGGCTGTTGAGATGACTGTGCCGAACCAGCCTTTTCGTTTCGACTTGGAGCGCGCTTTGGACGACTGGGTCTTTATGTGTTTCTTCGTGGGAAACGATTTCTTGCCGCATTTGCCATCACTGGACATTAGAGAGGAGGGTATCGACACATTGATCGCTATCTGGCGCGACAACATTCCCACCATGGGCGGATATCTTACCAAAGACGGTCACGTAGATCTTGCACGAGCGCAGCTTATTCTTCAGGGGCTAGCAAAACAGGAGGATGCAATTTTCAAACGTAGGAAGGAGGTGGAACAGAGAAAGGACGCTGCGGCCAAGAGACGCAAGATGAACGATCGCCGCAACAGACCATCCGAGGGTGATTCGATACCTCAGCTCGACTCTGCCGGAGCCAACAGGCAATCAGGCCCTAAGAAACGTGGCGAGGCCGCGCCTGATTTCAGCGCTCTCAAAACTTTCGCACCAAGCGCTGCACAAACAGCCAACGACCCAAGATACATGACACACGATATGGTTGTGAACAAGGCGAACGTGGCGAACAAGAGTGCAGCGGCGATCATGAAGGAAAAGATGAAGCAGAAGTCGACCGTTCAGGAGGATCAAAAGAATGCCGTAGAACAGCTGATGAGCAGTATTCAAGAACCAGAGAGTCCTGCGTCGGCACTCGGCAAACGAAAAGCGGAAATGATGGAGGATGGCAGCAGCACACCTGGAAGGTCGACGCCAGATCCGGCCGCAAGCCCGGCTGCGAGGAAAGACCCCGATGAACCAGCAGAGGATACGGTTCGTTTGTGGGACGATGGTTATGGTGACCGCTACTACGAGCAAAAGTTCAGGGTATCACCAAGTGATCTAGAGTTCCGTCATCAGGTGGGACGTGACTACGTTACGGGTCTCGCCTGGGTCTTGCTGTACTATTTCCAGGGATGTCCAAGCTGGACTTGGTACTATCCTCACCATTATGCGCCATTCGCCGCCGACTTTGTCGACCTCGACCAGATGGAGATCAATTTCGACAAAGGCAAGCCTTTCCGGCCATACGAGCAGTTGATGGGTGTCATGCCAGCGCAGTCCAATCACACCATTCCGTCAGTATTCCATCCTCTGATGACCGACAAGGACAGTGACATTGTCAGCTTCTACCCAGAAGACTTTGACATTGACCTCAACGGCAAGAAATTCGAGTGGCAGGGTGTCGCGCTTCTTCCATTTATTGACGAGAAGAGGTTGCTCGATGCGATGGCCACCAAGTATCCGATGTTGACCGAGGACGAAAAGGCTAGGAACCAGTTCGGCAGAGAAGCTTTGATCTTTTCGACCAAGCATCCACTGTACGAGGACGTCGCTACATCGTTTTACTCGAAAAAGGCCGGAGCTCCAAAGATGAGCATTAACCCGCGCAAGTCCCACGGTCTCACCGGAAAGGTTGAGAAGAACGAGGATTATCTTCCTTCGTCCGCGCTAGTCTTTCCACTACCGACTGGCGGTATGCCTGACCTCGATGAAGATCAGAGCATCAGCGTCAACTACACAATGCCTCCGCACACGCACATCCACAAGAGCATGCTCCTCCCTGGACTGAAGCTCAACCCTCCCGTACTCGACTTTTCTGACATCGAGGGTACACGAAACCGAGCTCAGAAGAGTGGCCGCAACTTTGGAGGAGTACCTCTTGACAACCACGGCGGACGAGGCGGACGAGGTGGGCGCATTGACTACGGAAACGGTGGTCGCGGCGGCGGGCGCCATGACAACGGCTATGGACGGGGTTCGCAAATGGGCTATGGACACGGTGGTCAGGGTCAAAGCCAAGGGTACGGCCAAGGGCCTCCTGCAGGCTTCGACCCGTCGGCGTTTGGCAGTCTCCCTCCTCATCTCATGCAGCAGGCAGCTCAGCATGGATTCTTGCCTCCACCTCCGCCTGGCTGGCAGCCCGGACAAAGGCCGCCTATGCCTCCGATGCCGCCACAAGGCAATGGATATGGTGGTGGGTACGGCGGGGGCAATAACGGTCACGGCAACTACGGTGGCTCGAATGGGTATGACCGCGGCAATAGATTTTCACGAGGCGGCGGACGCGGTGGTGGATACCAGAGATACTAGATAGACTAGTAGACTTTCTCGATAACCATGAAATCGAGGTTTCTGTATTTACACAAGGAACCAAGTGACTTCGTCACAACAAGAAAGTGCGTGAGACTGCGGTGAGGATGAGAACGAGGCTACAGTGGGTCTCAGTCAAGACGACAACCATGACAAAGGTTGTAAAGTGGTGATAGAAGCTTTCCAGCATAGTATATCTGACACTTCGTATATCACGAAGCTCGCCTCTTGTCGCAACCGCCCGATGGCGGACCAAAAGGGTATACGCATATGCCCAAACCCATCATGAGGCGTTCGTTTGATCATGACACTACTTTGCCTTTTATCCTAGCTCCATGAAAATGTATCCAAAGTCCATACTCCGCGCTAATGCCAAGGTTGTCATCTTTACACATGCTCGTGCTCTACTTCCGTTGTCTCGGGCAGCACGGGGCTGTACAGATACAGACCACGATTCCTAACCCTCCTGTTCCTGTTCCAGCGCCATAGCTGCTGCGTGATGGCATATACAGCTGCGATGGTGAAGAAACTGCAAACAAACAATACGCCGAGTATCGTCGGCGACCATTGGGTTGATCCATGAAGACCTGGGATGGTATCCGCAATGCCAGACGGCCAGCCAAGGTCGAAGATTCGACTCGTACCAAGAGTGCCGCTGTGCTTGTCAACAGCACGGACACGGAGGAAACGGTGCGACGTATCTTGGTCGAACTCGAGTTCGTTCTCAAAACCGTGCTTCTCGACCGTTACCAGTTTCTGCCACTTGGCGTCAGCCAACAACGAGGTTGAGTGCTCGAGAATCCAGCGCTGAACTTCAGTCGCTCCGTTCCAAGATACGTAGATGGCTTCTCCATCTTCGGCCATGACGGCGCTTGGAGAATCGACCGGCTTGCCGACCCATGGAAACTTGAACGCGCGATAGGATTGTACTTCGCCATGAGTCCAAGTTAGATTGGTTCCGAAGCGTGTGTCGCAAAGGACTGTTCCGTTACTGTCGTACTCTGTAAAGACAGCATTATATCCGTAGCCGATCATTATTTTCGGATCTTGGTTTTCGTTCGTGGACGGAATTACTTGGAGGGAGCCCTGACTGGAGGAGAGGACATTCGATGGGTGGTCGAAGGATCGGATGAAGCGGGCGGTATATTCTTTCGAGCTGGAGTTGTGGTCTTCCACGTTGGGATTTGGGAACGATATCTCCAGAAGGAGACCGCGAGAGAGGACATTGTTGATAATCATATCCTCGGCCGCATTATCAAAAACAGTCAGAAGCTTGGTGACCTGACCATTGTGCTTCTCGTTTCGCTGGCCTTCTTGGATGTCCTTACTCATCAACTCCGGAAAGTCTTCCAAAGAATGGAAGCGAGCATCGTGTTGCCAGGCAAAATCTGTCGCATTTCCATCGCTGAGATCGGTGAACTGATTGCGAGTGCCTCCGAGAACCCAAAGGACTTCTCCAGTCTCACCGTCAATGTAGGTCACAGAGTGGGTGTAACGCGCAGAGATGAGGTAGTTTCCAAACTCATCCTTTTGTATGCTGTTGATGTGAAAGTAATCGAAAGGGTCGTCAAGACTGCCTTTGTCGCCGAGGTTGTGGAAGGACGATTCAACATCGTAATGTTCGGATGCGCGCCATTCGAAAAGCAGTTCGTCGGTTACGACATCGATTTCTTGGAAAAGGCAATCCCAAATGAATGTTGGCTCGGAACCGGCTTCTCTTTCTTTCAGGCTACCGAGATCTTTCTCAAGAGGTTCGTATACGGTTATTAAAGCAGTGCCTTCGGGTGTAAGAATGAGTTCGTGAAGATCCGCGGCTAGACCGTTGTGGGCTGAAATGCGGAAAGCTTCTTGGTACGAAGAGTTGAGCTGGAAAAAGTCAATTAGCACCTGCTAAAAGCAACAAATGGTTATTTCTACAAACCATGATGTATTCTCCGCTTCCATGGCCCCTTACTCGATCGTCTCCTACCCAATATGACAAGTACTGTTCTCCCAGGAATTCTTGCACTCTGAAGTCGTAGGCCTGACCATCAGTGGCTTGCGCCCAGACCAGGTCTCCATGGTTGTCGAGGATCGCGTTACCGGGAGTATCGACAGCGTAGCCGCGAGGGGTGATGAATGTGTAAAGCCCGTCGTGACAAGCAGGAGAGTCGACCGCTTTCCGAGGAGCAGGCGCTATGAGATCGAAGCTTTGGAATGATCGCCAAGGGTAGAATCCGTAGTTGAGTTCCCAGTCGTCAGCATCATGAGAGTCGAATTCTGGACCGACCTCGAATGCCCAGATGTTGCGGGCGAGAGAAAAGAAAAAGGTGAGTAGGATCCACATGGGGAAGGGTGTTGTAGGCCGTGAGAAGGCTGCCATTCGAGCAAAGTATAGCCGACTCCAAGGTGGCAGGTAGGGGTGACGACTATTGACAGACTACCGACTCATGTATGAATGTCATGTATCGGCCTCGTAAGGTTGCGAGTTCGACTGAGTTGATAGATATGCAACAAGATCGATGAGGAGTCCGATATCCAAATGCTCCAGAGAAATGGCGATGGAATGTGAATGCTAGGTGATCTTGGCGCCAACGATCAATGCGTTGTAAAGTAGCAGGTGCAGGTGAGTGTGAGGTATAAGACTTGATGGACGTCAAGTACTTGCTAGGTGGAGAGCCAAGTCGCAGAGTGGTCAAGGCAAGTGCGTCACGCGATGTCTGAACATGTGAAGACCCAAGCCCCTCAGCGTGCCTTGTGGTGGAAGCGGATATCAGATACGAGGCCAGTAAGGTTATGACCAGACCGGCGACGAAAGTGGCTATTGTATTGACTGAGCCACGAACCAGAGACGTAATGTATAACAAGAAGCTAGAGCAAAAGATACGATAGCTGAGATGAGTGGGTTCGGATTGCAATCCACGATCGCAGCGTCATCAATGTTCCATTGTTATGGGGGCTTTTCCGGGTATATGCAAGAAAGCAGGCAGCGACGGTTCGGCCGATGCTGTGGAGACTTGATTGTGAAACCTGCCCTGCTTGACCCGCTTCGGTTGTCAGTGTGAGTCGCGACACGCGGCGGCAGGTGAATCATTAGGCGGTCTTGAATAAGAAAACCTCGATCACGGACTGATATACGAATACACACGACATCGTCCGTTAGGCGTCCATCTCAGGCTGTGCAAAGCTCTACCATTCAATATGATGTTATTGACCCAGGGGAAGCCATTACCTTACTGGGCGGGGGCTGACGTGGTGCCGTTGAACAATGACTGATCAAGGAAGGCGCATTCCTTGTTGTGTTTGATAGGGCAACCGCGCGATAAAAGGGCGAACCGACGGGATGCACGTAAGCCGCACTAACCGACCGGAGATCGGCCGTCACCTTCTCCGCTTCCTTGGGCTTGACAGATACGGCAGGTACCTTACCTCATGCGAGGCAGTGCCGGTCACGTTTCACAAAACGACAAGTGAAGCATGTGATGAGTTGTCGAGGCGGCTTCAAGCAGTCTCTATTTCTATACAAGGTATTTACAGTATATTGTCTAGGCTATTCGACGCATCTGCAGTCTGCAGGGCGAAGCAAGGTTTTGGGAGATCACGGTAGCCCAGCGCCCGCTACAAACGGCCCGGTAAAAGGCCACGCGGTTTGAGAGACTGGCGCAAAACAGTGCGAACTGTCTTCGGTCGCTGGACGGCCATTCAGCCAAATCAATATTTGGTAAGGTATCTGACACATCTCAAGAAACCTCGAGATCTGTTGGCGCCGCCGAGTTTTAGATCTGCACCACTGCTACACGCGAGCGGATTATTGACAACTGGCGAGCTAACCGATGTCGTTGATCTAGGTTAGACCCACGCCTTTTGCTTTTTCTCTCCGTGCCCCTCATTTCAACGGCCGACATTTTGTGCTCGCGTGACGTGTCTCAGTAGTGATGCGTCGTGGTTACGTATGCGCATGTTCGGCCCATAATAGTCGTACGGCGCAATCTTTCAAGTCAATGCGCGCGACTTGTAGGACTTGACATTTCGGTCTCGTTGCCATTGAACGACTTCGCACAATCGGTGCGCGAAGGTCCGATTGAGTAGGAGGCTGCGGTCTTGTCGTCGGCGTCAAGGTTTCAAGACACTGCAGGCGGAGAGCGAATTTCAGACGCTATGCTCGTCTTTCTTCCACTGCCAACACCACTCGCTAGGAGCTCCAACCGACTTGCTTGCACTCTGTGCTTTTTCATGACTTGTACCCATTCCATGTCTTCAATGCGCCGTTGTTCGTCGTTGTCTTGTTCTGCAAGTTCGTCTTCCACTACCGCCAGCATCATTCCAAAATCAGCTCCTTGGCGACCCAGAGAGCCTGCGCAATAGAGGATTTGCGTAAGGAGACTGTCGCGAGAAGAGCGATCTGTGATGTTGGGCAGATATTCTCTAATCGTATCTAACAGCATGTCAACAAGGCTGGCCGCAAAGGTTGCCAATGCAGACGGTAGGCTGTCGTTTCTGTCTTCCACATCTTTTGCTGCAGTGTCAAAAGGCGACTTCATGCCCATCGTCGGCGACATCGGTCCGTCCTCCTGGCCGGTACTACCAGGTGCCGGCAACGCTGTTGGAAATACGCTTTTGTACATCGATATGATTGAGAAACTGTGTTCTCGAAATATCTCAATATACCGTTTGAGATACCGCTCGGTCTGGGTACCCGGGTTGGTGTTTTGCTGTCCGTTGCTAGGTTTTGCGGTCACACGACGCGACATCTCTTGATCCGCAAGCTCCCTCAACGGGTCAAGTGCGTCCAGTGTCCTGCGCAAGGTCATGAGTCGACAAACAAGGAAGAGACCACCAAGACACCCTTCGCTAGATCCCACACTCCGAAGATCAAGTCCTCGGTCGTCTGACAGCGCTTGTTGACCGCCGCTGATCGCTAGATCTGGCGCTACCCGTCGAAGCCAGCCAATTGTCCTCATGGCGCTTGCAAGCTTCAGAGCTGGACTCTGTAACCCTGATATAAGAATGCTGATCAGGTTCTCAATCTCTTCATCTGACTGCCTCGCAATGTCTTTGATCAAGTCCGACTCGGGGTACAGAGTTTTGAGTCGTTTCACGTGCGCTTGGATGTCCAAAGCAGATGCATAGCCAGACGCTGCTGCTCCGGTAGTCGCTCCGGGTCCACTAGATGAGCTGCCAATCGTACTGGACAGTAACGTCGGTAGTTCGAGGATGTTTCCAACTCGGTCCGCATTCCTGTTCAAAAGCATTGCTCTTTTCCGCCTTTCGAGAATAGCATTGTCCGTGATTCTGTCATACTTTTTCGCGAAATCGCTAGCCGCAGTCTCCAAGATGGGAATGTCATTCTCGAGGTCCGATGACTGCTTGTCTAGCAGAGGTAGAAGCGAGGATAGATTTCCGAGATGATCTGTCGCGTTAATCACTGATCGATGTGATCGTTTCGATAAAGCCTGTAGCCCCCGCAGGGAGAATTGGGAGGATTGTGAAAGTGATGCAGGTTCGGTATTATTCAATGCATCGAGGGAGAGTGTCGTGAGTCGTGAGAGGTAATGCTGAGTGGTCTGATCTGCCAGTGAAGGCCTCCCGTTTTGTGTGCCGGTATTTTTGACGATGTAGGGCGTTAGGAGCTCGAACAACGAGTCTGCCATGTCGACCTATCAGTGTCGCAATGAGCTCGTTCGACGTTGCGTTATTGGTGGTTTGTGCAGGAAATGTAAATAAGGCACCTTGATGAGACGACCATGTATAGGCTGGATGCGGGGTAACTTTTCGCGCGGCTTCACATGCGCATATCTCGAGTTCATCAAGGTACTTGGCACAAGTCTCTCACTTTTATATATACACCTACCGTAGCATCGGCACTCCCACCATCTTTTCTGATACCTTCCAACACTTGAGACCTTCCAACACTTGAGACCTTCCAACACTTGAGACCTATCTTCCAACACTTGAGACCTATCTTCCATCACTTGAGACCTATCTTCCAACACTTAACCATCTGACCACCTAGTAAAAATGCCGCCAGGAAGGCCCCTTTTCCTGGACGATGTTTGCGTCCTCAAAGGCGACTCGACAACAGTCGCCTTTGTCGAGCGGAGCCATAACGATGTCGACACTTTCGATCCATTCTCGGATGGCTATGACTTCAGCTTGATCGATAGACACCATAAAGTCTCAAAACCTGGCTTCAAACAATTCTGCAAAGATGGAGTCCCGCCAAAGAATACCGTTCTCGTCTCATGGGCTGATGACTCGAAGTCGCTGATGGTCATACCGGAAAAAGAGCTTAACTTGGTAGATCGCCCGTTCATCAATGGAGATATCGTCAAGAAGAGCATCAAGAGTCACATGAGCGGCACAGTACTCCGATCAATAACGACATGCGATTTGAGATCGGTAGGGCTAGTCCGTGAAGCGACGACCTGGGGTAACCCTAGCAGGACTCTGCATGCAAACTGGTATAAGATGCATCGCGATCCGGAGTCACCTTTTAAGCTCACTCCAGGTAACACACTACGGAACATACCTGCATCGGAATTACAGTATGCACAACAATACATCGATGGAGACATGATCCTCTACAAGAACTGGATTGGTCGTATCAGGGATTTATCTGATGAGGTCACAATACGACTACTGGACGGATGCGTGGTTGTGGTTAAGAACGAACTCGATCTCGAACCTTACGATCCTATAGTTGGGGAGCGCTTCAGCATTGGAGACCTTGTCACGACGAGAAAGGCGAATCTACGAACAGGGCGTTGGGTGTATGGAGAGTACAGCCCAAATACGCAACCAGTCGGATCTGTCGTTGACGTGAGGACGGTCGAGGTCGAAGTCGAATGGCTCGAGTGCAAGAAGGGCTGTCCCCTCCCACAACCTTTGCAAATCCTTGGCTTGGATGAACTTGACTCGGGGGACGTCAAGCTGTACGACCGTATCAGTCGAGCTTCCAATGCCACTCCCGACTTTCCATCAACTTTGTCAACCACAGACATCGAGCTGGTTCATGGAGTACGCGTCAAGTTCAGAGACTTGCCAGAAGCCTGTCTCAAATATGACGGGTCCGACAAACATGGCAAGCTTGTCCGCGTTGACCGCAAAGACACACTAGGTTACGACATGAATAGTTTCGTTGTTACAAACCTTTCTCGCGATGTTGTTGTTCAATGGCAGGATCTCAGCATCACAGTCGAACATAGTACCGAGCTTATACCAGATGAGGCTGAGGATGAGAACGTCGCCTACCCTGGCGATATCATCTGCACACAATCACACAAGTGCGGCCCTGAAACCGAATTTACCATTCGCCCTGACAAGGTGGGAATCGTACAGGCTGTCAACCCTTCTGACCGTATAGCGGATGTACGATGGTATCCTGAAGCAAGGATGGATTGCATTGGAGATGACGCCGTCTCGCAAACATCGACGCTCGGACGACTTGCCGAGTGGACCGAGAGTGTCAGCTTGTATGACATACGCGCCGCGCCAGTCATGAATGCCCGAAGGGGTGATCTTGTATTCATCCCGCCATCGACAAGGACCTCATCAGTGGAGACCGTGGGGACAACGGACTGGATCGGCGAAGTCGTGGATGTCAGTCTCGACGGCCTATTCACAATCTGCTTGGGTGCTGCTTCAACAGTCGAGAACGTCGTCCTGAGTGCTGATCAGATCTCCATCGCTGTACGAGCCGAAGGTGTGGATTGGGACGATGTTGCAGACGATGATGAGATCAGCTATGTGGAGGACAGCGAGGACGAAGATTTCACAGCAGCTCAACAATCCGATATGATGGCACTGATTCAGAACAGCCATGCAGACTCCACCGACGCCAGTGATGAAGAAGAGAACGGCTGGACAACCGACAGTGCTGGAGCTGTCGAAGAAGAAGAGGAATCGTCGCCGCTCGCCGAGGAAAGCGATTCACAAGACGAAATCCGGCCGACAAACGACCTGATAGAGTCGTCTGATCAAGGGACTAGTCCTTCGATCTCACCTAACAACGACGAAAACCCTACCGTCGCATCGAGTCCGCACAACGGGCCTTTACCATACCTCTTACTCGAAACGGAACCTCCTCTGGATCATCGTTATCGATCTAGAGATTCACAGGTACCTGCAAAACAGCTTCGTGCCATCCTGAAAGAGCATGATATACTCCGCAAGCTAGGTGCTCTACCCGAAGGCGTCTATGTTCGGTCCTGGGAAAGCAGGTTGGACATCTTCCGCGTACTCATTGTTGGTCCGACAGATACCCCCTATGCCCTGGCTCCCTTCGTCTTCGATATTGGGCTTCCCGCGACGTACCCCGAAATACCTCCGGTCGTGCACTTTCACCACTGGGCATTGGCAGATATGCCTCTGCAAGGTAGAGTCAATCCTAACCTGTACGAGGATGGGAATGTGTGTCTGAGCCTGTTGGGCACGTGGAATGGCGATGAGGCACAGGGTGAAAGCTGGGTTCCTGGTAAGAGCACAGTATTGCAGGTCGTTGTCAGTCTTCTGGGGTTAGTCTTGGTTCGTGATCCATACTACAGTAAGTTCATGACCCAGAATCGGCTAGTGTTCCTTTTCACTGACGTTTCTTTTTAGATGAACCTGGCTACGAGCTACGCCAAGGTCACGCATCATCACGTCTGCCAAGCACTCTTTACAACGAACGAGTGCACCTGCTGTCGCAATCGTTCATCATTTCAGGTGTTCGATCCATCGCAGCTGACGCCTCAAAACGCGCGATAGGAACCGGAGATGTTGATGAGATCATGACTTGGCTTTACAAAAGTGCTGAGGGGCCGCAGTTGCTCAATCAAGCAATAACGACGGGCAATGAGATGGTGGAACGAAGTGAACGACCTGAAATGAGTGAAAAGAAGAAACAGAAGGGCATCCAGACAATCAGTCGTGGTGCTGCTTTGCCGTTGAAAAGATTGCTGCAGCGCATGGTAGAGCTGCAGGGATAAGTACATACCTACCTTACTTTATACCGAGATACCCAATTTTTATGCCGTTAATGCTGATTGATGCAATTGACAATATCGCGCCTTCCAAATGTGGTTCCAGGTTGCATCACATGCTAATCCCGCTAACGTCGCATACCTTCCCTCAACCACTTGAGCAGGCAACAGTCCTTAGATGAGCTCAAAAAGCTGTCCTTTCACCCACCATGTTTCTTCTGTTCTTTACCTCACCTTCAGTCTTCTCATTTAAGTCTCATCACCGATATTCCAATTTCAATCTCAATCTCAATCTCAACACCAGTCTACAAACTCCATCTCAGCGGCCTGGCGCTCTCTGGGTCTCATCTCAGCAAACTCACCACCAGTGTTCCTATCTTGTCTCAACACCGATTCCTCACTTTTGTTCTCAGGTCAATCTCACCCGCATCTCGGAACCATTCATGCCACAGTCTACAGGTGCTTCCCAGCCTGTTTGATACCCCGGGTTCTATTTCAGCATACTATGATGACTTCCATCAACTATGAGGAACTCGACGAGCATGACCGAAGACTCCTTGAGGAAAACCTGCCAAATGAAGAGTTTCTGCTATACAAGCCCCCAGCGCCACCACAGTCCAGCCAGACTGAAAAGTACATCGAGAACCTTCTCGGTGCACAAACTCCAGACTATGTCGTCGCTCGGGGACGACCACTTAGTCAGACGGCTGACAAAGACGAGTCGGTGCCTCGTATTCCACCGCCACCGCAAGAATCCAAGAAATCAAAAAAACGCAAGCGTGGTGAGCAAAAAGCCCACACCAAGACGGACCATGATGTTCAAGGAGACATCGTAAACTTCACGAGCAAGAAGCAAAAAGAAGTGCAGGCACAAGTCACGACTCCAAGTACTACCGACCAGAGCTTAGCAGTGATGGGTACCGGTTTGCTTACCGTTCCCCAAACGTACATCGAGGTTGCTGTATCCGAGCCTGAAACCACCGCGTCCGAGTCTGCGGTCATTGTATCCGAGCCTGAAGTCATTGTGCAGCCAATTTCATCACCCGTGGTTCAACCTGCGGTCCCAGAAGATATCAACGCGCGGACTCACTCACTGAGGAGTAATGGTCCGCTTTCAGACCCTGATCCCCAACGTTGGTTGCTCAATATCAATAAGATCGTGGCCGAACATTCTGTTCTTGAAGGAAATGCAAGGACACTTGAGAAAAAGGTCCATGAACTGCAGACCCAGCTTTCCGGCAAAGAAATCCTCGCTCGCAAGATCACTGGCTTCGGAGCAGACATCGACAGGATCCAGCGAAGCATGCGTGAGGGGAGGTCACACAATGATCAAGCTCTGAAGGAGTTCACTGACCTCCGCAAAGAGCAGACCATTGCTATCAAAGACTTGGAGGATCTTCAGCTCAAGTCCAATACCTTACAGCGTGATGGAGTCCAGCTTTGCCGAGACTATAAAAGCCAAGTCGAGCAGCTACAAAACTTCAATAAACACCTCACCGATCAGTTGAGTGAGAAAGTGGGCCTGCTTTCCGAGGAGCGAGACCGCCATGCTCAGTTACACCGCGAGCTCACTACGCACGTCAACAAGTGGGAACGCTGCATGCAGGGTCTTACCAAGTACGCCGACAAGTTCGCTTGGGTGATGGAGAAAGTCGACAAACAGAGGGTCGGCAATAACGAGACGACTACGGACCTTTGCGTCGCCGTCTGTGACCTGCAAAAGGCATTTTCCGATAGAGAGAAAGACCTTGCCAGCGAAGAAGCCCGTGACAAAGCAATGCGTGTGCTCGAAGAAGTCAAAACAGCTGTCACCGGGCTTGCTACCAATAACCAAGGTCAAGAAATTGCTCATTCTGTTAGCACCCTGAGTACCACCCTGTTCGAGAAGCTTGACGCCGTTCTTGTCCATGGTCAGGACCAACAGACGAACGCGTCGCTGAGCGCGGAGATTATGTGCCTCAACTCGAGAATCACCAATCTCAACGAGGAGAAAGGCCAGCTCAAGAAAGACCTCGACACAGCAAACGAGATTATGAATGGCCTGAGGGTCCAATTTCTTGCACGAAGCGACAACGAAACGCGGTTGAACGGTGAGGTCACCCGCCTTCAGGAGCGACTTAGTGACCGCGACCATGTGCCAGATATTGCCGGAGTGCGAAAGGCGCTCGAGGAGAAGGTACTATCAACGCCCGTTCATTCCATGTATGAACTTCCACTAATGTGACGTAGATGACCGCAGACCTTGAGGCACATAGGGCGGAGTTGTCGAGCGAATTCAAAAAGCTCAGTAGTGTCCTCAAGGCTGCTGTAGCCAATGGGAAACAAAGTTTGAAGTACGACAAGCTCAAGACTCAAGAACTCGTCACCGCCGCAGGTCAGGCCGACGTGCTCAAAGAAGAGCTTTCGAATGCCAAGCAGGCAAATGATCACCTTTCGAGGAAGACAGAGGAGGCAACACGCGAGACAAATGAGTACAAGGAGAGACTGCAGCAGACGGAGGCCAGACTACAGCAAACCGAGGCCAGCCTACAGCAGACCGAGGCCAGTCTACAGCAGGCCGAGCAGAGACTACAACAGCCTGAAACAAGACCCAGTACCCTTACGACCCAGAGAGGCCAGCAGAGTTTAGGCGCGCCCGATGACGAGCCCTTCTCAGACCTGAGCGAGGTGCCTTCCAGCGAGGTAGGACGGATTGAGCAAGCCTCGCAGAGCATGACGACACGTCCAAATACTGCGTCCAAGAGGCTCCCATCAGGATCCGGTCGCAATACCCGATCGGCTAAAGATGGCGACGCGCGATCTGTAGACCACGGTGATGAGCGAGGATCCGAGGGGCCAGCCGAGGGTACAGACGAGGAGACTCAGGGCTCACTTTACGTCGATAGTCAATCTCAGCAAGCCCGCGCTGAAAGGGCACCAGTGACCAAGACCCCGCGTCGTCCAGTTACCAGGGCTGCGAAGAGTAGCGCGAGGAGCGGCACTCGCTACGAGAACCGCTTCGACCAAGAATTGCGGTCCTGAACAGGTGGACCAGCGCCTGTGGTTTTCAAGGTGGTATTCTTCGACTACAGCGTTACAACAGTCGCTACAGTACCAGATCCAATCACAAAGGGTATAATGAGGCCGCCAGTATCGTAGTAATTGAGCATGCGCATGTAGCAGAATATTCGAAATCTCATTGACCAACGCCTCGCTATGCATCCAGTCCGTCCCAATTATTTTCCTCCTCGCTTTTGCTCCATGAAAAGGACCTGCTTCTTGACTGTGAGGAATCAGACTTGTGCGCCGCTAGTCGCTGATGTATTCCGTACCGACTGGGTCGTATTTCATCATGCTAAGAGGACGGTGCGTTCGTGGTCGCACCAATGTCTTGTAGTATCCGGTAAGTGCCATGCTGATGAGGCGCACCGCTACGGTTCTGGACTTTGCTACAAGATATGAGCGGTGTGTGCGGATAGCTCGTGAGCTTGATCGTACCTTTCTTCGCCATTTTGTGCGCTGATAGAGGTCGTTGATGGTTTGATTTCTCGTCGCTTGCGATGTGAAGATGATGTCGAATTGAAGTGCGGAATGTTCCGCGCGCCGGGTGGAGTTGCCTGTATCCCCAACTCCAACTTCCCCCATACCATCGCTCGTAACCTGGCTACTATTCTTGATTACAGCTGCAATTGCACATGGGAACAGTTTCGGAAGATAAAACGACAGCAAGAAGAACACACGGAATATCATGTCATCCAAGACTGCCACTGTCGCATCGTTCATCCAGAACGCTCCCCCTGGAGAGGTAAGCCGACACGTCCGCGTCGTAGGTCTCAAACATTAACGAGTTGCAGCTCTCAAATGTCATAGAAGGTATCGTTCTTCCGAAGGTACACTCAACTGCCTCCGTGACTGATACTCTTCCTCAGACATCAAAGCTCTCACCGTCGACGAGCCCCAATTAGCTCAAGGTCTTGGTCCAGCATATCAGAAGTACAATGAAGAACAGTTCGCGACTGTCAAGCTGCCGGGCAGCAGTGAATCGGTATGAGCAGGATTGTATACCACAAGAGGAAAGCGGCTGAGACAAATGATACAGACGATCGTCAGCGAGTTCAATTCGTTAGGCGATGGCAGGTACTTTGATACTGCAAGCCAGAGCTCCTTCGCGTTCGACCACACCACACAAGTCAGTGATTCCTCCCTCATAGGTAGAATGCATACTGACGATCACAGAAAGCATCTGCTGTCCAATCACATGTGCTGGAATCACAGCATTCAGACCTCATGTAATGAGTTTTCTACTCCGATCAAGACAGGCCCAACTGACATGTAGCAGCAAATCATTGAACAAAGCCTTCTCACAGCACGCCAGCGAGCACTATCCTTCGTCTTCAATAGGCGTCTACCCGGTCGAGAACGACTCTGGTGTAGCGCTCCTGCTAGTTGCCAACAAGTACAGCCTGAACAACTTCTGGTAATTCACCTCAAGGATTCCTTGGACAGGCGCTAATATTATCAAGGTCTGGCAGGTGGCGCTCCCTTTACATCGTCAAGCCATCTTCGTCTTCAATCACCGGTCACCTCAAAGTCGATGTTCACTACTTCGAAGACGGCAATGTTCGCATGTTGACTGACAAGCCAATTTCGGTCTCGTCTTCAGGTAGCTCGGCGGCGGACATCGTCCGCCAAATCTCGTCGGTAGAGAGGAAGTATCAGGAGGACTTGAACAGGGCGTTCACGAATCTCAACGAGGGTGCTTTCAAGGGTCTGAGGAGGCAATTGCCAGTAACGAGGCAGAAGGTCGAATGGGAGAAGATCAGTGGATACAGGGTGAGTCTTCTCTTTTGTTTTGTTCCTTCCGATTGTCACTGCTAATCAGAAAACAGCTCGGCCAAGATATTGGCGGTGGAAGGTCACGGTAAGCTGGTCAATACCGACACAGTCAGTACAGCAATGTGCCCAACTTCGATTGCCGACATGGAATAAATGAACACAGGTCTGAGACCGGCAAATATCACTACTTAGAACACGATAGCGCCACCTGAAGCACGTCAGTTGGCTGTTCTCCTCGTGGTGCTCCTCCGGAAGCAGAAAGACTTACCGTCCATGACCATGTCTGCACCATTAATGTAGCTGCCAGCTCTCGAGCACAGCAAGACGACCATCCCGTCGAGCTCACCTACAGCACCCATCCTCCCCATTGGATTTCTGCTAGCCCAACTTTGCCGGGCCTCTTCGAGACCCGGACCTTCATTGAGGACCGTGTCCATATAGCCAGGACTGATACTGTTGACTCTGATACCATGCACGGCCCACTCGGCAGCTAGACTGCTCTTCATGGCGACGATCGCGGCCTTGCTGACGTTGTAGGCAGCTTGAGGCTGTGGAAAGTTGACTCGGTGAGCAGATATAGATGCTGTCAGTACGATGGAACCGCCGGTCGCTTGACCCTTCATGCGTTTAGCCGCAGCTTGTGCACACAAGAAGGAACCGGTCGTGTTCACGTCGATGGTCTTGCGCCATTGAGTCGGTGTTGTATCTATCGCATCAACGCATCCGACGATACCGGCGAAGCATATGAGCATATCGATGGATGAGAGTGTCTCGGCCATGACCATGAATGCCTCGTCGACAGTAGCCTCGTCCGTCACATCGACGGCTTTCGTGATGACTCGAGCATCCGGAAAGTCGACCTTGAGCTTGTGGATTGCATCGTGAGATGACCGGAGTGTACTATCAAGATCGAACAGGGCTACTGCACTGACACCGTGTTCCAGTAGAGCTCGAGCGGCTGACAGTGCAAGTGTACCTGCTCCGCCCGTGACTGTTTGATTGAGCAGATGTCAGTCATCCGGTCGATCAAGAATGACGTATACAAACAATATGAGGCACGAGAGATGTTCATGTCAGATACTACTTACTGACAGCGTTTCCTTTGACCGCAAAACGAGCGAGAGCCCGTTCTGAAGCACTCGAAGACGGTGGAAGTGGTGGAGGCGGGCCCGTTTTGGAGGAAGCAGACCCATCCGACAATGTCATGAACGGAATCGCCCTTGAAGCAAGAGCAGCTCTGTCGGCCATGACTGCTGTAATTTGTTATATGACCGATATAGTAGTAATTACACGATTTAATTGTGTTTGGTGATGGAACGAATGAATTTATTCGAGTTAACGAACATCCTCACTTCTATACCAATGACGCAACGCAACTGCACGGTCTTCTTCTCGTGAGTAGGTTGCGGATCAGCAGACTAGATATCACGAAGGCAAGTTCCACGCACATGCTGAAGAAAGCATTCACTTATAGTTTGCTTTCCGAGCACTATGAGCAATAGTTCTTTACGGAACATTACCGCCGTTGGTCTTGCAACTACTCGGATAAACAATCAAGTGAAGTCGGCAAGATGTGCGGCTATTTTCCCGAAATGCGGGGGTTGGCGGGAGCTTGTTTCACTTTACCGCAAGGCTGCAAGGGTCCGGTTTCGTTCTCGCGTCACTCATCCAACTCAACCAACGACAATCAGCTCATATCAACTCGGGGTATAACACGAAAGAGCCATTGCAACATGGTTCGCGATGGACTTTTATCATCCGCTTGATGGTCACAGCTGAATGTAAAATGACCTAGCACTGTCCTGTCTCAGCAACGCACACTTCGAGACAACACACAACACCAGTAGCAGCCAACATGGAAGGTATGCTGGAAACCATGATTCGACGACCGGCAGAAAGCGAACGACCCATTACGCCTGTCAATTCATTGCCTAGAACGCGATCCTTGTCAGATAATGCGGCATCCCTGGAGCCATCACCCTACATTCGCGAGGTTCGAGATGCGTCAGCCGCGTCAATCTCAAAAGACGACACCAGCCTGCTCGAATCGGCCTTGCCGAGAACACCGAGACGACCCGACTTTTTGTCGCGTGGACTGTCGCTACAAATGCCTCCTCGTTTCACGCAACCTTCAACATCCTCACCTGCGCAAGCCCCGTTGTCTCCGCGACTCGATCCCATGACTTCTTATGGTCTCTCCGCGACATCCCTACCCAGGCATTCGAGAGGTCTGGACTTTAGCAGAGCCTGCACCAACCTTCATCACTCGACGCTGGCAGAGTCGTCGCCTGATTCATCACCAATTATTACCCAAAAGAGCATGGCTATACCTTCGAGAAAGGGTTCAATCAGTTCAATGATGTTGGATTCGCCGAACCTTGGCCCGACAATGGGATGGCCCCCGCTGGTGACGGAAAGGTCGAATGTGTCGAGTTCTGTCGGAAGTATCAACATGCTAGGGTCGCCTTCTGGAAGTAGCGAATCCGACGACGATGATTTGATGGACGACGATAATGATGCCATATTGGCGACCCCACAAGCTCATAAAATGGGCAATATGGGTCAGCAGACGCCATATGTATCGCACCATGTCAGCAGTCCGGGTGGATCATGGTCGAACAACTTTTCTCCAGCAGGTGCGAGTCTCATGAAGCAGTTCCAGCGCACACGACTGAAGAAGGGAAGGAGCAGGAATAGCTCGAGCAGTGCGAGTGGGCAAAGTGCTATGCCTAGCCCACGAACGACGTCACCTCCTCCGCTACGGAGTATCGAATCTGCTAGTGGATATTTTGGCTGGCCCAAGATGTCAAGTAGTAGAAGGGAAAGTCTGGCTCTCGGAACAGATAGTTTGCATCTCTCCTCGAGTAACGATTCAGGGGATGAAAGTGCAAACCCGCCGCTGGCGCCGCCGTCGCAACCTACGACGCCGGGAGTGGTCAGACGGGCTGTTACACGAAGGGGTAATTTACTCCCAAAGACAAAGGGATTTGCTCGTGTTCGGGCTGCGTTGATGGAGGAAGGCGCTCCCGTCGAGGTTGACGTGAGGAGGGAAGCAGAAACAATACGCCAGGTCCGCGACAGAGACGGTAGCATGTCCAGCTCGACAAGACCCTCGCCGAGCCTGTTCCCAACTGTGCCGGGTCCAGAAAACGCTCTTGAAGACATACCAGAAGACAGCACAATGGGGCTGGACACACCTAGCGGCAAAGCCTCCACATGGGACTTTGGTCAGCAAGCGTCGCGAAACTCTGAAGGTTTGCGCTACTGGAACCGCATGAGCAAAGACTTTCAAACTCCACCGCCGCCCAGCCTGCCCGGTCGCGGCTCATTTTGCATGGACGTCAACATGGAATCACCTGGCCATCAATTCTTGCGCTCTGAGTCCATCTGCTCATCCACCCAAGAGACCGTTGAAGAGAACCCAGCACCACATGTCGTCCAGCCAGCACGTAAATTTGGCAAACGCTCCCGCGAAGACGACTTCGACCTGGCCTCGTTCAAGCGCCGCGCTGTCTCGCCCAGTCTGAGCGTCCACAACAGCCCGACAGTGACGGCGACGACGCAGAGTCCCGGGACTGGGCCTAGAGATCCCACCTCGTGGGGCCAGCCGCCGAAAGCGACGGCGACGCGGGAGAACTCGGTTGCGGTGCCGGAGCAGCAGGCGCATCGGAGTAATAGCGGTGGCAGTAGTACGAGCAGCATGGCGTCTGCGGCCGTGTCGGTTGTCAATACGCCTGGTCTCGGCCCTAAGAGGGTTGGACTGCAGAGCATGACCGATACTAATGATGGGTTGATGAAGATGACCATTGATTAGAGGCGGGGGTTATTACGGTTTCAGTTTGGAGGTGAGAGGAGAAGAGAAACTCACGGCAGGCGCTGGATACCATTACTTTTGCGTTACGACTTTATGATCATATCCCAATACAAATACATACGCAACGAGCGCCATCGCCACCGCCCTCGTCGCTGTCCCCGCCCCTGTCGAGCCTGCAAACTGTACAGGCCTCGCTCATGGCAATTGTAATTCAACAGTCAAGACAAGAGTCGTGGGTCAAATAATTCAATTGCATTGCGTTGTGGGTATCTATGTTCATTATCACGTGCGGTCGTCCATCATCCATCATCCATCAACTGTCACCGTTCATTCATTAATCAGTCAGCCGTCTCATCCTCCATCTCGCTTTCATCCTGACCCCTCTTCCTTTTCTTGTCCTTTGCTAGCAGGGTGTCAATGTCTTTATTGGCAGCAAGGTCTGAAGTGATGTTTGGGTGGATCTCTTTGGCATGTTTCCAAAAGGTGCGGACCTTGCTCTCGCTGAAGATGCCAGTGTTGTCTGCGATGTATTGACTGCCTGCTCAAACCATCTTTTGCACGTCCCTCATTTATCTAGCTTGAAGGTGAGCTGCTTCGATGATCCATCATTCTTAAAAGCTTCGATCGTAAGCTCATCGTCAGTAGGTCGACGGGTGTTCACCTTGTTGTTGTTTTGGTATTTTGCAAGGACCGCTTCGGCATCCGCTTTCGTCGGTTTTGATGCGTCGTTTTTTGATGATCCTAATGCATCCATCTTCGTGGATTTCGATGTAGCAGTCTTTCGGACGTTCCTGTTTGAAGTGTTTGAGCCGTTCCTTTTTAATGTGTTCTTTTTTAAAGTCTTTCGGGCGTTCCACTTCGGCGTAACAGCAGTATCATCGACGGATGTATGAACCGACCAACAATAGCAAGGCGATCAAGGACCTCCCTATTCACCACGTTCACAAACTCATCATATTCAAGTCCATACTTGTCGATCAACGTCCGTAGTACCGACGCCAGTTTAGCTGGTATACCTAACAACCAAGTGTTGTTAATTTGCCCCTCCCATCTCTCAAGAATCTTTGTCCGCCGTTCCCCTACCTGATCCCGGTATTTGCCAATAAGTTGGCGTGCTTTTGGAGGTAGACGACGTAGTACGTCGTCTTCGGTTCGCGAGCCTTTGAAGAAGGTCGGAAGCTCTGCCACGAGAAATGCCGTAATCTCCTGCGATTGGAGCCATCGTGTAATGTGCGTCTTAACAAAGCTGACACTGATTTCAAATTGATGGTCTTCATCTACCGTGCTAAGGATGAACAAGCGCGCATCGTCCAGTGTGTCGAACCGATGAGCAGCATTGTTCCAGTGAATGATGAGATCCATTACTGTAGTGGGAGGAATGTGAACGACGATTGTCTTTGTCACAAAAATGATTTGTTGTACCAAAAAAGTTGGTACAACAAATCATCGCATTATTGCTTACTTTCTAGTTTTCTCACGCCCAACCTTATGAAATGTATCATAAATCTCGGTTCATGGCAAACGCAACTAGCACTATCGAATGGCTTAATCAAAATTTCTATTAGAATAGATTGGGTCAGTTCCGAAGCAAGATACTAGTTGTGGAAGGAGCATTGTATGGCAAGCCGTCGCTCATGCACTCGAGCTGTGATTCGACCAAGTCCGCGATCGCATACCAAATTCACGGTGGTAGGACTCAGATTCGGTGACGACCATTCCAATACTGCAATAAAAATCGTAGTGAGAATGTAAAGAGTACGTTCGATAGCGGCGGTATCTTTCTGTTGAAAGTAGTATTAATTGATATATCTTAACCGGGTCTTGCGCGATCGCATCCGAGTGTAAGATACCGTCGCTCATGGCAATCGACATCGGATTTGACCAAGTCCGCAACGCTTCGGTTTCAGTGAGTACGTTAGCAACGAGCATTTCAGAATCGCAACAAAGATCGCAGCGAAATTGTAAAGAGTACATTAGATAGCGATGGTCTGATCCCATCAGAAACAACATTATAAAATATACATCAACCAAGGTTTGCGCGATCGCATCGAAGTGTAAGAAGCCGTCTTGTGGCATTTGATCTTAGGATTTGACGAAGTCCGTGTCACTTGTCACTGAAGTGAGTATACGACATCACTCGCAACAACGTCGATAATCATATTTATGAATTTCCGAATCGTAAAAAATGAAGCGCATGCCTCAATTGTGTAGTTCCAACGAAGACAGATTTCCACTGAGGTGGTGTTGTATGACTTTCTTAACAGCGGCGGTGCACGTCGGTGTTTCAACGATAATTTCGGCAAAGATTTCAGGGCTTCGGGACCTCCGAGCGTCACAGTTGAAGATTAGGGGCTTTTTAACGATTATGGTCAAAGCCACGGGGCCCGCCTATTCGAAATCGGCAAAGTCTGGCGGTAGGATAAGGATTTACTGTAGCATTCGGGACTGTGACGACGTGAAAAAAATTACAGAGGGGTTTCAGGATCTTTGAGCAGAAAGAGTTGCAAGATCGGTAGGATCGTGACAGCCGCACAGGCATGACTGAGCGTGCCGAGACGTCGCAGGTCGAGATAAACAGGAATCCGAGGAAGGATTCCCCGATATCGATCGGTCTGATCACTTAGCAAGACCGCATGTCTGGAGCACTATGGCCATGCCTAGCGAAAGCTAGCGGGGTCGCTGATCGAAGGTGTAGAGCTCCGAGACAGGATGAAACAGAAGAGGAACGACTGTTTGCAATTTCGCGAACTATTCCTTAGTGGCCGAGTCGGCTGGATTGGCACTGCTCAAAAGTGCGGAGCTGTGGTGGAGCCGAGGTCGCTCCGCACCGAGAGCGCCGAGAGCCACATAGTCTCGGGGGGCTCGGCGTAGGAATCCTTACAGCTTCCCCTCATTGTCCCTTGATAGTCTGTCCTTGGGCAACTGCCAGAGATCATGCCTAACCGCCGCGAGTGGGTCGTAGTGTGGACAGATTGCGGAGTCGGGAGTGTTATAATGGAAGAAGGGCAACGTGTAAGGTACCATGGATAAGACTGCGACACGCCCGTCAACTGGGTGACTCGGCATTCTCGAGCTTCGTTTAGTCGCCTCTTCCTCGTCCGCAAAGGATCCCGCAAGAACGCACGACGCCGCCAAAAATGCCACCACCGGTCCAAATCGCTTTCAAGCGCGTCGCAGAACCCAAGGTCGGTGAAAATGGCTATCTAGGCTTCACTCCAGGCAGAACCGAAGTCCTCAAAGCAGGCAGTAGACCCGGAAACGCAAAGCCTCTGGACTCCGACATCCTGGTGCAGCATGACGTTGAGATCATTGTTCGTGACGGCGCTCGCCTCTACGTCGACATATACCGCCCTGCAGATTCGGACGAGAAGATTCCAGCAGTTCTGAGTTGGTCATTCTATGGCAAAAAGTACAGCGCTCTCGACATGCTGCCTATCTGTGTCTGGAAGTGCTGTGTTACCGACGAACATCTCAGCGGACTAGAGAAGTTCGAGGGACTCGACCCTGCGCACTGGTGTCCTCGCGGCTACGCAATCGTCAGTGTCGATTCTCGCGGCGCTGGAAACAGCGATGGTCAGATTGCCGTCATGGGCACACAGGATGCTGAAGATGGATACGACGTTGTTGAGGCAATTGCTAAGATGGAATGGTACATACACTTTCCTATCCATTGTTAATGTTTATCAGGCGGGGTAGCTAATACTTATACTGCTTAGGTGCAATGGAAACATCGGCATGGCTGGAAACTCTGCCCTGGCCATCTCACAGTGGAATATTGCTGCCCAACAGCCGCCATCACTTAAGGCGATTGCACCCTGGGAAGGCATGGACGACATCTACCGCGAACAATTCTGCAGAGGTGGCTGGTTTTCCATGAGCAACTTTGACCTTATCGCCAAGGCCATTGTCCGCGGTCAGCCTGACGCTGGCCTGGAAGATCTGGACGAGATGTATCGGCGAAAACCTGTCGCCAGTGCTTTCTGGGAAGATAAAAGGATCGACATGACCAAGATCAAGTGTCCAGCCTACATCAGAGGTTCTGAAGTCAGTGCTCTCCACACCATGGGTTCCATTAGAGGCTGGATGGAAATTCCTCACGACCAGAAATGGATTCACTGGGGCAGTACTCAGGAGTGGTATGAGCTTTATGGTCAACCAGAGTCGAACCATGAATTACAGAAGTACTTTGATTGTTTCTTGAAGGGCAAGGAAAACGACTGGGAATCCACTCCCAAGCTCAATTGGTCTTTACTCCAATTTGGAGATCGTCCTGCCATTGAGAATGTCATCATCAAGGACTTCCCTGTCCCTAACACGGATTACAAGGTCTTCTACCTTGGACAAGACAAGAGGCTGGTCGATCAACCGCTGTCGTCACCCCAAAAGACGACGTACAATTCCGAAGAGCATCTTAGCTTCGCAGAATTTACAAAGACCTTCGACAAGCCGACAAGCTTACTTGGTCTGCCTAAGGCAATCCTCTACGTATCCTGCGCCGACACCTCACGCGACGACTTCACTGTCTTCATCATCCTTCGTAAGCTCGACAAAACCGGCAAAACACTCTACCACTTGAACTTTCCCATCGAGGCCACTCCTGTCAAGTCGATCGACGAGATCCCAGAGAAGGAAAAAGCATCTTTGAATCTGTTCTCAGGTGCCACGGGAATCCTCCGTGCTTCTCAACGCGAAATCGACGAAAGCAAGAGCATCCACCCTCAGTTTCCTTTCCACCCTCATAAGCGACAACAGAAGTTGAGCCCTGGAGAAATCGTCAAGCTCGAGATTGGTATCTGGGCCATGGGTGTCCACTACGATGCCGGCGAGAGCATTTCCGTCAGGATCGGCGGTCAATACCCCAGTATTGCTGAATTTTTTAGTTTCTCTGGCCCGAGGCCTGAGCATGAGTTGAACAGGGGGGAGCATATTGTACATTCTGGTCCTGAGTACCCAAGTAGGATTATTTTGCCTTTTGTTGATGTTTAGGAAAGGCTCGTGGAGATATCCCAATATTAGCGACGTTTCGAAACAATGTTAGAATGGAGCGTATCAATGGACCAGAGAGTGAATAGAACTATTCCTAGATCTAAGTTTCTCTAACGCCTGTACCATCTGCCCAATTCGTATCTTCAAAGCTTCCGATAGCAGCGCCCGAGTCCATCCAATTCCAAAGTTCTTCAAGATCGTAGCCTTCGAATGGCATTATGCTTAGGTCTGAGTCATCGTTCATACTGCCTGTTACAGTGGTGTGGCTTGCATTGTGGACCAGAATATTGGCGATTTGCATGGTAGAGGTTTCTCTGCCTACGACGTTTGACGCTGGCGATGAGTTGGATACACTAGAGATACAGGCTTGTCGGCTTTGTCCACTGCTGCTAGACGTGTGATGATTGCTAGGCGAGGGTTGGAAAGCATTGTTGTTCATACCGTTCGCATTGTTGGAGCTGCTAGGGGGGTTATTTAGCAGGTTGGTGGCCAGCAAATTCTGTATTGCTCTGTCGCTTTGTGCCAACTTGGATCGTGAGATACATTCGATGACCCTTCCGCAAATGATTGTTGCACCTAGGAGGGGGCAACTTAGTAAGGACTCGGGAAGAGCGAAGCGTTCGCTGACGTACCGTTTGAGAATTGCTCATCCATGCCAGTTTTACGAAACTGCCCTGATGTCCATTCGGCCATTGCTTTAAGTAGCTACAATCACGGGTAGTCAGCATCTGGAAGGTGGCAAGCAAAAATTCATAGACAGTCTCACCTCTAAATCAGAAAGCTGCATTCTCCCTCCTGGATTCTTCACAATGAATGTGGCCAGCACCACACACGCCAGCAATGCAGGTCCACCACTTAGAAGGCGTGAGTCCAGTTTCCTTTCCATCAGCTCGATTGTAATCTTGGCGACAGCTCTTGCACTGCTAACACAAATGGCTTCGCCACCCCTGAGTCTATACCTGCCGTCATTATCAGGTATCAGCTTGTCAATCTCTTGCTGCAAGGCTGCCGTGGGCTGGATCAAGGCCGCTCGATGGACTGCAATGACGGATTGATGGTACTGGAAAGATAAGAAGGCGGCAAGATGGATTTGATCATCTCCACAAAGTAGGTCGTTCCCTGGTCGGAGTTCAGCTGGCACCAGCGAAGGCCAAAGCAAAAGCTTTTTGTCGAGTATAGCAGAGTCTAGGAGAATTTGCCTCGCTGTTCTTTCACCTCGTTGATGGCCATATAGATGTGTCGAAATGTCGTGCTGAACCTCAGCAAGAGCCATATTCCAATGGAGGAAGTCGTGACCTGGCGCACGCTGATCCGTCGCCATCATTTGGTCAGTATTGACTACGCTGATCATGGACGGTCTCCCACATTCAAGCTGTCCCATCTTTTCTAGACAACAACAAATAGCCCAGATTCGAGCATGAAACAACTGCTCATCCCGTCTCTGGATGCCGTGTTGATCTGAAGGCTTGACTATAGAGTGTCGATGAAGTCCCATGGAATGTGCTATTCTAATAGCAGTACCGGTAGCTCCCCAGGCTAGACCATCTTTATTCCTGATATCGTCAGCTATCGGACCATCGTCAGCTATCCTTTTAGGGAAGATCCGTTGCGTGATTACCTTCCTCTGTAGCATACAGCAAGTAACAATAGACATTGTACTGTCGTCATGTAGGGGAAATTGATGGAATGGCCAGCCAGTGTGCAACCTACCTTAAGGTATTTCGTCCCAACCTCTGAAGGACCATCATTTAATTCATCAGCGCCGAGACTCATCAACAGATATGCCATTGCCAGAAGTGGGACTTGGGTATAATTCAAGGACTTGAGATCCGGCAAGGGAGCTCCGGCGATCCGATGGATGATGGCTTTTGTGTCGTCGATGTCTGTGATGGGGTAAAAGACGTGTATGCGAGTAAAGTATGCACGGAGGTAAGCCTGCCTTGTGCTGTTCTCTGGAAAGGGTACAAGCTCTAACGTTAGAGGTAAGTCCATCTCTTCGGCGTGCTGCATGCCATGTCGAAAAAGGGCTGAGACTGGTTCGACACTGTACGATTTGAGGTAGATATCAAAAGACTTTGTCAGACACTGTGCGCTACTTGCGCCTAGCATTTTGAATCGGTTGTTGACAGAATCAATATTGAAGGACATGTCATGTGGTTGCTGTAAGGGTGAGACCTCATTTGGTTCTGGAACTGCCTGGGTACCCAGGTTTCCATTGATAGAACGCGTGTGCCTGTTCAGTGGTTGCAGAGACGGCTGCTGTGGTTGGGGCCTGGGCTGTGTCATGGCCGAAGATATGCGCGTGTCGTTGGCGACTATAGGGAGAGGCGGTTCATTAATGGTGCTCCTCTCGAGCTCTTCTAAAGATGGAGCCATCCGAGGAGGATTCTGCAGTGGATTCTGGGTATCTGGCGCATTCTGATTATGCTTGTCTGATATTTCCACCCACTCCCTTACGATTGGGACGTCTGGCCGTCTTGGGTCGCTGGTAAAGCATATTGAGTTCCTACTGTAACAGTTGGTGCATTTTGGGTGGTTTGCGTCGCATTTGACCTTCCGCCGCCGGCACTCATTACATGCCGTCGTGAGGCGTGTTTTCTTTGCTGGAGGAGGCAGACTCATGGCAGTAGTAGTAGTAGTAGTAGTTATAGTAGTAGTCAAGATGGAAATCAGCCACACCCTCCACGTCCTCTTTCCCTTGCTCTTGCCTTATTTCTTGAATCCAGTTACCAGCGTCCTTCTGTAGGGCTTGATTCGTTAGCGTCCTTTTGTAGAGCTCGACGCGTCGCATGGCGATCGTGTCTTTGCGATGACACGACGAAGAGGCGACGAGGATGGGTAACTTTCTTCTTGGAATGGACCGATAATCTTTTGTCGCAAGAGCCTCCCGATTATTGTAGATAAGTAAACAGTCGATGCGACGATGCAACCTTGAAGTCCTCGACTGTCTTCAAATGGCTTTCCCCCGCAGGACCATGGTTCTCCACCTCGGGAAGGCACGTGGCCCTCTCCACAGTGCCAAGCAATCTTACTACGCCTGCCTGCCCCATGTCATTCGCCCTAGCCGACTCATATTTTCGACGCAAACTTACGACCTATTAATAATTGATACGCTCCTCTATCACTCGAACATGCGATGCAAAGATCTTAGACCCACCGCCGCTGCCTAAGAACGAGCTCGAGATGCGACATGGATTCCTTGCGTACTAGATAGAAAGAAAAGGCACAAAAAATGTAGTGTCATGCAATACACAAGGACAATATGTGAAACGATGGACATAGGAAGGTATCTTGTGCTAATCATCGTACTTATGCTCTAGCTGCTGTCTGCTTGTACGCTTCTGCTTCAGCTTTCCGACTCCTCTCCACCCAGTCCAGCGCACCTGAGTAATTGCAGTTATACTCGACAAACTCCTGCGGATTCAGCTTGATGGCTTTGTTATCCTCAGAAGCTGCTGGCCTTGCTTGCTGCCTGCTGTACGCTTGGATCAACGATGCTCGATCATATCGTGCTCTGAAGACAGCGTGCAGTCGCTGCTGAACGTCGTCGCTGGCGGCTTCTTGGCCCATGTCAAGCAGGTATGCCTGTAATGCTTCTGCGTCTTCGATACTCTGACTCGCGCCTTGGCCTTGGGTTGGGAGCATAGCGTGAGCTGCATCTCCGATTAAGATGGCGCGTCCTTTGGTCCAGGTTGTTAGAGAATCAATGTCTCTTAATTGCCAAAGGGCGACATCAGGAGCATGAGACATAATCTCCTGCACCCAAGAGGGAAAAGCCTTAAAGGCGTCCAGTACGTTGTTAAGAGGGGCAGGATTGTTCCATGAAGTGCCTTTACTGTTCGGATTTGGGTCTGGGTCTGGGACAAGGCACACAAGACCGAACATCTCTCCGCCTCTCCCAGGACCCATGATAACACGCTTGTCGTGACCAACAATCATTGTTGTGGCTGATCGCTTGAGATCGAAAATGTCCTCAGGAACATCTAGCTTTGGGAGTCTGGCAGTTTCGACCAGAATCCGGTAGGCAGAAAGACCAGTGGGCATGGCTTTGGCTCCTTCACTCCTGGTGCTCTTGACAACCTCGTCTCTAATGACACTACGAATACCGTCTGCTCCAATGACGACGGTTCCCTGGACGTAGGTCTCATCACCCAAAAAAACCACTCCGGTGTCACAGTCGCAGCCAGTCACTCCTGATGAAGTCCGAATGACAGCCGGCGAACCAGGCATGCTCGCATCGGTGGAAGTCGCGGCTTGACGAAGAGCATCGTGGAGATCCTGACGATGGTATAGCATTCGATCGGCTCCGAACTGTGTCGAGTCGAGTTTCATCTCGACTTGCAGTTTTCCTTCAACATTGAGAAGACGGAAGGCTTCATCGACCATTGGCTTTTTTGGCTGGAGAAAGGGTGCCATGTTCCAGCCATCAATTATTTTTGAAGCGTTAGGTTGGAGAGAGATCAAAGCTCCGACCTCTTTGTTCATACTCGACTTTTCGAGCACAAGGATGCGGCGGTCATCTTGACGGAGGGCAATTGCCTGTTGAATTCATTAGTAACTGTGATTGCCCTCGAAAATCGAATCTTCATACTGTAGCAAGTCCAGCAATTCCAGCTCCAACTATCACCACATCCCAGTGTTCTACTTCTGACCGGATCGCCATTTGTGATAGTCTCTTACGATGAGTCTGAAGGAGATTGAAGTGCAAGACATTAGGGTCTGGGGAAATTCAGGATGCTACTTGATAAGTAAGGCAGGCACTGTGCTAAATCGGAACGTTGTTCAATTCAGGCTCCGAGTCTTATATCCATAATGGCACCATAGCCATGCACAATGTGACCAATGAACGGCCATATCTTGTTGTCGCATGACCGTAACTTGTCTGGTCGCAAGTTATGGTAGCAGCGAACTGCACTAGTGGAAGGAGGTGCTTCGGCTCGGTTCGGTACATTATGTGGGGGAACCCTACTCGGCGCCCATTCGATTTCGGCCGTTGTCTACCTCAGCCTTTGACACTTTGACCCTCGGAGCTCGCCTCGCGAGGTGGTCAATGATGGTCCCGTGATTAAATGCATATGGTCTAGTCCTTCGGCGGCCGTCCGAGCAGAGTATTGATCCCATACACCCCGCCTGCCTAAGCCAAGTCTACCAAGAGGTACTAGCGGCCAGGTGACCACTCGCCGTACCTGTTCTTCTAATAACACGCAACCTCTTCATTGATGACCTGGAATTGACTCGGCTATCAGACGTAGTCACGTGCGTCACCAGCGGGAGACTTTGGCCATGCTGAAGTATGCCTTCGCTTCGAGGATACTTCAGTTGATCATGTGAGCCCTCGAGGTAGATGTCACGGTGACTTTGTAGACTACCTAAAGGCTAACTAGAGATGATCAGAAACAGACAAGGTCCATTACATATTGTTAGAAGTACGACCACTCTTGAGGCTGTTCATATCGATTGTCAATTTGATGAGATATTAGGAATATCTTTAGTATTGCAAAGGGTTGCCATCATTTCTAGGTCGCGTGTCTCTAGATGCTTGAATCACCTTAAGCAAGAGCGAGTTAGCTGCTAGTATAAAGAGATGGATATGTCGCCATTTCTAAGTATGCCAGCTCCTCATTTGACTACTGCTACATCTACAGGGCAATCTGAGATCTACTTGATCAGATAGATACGATTCCTTAGAAGAGAGAACTATCAGTTTCAGCCTGCCTATCTGCTCATGTTGCCCTAGAAGCCGACAAACAAAAATCGTTCCACTGCTGCACTCATCTACTTGTGCCAACTCCTCTGCTCATCTCGTCCTTCATTCTCAATAAAATGATCTTCACTAAACCGACGCCTTGATGTAGGGAATACCAGTGAGCTTGTACGCTCTTTCGCTAAGCTGTGGTGGCTGACGGGGCTTCCATGTGTTCAGTGGATCGGGCTTGCCATTCCTCATCGGCGCGACATAGGCCTTGATGAAGGGTTGCAGTGCCATTGGCCAGTGGCTGTGGCCATGCTGTTCCTCAAACAGCTTCTTCTTCGTCTTAAGGTCCTCTTGTGTCGCGGTCCATACTGGTAGCATGCAAGTGTATACAGCAAGCCTATCTGTCGATTGGGTTGGAGAGGCGTTGTAGTGAGGTGTACGTGAGTCCCCTATCCAGCGTAATGTGTTAGCAAATTCCATTGTGTTAGCAGGTTTGCGTTCTGTCGAACGATATCTTACACAAGATGAGGTCACCAGGCTCGGCATCAACCTTGACCCATTCACAACCTCTGTCGGCCAACCACTTGAGGCCAGTCTCCTTGAACACGTAGATCTCGTTGGTCCATCTGAAACCGCGTTCTTCATTACGAAAGACTTCGTGGTATTCGGCACTAAGCTTGTGCCCTCCTTTCAAGACGAGGAGACCGCCGTCTTTAGGGCCATTCGGCAGGAGGTTAACAAGGCCCTGGACGCAGCGAAGGCCTTGACGTTCTGGGTCTTGTAATAGTTAGCTTAAGTAACCCTACGAATTGCAGATGAAGACGTGGAAGCGCTCGCTCACCCTGATCTTGATGGGGCCATGCAGTGTTCTCGCCGAAATTGCGTTGCGCCAATGATATGTTGACAGCATCAAATGAACAAATCAAGTCCTCGGTCTGGTAGAGAGTCTCGAAAACGTTGATGACGCCAGGCTCTGAGCGGACACCCCATGTGAAACTCTCGTGCGTAGCGCCATACGCCTGGATTAGACCTTTTGAAGGAATAATAGGTAGACATTCTTCACGGATCGTAGAAGGGTCATCCCGCTTGTAACCAAGCCCAAAATCTTCGAGCCACTGCTTGATTTCTTCGGCATAATAAAACGCCTTCTCCTGGGCAACAACTCCTTTGACGACGGCGTATCCATCGCGAACGAGATCTTAGAACAATCAGGAACTGCCTTTCCGTTGAAAGAATGTTTGATACTTACCATCGCGGAAGTCGCCGTAAACCTTGCCTTCTTCCAAAACATTGTTGAGAACAGGCGTGTCGTGCACAACGACAGGGGGTTCAGCATGAACTGTCGGAGCAGTAGGAATTTCCACATTGACGGGATGAGTAAGGACGACAGTGCGAGTTGGCTCATCATGAACCAGAGTCTCGATCTCGACAGTGGAAACATTAACGCTGGGGGTCTTGTTGAAGTCAGCGGTGGCAGTCGGGTTAATCACAGCGGTAGCCATATTGACTGCTCTCCTGTTGGTGATGGATTCTCTTTGTTGGTGGTGTACCGCAAGTTTTTTTATTAAATCGAGAGACAACTTGGTGTTATCGTGCTTATAGCGACCTCCTTAATATACAAAGCTTGAGGCGACTACGCATTCTTACTTCAGTTGCGGTAGCAGAAAGGTACCTAAGAAAGTATTCGCCCCGCTTCATCACATTTGGCAGAACGAAGCCCTCCGCGAGCAGTCCGACCGAAGTTCTGTGGAAAAAGGCAGTGTTTCGGTTCGGCTCGGTTCGGCGGAGTCGGCATATGGATTTCTCTCCGAAGGTAGGGTTTCCCAGAGGATCGCTGAATCTTTGTGGTGCTTGCCAGGATGATACAAACTTACATCATGTACTTCAATACCTGGCAACGTACCAGTCGAGATCACCGGTATTTCGAGAATCTTTCTTCAGGTGGCAAGTGCTTTAATTCTATGGGCAGGGGACATCAGGCGACGAAATTCGCACAATGTAACACGACTACTTCACCATCGATTTGATCATGGCGTCTTGCAATGACAGGATTAGGGTCGCCAGGACGCCAGCTCTACGCACCAAGTGATCATGGCTCGACATTATAAAAGCTACCTATCTGGCTAGGAATTTCTCCTGCTTCGCGGTGTCTCGAATGCGCTCATTCCCATTTCGACTTCAACCCTATGAAACTCTACCCTTCATCTGCCCTAAGCCCCATAATCGCTCTCCATGCAGATCTCTGCATCCCCACAGAACCCCGCATCTCCACGGATTCCCCCGTCCCCACGTTTCGGTGAAGTCAACCAATCGGCGTGGTCTGGTTGTCAAGGTCTACCACACGATCAACTCCCTCAGTCGCACGCGACATCCGGGTTCTCCACGTTTCAACTGGAGTGAACCTGTGGAGTAGGTTCACTAGTTCCTCGGTTCGGTCAGACAATGATATTTAGTAAGTTGGAGCTGGCACACCCGCAGACTCGGGTCTCGCTCGCTCCTCCGAACCATGGGCGGCACCTCGACCGACAAAATGTGGGCGCGGCCTTGTATCGTGTGACATCTATAAGTCAAGTCGCATGCATGATCAAGGGACTCCTCTGTTCCTTTCATTGCATCCCAACGACACTGCAACAATAGCAATTACATCGTCACCATACCAGCCTGATCCTTTCTGTTGACTGCCATTAGCCGTTATGGCGGACCACAAAGATAACAGTGTCGAGTTCATCGAGGAGCTCGACCACACCAAGACACTTGACCAGGTCACCACCATGGGAACCGTCAAGTTGACTGATGGAGCAATCGTTTACATCCCTACGCCGACTGCTGATCCACAAGATCCTTTGAACATGCCGATCTGGCAGAAATGGGTTGTCCTTGTCATCATCTCGTGTTGTAAGAACAATCTGAGCACTTTTGTGGAATCCGATTCTGACCTGCGTGAATAGTCTCTGCTCTTGGTCTGTCGCTTGTATCAGGCTTCGGAGGACTCCTGTAAGTGCTCTTTGCACAATTTACATCTGGCTAGCAGTTTGCTAACCTAAACAGTGGCTTTTACATTCCTGGATATGTCGCGACTGGCAAGGACTATGCAGACATCACCCATTTGATGACCTTCCCTACTCTATTCATGTATGCTGTTATCATGTGTTGTCGATGTAGCAAGAAGACTGACATACCATCAGGGGAATTGGTAACATCTTAGGCATGCCTCTTGCCATCGGTGTAGGCCGTCGGGTAATCATCCTGTTCTCAACTCTTGTCCTGGTTGTCGGCGCTGTTCTCTGTGCCGTCGCAAAGAGTTACGAGTGGCATCTTGGTGCTCGTTGCTTAGTCGGTCTTGCAGCAGGCCAGAGTGAAGCTTTAGTGCCTATGATCACTCAGGTACGACAGTGAAGCACTGCTACTCGAGCCCATCTGCTAATCTTCTCATTAGGAACTTTACTTTCTCCATGAGCGCAGCAAGTACCTAATGACTCAGCAAGCAATTCAAGTCATTCTTACCACCATCTACGTTGTGTTCGCCAGTCCTATTGCTGGTGCAATCACTCCGCAATGGTGGTATGGGCTTGGTGCTGCTCTTTCGGCTGTGCTTTTCGTCCTTGCTGCCCTATTCTTGCCAGAAACCAAGTACGAGCGTCCTCTTTCATCCTTCCAGGAGGCTACTGAGAACTCTTTCGACATCGAGGCCACTGTCTCTAAAGCTGCTCCCATGGTTACGTTCTGCACAAACAGACCTGAGTTGGACCATTCCCGCTACGCTCCTCGTACTTTCCGTTCTGACCTGAGAATCTGGGTCGGCAAGCCTAACATGAGTGCTGTTATTGACGTATACAAGGTAAGCCAATCTCTGTTTGTCTTTGATACCCTCTTTGCTGACATGATCCTTAAGCAAATGTTTGGTCTGCTCTTGTTCCCTAATGTCTTTTGGGCTCTCTGTCTCAACGGCCTCACCCTTGGAGCCAATATCGCCATTGGCACGACTTACGGAAACATCGTCACTGCTCCTCCTTACAACTGGTCTCAGGATAGCGCCAGCTACGTCAACATTGGTCAAATCGTTACCGCCATCATCGCTCTTCCCTTACTCGGCCATGGTTCGGACAAACTGGTCAAGTGGCGTGCCCAGCGTAACAACGGTATCCACGAACCTGAGAACCGCATCCTGCCTCTTATTTTCCCTCTTGTGGTCGGAGTCTTCAGCAGTGTGTTGTATGGTCTTGCGGCCCAGAATCCTACAAAATACCACTGGTTCATATATGTCTGGGTGATAGCAGCCTACTACTTTTGTTTCGTTGTAAGTCTGAGTCCGTCGGAGTAAGGCACCGACATCTGGTCTGACGTATCTAGGGAGCCAACATTGTCGCGATCACTTACCTCCTAGATAGTTATCCGGCTCGCGCGGGTCCCCTACTTGTCATTGTATGCGCCATGAGAGGAGTGATGAGCTTTGGAGTGAGCTATGGTATCCAGCCTATGATCGAAAGCGAGGGATATGCAGGCGCATTTGGCATTTTCGCAGGCTTGACGGCAGCTTTTGGTCTTTTGGGTATTCCCATCTTCATCTGGGGTAAAAACATCAGAGCCTTCACTGGCAAATGGGCAAAGGGCAAGACTGAGTAGTCTACTGGCACATGGTCGCAGGATAGGAGGGGGAGTAGTAAAGGCGATGGTCCAGAAAATTACGATTTTCTGTGTGTAGTCATGACCGACTTGTATCTTTCGTATCCTTTTTGGTTATGAACTCGTTCTTGCTCCAACATCGGCTGTGAACTTTGTGCGCCAAAATGAATGTCGTGGTACATGTATGACGGCCCTCAATAATCGTCATTAGTGGTGTACTTTGCGAGACGCTGTAGAGCAGTTGTTGGGAAGGGACTGATCACGTGATATCGGAGAAATGCGAAACAAGGTACGTATCAGTACTAGCTGTATATCTCAGAACAACAAGTATTCCTTGCGGATACCAAGCTATCTCTTAGATACACTACCACAGTCAACAACAAAAAGCAGCTCTATACTATCAGACAACGTGCTATTTGACTATGTGCAAGTATCTCGCCCTTAACGCTCTTCAATTCTCGCAACCGCTCGACTGTCTTCAAGATCCGCCAAGTCACAAATTGCGATCAATCGGCGGAAATTCTACATAACCACGTTAGTAGTTGTCTAGCCTCAGTCCCTTCTTCCCTACACATTCTCAGCCAACGTAGACGGTCAATCAGCGAATGGGAAGTGGTGTCCCAGGTTTTCAGGTAAGTCTCCTCTCTCATGTTCAGACCGCCAACACACGATCTAGGCTGGAGGAGAAGGACGAGACAAGGAGACAAGCGAATGGCTCAGTTTGTGATGATCTGTGCTTAACTGGTCCGAGGTGCCGATCGGATCGCCCACCCCGGAAACCCTGGGCAGATTTCTTTTTCTTTGGTGCTCGGTGGGGTCCCCATGTCTCGGCCAACTAGCGCCCGAGCCAGAGTAAGCTGCCTCCGAAATGTCGGTCTCTCACAATCCGTGACTCTTCACGTTTGCATGTCGGAATGTCGGTCTCTCTCAAGCCGCGAACGCGACTCTTCACGTCTGCTTGTCGTGTCGACAAGTCTCTTGACAACACTGCAAATCCCGCATAAGTCACTGTGCCAGCACCCGATGTGCTCTACAGGGAAGATTATTACTTAGTTGTCGTAGCCTTGGATCTTCGTCGAGCCTTTCCTCAGCAAACGCTAGAATGTCGAAGCCCTCTCCGACAATCACCGAAGAGCATGGAGATGTTCAGCAGGACCTGGGACTGAGCCGCGTGCAGACTGCAGTGTCGGAAAAAGTCAAGAACACAATGGGAACGACACGAAGAAGACTGGTGATGCTGTCGCTCTGTCTTGCTCAGTTTCTCGCCGCCTTGGACATTACCATTGTCGCGACTGCGCTTCCCACGATAGCGAGCAGTTTACATGCCACTGCGATTCAGTACACATGGGTCGGCTCAGCATATAATCTCGCGAGTACAGCATCAACACCACTCTGGGCCAAGCTATCAGATGTTATTGGAAGAAAGGCTGCTCTGCTGACTGCAAACGCCCTGTTTCTCGCCGGCAGTCTGTTGGCCGCTTGTTCCAACTCTATTCTGGTCCTCATTGGAGGCCGTTGCTTACAAGGCATCGGAGGAGGCGGAATGATGATCCTCAACACCATCATTATCAGTGATATCTTTCCGCTGGAGGATCGAGCAAAGTACTATGGTTTGTCAGCAATCGTCTGGGCTATTGCAAGTGCATTGGGCCCCATGCTCGGAGGTGTCTTCACATCAACCATAGGTTGGAGATGGTGCTGTAAGTAAACCCTAAAAAGGATCCGATAGATGTCAGAAGGACTCAGCGCTGACATAGCAATTCACAGTCTACATCAACCTTCCTCTGGACGGCATTTCACTCGTTTTGGCAGTCATCTGCCTGAAGCTCAACATCAAGAGAAAACCAGCCAAAGAGACCTTGAAAGAGCTTGACTGGCTGGGTTGCTTCTTGATCGCCACTGGAGCGATCCTTTTCCTTCTTGGAATAGAAGGTGGTGCCAGTCATCAACATTCTTGGAGTTCAGCATACACCCTCTGTATGATCATCGCCGGTATCCTTCTACTGGCAACGTTCATGATCTGGGAGTGGAAATTTGTTAAAGTCCCACTCATCCCTATCCGCGTTTTTGCATCGCGTACTAGTCGCGCAGCGCTCGCTGTGGCTTGCTGTCACAGCTTCGTCTTCATCTCGTTCGATTTCTATTTGCCTCTGTATTTCCAAGCGGTTCTAGGGCGCTCAGCAATCATCTCGGGTGTGCTATTGTTCGCTCTCGTTCTGCCTCTATCGGTATGCACCTTTTGCACTGGACTTTTCATCCGCAAAACGGGTAAGGTCAGCCCTGCCATCTGGTTTGGCTCTTTCTTCATGACGCTTGGGACTGGGTTGTTCATTGACCTTGGCCCAAAGCTGGTCATCTGGAAGATCATTGTCTTCCAAGTCATCGCCGGTATTGGCGTTGGTCCGCTATTCCAGGCCCCCATGATCGCACTCCAAAGTGTGGTCGCCCAGAGGGACGTTGCAGCCGCCAACTCTGCTTTCACTTTTCTTCGCAGTCTCATCACCTCCATGTCTGTCGTTATCGGAGGTGTTGTGTTGCAGAGAGGTCTTGGTTCTAGTTCGTTGACGGGTAATGGACAAGTCTCTGCCGGTGCTGGCGAGGTTTCAAGCAAGTATGCAGCCGCATTAAGCAACATGTGGATCTTTTATACCGCATCTTGCGGCGTCATGCTTGTGTCAGCAATATGGATTGGCAGGGTCGAGATGAAGGTGAAGCCCAAGCAGAACAAGGAGAGCGATGCGATAGTGGAAGAGAACGCGGTAGTACAGAATGGCGTGGCAACGACATTAGCCATGGAAAAGACAACAGAGCAAATTTCAGAGGTTTAGCGAGCTCGCTTCTGGTTTTATCTATAACACAGATAGATTGGTTGATCATAGAAGAAAAAAGATGACCAAGGGCTATAAGGTTTCACCATATTAATTGCGAAATGTTGGTTGTACTTGTGGTATAGATCTCATGTTTATGTCTCACCCAATCTCATCCTCTAAAGCAACTGAACATCAACATTCACTAACAACCATCTAGACTGCATAAATCTCGCATTTTGTGTTCCAGACGTCAGTGCTGGTACCTAGAAACTCGCCACTATGAACGACGCATTTCTGGGTCTGGTCTGGTCATGTGATTCTGGACCTCGCTACATCGGAAGACGTCTCGTTTGTCTCATTCTCATTCCCGCATCGAGAACCGAGTGTCCCCCACACCGGCCCCCACATGATTCGGTCGGGGTTGGGGTTCGGTTCGGTCGGTTCGGTCGATCGACACTCTAGGCTCGGTGGAACGACTCCGCAGCCCACCATTGTCCTATCGGGTTCCACTCGCCACTGTAGCATCCAAGCCACATGGAGTGAACGAGCCTGAACACAGTCGGTCGCTTTCATCTCCAAGCTTTCATCTACAAGCCATGTGAACGGATACATTGGCGGCTCAGGCGATCCTAGTAGCTTCGAGGATATAACAGGACTCTCTTTTCTTCTTAGAACCAGTCAACTTCTCTCCCATCCTTAACATCTCCATCACGTCAGGTACTCAAGTTTCTTTACGATGGGTTTCTCTGAAGTCTACACCGAAGTTCCCAAGACTGCCATTCACCTTGTCGGTGCCACTGACTGGCAGACTGACTCGGCCAAGAACGGCTACGCGGTTGTGAAGGGCGCTGTCCCCAAGGAGAGGGCAGAGGATTATGCGAATCGCATGCACCAATGGCTTGAAGATTTGTATGTTTATGTTGATCCTTACTGCCACGCTCCCTCGAGCATCCACTGACACACATTAGCGGCCTGGGATACGACCGTAATGACCGCAGCACATGGAAGAACGAGCATCTCCCTGAGATTAACAACAAGGGAATGTGCCTTGACTACGCAGTGACCCATGAAGATTTCGTATGGGAGATCCGCGCCGAGCCTGGTGTTCTTTCTGTCTTCGAAACCGTCCTCAACACCGAAGATCTGATCGTCTCGTTCGACGCTGTCAACTTCGGTCTCGCTGGACGTAAGGATCTGCCTCCCAACAAGCCCTGGCCTCATCAAGATCAGGACCCCACCAAAAGTGGATTCAGATGTTTACAGGGGCTGGTCAATCTTCTCCCAAACGGTCCCAATGATGGCGGTCTCATTGTTTGTCAAGGTGCGCACCTGTTGAGTGAACAGTTCCACAAGGAGATGAAATGGGAGACACCCATCCCTGCGTGGTAAGTGGTAGTCGGTCGTGACTGGTTAAAAGAGAGCGTCTAGCTAATCCTTCGGCAGGAACCCTGAGTGGTACGGCTTTACTAATGAGGGCATGAAATGGCTTGAGGAGCATGGTTGCCAGTGGACAAAGGTCTGCGCCGAACCTGGAGATCTCCTGCTTTGGGACTCCCGTACACCTCACTACAACCTCTCATCTACGACTGAGCAGTCTCGCTTTTGTGTCTATACATGCTACATGCCAGTCACAGAGGCTACTAAGGAAGAGCTGCAGAGAAAGAAAGTCGCGTATGAAGGTTGGTTCGGTACCACGCATTGTGAGTGTCATCTTATGCCCTACCCCATCCTTGTTTGGCCAGAACGGCATACTAATAAAGAGTACAGGGCCCAACTGCAAGGTTATGGGTAGAAACCAAGCAAGTCGGGATGGTAAGCCGGACCCTCATAACAGAAACGAACCAAAGAAGAAGCCGCAGCTGTCAGAGCGCGTATACAAGTTGACTGGCATTCCATACATCAAGGCAGAAGCTTAAGATTGTTCATAGGGAAGGCTCGTCAGGATAGCTATGATGAAATTTGATCCCTTTTACTATTCGTGGTCCAAATTACAAATTACAAACTCACACGTACCTCGCGGTTGACGATATATCTGGCACTCAATAATATAACACTCAGTAATACATCAGCCGTTCAACACCGGACTTCCAGTAAATGTGTATAGATATAATGCTTACATGTAACGGATTTAAAATTAGATAGATACAATAGCTATACATTGAATCACAATCGGCTGATGGTATCTACAGTGCCTCAAAGAAGCTGAAGCTACTGTAGCGTTGTATGTGCCACTTATTTTGTCAACCGCGAGGTACTTGTCATCGACTCATGCGAAAATCCAGACGGAGTAGTAGTAGTCTTCATTAATCATACATATCTTGTTGGACACAAAACACAGCAGCAGCATTACGACGCCTGGTCTAAAGACTGCGCCAGACACATAGCGAAGTAAGCTCCCCGGCGCCGCTGCAGTTCCTCGTGCGTGCCGACTTCAATGATCTTGCCGTCCTCCATCACAAAGATAACGTCCGCATTTCGGATGGTGCTAAGTCGGTGAGCGACGGCGATAGTGGTTCGACCCATACCAGCTTCGTCCAAGGCCTTCTGCACAACACGTTCACTCTGCGTATCCAGCGCCGACGTCGCCTCATCGAGCAATAACAGACGCGGCTTCCGTATCAGTGCCCTGGCGACCGCAATGCGTTGTCTCTGTCCACCGGAGAACCGCAGTCCCTTGGCGCCGCAGGCCGTGCTCAGGCCTTCTGGTAGCGAGGTCACGAACTCCAGCGCGTTGGCCTGGCGGCACGCTTCGTTTACCTCTTCGTCCGACGGCTCGTAGTCCAGCCCGATGGCGATGTTTTCGCGCACAGACCCGAGATACAGAGGCGGCTCTTGCTGCACCAGCGACATGTGCTGCCGGTAAGCGTGTGGAGACAGCAGTGAGATGTCGTCGCCGTTCAACGTGATTCGACCGGATATCGGGTCGTAGAAACGTTCGAGAAGCGAGACGATTGTGCTTTTGCCGCAACCCGAAGGCCCGACAACGGCGACGTGTGCTCCGGCTTCGATCTTCATGGAAATGCCACGCAAAACCCTCGCTGCGTCGCGCTGCTTGTACCGGAAATGTATGTCCTCGACTCCAATCGATGCATCACCGGACGGCTTTTTGTCTTTGTTCTCGTCACTCTCGCTGATGTTGACTTTGATAGTCCGAAGCCAGAGCAGGTAATTTGCCGCGAGCTTGGCCTTTGTAATCGAAGTTGTATAAGCGAAGAACTGCGTTACTCCTTGACCTCCGAAGATGATCGCAGTCAAGATGACAAAGAATTGCGTCGTTGTATATTCGCCGCTAGCGACCAGTCGAGATCCGTACCAGAAGCCAAGACCCATGACGAGCATGTCGATCGATTGCGAAAGGGCATACGGTATAAGCATGATTGCCAATTTCGGAATTACCTGAGCCACGATCTCCCCCAAAGTTGCGTTGTACTCTTCTATGATCTGTGTTTCCTGAGTCAAGAAGCTGATAGTCCTGATTGAGGTGACGGCTTCTGTGGCTAGTCCGGCGCTGCTTGCGAATCGCTCTTCAGTCGCAGCTTCAAGCTTTTGATCCAGTCGAATACGGGTATAGCCAGCTGCGACAACGAGAGAGAAACCTCCGAACACCATGACAAGGCCGAGCTTCCAGCCAAAGGCAATGCCGAGAATACTACTCGACAAAACATTGACAAAAATGTTGACGAGAAGGCCGAGATTTTGTGAGATAAGTTCGAGTAGCGATGTCGGTACAGATGACAGCCTAGACGTGATGGATCCTGAAGAGTTCTCGGGGCGGTCGAAAAAGTCTTGGTCAAAGAGCATCATTCTGGACATCATTTCATGGCGGACGCGATGACTGATGTTCTGACCAATCGTGTTGCACGTCCACCCAATGGCGAAATAACCCAGAAGGTTCGCGATGGCTAACACGAAAAACATCAGTGCAAAGAAATCGGCTTGGGTCTTTGCTTCGGGTCCTTGTAGCGTAAAGACGTTGATGATACGAGAGAATATGACAGCTTGTGCCGGGTACCGAAGTCCGCCGATAACGCCTCCTATAATAGTGGCCAGGTACCACTTGTACAAGTCTGGGTGCTCCTTTAGTAAGATCCAGATGCACTTTGCCAGGGGGTACTTCAAAGTCCCAGCAGAGAGGTGCGAGACTTGACGCTCTACGTCTTGCTGCAATGTCTCCGACTTCGTTCGTTGAAGCATGAGCGTCTTCTCGTGTGGTTCGTTGCCGTCGCTACCATCTTCCGACGCTTCTTGCATCTTTTCTGCTTTACCATCCGCGCCCAGATCTTGTGCACGAACCATGGCGGCGTACAAGCCATTGAGTTTCAGTAATTCACGATGGGTACCTTGCTCGATGACTTTCCCCTTGGACATTACTGCAATACTGTCGGCAGCCATGACAGTAGCAAGTTTGTGGGCGATAATGAGAGTGGTTTTGTTTGCTGATACACGCTGAAGAGCATCCTGAACGACCCTCTCTGCACGTGGGTCCAGAGCACTGGTGGCTTCGTCCAATAGCAGGACTTTCGGGTTGGAGACAATACTCCTGGCAATGGCAATTCTCTGGCGTTGTCCTCCGCTCAACATACTCGCCCTTTCGCCGACCTGAGTGTGGTAGCCATCCGGCAGCTTGATGATGAAGTCATGCGCGTTGCTAGACATGCACGCTTCCTGGACCAGTTTCATTTGGGCCTCGGCAGGTAGGTTTCGTTGCTCACCCACGAGTCCTTTGACGACATTTTGTAGGATCGTGCCTCGAAAAAGGGTTGGCTCCTGCTGAACCAGCCTGAAGTTGCTTCGTAGCCACTTTGTGTTATACTCGGCAATATCGTGACCATCCAGAAGAATCTGACCGGAAGTGGGTTGATACCATCGTTCCAGCAGGCCTACAAGTGTCGACTTGCCGCAACCGCTAGGACCGACCAGGGCGGTGGTTTTGCCAGCCGGGATAGACAGATTCAGACCTTGTAATACGGGAGCAGTAGACCGAGTTGGGTAGGCGAACCGCAAGTCATGAATCTGGATATCGCCGATACATTCAGCAGGCTGCATACCGTCAGGGGAGAGCGGATCAAGCAAAGAGTGTTTGTCGATGATGGAGAAGAGCTCGGAAGCAGCTGAGGAAGCGTTTGAGATGGCCTGTATCTGCGGCAAGATAAGCATCAGAGAGGCGGAGCCGAGAAGGACGCTGAGGATGACAGTAAAAACTGTCCCGACGTTGTCAATCTCTCCGCTCTGAAACATTCGATAGCCTTGCCAGAAAGCAAGCGCAGTCCCTGACAAGACCAGAAATTCTCCCGCGGAGAACAGAATGCCAAAAATGATTGACTTTTTCTTCCCTTCGTTATGGGCTTTTTGCAGATATTCATCATAGCGACCCAGGATCTTTTCCTGGGCTCCGAAGGCGTGAATGGTCTTGATGGAGCTCACAGCGTCTTGCGCAAGGACTGCTGCGCTCGAGTAGATCTTAGTCTGTAGCAAACATGGTCAGTGAGCCGGCCTTAGAGCGTGTCACCTCGTATCTGTGCACTTACGATGCGAGATTCGATGGGTATATCGTATGAAATGACCCCTCCGTAGATGACAAATGTTGCAGGCATGATAGTCATGACTATGAGAGCAAGCTTCCATTGGACAGACAAGGCCACGGCATACGAAGAGATGAGGAGTGAGAGACCTTGGGCAAGAGTGTACGGTTTCTCGGCAATGCCTTGATTGACACGGTTGCCATCTGTAAGTCTGGTCAGCGATTGGCGGAACCATGGTGAAAAGAATGGTCGTACTCGTCGTGACCTGCGTCGCTGGAGATCCATTCCCTTCGCCGTCGAAATGTTGTATCTCTTGTCGGAGGAGGCTCTCAAGAAAAGCTTTCCTCAAAGCCCGAGTAGTCCTGGTGGCCGCGATACATATTGAGAGCGTCGCGACGTATCCAACGACGAAACGGCCGATGAACAGATAAACAAAGTAGAGGACCAGATGGTTGATCTGAGAAGTGAAGCTTTGAGGATTGGCCTGGCTGGTTGCTTGAGTGTTGAAAGATGCTGTCGATGAACCGAACACCAAGGTCATCAAGGGAAGAGTTGCACCCACTGCGATACCTCCTACCAGCGCAACAATGTACAAGAATATATCGAGACGGTCTGCATAATGAAATATGCGCTGTGGAAGATGTGTTAGTCTTCCTGATCTCACGAATCATGTTGCTTTTTGGAACAATGACCTACGAAATAGTCTTTGAGACTTCCTGTCTTTTCTTTCTCTGGCTTTTCGTCTACGGTTTCGGAATCTGAGTTGTTCAACGAAGGCTTCTCCGGGTCGATGTCCACAGTGTTTGCATGGGACGCCTGAGCGACAGCTGACTTCTCGGCGTCGGTCATGTCTGGTGATTCCTTAAACTATCCAGGTGAAGCTGCCGTTCTACAACGTATTCGTTGATAGATGACAGGTGCATCCTTTATGTGATATAAAAAGATGAAAGGACAGTCCATGACGGTGTTGAGCTAACAGGTGTCAGCGCGACGGATCAATCTGCGGTCCAGATGTTGTTGCCTACCTACGATAGTACAGTAGTGCTGCGCGGCGAATGCTGCAACCCGTTTGCGCGAATGCGCTAACCTCCACGGGGTAATTGAGAGTTCTTGCCCGAGAACCCGATCGGGCAAACCCAACTCTCCGCCGGTCGGGTTTTGAGGGCTCACATCACTTACCTTCAGTCATGAACAGCGTCCTGTAATACATTCGTGCACAGAGAGATAGATTTCAAAATTATTGTGGTTGAAGGCTGTATGGTCAGCTACATGTACGTTTTAATTCCGAAATCGTACAAGTTGAACCTTCGAATGTCTGCTGATTACCCAATCAACTAGAGTGCGGGAGCCCCAGGTAGGTACCTCACTCTGCCAAGTTTCCAAGGTGTCAAACTCTCAAGGTTCAGTCAAGCCACGAGTTTTTCGACCTCCGACCACGCGTCTTGCGTGGCAGACATGATCGTGTTCTTCTAATTCGGTTTTGAGACGGTTGAAGACTAACGAAAGATCTGACGACGACCGTTTACCCCACGAATCATAATCGGGTCGTTCTTGGTTTCATGTTGCAGCTACAGGACGCGTGTCTCGCCCAGACGTCATTTCCTGCCTATATATGTCAATTATGGCCAATCAAACGTTGTACGAAGGTCATCCTAAACTCAATGAGGCCATCTGCTACCAAACTCCGAAGCATAGTAAAGAGCTGCCCGGAAGTGAATCTGCTGATCGATATTGGTGTTTGATCCATGCAACAAGGCATCACGATTGAGTAGTGAAGATCAAGTCATCATCGATATTTTGGTGTTTGGTCCATGTAAGGAGGCATCACGAGCGTCTATTAAAGATCAAGTCATCCTCGTGATGGGATGTAGGTGATACTACTGCTTTACTCGACTGCTTCACTCACCGTCTATTGTTCCTTCATCTTCCCAAGCAAAACCAAACCTCTACCTTCTTCTATTCTTGTTCGACTCACATTCAGCATGTCGATGGTAGAGATGAACAAGGCGTCTATCGCCCACGGTGTGTTGATGGGCCTAGCATTCGCCGTCTTCTTCCCAGTCGGAGCCATCGTAATGCGCGTCTTCCGTTTCAAAGGTCTCGTCTGGGTCCACGCCGCCTCGCAAGCTTTCGCCTATATTCTCGCACTGGCTGGACTGGGGCTCGGCGTGTGGATAGCGGTCAACTCTCAGCAGGTATTCATGACCCCCGCGCTTCTTATATTGATCTCCAGATACTGACTACGCAATCTAGCTCGTAACGTCTAACGGACATGCTATCATCGGCATCGTCGTAGTTGGATTACTGCTATTCCAGGCGTTCGGCGGCTTGCTGGCACACAGCACGCCCAAGAATTTCGTCAACATTGCACACAAGTGGCTGGGACGCGCAACTGTCACGCTTGGTGCGATCAACGGAGGTCTTGGACTCCAGCTTGCAGCGAACACAACAGGGGGCGAGATCGCTTATGGAGTTATTGCTGGCTTCTTCTTCGTCTTGTATTTCGCGACAATCATTTGGACAGAGTTTCGGGGGCCACTTCAAAAGTCGGACGAGTCAGAGATGGAAAAGAAGCGGTCTGTATCGACGGTTGACACCAACTGATTCGAGTTCATGCATTTGACAGCAGATGCTGTATACGATTGTCGAAGGATGAGCACAGAGATCATAACAGACTTTAATGCTTTAATGGAAGGTGTTCAACTAGATTTATGCTGGCAAGACTAGCAGTAGCAGCAAAAAGTTCCGAGTCATCCATGTCCTCAAGCTTTCAGCCACAAATCAGCGATCTTGGAAGCCGAAGATCCAATAATGCAAGCCGAGGTCCCCCACATATCACGGGTCGATGTGAAATGCATGTCGAATGCTGCAGAGACTGTACGTGTTTACAGCCAATGTCACTGGGATGTACTGTCAAACTTGCCTGACACCGATAGTGACGAAAAGCAGAGGTCGATGCTTATAGTCACAATCACATGTCAGAAAAAGCAAAAGCTGGTAATTAAGGCATTAAATTTCCATGATATCCAACAAGAACAGATAGCTCCTACTATGTACATGTATACCAACATCGCTCTATGCAATGACTGTAAATCTTGTCTTGAATGTGGGAACCATGATCCCTGGTGAGAGTCGTTGCGCGACGCTGATGTCGGCACGAATAACAAAGACGTCGCTCGGAGCGGCGGCTTGTGCTCTGGGTCTTACTCGTTGAGATGTCCGGCACTATCTCCAACCTCCTTCGTTCTAATTCTGCGGTCATTAGAGTCAACTTCTCATGGTGTTGGCGGAGGTGGTTCTCTTGCCGCTTCGGCATCTTTCAATGCGTCCTTGATGGCCAGTTTTTTGGCCTGCTCGTCCGGTGATAGTTTGTCAAATTCTGCCTTGACGACATCCCATTTCTGAACACAATCCATATTCCAGTTACAATCCTCAACCTGTCCGACGAACGGATGCTGGAATTTGTTAGTTGTTGCACGCATTCGCTTGGTAATTGAGACTTACCATGTAACGTGGATGCGAATCGGGCCACTTTGAGGCGTGGTAGTGATGCTTGACCAAGGCGTACTTTGTGTCGTGGTTTCCGGAATCCGAGTGTCCCTGTCCAGCAGCGAACGCCTCGACGGGCAGAACAAGAATGCCGCCTACCAGTTTTGATTCAGCGATGGAGTGGAAGGGATCCCATGTTACAGTCCGTCCAGTGACGCGGCCCATTTCATCGAGAATGGCCCTGGTAAAAGCCGATGGACCAGTACCGCTGATGACCTGATCAAAGTCCAAGTGTACCTGCGAAATCGGTACATTTTGCTGATGCGCGACCTCCTTGAGCCAGACCATAATGTTCTCGACCAACTTGAGCATGACCGGTTGTTGGGGTTTGGCCATGAAAGTCCATTGGCAAAAGGACATGCATTTTTGGCCCAAAATGGGATGCTTTCTGAATTCGGGCTGGTCGATTTCGACACCGATGACCATGTTGATGTCTCTCTCGTCGTATCGTTCCGGCACGAATCTGCTGATGGGTCGCAAGGCCTCGACATCGATATCCGTGTAGACGCCGCCCTCGACGTACATGACGAGGTAGCGCAGGAGATCGGCCTTGATGATCCTCGCGGTGAGTTCGCGATAGACGTATACGATATCCAAGCGGTTGAATCCCTCTGGACCAAAGTTTCTCTCGACGTATGCAAGATCGTTCTGATCGGTCAGAACTTCCCACCGGTATGCTGGATTCCTCTCGGCCCACGTTCTCGCTGTGCTGAGATCCCGCTCTTCAAAAACCAAAGGGTGTACTTTCCAAGTCTGCCAGATCTTGCGCGGAAACGTCATTTGTTTTGTCTTCATAAAGCCGGTGTCGATGGCGCCGAACGAGCCGGACAAGAAGAGCATGAATAGGACGAAAGCGATGCATGCTGGAATGATTCGCCGGACTTGTTTAGGCATGGCGAAGTCGGGCTTCTGCACCGTGTAGCCCTGAATGTCGAGCTTCATGATTGGGAAGCAGAACAGACAGAGGAGATGACGGGAAGTCAGCGATGGTGGAGGAGGTCGGTGGACCTATGTGGGTACAGTATAAAACGAGTGTGGCCAACGGTCAAGGGAAAACGAAGAAGCAGACCATGGCTTTCTAATGTGGAAGACGGCGGCGATCTTTGGTGGAGAATTGTAGATTGTTATGGACCGAGAATTATCACGAGTCGTTCGGAGACCAGGGGATGTCTGAGCCGCACGCTGGTGCGTCACTTCGCGGTCGATAGTTTGAGGCGCCTAGGCATAACCGGCGAATGCACCTGATTCGGATCGCCGCAACGGCTTGGCGGACAAGAGTCAAATTATCGCCAGGATCCAATTTTAGAGTTTTCTCAACGTACTGCAATAATCGGAAGTTACGACTGCAACGTCGTTCAATTTGTGCAGATTACCACGAGATGCAGGAATTGGCGTGAAACGATGCTTATGTCGAAAACCTATCATAATAAGTGATACTACATATTTACGACAATTTAAGACTTCTAAAAGATCCTGTGGTGTACAGTGATCTGTATTGGACGGACGCCTCTCAGAAACCTGAACAGTCCGAATACGGAACGAGACCCTTCAATGGACCGTTGCGGGGTCTTGGCAAGGCGGGGAAAACGCCAGATGGAAATCCTCAATTTTAGCAAATAACGAAGCCGAAAAGAGAAAGAGCCACCAGGAATAGTTGACGGTATTCGCCGTTGATCGAAGAAATGACCTCGATGCTGACCCCTCATTCCAGCCTCTGGGTGAAACCGATAGATACTTTCACTACATCGCAAGCCGAATCATGCTCTGTACCGCGGCGTTAGACCACGACGCTACTGGTGGAGAGACAGTCAACGTGACAGGAAACATGATGAAGAGGCGTTCGCACATGATGGGTGCTTGACCATTGAGTTGCAACGTTCACTCGGAGGCCGCAGTGATGAGATGAAGCTCTGAGGTATGTTTCTCACCTTATTGCTTTGAATTTGATAGCGCACACAACAAGATCTAAGCAACTTTAGCCATACTTCAACTGACCCATCTGACTGTTCTGACTTATGGCCGACCGCAATGATTCTTCACCATGTGACTGTCCCTGGTCCCACCACAGTATTGTCGCGTGCGCATTCGTTTCTTGTAGGTTCATACTCGTAGTAGATTGGGTTGCAGCAGATCATGCCCTGTGCTTTACCATCTTCCGACATTGAGATACATGCTCGCATGTAGCGTACACGGCTCGGTACAAGAGTAGAAAGAGCCGAGGTATGTATGGAAGGTGCTGTTGCATGGAGTTGATCGTTCCTTCCTGTTCGTCGTCGTCGGGGCGCGGCCCGTAACTCGATCGTCGCTGCAGTAGGTAGTCGGGACGAAAAATATGCGGGGCAGAACGCCGCTGAGACAGAACCGTGGATTGGCGTGGAATCGCCCGGGACCCCCGCAATGCGACCCGGCCTGGATCCCGAGTACCAAGGCTTTTGACTCGTGTTGACTCTGATCGTGTCAAATCTGGAGTCTTGCAACGGGTCTTCGGCTGTCACCGTCGTCGTCATCAGCATCAACGTCGGGCCCTTCACTGGTAATGTTTTTTCACGAGCAGCATTCTTGTCACGCTGCGCTATAGCGTATAGATTTATACCATCAATTCTCTTTTCCATCCCCGCGACTCCCAACAACACCGCGACTGTACACCTCAAAATGTCCTCAACTGCTGGTCTGCTGGAAAAGGGCGAACAGGAGGAAGCGCAAGACTCGTCAGATAATAGCAGAATCACCGCGTGGCAGGCGCTTGGATATTTGATACACACACTACGACCGACGATACTCACAAGGACCAATTCGAGAGTGAAGACCAAACTGCGGCGAACTGCATACTTGGACGGTCTTCGAGGCTTCGCTGCCTTTCTCGTATATATCCTCCATCACGAGCTGTGGGCTCATGGTCCCTTGGATGGAGACGTAAGATTTCAGGCCGGGTTCGGATACCACGGAGACCGCTATTTCATGGCCCTCCCCTTTGTTCGCACATTCTTCAGCGGTGGTCACCTCGCCGTGGTCATCTTCTTCGTCCTGTCAGGCTACGTCCTCTCCACCAAACCACTGAGTCTGATCCACTCTGGTGATCTCTTGACCTTTGGAGACGTCCTGGCCTCTTCCTTCTTCAGACGCTGGTTTCGCCTGTTTCTACCTCTCATTGCCGTCACCCTGGGTATCGCTACCTTCTATCACCTGACTGGAATCTATATACAATTCACGCCCGAGAGTACATATCGTGCAGAGCTATGGAAGTGGTACACGGACTTTAAGAACTTCAGTTTCTGGTATGCGCACAATGTTGTACCTTGGAATATCTACCACACTCATACTTGGACCCTGCCTGTCGAGCTTCGAGGTTCCGTTCTGGTATGGATCACCCTATCAGCCGTGTCACGCATGACAAGGAACGCCCGCCTGCTATGCGAAGTCACTTTGATCTGGTACTTTATGTACGTTGTCGACGGCGCCTTTTACTCCATGTTCATGCTGGGTGTTCTACTTAGCGACCTCGATCAACTCGAGATTTCCGGCAACCTGCCGAGTTTCTTCTCCTATTTCAAGAGCTGGTGGGGCACACATCTCTGGTTCTTCACCTTTCTCCTTGGAGTCTATCTTGGTGGAGTACCGACCACGGAAGAAAACATATCCTTCTTGCGCGAGAATCCGGGCTGGCTCTGGATGTCGTACCTCAAACCACAGGCCGTCTTTGATTACAAACATTTCTATCTATTCTGGGCTGCAGTCATGATCGTACCTGCAGTTCCAAGAATCTCATGGTTGAAACGCTTCTTCGAGTCAAACTTCTGTCAGTATCTTGGAAAGATCTCATTCATGCTCTATCTCGTACATGGACCCATTCTCTGGACCCTGGGCGACAGAATGTACGCGGCTGTCGGATGGTCAAAAGAAGAGCATGCTTTGCTGATACCTAGCTGGTCCGGTATATTGCTATTGCCTCGATGGGGACCGATGGGACTTGAGTTCAGTTTTCTGTGCACGCAAGTGATTCTGCTCCCAGTCACATTATGGATCGCGGAAATTACCACCAACGTGCTTGATACGCCGTCGATCAAGGTTGGCAACTGGTTATATAGGATGATGCTGCCGGCCGGGGGAGACTTGTAAGCTACTAGCGTTGTAATACTGTACCATAGCATCGAATCGAATCGAATCATGAGATAATAGTCCTCAGTTGATACTAACAACATCTGAACCATTGACCGTGCAGAGACTCGCGGACACGTCAATGCATGATCGAGGTTTGCGAGAGTTCGTCCTTCAGCCATTTGTGAGACATTGTCAGACATCCATCGTGACCAACATGGACAACGTGAAGTTACCTTCAGCCTCCAACACATTTTGAAGATCGTCAAGGCACATGCATGTCACCGTCCGTCTTCAAAACCTTTAATTAATGCCGAGGCTGCACGAGACCATAACGTGCTGCGGGGTCAAAGTGCCACATCAGTCTGCCTCCGCGATCCGCACGATCGACTCTGGAACGCGCCAAACACAAAATCGCACTCGTACCATGCTTAGACTATCTCCGTACTGTCACAGATGGCACCTGATCAAACAACTGTGCGACGAGACGCGGCGCTGTCTGCGCGCTACACCATGTTAATCGTATTGCTTTAAAAGTATTTGATACCCTTGTCGCTCCCAACATTGCAAACCCTTGCATCTCTCTCCGATCAAGTCACTAAGTTATACCGTCCGTACCTGTCGACAAGATCACCAATCCCTGCATCTCGTACACACTATTCGATAATAGCCCGCCATGCTTTGCAATCTACGATCTACCGCTGTTGTCGTCTTTGTCGCTCTACTTATCACGACCCTGAGCATGTTCGTCTTCCACGGTTCCACCACCATTACCACATCCTCTCATCTACGGACCTACATCACAAAAACCAGCTCGATCAACGACGATTTGGACATTGCCGCCAAAGAAGCCTTCGACTTTGATGTTCCAAGCGTTGCTCAAATTCTCCGGTCGACACCTCATGCCATCGTACAAGGCCAAGAATCCTATGATGATGCGGAAGATGTGCAGCCCAGCAGAACCCAAGATGCACAATCTGTTCTCGAATAATTCATTCTCTATTGATCCTCGAGCGTTATAGCTTGATGAATGATCCCACAGGGCATACAGGGGGAGAGAGGCATCCGGAGCCGCTTTCTGGAGCACAACGGCCACAAGGCCTTGGCTGGTATTGGCATGTTCGATCACGTTTCATCACACGCTGGGCTTTGATCGGCTTTCCTGTTTCGAACGACTTTACGAGCTATCTTCGCCGATCATCATACTCGCTGTATCCGAACAGACTGCGACTTGAAAGATGATATTTCTGAGCAAGTACAATCAAATTGATGTTGTGCCCAATGACCGATTATTTGTCGCTTTGTAGTCATTTCAACCGGCTGAAAGGTCATCGTCTAGAGCACTGTACCAACCCGGCTTCTGAACAACAGAACTTCGACTTCTGGTCTCACAACTCATCAATTGAAATGGCATGCCTAAGTCCGATTTGAGGCCAACACAGCTGATTCTCAGTTGAATGATTCAGTCAGCGATCAGCCGTGCGTGGCCTCATAAAATGTGTCTGCCAGGGGCAGATCGCCCCTTTCATTGGGTACTACTTCCCACCGTTGTGCTGGATAACGGCAGTGGTGGAGACGACCTATTCCTACCTACACACCGAACAACTATATGTAAGTACCGTCGTCTCCAGAATATCATCCAGGATATGCTATCGCGGATAAAATCATCCAGCGCGTGGCTAGATGGCTGCCGAGGGTACGCAGCGGCCATTGTAGTGGTCTTCCACTTCCTACTCGTCTTTCTTCCATCAATTCGCTTCGGCTATGGAATGGAGCTTCCTGCTGGATATCTGGTCTTCGACAATGTCTACATACCCGAAGGAGCGAAACTCGTCCCTGGAACCCTCGGCCGACCTGATCGTTGGAAGATCACGGATCCGTCAAAGATAAACAACTACCATTGGTATCAGCTACCTATCGTCCGTGTCCTGTTGGCAGGGGATTCGATGGTCAACATCTTTTTCGTTGTCTCTGGATATGCGCTTAGTATCAAATCTTTGAAGCTGATACGCAGAGCTGCGAGAGCGGAGCTATGCTCTTCATTGGCTAGCTCGCTTTGGCGTCGTCCACTACGATTGTTTGGTCCTACGCTGGTCTCGACACTCCTCATTGCAATCATGGCTGGTGCTGGCATGTTCAATACGTCCTACCGCACCCTGGGCTATGATCGACTGGACTCACCGGACCCGGTGGACTTTATCGGCGAGCGACGCAAGTACTTCAAGGGACCGCAATGGGAAGAACCGCCACCTTGGAAGCCCGACATATTTTCCCAACTGCTAGACTGGGCTTTCACGATGTATCGCTTCCTCAGCCCATTGCTACGTAGTCATCCTTTCATGACGGTCTATGATTGGCATATTTGGACTATACCGGTCGAGTACAAGGCCTCACTGGTCCTATACATGACACACGCTGTCTTCTCGCTCGTTCAAGCTCGATATCGCACGCCCCTTCTTGCCATATTACTCTTTGTTGCGACGGTCTTTGGAAACATCTGGGAACAATGCCTTTTCTGGGGAGGTATGCTCTTGTGCAACATCGACCTGGACCGCGCAAAGAAGACATCGCATGACGCAGCACCTTCAAGACTTTTGCAGGTGTCTTGGTGTCTAATCTTCTTCGTCAGCTTATTCCTGATGTCTTACCCCGAATTCGAGCCAAACATGGTGCCGTGGACTGCATGGATAACAAAGATCTACTTCTGGGACCCTGGGTACCATGACCGTTACCGCACAGTACAGGGCATCGGCGCTGGCTTGTTCATTTATGTCGTTCCTCGCCTCACTTTTCTAGAGTCTTTCTTCTCGAACGACTTTGCGAGGTATCTTGGCCGAATATCATATTCGCTGTATCTCGTACACGGACCAATATTCCGATCACTAGGCTATACAGTCTTCCTCAAAATCTTGCAAGGACCAAACTTCAGTCCTTCTCAGTACTACAAAGCCGTCGCCGTCTCCATGGCAGTATCGCTACCTGTCGCGTTTGGCCTCGCGCACCTTTTCTGCCGTTTGGTGGATGAGCCCCTAGTGCATTTCGCGCGATGGACGGAGAAGCTCGTGTTCATCCAGAACCATAGCCAGAAAGCGCAGCCGGTAGAAGAAGATCCAGATGTTTCAATTGAGGCCATGTCGTTGCTTCCTTTGCATCATGATTCAGAACGGGAGGCCGCCGCAGTGTTTCGTACGGGCGAGGAACGACTTTGAATCTACAACGAAATGGTTCGTCTTGTGGCATGATTATAATACCTATAATATTCATAACTCCTTTACCTTCATGCTCGACCTCTGAAAGAATGCAGTACCTACAATGCTGCCTTCTTGATTGTGCATCGTGACTGACTGCAGTAATGGAAATTACAGCCAAGAGTACAAAGAGTCACAAGGTCTTCCGCATGTTGCTTTGTTGATGGCTCAGGACCGTCTCTTTCGACTTGTGGTGGAATGACGAAAGATCATTGGTTGTGGGCGTGTGGAGGAGGCATTTATAGACTCGGAGTTGTTGGCCTCGGTGGTGCTGCGGGCTGCGGGCTGCGGGCTGCGGCATCGCTCCTGCCTGACTCGGGCATCCCACGACCAGGGCACTAAGGTTATCGATTAGATGCGATCATATGCACCCGATCATCATCCACCACAACGCGACCCCTCCACCTTCGTCAACGTGTCCGTATATCACTCTCGAGTCCTTGTGTTTGTTTCTCACCCACCTGAGCTCTTTTCCCCAGAACAGCATCATCGTCAAAAAACGCACGAACAAAGGACCTCCAATTTAGTCTCGTCATAGACCGCCGCGATCGCACAACTTGTCCCTCGGCATTACCACAAAGAAACATCGCGGGTAGAAACACCGAAACGTGTTTCTTCACTCTTCTCACAGTTCTCGAATCACTCAACAGACACAACTCCGACTATTGACTGAAGCGCTCACCCCGAAATACTTAGTCGCCTGTCTCACCACCTGAAGACTTTCAGGCTTCACCAAGCGCACCTTTAAACAAGCCTTGATCCTCCGTGGTCATCGCGAGGTGCCAGAGTTGAAGCACGGAAAGTCTTCACATTTTGAACTCGACATATGAGCAGCCACCTCTGGAAGTACTATCTCGAAGATGATGTCGACCGGTTTCGGCAATTGCTGGAGACGGCGGCATACAATGTGCGGAATAACGCCACACAGAAAGGAGGAGGACAGAACATGAGTGTAGGAGGCCTCAACCTGCTTGGCAGTAGTCCTGGAGCAATGATGGGAAGCAGCCCGTCTGTAAACATGAAAGGGCGTAAAATCTCTGGAATGGGTACTCCTGGCAGCGGTCCTGGTGCGGTCACCTTTACAAGAGCAGATATCAACGGAAGAGACACCTCTGGCCTGACGATACTACACCACGCCGCTTCTTCGACATCCGAGAACGCGGTCGATTTTGCTCAGGCTTTGATCGACCATCCTCTGACCGACCTGTATCTGCAAGACTTGGAAAACGGATGGACCGCCTTGCACCGAGCTTTCTACTTTGGCAACATCACTATCGCCAGAGCAATCCTCGATCGTGACGCAGAGAATGCGCTTAGCGGAAAGGGTACCTCGCACGGTGTCCTTGGATTGATCAAGATCAAGGACAAGGAAGGCTTGGGACCGCTCGATTTGTATGCAGCTACCATTCACGACAGGACACTACACCCAGAGGTTAGGCAAAGATCAAGAGCTGGATCAGATGCTAGTGACATGGATCAAAGCGATGCTATTGACGAAGAAACCGGTCGCAGAAAGTATACTATACCAATCAAGTCCGTCGCCGGCGATGAATGTTTCACTTTCGGCAGCAACCGCAATGTTACGCTCGGTTTTGGTGACGAGGATGATCGCCAGTGGCCAGAGCGAATCACTCTGCGTCGCCCTCATCACCTTCTACAACGATTCTACCGTGAGCAGTTGGAAGAGGTTGAAAGACTTTGGTCCGCCTACGACCCGTCTTCTGCGGAGGCCTCAATCACCAGCATTAAATCGAGCGCTCTGCCTCTTGAGGCACTACCCTGGTCGATCAAGAGCAAACCAATCGTCATTCAAGACGTACTCATGTCCAAGCTGAATACTGCGGTTCTGACTAACGACCCGGAATCCAACTTGTATATATGTGGTCATGGACCCGGTGGTCGTCTCGGTCTCGGTCACGAACGTACGCAATACCAGTTCGCGTGCGTTGAAGGTGGCGCACTGTCAGGGAAGCGAGTCGCAAGTGTCGCTCTTGGCCAGAACCACACGCTTGCCGTATCTGAAGAGGGCGAGATATTTTCTTGGGGTTCTAATGGTTATGGCCAGCTGGGCTATGCTGTGCAGAAAAGCGGACCATTCGATGAGGACCCGGTCTCAACGCTTCCGAGACAAATATTTGGACTCTTGAAGCGAGAGACTATCATTGGTGTCGCTGCATCACGAATCCATTCCGTGGCCTATACGAGCTCCTCCCTGTACACCTGGGGTAAGAACGAGGGGCAGCTTGGGCTTGTCGACTCGGATGCGAGATCACTTGACGTACAAGTCATTCCCCGGAAAGTTGCAGCATCCCTCTTTTCTTCTCCAATCGCGACTGCATCTGCTACTGAAAGAGCAACCATCTGCTTGCTTGCAGGCACCCATGACGTATGGGTATTTACCAACTACGGCTACGTCAAGATACAGTTTCCGTTAGATGGAACTGGCTTCGCAAACTACTTCCTCAAGCAGAGCTTCATGTTCACCAATTATGACAAGACCGTCAATCACATTACCAAGGTGACATCCGGCGGAGACACTATTTGCGCCATGTCCAGTCACGGGGAGGTCTATACACTCTCGGTAAACCAACCACAGGCCATCCAGTCCGCGAGTGCCTCGACGACAAATCCTACCAAGATCAAGGGCGCTCTTACGCAGGCAAACCAGATTTGGTCGCTGAAGAAGAACAACATGGCTGCGAGAGATGTCGGCGTTGACGCGGATGGCTCTATCATCATCACGACTCAGGAAGGTAGTGTGTGGAAACGTTCACGTCGAACCAAGATCAAGGATGGCGCCTCAGCAGCCGAGTACAAGCCGAAAGATTTCAAGTTCTCTCGTATTTCCGGCTTGACCAGAGTTATCGCTGTCCGCTCGTCAGGCTTTGGAGCTTACGCTGCAGTCCGCCGCGACTGCGACGTGACTAGGACCCAAGTCGCTGTCGAAGAGCGTACAATTTGGAAAGACATGTTCCCGCTGCTATGCTTCAAGGACCTGCAACCTGATGCAGTTACTCCAGATAGCGAAGCCGAGGAGCCTGAACCACGCTTCTGGCAAGGTCGGAAGCAACCAGATGAACTGACGATGTTAAGGAAGCAGTTGTTGGTGTCGAAAGACCTTGAGAAGGAGCTTCAAGAGCATTTACGCATCGCAGATACCAGCTCCTACGATGTCCTCCTCAAGACTTCTGTCTCCGATATTGCCCTGCCTGCTCACAGAGTCATCTTGGCTGGACGAAGCAAGACCTTCAGAGATGGGTTTTACACAATGCAACAAGGCGGCGACTTTTCGATACCCGAGTTGCTTTCCAGTGAGCGGGAGGCCAGTAGCCTGATCACGATCACTTTCTTTGGTATCGATCCGTTGACGCTGGTCAACCTGGTACTTTTCCTTTACACTGACAGCATCGTCGACTACTGGCACCACACAAGACGAGCCCCCGCACTAGCACACCGCTATCGATCGATCAGAACAGAGTTAATGAAGGTTGCTGCTCAGCTCAAGTTGAACAAGCTTGAGCCGGCAGTGCGCCAGATGATTGAACCTGCACGAGCACTCTACATGGACATGGAGGTCGCATTCAAGGATCAGCTCTATTTTGAATATGCCGATGCCGTTGTACAGCTCGCCGACGAGGAAATACCTGTCCACAGCACTTTGCTTTGCCAGCGATGTCCTTTCTTTGAGGGTCTCTTCATGGGTCGTGCTGGTGGTAGATGGCTTGACGAGAGAAGAAATCAGCTCGGCGACACAGGCGAACTCGTCGAAGTCGATTTGAAGCACATCGAATCTCATGTGTTCAAACTAGTCCTTCGACATATCTATGCCGATACTGGTGAGGAGCTCTTCGATGATATCGTGAGTGCTGATCTAGATGAGTTTTTGGACTTTGTCATGGAGGTTATGAGCGTTGCGAACGAGTTGATGATGGACCGTCTGGCTCAGATCTGTCAAAAGGTCGTTGGTCGTTATGTCAATGTTCGCAATGTCTCTGGCCTGCTTAACGCTATCGCACCAAGTTCAGTCTCCGAGTTCAAAGATGCGGGATTGGAATACATGTGTCTGAGCTTAGAGGCAGTGCTTCACGGACGATACCTCGATGGACTGGATGAAGACTTGCTGCTTGATCTGGACGAGATTGTCCGCAGCAATCAACTTGCACTTATGCCATTTGCCAAGAGTGGCCGTGCGGAGGAAGAGCTTCTTGAACGACACCCAGAGCTTCCAGCCTTGTTGCAGAGGGACAGACAAGCCAAAGTGGATGCACTGAATATTCGTGCAAAGTACCAGGACTTGGATCCTGTACCGTCAAGCTCATTCCGTGGTAACAGCCTGGATGAGGATCATGCTTCGCCATCACAGCAGAAGATGCGCCGTAAGTCTTCTGCACTCGGCTATAGTCGACCTAGTCCAGCCTTCAAGGGCAAGGAGGCGGTCGACAATCTCGGCTTGAGCATTGATGAGGATACCGCTCTCGATATCGGGGCACCTGCTGTCAGGCTACCCGAGCGGCCGTCACCTCGGCCTCGAGATGCTTTGATGGGGTCGTCGCCTGTCGAAGATGTCTGGTACGACAATCGTGGGAAGCAGTTGTCACCTGCACTCCGGCCGCTCGACCACACAGCAACATCGCCATCGCAAGCTCGTAGTCCCGTGTTGGCGCCGAGTCAATCGACTCCCTCGAGACCAAGTGCGGCACCATGGGGAGCGACGCCATCGCCAGGGGCCAAACTGGAGATGAGAGATATCATGACTCAAGCATCGTCGAGTCGTGTGTCCAATCTGTCGCTCGGCCTGGCTGCGGCTCGACAGACTTCTGATACGAATGTGCCTACAGTCGCGGGCGGCGTCAAGATGTCGCAAAAAGAGCGAAAGAGGATTCAGCTGCAGCAGCAACAAGCAGTGGCTAGCGAACTGTCAAGACCGCCTAGTAGTGATGGTAGTAAAAGCAGTCCCTGGCAGACGGTCCAGTCAGGTCAGAAGATCCCGTCGCTGAAGGATGTGATGGGCACTGATCCAAAATCTTCACCTTTGCCAAGCGCGCCAACTGCTTCTCCGGCGCCATCAAAACCGCAGCTCACAATGCGTCAAACTGTGGCTAATCCAAAGCCAACGTCTAATGGCAAAGCTGCGGCTGGTACAGAGGTCATTGCACCGCAACCCATGCGAACAGTTTCGTCTCCTGTTCCGCCAAGACAAAACATGCCGCGTTCACCTGCAGTGCGACCGGTGGCTTCACCATCGCAGCGTCCAACACCACCTCAGCAAGCCTCGTACGGGTTCTCTAAACCAGCACGTCCCCCGTCACCTTCCGAATTTCCTACCATCCAAAGTATCCGCCACCAGCCTCGGCCTGTAGAGCCTTCACTACAATTGTCAATGTCGGATATTTTATTCCAGCAGCAAGCGGAGAAAGAAGCAATTCGTGAAGCGGCTGCTGCTCGGTCGTTACAGGATATCCAAGCGGAGCAGGAATTCCAAGAATGGTGGGACAAAGAAGCGAAGAGGCTGCAGGAGCTACAAGAGGGTGGTCCACCCAAGAGTGCGAGCAAGAGAGGAGGCAAGAGAGGTGGCGGAGCACGTGGGAAGAGAGGCGGAGGTGCCGCAGATGCGCCGCGGAAGGATAATCATGCTGAAGCAGGGCCCACAAGAGGTGGTGGAGAGGTCAGGGGACGTGGTCGTGGGAAGTGAGATACCCGAACGAGGACGACAGCATCATCAATGGCGTTTTGATTGCATGCAATATGTTGCGTAGACAGGATTTGTAGATCATGATCTCGGCTTCTTTGTAGATATATTATCTTCTAAACTGTTATTTAGAAAGTTACAATCTGCACTTCTCTAGGCCTCTCTCGCAGTACAAGAAAGCATGTGATCTATAAAGGTGTGGTGGACATACAAATCAAGCCTTCCCCAGACAAGCATCATCTCGCGTTGGTGCCCCGCCCACATTCCGCTACCCTGAAGATCCCTGTACCTTTCGCATCACATGCCATATCTCTCTCCTCCCTTATGACACTATCTTAATGTTGCATCTATTCAGGAGCTAACATGGACGTCGCCTACGATCATATTCAGGAAGAGGCTCTGTCGCCCGAAGAAGCGCCCAAGAAGGAGAATGGCGAGCAGCAACAAGGGGGTCTGAACAGCGAGTTCCAGGAAGCATTCAAGGCCGTTTCGTCTTCGGCATGGGGGGCTAAACTGGGAGGCTTCTTTGGGCAGGTCAAGAAGCAGGTATAAACAACGAGCTATTGGGTTTGAGCCGCAGGTGCTGACCTCCGCGTACAGGGAGAGACGTTATACACCGAGGCTCAGCGCGAATACAACAATGCATCTACACAGGCTACACAACGACTCACGGACCTCCAGTCAACATTAGCGGAACGGACGAAAAACATCTCCATCTCTTACCCTCAAGAAGGCGACAACAGCAACACTTCCTTTAGCGACCCAACCTTTGCTCTCCCCGATTCCGATAAGCCGTCTACGAGTACAGCTAAAGCTCCGTCGACTACGACAGAAGAAGCGGTGGAACGACCGGAGTCATTGCCGGCAGACATATTGAAAGAGGCCACAAGTCTGGTCTCACGTTTTCGGGGCGAAGCCGCCAAACGCTTGAAAGATGTGCAGAAAGCTGAAGACGCCGCAGACGAGGCCCTCCTCAAGTTTGGATCGAATCTACGAGACTTTCTCAGAGACGCCGTTACTGTGACAGCCCCTCCTGACTCTGACAAGAACGAAAGCGAAGTCCTTTTCGAGACCAATGATGCCGAGGGCAAGCGCATCTTCCACAGCTCGCGATTCGATGCACAGCTTCATGTAATCCACACGACCGCCGCCAGCTTCACTAAGGACGCAGCCGAAGGCGCAGAGTGGGAGAAGTGGAAGGAAAGTTTTGACGTGGAAAAGAACACGGAGAAGATAGCCGAGGATCTAGACAAGTACGACGAGCTGAGACGTGCGATGGGTAGGTTGGTTCCAGAAAAGGTGGATTACTCAAGCTTTTGGAGGCGATACTATTTCCTGAGGACAGCGATTGAGGAAGAAGAGAAGAAGAGAAAGGAGGTCCTCAAGGGTGAGTCATGAACAACAGTTCTGTACATGCGATCAGGCGGATTGAGCTGACACTGTTTACAGGTGCTGCCGCCGAGCCAGACGAAGAAATTGGTTGGGGCTCAGACGACGAGGAAGAAGACTCTGCCACGCCTGTAGGCGCCAATGCTGCCGCAAAGTCATCGACCACTACATTGACGGCCGCTGCGGTGCCCGAGGCTGTCCCTTCTGATGATGACACAAACACAAAAGCGGACAAAGACAAACTAAAGCCGGTCGCGCATTCAGAAGAGGACGAGGGCAAGAGTACGGCAGATAGTGATACCAGCTACGACATCGTCTCGGGCGCGACCAGCAAAACGCCTGGTAGTCCAAAGGAAGACGTCAAGGACGAGAAGGCTATAGTGGAGAAGAAGAAGGAGGAGGAGAGTGATGATGAGGATTGGGAGTAACTGAGGGATGTGGCTTCCTGATATTCATTCGGGCACTCCTATGACTAGGCGTTTGCTTAGATGTGTACTTGTCATGCGTCTTCGGCTTTGTAATTTGTTCTATACCATTTACTGCGTCCTTGAATTGTACTCCCTGTGCTCAATGCCGTACTGTGAGGTATAGACCTCGACGGCAAAGTTTATTTGGTAAACGCCGTCAAAAGCCGGCACTAAATTTGTCAAACCGGGGCAAAGACCCTTTGTAAGCCACAATTGCGGCCGAACGTCCGTCCCACCTTCCCCGTCATCGCCGAGTCAAGGTCACTGCATGCTCCGTCTTCTTTGTGACATCTGAGCACGAAAACCAGGTTTGCCTTCTCTACGTTACATTCTCAGTAAGAGCAAGCATTCACGGATCTGACAACCTAAATTTCTGTCTCAAATACCCGCTCGCTCCACCCATAGATTATCTCTTGGACTCGACGCTCCTCTTTAAGGACATATCGCCGCTCCTCCTCTGTAGCACGAGACCTTTCGCCGGACAGCATCGAACCCATCGGGGCAGAGAGGCCACCCGAAGATCTATCACGGTCACAACTCTCTGATCACACCCAAAGCCCTTCCACCAGAACCGACACACTACCGCAACCATGGCTTCCATGTCTCCCCTCCGGCCGACCGCCTCTCCAGCCAACAACTCTGCATCATCGGCGGCCTTGATCCTCGGAAAGCAGTTCAAGCAGATGCAAAAGGACAAGGACATTCCCGGCATCAGCTGTGGTCTGGTCGATAACAACATTTTCGAGTGGGAGGTCATGCTCATGATCCCGGATGACTGCAAAGACTATGGAGGTAGGTCAATCTTATATTCGAGGCAGGCATCGGGGTTATGGCGATGGAGGGGAAAACGCTCTGTGCAATAGGCTCCCTTAAAAGACCGAGACTGCGATATAGAGCAGAGGACGTAGGAAGAATAAATCGGTGCTGACAACATTGCAGGAGGCTGCTTCAGAGCTAGAATATCGTTCCCATCAGAATACCCTCACCTTCCGCCTAAGATGAAGTTCGTGACCAAGATCTACCACCCCAACAGTACGTCCAAGTCTTTCACGCTTCTCAGCTTCCACTGACAGTCTCCAGTCTACCCATCAGGCGAGGTCTGCATTTCCATCCTGCACCCACCGGAAGAAGACAAGTACGGCTACGAATCAGCATCGGAGCGCTGGTCACCGGTCCAGACACCAGAGACGATCCTCATATCAGTCATTTCCATGCTCAGCAGCCCGAACGACGAGAGTCCGGCCAACATCGAAGCGGGGAAGCTCTGGAGAGAGGATCCTAAAGAGTTCAGGAAGAAGGTCAGGAAGTGCGTCCGGGACAGCCAGGAGAATGCTTGGGACTGATTGAGAGAGGACGACAATGAGGGACGAGAGCAAATGATCGAAGAGATTGACATCCAAGATACTTTATAGATGAGTACCATTTACGAAGCAGAATAAATTTATTTTCCAATAACATGTGATAAGAAGCGAATAGAAACAGGCAGCGCCGCAAACCCTTCGCTATGCCAACAGGAAGAGCCACTCGACCGTATAATCTGACAGTGCAACACCCCCGAAGAACCACGCTAGTTCAACACACCGGCCATGGCAGCCTCATAAAGCCCCAGCGGCTGATCACTGACGGCCAACCGAACGCTTTTCGCCACGCTTAAGAACGCCATATTGATAAACGAGTGATCGTCATGCATAGCCTTGTAATACCTCAGACCCATCTGATCCCACCTCTGCGCAGCCGGCACACACATCTCCGGGTAGCGCTCGATCCAGACTCTGACATCCTCGATGATGGCCCTGAAGTCCTTGTGGCGCGGCTCCGGGTCCTCGTCGACGTAGCGGTGCCATGTCAGGTTGTACAGGCGGTCGCCCAGGACTTCTTGCGCTGTGATCCAGGTGTACGCTGGTCCTGGGACCGGGCCTAGGTTGCCCCAGATGTAGGCGTAGTAGGCCATCTCGACGAAGTATTGCTGCGGGAAGTCGGCGGCGGTGGGATGTTTCTTGGCGATTATGTCGGCGACGGCGTCGAAGACCGAGGCGTCCATTACCCACATGTAGTACTCGAGGAGCCAGCCGGCTTCGCCTAGGTCGGGCATTGACATCATTTCTTTCAAGGGGCCGATGTCTGGGGTTGTTAGTATGTGGCTTTTGTGCAGAGAGGTGGTGAGCTTACATGGTGTGTCGTCGTCGGCGTTCTGGCCGTCGGGATTGTGGATCACAAAGGGCGCGTCGAGGTACTCCTTCACCAGGTCGACGTACCAGGTCGTGCGCAGGACGATACCTTCCGAGTCCAGCAGGGAGCAGTATTTCTTGCCAGTCGCGAGACAGCCATAGTTCTTCTTGAAGTTCTGCAGCACGTTCTTGCTCTGCTTTACCGTCTCTTTCGCGACGTCGATGTCTTGGTCGTAGTGCGGGAAGGCTAAGTGTTCGTATTCCAGGATGCGCAGACCTGGTAGGTAGTAGCGCAGACTCTGGTCGCCGTTGTCGTACAGGTGGTGCTGGAAGAAGTGCATGTCTTCTGTTGCGGCGACGATGTTGATTGACCAGCGGTCACAGTCAACGCAATGACGCACCATGGATCGAAGGAACTTTACCGCGGCGTCTTTGTGGCCGTGCCATGAGGGGAGGATGATGGCAGTGTCGTAGATGGTTTCCAATTGTGTCGAGTTGAGCTCAAAGGTCATGTTCTGCTTTCTGACATCCTCTTCGAGCATTGCGCGGAGCTGCTGGTTACTGTATTTGTCCGAGTTCATGATGGGAGGGAATTCTCCCTTCACGTATGGCTGTTCGGTGGTGGTCATGTTGACCTCGTCTCTTGGAATATGGATGGCACCGTATGAGTCTGCAATGATGCAGACTGCGTGTGCAGTCGCGTTGAAGACGATGATTCTACCCGTGTCGTCGAGCGCCAGTGATTGCGGTTTCGGGGTGTCCTTAAGCGACTTGGCAAGCTCTTTCTGGTCAATGTGATCACCACATTCTCGCTGCATGTTCGAAACCCAGGGGTGTGTTTTCCTGAACTTCTCTGGTCCATCGGCCACCCACCTGACGACCTGAAGATCACCTTTGCTGTCAAGCGCAACATATTGTTTCCCATCTTTTAACTTGGTCGCGTAGTTCGCGCTGTTCGCCCACCAAATCGGGGTCCAGTCCTTCTTGGCGCCTCTGGTCGAAGGGACGGTTTCGAGTAGGAGCTCGCCATTTTCTGGAAAAGACAGCCTGAACTTCTTGTTGGGAGAGCTGACCCATGAGTTGGTGGGATAGAAGACGGCGTCCTCTAGGTGAGTCCTAGATTGAGTGACGTTCTCTGCTTGTAACCAGATAGCGTGCGCTGAAGGCCTCGAGACGAGGATACTTTGTGCTTTTGAGATGATTGCCTTCTCGGCCTGTTCCGCGCTATGTGACCTCGGGAGTAGTTGTGATAGGAGCACAATGCCCAGTAGGCAGCTCAATATGTAAATCGGTAATCGATATGCTTTCCATCGTCGACTAGAGGGTCGTTCAAAGTTGAAGCCCAAACCATCAACATCGGTGAGATCGTGGTCGTTTCCGAGTTTCGACATGTTGTAGGACATTGTTGATGGTTGTGATCTGGACGATCGCCGAACGACAGGCATAATTGCGCGTCATGGCAAAGAGCATGGGAATATAGGAAATACATAGTACCTACCTCCGGCCTCCTATTCGAAGCTGAACTGTAAAGGTTGTGGATCGACCTCGTGCAAGACCCAGACAAACCTGCAGGAGCTGCACAACGATGTGTAACGGCGCGCCATGGTGGGCCCCATGATTCTGGGAGATCAATCAAGGTGAAGTTCTCGTTCTCTCGCATTGGAAGTATTGTTGAATATGCTGATCGTCGCATGTCTTCTTTAGATGTCCTCGTCTTGATTAGAGGTTTAGACATGACCTCTGTACCGATGATCGGTGATGGGGAATGATAAGGTAGTGTACAGTAGATGTCGGACTGAGCAGTACTGTAGGTAGGGAGCGGGAGTGGAAACCGCGACCGCAACACCCCGAACAATCGAACAAATTTCCACTCTGCAACCTGGCCTAACTTCCCTACCCAGACAATGGAATCATACATGTACCCAATACTTGCAGACGACAAGATCGCTTCAATTTTGGCCCGCGGCATGAACACGTTCTGTTTCGTCGTAGCAGGCATGACTTCGGTCGCGGCAAGCTGTTCGACTGCGCAGATCCTCGATAGTGTGTCGTCTCGTCGGATTGACTGTTTCACCTCACACATCTTCATCGCTCAAGACCTACAATGGTACTATTGCGAGGCAAACACAAACATAAAGTCCGGCTATGGCAATCATGAAGCTATCAAAACGGTGTCGACTACCGAAGTCTTCAATCGGTTGCGAGTCGCTTGATCGCTTGCAAGACCAACATGAACACTCCTCTCGCGGTTACCATATCTTGCAAAAAACCTTTGATCAAGTGCCCAGGACCTTCCACCTCGGTCAGCGCGTACGATAATGCCCGTAATCGTTTCTCAGCTGCGATATGGAAATGAGAAATGCTATTGTCGCGGTTCGAACCACAAGACTGGTTTGCAGGTCTCGGCCAACCCGCCTTTTCCAACGGTTCTGCACAAGCCGCACCTCCCCTTTTCCTTCCTTCCTTCAGGACAGACCCCTGACCATTCCACTCACTTAGCAATGCTTGAGCTTGTATAACACTCAGACCCCTTATTGCATTCCAATGCCTGTCAAAATGCCGCCAAGGTACATCAAGCGGGAATTCATGTTTCTTCATCCCGTCATCGTCGCCAATATCAACGTACCATAGGTATATGAAATCTGACTAATATCGCATCCGCGCACGACTAACGACATACTTTACGACCAACACCATGTACCGGACCTCATCGCGGGACGATAAGGTGTTATACGAACCCCAGCAGAGTAGTATCATGAGACGTCTCAAACCATATCGCATTCCACTCGTTGCTGTCATCGTTTGTGTTTTATATTTCGTCGTCGAATACACAATTCTTCCGGCACCACGAGCAGTTACGCAACAGCAGGATTACAAACCAACAATTAAACAACCTCAATACATTGACGACGAGGAGTTGGAAGATGACGTGCCTTCACTGCCTCCTCCGAAATCAGCACCCGCACACACCGATTCGGCTCAGACCTATACCGAGGTCGTGCAACACGCAATGACTGGAGGCAAGCTCTGGGAGGCCCCAAGTGCCATCATGTCCCATCATGATCATCAAAAGATTCTCTCGCCCAATCGAAACCACCGTTTGATCCTTGACCAACTCGGGAATCTGTGCCTCGAACGCAAGGACATACGCGGAGCTTGGGAGACTATCTGGACCCCTAGTACTGGCTCGGAACGACACACAGCCCAAGCAGGCACCAACTTTGTCACGGCCGATCCCGACGGTGTCCTGCGAGTCCAGACTGTTACCAGGCACGAGAAACAGCACAAAGCCGACGCCAATGTCACCACGGTTTGGCACTCGGACATGCTTGCACAATGCAAGAATGGAGAAACCAGCGAAACTGCTTACAGCATCAACACACTCTGGCCACTCAACGTACCAAGCCAATCAGAAGGCGGCATGATCCGCTTGCACAATGATGGCCGATTTGAAGTGCACTCACAATTGACTGGCGCGTCGTGCGTGATACACCCCGGTGACTCGACATCTCTCGACGAAGCCGAACAGTGGGGTCGTCTCGCAGTCATCGTGACAGGCCTCTACCGCACATTAAACGAGACCTGCCACAGCCACATGTCCAAAGTAGTCGAGCCGTGGGCCGGCATCGGCGTCGACGTTTTCATCTACACATACCATACGACCGACGACCTGGCTGAGCGCCAGGCCCAACTCGATTTACTACACGCCTGCTACGGGTCGTCTCTCAAAAACGTCGTCTTTGCCGAACAGACGGCCGTCGAAGAGCCGCTTTCCAGCAGCTATCAGCTAAACCCGGTGTGCGCCATCGAGCACGCCAACCGCCTGCGGAATCAACTGAAGACCCTCGCGCTCGCCCACGACGTTTTCCAGCGCTACCAAATCCGCACCGGCACAACTTACAGCGCCGTCATGCGCCTGCGGCCCGACACCGACCTGAACGTTGACAATTCACCTGACATTCCACGTCTGCGCAAGCCGACTCTTCTCGGGCCGAACACCTTGATCATCCCACACCCAAGAGGCGAGCACTATTTCTACTGCCCCTCGTACAGCGGGGACTGGAAAATCGGCACCTCGGACCAGCTGATCTACGGTTCTGTCGCGGCGGCAGCGCAGTGGTTCAACTTGTTCTACCGCTTCGATGCGATGATGGCTCTGAATGCGGAGGCCGAACGGCCTAATGAGCAATTCACGGCATGTGAGCACATTCCCGGTGGAGGAGAGAGGCCCGCCTGTCATGGTGCGCGGGGATGCGCTATCGAGTGTCTGGTCAGTTGGTATCTGAGTCTTGTTGGTGTCGGCTTTGAGGTCGATTGGACTTGGCCCATGAGGGTCTATCATGGCTACTAGGTTTGTTAGATCCGGGTGCTGTATCGGTTTCATAGAATGGAATCAGAGTAATAACAGATCCAAGATTTGATCTTTAAGTGAATTTTCGGATAACGGAAGTCCAAGGATACAAGTAAGATGAATGTAGTAGATAAATGGTATTAACAAGATGGGATAAGATCTCTATCTGTATTGGAGAGCAAGAAGAAAATCCGCGGTCTATCTATGTGACCTCCTTCCGGACTGATTGGATATATATAAGAATAATTGACTCCGCCATAATATGATGGGAACTAAAGATGATAGGGAAAGCAAAAAAGGATGAGTAAAAAGAGAAAGAAGACTACAAGTCAGCAAGCGTCCTCTTCCTGCCTCTAATCTTGTCACCACCGAAAAAGATGATCCAAGGAATGAGCGAAAGGACGATGCCGACGAAGCCGAAAATGGCAAATGTGAGTTGGAAAGTCGTCGCCTTCCACATTGGGAAGATGAACAAGGCGAATGCGGTAACGAGGAAAAAGACGAGCATGTTGGCACCGGACCGCGCGCGGATCGCGTCGTCGGTGGTTTCGTCGTGCAGCTCAAAGGTGTACGAAGTGACGGAGAAGAAAGTGAGAGCGCCGCCGAAGCCGGTCATGCCGAGTCCGATGACGGGGATGATCCAGTTGACGTTCGCGACAGTGGTGTAAGCGAAAAGCAAGAGTCCGGTTGGGAAGAAGAGAATGGACAGAAGAGCAGGGAGGAAGCGCCACTCGGCTGGAGGAGCCTCGGGGCGGATGAGAGTTGGTTCGTCGACCGGTGAGCCGAGAGGAGCGATGGTGTCGGCTTCCTCGTCGTTGATGGGACCCATGAGAGCGGCTTGAGCGGCGTAGCGGTGGAGAGACTTGGAGCGGCCGAGGGCAATGTCACCGTTGTTCTTCTCCTTCTCGATGCAGTCGACGAGAACCTTGGCGAGAAGGGCTTCTTCAAAGTGCATACCGAGTCTGACAAGAGCGGCGCAGATATCGGTAAAGGTCTCGTTGTTCTTGAGGAGAACCATGACACGCTCAACAATGATCTTCTTGCTGGCATTTGCAGGGTTGCTGTTGAGGTGACGGGTGACGGCGATGGCGATGTTAATGTTCTTCTCGGAAAAGGCCTGAAGACGGCTTCTACGGGATCCATTAGACATGCGGCGGCTGGCGGTGGCATCGGAAGAGTTGGAGTTGTTCCTGGTGGCGTCGGTTTGGTTAGAGCTGCGGAGACCAAGGTTCTTGGTGTTGACATTTGCCAAACCCTTTCTCCAGCTACTGTGAACGTACGGACCCTCACCACCTTCGGTCATCTCGACCTCGCCTTTCTCGTTCAGTGGGTCGTGGTCATCTTCCCAACGCTCGACACGTGGTTGATAGATGTAAGTATCAACAAGGTAGATGAAGCCAACGGCGACGATGATGCCGACGCATGGGCCGACAAACATCAAGCCGAGCTGCTGGTAGTCCAAATGGTGGAGAGCTGAAAATCTGATTGGAGTGAGCAGTGGGAGAACCAAAAGAATGGCAAGAGTGTAGCCGAGGTAAAGGTTAGACAGTCCGAGTCCAGGCATGGTGAAAAGCATCTTGAGAGAGCTGACAAACATCATGTTACCCGCGAAAGTGACACCTTCACGCTTGGTCTTGTTCTGCTTGCGCTCCTCTTCCTCGCATTGCTTCTCCTCCCACGATCTTCCACGACGGATGAGAGTCTTCTTGTGAGATTCAGACATGCCGATGGCGGAGAACAGGAGAATGACGACAGTGAAGAGAGGGATCCAGATGGTCCAGCGCCAAGAAGACTGGTATTGAAGAACAACACCTCCGATGATTGGTCTGACAATGGTTAGCTAGGGACTGTGAGGAAAGTACGACAAGTGCACTCACCCTCCAGAAACCCCGAGGAGAACAGATGCAGTAAAGACTGCAAGTGGAAGCGACAAACGAGTGGCGGTCCACATGTCAGAGATGTGGCCGTAAACGACGAAAAGACCAGGGCCGGCGAAAAATGCTGAGATGAGGCGGCAAACGATCAGACCAGCTGCGTTCTTGGAGACACCAGCTCCGATCAAAAGGAGAGCAAAGAATGGAATGCTGAGAAGCAGGACAGCCTTACGGCCATAACGTTTTTCGAAAGGTGTGGCGACCATGCCACCGAAGATGATTCCGAAAGCAAAGGCGGCGTATGGAACGACCGCGAGTTCGGAACCAAAACCAAGTTGAAGAACTGTAAAGGGATACGCAAAAGAGTACATGGAGAGAGTGAATGTGTAGCAGAAAGCCATGGCGCCTGGATATAAGTGTCAGCAAATGTACAAGGTAATGAAAAATGCAAGACTCACAAGCAAGACCAGTGTTGAGCATCTTCTTTTGCAATTCCCAGTTGGAGGCCTTTTTGCGGTCTTCGTCCCAGGTCTTTGGTGGTTCAGCAGGCTCAGCTCTTTGTTGCCAATCGATATTGGCACGACTCATCATACTAAATCTGTTCATGCTGCTGCTGACAGAAGCCAGAGACACACGTCTCGATCTCCTGCGCTCAGACTCCTCTCCGAGGTTGTCGGCGACGGACATCCTTCTGGATATCCTGCGGTTCTTGTTGTCACCAGGTTCCATGGATGCAGACATCTGTCTAGAGCGTGTCTTTTCGCTCTCGACTTCGCTGACATCGGAAAGTTTTGAGATCCTGGAAATGCGACGAGAGGTCCTTCGGTCATTCGATGTGGCTGCTGGCACGGTCGGTACGCCAAAGTCGGTCTTGCCATAGGCTGTTCCACTGATGGATCCACGACTCTTTCTCGCAGACGCTGGACTCGGTGGTTCCTGACTACCCTGGGTCTGTGTTGAGTTGCGGTTCGAGACAGAAGTGTCGAGTGGTTGCAGTGCAGGCATGGACCACCGTTTGTTGGCCGTCGGCCTGCTCCCTGTGCTATGGCGAGAAGACATGATGGCGGTGTTTGATACCTTTTTAGACACAGATCCGCCTGCTCTCACCACGATGCCTTGTCTTGTAAAGGAGTGAATAGACAAAGACGGAAAGAATGTAGGTAGATCCAAAGGAATGCAAGATACCGGAAGTAAGTATGATGAGGCGCACCGTCGGTTGCTATGAGAGGGTAGAGGTGTATGATATTGCTTGGCCGTTGAGTCTGATCGATAGAGGCTCAGAGACCGAAACGGCCCGCTTATGGTACGGCAGCAGCGGTATGTACTAGCGGTTGACTGTCAGAGGTCGAAATGTAGGGCTCGACCTACAGTTGACGGGATCTACAGTTGATGGGCGAATAACATTGGTTGGATAAAATAAAGCTTTTCGGTTTGTGCGAACGGTGCTTGAGCCAACAACGGTCGGGTGAGAGTATTGTAATAGTATAGTATATGGTAGATGATATAGAGACGGCCACTTACCTGTCATATGGGCGGGCCAATGACAACGGAGCCGAGTTGGATGACAAGCATTGTGGTGCCTGCCTTGAAGCGGTGTCTACGAATGGAAAATCATTTCTGAAGAGAAAGGGCTTCGTTCTCCATCAATATCAAATGCAAATTAGCATTGAGACAGTAAACATCTGGATCAGATCATCCCCGGATGTTCATCACCAAGACGAGACGTCCAGAATCAGACGACTCACGATGGGCTACCGTCTGGACGTGAAGGGGTCGACAATAGTGGGAGATGGATGTTCGACCATGAAAGGTACTGCAACAGTTGCTCTATTGTTGCCCGGCGACAGCACTACCGGAAAGAGAGAATGAAGAGGTAGAACGTTGGTGGACGTTGGTGGACGGTAGTGAACGTTGCGGAATCAGCGTAGATTGTTCGTGGTCTTGGCGCTATAAATCCGGTATTGAACCCTTTGCGGTAAAAGCACGGCTGATACGAGAGCGACTGTTGGAGATGCCGCTAGATTCTGCTAGATTTCAAGTAGATTGTGAGCGTGGGAACACATAGCGCCCGTTCTCTTGCCGCAATGAGGTTTTGACCAAAGGCTCGGTCTGCAACTGGAGACTGCAGGTGAACGATGCAATGGACTTTTTCATTCACAGATCAAATTGGCGCTCTGTGTCGCGATTGCAGTCAAGCTACACTATGTCACGTGTCATTGCCGACAATCCCCACAGCCAAGGCCGAAAAGACTGGTCGCGACTTCCTTTTGCAACGATAGGCCGAATCGAGTCTCTACACAGACTTGAACGCCCTTCATGCATTTGGCTATCTTCTTCCTCTGTTGTGAGAGGCAGACCGAGCTCTTCTATCTCCTCATCATCTTACTACTGCTACTACTACTCACGTCGAGCTTCATCCTGCTTGGATGTACCGACATTAGCCGTGGCGATCAGCGGCACGACATCTTGGTAAACAAGCTGATCATCTACATTTGAGACCTGCTGCGACTCGACTACTGGTTCCATATTTACCTCGACTGACGAGGCCTGTCTTGCGTTCTAGAAATCAACTTTAGTCATTATTATTGTGTGATAAGCTGCATCGAACATGCGAGTAATGCGGTAGACGCATCCTTGAAATTTGCATGAGGAGAACCTTGTCAAACCTAGCTTCAACGGACCCCAAATCAATCAATCGAGCGGCGTGACAAAGTCCGATGGGCTTCTCATCTTTCTATGGACAATATTGTTGATAATATCCATCCTTCTATCCTTGTTAGCATCCAAGCGGTCAAACACAATTGCGCCGCCGTTCGCCTGCATATCTGCAGGTCTCGTGATTGTTCGCTCAGGCAGCAAGTTCAAGACTTCTTATGGCTTACAGACTTCGTTAGCTGATGTGAGTAGCTACTGTGTAAGTACCCAGGAAATTCCCTCAGTGCCTGCTACCATAGAGAGTAAACTCGCAGTAGATGAGCATGCTGCCATGTTGCTCGTATCGCCGCGGCGTATTTGTATGCGTGGCGTCTGATAATGAGCCATTTTCCCGGCGCCGAGAGGAGATTGCGGAACAGCCTCGCGTGGTTTGGCCAATTATCAGTGCGAGATTGGACAGAGGAGACATAGTACAACACACGAATGTTTGACTACTCCTGTCTGCTCCCTGCTTGTTCCACAGAAACGACCCCTCACCAACATACCCATTCTTCATTCGGTCGGCACTGGAATCGAAAATGTGAAGCTGTAAACACATCTGGCCAAGCCGAGTATGCGAGCCGGTTCCGAGGGGTGAGGACCGTGAGGTGCCTTCGTGTTCCCCGTCAAATGTTCTTACTTTTCTGGTTCCCTCCTGACAGCTCACGCATCCGTCATGTTTAGCCGCGCTGCAGTATGTAAACGCTCGAGTTCTTGAGCTCGAAAGACGTATTCAATTATACCACATTGACGCCAGCATCGACCCTGTTTGGCAATGCGAATCGGCATATCATCTCAAGCATCTTTCAACAAAAGAATCATACTGTTACATAAGGTATCCAAGGTTGATGTCGGTAAGCCAGCGTGGGATCTTGGTCCGGCGGGCACTTATTTTCGGAAAGGAACCCATGGACCGCTAAAAGACTGGTCTAGACCATATCACGCATGCAGAACACAACTCTGTAAGGCTCAAACTCCTCCTGCAACAATGTTCTGAATCTGATCACTAAACGCGCACTTAATTCTCTCACGCCGACGGCCTTGCTTCTGACATCTATCTTTCTGTGCCTTCCTCACCTGTATCTTTTGTCTCGCAAGCCGTCTCGTGGCTGCCCTCCGATCGTTTTTACACTTTAACCTGCCAGTCGCTCCTTCCTCCACTTCGGCTTGTCGTTTGCGGACATCCCGATTCGCAAATATTGTTGCCTGGAAAATTGTCGCCTGGAAAATCGTCGCTCAACACGAAATTGGTTGCGATTCTAGCAACAACATAGTGGCAGCTGAGCTCGCACGCTTCTCTGTCTTCAATCTGTGGCTCTTTCATGGGTCCGCCACTGACCTCGCAGCCGCTTTTCAGCAATGTCGAGGAACCACAGCCGTCAATTGCGAGCTTGTTAGGCTTTCCCTCTCCTGCCAGCGACGAGCCCCTTCTCAATACACCGAGTATCGGAACTGGTTTGGGTATCCAAGGTGGTCTTGATCCGCTTCTGTCATGGAGTGATTCAGCTTCCCAAGGCATATTGTCGGCTCCTGAGCCAGGTCCAGTCAAACTTGCTCAGATTACCACGCCTTTCCAAGAGACCGCACCAGATCTTTCTCTCGACGGACTGCTGGGAGCGACGATCGATCCGGCGCCTCTTCAAGACTCTAACATCAGTTCGACACAACTACATCCTGTGCCCGACCTTCGCACCCCCCTTGGACTGAAACTGCCATCTTTTGATCTCCTAGGCATCTCCAAGCTGAGTCTTGACCGCAACACACAGGCTTCGCATGCAATTATGAGTCCATCTCTTGTCGGTGGTGGACAGGACTTTACACTATCTCTTCCTGCCTCGATTGAAACCTCGAACGTCGATCACGACGACCCGATGAACCTTGACGCACACGACTCTGCCCATCAATCTTCAGACGGATCACCGAGAGCACGCGTAAAGGTCGGGCTCGGTCAGTTTGTTGACACCTTAACACCGCCTGCAGAAGGCTCAGATTCGCCCTGGACATCGAACCCGACCTTCGAGGGTGGTGCAGTGTATTCGATGAGTACAGACGCAGAGAGCTCTTCCACAGCTCCTCCAACCGTCTCGGTCACCCAGTCGTCATCGCAGCAAGCTTCAACAACGACCTCGACACAGCCGCGCATACAGATTCAGCGGAGTGACTCGGACACGCAGAGAAGTTCATGGTTAGATAAAGCCTGCGATGTAATGGGTAAGAGTTCTGTCCGGCCCAATCACTGAGGAGTCGTGTCGCTAACATCACCTACAGTGGGACCCTTTCAATCTGCCACTGCTGTCGACGACCCCATCAAAGTCCTGTCACACGCTCTACCTTGCCCGTCCAACACTGGCTTTGCATTCCCGAAGATTATGAATTCTCTTCATAACCTTACACCAGCCACACCAACTCATTGGATTAATGTCTTTCACGCACTGCCAGGCAGATACAGCCTTGCAGAGCTTCCAACTTCACCACCAGGCACACCTGGGCAGGCCGCTGAAGGAGACGATTATTTCACATGCAAAGTGTTTGATAGTGCTGTGCCAGTACTTGATTACCAAGAATCGTTAGAATCGGTCCCAAGGACTCCTCGACCAGTAGTACCGCCTTCGTCGATCAATGTTTCTATTGTTGAGCGCTACATCCCGCCGACAAGTGCCAGAGAGTTTTCAGAGCTCTTTCAAATCAAAGGCCGCTCATTACTCGTTGATAGGATGGTCGAATTGTCTCCCCGACAAGGCGCTCTATTGTTCATATATCCAACGAAACGAGGGGCACAAACGTTCATGAGGCAATATCTGTCACCTATTCTGGATCCCTTGTTGCGCTCCATGTGCATCATCAACGGCTTCTCAGTAGATCTTGGTTCGGAACTCGGCACTATGGCAGCAATTGACGAGATGCACTCTTTTGAAACCATGTCACGTCGGATACAGAGTCTGTGTCAAGAAATGAGTCCGCAGTCGAAAGAGAATGAGCGCTCTGCGGGTCGACGAGCACGATATACGCTGCAATTCGCGGCGAAAGAGGAGGTCTTTCTGGAGAGAAAAGCATGGGCGGACAATTGGTGGATCAAGCAGGAAAAGCCTAGAGTCCGTGAGGTGCTTTCGAGGTACTTTCGGATCGCTAGGAGGATGCCAACCGACTCGGACGTCACGCCTACGAATCTGATACACGAGGTATTGGATGGAGTGTCCTCGAGGCCTTACGGCAGAAATCCCGAGCCCACTTCAGGAGTCGAGGTTGGTGTGTTTGTGATTAGAAGGACTTCGTAGACGCCATTGGCCGCAATGTTCGAGGGCAGCACTCGATACTTGTAAGAACGAAGGGGTAATGACTTGTTTGGACAAGGATCAGCAACGATGACACGCAGCGTTTCGAGACGATATAATATATTCACCGTTCCATTCGACGCTTTCTCTTCTTTTGATCTTAAGCATTGAGAGACGCGTGCGCCACAAGGCGGATTGATAATAATGTCTGAAGCACGCAATCTGTGCTTAGTTGAGCACCGCCATGGTTGGCCGAATCATGTCGAAGGTTCACCCCGCATAGTTCGGAAATAAGGCAATGACGTCCATCGATGGCGACAGCGACGTCTGTTACAAACCATGTTTCTTGTATATATACTTGTTGACAAGTCCAGGTAAGTTCTCCTAGCATTTGCAAGTATCATCATCTCTGTTTCGCACACATCAAATTTCACTTCTCAATCGATCGCGAATCATGTCTACCACCACCACAGTTCAACAGCCTCAGGCATATCCGTCGACAGCTCACGACTCTGCTTCAAATTCATCAGCATCGATTCCTCGAGGGCCGACGACTGCATCGTTGACATTCTATGCTCCACCGGCCGACGGATCCACACCCTGGAACTACGTTGAAACGCCGCCAGAAGGCAGTCCGCAGCGCAATTACACCGAGCATCCACACCCAGTTCTAGTGTCCGACATTCGGGGTCGCGAGCGTGAATTTGAGGTCAACTACCATGGCTTCGGCGTAGTCAGCGGCATCGATAGCAAAGAGAAGGAATTCACCAGCGACGACAGCATCAGGACGAATTACTACCCAGAAGTTGAAGAGACGATCTTCAAACACATCCCAGGCGCCAAGAGGGTGATCCTATTCGACCACACGGTCAGACGCAGCTCGCCGAACGCTCACAGAGCGCCGGTGAATAGAGTCCACATCGACCAGACGGCCAAATCTGCAAAGCAGCGCGTCGAGTATCATCTACCAAACGAAGCGGAAGATCTTCTCAAGGACAGAATAAGGATCATCAATGTCTGGAGACCTCTCAATGGACCCGTAGTATCGTCGCCACTAGGCTTTGCGGCCAGCGACTCTGTCCCAGACAGCGCTGTTGTGCCGGTCGAACACCGCTATCCACATCGTACGGGAGAGACGGCGGGGATCGAATACTCCGAGGGTCAGAAATGGTACTACTGGTCTGGCATGACGAATGATGAGAGGTTGTTCCTGCAGTGCTATGATTCGAAAGACGGCGCGAGAGTCGCGCACACTGCTTTCCAAGACCCGCACACGCCGGAGAATGGAGTCGGGCGGGACAGTATCGAGGTGAGGGCTCTCATATTTGGTTAGAGTCTCGATGGTATGGTGAGGTTTCTCTGAGCGTTACATATCATAATCGCTGTATGTTTAGTATCTTGTTTTGGAGAGTCATAACAATGCAGACTACTCGCGCGTTCGGCGTAAGGTGCGTTCCCTATTCGATCATCGATTACGGTTCCGGGCATTGCTCCTACCTGACTAGGTGCATAAAAGTCGGAGCTGCGTCCGACCATTCTCGCCCAATGCTTCGGCTACACGCCATGTTCTTTTGGTTCCTGCATCCCCGCGTGGAGATCCTTAATAAATGTGGATGGAAACACACGGATATGACATCACATTTTGTACATGCTTCAAGGTTGTCTGACAGAAACTCTAACTTAGCCCGAGCGACAACCTCGTCAATGCGTGAAGGAAAGATGCGCAATTAACAGCCAATTTATCACCTTGACACACTTACGACCGCAGTAACATAGCTGATTCAGACAAGAACGCGCTATTCGCGACTGCTGCGCTTGTTCAACGACGATCGATGGGGTCTTCAAACTTCCCTGCTCACGACCGCGAGAGCCCGGACGATGTTTCTGCCGGAACGCGAGAAAGGGAGTTCTACAGGTAGCCTATTGCCGATGGACCTTTGTGATGGGCTTCATGCTGACTCTTGATCAGGTTCTATCAGCCACGAAACTACGGTCTCGAATTTGCTCCCCTCAAGTCCGGACCTCGTCCTTCACCCGACAAAGCTCTCACTGCTTTCTGTCAACTTGCGACACATCGGCTTGATTGCCGGCGATCACAAATCTCCTTCTTCGATCGCAAACATCAGTACTTCCTCGCCGAGTCGACACGAACTAGCTCGCTTCAGGATGGATCTACCCCGAATCGAGAGGATGCGTTGTGGGGCGGAGTAACATGCTTGACACGGCAGGAGTCCATATGCTCCAAGGCGGTGGACATGCCTTTGATGTTTGATCATGACAAGGATGTTACGGCTTATATCATTCCGGACATGAGTGTGGACGAGAGAGTCAAAGATAGGGACGTTGTCAAGAACGGACGTGCTCGCTTTTACGCCGGAGTACCCATTCGATCTCCTTTTGGACATTCCATTGGAGCATACTGTGTCCTCGACGACAAGCCCCGACCCGGGGGGTTGAGCAGGTCGGAAGTATCGTTCATGAAAGGTGAGCTTTTCCAACGTGCCGTAAATACGACAAGCTAACTTGCCTCTTGACATGGCAACCGTAATCATGGTACATATGGAAAGGACGAGAGCGACAGAGGCCAGCATAAGAAGCGAACGTATGCTCAGAGGTCTAGGGAGTTTCGTCGATGGCAACTATTCCGTATCGGATTGGTGGATGCAACCCAAGTCGAAAGACGAAACACAAGGAGAGTCATTACCAGAGTACGAGCATTGGTCCGACGAGCAATTTGCTGCACAGAGCTACAGGAGTAGAGCCCCCTCTGGACCATCTTCGCATGCCAACAGTCGCCGCCCATCTGACTCCATGTTGCCGAAGGAGTACTTAGAGGTACCGCCGACTGCCGAAGGTAAGAACTCACAGTCTGGATCGGAAACTTCTGCGGGACCGGCCATCGAGGACATTTTGGATACCAAACGAACGTCCAACAAGCAACAAGAAATTGTCAGCAATGACATCAAATCGACATTTAGCCGAGCTTCACATATCATCAGGGATGTTACATCGACCGACGAGGCTATCTTCTTCGATGGGTCGATAGGCTCTTTTGGTGGACTTGTCGTGACCAAACCCGATTTCCGGACCGAGGCTGCAGATGAAGAACCCTCGGACAGCTCCGACGATGAGAACGACGATGACGATGACGACGCCGAGGCAAAAGACGACACTGGACGTAGTGCCGGAGGTAATAGCTTGTCGCGACACGAACAACAAAAACGTGAGGCTTTGAACAAGCCATGTGAAGTCCTTGGATTTGCTGGGCTCGATCGGTGCAGTCTTGACGGCAATAATCCCGCCGATACCACCCAAGTCATGACCGAAGGATTTCTGCGGTCACTGTTGCATCGGTATCCCAGCGGGAAGATTCTGACGTTTGACGAAGAGGCTGGCCCCGATCCAGACGGTATGAGTCGATCACGGAATCTGAATCGCCTGGCCTTGGGACGTACCAGCAAAGCCATGCCAAAGTTCTCTCGCCGACACGAGGCTGCTTTGCTGAGACAGATGTTTCCAAAGGTCAGGAGTTTGGCCATCGTGCCACTGTTCGACTCTTCCAAAGAGAAATGGTTCGCTGGTGGAATTGTATGGACGACTGACCCCATGCGCGTTCTGTCGACCGAGCTGGAGCTGAGCTATCTGGCTGCTTTCGGAAACAGTATCATGGCCGAAGTTCATCGCCTCGAAGCGAAAAAAGCGGATACTGCGAAAACCAAGTTCATCGGATCAGTCTCGCACGAACTCAGGTCGCCATTACATGGTATTCTAGGCTCTATTGAGTGTCTCCAGGATACCGAGTTGGACAATTTTCAGGAGAACATGGCCCACACTGTCGAAACATGCGGCAAGACACTGCTAGACACGATAGATCATCTGTTGGACTTTGCTAAAATCAACAACTTCATGCACAAGCCGCGAGATCGGACGGCACCGGGCAAGGGAGATCAAGGGCGGAACGAAGGTGACGACAAGAAGAAACAATTCGCACTCGAAGTCGATGTCGACCTCTCCGTCATTACCGAAGAAGTTCTCGAGACGGTATATGCGGGTCACGATTTTGCAAATCTGAACCCGCCAAAGCATAAGCAGCTTGAGCAAGGTCAGACCACAGCATCTTCTACTCAGCAGCAGTCCGGGGACGGTCGAAAGTTCCCTATCAATTGGAACAAAAAAGAAAGACCAATCGCTATCATCGTGGATATCGACAAGGCAGAAGACTCTCACTGGATCTTCAGGACGCAGGCTGGAGCATGGTAAGCCTATCTGCACTGCTCAAAATAAAATCATGCTAATTAGTCTAGGCGCCGCGTCATCATGAATCTGTTTGGCAACGCACTCAAATACACTGATCAAGGCTTCATACAGGTCAAGCTGAGTGCTGAGCCATTGCCCACAAAGAACAGACCAGGCAGGTCCAGAGTGACCCTGACCGTCACAGATAGCGGGCGCGGCATGTCCACCGAGTACCTTGACAGTCAACTGTTCCAGCCGTTTGCACAAGAGAACTCATTGACACCCGGTACTGGACTCGGTCTATCCATCGTGAAGCAGATTGTGGAAAGTATGGGTGGTGAGATCGACGTCAAAAGTGAAAAGGACCACGGTACGCAGATTACGGTTTCAATGGCATTGACGCATGCTCCAGCGAGCCTCGATTCACTCGAACAATCCCTCATCGCATCAACTTCTCGCAAAACTAGTGGGATGAAGATTGGGTTCGTTGGGTTTGATGCGGACACTTTTAAGCCCGCACCTAATGCTTCATTCCGAGATCCAGTCAATTCACAGCACCACTTTATGCAGTCGTTTCATACGATGTGCAAGGTACGTCGACGTTTAGTTGCGAAAGAGCAATCAACTGACAGTTCGCAGAACTGGTTCGGCATGGAGATGCATATTGCCGCAGGCCTCGATTCACAAGATGCAGACATATATCTTACTACTGAGCATGGTGCGGACGAGTTGCAAGAGCAGTTTGGGCGTCAGTTACATTCGGACGACGAAAAGACTAGACGAGACCGAATTGCAGCTACTCCGTTGCTCGTCCTCTGCGACGCGGCGTCGACCGCCCAGCGCAAGATTCATTCACAAAACGTCAGGAAAGACGCGGACATTGCAGAATTCATCGCACAGCCTTGTGGACCTCGAAAGCTTGCGAAGAGCCTGGTTTTATGTCTCGAACGGTCGTCGAGCAGGACCAATGCGGCTAAACCAAACCCAACTCCAGCTCAAGCCATTGCGGGAGACTCACATGATACTGATTACAAAAGTGATCTTCAAGCCCACAAGCGACACGAAACCGGCGACAAAGAAGCGACTGAAGGTGATAACCGATCGCGAGCTGGCGATCTATCAGCAGAGGCAGGAGAACCACCACTCAAACACCCAAAGGGCGACGTCCTGAAGATAGACCAAGGCGATGCCATACCCAAAGAGGAAAAGAATCTACCTGTTAGGAGCGACGATAGCCGGACAACTGAGCAGACGACAGAAGCTCAGTCCCCCGGTCGTACGCTAAGCCAGCCGAAAAAACAGCCAGGCTCTAGCAGTACTTCGAACGCGCCACCCAAGAAGATTGAACACGTCCTACTGGTCGACGACAACCATATTAATCTTCAACTCCTGGTCACATACATGAAGAAGAACAAACACATGTACGCCAGCGCGACAAACGGCCTCGAAGCGGTAGAGGTCTATAAAGAGACGACAAAGAAGTGCGAAGACGGCAAGCAGCAGAACACAGACGACTCGACTCCAGCACCTAGACACTTTGACTACGTCCTCATGGACCTTTCGATGCCAGTCATGGATGGCTTGGAGTCGACACGACAGATACGGGCACACGAAAGAGAGGAAGATCTCAGCCCCTCGACTATCATTGCACTGACCGGTCTGGCGAGCGCGAGTGCACAGCAGGAGGCGTACAGTTCTGGTGTTGATATTTTCCTGACCAAGCCAGTCAGTCTGAAGGAACTGACTCGGATCTTCGAGACTAAGGGTCAAGAAGGTGGGCTGGCTAGGACGGACAGCAGTGGAGATGGTACCAAATGAGATTGATGGTCCTGCATGCGGATGAAGAACGTGGTGCAAGACTGACGATGATGTACTGAAAACGAAACTCTCTGGAAAGAGATTATGATGGTACGACAGGATGGGTAATGCTGAAGCGTTCTGGTGTTCAAGGCAGGTAGCATGGTAGCTTTGCATTATGGTTACGGCGCCGTTTGCAATAATGAGGTTACAGTGATATGCACAATGCATCAGCTATTTTGGGATGGTCAGATCTACACTGCGGCATGATGCACGGTGGGGTGCGGAGTGGTGGGTGCAGTGCTTGTCACACGGCTTGGCGATCCATCAAAGTGGCTCGGTTTGTACAGCCGCAGATCCTCGTATTTTGACCACCACGAACAACACTTTCCATGCACATGCAGTCAATCCAGCGGTCGAGCCTTTACAGTCGCGCACATGATTGCTTCTCCCCTCGTGATGCTCGTCTACGAATGGTGCCGCAGTCGCGTCGTATCAGCCGTAACGGTGCTCATTCGTGCGGAAAGAGTGTTGCACGATCAGCTCTGCTCGTATCCAGCTCAACAGCAAGACACACGGAAAGTGCTATAAAGACAGAAAGGTAGGCAGACATCGATCAACTTCTCCTTCATCATCACCACTATACACACACACATAAGACCTCACACTCTCTCCCCCTGTCTTTCTTATCGACACATCTCATCATCAGAATCAACGGGCAGCTTCACCAGAATCACAATGCGTTTCCTCGAGCTTTCGCTTCCAGTCCTGTCACTTGTCGGTGCGGCAGTGGCCGCTCCAGTTGCTGCTCCAACTGGCATCAACACCACCCGAGAGTTTAAGCTCATCAGCGCGGTCAAGCCAGGTCAGGGCGACAAGTGTGCTTTCGATGGGCTCTACCTGACATCTTATCATACCGGTGCAGGTAAGTCAAACGCTCTGTTTACTCACCATCAAGATGAACTTTTCTGACCGATACAGGTATCAGCGACGCAACTTTTACTCCCAACCTCAATTTCTCCGTCAGCGCGTTTCTGAACGAGACGAGATCCCTTGGTCCTGTCCAAGCGGCAGCAGCAACCTACCCACTCGAGTTTGACCTCGGTAACCCCTTTGCATGGGCGGCTGTCGTTGCTAATGTCAACAACTACGCTGCCTGGGAACCTGTTCGTATCAACGCCGCGGGCATCAACAACAACTGGGGTGGCTACTACATCAACGAGACCGGTCTGCAGTGGGCCAGCTCACCAAACGACACGTCCAACGGTGGTGAGTTTGGTGGATGGCTCGCTTGCACCTGGTGGCACGGTGTGCCGCAATTGTTTGCCAGACAGTCTTACTACAACGAGACTACACTGAGCAGCTGTGCCGAGATTTGGCTGGTTCCGGAGTACATCTAGGGGAACAACCGGACCAGCCTGGGAGCCTGTGGAGGTAATGGTACTCTGCTGCCGTTGAATGGAACCTACACCGGTGGAAATGCCTCTACTGTGTCGTCTCGCTCGATCGTCAGGGGTTTGAAGAAGAGCCGCACGCTTTGATGACGATGAGCCTCATTTTGGTGTTGGATGCCAGAGATCAAGAGAACGATGAGGGACGAGTATGACTTGACGAGTATCTGTTATTGCGTTGCTTCTATGACGAGTTTCTTCGCCTAGTATAATTCGATATCAGGTTCAGATACCATTCTATGCACATCAGCGGCCTACATGTATCCATTTACTTTGTTTTCTTATCGCATCTCGCATGCTTCGAGCGTTCAAGTCTCCACGAAAGCGACTCTTTGATACGTTATGCTGGATGAAAACACAGGACCACAAGCCAACGTTCTTTAATCGGTATTCAGTACGTGGTGTCCGAACTAGTACCTAAATCGACAAGATGCAGAATGCTCACTAGGGATGCATGTCGGCTAATAAAAAGCACTATGTAAGCGCACCTTTGACAGCACATCACGCATACAAATGGACCAATCGGTATAGCATTGCGTCGAGTCCGCCACGGCCTGAATGCCTCGGGCTTTGTCCCCAATCGAATATTCGGTGAGCGATATGGCCGCCCGATCCATTTCTTTCGACATGCGAAACAACAATGCATTGTTCAACCTCCGACTACAGCCTTCGTGGACTTTGACAAGGCGATACATCGATCATGCTACACAGTAAGAGACGAGGATACATGTTTGTGTTATACCAGCGGCAGTGCCCTTGACCACAGTCACGCTTGCAGTCATGGACATTGAATCGATCGAGGCAGCCTGTGCACTCTGCAACGACCGTCGAATAGCCCCTGAGGGGTGTCGGTGTGAGGTTGATGCCTTGCGCATAGCCGTACAGAACGCTTTCGAGGAGTTCCTCCGAACAAGTCCACAGTTTGAACAAGCAAGGTCAGTCGATCTAGTACGATTTATGATGTGATCTCGTTCACTAGCACGGCGCGAACCTTATATCATCCAACAAACTGACAACCCACAGACTCTGGGTCACTGCAGCGGCCAAAAACCGAGTCGCCGACGATTTCGATCACTTCAAAGCCGAAGCCCTGCGAGTCTACCGTTGCACGGTTTCTTCCATACCTTGTTACGAGATGTACGTTCGATACGGTGGCCGACCACCAATGACTGAGGAGCGGATAGCGGGGATCGCATACCAGATACGAGCGGCAGAGAGGGAGTATCTCGACGCCATCGATGGTGCATGGAGCAGATGCGTACTTCAATACCCTTTCTGGCTGAATCACTTCTGGACGATGGTCAGGTTCGTGCCTCCTCCACCACCATCATCACCACAGAGAGGAGATGAGGGCAGAGCGATAATTAGGAGGGATGGCAGAGAAAGCAGGAGGAGAAGTAGGAGGGACTCGGTGTTGGCGGACAGTAGCAGAAGGCGGTATTCGGAGTATGATACTGATATCAGGTATCTTGACATGTAGATAACAGACTTGTGCATACCATATCGTTGTGGGTGTTGAGAATGAATGGCAAAGATCGGGACGTTTTCTCTCGGGGTTGTGGGGAATTGTTGTCCCCCACCTCGGGATTTTGCCGAGGCTCTTTTGTGACCGGCGGTGCTCCTCCGACGTGCATGTGAAAGTTACATGTAGCTCAATTCGATCGTCATCTCCTTCCGGTTATCAAATTTCTGAATACAAATAAATAATTCAGGATGGCTTCTATAAAGGTCCATTCGATGCTATCGACTTGCCGCAAGGCTCAGACACAATTGCTTTCCACATCACGACGGTCATTCGGTAGCTCGGCTATAAGGAGGAGAGAGGTCCAAGATGCGTACATCCTCAGTGCCGTCCGCACTCCAGTAGCCGTGGTAAGTCTCGATAATGCTGGATTCAGGCAGTGGACGACATGCGCTGACGATTTCGACAGTTCAATGGCGCCTTTTCCTCGGTCCCAGCAACCAAGCTCGGCTCCTACGCGATCAAAGAAGCCATCACACGATCCTCGGTACCAATGGACAGGATAACAGACGTCTACATGGGTCAAGTCCTCCAGGCCGGCTCAGGTCAAGCACCAGCGCGACAAGCCGCCATCTTCTCCGGTCTCAGCTCGTCAGTCGAAGCAACAACCATCAACAAAGTCTGCGCTTCGGGCATGAAGGCTGTCTCGATAGCAGCCGCCAACATCCAGCTCGGACTGACAGAAGCATCGGTAGCAGGCGGAATGGAGAACATGAGCAGAGTACCCTACTACTACCCACGAGCCAGCCAGCTGCCCCCCTTCGGCGAGGTCAAGATGCAGGACGGTATGATCTCGGATGGTCTGTGGGATGTCTACAACCAGATCCACATGGGCAACTGCGCCGAAAACACGGCGAAGAAGTACGAAATCAGCAGGAAAGAGCAGGATGACTTTGCGATTCTGAGCTACAAGCGAGCGCAAGAGGCGTGGAAATCAGGGCATTTCAAGGACGAGGTCGTGCCTGTTGTTGTTTCGAACAAAAAGGGGGATGTCACCGTCTCGGAAGACGAAGGATACAACCGCCTCAAACTGGACAAGGTATCTACGCTGAAACCGGCGTTCGATCGCTCGGGCTCAGGTACTGTCACTGCTGCCAACAGCTCGAGCTTCAACGACGGCGCGTCGGCCCTTGTCATCGGTAACAAGGCCATGGCGAAGCAGTACGGCAAGGGCAAGGCTGTGCTCGCGAGGATAGTAGCCACGGCTGACGCGGCGGTCGACCCTATCGACTTCCCCATCGCACCGTCCAAGGTCGTGCCCATCGTGCTCGAGAGAGCGGGTATTACGAAGGAGCAGGTTGCTGTGTGGGAGTTCAACGAGGCGTTCGCTGCTGTCATCGGTGCCAACGCGAAGATTCTGGGTCTGGGCATTGACAACGTCAACCCGAGAGGTGGTGCCATTGCGTTGGGTCACGCGATCGGTAGCTCTGGGTCGAGGATCATTGTCACCATGTTGCATCAGCTCAAGAAGGGCGAGTATGGCTGTGCTGCTATCTGTAACGGCGGCGGCGCGTCGACGGGTATTGTTGTGCAGATGGTGGACGCCGATGATTTGTAGTCGAAATCATATCCCAGCTTGGTGTATAAATCTTGGACTTCAGCTTCTTCATGAACTAAGACCTCTTCATTCAGGATAAACGTCTCCCTTGAATCTTTTGAGATTGTTCATGAAACCATATCCAGCATCATGAATTCCCCGCCCCGGATCACCGTAGCGATAGTCCATCGTTTGACCCTGCATTCCGCCTTGTCTCCTGCCCTCGTTCCGTTTGGCGAGTGTCTTCTGTTCTTCCTCCACGATTCTACTCAGCCCTTCCACAAATCTCTCGCGTACCTTCTCTTCCGCCGTTCCTTTCCAAACGTCAGACAAGGCCTTGAGCTCTTCGATTTTCTTCGTAGCAGCTGCGATACCCTCGTTTGGGGATGCAGCCGTCTGTAGCAAGCTCTGTATCTCATTCCGGAGTTTCTGCGCCGCCTCCTTGCCCTTCTCTTCGCGACTGTGGCTTTCCTCGGGTGTGACTTCCGGACCGGACACGCTGATGAAGCTTGATTGTAGCTCCGAGGGTGCAAGTGGCCATTGCATCGCGGCGTCAAAGGTCTTGATTACGGTGTCGAGACGTGAACGAACCAAGGTGAGGGTCCGTAATGACTGGATGTATTCGGGCTCGGTAGGCGCATCGGTGTCAGAGGGCCCGGCCTCGACTTCTGGGCCCTTCGCCGTGGCCGTAAATTTGGAGATGTCGTCTTTCAAGGTGTCTTGTAGAGTCTCCGACAATCCAACTGTCTCACCACGTAAGATCTCAACATCGTATGCTAGTCTGCTTCCTCCTCGTATGATGTCGTCGGTGAGTTGCGTCAAGGCATTTGAGAGTTGAGATATTTGCGCATTGAGTTGTGATAGAAGTGTTTGTGTTCTTGTGGACAGCTCGGCAAGTGGTACGCGATTGGATTGTTCCTGACGTGTGTTTGAGACTGCTAACGAGGGTAAGGTGCTGTTCAGGTAGTCGGCGGGATCGAAGGTGGACTGGAGGAAAGGCTGAAGTGCATGATCTGCGACATGTGTCGACTTTGCGACTTTGCTCGCACTGGAGCTGTCATTAGCTACTGCCATGGTCTATTGTAACTTATCTAACGGCTTTCACGTGAGAAGCACAAGTGAAAGTTGAGCATACTATAGCTATATTTGGAATGCTCCACTTTCAACTTGAATGCGGGGAAGAAAGCAAGGGAAGGAGTCATCATATTTGACCACGTTCAACAATCGCTCCTGTCTTCCTTGACCCATCACTGCTGCACGCTTGCGGTCCGTGATTAGCACTCTAAACATGTGATTGTGCATGTGAAATCATTGACTGCTGCCTGATTTCCGCATGGACTCCCTCCGTCGACCCAATGCGGAAGACCATGAGCACATTTCCCTAATCAATGACTTTTATAAGTCAATTATCCCAATTGCTTAGCCGTACGCGTTCATACACACTCATATTGAGGCACTGTCTCCAGTTTGTTCCTTCACTTATCGTCTCGAATTCACCCTTGAGTTTCACGCTCACATTCGTTCTTGTCCGCGTACAAAACCTCGTTCCATCCTCGCATTTCCGCTTCCTTCACACACGGTTATCAAGACCTCTCCAGCTCTATCTTACCTTACGAATCCACAAGGCCGCCACGAGCACAAGTCAAAGCGAGCACAAGCAACACATTTCTACCCACTGCGACATCAACGGCGGCTATGCCGCGCAGACAGTTCCTCGCCGATTTCGAGGCGGCTAGAGTCTTTGGCAGTGTCGAATTTATCGACGATCTCAAGACCAGCGATGAAGACGGTCAATTCACATTTTCTTTCGAGCATCCACTCTCGCAAGTTGCAGTCGTAATCAATGCACTCATTAGCGATGTCGGAGATTATCCACGATCACACGAATACTACATCTTCATGGCCGATGATGCACCACAAGCTCTGTGCCACGCTATCAACAGCAATCTCCCAAGTACACGAGGCAAGACAGTCACTGAGCTTCTGAAGTTTGTATCATCGACACTCGCTGCTTCGCTTACGGATCCGGATGGCGACAAAGTCATGCCTGATTCTCAACATGATTCTGACCTTGCTGAAGAAGATTCCGAAGAAGATGAGTCGGAAGGAGAGCTCGACTTGGATGAGGGCCTCTTGAGAGCACCCTCCATCATGGAATCCCCCACAACGAATGCACCAACCTTGTCTTCTCCCTTCCGTACACGTCTCAACGACGATTTGCGTGCCGCCAAGGCAGCAGGGTTCAAAGTCGGACATCTTGGACCTCTCACCGATGGTCAAGGTGCATACGTTACCCTCTCCTGCCGCATCAAGAAGCTCGGTATCTCGGAGGAGGCCATGCAGGCGTGGAAAATCGAGCCCGACGAGTACCTGATCTTGCTGATCCAATATTCATCAGGATACAAGCCTCTCAACAGCCTCCAGAATTACAACCAAAGCTCATTGCTCGAACGCATGCAGATGCGAGTGGGTGCCTGCAAGACCTACAAGCCGACCATCCAGGAAGCAATACTGGCCTTCGAGAGGCCCACCCGAGATGGACCTACCCAACGAAATCTCACCATAAGTGCAGCAGACCTAACAGGCTTTCACGAAGTCTTCATCTCCAAGCCGCTCAACAACCTCATGAACGAACGTCTAGTGGTCCTTCTGAAGTTGAGAGCGGGCTATACTGGTATGCAGTGGTCTGGCGCCGAGCAATACTACAACGAGTTCCAGGGTGCCTCTGATCCGAGCCTTGAGCCCGATAAGAAATACCTGAAACCGGAAAAGAACACAGGAACGTACCCTGCGATCGTATCGGCCGACCACTTCGAAGTTGGAAAGGACAGTCTGTCTTTCCCACTCCTGGCAATGCAGTTCCTGCTCAGACATTTCGTCAGGTGCACAGAGTTCTGTCTCATCTGTCACCGACATCTATCCGACGACCTGCAAGCAATCAAACCGTATGTCTGCGAGAAGCCACTTTGCCTCTACCAGTACATGTCGCTCGGCTTCGGTCCAAGTATCGAGCACGAGATCACGGCCCAACCGTATGTCGTTGACCTGCTCGTGTCCTTTTGCTACTTGAGCGCAGTCGCTGGGAAGCTCAAGCACTTCCCCACTGGACTTAGCATCATGGTGCCTCCGCTAGCAGCATTGCAGCCGGAAGGTTACGTTAGTCTATCAACCAAGGATGCTGCGATGCCCGTCAAGGTGGACATCTCTCGCCAGGAACTCCTCTTTCCGAATCAAACTGCCAAAAGTCCCATCAAGCAAGGTGATTGGATCGTCGTTCGTACTAAGCACAGCACGACGCAAAATTCGGAGATCTACCATTGTCGTGTAGTCGACGCTTCCCTATATCCTTCAATCAGGTTGGATCAGCTTCTCCCCGCGAACAAAGACAGGAAACCGAATCAGCCCTCTCAAGAGCGCCCACCAACCCCACCAGATACAATTTCGGTGCAGGATCGAACCGAGACGTCTCCAAAGTGGACCGAAGCCATGATTGACATGTACAACGTCAGCTTTGACGAGCTGGAGCCTTCGGAGAAGCGGCAGCTTATGATCAAGCTGCTAGATACTGTGCCAGGTGTAAAAGACATGCAAGAGTTTCTCGTCACCAACCGCAGTACCGATCTCAAGACATGGTCAGGACGAATTTCTCCCTCAGCATTGGCATTGTTGCGCTGGATCATTGCTTCGAACAGAGCATGTATCATGCAGATCGACGACTTCGACCTCCAAGCGTCGGGTACCGCATCTACATCTGAACGCGTACACGGCATGCCCAACTGGGCGCAGTTCCGATTTGCCATGGGAGCTCCTGACAAGGAGCAGCGTTTCGTCAAAGCAGTAAGGCAGACCTCGGAGCGCTTGAAGCTTGAATACCCTACTCTGTTTGCCTGGCATGGTAGTCCGGTCCACAACTGGCATTCAATCATTCGAGAGGGCCTAAATTTCAACGAGACGGCTCACGGACGGGCTTTCGGCCACGGGTGCTATCATTCACTCCAATACGCAACCTCACTCGGCTATGCGAGTGGGTACGGGAATACCATAACGAACAACTGGCCTGGATCCCTGCTTCAAATTACTTCAGCAATGTCGCTGAACGAAATTGTGAATGCACCGTCAGAGTTTGTATCTAGTAACCCTCACCTAGTGGTGGCCCAGCTGGACTGGATTCAGACTCGATACTTGTTTGTTCGACGCAGCGCTCAGACTAGCGACCAGACTTCCCGTGTTCTAACACAAGCAACACAAGCAATGCTTGTTGAGCAGGAAAAGCCGAAGGATGTCCTCTTGCAGGATCCAAAGATGACTCCAGTTGGCGAGACGACGCGCATATCGATTCCCGCAAGGCTTGGGACCTCTTCACACCATCGGTATCTCGACAAGGTGGTCAAGGTCAAGGGTGACACAGGGTCGAGCAAGATCCGCAAGGTGCTTTCCAGATTTAGAGGGTCCGGAACGCAGACTGAGCCGATTGAGCTGATGGAGGACGATGATGAGGGCTGCAGCGTAGCCACACTCGAGGAAGATCGCGAGCTACTGGTCGAAGAGCCGGCAATTGAGACTACTGTCGCATCACTGGTGCCCAGATCCGATTTCGTGCCTGGAGCCTTGGACCACAGCAAGCTTCCACGCATGCCCGAGCCAAGCTATGCGAACATCACTGCGACCAAACGATTGCAAGCAGACTTCAAGGCGCTGCTCAAGGTCCAGAACAATTCGGCGCCTGACGAGCTCGGATGGTACATTGATCCGGAAAAGTTTGACAACGTCTACCAATGGATCGTCGAGCTGCACACGTTTGAGGCATTCAGAGACAACGGCAAAGACATTCCACTCGTTGATGACATGAAAAAGCGCAACATCAGCAGCATTGTTCTTGAGTTGCGCTTCCCAGGCTCGTACCCGATGAGCCCACCGTTCGTCAGAGTCATTCGTCCACGATTTATGAGCTTCCAACAGGGCGGAGGTGGTCATGTCACGGCCGGAGGTGCACTTTGCATGGAGCTACTTACCAACTCGGGCTGGAGTGCCGTATCGAGTATTGAGGCAGTGTTGCTACAAGTTCGCATGGCCATTGCCTCTACCGAGCCGAACCCAGCTCGGCTGAGCTCTGATGAGGTGTATGGTGTTGGAGAAGCAATCGAAGCATACAAGCGTGCCTGTTTGGCACATGGATGGAAGATTCCTTCGGATTTTGCAAGCCTCGCACATGGTTGATGGGAGAGAATACGGGGAACAAAACCACACACAGAGGTCACACGTCCCCACGTTCGACATGCTGACGCATTACACGGGGTATCAGCAACAGACGACGATCAGCTGTATCAAGGCAGTGAAGATCATGCCGAATGCCGGAACGAAATAAGACCAAGAAATCACGACAGACAGCGGTGAACACCGCGATGATATGATTGACGAATAACATGACTGGTATGGAAAAGAGAAGAGTCTGGAGTTCCGGGACTTGCAGGAAGCGAGTTTCTCACAGACAACAGAAGCGTAGATAGCAATGAATTCAGCCGATATACCAACTACCCATCTCTTGCAAATGCGCCCCGGCGGGTCTGGCGGCACTACGTGATATACGATGTGGTATAAAACAAGCCACCCTGCCTGCGTGGGTAACACGAGGCTAGAATATACGCAGATCTTCACCACCGTCTCCCCGCACCCCCGCATCTCCAACTCAGCCGTGGTTCATCCTGTGCAACAATCGAGGAAGCTTAACAAAGTCTCCTGAAGCATGAAAAACTCGCAGTTGGAAGTGCAACTGTATAAGGAGATCGCAACATTGAAGATATGATTGCTTTGTTGAAGATAAGATCGATGACTGTTGCAAATGGGCCTGGAATAGAATCGCAGGCAGTACTCTTACCCCGCCGGAGTGAAGATGGGGAAAGCACGGCCGACAATACTTACACTACGTCATGCTATACCACATTTGGACTCGTTCCTGATGATCACCTCGTTGGTATGCGGGGTTGTGTGCAAATTGAGGAGAAGGGCAGGAACCATCACAAGCAAGAAAGGCTGGTACCGTATGCACTCCCGTATAAAGTTCTGATCAAAGACCTTGTTCGTTTCCGTTTGCTCCTTGTAGGTGAATCCGCACTATTCTTGTTGCTTGTTTATTTGACAATCGCATATCCTACAAGATGATTGGCGCCACTTTCGCTGCTATTGCAGCGCTCCTGCCTATTGCGGCTCTTGCTCAGGGTAGCATGCCAACGATCGCGGGCAATGGCTCCAGTGTCATGCCAGATGGCAAATACCAAATCTCGGCCGAAGGCATTCGTGCCAACTTCATTCCATACGGTGCCAGTATCTCGAACTTGTTCATCAACGACACACACGGAATCGAGAGAGATATCGTTCTCGGCTTTGACAACGCAAGCTACTACAGCGTCGACAAGCTTCACCCTCACTTGGGCGGTGTACCAGGTAAGACACATTCGAATCATCACTGAACAACTATCTGACCACTTCAGGCCGCTATGCCAACCGTATCAAGAACTCCACTTTCGAGATCGACGGTACTACTTACCACATCTTGCCAAACGAGAACAACGGCGAAGACACCCTGCACGGAGGTCCAGATGGATGGTAAGTATTGTCCGAAGGGTTACACGACTTGTTGCTAACTTCATCTGCTAGGGACTGGCGTAACTGGACTGTTGTTGCTCACACTGCTAGCTCCATTACCTTCTCCCTCGTCGACCCAGATGGCATGGAGGGCTTCCCTGGTGAAGTCATCTCCTATGTGACCTACACTTTGACCCCATATCAATGGCACATCGAGATGACCGCCATCGCTACAACCAAGAAGACCCCTATCATGCTCAGCTCTCACGTATGTGTTCCCAGCAAGCATCGTCTTTGCAGCTACTGACGTCCTCAGACCTACTGGAACTTGGACGGCTTCCAAAACCCATACACCAACTCCGCCCTGAACTACACCTTCTATCTGCCATACTCTGGTCAGATCATTGACATTGACAACATCGAGATCCCAACCGGCGTCATCGGTAACATCCCGAAATACAGCGTCCAGGACTGGTATTCCACTCCAAAGCAGCTTGGTGCCAACATCTCCTCTCCTGCTCTGCTCGGCGCCTGTGGCTACAACTGCACTGGTTACGACAACGCATACCTTGTCAACAGAGCCGCTGGAGGCCCATACGACTGGAGAGAGAAGGGCCCAGTCGCTCAGCTTGCCAGTCCATTCTCCGGCATTCAGCTTGACATTTACAGCGACCAGGATGCCTTCCAGCTGTACACCTGCAACACCATGAACGGTATGTTACATAGGTATTGTCGCAGTCGCGCCTCACTAACGCGCTAACAGGCTCCCTTGCCATCAAGAACACCCAAGGTTTCTTCAACAGCAGTCGCCCACGCACTGTCGGCAAGTACGACTGTCTTGTCATGGAAGTCGAGGACTGGATCGATGGCATCAACTACCCAGAATGGGGACGTGACCCAAAGCAGATCTTCGGTCCTGGAGATGCTCCATACACCCTCAGCGCCATCTACAGCTTCTCGCTGAACAAGACGCTCGCTGCGACCTACAACCAGACCATTGGAGGAGCACCAGCTCACTACTAGATCGGCGTATTTATGCAGAATACAATATTGAGAGACGACGTTACGAAGTCGATAGTGTAGCATAGTAATGATGATTTGATTCCCATTTGCAACACCACTTCGTGTCGTCACCGTGTAAGCTCGACCACATTTTGTGAATCTCCTTCACCTTCACCCGGAACATGTCTTACCAATTACAAGCCTTGGAACTGACCGGAACCTGCAACCACACTATTCTATTGGGACTTTGTCGTTGGACGCACAATGAGCACACCTTCACCAGACCCGCGAGACGACTACCATGAGTTCAAAAAGGCCTTTCGAGCGACACAACTAGCTTCGAGAAGACTGCAGTCTGTGATCGAAACTGATGATACCCCTTCGTCAACCTCTGCTGCTGCGGTCAATACACGACCGACTGAAGCACAAGCACGACCGTTGGGTATTAGGAACCAGCCTGCGGTAGGAGTTGTGCTGGATGGGAACGTGCCTGTTCCAGAGCCGGGTTTGTTGTCCCCCTTCCGAGACCGGAGACAGACGAACCAAGATCGAAGGTCGAGACGTCAAGGCATGGTATTTGACGATCAAGGACAGGTATACAGTACCGAAGGTAAGAACAATTGAAGGGCGGCAGTCGACTTTCGCATGTCCGATGAGTCTCTGTGTGGGTGATTGTGCAGTCTATCTTTTGCTCTCGATACATCGATGCATGTTGCATGCAAATTTTCTCTCTTTTCGGCGGTATTTGAATGGCTCACCTGTCACAACTCTCTTCTTTATTTATGGGTCGAACATGAGGGGCAACTACTGATCGCGATGCAGACACTACGCAAACCGCAGAGCCACCAAAGGCACCGAAAGCACCAAAAGCACCAAAGGCACCAAAGGAGGGCGTAGGTGCGTCGAAGACGAAGAGAAAGGCAAAGAAGCAGAGCACAAAAGCTGTCAAAGAAGTCACAACAGCAATCGACGATATTGAAGAAGATGGAACGCCAAACGAGAGTAATAGTAACATCAGCGATAACGAGGCCGGGGGTACAGGAAAAAGGAAGCGTACAATATCGTTGGGATCAGGTCCCGATGTCACTCGTCGCGCTCTCGCGGACTCGCAGACTCGTCGAAATTGGCAGATGACCGGGAACCTCACGGCAGAGACCGATACGACGTGGGACACTTTGAGCGGTCTGAAGAGCCACACAGCAGGTCGGCGCAGTGCCAAGGCAGATGGTATACCAGATGAGAGCCGGCAAAGCAAAGAGAAGAGTGGTCTTCACGTTGTGGGAGGAAAGAACGATCTCGATATCGCTACGCAGTGTGGAGGGGATCTGAATGGAACTGGGGAAAGCTCAAAACGTGGACAGCTGAAAAGACCAGACTTGGAGAGAGTCCGCAGGGCTTGATGTTGGTTCAGTTGGTTTCGTTCTGGGCGCTCAATCCGCTTTGGTTTGCAATGTGGATGTGTCATCGTTCTGCTTGGAGCACGTGAAAGATGCAAAGATGCGGGTGCCTGCAGTCATCAATGGCTTTGGTCTGCATGCAGCCGAGGAGGGATCAATGATGTGGTGGTGACTTTTGTCGAGCGTATGTCACATCGGTCCGGAGCCTGACAGCGACAGAGTCCATCTTTCCACGGCCTTTACTAGTTCTTACCTCGTGCTGCTTTGTTCTTTCGATATCTCACCTTCACAAACAATGTCGGCAAAGGGTTCCGTAAAAGCGGAGAAGGTCACACTCGCCAGAGACTGCAGTGAACAGCTGAGGGTGCTGAGTCTGTTGACAGTATCCAAACTCACGCGCTCCTTCATGTATCTCCAGCAATCCTCATCCACGGTTTTCACTCATTCTTGTGCTCCGGGTACAAATTTTGACATGCGACGCTTGCAATTGAGGATTGCAGGGTATCCGCGGTATCTAGAGCTGACACTCTCCGTCGTGGGTTCTCCATGGACCTGTCGCGCGCTTACTGTAAAGTCGAAGTGAATATCCGCCATCGACACGTGCTCGGTCGTGAACCGCGGCACGGGAATCCCATCACATTTTCAAGCAACTTCAATCGAGCGCGACCCGTTATCTCCAGGGCAATCCTTGTGTCGTGTAGCATTGCAGCTATGAAGTGTAGTTTCTTTTGTTCAACATGGGAAAAAAGTGGAAAAAAGTGCAAGGGTAGGTGCCGCCACGTTCGTATCGTCTGCGGCTGCCACTGGTCAGAACTGCCAAGACCCGCACTTCAACGTCACCTCGTGCTTAACCTTTCTGCTTACACCCTGCACCCTTCTTCCTTCTACCTCCCGCTTTGCTAGTCATCCTCATTTTTTGGCTGCAACGGATAGCTGACAAAAAAGGTTGCTTTGACGGACTTGCGAAGAGCCGCGCTGGTATTCATTTTTCGCGGCTGGATTCGAACAATGCCTGTCTTTTGCAGGGGTGTATTTTTGTTCCTGGACCGCTTCAAGTTGCCCTGATCATGAACTGCTGCAGGATTCGAGCGCCATGGTTCTGAAACTGCTTCCATTGAACATTTGACGTGTTACATTTTTCTGGAACAACCTCAAGGTGAGACATTTCGCAGATGGATTTTGGTTCGGTCAAGAGAAGGGCAAGTTCACAACCTACAACGTACAACCGTACAATGGCTTGTGAGTACGGGTGTCAGCTCCGTCGCATGTGCGCCCACGCGGTAAGATCTTCTTTTGTTTTAACATGCCGAGCACGTCCCCGTCCAACCCAATGGCCGTCCCCACGTTCCCAGACCCACAGCATCGTTCCTGAGCCCCAGCTGGATCTACACCGCGATCGCTGAGAGGAACACATGCTTGTTCCTACCTCTGGCCAATCACCACTACACTCAGCTGCTCGTGAGTACATCTTTCATCTTGTCTTCATGCAGCATACCAATAGATTGGGTTCACTCCAGGTCAGAGTTTCTCTTTTTGCACAATGGGCCCACCATTCCATTCATGCACCATGGGCTAATGCACACACGACCTGCAAGGCACTCTTGCCAACCGGAGTTCGTCTACTCTCGACCAGTCAGCTGTTCGTACCATTCAATGGCAGATGCTTGCTCTTTACGCCAAGTACGAGATGCTGTAGCGATCACCTACTCGCCTAGCTATGCACGCAATTACGAATTGCTAGGATGATTCCGTCCTTCGCGTCGGCGCCGTCACTGTTGAATCCAACACTTACCATGGCGATCATTCAATCCCGGCAGCAATCACGCCAGCTCTTTCATAAGATGCGCCGCCATCCTCCAATCTACGAACGAAGGCTTTGATACGACAAGCAGACAGCCTTTTCCCCCAGGTACTTTCGCTACCACAACATTCGCTATGAAGTTCACTTTCGCTACCCTCGCTGTTGCTGCTTCCCTCATCTCGTCTTCTGTTGCCGGATCTGACGACTCCTGGAGCAACAGCGACGACAACTCATGGGGTCAGACCTCCTCCTCAACCGAGACTCCAGGTGCATGGGGAGGTTCGTGGACTACCAGCTCTGCTGCCCCTTGGGGAACCACTGAGTCTTGGTCGACCTCCGCCTCATACACATGGGGCTCTCCTAATGCCACCTCTTGGGCCACCAGCACCTCGTCCAAGGCCAGCTCGACCAGCCCATCGTCTAGCCACTTCTCCTCTTCTTCTTCCACTCACCCGGTGTCGAGCTCAGCAGTCAGCACTTCATCGGCCTCGAGCCTGAGATCCTCGTCCTCCTCCAGCAGATCGACGCCAGTCTCATCCTCGTCGCGCGTTAGCTCCAGCACCGGATCTGGATCTTCTACCCGCTCCTCCACAGCTTCCGTCTCCCCTGTGACTCCATCCTCATCTTCGCACGCATCTTCTGGATCCAGCACCCTCCTCCCACCAGTATCGACCAGCCGTGCTCCATCCTCTTCTTCTTCAAGCCACTCATCTTCGGCCTCTTCGAGCCGTTCATCTTCGGTCTCCTCAAGCCGTTCGTCTTCGAGCTCTTCGAGCCACGTCTCATCTTCCTCGTCGCACGCATCTTCTGGATCCTCGTCCAGCTCTCGTGCTTCCTCCTCGCCTTCCAGCAGCCGCTTCTCGACGTTTAGCTCTGGATCGACCACCCACAGCGTCGGCCCCCCAGTCTCGACTAGCCGTGCTCCATCCTCATCTTCTTCGAGCCACTCGTCCTCGTCGACCCCAGTCCGTTCGTCCTCGAGCTCCTCGAGCCACTCATCTTCGAGCACTCCAGTCCGTTCGTCCTCGAGCTCCTCGAGCCACTCATCTTCGTCGACTCCAGTCCGTTCATCCTCGAGCTCTTCGAGCCACTCATCTTCGTCGACTCCAGTCCGTTCATCCTCGAGCTCTTCGAGCCACTCATCTTCGTCGACTCCAGTTCGTTCGTCCTCGAGCTCCTCAAGCCGTTCATCCTCGAGCTCTTCGAGCCACTCATCTTCGTCGACTCCAGTTCGTTCGTCCTCGAGCTCCTCAAGCCGTTCATCCTCCACCTCAAGCCGTTCATCCTCCTCCTCGAGCCACTCGTCTTCGGCTTCGTCGACCCCGGTCCGCTCATCTTCTTCTTCAAGCTACTCGTCGTCGGCTTCGTCGACTCCAGTTCGCTCGTCTTCTTCTTCAAGCCGTTCCTCTTCGGCTTCGTCGACCCCAGTCCGTTCATCTTCTTCTTCGAGCCACTCCTCTTCATCCTCGTCGCACGGCAGCAGCGCTAGCACTGTCACCACCACCAGGATTTCAACCATCACTATCCCATCATCCACTAGCCGCGCTTCAACCACTTCGAGCCGTTCCTCCTCGCCATCTTCGAGCCATGCATCTTCATCCTCGTCGCACGGCAGCAGCTCTAGCTCTCGCGTCTCTTCCTCTTCAAGCCGTTCGTCCTCCCCATCTTCGAGCCATGCATCTTCATCCTCGTCGCACGGCAGCAGCGCTAGCACTGTCACCACCACCAGGATTTCAACCATCACTATCCCATCATCCACTAGCCGCGCTTCAACCACTTCAAGCCGTTCTTCCTCTCCATCTTCGAGCCACGCAACTTCATCCTCTTCGCGTGGTAGCAGCTCTAGCTCTCGTGTCTCTTCCTCTTCGAGCTCTTCTCACGTAAGCAGCTCCGGATCCTCAACTTCGCCACGCAGCGCTGTTTCTACCACCACCTCGCATGCCACTGTTCCAGTGTCTTCGTCTACCAGCCACGCCTCGAGCTCTTCCAGCCACGCCTCGAGCTCTTCTAGCCGCGCCTCGAGCTCTTCCAGCCGCGCCTCGAGCTCTTCCAGCCGCGCCTCGAGCTCTTCCAGCCGCGCCTCGAGCTCTTCCAGCCACGCCTCGAGCTCTTCCAGCCGCGCCTCGAGCTCTTCCAGCCGCGCCTCGAGCTCTTCCAGCCACGCCTCGAGCTCTTCCAGCCGCGCTTCGAGCTCTTCTAGCCGCGCCTCGTCCCTCTCCAGCTCATCTACCCCACGTAGCGCCGTTTCTACTACAACCTCGCATGCCACTGTTCCAGTGTCTTCGTCTACTAGCCACGTCTCGTCCTCTTCCAGCCGCGCCTCGAGCTCTTCTAGCCGTGCTTCGAGCTCTTCCAGCCGCGCTTCGAGCTCTTCTAGCCGCGCCTCATCCCTCTCCAGCTCATCTCGCGTCAGCAGCTCTGGATCTACAACCTCGCCACGTAGCGCTGTTTCTACTACAACCTCGCACGCTACTGTTCCAATGTCCTCATCCACTAGCCACGCCTCATCCTCATCTAGCCGCGCCTCGAGCTCTTCTAGCCGTTCCTCGTCTCTATCGAGCTCGTCGCGCGTCAGCAGCTCAGTGTCGACTTCTAAGACAACTGTTACCACGACCGCTCCAACTCCAGTTACTCATTTCTCAGGCACTACATCGTCAAGCTCGAGCTCGTCCCACGCTCCATCGTCAGCCTCGACGAGCCATGTTTCTTCGAGCTCTTCCCACGCTCCATCTTCCTCAAGCTCTTCCCACACCTCATCGGCTTCGACTAGCCACGCTTCTTCGAGCTCTTCCCACGCCCCATCATCTTCAAGCTCTTCCCACGCTTCATCAGCTTCGACTAGCCACGTTTCTTCAAGCTCTTCCCACACTTCATCGGCTTCGACTAGCCACGCCACCACGACTTCTCCAAGCGTGTCTCCAGTTACTGCCTCGACCAGCCACGCTTCTTCAAGCTCTTCCCACGGTTCATCATCGGCTTCGACCAGCCGTCTAGCCTCTAGCAGCTCCCACGGTTCGTCATCGGTTTCGACCAGCCGCCCAGCCTCTAGCTCTTCCCACGCTTCATCATCGGCCACGACCAGCCATGCTTCTTCAAGCTCTTCCCACGCTTCATCATCGACTAGCCACGCTTCTTCAAGCTCTTCTCACGCTTCCTCATCGGCTTCGACTAGCCATGCCACCACTACTTCTCCAACCATGTCTCCATCTACCAGCCATGCTTCTTCAAGCTCTACACACATCACCTCAACTAGCGGCACTGTTCCTGTCCCAGTCTCGAGCGGCTGCCCAACATGCACTGCTGCTACCGTTACCAGCGTCAGTGTCAGCACCGTCTACGTCACAGTATGCCCAGCCTCTAGCAGCTCCCACGCTTCGTCATCGGCTTCGACTAGCCGCCCAGCCTCTAGCAGCTCCCACGCTTCGTCTTCTTCATCAAGCCACCCTACTGTTTTCGCCAGCTCCGTCAGCTCGGTCATTAGCTCCCACGCATCCTCCGCCAGCTCTGTAATCAGTTCCCGCGCTTCCTCCCTCAGCTCGGTCATTAGCTCTCGCGTATCGTCCGCTGTTTCTGCTTCTTCCACTGGTGCGGCGCCCTCCGCCTGCGCCACCAACCTCAGCGGCGAACACCAATTCCCACACTTGATCATTCCAGTCAACAGCAGCAGCCCAAGCACTGCATACGGTACCAAGTACAACGGCATGATTAGCTCTTCTGTTTCTTCCATCTACAACTTCGACATCCCCGCCTCATACGCCGGCAAGACCTGCTCCGTCGTCTTCCTCTTCCCAACTCAGGCTCAGCTTCAGACTTCGTCCTACTCCCTTTCCGGTGCCGGTAGCCTGGCCTTCTCTTCCCTCACCGAGTCTGCTTCTCAGTCTACCACTTGGGCCAACAAGCCAGCCCACAACGCCACCCTCTCCACCGTCAACGCCCAGCCAGGTAACAGCTACGTTGTTTCCACCGGTCCTTGCGCCGCTGGAGAGACAGTCGGTTACGAGGTCAGCGCCACCGGCAGCTACACTCTTAACTACTTCCAGGACTACAACCCATGTAAGTTCCCAATGCCTCACTGTACTGTAGATCATACGCTAATAGACACAGCTCCTATCGGTCTCTACATCACCCAGTGCTAGATCACGGGTTGATATCATGCACATACTAATTCTCTTCTCGACAGCATTGTCTGTCCGTCTTGCCAAGACAAGCCACCGGTACAGTCAATGGCTACAATTATTTGGTGATGATGATTGATAATGGCGATAATGATATGACACGCTCTTTATGACAAGCAATTGTACTTAGACACAGAAATTGTACCTAGACTTTTTGAATGTTATTACTTACTTCATTCAAGAACTTCGTGCCTCGTGGTTGACAAAAAAACATGTAAGTTGCACATACAATGCTAGTCTCAGCTTTATTAGAGTACTGCATATGCCATCAGCAGTCTATTATCTATTGTATGATTATGATATTCGTATCAATATTAGTTATAGTAAATCCCTTCCATATAAACATCATACATAGTTTCTCGAATACCGGCTTCCGGCCAGTTCACAACGACGAAGCTCGCGAGGACGTTTCAGACGATGGCCATGCCTATTCTCGCGACGGAAACTCCCGAGCCACAACCAAGACGACATTGCGAATATGCGCCCGCTGCCACCCTGCAGGCTCGACGATGGATTCTCCGACGGACCAATTGATGATGACGAGTGAACAGTCAATGGAAGCTTGTTGGAAGGTGGCAGGTTTACAGTAGGCAAGACTACAGAAGATGTCAAGAGGAAACGATCGGAATGGTTATATTGGTGGATTCATGTGCAAAGCGGCAACTTATCATGGTATATGGTAATCGGCAAAGTCACCATCTCATCACGGTATATGGTATCCGGCAGAGTCACCATCTTACTACAGTATATAGTAGCCAGTAGTGTCACCTCGGAGTTGAATTTATGATTCGTGGCTCCTCATCTTCATCACAGCACCGTTCTCCTGCCGCGGCAATCGCCGCCGAACCAATACCAACATCGCTTGAACGGGGCACGCTATCTGTAAAATAAGCGGAACTGCGAATACGTGAATTTACGGGCGCAATAAGTAGAGCTTCAACTTCAATCAATTATTATACAACAACTAAACGTGCTATATAGATAATTTGAATGCTAATCAACTTGCCATCGGCCTTAATTACCTTACGTAATCTTTCAGGTATTGATTCGACTAATTGGTTAATGTGTTGCTAGCTTAAGTTAGACTAGCCCTCTTTAATTAATTGCTCTATGATTCCATCGTTCTAGTGCAGCCTATCCTTCATATGCTGCTTTAGTATTTGCCAGTAATCTTCAATAATAGCTAGATCTGGTGATCTAGAGCCATTAAAGTAAGCTTCTAGTCTGTTCTATTCCTTCTATCGTCTTACGCTGTTATTCTTTCCTGTTCCGTGACCTCTATCTTAATCCTCTTTAAGCATGAACTTATCACCCCTTTATAGCCACTGCTTTACAGGCCCTTTAAGAATGACGCTCTAGTAGACCTCTAGGGTCATCTTTCCATTAGTATTAGTAGGTACCTTATAAAAGGTAAGGTCGCTTTTAAAATTCTATCTAACTATAGCCCATATGTGAAATTTCTTAGCTTCTTTCTCTATTAGCTTATTTCTTTCTTCTACATTTACTGGCTCGTACCTCTCCTTATTTCTAGCCCTCTAGATAATATGCTTCCTACGTCTATTGCTATAGCTGAAGTGGCACTTGTCTAAGAAGCGCACCTTCTTCTAATCCTTAACCTTCAGATACTGCTACGGCATGCTCAAGTAGTACTCAACTCGACGTCTCCACACCTTTGGAGACAGCTAGTGCTTCAAGCAAGCTATACGCTTATACTAGCTATAGCGATTCATCGTACGTTGCATTATCTAGCTAAAGACATTAGCTCTAACGGAATCAGCTAGCTCCTGCTAGCTCATCGCATGAGCTGCTATTCCTTCTGTCTCGAGCACTAGCTCTGCCTCTGTAACCTACTCCTCTGTCACCTTTTAAGGACGTCCGCGCCGCTCCGCTTCTAGATCGTTATAGTGCCTTCTGACACCGTTGCCTTCGAAGGTGCTGGTGGCGGCGAGGACTTAATAGCTGGCTGTTTTACAGAAGCCAGCCCATTTGAAGACCTTGCGGTGGGTGATTAGCACTCTATCAGGGTGCTTCCTATTAAGGTATTAAGCAAACTAGACAGCAGTAAGGAGTCGAGCTTTCTTAGGGGTATCATGATGTCGATAGGCGACGACGGCAGTAGGCTTAGGGGTCACTTAGTTACGTAGCGGAGCACGCGGATTATGTTGTGGAGGCATAGTACACCTTAGTTATCGAATTTGAGCTGTATACCATGAACATGAATCAATTGACAGTGATCTATATAGCTATATGCAATGTTCAAATGTCAAGCGATGTAGGGGCACGCCAAATTTTGGTGGGGCGGACATGGCCGGTCATCCCCGGAGTTCTCTTATTTTTGCAGATAGCGGGGGGGGCTGGCACTCGCTAACTCCGAGGTCGGCTAACCTTCCCCTCAGAATGCTAGTAGAAGACGCATCTGCCTCATTCAACTCGTACACTCACCACCGTGAAGTCTCATCATACTCGCCCATGCGACTACCGCCAACATGCAAGGCTTCAACATGGGGCGGTACGTGCCGCCGGACCTCGAAGGTGTCGTCTCGCACAACAACGCCAGCGGCAAAGGCCACGCGCTGGGCGCCCGCGCGCGCAAACTCAAGACCCAAGGCATCCTGACGGTGCGCTTCGAGATGCCGTACGCGGTGTGGTGCGGCCACTGCACGAAACCCACGATCATCGGGCAAGGCGTGCGCTTCAATGCCGAGAAGAAGAAGGTCGGCATGTACTACAGCACGCCGATCTGGTCGTTTCGGATGAAACATGCGGTGTGTGGTGGTGTCATTGAGATTCGCACGGATCCGAAGACGACGCGGTATGTGGTTGTTGAGGGCGGCAAGGAGAGGGATTATGGTGAGGACAGGGTGAGGGAGGGCGAGGAAGGGCGCGAGATCTTGACGCCTGCGGAGAGGGAGAAGAGGAGGGAGGACGCTTTTGCGGTTCTTGAGGATAGGGTTGAGGATAAGAAGGTGCAGATTGACACGAGGAAGAGGATCGAAGAGTTGCAGGATGACAGGGAGAGGCACTGGGATGATCCGTACGAGGCGAGTCGGATGGTTCGAAAAGGCTTCAGGCGGGAGCGCAAGGAGAGGGTCAGGGAGAGGGATAAGGAGGAAGGCATCCAGTCTCGTTTGGGACTCGGCCTGGAACTTGTGCCTGAGAGACCAGAGGATGCGCGACGCGCTAAGCTCATCGAGTTCGGCGACTTCAAGGAGGAGGATGCCATGGCCCGGCCGCTATTCAAGACAGAAGATGCGAAAGCAGCGAATGATGGGCGTGACACAGCCGACAAGAGGCAAAAGATGATCCTCGACGCCGATCGGAAGCGTCAATTGCTGGAGAAGCAATTGAGAGACAACACGCGCGCTGCACGCAACCCTTTTGACGTACAGCAGACTGTCATCTCTTCTTCGACCTCGGCATCGAAGAAAGCACGTTCTCGAGCAGACGCTGACTTGAATACCGACACGGCTGGTTCGGCGTCCTCTGGTCCTAAGCAGACTGCAGTGTCCCTGGTGGCTTATGACTCGGAGTGATTGATGCATAACGACAGCTTTATGATGCATGATGGCGGTTTACGGCGTTTTATACCCAGTGCAATACTTTTCAAACTTCTGCATTAAAGTACTATACTGTCTCCTTGGATGACGGTGGTAACACTGCTCATAATCTACGTATCTGGGCTAGTTCTACATGCTCCACGGTCTTACGGTTTTATGTCTATCACTGCATAAACCACTTCTGCTGCCCAGCAATGTTTGCATCTTCACCCTTCCACTCAATATCAATGTCGAGCGCTCGCTTGTGCTCCTCGTTCTTGCGGAACGATATCGAACCTTTCAAGACTTGTCCTTCCTTCAGCGACTCACTTGGGTGGTCTTTGTGATCGATCATACATGTGCCACATCGCCAGTGGGTCTGAGGACCAAACGGACCTGTTGTGAAAACTACTGTCTGCTCAGAATCGACACCCTTACCCTTGATGCCTCGAAGCAGATTTTCAGGCACTGTCTGTTCTTTGGACTGCATGAAGATCGTGTCGAACCAAACGCACCAACCGTCGAGAGCGTCCATATCGCGGGTCAGGGCAACTTCGAACGGTACCTTGAACTCCAGCTCAGCCGCGGTGATTCTGTGAAGATCGAGTACCTTGAAAGGCTTCTCATCTTTCGATCTGCCGGTGACATTCTCTTTGTTCGGGAAGCGGACGAGGACATCGTCGTAGATCTTCTCGGTCATTGCGGTCATGTCGAATCCGTACACATCCTTCCAGAAGGTGAAGTTGTCGGCGACGAACTCCGAGTCGTCCAAAGCTCCGATTTGTAGTGTGCAATGACTTGGGACCATGAGACCGTCAGGCTTGAGGTAACGGTCTCGTGCGTACATGACAGAGTCGAACATCGCCTCGAAGAGGAGGCAGTAGCCCATCCACTCACTGACAATGATGTCGACCTTCTCAACATCATAAGGAAGATTGATCTCCTCGATCTTGCCGCGGATGAAAGTCACCTTGTCACTCAGACCATTCGCGTCGATAATGGATCTTGCCTTTTCGATGATGGCTGAGTTGTCAACTGAAATGACCCGCTTGGCACCAGCTTTCGCGCAGAACATGGACAGGATACCAGTACCGCATCCCACATCCAGGACTACCTTACCCGCGAAGAGATGCTTGTTGGCGTAGATGAAGTCTCGATAGGCATCTGTGCGGACAGTATCTTGTAACATGACCTGGTGGATTTCTTGAAGCATGTGAGTAGAGTTCTACGAGTCCTGAGGGCCTTACTTACCATTGTAGGAGTAAGACTCAAAGTAAGAAGTGTCAATGCTGGTTGCTTGTCTCTTCTTGAAGTCTTCACTTTTCGACGCCTCTGCCGCCTCGTCTTTGTCGGTCCAGCCTTCGTCGAACGTTTTTGCGACCGTGGCTCGATAGTCCACGAATTGTGACTGAAGAGCAGCAAGTTTCTCCTCGAGCTCTGCTATCCGTTCGCTAGGGTTGCTCGACGCTTGAGGCTCCTCATCGCCACCAGCTGTATCAAGATCGTCCAGGCAGAAAAGCAGTGCGTCGTCCTGTAGTGTCGGTTGCAGGTACTTGTCGTCCCGGAAGACATCCTTGGAAGAAACGTCTGGCTTGTTGTTTCCATTTTCGGCTTCTGATCGGAGATAGTTGGCTAATTTCATGCTCCCATAGAAGTCAAGGTCTAATATGTATATTAGAAAACGTGATTTTCGCTTCTAAGCATAGACAGACATACCCACCAAAGTCTTTCTGGAGCTTCAGGAAGTCGATACTGTGTTTCTCGGCACAATATTTGATCATAGACATGGCATCGGGAAATATCTTGTCGCTGAAGAAGTCCTTGATCTCCAACTTCTCCTCGTCCAGCTCAGCATCCTCCCAACCTTCACTGTCTGGTCTGAGCAGGTCTTCGCTCGACTCGGAAGAGTCATCTCTGAGTGAAGCAGCCATAGCGTGTAGTGATCCGGTAAAATAGTGCAATGCTTGCAGCATTTCTATATAAATTTCTATTCGCGGCTTGACGGCTACCTGCAGCGGTTCGGCAGCGGACCGTGAAGCGCATGTGGGATCCGACGTGGGGCTACCCTAACTACCTTACAACCTACGGAACGTCATCAGAATCACGACATCTCCAAAATATCCGGTTTGTCATTGTTCTTATCTGGCCATGGCACTATCCTCGACGTGCTTCTCCAATTCTTGTCGCGCTCACGACAGCAAGTGATGGCACCCGACAGAGGTCACGGCGACCTTCGGCAAGTCCGACACACCGATACCGACGGAGGACCCAATCGCGAAAGCCATGATGAGGAAGGAGTCGATGCGGCATTAATCCTCGCTGCACGTGCTGCTGCTCCTCAGAATTTCACGTTCCGGTCGCTGGTTGTAGGATTGCTCATTGGAGTCGTTATCTGTTTCTCGAACACATATTTTGGCCTTCAGACAGGATGGATCTCCGGAATGGCCATGCCGAGTGCCCTGCTCGGGTTTGCCTGGTTCAAGTCGGTCTCGAAATTCCTTAGCTTCCCTTTCACACCGGTAGAAAACGTACTGGTACAGACCGTCGCCGGAGCAGTAGGCACGATGCCATTGGGATGTGGATTTGTCGGAGTGATACCCGCGCTGGAGCTGCTTCTCAAGCCATCGGAGACCCCAGGCGGTGGGCAAGGATTGCATCTACCATTGGGCAAGTTGATCATCTGGGCACTGGGCATCTGCTTCTTTGGTGTGGTCTTTGCGGTTCCTTTGCGCAAAGAAGTCATCATCCGGGAGAAGCTCAAGTTTCCTTCCGGCACTGCGACCGCGCTCATGATCGGGGTTCTGCACGGAGGCAGCGAGGACACTGGCATCATTCGGATGGATGCGGACGACAATCGGAAAAGCACAGACGACAACGGTAATGAAGAGGAAGAGAGGAGGCTCATTGCAGGGGCGCCAAGCGAAGGACACGAGAGAAGGGAAGAGGAAGATGCTCGGACTGGATACCAACCGGAGGCAGATATTGCGGATGAGAATGGATCGAAGAGGGATGATCGCGCAGATTGGAAAGCAAACGTCAAACTACTCACAATTGCTTTCACGGTATCCGCAGTATACACCGTACTGTCGTACTTTATACCACATCTGCACGATATTCCGTTCTTGGGATTACCACTGGCGACCAACTGGCTCTGGACACTCAACCCGTCACCTGCATACATTGGCCAGGGTATCATCATGGGGTCATCAACGACGCTGCACATGTTATTGGGCGCAATTATTGGATGGGGCATTCTGTCTCCACTGGCTAAACACAGAGGCTGGGCACCTGGCCCTGTCGATGATTGGGAGCACGGCAGCAAAGGCTGGATAGTCTGGGTCAGCTTGGCAATCATGCTTGCAGATGCTATTGTAAGTCTCGGCTGGCTTATTCTTCGCCCGACAATTACTCTCGTTCGTACTTATGGACCGGCAGCCAGAGAGAGCTTCGCTCGAGGTACTTGGCGAGAAGACATTCGCAAAATGACAACACAAAGTATGCGTGGATACAGCCCGGTGCATATGGATGAACCTGGATCGCCTACCGAAGAGAACCATAATGGCCTGCTGAAAGCAACTTCGACCAACAACATCCCGGAGCCAGATGCACCTTCAGAGCATCAAATAGGTGTCAAGACTACCGTTGTCGGCCTCTTCCTCTCGCTAGTCGTCTGCGTGGCTGCTGTCCACATTTCATTCGATGCGTTGATCCCGCTCGGTCTCACCATTCTGGCTCTGTTACTTGCGCTTCTCCTGAGTATCATGGGTGTACGCGCGCAAGGCGAGACTGATCTCAATCCTGTATCCGGAATCTCGAAGTTGACTCAGCTCTTCTTTGCCTTGGCTACGCCTCGCTCGTCGCCAAATGCGATCATCATCAATCTTATCGCCGGCGCTATATCGGAGTCTGGTGCTCTGCAGGCAGGCGATCTGATGCAGGACCTCAAGACGGGACATCTGCTAGGGGCGAGTCCGAAGGCGCAATTCTACGGCCAGATGATTGGGTCTGCTGTCGGTGCAGTCGTCAGTGCTTGCGTCTATAAGCTCTACATCTCCGTCTACGAGGTACCGGGCGGCATGTTCCAGGTACCCACCGCCTACGTTTGGATATTCACTGCGCGACTAGTCACAGGACAGGGCTTACCGCCAAAGGTCGGTGAGTGGGCAGCTGGAGCCGCAGCTCTATTCGCGGTCTTGACTGCTATCAGAATCTATGGCAACATGCATGGTTGGAGATATACAAGTATGATACCCGGAGGAATTGCGGTCGCAGTGGGCATGTACAATACGCCGTCGTTCACGCTGGCGAGAACAGCTGGTGGGTTGATAAGTGCCTACTGGATGAATTACAGGAAGAACAGCGAGACGCCCATCATTGTGCTTGCGAGCGGGTTGATCTTGGGTGAAGGACTCCTGAGCATTGCAAATTTGGGTTTGGCTAGTCTGCGTGTACCGCATCTGTAGCATGTTATCAAACCTGTACATATTGCAATATCAATACGAAGCTATGTAGTACCTTATATCACGTGTGCCTGGATAAAGGTTGTTCTAGAACGTCACCCGTCGGGGGTTTGCGGGGTTCGGACTTTACGCCGGACTTGGGATCCATCGATGGAACATCACCTCGGATGCTATATCACATACCGAATAGCTCTTCCGTTCTTATTCTTCTGTACAAATATCGACTGTGGATAGTTCTATCACATAACAGACCAAACGTTCGGCTCAAGACACAGCTAATAGCAAGCCCTCTACAAAGCACATTACCAGGACCCAAAATGGACTCTCTCAAGGCAACAAACCTGTACTCGGTCGAGGGCATGGTTGCTGTAATCACAGGTGGTGCCACAGGTCAGTGATCCTCCCGCGCTCTCTTCATCATGCATACCGGTTCTGAAGAAGACTTGATGATTTCATGCCCTTCCTGGCCCGCAACCACCTCTCCACCCCAGTCACCACAAGCTGATCACCCCCAGGCATTGGCCTCATGATGACCAAAACCCTGGCCGCCAACGGCGCGAGTAAGGTCTACATCGTCGGCCGACGACAAGAGAAACTCGACGAAGCCGCCAAGCTCGCTCCGGGCGTAATAATTCCCCTACAAGGTGACGTGACCTCGCAGGACTCACTGAAATCAATGGCATCCCGCGTCGCCTCCGAGGCCGGGCACATCAACCTTCTGATTTGCAACAGCGGCATGATGGGTCCGAACACGCCTGTTCAAGCCGCGGACGTCGGCGTCGAAGAGTTCGCCTCCAAGGCGCTGGACAGCGACATGGCGTGGTTCAGCGAGACGCACGCCGTCAACGTCACCAGCGTGCTGTGGAGCGCGTATGCGTTCCTGCCGTTGCTGGAGAAGGGCACGCGCAGCGAGCGGCTGGGCGGTGGTGTCAGAAGTCAGATCATCGTCACCAGCAGTATTGCGGCTATGCACAAGGGCCCGGGGATGAGTATGGCGTGAGTTTTGATCGATGTCTAGAGTTTATAGTGGTAGCGGTGCTGACGGGAACAGATACAAGACGTCCAAGGCCGCGGCGTCGCATTTGACCAAGAACATGTCGAGCACCTTTGCGCCGTACGATATCCGCGTCAACGCTATTGCGCCGGGCCTCTTTGCGTCTGAGCTCGCGCAGTCGACTATTGACAAAGCTCATATCGACAAGGATAAGAAGCCTTGGGAGGATGGTGCGTTTGACAAGAAGAACATTCCCGTTGGACGTATTGGACGAGGTAAGTCGATCATGTCTGAGTGGTCTTGCAATACTGATCGATTCAGAGGAGGAAATGGGTGGCACGATCCTATACCTCTGCTCGAGGGCAGGAGGATACTGCAACGGCACTATCTTGCTCCTGGACGGTGGCAGATTGAACACGCTGCCAGGCTACTAGATAGCTTCTCTACAGGTCACAATGTAAAGCAGAAGATACGAGGTCAAAGTAAATGCTCAATAGCTCGATCTCAATATCATACATGCATAATTCTGTTCCCCCGCTATCGATCAACACCGAACGCCTTGAAACTACCCAGAGCCAGCTGAACGCCTTCGGGGTATCGCCCTTCGCAGCGCCATTGCAAGTCAATCGTCCCTAGTACCTGTTCATTCGCTCTCATCCTCCTCGAAGCTAGGCTCCTCAGCTTCGCTCGCTTCGTCATCATCTTCGTCATCGTCGACGACGTACTTGGACTTGGTAGTCGCAGCTCTACGTGACGGTCGAGCAGCCGGAGCTTTTGCGGGCGCAGGGGAGTCGAGCTCGTCATCATCGCTCAAGATCTCATCAGCCAGATCTTCGTCGTCCGAATCAACGACCTTTTTGCTTGGCTTCGCGACCGGCTTTGCAGCTGGTTTGGCAGCAGCGGCCTTCTTCTTTTCGTACGCTTTGGCAGCAGGACTGAGAGTTTTGATCACCTCGACAGCAGAGGCCTTCTTGAGCTTATCCTTGGTCGCGGCTGCAGCGCCGTTGGTCTTTCCAGTCAACGCGCTCACGGTCTTGACAATAGGCTTGCGAGTAGATAGCAAAATACTGTCATCATCGGCGTCAATTGTAGAGAACTTCTCGGGCTTCTTTGGACTACTAGCCGCAAGCTGGCCCCAGTCGGTGTCGTCGACATCGTCGCTGCCAATCTTGCGGGTCGCGATTGGCTTGATACCGTGAGTGCTGGTTGGGCGCGATGCAGAAGTCGTCAGCAATGGCTTGCCAGCAGCACCGGTCGGAAGAGTGCCCTTGACCAACGCAGTGATGTCTCCCAAAGCGTTGTCGCCAAAGTCGGACTCCTCGTCATCGTCAGAAATGGCATATTTCTTCGCCTTTTGAGCAACGGCTCGTCCCTTGCGCGGAATGTCTTCCTTTGGAGCCGGTGCTGGCTTCTTTGCTGGCTCTGGCTCCTCCTCAACCTCTTCAATGTCATGGAACTCATCCTCGGACTCGTCGTCAGAGTCGACAACCTTCTTCTTGGAAGCGGCCGCACGAGGTCGTGGTGCTGGCTTCGCCGCAGGCTCAGGATCAACCATTTCAACATCAGAGTCCTCGTCCTTGACAGCGGGCTTGGGCGCAGGTTTCATCGCAGCCATAGCTTTGAGAGCTTCAACCGCAGAAGCTGGCTTCGATGTTGGCTTAATCAAGCCCTGTTTCTCCGCGGGCGGACGGTCGATAGGGTTGCCGTCGGTATCAAAGAGTCCAGCATACACACCAGCAGGCTTCTTCTCTTTGGCGGCCAGCCAGCTGTCCATTGGCTTTTGCGTTACCGCTTTGGGCTTGGGTGCGGCCTTCTTCTTAGGTGCGCTTTCAAACTCCGAGTCGTCATCATAGCTATCACCAGCCTTGCGCTTCTTCGACTTGGCTCCTATGCCGAGCTTGGCAGAAGCACGACGACCGCCCTTGGTAGATGCAGACTTCTTTGCGCGCTTTGTATCGTCCTCCAGCTGCGCCTGCCACTCCTCAAGCAGACCGTCAAGATCCTCGCACCAGAGGTCCTTTGGAGACTTCTTCGTAAGGGTGTCAATCTCCTCTTCTCTGTCGCCGATCTGCTTGCGAAGACGCTCGACACGTTCTTGAGTAAGAGACCAGATAGCCATGCCAAGCAGGTAGTCATAATCACTCGCGCCGATCTCGACATCCTCCTCGGTCTCTTCGTTACCCTCTTCCACGACCTTTTCGAATTCTCCTTCCTTGCGAGCGTCGGCAACCTTTGGAAAGCGAGTAAAACCGAGCTTCTGCAATTCAGTAACAAGCACAGATTTCTTCTTCTTCGAAACCACAAGCTTGTTGTCGATGATCATCTGCACAAATCGTGCTTGGTTGGTCAAACGCTCAAGCTCGCGATTCATTTCGTTGAGGAGGTAAGACTTTCGCTTGCCGTAGAAATCTAGACGGACGTGGTAGAACTCCTCCATGATGTCGAGGACCGACTCGTACTTGTGGATGCGACCCTGGGAATCGAAAGCAACCAAGTTGGTTGTCGCCATGGTATTGCTAAGCTTGAGTCGCTCCTCAAAGCCTGTGGCCATTGCCCTTTTGTAGTCGCCCTCAACCATTTTGATGATGAAGTGCACCTTTGTCGGGGTGTTGTACTCGATGTAGTCCTTGATAAACGATGGCGTCTTTTCAGCACGAATGACTTCTTCAAGCCTGTCCTTGAACTCTTGGGTCCAGATACGGACAGGGAGTTCAGTGACCTGAACCTCGCACTTGTCGTCGTCCGTACTGACGATACCACTGAACTTGAAACGACCACCACCGATGTCTTCGGCTTCTCCGTTCCAACCACGGAACCAAGGCTTCATGGCCATCATGTCTTCCTTGACACCCTTCATACGACGTTTCAGATTCTCAATGATATCTTCTGGCCTGTAGTTAGGGATGGAAGTCGACCAACCAGTTCCGATACCGTTCGCGCCGTTGACAAGAATCATTGGCAAGACTGGCATGTATGTTTCTGGCTCAATCGTCTTACCGTCGTCGGTATTGTATGTCAACAATGGCTCATCAGCTGGATTGAAGATCTTCCGAGCAAAAGGCGAAAGTCGAGTGTAAATGTAACGAGCGCTTGCGGCATCGCTACCACCTTGAAGACGACTACCAAAATTACCGCTTGGCTCGAGAGTGTTGATGTTGTTGGAGCCGACAAAGTTCTGGGCGAGACCAACGATTGTCTGCTGGAGAGATGTGTCACCATATGCGTAGGCGGTCAGACCAGAGACCGAACCAGCGAGCTCCACGACCTTGACATCCTTTTTCAGGTTGCGCCTGAAACAAGTGTACAAGACCTTTCTCTGCCCAGGCTTGAAACCATCCATGACCGAAGGAATGGATCGTTGATTGTCTGCCATACTGAACAGAATCAATTCCTTGTTGATGAAATCGTCGTAGGTGATGGCTTCGGTACCGCTCATGTCGAGGAAAGTACCAGGTACGAAATTGCCCAACCATTGCTTACGCTCGTCGGCCTTTTTCTTGGAGAAAGCAAGGTCGATCATCTGGTTCTCGTGCTCCTGGATGGTATGGAAAGTCTTCAAGTGCTTGTCGAGGTCGGAGAAGTAGATCTCGGCATCAGACGTATCACTGGTACCCAATCCCTTGTAGTACTTGTGCTCCCAGCCCTTTTGATGTCCAGGTTCTTGTCTCCAAGCTTCGTATTCTGGCATGGTGAAGAAGTCCCTCTTGGCCTTTGGGTGCTTCGGATCACCCTTCCAGATCTTGACAATAGGCGTAATGAACTCGAGAAGGAATCCAGGGAGCTTGAGCAAACTTGGGAATTGGCACTGCAAGAAGTTGATCAAAAGACCTTTGATATGAGAACCATCATGATCCTGGTCAGTCATGATCATCAAATGTCCGTAACGCAAGCTATGCGTGTCGGTGTAATCCTTCTTGTGCTGCAGACCCATGAACTTTTTGATGTTCTGAATCTCCGCATTCTTAGTAATCTGGTCGATGGAGGCATCGCGAACGTTGAGCAATTTACCACGAAGCGGAAACACACCGAAAAGGTCCGGGTTGACGACAGCACGTCCAGCCAAAGCGAGCAAACTGGCCGAGTCACCCTCGGTCAAGATCAGCGTACACTTGTAGCCGTCTTTGGTACCCGCCTTGTTCGCGTCGGTAAGCTTGGAGTTGTTCATGCGTGCTCGGCGGTTACCATCGGTCTTCTTCATAGCCTGGTCAGCCTTTTTCTGGGCAAAGTCCATGATGTTTTGGATGACTTCGGTCTTTGCAATATCCTTGAGGAACTTCTCGCTGACAGTGCATTTGCTGCCAAATTGACTGGATTTTGTCGTAAGCTGCTCCTTGGTTTGGGACGTGAAAGCCGGGTTGACGATCGAGCAGTTGACGAATAAAAACATGTGGTTCTTGATCTGAGCATTCTTCAAAGCTACTCCGCCCTTGTTCTTCTTCTTGACAATCTCAGCGAGCTTGTTGACGATCTGATCCGCGATATAGTTGACGTGGGTACCGCCCGATGTTGTTGCGATCGAGTTGACGAAAGAGACTTGCTGGAACGATCCGTCGGAGACCGCAAAACCGACCTCCCATCTCTCATTTGGATTGTCAGTCAAAATGACCTGCTTCTCTGGTGCGGCAGCATCATCTCCATTCTCAGCCTTGATAGCCTTTGTGTACATCTCCATGTATTGCTTGAACTTGGTAACTTTGACGCGCGTGTCGTTCAAGTAGACCTTGACACCACCACAAGTACCAGCCATGTCGTAGACTCTTCGCTTCACCAAAGCCTCAAAGTCGTCATCCATCTGGTCCATGCCAAATTTGGCAAAATCTGGCTTGAAGGTAATCCTTGTGAAATCGTCGCCTTTGTGAGCGGTAATTTTGGCCTTCTCCATTACGCCCATGTTGTTGCGCCATGTCTGCTTGTATTTCTTGCCATGCTTTGAGTCCGCCGTTTCGAGCGTGAACTCAGTACTGAAGATGTTGGCCAGTTTTGCACCATAACCGTTGCGACCACCGGTGACTTTTTGCTCGTCATCGTCGTAGTTAGAACCGGTCAAAAGGTGACCAAAGATCATCTCAGGAATGTAGATCTTCTCCTTGTCGTGAATCTCGATCGGGATACCGCGTCCGTTGTTGCGCACCGAGATTTCTCCCTTTTCGCGATCAACCCAGACCTTGATCTCATTCATATTCTTGTCTCTCTGCTTGTTGTCTGCTGCGTTGACCAGGATCTCGTCAAAGATCTTGTATAAACCAGGCACAAAGCTGACTTCTCTTGACTCCATAGCTTCTGTCGACGAGTTGAAGACCCACATCTGTTGATCCGTTCTCTCCACCGAGCCGATATATGTATCTGGACGCTTCAAGATGTGCTCAAGCTGTGTGAGTTTCTGGTATTTGTCCGAGTTTGTGCCCTTTTTAGGCTTGGGCGAGGCGGTGATGCCATTAGCAAAGCTCTCATTGTCGATCTCCATGAGAGGCTTGCCGCTGCTCTTCTTCGGAGCAGGATCCTTCTTTTGTTTCTTCGACGAGGGTGGAGTATTCGAGAGGAGTGAGGCGTCGTTGTAGGAATCTGGTTCTTCGTCACTGTTTTCGAGATCGTCAGAGTCGGCGGCGCGCTTTTTAGGCGCGACTTTGGCGGTTTTGAGTGTGGTCTGTTTCTTCGTGGCGGCCGCCTTGGGTGCCGCTTTTGATTTGGCTGCAGCCGGTTTCCTTGGTGCAGGCTTCGCTTTCTGGTATGTGATAAGTGGAGGAAGAGAAGGTAGAGGTGAACTTTTACTCACGGTCTTTACGGGTGCCTCAAACTCGCTGGCATCACTGCCGTCGGAAAACATTGACTCGTCCATTGTGTATCGAACTCTGAAACGCTCAGTCGCAAGTGAAGATTGAGGTACTCAGCCGAAACACAGCATACAATAGAGAACGACTATAGGAAGGAAGAAAGACAGACGGAACAGTTAGGTTAGTATTGTCGTTATTGTCGGTAAAGGGCCCTCGCTGGCCGCTAGGGAGTGTAAGTGAAGAGCGAGTCTCAGAATGGAGTGTTTACCCCAAAGCAAAACAAGCGCGGTGGGTGGATTAAAGTTTAGCGCGCAATTGTCGCGAAACGTGCGTTCATCTAGATAAGATTAGATTATAGATCTTATACAGCAACAATAGGCTCAATAGGCTCAATACGAACCAACAAGTGAGCTCAATAGGGCAAGTGAGCCTAATGGGGCAAGTGAGGGAAGCTGAGTAGCCTGTAATCATTCTGCAGGCCGAAGTTGGTATTTACGTGTTGTCGACCTGAGATGGAAGACGGCTTTTGAGAATATATGCTGGTAGACACGACTACAAAACAGAGGATGAGGAAGCAATAGATAACGTAGAATCTCGATGAACATGTCTGTAGAAACACGCGACCGTATAGAGAGGCGTATGACCTGGGCGAGCCAATTCAGAGCCCAATACATGTCTTGATCCTGCACATCATGCGCTCGTTGAAAGCATGAACGCCGTGCTCATGCAAATATATGCTTTTTCATGTCGTAATATCGTAAAGCGACTGCTCGTTGAACAAGGGAGTCTTGAACTCAGCAGATTATACCATCGTTTTCCACAACCTCCTCCTTCACACCCATACCATCCTTCGTCTTTCTACGCTTCTCATTCCGTAGTCGCCTCTTCTCTGCTCTTGCAGCTTCTTCTTCCTCCTTCGCAATGTCGAGCCTTGTTGTCAAGTCGATAGTCTCTCTGGCCTTTTCTTCCTCCCGCTTCCTCTTCAGGTACTCGAAACGGTCGATAACGTCTTGTAATGTCGCTCGCTGAACTTCTCCAGTCTGACCGCTAGCTACCATGTGCTGCTTACTATTGAGATGCTCTACAAACTGCAGGTTGTCCTTGTATGTAAGGTCACAAGCATCGCAGTAGAAACCAGCACCTTTTCCTCGTTTGCCTATCGCAGATCCGGCCGGTACAAGCATGGTCTTTCCGATTTGCGCCGACACATCCAGTCGCGCTTTGCGTGCTTCGACATCTTTGGCGTCTTCGGGTGTACCAGCTCGTTTGACGTACTTCTTGCCTGCGATGGCAGCCTCGTATCGTGCCTTGCCTTCCTCCTTGACCTTTTGCTCACGGTCGGCGGCTTTGGCTGCATATTCTTCACGGTCCCAGGTCTTACGGAAGTCGGTATCGCCACCTTTCGTGCCGTATGCGCCGGACTTGCGATCTGCCATCGTGACGTTTTGTTTGTACTAAGAGAACTGTTTGGAGATTGATTCGTCGTCGTGTAAGTGAATATTCAAGGTTGCATAAAGTGGATGTCGCGCATAAAAGATCAAAGCCGACCTCGAGTCATGCAGATCCCCACGGTCGGTTCGGCAGCCCATCGCCGAAAGACGCTAGCCCGTTCAGGAACAAGCTGGGATCGCTAGTAGGGCATGCAGGGTCCAGTGATGGATCCAGTGACGTGTTCGCTATGGAGCACATGCAAACACCGAGTTACAGCAATAGGATACATGTATTCAAGAGCTTCTTTTTGCTGCTCAATAATCGATGCGATCCGTTGTCTTTCGCACCGTTATCTGTATGGTTGTTTCTGCTAGAATCAGCTCGCTGTGCTCGTGCCACGTATTATTGTTCCGTGTACCTATTTCGCGGCAGTTATTACCACGATCATGGCCAAGCATGCGGGCTTTTTTCGTTGTCACGTTGACTCACCTTTCTCCAACCTAAACACAAAGCAGTATCTTCCTCTGCCGTCCTCTCATACTATCCTAAACCTGTCTAACTATCACTATCCTACCCGTCAACAGTCTATCCCATCGAACCCAAATTGACATCTCAGGCTCATTCACATTTACCTTACCTGAAAGCAGATCAAATGGCTCCCCGCGTCCATCTCGTACGCCATGCTCAAGGCTTCCACAACCTGAATGTCGCGAACCACGCAATGCATGATCCCCTCCTTACACCTTTCGGCGAGGAGCAATGCCGTACTCTAGCAAAGGACTTTCCATACAACGACAAGATCGACCTCGTAGTGGCATCACCTCTCAAGAGAACCATCTACACCGCCCTCTACAGCTTTCCTGGACCAATCCAAAAGCGCCATCTCAAAGTCATCGCTCTTCCTGAGCTTCAAGAGACTTCAGACCTCCCATGCGACACAGGCAGTGATGCAGCAGAGGTTCAACGAGAGTTTCAAGGCAAACCAGTCGATCTGGCGAAGCTGCAAGGACCAGAGGGCGCTACATGGAACTCAAAGCAGGGCAAATGGGCACCAAACTCGGATGCAATTCAGGGTCGCGCGCAAGAGGCTCGCCAATGGCTGCTCAACCGGCCAGAAAAGGATATTGTTGTTGTCACTCACGGTGGCTTTCTCCATTACTTCACCGAGGACTGGGCGGGTCATGACAAGTTTCAAGGTTCGCATCACCATGATCACCATCATCTCCATTTACACCAACATTCGGAGAAGTTTCATCCACACCACCACATGGGCGAGATCGATCTATTCTTAAACGAACAACTTAATGACCATCGTGCAGGCACTGGATGGGCCAACACAGAGTTCAGGTCGTATACCTTTGCTCCTGATGGAGGCGCACATCTGATCGAAACCCCCGAGAGCCGACAACGCAGAGCTGGCACTGAGAAGCCACTGTCCAAGGAAGAGCAAAAGAATCTGGCACGTACTACAAGTGACAAGTCAAACGATGGATCGTACCAGAAGGCACAGTCGATCCAATCAAAGGTATAGACACAGCTGGCTCTGTCTCGATGAGGACGATACGCCTCGAGTAGGTTTGGAGACGTTTCTTCTCCAATCATATGTGATCAGTAGGCAGTGCTAACAATTCGAAGCGCAAGAACGAATCTATGGTACGAGACGTGGGCGGGTATTATTGAGGAGCACTTGGTTTTCTCGCAACATTTCACATACACAGAAACGATCGGCATAGATGGCAGCGGAGGCGTTTGCAAACGGATTCATGGGTGGATACCACAGTTACTTTGATGAGAAACCTGCGATAGATTTGGAATATCAACCTACGGGACCTCGTGGATAGAGTACAACAGTCTCCTACCAGTGGAAGAATAGATCATAGCTTTGCTAGAGTCATCGGGCGCTTCGTAAAGAATATGTACGTGTCTTCGTAAGTCGTAAGCACTGTAGCTGGATCGGCATACCAACCATAGGCGGCAGTGAGCAGTTATTTCACGATCGGACCATCGGTCCGACAACGACTGCCTCTATGCCTGAATTCCCCATGAGTACTTCGAGCTGTCAGGATGCGAAAACTGATAAGATACGGTGGCTCTAGGGAGTGCGGTGGTCGGTGCAACTTGAGCGCTGCTTCGCATTGTACTCGCCGAAGTTGAGGGGTATGGTGTGTTACTCGGGGACTCAGGAAATGGTGGATAATGGCCATGTGTCTCTTCAAATCTAGATGTCTTGGCTACACCATGACTGCCCCACCAAGGACCACAAGAGTCATGTCATCAATCAACGTACAAGGTATACTCGTACTGCTGTGCATACTTCTAGACGAGTTTGAGTGATCGTTCCACTATTCGAATCACTATCCAAGGTTCCTGCCTCAATCCTCATATTTGTTAAAACACGTTTGCATCTTTATCAACCTCGGTTCAGTAAACACAAACTTTACCTCATTCGACAACATTACCTTTCATACACACCGTCCAGTTGACCATTTGGAGCACAACTACAGCTAAACGTCTCGAGACAGCCTAAAATAAAGTAACCTTCTTTCAAGTTCCCTCACATTACGCAAGATGTCCACAGAACAAGAACACCATATAGTCTTCATCGGCCTTCCTCTGCAACTAACCAAACCACTCACCTTCCCAAACAAGATAACCACGATTCCGCCCCTCAGCCCGGGTGTGCCACTCCCAGAGAACGCACAAAGCGCAACCATCATCCTCACCCCCGCTGCCACCCTGACCTACGAGCTCCTAACGACCTCCTTCCCGCACCTGCAATGCATCATCACCACGTCCACAGGATACGACAACATCTCGCTGCCGGCGTGCAGAGAACGCGGCCTCACGCTGTGCAACTCGCCGGCGCAGAACATTCCCGCGGTCTCAGAACACGCGTTCGCGCTGCTCGGTGCGCTGAAGCGCCGGATCGTGCCGTTGCATCAGGTCGTGGCAAGGGGTGAAGGCTGGGCTAGTATGCGCGAGGTGTTGATGCACTATGGCAGTGCGCTGCCGAGGGAGAACTCGGAGGAGGTGTTGGCTGTGGTTGGCTATGGCAGTCTGGGTACGTGCTGATCGCTTCTCGGACGGGTATGTGTTTGGCATCGGCTAAAGAGAGCAGGTACCGCGATACAGAAGATCGCGACGGCGTTGGGCATGAAAGTCATCGTTGCTGAGCGCAAGGGCGAGACGAAGGTCAGAGAGGGCCGAGTCTCGTTTACCGAAGCGCTGAAGCAGGCGACGGTTATCATGTTGACGGCGCCACTGTCTGAGTCCACGCGAGAGATGATCTCGACGCCGGAGTTCGAGATGATGGATCCGTCGACGTATCTCATCAATGTCGGTCGCGGTGGTCTGGTTAACGAGGCTGCGCTTGCCAAGGCGTTGAAGGAGAAGACTATCGGTGGTGCGGCCACTGATGTGTTCCAGACTGAGCCCGCGGACAAGGAGAACTGTCCGTTGCTGGCGGAGGATTTGCCGAACTTGGTGCTCACGCCGCATGTTGCGTGGTATACTGGTGCGACGATGAAGAAGCTTAGCAATAGAGTTCAGGAGAGTTTGGAAGGGTTTGCAAAGGGTGAGCCGGTCAATGTTGTCTATCAAGGAAAGTTGTAGAGCTCGAGCTCCTTGCATGATATTTGTGAGGGCTTGTGTAGACTTAACAGCTATATGGACTGGATTAGGATACGGGTTTGGAAAAGACATGTCGCTTTGGAGAATCAAGGTATATCATCATATCATATCTCATTGATCATGCTCGACCATGATAGCCCGACACTAATTCTTCTGCTCAGCCTCCGGTGTTCCTTCATCCTTGCTTCCTCTTCTGAACATATCGATGATGGACTTCCTTCTCGAGCCACTGCTAGACATGCTCCACATGCTGTTGCTACGTTGTTTCTCCGCCGTTTCTGCCCAGAGGACATCAGCGGCTGTGACCGCGGGAAAATGCCAACGGCCGAGGCATGTGCACATACCGACTCTCTCGAGTGATCCTTGATCGAGAGCTCGTTCGACTTCTTTGACTTCTGATGGACTGCCTGTGACACCTGTCAGAGATGGACTGTCGGCAGTTGATCAGGGCAGCAGCGACTTACGCAAGTTTCCTGCACCGCCGATACCGCGAGAGACCTTACGCTCTATTGGACTGCCAGACATGATGACTCTGGTCGAGAGATTCGATCTTAAAGACGGATAATGAAAGAAATTCAATACTTTGAGCAAACCGATGCGGAGGAGGGCGATGCTAGCTTCCAAAACCAGATCCGAGAAGGAGAGGAGGAGAGGGTCCGACCATAAAGATACACCTACATATATAGTATATATTGTACTCACAAGGTACCAGACTTGCGGTTCTGCTTCGAGCAAGATAGACCACTCGAAGAAGCCAATGGAGAATACTTCAGATCACATGCTGCCGATCATGCCTATCAGCCGCTGTACTGCATGTTTCGAGGCCGTAATCACTATCTCTGTCCTATAAGCACTTCTTGGCTCGATGCAGATGAAGATCTAGATAAGGCATGTCAGAACTCGAGCACGACTATTGGTCGATGAAAGTGACACTGAAGATGTACAGACAGTGTGCATGATTAGAGACACGGCATCACGGACCCTGAGAGCGGGGGAGTTGGAGACCCCACAATGCTTGTTGGATTGCTTGTTTTCGCCGCACACGGCTGGGCATTGCTTGGAGTAGACGACATTGTGGTTTGACATAGATCTAATGACTCATTATTTGTATAGCTATGTTCTACGACTGATCAGAAACATGAGTAAACATTACAATCTACATATCTCGAAGACTTTGTGACATGGTCGTATATCGTTTCAATCCTCTATGAAACATCGGCAGCAGTGACCATACCTGGGTAGTGGTAGACACCAGCAGTCGTGTTGGTGATGGTACCATCGTAGTCGTTGCCGTTAGTTGGGGCGATGATGCTGTAGTTGCCGAAGCAAGCGTACTGGTAGTTGGCCATGGAGGTGGCGTTAGCCTGGCTGGTAAGGAAGCTTGACATGGCGCACATTCCGTCAGTGCGACCGAGACACGCACCACCACGGATAGTGTTCAATGGAAGGATACCGTTGTTCAAGCGCATGCGGATGAACTTGTGGGTAGCGTTGGCGGCGTTGTAGCCATATTGAGTGGGGTAGTACTGAGTGCGGTGGTTGGCGACAGTGTCAGGAGTAGCGCTGCTGCAACCAATGACCTCGGTGATGAAACGAGCTCCGAATGGGGTCAGGTGGGAGAGGATGAAGTGGCGGTCTGGGTTTGGTGGAACCTGGTTCAACTGTGGCGCCTCACGGAAGTAGTCGAGAGACATGGCAGTCATGACAGAGATGATAATGTCATCGTGGGTAAAGTCGGCGTAGAAAGGACGACCGAGAGGGAAATCGGCGGCGTTGTTGTCAAGGGAGCTGTTGACGGAGGTGTTTGAGCTGGTGATGTATTGGTTGGTCAAACGGGCCATGAGCTCCTGGAGGTAGCCGATACCCTGAGCTCTACCAGTCGGGTTACCATAGCCGTAGTCGTAGTAGTACTCCATGTCAAGAGTCTGCTCAAAACCTGACCACTCGTCCTGAGTGAAAAGATTACAGAAGTCGGACTGACCGATGTAGCCGTTCTCGTAAGCGCAGATAGATTGCATGGCATAAGTGTCGTTGGTAGTCAGCTGGAAGCCAGGTGGGCAGTAAGCCTGAATACGCTTAGTCGCGTTTGTAAGGTACTTTGGAACTGCGATTCGTTAGTATCGAACATCGCTTCGTTGAAACCGAACCTACTGTAAGTGAGAAGGTCGAGATCACCAAGCTCAGACACTGGGGCGAGGTCATCGTTGAAGCAGGAGTCGTAAGAGGCAAGAGTGTTGTTCTCAGTACCGCCCTCTGGAATGATGACAACGTCAAAGAGCGAGCCGTTGCCGAAAGCCTGGAGAGAGGGTTGAGGAGTGATCTGGAAGCTGGTACCGAAGAAACCGAGAGCCCAGTTGATCTGAGAGTTCTCGATACGGGACTGGCTAGTAGTCCTGAGTACTGGCTTTGGTCGAGCGGTTCCGTTGGCAGCAGTTGCGTTGTAGGAAACCTGGCCGACGGAGGCGTTGAACAGAGTGCGTCCATAGCGGTTCCAGAAAGCAACACCGGCAGAGAACTCGGTAGCAGCACCAATGTCGGTAAGGTAGCCCTCAGAATCCATGATGTACCTAGAAAAGTCGGTCAGTACTTCTGAATGACATATCTGCAGATGTAACCTACCTGTAGGTGTTCAAGAAAGCCAATGGGCCAGTAAACTGCTGAGTCTTGTTCACAGAGGTGAAGTTGAAGACTTTGGCGCCAAAGTTCTGATCGTTCAATCCATCGTCGAAGAAAGAAGTTGGGAATCGCTGAGCATGTCTCTGGAGAGAGTGGACTTGCTCGATTTGGCATCCATCTGGAAGACCAACATTCTGGACACCGAAGTAAGATTCAGCATTGTCCTGGTAGGTCGAGATTTGTCCTATACATCGTGAGCCAAGTAAGGAAGAGCGTCGAAGATGAACTCACCCCAGTATTGAGAGATGGTGTTGAGGTCGGTGAGAAGAGTGGTGTTCTGAGCCAAAGCGGCAACAGGTGCCAAAGCAGCGATAGTGGTGAGACGCATCGTGGCTGGTATGAGAGATGGAGGTTTGACTTGGTCAAAAAGAATAGAAAGGTGGTCGGGGTTGGGAGTCTGTCTTATACAGTGACTTACAGCTTTTCGGATGATGTGCCAGATGTGGTACCTACGTTAGCGGTGCCCATCTTCGAAGCTATGGGATGGTTCATCTTTCGAAGTCTCTCAGCAAGCGTGCCAAGTTCTTGCGATGCGACTGGTCTGATGTTGACCGCGGCTTTTCGGGTTTCCTGGATTGCTAGCAAAAGCATAATCAAATCAAGCATGTTGAAGCGATGACCGGCGATGGTTCAATAAATGGCGTCGGCGTGCATATCGAGTCTGGTGGCTTGTCCGATATGGTGGTTGGAAAAACACGTGGGGTGCATATTCGTTTAGTGTCGTGAGCTATTATAGTTTCGCGATCTCTTGCCGATGCCTTCACGGTGCCGTATCGCGACTGAATGACTGCGACATATTTTCCTGTCACTTTGACCTCGTTCGAGATAGAAACACAGATTGACTAAGCATTGGTGATGTATACCCCTCGTCGTTGCACCCAGTACGTAGCAAGATGACTGATCCGTGCAATTGGGCAGGTACCTTGATCGATACGATGACGTAACTAAACCAATGACTCGCGTTATCGATAAGACTTAATCTACCTCGATGTATCCAATGGTGAACATGTATAAAATTAATTGTCCCCCTTCTGTTCAGTCACTCATTCAAAGCACGCGACCACCTCGAGAATACACACACAAGCTTGAAAATACAAACTACCACCCTCAAAATGTCCGGCCACAGGCGCGTGAAGAATCTCGATGTTGACGAAGACGACTTCGACGACTATAACGAATACGACGAAGCCGAGATCGAAGGAGTGGAAGGAGGAGGAGGAGAAGAGGAGGAGATGACAGACGAGGACAAAGAGCAGATGATGCTGGGAATGGCCAAAGTCCGCAGCGCACTCGGAGACGATTTCGACGTGTCGGATGCACAAATACAGGAATCGCTATGGCATTACTGGTTTGACGCCGACAAGACGATCGTCTACCTGAAGAGTACGTCAGCCATTCAAGTTGAGGTCAGTGACTAACAGTGATAGACCAGAAAACACCACAGAACCCAAAGTCACAACCGAAGCAGACGAACCGATTCGATCAGGCCGCGAGCGCCGCTGCGCAAACACCGACACCAACAAAACAATCATCTGGTAGGTCCAATATTTCATTTCTGCGTGAGGAGGAACAAGTACAAAGCATGAGACACCGACAATCTGGTTTCGGCTTCGATCTATACCCGGCAGACACCAGCTGACAGGGGTCCATAGCAAGAATGGATCCTGCAGAATGGTTCAGAGATGTGCCTTGGTTCAACCTGCCCCCGAATTTATCAAGCCGCATAGTCGAGCCAGCCCGTCCGTCTCTACGAATGCTTGGAGGATCTGCACCTACCGGTAAACCTTCGAAACTGGCTGCTCTCGCTGCGGCGAGGAAGAAGAAAGAGGCCGAGGCGACTGAGAATCAGAAGCCCACCGGGACTGCATCTCTGCTGGAACGATTGGGCCCGAAACCTGCCACTTCAAAGATTGAAACACCGTCACTAGAAGGCCTCAAGATCTCCGAAAAGACGTACCCGGTTCGCAAGAGGAAGTCGCCTTCACCACCTCCACCGGTAGAAGAGCGCCGACCATCTGCCCCGGAAAAGCAGGATCCGGTGGAAGAGCCCAAGCCAACTCAAAATCTCCGCACCAATCCCTCGATATTTGCAAAGACAATGATTGGCGCAAGACAGGGCTCAAAAGGCCTCTCCTCGGACTTTTCGCACAATTTACAATCTGCTCTTTATGGATCATCATATGACCACACAGAAACTAATCCATTTTCAGGGCCAAGTCCAGATGATGTTGTTACCCAGGCGCAAGCCAAAGGTTTGAAAGGGTCTCACTCTGGCTGAAAGCAGCCCTGGACTGATTCAAATATAGGAGCGAAAAAGCAATCAACGCCATCGAAAGATGGAAAAGGCGGCATTACGAATGGTGTAGCACATCTTAACGTTGATGATACACCTGTACAGACGAAGTGGGTAGTCTGTCACAGCTTCGACCGTATCTTTACTAATATGATATCCACAGAGTCAAGAGCAAGAATCTGAATGTGGTTGACGAATATGGCAAGTCAAGCAGGAAGCGAGAAGCCAGCTTCGTCGTAATTGGCCACGTCGACCACGGTAAAAGCACACTGATGGGACGCTTACTGTATGACCTGAAAGTCGTCGACCAAAGATCAATGGACAAATACCGGAAAGAAGCAGGAAATATAGGAAAGTCATCATTCGCGTTGGCCTGGGTCATGGACTCAACAACAGAGGAACGCGAGCGAGGTGTTACCGTCGACATTGCAACAAATCATTTCGAGACCTCGAACACTAAGTTCACGATCCTGGACGCTCCTGGACACAAGGACTTTGTACCAAACATGATTGCGGGCGCAAGTCAAGCAGATTTTGCTGTCTTGGTTATTGACGCAAGCACAAACAGCTTCGAAGCTGGTCTTCGCGGTCAGACCAAGGAGCACGCCCTTCTCGTTCGTAGCATGGGCGTTTCTCGCGTCATCATCGCGGTAAATAAGATGGATACTGTCGATTGGGCGCAAGAACGGTTCGAGGAGATTCAGCAACAATTATCCGCGTTCATGGTCTCTGCCGGATTCAAAGCCAACAACATCTCATTCATTCCATGTGCCGGCCTGACGGGCGAAAACATCGTCACAAGTCCACCGCAATCAGCATCGTGGTACAAGAGCCAGACCCTCGTTCAAGCACTGGAAGCGTTCGAACCATCGAAAGCAGCCATGACCCAACCTTTCCGTCTCCAAATCTCCGACGTCTTCCGTGGCGGAGTGCAAAATCCCCTCTCGATATCCGGCAAGATCGAAGCCGGCACGGTACAAGTAGGCGACGCGATCCTCGCCATGCCGGCCGGAGAGACAGCCACAATCAAGGGCATCGAGATCGACAACGAGTCACGAGACTGGGCAGTCGCGGGCCAGATCGTCGACCTCCACCTCACCGAGATCGATCCCGTGCATCTCAAGACGGGCGACATTGTTTGCGATCTGAAGAAACCGGTCAAGAACGTCAAGGCATTCACTACCAAGATCCTCGCCTTCGAGCATGTCTTCCCGATGCAGGTCGACGTGCACAGAGGACGGCTGCATGTGCCGGCGAAGATATCGGCGCTGGTGGGCACGCTTGACAAGGTCTCTGGTAATGTCATCAAGAACAGGCCCAGGGTCGTGCAGCCGGGTAGCGTGGCGAGAGTCAGGGTTGAGTTGGATACTGCTATCCCGCTTGAGGTGCCACAGAGGATTGTGCTCAGATCGGGCGGTGCTACGGTTGCTGCTGGATTGCTAGAGCAAGTACATGTGTAGATGAAGCGTATGTAGATACTATTACGCTAGGCTATCTGAAATCGAGACCGAATACCCTCAAATTAGATATCTCTTCGTGTACCATTTGTGTGTCGCCACCAAACGCCATTACCTGCCTCCGTAACTATGTTTGCATCTCAGATTTTCTCGAACGCCATAGCACTTGCTCGTTGTATAGCGTCGTGTCTGTCATACTCCTTCGTCATCTGCGCAGCGCAGCTTACGCACTCAAGGCATGCTCGCGTTGATCAATCGCAAATGTGCAAGACTTTCCTCAAGTTCCCTCAGGATGCACCGCGCGCACCTGCGCCCGTTGATCCCCTCCTCCTTCTCCTCCTGTACCCACCCACAGTTCCGACACCAGCAGCAGCAGAACAAGAGCTCTCTCGGTATGAGCTTGATACACCTAGGGCAGACCCGATATATTCCCCCACCTTCCGGGACGACGGAATCGCCGGGGCGGTGGAACCCTCTGCTCAAGCCACAGTCGATACAATAGCGTCTTTCTGCAGGTCCTTGGTGATGATTTCGCGTCTGTCTTATGTCGAACTCATGACGCAATTTGCTGCGGTAACAGTAGTAGCAGTCATACCTAGCTAGGTAGCCAAGGCATATTTGAGATATCTCGATCTGGCGCATGAAGGCTACCTTGTCGTGGTCCGAGACAAGTTTCAATGGATCAATGACGCGTCGGAAGTGTTTGTTGGTAGCAGCAAGAGCAAGAGCAGAAGGATAATCGAGAGGTAGCATCAAGAGGAGCTCTTCGGGGAGTTCTTCGAGCTTTGTCATGTTGTTGTGTTCGATACCTGTCATCAATTGTGCAGGATCGTTGGATCAGCTGTGAAGAGTCGTTGGATCAATTGTGAAGATTGTTGGACGCAGAGTGTGACAAGAATTTGCGTGAACGCGTGTCCTTTGTAGATGGTGAGAAAGCACGGGCGTTCTGCCGCAGACCTCTCCGTGCATCAGATGGAAAGGATATGATCAATGTTGATAGTGCTGTCTTCCGAGCACCACAAAGACTGCCTCGGTGGTCCAAGTGGTGACGACTCGCTTTACAATCAAATCCCTATTCGTCTCCTGATATGTAAGCGCAGATCGCACAGCCTGCCATTCGTCGGTAAAGACCAATCACAGGGGTTTGGAGAATCTTCGGAGTCTTTTTTGCTGGGTTCGAGCCCTGGCGGCTGCGATTAGTTTTGACGCTGGGTAGGTATTATTTTGCGAAGGTGAAGTGAAGTGAAAAGCGTGGTAATACTTGTCCTGTAGACGGCTGCCTCGTCGTTGCGATGCTGCTATATCCGGACTCGCATAGCGACGCTTACGCTGAAACATAGAAAACGGGGTGAATAGACAACGCAAATCGTCTCCATTGTAAAGGAAGGTTGGTGTTCATATCATTGACTGTATCACAGAACTTGAAAACGGATGTTTATCAAGAGTTGTGAACAGACAAGAGTATTGGACACCCACCAGTGGACTTAGCAGGATCGACTATAAATGACCGACACACTTAATAAGTCGTTCAAAGAGAATCTAGAGCAACAGCAGCTTCGTTTGAGGCTGTACGTATCTGGTATATGCATGGTCCAAAGCGAAATGAGGCGAAGTCGAAAGGAGGTGAAGTCGAAAGCAGGCGAAGTTGGCATGAGGTGAAGTCAGCTTTAGTGGGGCACTCCCTCACGCCGCAGAACCGCCGGGAACTCCGAATGTTTCTCGACGACGTGCAAGAGCTCCGTCTAGGAGAAGACGCCTCGAAGCTCTGGTGTATGATTTACAAAACAAATCATATAGGTGCCTGCAATATCCGCTATGATATTCGCATACCCGCCATATTAGCTGCTGTACAGCGATTGTGGTACTGGCAGCTCAAGGCGGGAGGTGAGGGGCATGAGTTTGCTGACAGCCCCTCATTCGGTCTTCAAAACAGCCCGACCAGAAGCTCTACCATGGCAGTATTTGGCGGATTACCGTGTTTATTGGGTATCGATCTACTGGATCCCTGTCCGGCAAGGCTGAAGCAGAAGATCAAGGAACGCAAGGAACGTGTTTTGTGCAAGCAGATGCTCAATGAGGTGAATAACGTTCGAGCTATGACGCCAGTCGCTGCTTCCGAGAGCTCCGCATCGGTAAGGTACATGTAGTTAGCTATGTATGACATGCCCCAATCAAAACACCAGCTTGGCGGCACGGCCGACTGTTGCGAGGCATCCGGAAGCCAATTGTTCGAGCTCGAGCTCAAATAACTCAAGCTTTGTAGCGAACTTGACCTCCTCTGTTCCACTCCATCTTCGCGTGATTGTCACTGCTCTACCCATTGACAACCACACATCATGTCGAGTGAAGACAAGCAGCTCAGCCCGTTCGGGCCGGCTAGATCTACTGTCACCGACCAGCCATTGTCCAAGGAGGAGCTCAACAACTACATCAGATACTGGCATGCGAGTTTGTACCTTTGCTTAGGATCGCTCTACCTCAAGCACAACCCTCTTCTGCAGGAACCATTGAAGATTGAACACATCAAGCCGCGTCTTCTTGGTCACTGGGGATCTGATGCCGGTCAATCTTTCACTTACATCCACATGAACCGTCTGATCAAGAAATATGATCTGGATGCATTCTTTGTTTCTGGACCTGGTCACGGAGCTCCTGCCGTTCTCACCAACTCATGGCTCGAGGGTGTCTATGAGGAAGTCTACCCCGAAAAGGGTCAATCCCTCCAAGGCATGCAACACTTCTTCAAGTCCTTCTCTTTCCCTGGTGGCATTGGAAGTCACGCCACCCCGGAAACCCCTGGCAGTATCCATGAGGGTGGTGAGCTCGGTTACTCCCTCTTTCACGCCTTTGGTGCTGTCTTCGACCACCCAAAGCTGATTGCCTTGACCATGGTTGGTGACGGTGAGGCCGAAACAGGTCCATTGGCTACTTCCTGGCACAGCAACAAGTTCCTCAATCCAATCAACGATGGTGCCGTTCTCCCTGTCCTCCACTTGAACGGTTACAAGATCAACAACCCAACAGTCCTGTCTCGTATTCCTCACTCTGAGCTTGAAGCTCTTTTCGTTGGATACGGCTGGAAGCCTTACTTTGTAGAGGGCAGCGAGCCAGAGTCGATGCACCAAGCCATGGCTGCGACCATGGAGAAGTGTGTCCAGGAGATCCAGGCCATCTGGAAGGAATACCGCACTTCCGGCAAGGTTGACAAGCGTCCTACTTGGCCAATGATTGTTCTCCGCAGTCCAAAGGGATGGACCGGTCCTACCAAGACCGGTGACCACTTCTTGGAAGGTTTCTGGAGATCTCACCAGATCCCCTTGACTCAGGTTCTCAAGGACGAGAAGCAGCTGAAGGAATTAGAGAGTAAGTTTGAACAGGCGCACATCCACAAGCTGACGCTGACATACTTTTAGACTGGATGAGAAGCTACAAGCCAGAGGAGCTCTTCACAAAGGACGGCAAACTTATCCCAGAGCTCAGAGCCCTTGCCCCCGAGGGTACCCGCCGCATGTCTGCAAACCCTGTCACAAACGGTGGCGTTCTTCACCAGCCTCTCAGCATGCCTGACTTCAAGAAGTATGCCTTCCCATTGAAGAAAGGTGGTGCCGAGATGGCTCCAAGCATGAACATCTTTGCCGCTTTCCTCCGAGACATTATCAAGCAGAATATGGAGACTTTCCGTCTTTTCGGGCCTGATGAAACGCAATCAAACAAACTCGACACCGTCTACGAGGTGTCTGGTAAGCAGTGGGTTGCTGAGTACCTCGACTATGATAAGGATGGTGGCAACCTTTCCACCGCCGGTCGTGTCATCGAAATGCTCAGTGAGCACGCTTGTGAAGGTCAGTCGATCAACAACTTCCTACACTCTGTCATACTAATCTTCCTGAAGGTTGGCTAGAAGGTTACGTCTTGACTGGACGTCACGGTATGCTCAACAGCTACGAACCATTCATCCACATCATTGACAGCATGGTCAACCAACACTGCAAGTGGCTTGAGAAGTGTAAGGAGGTCGCCTGGAGACAGGAGGTTGCATCTCTGAACATTCTCTTGACCTCTACCGTCTGGCGTCAAGACCACAATGGATTTACCCACCAAGACCCTGGTTTCCTGGATGTCGTATGCAACAAGTCGCCTGAGGTTGTACGCATCTACCTTCCTCCAGATGCCAACACTATGCTGAGCACGATGAACCACTGTTTCACTTCCAAAAACTACGTCAACGTCATTGTTCACGACAAGCAGAACCACCTCCAGTACCTCGACATGGAAGCCGCCATCGAGCACTGCACCAAGGGTGTCGGTATTTGGGACTGGGCTTCGAACGACCAGGATTCGGAGCCAGATCTTGTCATGGCATCTTGCGGTGATGTCGTCACACAAGAAGCTCTTGCCGCGACTGCTCTTCTCCGTCAACACTTCCCAGACTTAAAGATCAGATTCGTCAACGTCGTCGATCTCTTCAAGCTGATGCCAAACGGCTACCACCCTCACGGTATGACCGAAACACAATACGCGAACCTCTTCACCGACAACAAGCCAGTCGTGTTCAACTTCCACTCATACCCATGGCTCATTCACAGACTCACCTACAAGCGCAAGGGTCAGCACCTGATGCACGTCCGTGGTTACAAGGAGAAGGGTAACATCGATACCCCGCTTGAGCTTGGTATCAGAAACGAGGCAGACAGATACAGTCTTGCCATGCTCGCTATCGACAACCTCAAGGGGACACTCGGCAACAGGGGTGCCAGAGCGAGAGAAGCTCTTTTGGGAGAACAGATCAGAGCAAAGAACTTTGCCTACGAGACTGGTGAAGATCCAGAGGACTACAATGACTGGAGATGGCCATTGTGAGGTAGAAAACAGAACGTATAATGCTAATGACGGAACTGCGATTGAGGTAGCTGTCCATGAATCATGTTTTCTCAATCTTCAGGCCAGATGTGTCATGGTAATAAGATCACTACTGGATCTGAGGCGTCGTCGTCGACATATGCAAGGATCGCGTGTAAATGCTCCGGCTCGAGAATTGACAGGCCATACCAGCCCCGCTTCAATTAGGCCCGTGCCGACCGCCCCACCAAGGTGCGGGGCATTTTAACCATTGCAATATTGTTGATCGAACCACCTTTTGCCATTGTAACATCATAACATACCAATTACACATCAAGAATCATGTCGGCGTTGAAGAGAAATCCACCGTTCAGAGCTGAGCACGTTGGCTCGTTGTTGCGTCCTGACAACCTCGTCAAGAAGCGCTACGAGGTCGCCGAGGGCAAAGCTAAGGAGTCAGAGTTGATCCCAATCGAGGACGAGGCCATTGCAAAGGTAGTCAAGTTACAGCAGGAATGTGGCATCCACCCAGTATCGACTGGTGAATACGCTAGGTTTGTGACCACCAATGTCGATGTATGGTCATGAAGCGTCTCTGACATGACCCCACAGACACCAGTTCTGGGGAACCTTCTTCGAGACCCTCAATGGCATGAAGGACCTCCAACTCGGTGTCCTGAAGGGCTACGACCAGAGCATGTTCCGTGACTATGCTCCTGATGTCAAGTCCTTCATGGAGGCCAAGGAGATCCCTAACCAAGTCACGGTTTGTGTTGGCAAGATCAGCCACCCTGGAGTCTCGAGCTACAAGCGCGAGGTCGATGTTATGAAGAAGCTTCTTCCGGAGAACGAGTGGAAGAACATCAAGATCACCATGATCTCACCTTCATGGGTCAGTGAAATCTCAATTGTATGAAGGCGCTTGCTGATGACCACCAGTACCACTTCCGCTACCGTGCAGGAAGAGCCTACCCCAAGGAGGTCTACGCCAACGACGAGGAGTACTTCGCCGACGTTGCGAAAGCGTACCAAGAAGAGCTGAAGATCCTTCACTCGCAAGGCATTCGCAACGTACAGATCGACGACCCAAACCTCGCCTGTATGTATCCCTTCACATGCTCGCCCCGGACCTACTGACATTCATACAGACTTCTGCTCCGAGCCCATGCTCAAGGGTTGGGAAGCTGACAAGGGCAACGACAAGACCGCCGACGAGATGTTCGACGCCTACGTCAAGTTCTACAATGCCTGCTTCGAGCGTCCGTCTGACATGCACCTCGGCATCCACCTGTGCAGAGGAAACTACATGGGCTCGCGCCACTTCAGCGAGGGAGCATACGACAACATCGCCAAGAAAATGTTCAACGTGAGTTCACCAACCTCCTCCTTCCATCCATATCAATATCCAAAGCATGCATCCATGAGCGGATCGACGCGCTGACACATCCCAGGACCTGAACGTAGACACCTACTACCTAGAATACGACACTCCACGCGCCGGCGGTTTCGAACCACTGAAGGAACTCCCACGCCACAAGAACGTCATCCTCGGCGTCGTGACGTCCAAGTTCCCAGAGCTCGAGAACAAGGCCGACATGGTCAAGCGCGTGCACCAGGCCGCGGACTTCATCGCCGAGGGCAACGGTATCGATCGCCAGACCGCGCTCAAGCAGGTCGGTGTCAGTCCGCAGTGCGGGTTCGCGTCGCATGCCGAGGGCAATTCGCTGGAGTGGGAGGATATGAAGCAGAAGTTGTTGCTGGTTAGGGGAATTGCTGATGAGGTCTGGGGTGGTGAGCCATAAGCGATTCTTTTGCGTTATGGAGTTGTGGATGATGGGCTGTTGGTTCAACAAAATGTGCTTAAAAGCGTTGGGAGTGTGGTTGGTTGTCAGGAGAATATCATGATGGGACGATTGGGCGAGCATTTGGATTTCAACTCCATACCCAGGGAATTTTGACGGAAAAAGGAAAAGATGTACTGCACAGAACAGTGTTTATACCAGTGCCATTAGTTGCGCGACCCAGCTAAGCAATTTCGACGATTCTTTCACGAGTAGTGTGTTTCATTGACGTGACTGACCATTGACAGATATATGCAACTATTCCGCGACTCCTATCATGCATTCATAGTCTCGTACTTCATTTCTTGGCTTGCGCCTTCATGCTCGCGGCCTTTTGGATCGATCTCTCCACAACTCTCTTCTCGTCGTAGATGTACGTCACGCTCTCTTGTTGACACACAACATCAGCCCACTTTGAATAGTTCGGCAACTTCTTCATGCCTTCCGTCAGCGACTTGGGCATGAACTTGCCGCCGGAGTCGGCGCGGAGTCGGATGACAAACGGAGCGGTAAGAACCTGCGATCGGTCAATACATAAGGCAGGGCTGCCGATTGAACGTTGGCTCACCTCAGCCATCGTCATCTCGCTGCTGCCGTTGAAAAAAGGACTGGCATCCTTCAACAATGGCTCAATCTCCTTCTCAATCGCCTGCAGAGCCTGTTGTGACAGCTTTTCCTTCTCTTCATCGTCGGCCTTTGCAATCTGCCACATGAACGACACGATCTTGGAGAAGTAGGTGTCGACGAAGAAAGCTACCTTGGCGCGGAAGAGAGGCGCAAAGGGGTCCTTGAGCGATGGAGGAAGGAGGTGCGATGGTCGGCTGTCGGCGAGGAAATAGGATACGATGCCGGATTCGGTGATGATCTCTTCATAGAGGCCGTTGTTGTACTTGATTGCCGGGACGAGACCGCGCTGAGCGGCGTGAGTGGATTGGATTTGACTTGTCTATGGAGATGTCCTTACTGGGTTGATCTCAAGGTACCATGGCTCGCGTGGCTTGTCGAGATCGATAAGCACCTCGTCGTATGGTAGACCGAGCTCTTTCAACGCAATGTGTGCGCGGTGTGCCCATGGGCAGCCGTGGTTGGTGTAGAGAGTGATCTTGGGCGACATGCTGTATAGATTTGTCAGTTGGTTACGGTGCGCAGTCCGGCTTGCACATACCCTTTGGTCGCGCCATCTTCGGCAGTGTCGTTCGTATAGGAAGACATCTTGATATAGAGTGAAGTTTCGAAAAGCAACAATTGATTGGAAAGAATTTGAATCTGATACTGACCAAGTTCCAATACAAATAATGCTGTCTGTAGGTAGAGAAACGCTTACCGATCATTGCATGACGTGATGGCAACTGACTGCCGAATGGGGTAACATATCGGCGATTTTGGTCCCCGAATATCCGTTTCACGTGCAGAGAACCTCGAAAATCGCACCAGGATAGACCGACGGGACAACCATTGGTCTTTTTGCACGTATCCTTGCATTGATATCTGCCGCAGGTCGGAGAGATCTGGGTCGAGATACTTCAGAAGCGAAGTCGCGATCCTGTGAACCATTATGTGTTGTGAGATCAGCGCCAAGAACCTTGTGAACGCGCCCATTGCGGCAACTCATCGCGTGCCTTCCCGTTTGTTGTGTCTTACAATTTTCGAGCGTTTAGAAGAGCTCGACTGTCTGCGCTTCTCGAGAGAGAAGGATATTTGTTAAAAGAGGAGTATCACAAAGCACTTAGTAAATATCCAAGAGCATGAAATTGAGGCCATGCTTTGGTATTATTTTATGTCCGTGTCGCATTTTCTTGAAACAGAAGGAACACGCACGCATCGAGCAGGCACCGCAACGATGACGTCGCACCGTTTGAGACGGGATTGTTGGGCAGCTGCGGCCAGGGCAGGAAGTGGAAGGCACACACCAAGATCGCGCTGCGTTTCTTGATTTCTTCAGACCTGAATTTCTGACATCCACCTTCTTCCATCTTCTGCATTCGTAGATATCTTCTTGCCTGAATATCTGTCAACGACCTCATCTTTCAGCTGCTCCTTCACTCACATTTTCGAGCAATCGCACACCAATCCGTCACAATGGCCGACACTACTTCCACCGGACAGAGCTCTTACCAAGGTCTGAACTCCAGCTCGGCTCCTACATTCAACAACAACACCAGCAGCAATGACTCTGCTCAAGCTCAAGCTTCCAGCCTCAAGGACACCGTTGTGAACAGTGAGGTACGTTAAAACAGCTAGCAAATACAAGGCTGCAGCGGAGGCATCCGGTTGGAAGCAAGATATCTGGCTCGTGTAACTTTCACATGTCAAAACTGCAGCCTTGGCCAGACATTTGACCATCCACAGTATACACAACTGACACCTGACATAGTTATAAAAGAACTACGTTTCGTCACCATTCATCAATTCTAACCATTACCAGACGCACAATCCGCCATGAACGCAGTTGCAAACCACCCAGTCACCCAAAACATCACACAAGGTTTGGTGAGTTGCGCTCCTATCAACAGCTCCTGGTTGAATTCATGCTAACGTGCTTGCAGTTCCACCACGCATTTACAATGCATCGGAGCCGACAGACTGACAACACCCAGGACCAATGGCGGAGAAGGCTAGGGACCAGATGGACAAGACCTCCAACGAGTTCAGCAATGTCGCCAACTCTAGGAAGGTTCCAGATCAGACAGCTGCCACCGGACAACCACTGACCCAGTACCACTCCCTCTTCTACAACATCCTCAGTGTAAGTCTTTGTCTTGATGAACGACATGTATCGAGATTCTAACATTCACCAGTGGGAGAACCCTCGCGTTACCGCCATCTCCTACGTCTCAATCATCGCTCTGATCTTTGTCACCCGCTATGTCCCAATCCTCAAGTTGACTCTTAAGGGTACCTACATCGTCCTCGGAGGTAAGAAACAAAGAGCCGGATCAAACGAAGTCAAGCTGACCACAACAGTCATTGCCGCTGCCGAGGCTACTGGCAAGTTCATCTTTGACCGCGGTGTTGCTTCTCAGATGCGCCCGCGCAAGTACTACACTATTCCTCGCGAGACCCTCGAGGCCTCGATTGAGGATGCCGAGCAGTTTGTCAACTTCTTTATCATCGAGGTCCAGCGTATTGTCTTTGCCGAGAACGTTTACGCTACCATTGGTGTAAGTTACGGAAGCGACTTTTGCACATACGAACCATTCTGACATCTTCAGGCATTCGCTTCCGCTCTCCTCGCATACTTCCTCATCAAGTTCACCCCAACCTGGGGAGTTGCTCTTGTTTTCACCACCGTCATCTACTTTGCTCCTTTGATCTACCTCCAGAACAAGGAGTTCATCGACCACCACCTCAACAACGCCGGTAACGTCATCAACGAGCAGACCAGCCAGTTCCGTGATATCGCAGCCCAGCAAGCTAGCCATGCTGCTGAAATGACCAAGAGCACCGCCAATCAACTCTCTGCCCGCGCCCAAGAGTTGATGGGACAGGCCCAGAACAGAGCTGCCCAGCCGGATGTCGCAAACCCAGGCAACCTCAACCCAGCCAAGGACGAGCCAGAGCGCGACCTTCGCAACACCACCGCAGCTGACCTGCCAAACCCCGGCAACCTCAACCCAGCCAGGAACGAGCCAGAGCGTAACGTCTCCAACCAGGCCCGTGACATGTCCAACAACATCTCCGGATCAGACTTCCCATCCGCCCCAAAGACCAGCTTCGAGCACGGTGGTTTGAGCTCGACCGAGCCTCACGCTCAGCACTCTGGCGAGCCAATGCCTTCTTTGTAGGCGGCTAGGCTCGGTGGAGATCGAACACAGGTGGAAGCATGAAAATCGGAGAAAAAGAAGCCTTGTGATTGGTAAAAGGTGGAGGAGGGATTCAGTGATGACTGACAAGACTGAAACGATATTGCAAGAGGCGTGCTTTCTTAGAAGGGCCTATACTGCCTCGCCCTCTAAGTGCGCATGAGTGGACCACCCTACGTCCCTGTACTATACACACAGCGTAATGACATTTCCTATGCATCAGCCAAAGAACACAATGTGACTTACCTATGCTCTGTGACTTCGCGATGAGATCCACTAAGCATTGCCCGCGTCCGAGAGCCTGTTGTCGCCTCGACCGCGGCTAATCCGCAAGCCTCTAACATACCAGACAGCAGACGTGATACGACAATCAGCGGTGTTGTTGTCGCAACGGGGTCAAGGAAGTAATGTTCTGATTTATATGAGACTCTTGCGTTTGTATCTATTAGTGGTATCGGAGGTGCCAACTGAAGAACGGCAGAGGTTGCCGTTGCTCCCCTCGGTCAGATCAAGTCGTGCCTCGAGCATCTCAACCTGACTCGAAGCCTTCGCTCAAGCATTATGGCAATATCACGAATGTTTACAGTATTTTGGAACTCGCTCAATCGACGACCTCAGCGCTGATTGCCGCTTTCGCAAAACTGCCGAAAATAGACTGCAACTTGGCTTTCTCCACTGTTCCCGACGACATGTCTTGGACGCAACTCCTTTTGTCCACTCTTATTGAACATCATCGCCCAGAATGTGGTCACCAATGAGCCACACAGAGACTCAGGCTTCGATCATGGTCTCCTCGAGTCAGACAGTGCAGGTCGTAGTACATCATCAGCTTCGTTAGCTCCCAGCGCAGGCTCGACACCGCTCACGCGGCCACCCGATGCAGCCCTCCTTTCGCCTCACGAGCCCGATCAGACATGCGAAATGATCCGCCGATTCCATCGACACGGTAACGACAGCCATACTGATACATCAGTGGTAACACCCGAGCCATTACACGGGAACTAGGTGGGGGATATCCACCGTCCAGTGTGTGCGAATAGGCCATGCTCTGAGCGGCACATCTCATGGGTGTAGAAGACACACTTCAGGCATGATGTCCATATTGCTCATGTAGCCGTGTCACCTTGATTTCTGGCAACTCCAGATCTGTGGCCCAAGATCGCGAAGCTGCCGAAGTCATCGACTGCGGACACCTCATCAGTCACAGGATCCAAGACAGCTCCGTAAAAGTGTAAGAGGTACAATATGGTATCATTGCTGATCGCGGCATAGAAAATGCGCGCTCGCTGACCGCCTCGTCGATTCTGCAAATATTCGGCGGCTCTATCTAGCGGTGAATGGTTTCTTCCGTTGCAGGTGAAACCTCGCCAGATATCATCGAACACAAATCAGCTCACTCCAGAGCTGCAGGACCCCCAATGAAAATTTGCCCGACCCGATTGAGAAATGTGTAGAAGACTTATTGACAACCAAAGCTCTCCAGCAACCCCAAATGAGAAGATTAACGCTTAGAATTCTCGACCTCAAGACAATGTTTCAAGAATATATGACTTGGATCCTCGAATGACAAATTATAGAGGCCATTGCACACCAGCATCATATGCCTCCCTAGGACAACGAAATTGGAAGAAAGAAACTCAGAAATAAGCCGCCGGTATGAGACGCGGCCGAGACGGATACCTGCATAATCGCGTTTGCCCGCGATGCCACGCATAGCTTATGCCTTGGTTATGCACCGACGTCTGACTCTGAGAGTGCATGTTGCAACATGCGTCGTCTGTTTCATGGCTATCTGTTCATCCCGCTGACCGACCGACAATCTGTGCCTTAGGAGATGATCGATAATCCATATGGAGACTACAACACGATTGTATCAGAAGACGCCATGCTCGAATATCCAGAACGATTCGTACATGAAGATCTGCTAGTCGGCAAGCATTCTGCTTCTCTGGTTTGCTGCTGTACGGCTATGCCATTCGTAGGGCTGTGCCGTCAATGCCATACTCGCTCTACCGATGGAATCGTCAAGGTTCAAAGCTGTGATCACGGTCTCAGCTAATGCCTGTGGTATTTGATGTTGTTCTTGCTATTTTTGTACCCTCCTCTTAACCACTTCTGTCGATGCCAAAAGCCCTCCTGAATTGTTTGTCTTTGCTTCTTGTTCAATGCGTTCTTTGTTGATAGCTGTGGTGGTTGACTGCACAGCAAACACGGCAGTTCATCTTCCGAGAAGGTTAACGGGTATCCAGGCGCTCAGATGTTGGTTCAAAGCGAACACGCTATCTTGATGTCAATCTCGATAGAGCAAGCCAAAGTCCAATGCTTGACAAACACGGTAACAGGCTGATCGTGGCAATCCGACATGGGTGTACATGGCCGTCTCGAACGACTGAGACATGCAGCGTGCATCTCGCTAGTGGTGCAGGCGGATGTCATGTTGTCCGGGAAGCATACATGCTGCTTATGTTTTTGTTCTTTTCTAAGACACGATCAGTATCGAATCAAACACTCACCGCAAGACTGAGTACAGCCAGCGACATCGTGCCAACAAAGCGGTGCAGGTACTCAGAGTCAATGCAATATCACGGCGTCTGCAGTAGTACATGTTGCATGTACGTCTGAAACAAAATCAAAAGACGACTTTCGAGCCCTGTCGCAGACTCAAATACTTGATATCAAACCCGTCTCTGCCCTTCTCGGAAGTTGATCAATTCACAAGGCAGTCGCAGTCCACCCCGGAACCGACCCGCGAAGCAATATCAACATCGTGTACCTTATCTGCTCCACGTCGACAACAAACATGAATATCAACTCTCTTCTCAACCATCCTCCGACTCCATCCAGTATTAACTCGGTCTATCATTCCCAATCCCCCTCTCCTTCTTTGTACCGTACACCTACGCCTTCTCCAGGCCACAGAGTTCAGACCACCTCGAAGGTCTCGAAAATCGAAAGGAGCAACTTGAAGATTACCAAACACATGGCTTCGACTGGTACCACAATCCAATACGTCAGATTCGACAAGCCTGTTGCCCTCGACATTCTTCCCAATTATCCTGCTTATGAGATCACCGAACGACCCGCAAGCCTGACTAAGGAAGAACGCGAAGAGCTGTCGAGACAGCAAAAACCATACAAGATTAGCGTCTATCCTCGTCCCGCTGACGGTCAACCCAACCTCATTGGCGATTACCCGAAGACTGTGCCCTACGGTGGAAAGCCGGGTGCATACGGAAAGCAGAAGCGGACTGGTTTGCATCGTAAGTTGACCTTCTCCAACGGTCCCTCCGCATTCACTTACGGCCTACCAGTTTTCGGCTACACCTTCACCGTGCAGCAGGGTCCGAAGAAAGGAGAGATCCTGCAGGTTCTCTGGGATTACAAGACCGGACATGTGAGATTGACGGCCATGTTCCGTGCTCTTGGACATCAGAAGGTGAGCCACCGAGTTCTCTTTCGTCTTTTATGTGAAAACTTGCTGACCACTTACCAGACTGAGCCCAAAAATGCCATTGACGTCAATACTTGGGGCACAACAGACGACACGAAGCTGGAGACGGTCTGCTACAGCGTCACCGGCGGCAATCTCGGTACTCAAGGCTACTTTATGCCATACCATTGCGCTCGCGAGCTCTGTCGTACCTTTTGCTGGGACATACGCTGGGCTCTGACCCCTGTTTTCGGCCCAACGTTCGCCAAAGAGTGCCTCGCTCCCGACAATGCTCGCTACGGCAAGTACCAGATTCATTGGAGCACCTTCAGCCAGGCTCTGGAAGAGCACAACGCCGTCGTCATGGCGGTGAACCAAGTACCATCACCGATGGCAGGCGTTGGTGCAAAGCGCGAACCAAGCCACGTGAGCAGCAGCGACCACAGCTCTCGAGCCACTCTTCGTACTCAGCACATTCGCACCAGGCGCTCCTCAGACCGACTCTCGGGTTCCATCTCTTCCAGAACCGAGGAGACGTCTACCTCCATGTCTTCTCCTCCGGTTTCGCCAAAGACTATACCAGCGACCCGTCGCGGTTGGACCCCAGTGAACTGTCCATCGCCGGCACCGAGGCAGGAGTCTCGAGAAACCGAGATGACGCCATATTTGCCAGTCGCACTGTCCATGACTAACTCCCGCCGTCGGCCCGCGCCCTCAGACTTCTCTGAGGACGACTCGGCGCCCAAGAGAGCGAGGTTCAAGCACACTGAAGAGAAGCCGAAGAAGAAGGCGAAAAGCGTGAAGAAGGCAGCCAAGAAGATTGCCAGTCCAGAGCCGGAAGAGGAGTCGGACGTTTCCATGGTGCTGGGGCTGACCAACACGGAGATCAGCGAGGACCTTAAGAAGTACAATGCCGCGAAGGCCCTTTTGGATTTCTATCACGGCAACACTTTCACCCACCAGAATCGCAAGTAGAAAGGCGAGGAACTCTGGGTGGAAGTATCGTGCGTCGGTTAGATAGCTTTGTCTTGGAGATACCTCTCAGATTTGATCATGATATCCATACTTTCATAGCCACATATCAGAGGCCGGAACCCCTTCCCCCGTGTCCGATAAGTTATGTGAATTTTGAGATATCATTTTCGTTGTAATTTGCTATCGTATCACAGAGAGCTTCTGAGATCATCATCTGATTTACAAAACTGGGCTTGAAGCCTCTATGATAGTCTTCAACCTGTCATAAACTACAAGCTTTGAAGTGGTGCTGTCTTCACATGCAGAAGAGCTTAATTTCCCCTCACCGCCCGGCGGGCCATCATGTTTACTGCCTGCGGTGTACTGTACAGTACAATGAGTTCAGGCATCAATGACATAGCACAAACATTGCACCACTCACCTCCGCTCACCCAACCGCCGCTTATGAACCTCTCCAGCATCTTCTACACTCCATCTTTGCATCTTCTTTGCGATGGTGAAGCCAGATGTCAAGATCAATTATTATGCAGCCCTTGAGCTGCCCAACACGGCCACCGACGATGAGATCAAGACACACTATCGCATGCTTGGTATGTGTCGACTTCACACCAGCGCGTATATTGGCTGACTTTTCTAGCCAAGAAATATCACCCGGATCGGAACATTGGCAAAGAAGACGATGTAGTATCCAAGTTTCAAGCAATACAAGCCGCAAATGAGGTTCTCGGAGATCCCACGACGAGGGCCAAGTACGATGCAGACCGGAGAAGAGCAGGACTACTGCCCGGTAGTACAGCATCAACTTCAAGAGGACCAACAGCCAGTGCCGCATCGGGTGCAAGAGGCAATCCATACTCGGCATCAACGGCATGGCCTCCACCACCACGACGGACCCAAGACCCCACCGCTTGGGCAAAGGGCAACCCGAGAGCAAGCCAACCCAACGGCGCAGATAGGTTCACCAACTTTCCTCGGCCCGCGCCTACTGGCAGAAAGGATTCGGAGCAAGAGAGGACAAATGCGTTCAATGCCTGGCAGAATATGAACACGTCTAGAAAGCAAACCCCGACCCAGCCGCAACCGCAGCCATCGCCGAAGCCTCAGACTACTCGCCCGAAACCTCCACCGCCCCCACCACGAGCTGATACCAAGTTTCCTTCGGAGGAGCAGATAAGGGCTGGAACGAACTATAGGCAAGCTCCTTCCAACTTTGCCTCCAACGAAGGCCGATCCGCATGGGCACAATTCAACGACTCCAACAGTGGTAGGCCTGGCATGAGTCGCACATCGTCGAATCGAACACCTCGCAAGGGAGGATTCGATCCTAACGCACCTGGTTCGGATGAACGTCCTGCCAGCTCCAACTACTCTTCTCGCAGAGAGGTTCCTCCTCCACCTCCGTTCCCACCACCGCCTTCGAATCAGCCTCCTACAGGATCCAATATCTTTGGCCAAGCGCGGCCATCTTCAATCGACACCGACATTCCCTACACTGAAGGCACCCGTGTGCGCACTCCATACACCACGAACCCGAACGAAAAGACATTCTTTTCCAGCGACCAATTAAAGAGGTCGCAGAGTACGAGCAACACCACCAAGCTGAATGACGACGTCAATTCACGCAACAGGCGTCGAGGTTCGAGTCCGCTCAAGCCATCTGAGGGCAAAGAAGGGTCCCGCAACAAGCCTTTTGTTGTTGACGACGACTCGAGCGATACATCAACAGATTCCACACCCAGCGGCAGTGCCCAACAAGATGGGGCCAACGACAACCCATTTTTCAAGACTGGAAATCGGCCTATCAAGACTCCAAAGCCTCCAAGCAGACGTGCGACTGGCACAGCGAGAGCTACCAAATTTGCAGACGCGTCTTCCACCGATGCAGGCCCCGGTGAAAAGGTCGCTGAGACAATGTATGATTATTATTCTTCTTCTGCTAAGATTCCCTTTCCCGAAGACTGGTTCTTCAATCCCCCCAAGCATTCACACAAGCCGGCTTCTGGTAACAAGGTCCCTTTCTGGGCCTGGCCATCGAGTGTCAACCCATTCACGACCATCCAGAAGACGACTTCTCGGCGCCCCCCATCCGTTGTCACCTCTAATGTCGACTTGATGACCGCTGAGATGACATCGGAAAAAGCAACCAAAACATGGCCTAAATCCCCCCATAGCATGAGCTCTGATTCTTCAGGGGGTGTCGGGCTGCCGCTTTCGCCTCGAGATGATGATACGCAAGATCGACGAGGGTTTGTCAAATTCAGCCACTGCACATTTCTGTCTACTTCTCATCGTCGTTCACATTAAACCCTTTCGTATCATGCTAACATGGGTCTCATAGATTTACAATGCCTATCAATCCAGACACGTTCCAGCCCACCAACGCCGACAGAAGCCGAAGCGAAGAGACTATCAACACTGCATTTTCGGAATCTGAGTGGTCTGGCAAGTTCACTGGTGGTAATCTGGAAGGAATGTTTGCAGTGCCTTCGCCAACAGGGCGCAGACAGTCGCCTTTGAAGCGAGGAAGGGAATCACTGTCTTCGAGAGGTTCACGCTCGCAATTAAACTCGACAAAGTCAGGCTTTGTTCCTCCACCGGTCTCAACATCCACCAATGCACCGAGTACCTATAATGAACCAGCTTCGGCACCGGCAGAAACCAAATTCGTGCCAGACACCTGGAAAGACTCCGCCTGGGACTTTACACCGTCTGCTTCACCAGCTCCTGGTACCAAGCAGCATCCTTCGAGAAGAGCAAGCGAACAGCTTCACAGAACACAGTCGGGCTCAGGAACGACAGCTTCTGTTCCAACAGAACCAGAGCAGCCTGCAGCACAGGCTGGACCTGCAGCAGACGCGATGGACATTGACCCAGCCACTCCACCGGTCGCCTCTACTCAACCGTCACAAACCAAAGAAGCAAAAGCACGTTCATACGCGGTCCCACCATCAGCATGGCGCCAATCTCAAGGCGCAGCTCTAGGCTCAGAGACAGGTCGTCGGTCCTGGGCAGCAGCCGCTTCAGGCCCCAATGTCGACCTCGCCGACCTCGCAGCAACCCTGAACGGCAACGCCGGCTTCGAAGGAATGCACGATCTGAGCTCAACATTACCTTTCCAATCTCAGCCATCATCAACGCACCCAATGCGCTCCTTTGCGCCATCAACCACGCCATTACCTCCTCTACCCAGTGCACCAGCGCCACCAACGCGCCTCACAAAGACATCTTGGAAGGTGTACTGCGCGTCCTTCGCGGCGTATCTCTCAGCCTTCCACTCCTTCAACAAAGACATGCACGTCCACTTCCGCGAAGGACTGATGCACGAAGCCCAGTTCGTGTCAATGGGCGTAGAGGCATTGGAAGCAGTTGGACAAAGCGGTGACGTCGGCCTCAGTAGTTACGGCAGGCTAGTCAAAGACGAAGAGCGCTGGCAGGAGTGCTGGAAGCTCGGCTGCGAGCGCCACCGCGACGCTGTGAAATTGCTCGAGAGCGTCAAGGAAAGAGTCCGCAAGATCAGTGAAGGCTCGGGTCTGGTCGACAACTAGCAGCTGTATGAGGAGAGGGTTCAAGCTCTGACTATGAACTTGCAGAAGGCGGAGAGGATACTTGAGTGCCTTGAAAGAGGTCAAAGGGATTTGGAGAAGAACTTTCCTGAATTATGAATGACGGCGTTGTGGAGTGGAGCGGTGGCTCTGATTGGCTGGTGTGATCGAAGCAACGGTTGAGAGAAGCTTGTAGTATACCCCCTTTTTTTCATCTGGAGATCAGAACAGCACAAGGAATACAATCATTCGATACCTTGATATCGTCCTTTGCGCTGGCTGATTAACTGTTTTTACTATCTCATGTATCTTCCAACAGATTCGCGAATCATCATCTCTTCATCGTCCGACATGTTCATAAGCATGCAGTCCAACAGTCGGCCAAATTCTCACTCCTCATTCAATTTCCTCCACTTCAATCATTTCAGGCAAGCCGCGGGTCATCTTCTCAACACCCTTGCACGCATCCGTGAGAATACCTTTGACGCTCTTTCCTTCGACGTGTCCCTTGACGGCACTTCCCTCAACTCGATTCTCCTTATCCTTACCCGTACCCTCTGGCGCAGACCTCAAACAAGTTTGCAATTTGCGCCATTTCAGCATACCCGGATCCTCGACTACCTCGACTTCTTCATGCATATTCTTGCCCTTGGCGCGTTTCTTCTTCTCACTCGCCTTCATAGTAGTAGCCCCAGTAGTCAGAGTCTTGATATCAGCCTCAGCGACGCGTCGACCGTGCTCGAGCGCCGTGAGAAGCCTACGTCTATCTTCCTGTATCTTGCCGGTGATAGAAGCGGGGAATGTAGCCTTCGCGATGACGGCGCAGGTTGACGCGTAGTTGCTCTTGAGCTTGCCTGCGAGCTTAAAGAGGTTCTTGGAGTATTCGAACAGAGAACGGACGTGCTCGTCGCTGGCTTGGTGATTATTGATCACGGATGCTAGAGCACGAATCTCGTCGTCGCTGTCGGCGTGACTCTCGTGAGGTTTGGAGCCGGGGGTCTGCGGCTGGAAGAGGCTGGGATTGATACTCTTGACGAGAGCGCGTATCTCTTGGTTTCGACGGTTCTTTTGGAGGGCACTTATCTGTTAGCACCTTGTCGAGGTGAATCCAAGGACGCTTACATCTTCTTTCTCTCCGCTGCGAGCCGTTTCAAGAGCTCGGATTGGCCCTGATTGATCTGCTCTCTCATCTCGACGTGCCACTCTGTCTCTTGCTTCTTGCTTGCTGATTGACGGAGCATGTTCCTGAGTCGTCAGTTGTGGTCGTGCTTGCTCAAGTGCAGACAGTGGCATGGTGTTCTGCCATGACGGGACAAGGCGATGTCTGGGTGTGTACGTTTGATATCCGGATCCATGTAGAGTTACTCACTCGCTCTCGGCCCTGCCTTCATCGATGCCATCATCCGCAGATTCCTCACTGCTGACTATTCTTGCTCGCTTTCTACGACCGCTGGTTGAGGTTTCTGAGTTGAATCAGCGTAGATCATTCAATCATTACATCATACGGTACCTTTGGTCTTGCGTTTGCCTACTGCCATCGTGATGTTGTTGGTACAAAATAAGCTGAACGGAAGAGAAGTGAAGAGAGGAAAGTCGAGATTTGTACAAAGCTAGGCAGCAGCCATGCCTTCCAATTGAGGAGGCCACGACCAAATACCGAAAAGGAAGTCGCGATCTGGTGGGTCCGCGTAACGCGACAGGCGAACGAAAATAGACAACTACAATTATATCGCGAAAAGGTCACGGGGACAATCAGAACCTCCTGTAATAAGATCGAGGCCTCTAGCCTGGTGAAATTCAAGTAGTGTCTAAGTATGCTTCAAACTTCGGCTCTCGGCCGTGGTATCTGTTTTGTAAAGCCGCAAGGCAAAAGGAAAGAGAAGAGAGCAGCACCGAGGCCAACGAAACGTCTGCGGTAACGATCTGCTAGTCGTGCGCCTTTGTGGCACGCGCAGAAGTACGCGCAGAGGTCCGCAGCGCACCTAGAAGTGGTTGCCGGGAAACTGGTAAGCTGGACCGGGACGAGCAATTGGGCTCACGGTAGGGTTTCTACCCGTACCGCCGATCGGAGCAAGAGCGCCACGAGAAGAGCTGCCGACAGGACCAGGAGCGAATTGGCCATAGGCTGTGCCAGGATATGGTCCAGACGTCTGCGGCTGCCCGAACGGAGCAATCCCAAACGGTGGCTGAGCGGGCACAGCGGAAGCATTGACCCTACTAGCGAAGCGAGGAGAACCCAAAGCGCGAGCAGAAGCATGATTGCTGGTATCCATGGCTGAAGGTCCGAAAGATCCAGTGCTCTGGTATTGAGCCCACTGCTGAGTTGCCGCCTGACGAGACTCCAGCGGCGAGTTGCGGCCTTCGACTGCGCCTGGACCGAACGACGTTGGTGGTGGCAATGAGGTCGACAACGAGGCTGGGTTGACTGCGGACATCCAGATGCGCGTCTTGTAGATCTTGAAAAGATCGGTAACCAAGACGTTGAAGTTGATGTATGAATTGGCATAGTAGAAGAAAGTGAGCTTCTTCCAGTCACTGTTCAAATTAGCAGTGATCAATAGTGGGAGGTGGACTTGACTTACACTTGAAACTCGGCATCAAGGACTTCCATATCCAGCTTGTGCTCATGGACCTTTTGCTGACAGATACGCTTGGCCTTTGCTTCGTTGCCCTCCTTGTCGCGGAGACTGGCGACTTCATGAGGCTGAGCCAGACGTCTGATCATACGTGGCTTGGTGTCTTGAGAAGGATTTTGAGCGGCAGGATTGCCAAGGTTGTTTGGAACTGCTCGACCATGACCAACGTTGACGGTCTGCATGGCCAGATTCATAGCATTGATCGCATTTGGGTCAGATCCAGTTCCGGTCGTGGAGGTAGGGTTCGTGGTGAGATTGTTCGCTCCATGTGCAGCGGCGTTTGCCATCATGCCAGCGTTGCTACCAGCTGGTGCACCATTGGCGGCGTTGTGTTGTGAGAACATGGTAAGCCAGTGAAGGTGGACACCATTGGCTTCATCTTTGCCGAGACGAGCTTGCTCCCAGTTGAGACCGAGGCGCAAGACGGTACCAAGATCGTAACCGCGATCTGCTTCGACGATGACTAGATCGCCTTCTTTGATCTGCAGACCAGTATTCTCAACGAGATAGTAGATCTCGGTACGTGCGCATTTGAAAGAGACTAGAACAAGTTTGTCGGTGTCGACACCTGGGCGGGCAAAGACCGGCTGGGCAGGGCCACTCTGGTATCGACCGCCAGGTGAGTTTGGGTCACCAGCAACTTGTACTGTCTCGTGCTGGCTACGAGCGACAGGACCGTGGCCGGAAAAGTATCCGGCAGCGAAGTTGAGACCAACTTCGTCTTGAGGCTCTACATGATTGTCAGTGAATAACTTAGATTTCCAGTGAAGGTGGGCAACTTACGGCTTCTTTGAGCAGCCGGGTTACGCGCAGTCGTGTCGAAAGGATCGTCGACAAGGTCACCAGAGCCTGATGGAGAAAACATGGCGGAATCGTTGGCAGCTGCGGCAACAAGAGAATTGCGACGAGTGGGTATTTCAGCCATAGAGTGACGACGGCTTTGTGGAATGTCTGGGAGAGCGCCAAAGTCAAGTGAGGTTTGCCAGTGACCTCTACGATGGGCTTCACCTTGTAGAGCGCCAAGACCTTGCAAGGCACTGCTCATAGCTGCGAGACCGCCAAGACCACCATTTGATGACGTGGTGGCTGTGTGGTCATGGGAGTGCTCTGTTTGCATAGCAACAGGGTTGCGTGTTGACGACGACGGTGCGTAGCCGAAGTATGCGCTATTGGCCATGTCGATGTTACCGACAGTAGCCTGGCGAACTAGCGGGCTTACCGACGACTCGCTTGGTCGACCCTGAGAGCGTGCGGATACATAAGACTCGGTGGGGGACTCAAGGTCTCCAATCTCTTCGCTCACCGCGGAGCCGTCAATATACTCTGCAAGCTTGCCCAGATAGCTTGGGCGCTGAGGACGGTGCAGCAAGCTCTGTGTAAAGAAGCCCTTTGGACGTTCTTGATTTGTGCTATTGCCAGGGTTCATGGAGAGAGAAGCCTCCTCCTCCATTTGGCCGACGGAGTAGGACAGCGAACGATAGGTCTTCGGCGTTGGTTGGAGAGGGATTGGTATAGGCAGCGCGGCGTCCCACTGTGATCTGTTGTTACCGGCGCCGTTGTTCTCATTGGTCACTGTACGGCTGATGGGATTGAAGTTCGAAGGTGAGGTGGAAGTATTGGAGATCGTGCGACCAAGCGGTATGATCTGTTCACCCGGAGCAAGAAGCGTTGCCGCGGAGGTGATGCTGGCGGTCGATGAGCGTCGCGGAGGGCCTGATCTGATGTCTGCCAACCAAGAGGTGCGACGAGGTGCTGGGTTCTGTGATGGAGCTTTCTCCGAGAGGAGATTGGTGTTTGTTATTGCTTGCTTGTTGAGGTCTTGAGTGAATGTTTCATCGTCGGAAGAAGCCAATGCTTCAGAGTCCGGAGTGGACTTGCGAAGGGAGGCTAGCCTAGCCTTTTCTGTCATTGTCATGGTTATGTTGCTCGAATTAGGCTGCTGGGTATGAGGAAACATTCTGTCAGTAACGTCTTGATCTAATTGGAAGATGCCTTCTTCGATGTCTCGCTCGCGCTCAAAGGCAAGCTGATATTGGGCCTTGTTTGAGTATTCTGTGCTGTAGAGTTGGAAGTCGTGATAGTCCCAATCGTCATCTGACATCTGCCAGCAAGAGTAAGATTAGTCACAGGCCTCAAGGTTGTGCTGCCAATGTATCTGGATTGACGAGACCTTGACAGTGTGTGCTGCTGATAACTTTTCAGAGTCAGACGATGTTGTAGCTGCGTGCTTGCTTGCTTGATGAGGGGGTGGGCTGACTCCGATGAGGATGTAGTAAGCAGGAGTGGTTTGTATCTGTAGAGGCTGGTCGATGTATCGAGTGTGTAAATCCTAGAGCGATGTATCTCGGCGATGAGATTGAGGATAAGTGGAGTGCTGGTTGGAAGGGGTCGCGTTAGACTTGCTTATGTTCCCGGTCTCCGCCAGACCAAGCTTGGGCTAACCGCAACACGACACTCTCCGAATGCTCGTGGTCGCAACAGAGTCTTCCGCAGTACAACAAGAAGTATCTTGCAGGTGCTGTATCTTTTCAGACTGATCTGATTGATTTCGCGAGCTTGAGAAGACCTCGTCAAGCCCTTTTATTCTGCTGAGGCTTCCTTCCACGATGGTGCAGCCTCTCTTTGCAAGTGCTCTTGTGAAACGAGCAGCACGCAACAACCGGCAGAATTCTCTCAGATGAATGTATCCTGAACTGAGGATGCGGTAAGGCCGGCAGCAAATATACCGACTTCCGTTGTCCTCCGATTCCAGGGAACAATTGAGGCCGAGCTCAGAGACAAGGTTGATCTGGCTCCCTGAGCAATGAGATCGTCCAGGTCAAGAAGAAAGCAAACAACGCAGTAGCAAGTCTATATCCCGCTGGTCAGCACCACTTTCGAATTAGGAAACTCCAAAGTATGCCGATCGACCAACCACCGACACCCACAGACACAATGACGAAGGCCGTCCTCGGAATGACTGAATCATCGCCACGCAACAGCAATCATGTTTCCCAAGGACCGATACAACGGACAAAGGTTGATAAGTCCAGCAGCAAACAAAACCCTGACATGCAGGAGATGAGGAGCAAACCCGGGTCCAGAACAAAGCAAAAGAGGTATGAGAGTATACGACAACGATACAGAGAAGCACATACCTATATTGATGTACTGATGTTTTTGTCCGTTAGGGTCGTTAACGCAGTCGTCGATTAAAGGCAAATCTCTCCCTGTAGACCGGTGGTGTCAGCAGACGCTTTTACTGATAAGTGATATCGACTCGGGTTTCGTTTCCTTTCTTTCTTTCCTTCCGCCGTCAACTGTTCGATGTCTTTCGGAGTTACTTACGTCTATATTGATCTCGTTCTTTTGGTCTATTGAAACAGTATGAAGAAAAGGGTGCAATGTGGTGCGGGTCTCGTTCACATTCTCGTTATCCTCGGATACGTTAGTTCCTTTTCTTTCAAGCCATGCTTCGATTTGTTTGCTTGTTGGCTTACTCGAACTACTGGATCTCCTCCGGGATCGCAAGGACTCGAGTGTGGCGTGCATAGATATTAGCCAGGCTGCCTGTTCGCTGGTGTTGCTCCTGAATGTCGGCGGCCGATGCGGGATCGTGTCGTCAGAGTCCTTATTGATAGGCAGTCAAAGGATCGCTTTTCGAAGTGTCTGACGCCGTTCGTTTATACTGCAGCGGTGGCAGATTTTGAGAGAGGAATTTCGAGCGTATGATCGCAGAGGTGGTTCGGCGAAATCGTTTCCGGAGAGAAAGCACAACAACGCTTTCTTCGTTCGTTGCCTGACACGTTTCTTCGATCGATCAAATAAAGATGCAACCGCAAGGCTATGACGATGCGGACGAGGCGAAGAGGAGAGAGTGGTTAAAGTAATAGGCGACGGTGGAGTAGCGTCCAAGACGTGTCGTTAGCCACGCGCGGGCCCCCGGAAATCGTGTGCGGAGACGGCTCAGGGTGTGGAGAAGCAGAGCGCCTGCGTGAAGGAGAGTGGATCTGTCGACTGCTCGCGTGTACCGAAAGGTCCAACGCTGACTGACTGACGAGGTCTTTGCGAGACGTTGCCTAGGCTCACCGATAAGAGCTTGTTCGGTGTCAGCAGATGTCTCGACTCGTACCTGTGGGCAGACCTGGTTCTCTACGTGACCAACACTACCATCTACAACCCCGCTTCAGATATTGTAGGATCGGCACGCAGTCCGTTGTCCGACCTCAGGCACTCTTGTCAATCAGTGGCTCGTACGGCTGCTGACGGATGCTCGACTGCTGGGACAGTAGTGCACTCTATGCAGCAGTATAAAGCAGCCACCAGGTCACGCGAGCGAATGTTTGAAGAGGGGAAGGCTGCGAGCAGGCTACACACCACCATAGCCCGACGCTCGGCTCAGGTCTCGATTATGGAATGTGCTTGTGAACCCACACGCAGCCTCATCAGTTCTCTCTGCGAACCCTTCTCAGAGAAGCAGATCAACGAACCAACATGTCTCATCAGTTCGACTCGGGTGCTACAAACTAAGCAAACTCTACATACATTCACGAGGCTGGCATTGCCTGAGCGCAATTGTCCTCGGAGGATTCGGCTATCTTCCAAGAGCACGAAGTTTGCATTCCCCCACAGACAAGTGGGACCATGAACTCTCCGAGTCTTCAACCTCGCTGCTTGACTCCGCATTCGCCTATTGTGAGTCTGCAAATACAAGCTGTAACGTCTTGACCATAAACTACCTGGTCTGGTGCACTGCTCGTGGCATGTGGCGGCGTGACTGCCCACACGCTCTTACATCGAGTCATGCGCAGAAACACCGCAGTACCCTCTTCTACGTCTACCTTGTTCAAGGCTTTTGCGACCTTCTCGAAAGCACACGCACACGAACGCTTCATTGAAATATACTTGATAGGACGAACTTCCCGAGGAAACGACACGATGAATCATTCAAAAACATGGCATGGTCAGCATACTGAGCTGTCCTGTCATGCAGAAACACCAGACGAGGAAGACAACAAGAGGTAGACAGAGCTCGCAAGAGCCCTAGTGTCAGTATCTATGCGATTACCATCGCAAGAGAGCCGGAATGTATCCTTCTACGAACACGCTGCGTAGTGGCTGTCGAGGGAGTCCGTCGATCTTACCCTGACACGACGCTTTAAATCGTACGAATCTTAATCAAAAGCGTTGCTATTATCGTATGAATCGATATGGTTGAAAGTCTCAATCGAACGATGGGCACACACGAGCGTGAAAGTCGAAGCTTCGAAAGTCGAATGGATCAGCGAGAATAATCGACGATAACAGAGTCAACACCGTCAAAGCAATGGGATCCACGGAAATACCGCCTCCATGACATGGTAGTATTGTCTGCTCCAGGCGTATCGAGCCAAAAAACCCTCTGACCAATCCGAGAAACCATCCAAATTGCTTCGAACAAACTCAACAATGATTGGGCAACGCATTGGGAGTCTCTTTCTGTACATTCTTCAAGCATCATTTCAATCTTATGTCGGATACGTCGTACATCATCCGAAGACTGCGCACGTACGCGATAGAGCTACTAGTTCGCTACATACTCAGTGGCGAGTCGCGTATATATTAGATTACAGGCACAGGTAATGGCCAAAAGGCACATGCAGCCCTACGGCATCGTCTATTTCCTTCCCTGCATGCAGAGCAAGCCACAATCTCACGCCTGTCAGCCTCAAATGCTCACCAGCCACAATCTCCATGTGAAGTCGGGAGGACGTTCAGGGTCCAGCAGCGCCTAGTGACGCAAATTTCCCATGTCTGTGGCTGCTTGAGGCTTGCGCTGGCATCGCGCATGTCCGTACGAACGACAGATCTTTCTCCCCCATCAACTTGATGGGGGAGAAAGATCTGTCGCGAACTACATGTATGTCAGTTGTCAGCCCTTGCAATCATGCACGTAACCTAACGCCATAAACTCGGAGCGACCGATGTGTGTTCACCTAACCAGTAAGTTCCATGCATCTGTGTGTCATTGTTCATTCGCAACGAACACACCAGTACCACCTCAACCTTGTGCGAACCACCACTGGCCTATTGAGCATATACAGGAACTTTCAATACCGTATGACATTCCGCAATCTTACGTACGAAACTGCGCACCGCCTGTTTGTAATACTCGGACGCGGCATGCCGAATAAACTTACTCTCTCATCTATCTCACAAAATGGTCACGTTACCCAATACTCGGTCACAAACTCCGGTCAGATGACTCAGTTTCTTGTCGCAGACCATACCGCCTATACGTGCTATCTATGTGCAGCCACGTATGCACCACGTATGCTTAGTTCTGTCTAGTAAGGTATTATTTACATGCGAACAGTGATTGATCGGCAATATTAGTAAAACGTCTCCAGAATCTCGTGATGACCTCATACCGTTCTTCTGTAAGGATCGCCTGACAACAATAACACGGAACCATAGTGTAAGCATGCAAGGGAACGACTCTTTGCGCGTGGTGCATCTGTCTAGAAAACTGATTACGGCACTATTTTTCAGGAACACAGGTAAATTGTGCGGTGCATGAAGGACTAGCATCGCGAATCCCGGTCCTGCACCGGAGATAGAGTTTGTCGGATGCATGGAGTCGATCTCCGTGGCTTGATCTAGAAGGAACGAGGCTGAGCAACCACGTAGGGCGGTCACCCGCTGGTTAGGAACACCGTGGAATCAAGCCACTTGTGCATTCTATGCATGCCATAGAGTCATACTACTCGGCATCGCCTAGCGACATTCAATGCACATATAGTAATTAGTAATTAATAATTCATGACTACACTATATGAGACATGCTACCCTCGAACGCTGCTTGAATCACAAGATACATTGCTCCTACCTACGAAATCCTGACGCAAGGGATCCTCTTCATTTTGCTTGTTCCACGTCTCACCGTCAAAAGTCGCAAGACCAGCTCGATTATTCATCGAAAAAGCGAAGATCGGAAACGGGTTTAATATTTTCATCGGGGGTTCGCTCCCTAAGCGGCTAGGGATCTGCTTCTGTGGTGTTCCATCGCATAACCTGAACCCATCGCTCCTGCCAGATCTGAACAGCCCCGGCACGGTCTGGCCCGACGTTGGTGGTGACGTAACCGAATAAAACCTCCACGACTGGGAGCATGTCGACATCTGTGATCACCACCTGCACCACCATTTCTCTCCCTGAACACACCAATTCATACTCGCGACGCACAAATCACGACAAAAATACCCCATCTTCACATTCAACCCCTACATCGAATTCAGAAATCCCCAAGGCGTGGATGACGGCCAACTTTGACTTCGTCTATCCTGATATACGGATTGAGAACTCCGACTACCCCCTCTCGCAACCCGCCTACTATTCCCAGCCGTCGGACAGCAACAACAACATCTTCTCGTTCCAAAATCGGCCAATGTATCAGAATAACTACGGAACAGCTCAACCAGCATTCCAGAACAGCAACGCCTACGCAGTACACCGAGGACACAAGAGACAGGCTTCAGATTCTACAATACACAGCAACGGACCAGACTCGCCCTACACCCAGCAGTCGACGTCCTTTCCATACATTGTTAACAACGACACTTCGCCAACAGCATCTGCTTACTTTGGAGACGACGGTTCATTCTCTAAGCCTCGCTCTGCGCAAAACTTTAACGCCTTTCCTGTTGGTTATATGCCCAGCCAGCTATCGCACACTCCAGCCACACACGCAGTTTTCAGGAATATGTCGCTAGAGCAGGGACAATCAGTCGACGACGTACCAGATTTCACCTCTTCGCGACACTCGACATCCACACACGGTCGCAACACACCGACAACCCCACGCACAGGCAATGGCGATGAAGATGACACAGCGTTCAAGGTACCTGCGAATGGTGACGCGCGTAACCCACGAAGGATGCCACGGATGGACTCGGACTCACAGAACTGGTCCGCAGACTTTAGAAACGGCCCCAGAGTCGAGCTCTATCGCACCGAATCAGCCGCCTGTCAGGACGAGCTCTACAACCCTGCCAATTTCATGGCCAACCAGCAACCGTCTCTGCAGGTCACCCAGCCTCGAACCGACCTACTTTCTCCACACAGTAACCTCGTAAATGAGCGCGTAAAGACAGCAAACAGTATTCGATCACAGTCGCCGATTGCTGCATCTCAGCGTGATCGATCTCCTTTCAGAACTGGTTCTCCTCTCGCGCCTTCTTCGGAAGACTTTAGATCACCGGGACCTGTCTTGAGCTCAGCAGAAGCCACAAGGCGGCAGCAGAGGGATCAAGCTAGTGCTCAAGAGTTTGCAAGACATCAACCACAATTGCGAAGGCAGGCCACACAGACGATATCACCGAAGGATGCACTTCTTGATTACAACGATACCGACCAGGACTCAGGAGTCTCCATGTTCAGTGATAACATTCCACAAGGATATGCAAGACACTTTGGAGGTACCGAGAGTTTCTCAAACAATTTCGTATCCGGCACCAACCAAGCCTTTGGTCAATTTGCACCTCCAAGCCAGCAAGCCAATTTAGCAGGCTTCAGATCTGCTGATGGTAGCGATGTATCGAACTACCCGTCCTTCATGCCACCGAATGCCTTCACACCGCAATTCAAGGCTGGTAACACCATGCCAGCACCCGAGTCGACACCAGAGTTTCCAGCACACCTAACTTCGATGGAGTCCTCCATTTCCGACAATCTACCACTATCTTCCCAGGAAAGCAACACTTCGCCGATTCAACGACCAGCACACACAGGTGCCGACTCTGGCAGTTACACGTGCACCTACAACGGCTGCTCGCAACGCTTCGAGTCGTCTCTCAAACTGCAGAAGCACAAGCGTGAGGCTCACCAGCCGACTTCGAACTTCAACGAGAACCTCTCCGCATCCGCATCCGTCTCTGCTTCAGCATCCCCGCCGAACTCTTCCGACGAGTCGATTGATCTCGGCTCAGGTCTGACCAGCAGCGCTCTTGCCGCCCGCAATTCTCAAGCAGGTCCACACAAGTGCACGCGCATCAACCCAAGCACGGGCAAGCCCTGCAACACCATCTTCAGTCGTCCTTACGACCTCACTCGACACGAGGACACAATCCACAACCGTCAGAAGCAGAAGGTCAGGTGTCAGTTCTGTCGCGAGGAGAAGACGTTCAGCAGAAACGATGCTCTGACCAGGCACATGAGGGTTGTGCACCCTGAGGTGGACTTTCAGGGCAAGAGAGGGCGCAGGGATTACTAGGAGTGTCACTTCTGTGGTGGGGAGTATACGTTTAGCAGAAACGATGCTTTGATCAGGCACTCGAGGCGTTTCCACTCTGAGGGGGACTCTAGGGATTTCTAGAAGAAAGTTTATGATGGAAAGTTATCCGATAATGGAAAGCGAGAGATTGTCAGTCAATCGAACGTCTCCAACGACGGCGAGATCGAGAAGTTTTTTGATATCGAGAAGTTTTTTGAAGACAATCAATCGGATCCCGCGATGGGATGATGTAACTGGTATTCAGCGGGTGGTGTTGGTTGTCTGCATTGTTTGGCTCTTCTCACGCATTCTTTTTGGTTTTGGTTTTGGTTCTCATTAGCATTCGCTTTCTGGTTCACAGCATTGCGCGGTCGGTCGGTTGGTATGAACGTTATGCATTATGAAGACAGTTCTTGTCAGGAAAAGATTCGATCCTCTTAGCTTGGTTCAAAAAGTCCAGGAGGCTTGAATGTAATATTATCCTCATTTCATCATTATCTGCATACTCCGTCGTGACCAGTACCTTGGCATCGTTCGTTTCACATCTCAACACTCCTCTCCCTCCTCCTCGTCCTCGCCGAACTCTCCTGCTTGACGCTCTTCGCCCTCTTCCTCTGCCTCTCGGCATCAACATCCTCGCCCCACCCCTCATTGCCGTCCGGCGCATCAGATCCGATCGTCACGACGCCCTCCCGTCCGTGCTCCTCGTCTTCGTCCTCCGCGACCCTCGCCGCGCGCTGCAGCCTCTTGATCTTCCGCTTGAGCACCATATCCTCGTGCAGATCCGCCAGCGTCAGCATACTCGCACACGCCGGGACGGGACACTGCACGATTTTCTCCGCGCGCGCACCACGACGCGTCTGCGTGTGGGGATTCGGCACCGCCTCGTTGATCAGCCCCTCGATGGCGGTGCGCTCGAAACTGTGCGGGCATTTGCGCGATGTCACGGGGTCCACGAACTCGGCGAGCGTCAGCGGGCAGCGCGTGCTGATTGTCTCGCGCGAGACGGCGATGTCGTCTTCGGAGTCCGAGGCCGGTGCGCCGGAGCGCGTTGTCACGCCTGGTTGGGGCACTTGCGTTGGTGCGAACCAGGTGCTTTCGGCGGGCATGGGAGGCGCGGTGTCGATGTACGCTGCTTCGTGCCAGCCTTTCCGGAAGGCACGGTAGTCGTTGTTGCTGCCGTAGCGTTGGCGTGGCGTGTAGGATGTGTATTTTTCGCGCTTGCGGGAGAGTTTTTCGCGGAAGGATGTTGTGGGTTGTGCTGTTGGGCACTGCGTTGTGTGTTGGGTTTGGGTTGGACCGCCGGCGGGGTCAGTAGGGGTGAAATCGGCGTAGATGTCGCCTTCGTCTTGGTCGTCGTCATTCGGTGGGCGGCGGCGAGAGGAGCGTGACTGCGTCGCATCCATGTCGTCGACCATGGCATCATTGGACACTTCAGTCATGGAGTCGCGGATCGAGTTAAGAGTTGCCTGGTCGTCGATGACCTTTTTGATATTGGCATTCATCTTTTCGCCCATTTGATCGACTTTGATCTTCATCTCTTTCCACTCGTCTGTTATTCTCTGCAATCTTTCGGCCTCCGCCTCATCGGTGACACCCTGCTTCTCATATCGAGCTTTCTGTCTTGCGATGTTTGTCTCGTCCGTTGCGCAACTCTCGGTGATTCCATAGACATTGTCTTGCAAGATCGAGATGGCCTTGTTCAGATGGTCGTCGAGAGCATTGCTGGAATGTGTAGTGAGCAGGTTGCTCAGCTTGCGTTGCGCTGCTGCGTTTAGTGGTTGCAACAACGGCTCGTATGCTGGGAGTTCTCTGTTGGTCTGAGTCCTGGCGACTTCTGTAGCACCAGATCTTCGCTGAGTGGATCGACGCGCGGACATCGTGAAGATGTGTAGATGTATTCACTAATGAATTGCCAAACACCTAAGGCCTGAGTGCTGAATGTGGAAGACGCGTCGTTGATGGATCTCGCGTCACCGCCTTGGCAATTTGGAGTGCCACCTTCCAATTTCTCATGCAGCACACGACACAACTTTGTACAAGCACTGGCATTGTATATGAAGATTACAAAGGAATTCAAAAGGTCGTATATACAGCGAGCTGACCTCGCCGATGGTATGGAACGCCAACATTATCAGATACAGAACAAACATGAGCCAGCATCAAGTCTCGTTGTCTCAACACGAGGAACTCTGCCACTGCCACCATCTATAGGCTCGTCCATCGATCGTGAATCATATTCACTCTTTATGGTATCACGGCAGCGCGGATATCTTCCAACGCTACTCATCAGAACTCAACAAGCCTGTAGATTTTCTAATAGGCGAGCAAAGCATGCCATCCACCAAATATAGAACGAGGCACCCTATTCTTGGGGCAGCCTACGTTTACTTGGTAAGGAAGCCGAGGTAATCAGCCACAATCAAGGTAACCATTCTGTTCACGAGTCAGCTCGGTACTTTCAATCTCCAAATCTTCAGATCATCACTTACGCGTGAGGCGCAATGCGCACGTAGTACGTCGAGAAACCACGGTAGAATCTCAAAGGACCCTCATCTTTGGCAACCTTGGCGAAGCAATCAATCATGCCCTTATACGGCAACTTCCCATCTGGCCCTTTCTGTTGCTTCTGCAATCTAGTCTTGACAAAGTCAAACGGCAGACTGAAGAACGAAGCGAAGAAACCAGCGACAGCCGACGCGGTGAGAGTTTGCGCCCTTGGGCCGAGACTGGTGTCTTTGAGCTGCGCCTTGGCCTCGGAAAAGAACGCCAATTGACCGAAGTTGAGTGCCATGGCGCGGACGACAGTTGGGTAAGCACCTGACCAGAGAGCACCGACACCTTCAGTCTTGGCAATGCGAGTGAGTGCGTCGACGACTGAAGAGTAGTTGGCTCGCTGCGCTAGAGGCTTGAGACCGTCGGATTGCATGCGGATGAGGGCGAGATCAGCTGGGTTACCGATGAATGCAGCCAGTCCACCAGCAGCGAGACCGGATCCGGCTCGCTCCTTGAAGCCGATGACTGTGCCCTTTTGCTCAGCTCTTGCCTTGAACGAGTTCATGAATGTGTCGAAGCAGCCGAGACGGGCGGTTGTGTAGACTGCTTGTCGCAGCAGACCAGCGCTGAGGCCGGTGTAGAGGTCGAGCACTTTGCCCTGCGCCAGGAGCTCTCTGGTCACCGACAGAGGCGATGGCTTTGGACCTGTCTTGACTCCTTCACCGGCGAGCTGCAGACGTACTTTGATCATATCGACAGGCTGAATGACGCTGGTAGCGACCATGCCTGCGAGACCACCGTTGACGAACGGTAGGGCGGCGCGCACCCATGGCTGATGAAGGAGCTTCTGTGTCGTTTGGGTTGGATTCTCAGCAGCCTGCTTGAGCACAGCAGGGGCCTCCTGGGCGGCATCCTTGGCCTTGTTGAGCGTTCTTTTGGCACCTTCGACACTCATCCTGACAGACCACTCGTATATGTGATGACCAAGAAAGTAATCCAACTCGTTTTGTTGGAGGTATGCTTCAGCGACACAGAGTTTTCGTATAGAGGTAAGGGGGAAGTCTGCTAAGGATGCGAGGTCGAAAGGTAGGGTATGTACCTAGCTGCTTCATGTTAGCTGCTGATTGTCCACGCGTGCACAACATCCTCCGCAGCGAGCAATAACCAAGGTAAAGCGATTGATCTCGTCAATGACATCCCGGTAGGAAGGATAACTTCGGCATCTCGTTGTTGACATCCCGGTAGAGAGGAAGTTGTCCGGTCCTCAAACGAGCGGGAAGTGACGCTCCGTCGGATACGGCATGTGACAGTGGAGGAAACGGCTTCTGTCGACAACGCACAATCTGACGAACAGATCTCTCGGGCAGAGTAGATAGTAAATACAACTTACAGTGATTGATGGGCTCGGTAGCCGCAGGTCTTCAGTGTGACGGAGCTCGATTCGGCGGTGTAATACGGATAAGTCGTGTGACCCGAATGAACCACTCTGTATTCTGATCGGATCTACAATCGGTTTCGCTGACAATGACTGACGAGATTTGTATGATGTAAGCCAGAAGGTTCGGACAAGATCAATGAGAACTCGAGATCCAAATCACGTCGAACGAGAACGACTACATCCTGATCAGAGGTATAAGTACCTCGACCCTGTCACGCACCCGCGAGCCCGGCTGTCTCACGAACAGAAAGCGGGGTCGAAGATCCTGTTCTGGGGATGAGCTGTTACTTGGAGAAACACCCATCATTGGCTTTTCGAGGGTGACATTACTATCGATCAGGCTGAGCATTGGATGCAGGGTTTGGAGCTCCAGGTACGCGAACGTTGTTGCTTTTGCTTGGTAACCTGCTCTGAGCTGTCCGCGGGAGGCTATGCAGGTCCTGTTGTCCTGCAATTGACACTGCCCGTTAGAAGTATCTTCCTTCTATACCATTCGCACTGTACTACATAGTCTGACCCGTTTTCTTACGCAGATTTGGTCTCGACTGTATACCAACGAACCGCGGCCTCGACTTCATGCTCCAATAAGCTGGGGAAAGTGCGGGGGAGGGGCACGCTAGTGTCTTTTCCCCCGGCTTATCCCGGTCGGGTCTCGGGAACCCATGGAGTACCTATAGACAGCTCCCACCGGACCTTCCCGAAAGTACACTCACCGATGCGCATGATCATTAGAGAAGGAACGTCGTCTGTAGAAAAGAACATCACATACAACGCGCTCTACAAAACAATCTCTTTGTGCCAATTGACAGTAGAACACCGAGTTTTATCGCTAACCTGTTTCACCCATACAAATGTGCCTGCCCATTTTGTGCCAACTTTATGCGGATCCGGCATTCACGATGCCCAAGATAATCTCCTTCGCATCCTCGCAGCCCTCCTTTGAGCCTGTGATCTCAATGGCCTCACTGCTGCCCTCACCTGCTTTGGGTACCTGGATCTTACATCCGGTCTGCTTGCGGATCCTGTTGATCTCGCTTCCTCCAGGACCAATGATCATTCTGTATGAGCTTGGGTCGGGGAGGAAGAGGAAGCCAGTAGAGTTGTGTTTACTGGCCTCGGCCAATGCTGCCTCAACTCTTGCGTAGGCTTTCTGGACGTCCTCGGCCGAGTTGCCGGAAAGAGTCCATGGAATCTCTCCATCAGGAGCGTCACTGTGCAAGTCGTGAAGCTCCCATGAGACATTGTCAGAGCCAGCACCGGCGTCGTCGGTGATCAAGGGCAAAGCACCGCCACGGCGGGCTGTTGGTGCATTGGTCCTTGGTGGTGGTCGTTGTCCAGCGTGGTCAACGGTGACCTTGTGATCGCTGCGCAGGCGACGGAATAATTGGCCGTTGTCTGAGATGATGTGGTGGTACTTGAGCGGGATGTTGATGGTCTGACCCTCTTGATCCTTGACCAAGCCTGTAATGTGCTCCTTGGCCTTGGCGACATCGGCTGGCTGGCCAGCAAGCTTGACCTGCGAGCGTTGTGGACCGGTGACTGTCTGGCGAGGCACGTCGATGGAGACCTTGAACTGTGACTCCAATTGTCTACGAGTCTCACCACCACGACCGATGAGCAGTCTGTGCTTCTCTGGCGCAACCTCGACAATGTCGTTGGTCTGGCTTTCCCGCTCCATTGCCAATGCTTGAATTTGCTCGATAATCTTGTTCACGACATCCTCAGAGCCCTCGACTCTGATGGTGTTGCCCTCAGCTTCGGCTCTTGGGAAGCGAACCATACGGGTCTGTTTTTGTCTGTCGTCTGGACCACCAGCTTGAAGGATGATGTTACGCAAGTTGGCGCCTGAACAATGTTAGTAAGTGAAAACCTTTCACGATTTATTGTTACTCACCTCCTGCACCAATGATGTTACGATGGTATTTGCGGTCAACATTAATCGAACGAGTGGCGGTTGCATCGAAGGCGCTGACGGCATCTTGGATAGACTTCTTCGCGGCATCAACAGCTTGCTTAGTACCCCGGATCTCAACCTCGGCGCGTCCACCCTCGGCGACTTCGCGAGCATTTGGCACGTTGATCTGAGCTCCAGTCGCGAGACGCAGGTTCTCGAGCTCACGGCCACCAGAACCAATCAGGGATGGAAGCTGAGCTTGAGCAACCGAAACGATCGCGCTGTGAGAAGTGTCCTTTGCGTATTGCAGCAAGCTGAGAAGCTCGTCTCTAGCTTCGTCGGCACCCTTGCTTGGGCCCTTGATGATAACCTCATCGGCGGCTTGGTTGGAACGGCGAGAGGTTTCAGCGTCGCCATCCTCATCAGCGGCACCACCAGAAGTACGTGGGAAGTTAATGCGGACGCCATACCTCTCCTGCAGTCTGTTGACCTGAGCGCCAGAGCGACCGATCAAGTCCTTGTGGAATTGTGGGTTGACCTTGAGGACATGGGTTCTATCATCCTCGAGCTTTTTGCCTAATGACAGAATGTGCTTCTTGCATGCGTTTGCCTTGGCCTCTGGTCCCTTGAGCTCAACCTTGCCTTCGTTGACCTGGATGTCGACATCAAACTCCTCACGCAGCTTGCGAATATTGGCGCCACTCTTGCCGATCAGCTGGTTGGCAAATTTTTGAGGGAAGTCGAAAGAAAGAGTAAAGTCGCGCTCCTTCTCGTCCTGCTCCTCTTGTTCGATAAAGGCCATGAGGTTCTGGACAAAAGCATCGACAGCGTTAGTTGGCCCACGCATGGCGACCTTTGGTGCAGCAGCTCGTTTAGACGCCTGCGACTGGTGGCCACCAACACGCACTTGCACCGGAATCTGACCCTCGGGCGTGTCCTGACGCTGGCGTTCAACGTGCCTCCTGATCTTGTCGTGGAATTTGTGTGGTGCATCGACTTCTCGCGAAACAATGTCGTCGTGTCCTGTGGTCAAACCCATGATATATTGCTGGGCCTCTTGAAGGGCGCTTGCGAACTCCTGAACCTCGGATTGAGAAGGTTGACGACGTGGGAGTTGATACTCTGCCATTGGAGATGGGCCCTCGTAAACAAGCAAAATCTCTGGCTCGTCTTCCATCTCATCTGGGACGACAAGGTGGACGCCATACTGCTCACGGACTTGCTGGGCGGCCTGTTCTCTGAGATGGTCGTGGAAAAATGGGTCCAAAGACATTGGCGAGAATCTCGCAGGAGGGTGGGCACCAATCAAGTTCATGATATCGGAGCGGGCTCGCATAGCGTCTTTTCCTTCCCTTGAGTAAATCTCCCATGCTGTAGGAGCGTCTGCTGCAGTCTGAGCAACGATGCGTGCATTGTAGAGCTTCTCGAGCTCAGCCATTGCTTGACGTTGTTGTAAGTATCTAGTGACGTTGCGAGCGTGGGCTTGAGCGCCCATTGGAGCATTAGGGTGTTGGCGGGCAATGTCAACGTTGGCCATGGTCATACTAGAAGCCAAGTCCATAATCTTGTTCATACCCTCCTCGATCCTGTCGGGAGGACCGACAATTGTGAGGGTTTCGCTGTCCTCGCTGTCAGGAGGCAAGATGACCGCACATCCAGTTTCGGCAAGGAAGTCGTGCAGAGATGCACCCTTCTGGCCAACAATGAACTGATGCCTGCCGCGTTCGATGGCCATCTGGTCCATGGTAAGCTGCTGACGAAACTGGTTGACTTGACGCTCAATGGCAGCACGCGCTTCTGCAACAGCTTGTCTATCTCCGGAAAGGGTGATAGGGAGGCTAGGCTGTGGGACAAATGCGGCGGGTTGGCGGTTTCCGGTGTTCTGTGGCGGTGCTTGGTCGGCCCAGGTGTGGTAGTGTGGGATCTGTACTTTGAGATCGCGGCCTTCTTGGAAAGCGTTGACACGCGCGTTGTGCGGACCAGCCAGGAATGGGTAGTACTCGGCTGGGATCTCCTTGAGACGCATGTTGACGGTCGAGGTGCGCTCGTTGACGAGAGCCTCGATTTCTCGGCGAGCCATTTCGGCAGAGACCGCGTCACCCTCGATGAGCACATCGATAGTAGCCGAATCATCGTCGTCTGCAACTCCCTCCAGGGTATCCTGCTTAGGCATCTGAATGCGTGCTCCCGTTCTCTTGCTCATGGCCTGGATGTTGGCACCTTGACGACCGATGATGTGTGGGCGGACGGACATGGGGACCGGAACTCGAACAGATTGCTGGTAAGAGTTAGCGAGTATTCAATGCGTACGTTCTGACATGGACAACTTACCTTTGATCCCAGCTCGCGCACAAGCTCCTTCAAGGCTTGTCTGACCGCTTCCGTTGGACCAGTTCCTTCAAAGATGATGGCTCCACCTGGGCCAGTAGACATCTTGACATCGGCCTTTGATCGCTTGTTGATGTCACGCAGGACATCTGGAACGGGCTTCTTGAGCTGAGTGCGTGGAACCAGCTGAGATGGTGCAAGAGAGATACGCTCGGTGTAACGGCCTGGCAACTGCATCTGTGGCATGGCACCACGGATTGCCGGCCCGTCTCCAGAAGCCTGGTTAGGTTTTGGTCCATTTGCAGCATGTCCATTTGAGAGGCCTCCATTAGCGGAGACTGCAGCTGGCTTCTTTGACCAAGTGGTAGGCGCAGCGGTTGAGCGAGCCTTGGAGGCTCCGAGTGCAGGGAAGAGCTCCTCCGAGGATGTGTCCAAGGCCGACTTCTTTGGTGCTGGAGCAGTCTCGGCTTGTTTGCCCGCAGCCTTCTCTGACATTGGTTCGGTAGAAGCTTCGACTGAAGGTATTCCAGAAGGAGGTGGGTGTGCAATATCTTCCTCATCAACGACATCTTCGACAGTCACGTTGTGGTCGTGGCCGTCGTCTGCAGTGTGCTTTTGCATGAGTTGCTGAGCAGGCGAGAGCCCGTCAGTAGAGCTACCGCCGTTGACATCTAGTTGGCTGGACATGTTGTCAAATGTAGCAGTAGAGAGTTTGTATCCGGTGGTCGAGTGTGATCTTAGTAGCTGAATCCGAAAGAGTACAGGTGTCCGAAAGCGTGGTTATTGTATTAGGCAGTGTTGTCCATAATCTTAGAACATCAAAATCGTCCCGATCAAGCAAGAAGACTCGAATAATGGGTAGGAACAGGTCAATTGGGTTGGAATGACCTTGAGGATGGACCGAGTAGGTTTACAGCGGAAGAGCGCAGCTGGGGAAAGCTGCTGGAAGGTTGTCGAATTCAAGCCAAGATTTCGGTCCAGGTTGAACAGCACAGGATCGAGGCCATTAGTATATCTTATACACCCAATATTAACTCACGCATTCACGCATTTTTTATTTCCCTCAATGTGACTCGTTTTAATCACGTTTAAAAAACATAGAAAGACAACCGGTAGGATGTTTCATTCTGTTGTACATAGGATAATGCTATAGTCGTTCGAAAGGAAAAGGAGACCCAACGCCAGTGTGTCAGTCTGATGCAACGTGAGAAATCATTCTTGATCCGCCCTGTAGCCCATGGACGCGAGCTGAACTTGAGCAGAGCCGGCTTGGCCGAAGGCCGAAAGCTTGTCAACGCCAATCAGGCCAATGACAGCACAGACAGAGAAGATACCAAGAGCGATAACGACGATCTGAACCATAAGGAACTTGGCGTAGAACTTGATGAGTCTGAGCCTGGCGGGTCTGTCGAAAGATCTCCAAGCAGCGTCAAACAAGGCGCGAGCATTGATGTCGGTTTCGGTGATGGCAAAGGTGGTGGTACCGTTCAAGGTGCGATCAAAGTTGACAACGGTGTCCATGTCCTCGGGCAAGAGAGCCGCCTCGACGCGAGTAAGGGTGACGGAAGCTGGCAGCAAGACGGCAAGACCGATGAATACAGCCGTTCCGAGAGTAGCCAAGACGCGGAGAGCTTCGTTCTGCTCATCGACTTGGGCCATGTCGGAAGGAAGACCGCCCCACATGAGGAAGACGCCAGCAGGAACCACAACCACAAGCTGCTGAGCGACAGAGAAGACGAAAGATGGAAGTGCAAGAGCCTTGAAAGTCTTCGCCTGCGGGATGACACGCTTGGTCCAGTGAACGGTTGAGGGCTTGCTGATCATGGCGTGTGTCCAGACCATGTGGAGACGAGATAGACAGACGGTAGAGATGACCGAAGAGAGGAAGAACGCCAAAGGAACGTCCATGAAAGTGCTCAAGAGGTTGATCGAGACGTTGTTGGCGATGGCGTGTGCAATGTGGTAGATAAGGGCGATGTGCAGACCTCTCCAGCGGGAGAGACGTCCACCAACGGATCTGAGCAAGCAGATGGTTCTTCTGATGTTGGTTGTGACTGGCTCTTGCTTGTAGACAGAGATCTCCTCGTCCATCAAAGGAGCCTTCTCGAGTGGGGCGTCTGGGTCCTCCTTGTCGACTGGCTTGGTCTCGGTGACGATGAGAGTCTTGGGCTCTTCGATCATGACCAGAGACGACATGACCTCGCCGAGAGTGTACTTGACCGAGGCATAGGAAGCGATGAATATCATGACCGTGAAGAAGACGGCAAACATCTCCCATGGATAAACATCCTCTGGGTGTTGTTCGTAGACTTCGGATTGAGCCAAGAGAGCCTTGATGCGCTCATCTCGAGGGTTTGAAACGGACGCGGCGACGACTTCCAGCCCTCTGCGCGCAAGATGACCGTAGATTCCAGACATGATGATAATGCTGAAATGAGTTTTGATGATGGAGGTGATGGTTGATAAGAAACAGAGAGTGATCAAGAAACGGATGGAGTTATGTGGTTGCCTGCATCGCATCGAATGCACCGCCACCCCGGGTACGAGGCGGGCTAAACAGCTAAACATAGTTCGGCGTTTGCCCGAGGCGGGGACCGAGCGCTGGCGTCACTGATTCACGACGATCACGTGATCGAGGCGCTCTACAAGAGGAACACGTGATCCCGGTAAAGGTTCAATGATGATTGTGTCCTTTCCGAGGAGTGCATATAGGTAGTGTAAGCCAGAGGCAGAGTACAGGTCTAGTCTATCTTAATTGAGGGTAACTCATGGTTGGAGATCTCTCAGTGAGCCGTACGAGTAGGCCATCAGGCTACTCACTTCCATCCGTGGAGTAGATATGACATGTCATCACAAATATGATAATGGAATGTTTCCTTTACACAATAATACTTACTAGATAAATAGATCTATAGTAAGGAAGAGGCAACTAAACTTAGCTAGATACTTTATAGAATCTTGAACTAGATTTAGACAAAGCTACGCCTCATTATTAATCAAAACGAGAAGGATCCTAATATCTTCTACATTATTGTCACTACTTGTAAGGTCTCCGCGCTCTTAAAGGGGCAGAGGTTTGGAGCATATAGCAATGTGTTAGCATCATGAAGACAATTATTATCTAATGTTGCACTCTAGACCAACCACTCAGGCTCCGCATCATCGTCATCCGGATCATGAGACATTAGAGACCCTTGGTCCGAAGGATCAATGTCCATTCCGGCCTCCTCACCTCGAGCGTCTTCTCGGTCTTGTACTTGCGAGTCAACTCGCTCTCCAGTCTCGACATCCTCATCGACAACGAACCCGCCGCCTGTCTCTTCCGCATCATCAACCATGAAGCCACCACCCGCTTCCTTCGCCGCAGAGTCGTCCGGTAGACCGCCAGACGCGATCGGTTCGACGGGTTCGTCCTCCGCGATGAACCCTCCACCCATCTCACTGTCGTCATTGGTGTCCCTAGCAGCATAGCCTTCGGCGTGTTCAATCTCCTGGTTCCCGTTCGCGGCTTTCCTAGTATCAACTTCCTCTTCAGCCGGTTCCTGGTCTGCTAGGAAGCCGCCGCCGGAATCTAGGACATGGGCATTATTCTCATCTGGCATGAAGCCTCCATCGTTCGCGTAATCGTGGTCGGCTTCTAATTCGTTGCGGGATCGGCTGCTGCTGGCGTCGTCCGGCCGTGAGGACTGTATGCGCTCATCTTGAGGGATTGCTTCTTCTCGTGGCATGTCTAGATCTGCCTTCGGATCATAGATTTCGCCATCATCGCTATCCTCAGCAACCATTTTCCGACGAGTTCGGGGAGGCTGTCTTCTTCTTGAGGGGGGTCTCTCCTCTTCTTCGTCTTCGTAAGCGTCATCCATATCACTCTCGTCCTCCTCGTCGAACTGCACTCTGCGTTTGCGCCGGAGTCTCGGTGCTTCAACCTCCGCTGGCTCTTCTGGTAGGTAGCTGCGTGCTGTGGGTTGGGCAACCTCGTCCATGCCGGCATCAGGAAAGAAACCACCTGCTTCGAATGTTTCTTCCTCTTCGTCCTCGACTTCGTTCATCTCCTCCCTCAGCCTCTGCAGCTCAGCTTCGACTTCCGCCTCAGCGTCCGTGTCATCTTTATCGTGAGTCAATCCAATCCTTTTCGCAATCCTCAAGCCGGTCAAGAAACGCTTCCACAACCTCAGGCACTCCAAACTCTTCTCTTCTTCCTCCTGATCTTGTGCTGCCTGCTCAAAGCCTGCAATCACATTTTCGACCGCCTCTTTGTACTGACTCGCGACGACCACGCCGGCCACAACAGCAGTACCATGCCTTCCTTTGAATGTGAACCCTGTGACTGCATCCACAAAGTCAATTCCAAGCAACCTCGCAGCTTTTGCAGCCAATTGATGTCTGACATGTGTACCACCAGCTGGGACCATCGAAAAAACATAGATATCCAAGTTTCCGAAGCCGTTCCTCGGAACCTTCCCATTCACTACGGGAGGCGGGACGTACAGCTCAGTCTGCGAGAACGAATACAGCGCCGTTTTGGCGTCCTCTTCATCATCAGACTCTGGTTGAGCCCGTTTAGGAGCAGCGACGTGTTTCAAGGCCTGTTGTCCGCCTTTGATCTCCCGTCCGAGTCTGTACCATTTTTCTGCACTTCGGACTATTTGCACATCTGAGCGACGGTATACCGGTTCAAGTCCTGCGGCTTTTCCGGCGTTGATCTTGCCCACTTCTCTTTTCGGAGCGATGACCTCGTGTCGTTTCAGGTGTCGTTCTAGAGCGTAGTAAGGGTGGTTTTTGAAGTCCGCGACACTGGCTGGTAGACCTTCTGATGCTTCCTTCCGCCCAAGCTCCGAGTTCTCGACTTGATCTCTATCGAGGACGGCATGCCGACGGAAAGGTCGGAGAGCACTGCTAAACCATTTTGCGCCGTTCGAGGTCGACTCGATGCGTTGCTTTAGCGTTTTGGCGTTATAAGATCTGGCGTAGCGTCGAGTCACGTCGTGTGCTGTGCCATCTTCTTCAAACGCAACAGCATACACAAGATTGTTCATCGAGTTCGAGAGCGGTGGTTCGAGCTTGTTTGCTTTGGAGACTGTGCAGGTCACCGTCGCGTCGACAGGGAACCATTTCTGATAGGGCGGATTGAAGACCTCGATCCAGAAAACCGGGAAATCCTGTTTCCGAACCTTTTTCTTCTGAGCAGTCGCTTTGGTCGACTGATACGTGCCCACCGGACCGCCCAGACTAGGCTGACCGATTCTGCGTCGTTGTCTCGGTGCGATTATCTTCGACTTGCTAGTGTCAGAGCCGGAACCTCTCATCGAGCCGTCTTCTGCACTGGTAGTACCCGCTTCGCTGTCTGCATCTGCATAAACAACCGGCTTCTGCTTTTGTGGGGTGCTCCCCTTCTGTCCGGCGGTTGCAAGAGGCAGTGCCTGAAGCGAGCATACTAGTCGTGCTTCGACCCCGACTGCTCTCAGTAGAGCACAAAATAGCTGGTTGCCAACGTCTTGTGAGCCTCGTAGTGCCGCAGCTGCATGGACGAAATCTGATCTATCGACGGAAGAGATTTCGTGCTGGATCTGCTTGATCCGTTGTTTGATCTCATGTTCGTCATCCAGCCAGTACGCACGCTGCATGCCAGAATCTGTCACGTTGAACTTGGCTCGCCACAGGTCGACTGCCAGCTTTAGACCATCCATTAGAGAATCGGAACGTCGCAACTGAGGCCATTCCGATTTCGGGTTAAGCAAGCCGATAATCCTCGGTGACAAGACTGGGCGCAGCTTTGTTTCGACAGAGCGAGAGTGACACCATGCATTTCGGATGTGTACATGAAAGAGCAGGAGAAGGACATGGCTTTTATGAGCCGCGATTCTGATCAACTTTTCAGCAGTAGTCGCTGGTTTTCGTCTGGCCGCTGCAACTTTCTTTGGTGTGGTACTGCCGCCGACCTCGACAGTCACGTCCCCAATTTCAATATCATTCTGCTTTGATGCTGGTGATGATGCAGCCGGCTGATCGAAGCCAACTTCTTCCCAATCGATATCGCTTTCATCAGATCTTTCCGAATCAGATACAGTGATGACTTGCGCTTCACGCTTTGCTGCAGACTTTCCAGATCCTTGATTAGATTTCGCAGGACTGTCAGATACTGGTTGAGCTCGACTGTTGCCCACTCCTCGTCGTTTCAATGGTCGCTCGGCGCCAGACTCTCCAGATACTGCTTCAATCAAGAGCTCCTGATAGATGTCGGCTGCGTCGTGTTGGCCCCCACCTGATCTTGTCGAGGATTTCCCGGCTCCAGAATTGATTGCTAGAATCCTGTCTTGTGCGCGGGACTGCGCCTTTGATTCACCGCGACCCCTACCTCGAGCCATCTTTTCCTATCCTGAGACTTGTCCAAGCAATTTCTGCCTTGTCGCAGTATCATAGTGGTCTCGTGCTGCTGAACTCTACGCAAGTCGACACAGATACGCAACATGCACTTCCGATAATAATACCTACTTCATCGCTAACTCGCGCAACTTTTGCAATCACGAAAAATGGGCCAAGTTGGAATTGAAAATACAAGGCAGTCACATGAATGTGGGAAGGAACAGTGAATAAATTGACATGACGTCAGCGATGGAGGAGGAGGAAGGAACGCGCTTCGCGTCTTCAAGCGCGCGTCTCATTACAACGATCGAAGACTGGCGAGAGAAAGATATATTACCACCTGAAGGAGATACGACCCTACGAGTATGACCATATAGTACCTGCTAGACACTGGCTGAACTTCTCCTGCTATGGGATTACAAAGGGTGCTCCTCTGTGCATAGTAGGCTTGGCGGTTTTCAGTTTCGGCTGCCACGCGAACGGGTGAACCTCTCGCTACCACAGTTCACTATTGAACAACTTTGAGCACTTTCGTGTCACTATTCTGCAATGTGCAGTGGTCGACACTGGGCAGCAGATCGCGGCAACATCCACAATGGTCAGAGACGCAGAGACTGTCTACCAATCTGGTCCAGCACCCCCTCGCCAAAGACGATTTCCTGCTCAGAATCGAACCATCAGACCTAGGCGCTCTTCAACACGGCGAAGCTTGATAAGCGAGCAGTCAACTCTCACACAACTGGACTTTTGTACACCACCCGAAAGACAACCCTCTCCAGACGATACCGACGATGAGAATGGGAACGAGAGGCAGACCCGACCGCCTCGCAAGACGAGGAAGCAGGTTGGTAGACAGACAACTATGACACAGTTCTATTCTTCTTTTGGCACAGACAACGAGGATGATGTCTACGAATTACCGGACGACGCGATCGAGGATATCAAGCCTCTCAGTCCTGCACGCATCGATCTACAAGCCACGACCATGACTAGAGCCTCCGGTCCAGTGACGCTGGTTACTCTGGACGATGGTAACCCTACTTGTGTTCCGCAAACACCCATCAAGAAAATAAAACACGAAATCCCTTCCTCGCAAACGCCCCAGAGCATATACCTGTCTGGCAGAACTCGACGACAGCTATACTCGCCTCAGAGATCCCCTTTGAAGGAGAAGAGCGACAACGTTCAGGCTACACCCCGATACGGTCAGCTGAGAACTATTCGTCAAGCATCAACTGAGCTCCCATTGTCACCACCAGATAGAGCGACATTCCACAAACCGGCTGTACCCAAACTGCGGCACACCCAGACAATTCCAGATTCAGAAGACAACGGAACGCTGGAAGCGCTAGAGACGCAGAAGACACGTTCGCCAGACTTGAAAAGAGTCAGGAGCACAATCGAAGATTCTCAGTTCGAAAGCTTAGGCGAGGAGATCACATTCAGTCTTGATCGTGCCCATCAACAGTTCGTTGCAGAAACGCAAGCGTTCAGAAGACCTGATGTAACTGCGCGAGACAGGATTGTTCAAGAAACACAGTATGAAACTCTGGCCAGCGATCTAGAGGACGACGATGATGACGAGGAGGCATATCCAGACTTCGATCCAGCCTGCAGTGCTCTTGATAGGGATGCTGCTCGCTTCATGCAGACACAGCGACTATTGAACGCGCGACGAATCCTCCAATCTCAGAAAGACTGGCACCCTGATATCGTATTTCACACCGTCGAGCCTCCTATTGTAGTCGAGCCACATAAGTCAATTCTAGGCGAGGCGCGACACAAGGAAGATGATGATGATGATGATGCAGCATCGGACCGTACGCATTCGATCGAGAGTACGCCTGAGCTGAACTATATAGCACGAACGGATTATGTAGCACGCCCCTTTGGACCACTACCAGGCAACATCGAGACGATCGACCTGACGAGCACTCCTCCGCCTGCCCCGATCTCCTCGACACAGGACGACATACCCACCCCACACGTAGCAGAACGAGTACCGGACGCGAGACCCGAGATCATGCATTCTTCACCCCCTCCGATTCCACCATCCCAAGCAACGACCGTCGACGGCACACAATTACCCCGTTCCTCTATCGTACAACACCCGCACCTCGATCGCCGCCCCTCGCTCGACCCTCCGTCCGAGAACATGACAAGCTCACCGCTCCCGCACAACCCGTCCTCTCCCTACCACAAACACGCCCCAGAGAGCTACCACCGGCGCTCCTCCTTCTCCCTTTACACGTCTGACTCACTCTACCACGCGGACAACGCACCCTCGCATCCTCATCAGAGACGACTCAAGAGGGCTGTAGAAATGCTACCTGATAGCTATCTGGACTTCAGCCTGCCTGTCGCGCCGCTCGATTATAGTCTTCCTGCACCGAGCAGTGATTGGCGGAATAACCTCAAGCGCGTTCGTGAGGAGTAGGTTGCAGGATTCTGGGACTTTCGCAGGGTGTCATGTGAGCGTACCCTGTTAAAGAGCATAAGCGATGAAGAAATACTGAAGATACGAGGTTGGTCCTGAGGGGCGAGAAAAGGTCTGAGCGGTGATATCTGTGGCTATCGTTTATTGGCCACGTGTTCTCAGAGATTCAGAACTATCACGAGTCACACGAACTCGGCTGTTGTAAACAATTCACACAATCTCAGTTCGTAGGTTCATTCTCCATGCTACAACATACTCCATCACCTCAAGCGTTGACACCCACAATCCTGATCCGTCCTTCCACTCTCGGCGCAATACCCCTTGTCCAATGCACGCCCTCGTCCTGCTCGTCGCACATGGCAGGGTGTCCTTTCATCCTCGCCACGCGCCACCACTTCCGCATCACCTTGCGCATGATCTTGAGCTCTCGTTCCCGGCCGCTGGGCTCGGCGGGCACGGCCGGTGCGTCGGTCTCGGACTCGGAGTCGCTGAGACCGGGGTGCGTGTGCTCTGGGTCTGAGGAGGAGGGGAGGTCGGGTTTGCGGTGCTTGGAAGCGCGCGGGTTGGAGTTGCGTAGGGCTTCGCCGACTAGGCCTGGTGTATCGGCGCCTGTCTCTCTTCCTCTATCAACTGTAGCGTTCTTGTCTGAATCAGTGGTTTCGGTCTCGTGTCTGCTGTCGGTTCCACCTGGCACGGTGGGCTCGCGCACCGGGTGCACTTTATGCAACTCTTCGTGAACACCTCCCCAGTGCTGGCCTAGATCTGCATTCCAGTTCTTCCACCTACCCAGTACCTTCAAGGACATGAAGTACTGGCGCAGCAGCATCGAAAGCAGATGGCCATTCTCTTCGTCGACAAGATAGGTTGTTCGGCCGCCTTTCTCGGTCGTCTTGAGACTGCTGAAGCCGTCGCCGCCTTGGACTGTGTATTCTCTGCATACAAGCTTGTACTCTTTTTGCTCGTCGAGGGGCGCGTCTCCAATCGATACGTTCTGTATCCTGTGATTTGGTGGTTTCGAGGGATCGAACGTGAATTGGATTTTCGAGACTTGTGGAAACCGACCTTCGAGTGCCGGATACATGCTCACGCCATTCTCGAGGGCAGCGAGGATGTCCTTTCCGGTGACCTGTATCATGACGGTGGGATCTTCGAAGGGGAAGCAGTCCGTTATGTCCTTGAGCTTCAGTACGCCTGCCGGGTAGACTTGGTCACCCCTGATCGTGCCTCCGACGATTATTGCACAATCGCCGTTGTAGTAGTTTCGGCACAGGTCCGCAATAAAATTGCCCATGTTGCTTTCCCTCTTCCTGACGGTCTCGAAACGTGCATCGAGGCCGGTTGCAGTGTAGCCAATTGGCTTGTCCAGCTTCGCGCGGAAGGAGGAAAAGAGCTTGTCCATTATTGCGAGCGTTGGCTGATCTTCAGGGATGTCTTTGGTGATGTCTCGGCGCGTGATGTTGAAATCCCAACCCCGGGAGTCACGTTTGAGGCATACCTCGATGTAGCTGAGTTGTTTGAAGTCACTGCCTGAGCATAAGATATGTATGCCATTGATCTTGCTGTAGCGGTAGTCGTGATCGTGGCCAGAGAGAATGATATCAACCATTCCAGGAGGACATTCGCTGGCGAGTTTGTTGTCGTGGACTTCTCTCTCGTGACACATGAGGATTATCATCTCTCCCCATCTTCACGAAGCTTGGGTGCATACTTTTTGACAGCTTCCGCTGCAGGCTCGTAGGGCAGGTTGAGCGGTAGAGCGTTTACGGTGGCTAGCCATTCTTGCTCGGCGATTCCGATGAGACCAATCTTGATTCCATTAGACGAGATGATCATGTGAGTCTTTGGAGAGTCGGCTAGAGGCTTGTCGGTTCCAGGTTCGAAGACATTGGCAAGTAGCCATGGGAAGTTGCACTGTTTTGTAAGGGATTGATATTGAGGAATGCCAAAGTCGAGATCGTGGTTCTTGGGTACTATTAGTGACTCTTCTCGCCTCGGACAATGACAAGTTTGGGATAGATCATGAGCTTACTCCGACACATGCACAGTCTACTCCAAGGTTGTTGAGCACGGGAACCATGTGTCCGCCTTTCGAGCGTCAACATGTGTACCGTGGAGAGTGACTCGGCGACCTACCTTTTGTCACGCTGCTTTCGAGACTTGGGTTGAATGCATCTCCAGAAAAGAACGTGAGCAGTTCAGGCTGGCCTTCGAAGCTCTTGTCATTTCTGTAATGACTGCACAGGGTTTGGAATCGCGGGATGCCACCGACCGGGTCGCGTGACCCTGCCTCTACGTGGTAGACGTCGTTGAAATGTAGAATCCGCAGATCTGGCTTGGAAGGAGGAAAATGCTCCTGAACGGTAATTGATGATGGCGCCATTTGATGAATGTCTCAGGTGTGGTGAGCATTCAATGCAAGGCAGACACAAGGTTCAACGTCGAAGGCGCGGAAGCTTCTCCAGAGCTTTTGTGTCATGCAGTTGCGACCTTACCTTTCCTTCACCCGACCTTTCCTTCACTCGACCTCATGCTCAATCATCAGCGAGGACAGAATAATCCGTCCAGCCTCCACTTCGACTGCTCTACATCTCATGTCGACATTCGTAGCCAGACTGCCAGCGAAAAAGACAATGGCTCGGAGCTGGAGCCGGAGCCGTATGATGCCTACCTCAGGTTGTCACCACAACACACGCACATGGTGATTCTACCATTTATCCATTCATCAACCTCGATTTAACCGAGCAAGACCAGGCATGTTGATCTTTCCATTGTCTTCATTGTATCATTGGAGGATTTAAGACCTGCAAACAAGGCCCGGCAATCGGTCCGTAAGGTATCTCTTGATGAGTCATTTTTGCCAGCCATCAAGGTTTAGAGTTGCATGACTGCATGCATGCATGCATGCATGACTGCATGCATGCATGCATGCAGTATGGCAATATTGTCTCACTGCATCGTTCTGTACGAGCATAGCTCGCAGACATGATGTGATTATGCTGCCGCTGTTACCCCTCACTGCTCGATCAATCATGCATGGTTCGAGGAGTGGTGCCCGGTCAGTAGGCAGGTCATCATAAATACTCGCACACTGCAGTATCAATCTCTTTCTTCTCCTTCTATCGCCTCTCATAACAACACCAATCCAAGTATCAACTTAACACCTGCCGGTACGATGCCATTCGGGCAGCTGTGCGGGGACATCATGTCCTCCTCTTTCGCTCTGCAGAGCTATCTAGGGGTCAAGTAATGTTGACAGGTACCATCTCTACCATCGAAGCAAGCACGCGGGTGTTCAAGCTGTCAATCCTTGTCAGAGGCTCTAGACTCTTGTTCTGAGATTATACCGTTACAACTTGATCTGGATAATTCCAGCGAAAGGACTGCTGCTTATTGATGTCCTCCCCACCCATTGGTTGAGTACTGATGAATCTAGCTCAATACATTTGTGTAACCCTTTTTCAAGATGTCTACTGACAAGATTACCTTCTTGACCAACTGGTGTGTGGTTCGACCACTGCTCATGATGCATACTAACTGTTAAGGCACGCCACGCCGTACCACGCACCACTCTACCTCGCTCAGAGTAAGGGCTACTTCAAGGACGAGGGCATCAAAGTCGCTATTCTCGAGCCCAACGACCCAAGCGTAAGACTTTCTGTCTCGGCTCATACCATTCAGCTCACTGTTTAGGACGTTACCGAGATCATCGGCACCAAGAAGGTCGATCTTGGTTTCAAAGCCATGATCCACACCCTCGCTGCCGCCGCTCGCGGTTTCCCGGTAACCTCAATTGGCTCCCTGTTGAACGAGCCATTCACTGGAGTCATCTACCTGACCTCCTCAGGCATCACGCCACACTTCACCTCGCTCATCGGCAAGCGCATTGGTTACGTTGGCGAGTTCGGCAAGATCCAGCTCGACGAACTAACCTCGTACTACAACATGTCACCATCGTCCTACACCGCCGTCCGCGTCGGCATGAACGTGACCAAGTCCCTCATCGATGGGACCATCGACGCGGGCATCGGCCTCGAGAACGTCCAAATGGTCGAGCTCGAGGAATGGCTGGCCTCGCAGAACCGCAGCAAGGACGAAGTGCGCATGCTGCGCATCGACGAACTCGCCGAGCTGGGCTGCTGCTGCTTCTGTAGCATCCTGTACATCGGCAACGACGATTTCCTGCGCGCGAACCCGGAGAAGGTCAAAGCGTTCATGCGCGCCTGCAAGCGGGCCACGGACTTCGTGCTCGCTGAGCCAGCGCGGGCCTGGCAGGAGTTCCTGGACGTCAAGCCCGTCCTCAATACGGTCACCAACCGCAAGATCTTTGAGCGCAGCTTTGCGTACTTTAGCACTGATCTGCAGAATGTGAAGAGGGACTGGGAGAAGGTTACGAGATATGGCAAGAGATTGGGCGTTTTGGATGAGGGGTTCCAGTCTAACTTCACTAATGAGTTCTTGCAGTGGGAGTGTGAGGGCGAGTCTGATGATCCTACTGGCGATCAGAAGAGGATGGTGATTCTGCAGGAGGGCGTCAAGAATAAGGGTGGATTCGTCAGATTGCAGACTGCTGTCGCGGCTTAGATGCCGATGGTCGTTACGAAGTCGTGGCACTCGATGAGATGCGCTCCCTTGCTCGCTGAGCTGTTACAGGGCGAAGGCAGTAGTTGCCTCACCACGCCCATCACTGGGCTTCCAGTCGTTACTGTTAGCACGTGTGTGGTCGTTCAACACTCCACAATATCACTCTTTTACCAAAGCCGGTTCCAAATATGTGCAAATGAATTCATCGACAGCAGATAGGGTATACCCAATATTCCATGCCCAGAACGCCGGCGAATACAACCCAGATCTACATGCTGTACCGTTACTAGTCTTCTCCTGTCAGATCCAACACCTCGACTTCACTCCTTCTCCATCGAGTCCTACTTGGTCCGATCTCTGTGCGGGCTTTCCCTGCATTCGCATCTGTTCCTCCACCACTAAGATCCACACTGTCAACCTCGACTTCCTTCCACGCGCCTTCGAGCGACTGTCGGAGAATGATCTGTCGCTTCTTTTTCGGCTTCTCCAGATGTGTCTTCTTTGCCAGACTCGGTAACAGCACTGCCGACGCCGCAGCAGGCTGTGCGAACCGTTTGAAGATCACTGTGTCCGGTTCTGTTGCTTTGGCTTTGGGAATCTTTCCGGACTTGGTCGCTTTGGACAAAGGCTTCTCGGGCGACAAGTCACGCTCCTTTAATCTTCTAGCTGCGGGCAGCAGTGCGCCAACGCCGGGACGCATTTCGGAAAGATCAACGTCCTCGATGATTTCTTTTCTTGGCTTGAACAGCGGTGGAGCTGGCGGGGCGGCGGGCATGTCGGCGTGGCGGACTTTGCCAGGTGTTACACTTTGGCTGCGGCGGATCCAACTCGGGATATCTCTGCATTGAAGTGGTGAGGTCGCTCTTGCGGCTGACGTGACGTTTCGTAAGGATTCCATCCCGGTGTCGCGGTGAAGACCAAGCAGTGTCGGGCTCGGAAGGTCATCAGCGAGGTCGACTTCATCGACGAACGCGAGAGGTGGTGTTGAAGATCGAGATACGGAAGGTGTCAGAAGACTATTGCCTGACGACTCTGGCATTGTATGATGCCTCCGAAAAGGTGATCGCTTTCGTCGCTTTGTTACCGTGTCGGGTAATTCAGCTTCCAAGAAGGAATCTGTCACGCGTGGCTCAACGTGTTGTGTCATCCTAGGAGTTGGAGAGCCCGCTTCACGTATCGGAGACGAAGATAGCAGGTTAATAACTTCAGCCTGTGCAACTCTTTTTGGTTTTGGCGTGACCGAGGGCGACATAGCCAGTGAGAGTGGAGAAGCTGGCTCGGGACTTGGTCGCTTTGCCGGTCGAGTTGTCGGTATAGCGGTGCGTGTACCTGCCAGGTCCACCTCATCCAAGGCACGAACAGTCTGGGAAGCTCGAGGAAGCTCGAACTGGGAACGCGCTGATGGGAGCTGAGCAGGCATCGACGAAGGTATCTCGGACAAATCAACTGTGTCGAAATGGGAAGCTTTCGCCGTTGCTGACACGCGGTCGAGGCCAGGTTTAGACACCTTTGTAAATCGATCGAGCGCGCCTGCCTGTGTGTTGCTGACTTTGGTTGCCTTTTTGGCAGCTGGCTTTCGTTTTGTCGCTTCTTTGGTCGCAAATTTCATTGCGAGATATGTCTTGGGATCGCGGAAGGACGCTTCCCAGTCTTGTACCTTCAGCGGTACACCATGTCGCAGCCAGGTCTCCAACACCCATACCTTCTCCATCACACTCGGATCATAAGTTGAAGGACCACGCTTTTTGGCCGGAGAACCCGGACACTCATCACCAAGGCCTTCACCCTCGTCGTCATCTCCAGTAGCCTCAGAAGTCACTTCCTCATCTGGATCTTCAATGCTTAGATCGATGTCGACCAGATTCATGGGTACAAAGCTGATCCGTATCTCGTTTGTATTGTCAGTCGACGCATGGTTTCGTCGTCCGTGGATAGCATTGATCAATCGAGCCTCGCTTGCTTCTTGCAGAGCTAAGTCCTCCCCGTCGTTACCGCCTTGCTCCGCGCGCAAACGCAGCTCTCTTATAAGCATTGCTGGAGCCAGGTTCCGAATGAATTTCTTTGCTCCTCCTAAACAAGTCCAGTCGAACGCATCAGCTGCGAATACTCTCAGACTGGGAAAGTCAAGAGGCTGATCCCATCTGAGCGTACGGCGAAGGCGCTCCAGCTTTTCTGGGCCAGAGATGACCGGGTGTGTATAGTATCCAAGGACTTCTTTGTTTGGAAAATCATCCGGTATGGCGAGATTCTTTCGTTGTCTGAACAATTTGCTCTCATTCGTTCGTAATTCGTAACTCAGTCGTTCCCTCCACTTTGCGAAACCAGCTTCATCCTTTTTGTCAATCTTGACCAGGTCCGCACCAAAACCTGCTCTTGCCGCTTCGCATGCGGTTTTCGGTCCACATCCAGGGATACCTTCTGGTATGTAATCTCCTCCACTCATCAGCGCGACCAAGATCATGCCCTCTCTATCCAGGCCGCTTGTCTCTTTTGTCACGTTTGCGTCGTAGAGATTGATGTGTGTCGGTACTTTGCTGCTCTTCATTTCCGCCGACCAGCTCCTCATCGTCATGCCACTTCCAAACATCAGTGTGTCAACATCCTCGCTTAGCACTGCATCCACAATTCCTTCTCTTTGTAATAATGCACATTCCGCTTCTGCCTCGCCGGGCGCCAAATGCATGGGGAATCCAAATTGTTTCAAAAGCTGTTTGGCGAGAAACTCGGGAACCGATGCGACCTTGACATGACCACCTCCCACACGCTTGTTGCGTTTGAACAGAGGCTTGTTCGGTCCATCAAAGACGAAGAGCGGGTGGATGTTGAGGGTAAGGAGTCTCAGGAGTCGATAGTAAAAGGTTCGCAAAGCAGGATTCGAGCCGCCTTGTCCAGCTTGAATTTGGAAGAGCCATATACTGATATCAATAGCAAGGCGCAAAGGTCGTGAGTGCGCTATGTAATGTTCGACCGAGAGTTTCGAAAGAGCGATGCGCTTCCCGGGCCCGATCTCTTTGTAGATGCTGCTGTCGCATTAGTTGAGGATCACTGTGTAAGAAGATACCTGCGCACCCGTGAATACCCATGGCGACTTATGCGCTGGCCTGGCGCATCTATGGCCTACTACCTAGACATAGTCGAATGTTGCGTTCGATTTAGGCCCCACATTGAAGACGGATAGTGATAAGGCTGCGAGACTCTGGTATAGATCGTTGCTGTGGAAACGCCGAATTTACTCTAACGCGTAATCACGTGTCTGCTGTTCAATTTGTGTAGCAAGCAACATACATGAACCGAGTTCGGTTATCGACCATCGATCTATCATTTTCGCGACTTGGACTGCACCTGACATGATCGGAATAAGGACAAAATACTAACAATCGCTCAACGATCCCAGATTGTTCCAGCGGATCAGTGGACACGAGCACCAGACATATCTCACCTGGAACTATAGCAAACGGATCGACCAACGGCCACCTCATTACTCTGTCGACTTCATCAGCGGTGAAGAACTTGCGATGCGTGCCGAAGATAGCTCTTCATCACTAGACCCTATCTCTATTCTCACAGACTCCTCGCCGTCCAAGCAATCTCGCCGCAGCAGCAAGGGACCGACGGGGTCGCGATCTGGTCGTTCCTCACCTTCTAAATCAATGGTCTTCAATGCCATGGGCGACGACGGAAGCTCACCTGTGCGGATTAGGGTCACTGTCCAGGAGGAGTCACACACTAGCCCAAGCAGGGGCTCAAGTTGCAACACAAGAACGATGACTGTCCCTTTGAAAACTGCTGAGGAGGCCTCACCGGTCAAGCGCCGCACACGCACAACATCTAACATTTCCTCCGTCTCCAAGGCGAACTCGCACTCAGCCCGAAAGCCGACACCACCAAGGAGACGGATGACTCCAGCGCGTAACGTCCGTCCTGCCCACTCCGAGAATGGAGACGAATCGACCCATAGCCCCTTGATCGATTTGCACACTGGTCAGATCTCGGCAGATTATGGTGTCGACCACCAATCAATCATTGGCAGTCATTCAATGCAGACCGATATTCGCGATGACGAGGGCGATTACTCATTATCTGTGATGGAGCCTTTGGCGGATAGACCATTGATGAATGAACCCCACGATCATCATGTCAGCGATGAGGCCATGTGGCGCGCAATGGCCCAGCGAAACGCTACCCAGCTTCCAGAAGCACCAGATACAAATGACGACAACGATGACTATTCGCTCAGCGAAGACGCAGAAGACGACGATGATGATGATCAACCTATGCGCGTGCCAGGCGAAACGACTGTCATGGAGAGCGAAGAGTTCAGTATGATATCCGTGGATTCATTGAGCAGCCATCAGACCGGACAATCGCCTGCAGTATCTGTGTCGCGTACAAAGCAATTTAAGTCCACAGCTCCCGCATCCGAGCGCTCGAAGGTCAACTCATCATATCTACCATCGTCACCCCCAGGCATGACGAACAATCAGGAAACACCAATCATCGATGAGCCAATACCGACGGAGCCTCCTGCCCATGTCAATCCCGAGATCAGCTTCCCACCTGTCATGACATCCTTGAGAGAGAGCGTTGTACGATCAGGAAAAGTTCTACAAGACATTGTCCGGAGTCCAGATCCGAATCGACCAACGTCGAACTCAGACGACTCTGGTCGTTCCGTCTTTGGTGGTTTCAGTTCGGGTACTCGCAGACAACTACGTGCTAGTCTACAAGTCGGTGCTACTCTTGCCGACAACAAATCTCCTTTGCAAGGTCGAACACAATATCTCTCACCATCTCACTTGACCAAAGAAGCCAGATCGCATCACCGTCTGCCTACACCTGAGGATCACGAGCATACAAGCGCAAGCAAATCATTCTCGACGGACACGACAGCAGACATAGTCTATCCAAACCTTACGAGTGGGCGACACGCTGAGGCATCTCCGGGTAAGAAACCCGCGTATGATGCTATGAGCTGGGTACTGACGGGCAAAGCTACCTTGATATCGCCGGTGAGCACGAATCACATGTCAGACGGGCGTAAAGAAGTGCATCAAGACCTAGGAATCTCACTCAATGCCATGAAGGGAGGCGAGTCACAAGCGCCTCCAGCGTTCTTTGAACAAGATGGTAATGACATGGAAGAGGCTTCGAACGAAGAGGAGGAGGATCGTGATATTTGGCAAGAAGAAGCGAGCAGATCATTCGAGGAAGAAGACGAACCGACGGAACTAGTTGAGGCACCAATCAAGCCTCGTCGCAGCAAACTACCCGGGACCTGGCGCAGGATTTCGGGCAACAACTTCCATTACAGCGACTCTCCTGAACCAGAAGAGCGTGAGATGCGCAAGACGAGCAGGTCCTCAGCAGAGGATAGTGCGATCGCTACACCGCCTACTTCCGATAGCCACTACGACGATGACGACTTGGAGGAAAGTATTGACGAAGACGATATTGAAGAGGCCATCAGTCCATTGTCAGAAGGCGATGCCTTGACGCCTCATTCAGAAGCAAGTGTACAGGATGGTGACGACACTGGCCTCTTTTGGCAAGCAAATATGCCAAGCGTTTTCCAAAGGCAAGGTCAACCACCTTTACAAAAAGGGAGGGCGGATATTAGTATGGTCAGCGAACTGAAGCCTCTGAGCAGTCCTGTAAACCGCACGAGTCCGGACAAAGCGCACGGTCAATCTGCGAGTTCTGCGCTCAACATGAGGCCGTTCGAGGGCAGAGCTGGAAAGACCGAACACTCTTCTTCTGCCCTTGTCACACCTCTCCGGAAGAGTCTGCTTAAGAGCAGCAAGATCAGAAGCAGTCCTCTTGTGCAAGATATCAGCTGCATGTCTGCTATGACTGACGAAGCTGAGCAGGCCGGAAAGTATAACGAGTCTGATCATCAACATTCAGGAATGTCGAGGACGCAAGACAACAGTATGGCATCCGATACTCGACAACTTCTTGGTGAAATGGCCACTGCTCGTCGAAGAGCAAGTCAGACTATGGAGGATATCATGCACTCTCGCCAATCAATATCTCAGACGTTGGCGACTGATTTGCAGCCTACTGATGTAGATATGACGAAGAGCTACATCGAACACCTCAACCACGAATCTCCGACAAAGGTCGTCGTCAACTTCAACGACTCAAGCATGATGGGTTCTTCCTCTCTGTTAGCACCTCGACGGACTTATCCAGCTCTATTCGATGATGGACCCGGTCTGGATGGTTCCAAAAGGTCCGCCAAAGAAGTGACAACAACCGTGGTATCACCACCAAGCCCAGTCAAATTGGTCTCTCGATTGACCAACTCGTTCTGGGATGTCATAGCCGGCACCGACGGCAGCAAGGACATTCCGCCACCAGTGAAGGGAGCGCAGCAGCAAAGTGGAGGCTCCGTTGCTAGCCCAAGCAAGCTCGAGCGCGAGAGCACCACGGTTCCTGGTACCAATGTTTCGGACGACGTCCTTCGCCTCCGACGCAAGTACGGCCTCTTGCTGAACACTCAGCCGTTTACCATGGCTCACATCCGTACACTTCATCGTATGCTGATATCAACACGCCAGCACGCCTCTTCGTCTATCGTTCCGCTCACACAACCTCTTCCCACGTCTCTTCAAACTTTCCTGAACACAACACGTCGTGTGGGAGAGGTAGATATCGTGTTGGACAAGAAGGTCTTGGCTACTATCGCAGCATTCATGGGTCTCTTGGTTCCACAAACAGGGATCAAGAGACTAGAGGCCTTGGGATCATGGGGAGATGACGGTGCGAAGAAGGCCCGGGATTTTGATTCGAGAGGTAGACATGGAAATTATCTTGCTTTTGGGGTAGAGGGCACTGAAGCGGAGGCGAGAGCAGCGACAAAGGCAGGAAGCATGAAGGGAAAAATCGAAGGCTCTTGGCTTGTTGACGTGGTGGTCGAAATCTTGGGCAAGGAAAGAGCATCCGGAAGATGATATCCCGCTATAGTCTCGTTTCGGGACTTCGGGTTTCAGAGGCGTTCAGGTCGATTTTGAAGATGTAATGATACCACTGAGATTTAATTGTGCTATACCATCGTCCTTTGACGTCCATCTTGTGATGACTTTTTATACTCAAAGAATAGAGGTATGTATGCTCTCGTGATCTTGAAGGAGGTTTCCCCCACGTGCGACGGCAAAATTGAGTTTCGTAGATCGCGAACCCTTACCGTTTTGAGCTAGTCTCACTCTCAACCCCACGCTAATTCTAGTTAGGAATCGAAGGGAATCAAATTGACAAGCGCGCCCTACGAGACCGCACCACCGCAACATCACCATGACTTGGCAGTGTGACTCGATCTTACTCAGCATTGTCCAAGGAGGTAGGTTCTGTTCCTTATTATGAAGTGCTCTCGTGCCTTGTTTCCTCTGTGAATCAATCATAGGGCGTGCAGTCAATATTTGCAACCTATCCCTCAATCTCACGCCCTGTGGTCGCCTATACAGGGCAGCCAAGCGTCAGTATAGCCTGTCTTCATCAGCGGGCCATTGGCCAACACCATCATGTCTACAGCAAGTGGAAACCACGAGACATTGGCCAATGATGCAGCGTTGGATCAGCTGTTTGACTTTGTCAACGCTTCGACGGATGACTTGACAACTACCACAGAGACAAATGTTGTCGACGTCAATCAAGAGTATCAATTCCATTCCAGATAAGCATTCCTACGGAGCTAATGATCGAAGCAAACAATCGCAGTTCACAAGTCGTACAGACTCACCACGACCGGACATCAGCCAGGACGACGCAAAGGACGCTGCAGCATATGCCAAATTTGACAATTGGATTCCAGGATTCGTCAAACCAGCTAGGCCATGCGAGAACTGTTTTTCCAAGGGTTTTGAGTGCTACATGACATTTGGTAGCGTCACTTGTAACTCATGTCTCAATCAGTTTCGTCCTTGCAGCTTCGCGCCCACTCATGAAGACCGTTACCATCAGTGCAGGTCTGGATGTGTCGACACTCTACATGTCGTATCTGAGACGTCATGTATAGAGAAGGGAACATTGACAGGATCCAAGCTACTAAAGTCGAAAAGCAACGCCGTCGGTCGCGGCTCAGATCGAGGCAGAAGTTCCAACAAAAGCTCAGAACATCCATCTGTGGAAGAAGACAAGAAGGCACCTCGCTTCTCCAAACCCCAAGTCAAGATCCTTCGCGAATGGTTCGCTGACCATGCGGAGTCGCCTTATCCAACAGACGAACAGAAGCTAGAACTTGAACGACGTACTGGTTTGAAACCAGCTCAAATTGCAACATGGCTCGCCAATACTCGAAGGAGGACCAGGACTGTCAATCCTAAACGAGCACCGTCGCCAGCGGTTCGACATGCTTCTGAGACACTCGACATGCCAGCACCCGCCAACGCCAGACCTTGGTCTGATGTGAGTTTACACTGAAACCGAATGAGGTCTTCTTACTGACACTACCAGCTTAACCCTTTCGAACGTTGGCAGCACTCTCCTCCAGAAAACGACCCTGCTCCGATCCACGCTATCGCTGATGCAGTAGCTAGCAGTGATCTGCCTCGTCAGAAGGTTTCATCATCTTCTACACTATTAGGATATCGCGGGCAGGGTTCAAGCACCAGTTCTTTCTCGGGCCGCAAAGGACCACACTCGGTCACTTCTTTCGAAACTGGGAAGGAGTCCAATACGCTTTCCACAGGTTCTTCTGCAGTCCGATCACAAGGCTCTCATTCCTCATTCGGGTCGTTCAACTCATTCGGCAGCGGATTGCTCGGGAAAAAAGATAGACACAGGAAGCGTAAAGTCCGAGCAAACAATACTCGTCAACTAAGCGATGAAGACAAGAGAAAACGGATCTACCAATGCACCTTTTGTTGTGACAGCTTCAAATCAAAGTATGACTGGACTCGGCACGAAAAGTCACTTCATCTTTCGCTCGAGCAGTTTATCTGTGGTCATGAGCAGTGTGCGGAAAAGGAAAGAGAAGCGAGGACGTTTTATCGAAAGGATCACCTGCGACAACATCTTCGATTGATCCACGATTGCGAGTTTCAGCCACAGATGGAGTCGTGGAAGCAATCACTTCCGTTTGTCAACTCCCGTTGCGGTATATGTACTGCTCGCTTCACGCGCTGGGAGGAGCGTAATGATCATCTTGCCTCGCATTTCAAAGAAGGCCGAACCATGGCGGAGTGGAGGGGCTGTCGTGGTCTTGATCCAACCATTGCTGCTAATGTGTCCTACGGTATGCCACCCTATCTTATCGGCATGGAGTCGCTGTCGCCGCATCCTTTCAGTGCTGGCAATCACACAGCATGGTACAATACTGTACCAACCAAGATGCTGAACCAAGCTCGTCTTGAAGGGCTAGATCAGAATCCCGAGCATGGAAAGCCAGAAGACCAACCAACCCATCCAGCGCTTTCTAAAGACGTGATTGGTGACCTGCTCGAGCAAATGGGAAACCCGAGCAGAGCTACATGCTGGGAGATCCTCGCCATTGCTTTGGGAAGATACGTCAAGGAGCAGGTCAAGAAAGGTGTCGTACTGAGCGACGAGATGTTGCAAAGCAAAGCTCGTCATATTCTTTACGACTCAGACGATGCTTGGAACCAGACCGCAGCCGACAACCCCGAATGGCTCGACCTGTTCAAAAAGGCCCACGGCCTCGACATGATTCCCGACAACATTGGCGGCACGGGTCAGATCATCCCGGCGGATTTAGAGGCTTATGGCGATGTATGTCAAGTCAATGCTGTGTAGACAGCAATATCCAACCATGCTAATATTCTCACAGCTTGGAATGCGTATTCCCTTTTGCATTCTCCTCGAGAAAGGCGTGGACCCTAACAATCTACCTGCGGCCTCGGATTTCCTCCATGGATTCGCTAAAGAGCAAGAAAAGGCCAGGCAGCAATTCGAAAAAGCGAATTTTGCTTCGGGAACAACCTACCACATTCCGCAAGGTATACCTGGTCGTGGTGACTACCTACCTCGTTCTTACATGGTCGTCCCACTCGAAAGAGCCAAAGACTTTGCCACGATGCGCGAGACTTCGTTCGAGTCCGGGCGTCTTGGCAAGGAGGTTCAGACCGCAGATCTATGGACCGAGCACAACAATTTGCGGATGTTGACAGCTGCAGATGTGCCCGTCACATACGTTGAGGCACCGCAGCAGACGAACATGACTGCTGATATGGGCAGTCACAGCTACCTTCCTACGGACTCCAACGGAGGAGACACTCGACCACATTCCCTCCTCGCGTTCTCGACACCAGACACGGTATCGCCGGGACAGCTATACGACTATTCGGGCTTGATCAACGAGGAATTGAACCAGAATCTGTACAGTTCCGCAGCGATAGATACGTCGGCCTTCACCACAGCAGGAGCGGCAGCGACACAAGACGTGAACTACGACAGCAGCATGATGAACGACAGTGGCATGGTAGACATGAACAACAGCTTCGATACGATGATGAACACGACGGGCGAGATTGAGGACTTTGACTTTGACTTTGATCTTGGTTTTGATTTCGATCCTGGGAATGGCGGTGCATCTGCGGGCGTAGATATGGACATGGGCATTTGATAGACTAGCGTTGTATTACAATGGATTTTACATACACTGACGCACAGACGCACTGAATGCGATTTCTCCGCTGCTAAGATTCATTCACATGATTGCTAGTTGTCGCGATCCTGATTGCTGCATGTTTCATCACTTAGATAATTCTGAAACAAATCCAACTGACGAGTTTGATTACATAATCAAGAACAGAGCCCCAAATTCAACTTCAGCTCGTGAGTAATAATGAAACACGTTGCTCAATATTCATCAATGATTCGAATTATTTCGAAGATACTGACCGGCTGTGTAATGCATCAGCGGTATGACAAGTGCTGTGCTTTACTGTAGACGGTCGATGAAAATGCTTAGCAAATTCAAGGTGTCGGCTCTGAGTGGCTGTGGAATTGGGGTGGGTTGTTGTGACTGACTACACTATGGTCAAATCCGTCCCTGAAACCGAGAATATTTGGCTGATCTGATACCGCCCGAGACGGGATTGAGCTGCTTCGCGGAGGTCCCGTCGACGCGCGGATGGCAGAATTCGGCAGGTCCAGGAGGCTCGTCCGCGGCCCCGTGGCCATACACCTCCAGGAAGCTGCGAACAGGCAACGAAAAGCGTCGCTGAGGATGACCAGATGGGCGGGATGAACGATTGGTCGATGAATCTCATCTTCGAGCATTCATTCCATCGCCGGATTAAAACGAGCTTCGAAAGGAAAGCCATCGATTCGATTCGAGGAAAGCGACCTTGTCCATCGTCGCGACGGCCTCACCAGTTGAGTAGGCGCGATCAGAGCATCGTGTCGCGCAGATAGCCAGTCAGTGGAGCGATGAGGGATGAATCGTGGATGAAAATTCACAAGGCCGTCAAGATGAGCAGCCATGGCGTGGACCCCAGCAGAAAAGAATCCAGAGAATATGTTATATCGTCTTAGGGTCCCTCCCATTCAACAAGCCAGCCGGCGCCCGTGTCGGTTTGGCGCAGTTCGTAGTTGGTTCCGGGCACATCGATTACACGATCCTCTTGGACGGTGATCGGTCCCCGCGTATGACCAGATGCAAAGGCAGGGTCCAAAAGATGGCTTCAACAGCCCACACTTCCTCGCCTGGTGTTCGAGTCCCGCTTCGCCCTAGATGCACGATCTACGGACGGTATTCGAGGGTGTAATGCAAATCTAAGACTGGATTGCCAGCACGATCCTTCGGGACGGCTGGAACTCACAACGAAACCCCTTGAATGAGGCTTCTTTGACCGTCCTTGCGGCGGTGTTTGTTTTGTCTGGTCGAGTGCTGCGATTCGTTCTGACGACGGCGACTGTGTCTTTTTGCCCGCGATTCTTTTGACAAAAGCAACTGACTTTCTGCCCTCGTTCGAGTTTCTCTTCGTAGCCAAAATATGAGAACAATTCATTTTGCTCTGTGGGCTGTCGTCATATATTTTTTTTTTGACAGGCAGCGACGTGTATTTTTAGCTTGCGCGAGGTGTTTGTCGATGGCAGTTGCGACACGTCCTGCGTTCGACTGTGTAAATGAAGCCTTTTGACAGCGTCGTCCTTCGGGATTCGAACTTGGATACCACGTGGCTACAACCACATTTCCCATCGTTTGCGATCGACCAGTGTTCAGTTCATCATACCGACAGATGCTTCGATTGGTATCGCCACCAGTCATCGCGAGTGTCTGCCGCTCTCCATACGCCAATACCACCGGACACTCCCTTCTCATTCACACTCCAGTGACCACTTTCGACGTTCTCGAGCCAGTTTTCGAGAATCGCAATTAACTTTGGGCCATGTCGCATGACGAACGGGTTGATCTCGCTCTGATACAAATCACTGTAACTCTTGCGAATAGGGCGAAAATCACTGGTCCTTGCATAATGGTTTCCACCAAGACGGATAGGTAAGACGAGTCTGCAGGCGTCCTCGAATGGCGATTGCTTGTCTGGAAAGGCATCGAGATAAAGACCACAAGGTACCTTTTCGACTGTGGAGAATGGCCATCGGAATTTGGCTTCCTTCGCGGAGACAGTACCCTCACAGCGAAAGAAGAGAAAAGGCATCTTGATGTGTTCGGTTTCTTTGGGATACTTTTGCTGGATGCTCCTGAAGGGCTGGTCCAGGAACTCCTCGACCTTTGGAAGACGCATGCCTGGAGCGATGAACCATATCTGAGGCTGTCGGGCGTGAGACAAGAGATCGTATGCGAAACCACGAGGGACACCAGCGGCAGTGAGGGCGGACTTGGAACACAGTGTCGACGATTTCGAGTCGTCTCCTTGCGGGATGCCGGCTTTCTGCTCAATGACGTTGAATAGTTTCCTCCATACAACAAGACACTTGTTCAGGTCACCTAATGTGTATGGCTGCAGGGTCCACGGTTGGGTGTTGTACCTCGAGCGGCGCGCTCCAGTCTGTGGATCGGACTTTGGACCAGCTTCCTGACCTTCAGTGGCTGGCGCTCCCACGTACCAATGCAGTGCGACGGCCTTCTCTGCCTCTGTCATGTCAACATAGGCGCTGAGTATCGCCTCCAGTGGCTGCCAAGGTAGGTCGGGCTTCTGTAAATCGAAGACATGATGATATGTTGGCATCAATATCGCAAGATGTCTTTGCTGATCATAGCTAGGGAGAATTAGCAGATATACGGGGCTGGAATATCTTCTCATCCGAAGTCACGTGCTCATACTCGTGAGTTGGATACTTACACAATTCCCGCCGGCTGACTGACAAGTTCCTTGTGAGTCGAATAGAGGATCACGAATCGATGCTTCTCCACCTTCCGCGTATCCCGGTCCTTGTCTTCAAGCAAGTCGCCGAGATACAGCATGTCCTTTGGCTTCGCTAGACCGGTCAAGTGGTAGAAGAAGTTATGCCCCGAGACATCAAACACCTTGGACAAGTATCTAACGAGGGTCGGTCGGAGGATGTCTTTCAATTCTGCAGTGCCGTGTTTCGACCACCAGGACTTGCGCTCCATCTCGGCGATACTTTTACCACTGCAAATCCAGCCATAGAGCATGAGGGTGTTGTGTATGGCCGCACATCGGTCCGCGTCCAGATCTGAGTCATTTCGAGGCGGTTGTTTCTCAGTCACTCTATGCCTAGCGATTGGATTGAACAAGCTTGCTGTCGACATTGTGATGTCCCGTCAAGAATATATGGTAGTAGGGTACATGTAGGGTTTTCATGAATTGTACGACATTCCGAGGGGCGAGGGTTTCGGTTAACCCAGAATTTGAGCCACTTTGACCGATAATTGTGGCGTTACGCTAGAACAACGTCATTGCGATCATGGGATGCTACGGCATCAAGGAAAACCATTGCTACATTATCCTTATTTATCCGTTAGGGAATCAGAAGGTTTACGATCGGATGCTCACGCGACCAGCGTGCAGCGATTGTCAACTGTCGTCTGATTAGGCTCAAACACCCTTTGTGCGTTTGGCGTGATGGGTGTCGGCTTTTTGCGGAGGAGGGCCGATTCCATTCATATCACGTGGACTACCAAAGATACAAAGACAGAACTACTTTACTACAAGCAGATGGGAAGTACTCGTGGAGTGCCAGTTATTTCTATACCCGCGTGCTTATCGTTCTAAATAGTGTGGATGCCTCATTCTCTGCAACTTCCTCACTACCGATGTCAGCATCGCAAACAAAAAATCGAACACCGTGCCACATCAATCCGACTCTGACGCAACCAGCGATTTCCTCCATGTTCCCGTCTCGTGACCAAGCCAGCTCGATCCGTGCGAGACCTACTGCTTGACTGGGTTCTTAAGGGTAAGAAGACCAGGGCGGTAAGGCAGGTCGTTGTACGTAGCAGTCGAACTTGGGTTGCGGCCCTGGTAGAGGAATTGGAGGTTGCAAGGGTCCACAGTCATGGTCTGATCATTGGTGGAGCGGATCAGGTCACCGTGGGAAATATCGTTGGTCCAGGTTGCACCGGAGTTGGCCTTGCCAGCGAAAGGGTTAGCCTCAGTCGCAGCTTGTGGAGTCCAGGTACCGCTCAAGCTGGTGGCGGTGAAGGAGCGGAAGAAGCGGCCGTTGGCACCCTCGGCTTCAACAATCATGAGATATTTGTTCTGTCCAGCCAGCGTGTAGACCTGCACCGCCTCGAAGAGCTGCGTGGTCGACGCGCTCATCACGACGGTGGAGGCGGTACCGAAACTGCCTGGGAAGTTGCCGATGGGCATGCTGGCGCGGTAGATGGAGCCGTTGTCGCCGGCGAAGAAGAGGTACATGTTTTGGCTGTCGCCGATGACGGTCTGGTCGATGGCGCCCGTGCTGGAGCCGGTGATGGTGCCTGAGAAGAGTGGCTTGGCTGCGGACCAGCCGGCGACGTTGCTTGGGTCGCTGTTGGTTCTGTAGGAGAAGGTGGTTGGTCCCCACTGGTGGGCGAGGATCCAGGTGCTCTTTGGAGCAAAGTAGAAGAGGGTTGGTGCAACGGCGGTGGAGGCCATTCCGGTCTGAGAGGCAGTGGCCATGTCAGACCAGTTATAGAATAGACCAAAGCCCATCGAGACGTAGGCGGAGCCAGTGTAGTCGGAGCCGTAGACGAGGTGCTGGCCGTTGTATGGAACGTGAGTAAAGTCCTTGAGCGCGGCCCAGCCGTTCTTGGGCTGTAAAGAATTCGTCAGTAAAGCCACACCACAACCCACTAACAGACGTCAACGTACCTGTGCCAGAGCAGTAGTCGAGGACCACTCGAGGCTTGATGGGAGAGCACAGGTGGCTGCGTTGGCTGCAGATGCAAAGGCCACCACCAGGGCAGCGTCGGTAGCAGAGAACTTCATGATAGCGGATGTGTATGAAAAAGACTGGTGAGAAGAGAAGCTGAAAGGCAAGTTGAGAAGGACTGTAGTAGAAGTATGAGACGGAATACTTCCCGATTTATACAAAGACCATCTGAAACTATGCTCAAGCCAGAGCCATGATGATCAGAGGTGATCAACACAAGCCAAGACCACATCAAGCTCGTCGCTTACATCTTCCTACAAGTATCTTTCTAGCCTCGAAAGCATTTCCTTCTCCGGCTTAGGTCACAGGGTGTCGTATAGATGGAGCATTTCAGGAAAGGTTCGTGTGACTGTGGGACAGACTTCAATGCACACACGTTCCTTACTGGTATGGACCCAGTCGCTCGCTTGCGGTGGTAATATAGGTGAAGAAGCGTCTGGCCCCTGCAATGTATGGTTAAAAGCGCCATCGTCCGCCCCGGTATTTAAGCTCTGCGGGGAACAATCTGCTCAAGTCCTCCGGTGGGTTTTGGCTCATTTAGCCGTGTGTGATGAAACTCGGTTGCGTTTCGTGGCCCACGCGCAATTGTCGCACTGTAAGCCCTCGGCGGGTGTCTTGAATATAGCAAAGGTCAACTAGATACTACTATGATCAACGATGAAATGATTAGTGATTAATTTAGATCGACAGACATAACAGCTATAGGTTAAATCATAATCGGTTGATACTATACACAGTGTCATATAAAGGCTGAAAATCCGTTGTGTGCGACATTATATTGTCGACCGCGGGATGGCGCGTGTTTCACTGAAACTGCGTTACAGTGCAGAAGGCGTTCAGGGATACATACAAGCTCACACTCGTTGTGATGGTGGTACGGTGGCTTACACGGGTGGATCACAATGCATGCAAGACGGAGTGTATCATCGGAAACTGTTCATCATTCAAAAAGCGCTATCGCTACTGGGGTATCATGCCATCCCTAACACCATCGCTAATAAAAAAACCAAAAAACCAAAAACCAAAAACCAACAGTCTATAAGCCGCAAAACCAAAAAAACCAAAAAACCAAAAACCACAATAACAAGTCGTAAACCGTAAAGAAAAGGTCGCAGTGAGAGAGCAGGTTGTCGGATCGAGCGAGACCGCGAGGTCAGGCTGCAAGAAGCGACGGCTAGTCGAATCGAGCGAGACCGCGAGGTCAGGCTACAAGAAACGACAGCACGGCCAGCAAGGAAGATAGCACAACGAGCGAGCATCCCACAGCCGCCAAGAAGGCGTCCGTGTTCAGCAGGCTACAAGAAGTGGTTCTCTGTACAATGCGGCGTGTCGACGTGGTGCTCATGCTTGCTAAGCGAAGAGAGGCTGCGTCGAGGGGAATGACCAGCGCGTTGGCAAGGGTGAAAGTTCGCCATCAGCCGCTTCGGGCATCAGAGGTTGAGTCGATGGGAAGGAAAATCTGGCTGGAATCGGAGACAAGTCGCGGTAGTTATCCTCGAAGATGTCTGGAGATAGTGGCTCAGAGGCTGGAAAGGTGTACGTCTCTTCTTGAATGTGAGGAGTCGTCGTGTAAGATGGTGACTGTGCTGCGGTGAGGTTCTGAGATGGCGAACCGAAGGCAGACGAGCCGGAGGATATGCGCTGCATCTCTCGGAGTCTGGAGCCGACAGCTGGTTTGTATTTCTCAGCTTCGCTGCGCTTGCGCGTCAATGCGTCTTTGTCTTGAGCCATCTGCTGAGCTGGGGTTTCAAAGTCAAACTCCTCAGCGTTGTATGTGTCTTTGACTGGAGTGCCGGTGATCGGAGAGAAGGATTGCGCATCTTGTGCGTCTTTTGCTGGAGATACCGGATCGATCGGCGTGAAGGAGAGGGCTTGCGTGCTCGTACGCACGTCTTCGAGAGGAGGTTGCGCACTCGTACGTGCGTCTTTGAGAGGGGATTGCGTACTCGTACGTACGTCTTGAGGAGAAGAGGTGGGGTTGGCGGGGTATGATTGCGCATCAATGTGTGCGTCTTGCTTTGCTGGTGATACCGGCTTGGATGGTGACTGGAAAAGCGACTCGGTAGATGGACGACCGGCCTTGCTTGGAGAAGTGGTGGTGTTCTGTGCTGATGACATGTCGAAGATGTTATGTTCGGTACGCGCCATCTTGGCTGGGCGAGCCATGTACAGCTCCACCTCATCCTCATCGAGTTCCACCGAGTCTTCGTCGAGGTCGAAAAAGTCGTCGAGCAGAGCGAAAGTGCCGGAGGATTGTCCAGGGCGGCGACTTGGGATTGACTGGAGGTCGTCGATCTTGACTCGCTTTCTCTTCTTGGATACCATGTCGACCTCAGCTGGCTTGGGTGGGCTGGGTAGTACATCAGCCGTCTCAGCGCGTGGTGGTGGTGGTGACTTGGCCTTCTGAGGGCGCGGCGAGGAGGGCACCAGAGTTGGCCTCGACTTTGGTGCGAGGGCGGAGTTGATGGCGGGCGCCGGCGAGTCTTGATACTGCGCCGCGAGGCGACGCGCTTCTCTCTGCTGCCGGGCGATCTTGACGGAGCGCCTCGTTGGCGTCTCCTTGGCCGGCGAAGGGACAGGCTCTGGTGCCGACATCTTCGTGCGCTTTGAGGTGCGCTCTTCCTCGGTCTCAGAGGCGGACCTCTTCCTCGACTCGGGGCTGGCGACCTCCTCGGCGATTGGTGAGAGCGCGAAGATCCTCCTGAGGGGGGTCGTCAGGAAGGACCAGGCGGAGGGCGCGGAGGTGGTGGTGGTGGTGTCTGCCGGTGACGCTGGCGAGGCGGGCGAGATGGTGGTGGTGGTGGTGGGCTGCTCGTCGGCAGGAGCGGACACCACAAAGGAGGGCGAAGGGTTGGCCGGAGGTGGTGCCGAGGTGTCCTCCATCTCTTTCTCCAGTTGCTCGACTTTGGCCTCGAGCTGGCCGATCTGCTGCTCTTGCTGCTGGTCCTGGACCAAAAGCGCGTCGACAAGCGCTAGCAGTCGAGGCTTGGTCAGTTTCGGCAAGAAGGTGCGCTCACCGGCGCGGCAGCGGGCGAGGAGGGACTCACACGTCTCGTCGGAGTTGACGGACGGCGCGGAGGAGGAAGGTGCTCGAGACCGGGTGCGGGTCTGAGGGGCGGGGTTGGCGGTGGCCTCCTCGAGCGACGCTGTGCCTTGTCGCACGGATGAGCGTGTCGCGCGGGAAGGTGCGGGCGAAGCGCGGACAGAGGCCTTCTTTCTTGGTGGCATTGTTGATATGGTGCTGATGTACTACACGTGGGTTTGATGATGGTGTGTACTGCTGGGTGTCTTGCTTGGTGTTTTGCTGATGTCGCTGGTGCTGATATGGTGCTGATGGCTTACACAGACGACTATTGTTGATGGAATTGTTGCTGTATGCTGAACAAAAATTTTGAAATGAAGAAGGAAGGAAGTTTGGTGGTGGAAAGAGCTTTCCTTTGTATTCAGAGCTGCAGCTCGCGGATCAACAGCACGGCACGAACCGCTGTCAACCAAACAATGAGCAACGCGTGAACGCTGCCCGTGCGCTGCCAAAGCCGAGTGATCTTCCTCTTTTGGCCATTGATCTTCCAAAATGGTCAATGCTAACTTGTGATTTTCCTCTTTCAGCTTCTGTGATCTCAACCACCATGGTCAATGCTAACTTGTGATCTTCCACTTTAGGACTCTGTGATCTCAACCACCCGGATCAATGATGACTCACATCAAACCTGACGCATGCATCGATGACCAATGATCTCGCAACGCATGGGCAAGGCTAGGCTACATGTACTCTTGATTCTGTAGGAAACAATCGCACGTGATTTGAATAAGTCTGCAAAATATCAAGTCAATGCATTGTATTGTGCTGCATTACCCATTGACCAATCCAAGTCTGCGATTGGCTATGCTCATTATAAACGACCCATGTCCTGTCAGACCCTCCCATAACGCCGCATTGGTATCTTTTTAATCGTACTGAAATAGAACGCTGATGCTTTCTCCGTGATGAACCCTGCGAATCGCCTCTGCCAAAACGTTGCCGATTTCCAATACCTCCAGCTTCGGGCACGTCTTCTTGTGTTCCGACTGATCAACACTGTTGGTAACGACCAGCTTGTCGACAGCACTAACGTTGACTCTCTCGATCGCATCTCCACTCAACACACCATGCGTAACGAGCGCAATAACCTTTGTCGCTCCCTCTTTCTTGAGCAGCTTTGCGGCACGGGTGATTGTGTTGCAAGTGTCGGCAAGATCATCGATAAGGATCGCGACTCTGTCCTTGACATCTCCGACGAGCATCATACTCGCGTTCTGTCTGTCGGTGATACGTGTGGGGCGGCGCTCCTATTGAGTGTAAGCAACTGGTATTTAAAATGACAAGTGAAACCAGATACAACTACATCAATGGAACCTTCTTTTCTCACCTTGTGGATCAACGCAAACGGCATACCAAGAGAGTCGGCAATGGCAGTGGCACGTTTGGCTCCTCCGGCGTCGGGACTGACTGCGACAGCCTGCTGGTAGTTTGGAATCTGGTACTGAATGTATTTGCGAAGCAAGTGTCTGCCGTAGAGGTTGTCGACGGGAATGTCAAAGAAGCCTTGATATTGTGGGTCGTGAAGGTCCATTGTGATGATGTGATCGGCGCCGGCCGAGGTGAGGAGATTGGCGACGAGAGTACCGGCTTGCGCAACCCATTGTTTGTATCCTTTTTGCGGTTCAAAGTTCAATCCTTTTGCTGTCTTGTGTTTTGATCCGTGGTTGTCATCTGCAGTGGGAGCGGCAGTACTGCTGTTTGTGACAGTGCGACTGAGCGTATTCTTCTCTTTGGAGTCAAAGTAGTCGGCCTTGTCAGGTTGCGAATTGACAGTCGCGCGTCTGCTCGAGGATCCGTTTCCATTCTCGCTTTCACCGTCCTTGTCCATGGCTCCATTGAGCTTGTCGCCAATTTGCAGATTGTGAAGCTTCTTTTGTAGGCTTTCGGCACCGCCTGACTTGAGACCTGCACTTTCCGGACCACCTGGCAATGGTGTGGCTGGTCGACTGTCAAAGGTGAAGTTGCCGTTTGGGTTTAGACTGGGTCCCTTCACGAGTGGTGCTCCAGATTTGTTGTACGGAATGTCACTTTGGCGGGAATATGGAAAGAGGGGTAGCACTGCAGTCACGCGTTTGGCAGACGCGGTCTTGCAGGCGGATATGGTGATGAGAAGCTCCATTAAGTGGTCATTTACCTTTCCGCCGCCAGATTGAATGATGTAAACATCCTTCTCTCTGACTGAATCAATAATTTCAACGCGAGTCTCGCCGACCGCAAACTTTCCGAGCAAGATTTTCGAGGCATCCAGACCCAGGTGACTGCAAATGATTTCGGTAAGTTGGGTGTGGGAACTGAGTCCGAGAACGACAATATTGCGGACCATCTTCGCGCGTGCACACTGTGGTGACTAAAAGGAAGGTCAGCAGGCTGAAGATTCGCAGACAAGGTCAACTTGAGGTCGTACAACGCGGAAGGTGCAGTCAGTACATTATTTTCCCTTATCGATAAGACCCCGGAAAGTGCTCCGCATGTGGATTCCTGCCGCTAAAGTGGCTTGGCCGTATTGAGCTAGACCAGGCGAGTCGCTATCGTGAAAGACGACCAGGCAGCGAGCCGCGGATGGAAGACCTCTTGCCTCTCTACTACTTTGTAAGGTACCATCCGACCAACAAGTAGCATGGCCGACGACTCCGAGATCTCAGAGGTTAGTATACTACTATTAGGCGACAGCGAGGTTGGCAAGTCTGCTTTCTTATCGTAAGTCTACCATTCCATACAACATCCGACCGTATCGCCTCTCCAGAGGCCCTTACACTGACACTCCGATCAAGTCGATTGTGTGGTGGACTCCAAACCCCTTTCAAGGCTCTTCCTGGACTGAAGGATCTGGAACAACCATTCTCCTTTGACATTCGCTTTACCCGCAAGACGTTCAGGCTCGAGTTCTATGACACTTCATCACCAACTTCGTATACTCTGCTCAAGCCAGACGTCATCGTGCTTTGCTATGCCATCAATGACCGAGACACTCTGACTTCGGTACACAAGAAGTGGAAGTACCTCGTCGAGACTCATTTCAACTACGATGAGCTCATACCAGTCCTCTTGATCGGGTTGAAGCGGGATCTCCGGTGTGAAGGCGTCGAAGGCATTGTGTTTCCTCACGAAGCACTCGGCATCGCTCAAGCTATGCGATGCGATCGATATTGCGAGTGCAGCGCTGTCACCGGAGAGCTCTGCAGAGAAGTGTTCGAAGACATCTGCAAGACTGCAGCCATGAAGACCACAGAACAAGGTGGACGTTCCGAACCACCTCCATGCTGTATCATGTAGCGCTGAGAGCCGAGTCAGGGGCCACAGTGCTCGAGAATGACTGTCACGAGAAGTGTCTGCAAACCTCGGAACCTGACTCCTCACCAAATCTGGACTATGCCGCCAACGAGTCACGTCTTGAATTTGAGGTGCTACATGTACAGCCCAAGCTGTGTGACAGAGAGGGAACCTTAGCAATAGAGCCATCGCTCGCAACACCGAGCTCTTGTGACTCTGCAGTACCCATTGATGAAACAGCAGGCGCGACCACGGCATCATCAAAACGCAACGTGCTACATTGCACCTGGCACGAGACCACGGCAGCACCCTGACGCGTGCATCCCACGGTGACACACGTGTGATTGCTGCCTTAAGACCAGAGTTTCAAGCTCCCGGCCTGAAGAAAAGCGTTCACATCAAGCAAGTCCATGCGGATACCAGGACGCCAACAAAGCAAGCCTTCACACAATCGTCACGTCAGCCATCACCTTGCGATTTGACGTCACAAGCATTATTTCATCTCGACCAGGCTCAATTCACCTTCACCTTCATCCTTTCAACAAGCGTCACATCACATGCTATCGAGCGATTTGAAAGCATTGCCAAATACACATCACTAGAACCCGGAAATCTCACCTGTCGCACTCACGTTCATTCCACTACATTCGAAACCATCTCACTACGACGGCCAACCACTTTCAGCCCTACTCTACACCAGAGCACGAGACAAGGCCCCCCAAAAGAATGTGCGAATACGAAAGAGCCCTAGCACATTGTCAACACCACCTTTACGACCGCCGCAGCAAGCCATGCGATGTCTACTACACAACCGGTACCTGTCAATCCGACATCGACAAGACACTACGCGTCATCTCGCGCGTCTACAATGAGGGACACTTCTGCCCCGACTGTCGGGACACGGAGACAGGTCATGCCGAACAGCCAATTACCGAGATCGAGAAGGGTGCTGTCCAGGGTCTAGAAGGGATGAAGAAGGAGACGCTTGGTGGAGCGCATTGGAGGGATGTGAAATGGCAGCCGAGCACGGAGTCGATTTGTACCGCTACCATGACGAAAGCAGATGAGTCCAAGACGAAGACAAACGCGAAGAATAGGAGAGAGAGTATCCACTGAACGTGATCACGAGAGTGCGATTCTTATCACGGAGGAGAACGGTGCAGTCTACGATTAAAGAAATGGATTATTGAGTATGTACGATCCCAATTTCTATCGAGCGAGTATATGCATGAAGCAGAATCGCGCCAGCGCCATTGAGGAGTTGGAATCTAAACCATACCCAACCCGTCTATCATGCCAATGTTATTTCCTGCTGCTTTCCTGTATATGTACGTTGTTTATTCAAGCTTCGGTAAGTGGTAAAAGGGGTATCTACAACCACCAGACAAAGCCGAGCATGACACCGACAAGACCGGCAGCCATACCGGCGATTTGCCTGTCAGCACTGGCACCGGCCTTTGTGGCTGCAGCGCTGCTGGCTGATCCGGCAGCAGTGCTGCTAGCACCTCCAGCTGCAGAAGTGCCGCTAGCAGCAGCTACAGCTCCAGCTCCTGTGGATCTGCTACTAGCAGCAGTGCCGGTGGCGCTACCAGAGCCGGATGTACCGCTGCGGCTTGAACCACTGCCAGTGGCAGAGGCAGAGCCCGACATGGCGTTGAACGCTGCCTGACCGAGAGTAGGAAGGGCAGCGTTGGGCGAGACCTCCCAGCTGCTGCTGGTGTAAGATGGGCAGGCTGGTGGGGAGTTGGATGGGCTGTAAGCGCTCATGCTGACTCCGGTGGGGTTAAGAGTCGCCCATTGGGTGCTGAGGTTGCTGAAGTCTGGCTGAATTGGAGTTGGGGTGCCGGCAACAGTGAATCCACCCACGACGTTGGTGCCGGTCGCAGTGGCAGCAGCAGTAGGACCGTAGCTGATCAAGCCGTAGTTGTTGGCCTCCTCGATCCACTCGTAGATCATGGCTCCAGACCAGGTGTCGTCCATGTCCGGGCCAAGAATGGCATTCTGGTCACCAAATGTACGACCACCTGTAGATTGAGTGTTACAGCCAGTCTCGGAGAAAAAGATTGGGATGTTGTAGCCCTGGGCCATCTGGTTGAGCTGACTGTATCCAGATCCCATATAAGTGTTCTGACCGCACCACTCATAGGCGTTCAATGCGAAGAAATCAATGGCTGCGGATTGGTCCTCACCGCAGGCAAGGTAGTTCTGGAGATTTGGGCGAAGGGAGGCGATATCAGCGGCAGAGTAACCGATAGGGATCGGGCGGTAGCCCTTCTGGTTTCTGTAGGCCTTCATGTCGCGGGCAGCAGCCTTGACATACGGAGCAGCGGGAGAGTCGGATGGAACGGTGAGAACCTCGTTACCAACGAAGAAACCGGCAGTGTTGTCGAACTGCTGGAAAGCGTCCATGACGGCTGCGAAGTCATTGTACTGGGTTTGGTTCCAGGTTGGGTTACCCTGTCTCTGTGTTAGCCGGTGTGTCCTGATATGCCTACTCTTAGATGCTGTAGCTTACTGGGTTGATCTGGGTGGTGAAAGTGTCGAGGTCGACGAAAAGGTAGATACCGGCGTTGGAAAAGGTGTTCATGCATGAGCTGTGGTCGGCGGTGGGGTCGACGTGGTACACACGGATAGCATTGGTTCCGATGGTCTTCATGAGAGCAGCATCAAGAGCGCACTGGTTGCCGTCGATCAGAGGATCGTTTGGAGTGAGCTGGTAGGCAATGCCTGGAAAGTGTTAGTCTTGTCAACGGATTCCGAAGTCTTGATCTGATCACCCTTGATGAACCACTGGTTGCCATTGCTGGTGAAGAACTTTGCTCCCTTTTGGGTGATGGTTGGGATAGCAGCGACAGATGCGATCAAGGCCGAAGAAGCGGCCAAAGTGATAGCGAAGCGCATGATGAAGAAGTTGCTGTATGACCGTTGATGACCTGTACGAACGTTCCGGGGATTAGAAAAAGATATGCGATCGAATATGCTCTGTACAAGAAGTAAGGACTCGAACTCGAAACGAAGGACGAAGGACGATGATGAAGAGTTGATGAGGTGTAACGAGAGAGATCCCAAGGTTGAGAAGGTACGACGGTGTTTGCAGCAAACGATAAAGATGTAAGCAACTGCGGAGGGACTAGACGATCAGGCAAAATGGACAAGGATGCGATGTTGAAGAAGTGGAGTCCAAGTTGGGGAAAGCCCGTCAATCAAGGATTTGATGGGACAATTTCTGCCTAGCTTGTCCAATTAGGCCTTCAAAATCCCGGTCCACCATGGAGCCGCGTGTACCAGGCCCTGGAGCTATGGACTTTTACTAAAGAGCTCTACCAATCCTGGAGCGTGCTGCAATTCGTAGAGCGCCTGCTCATATCGCCTGCAACTTCTCTATTGTAGACTCGACCTTTGTCTTCGTACGCTGGTGGAAGAAAAAGAACATTTGTCGCAGACTGGTTGAATTGGATCCAAATGTTTCGGATTTGATGACGCTGAGTTCATGCAAACTTTCTGCAAACAGAAACAAGCTTTTTATCGTCCCCACTACCCGTATCTAATTGGCTCATCTCGCACCGTGTCTCCGGTTCCTAGGCCGAATGTATGCAGGCGACAACCATTGGCCCTTGGCCGCCCTTGTTGTCACGGAGTACGAGTTCGTGTGTCTGTACTGTAACCCACCTTGAGGTTGATGCAGTGATTCTCGAGACTGATTAGAACGATAGCAGAGTGCAGCATATCTTTGTCGTTCAGACTCAAGAACATTGAGTCTGGCGGTAAGTTCCCAGCCGGGAGACAGCGAGCAAAGCTGGAAGCTGGAGCGTTTTCGTGAAAATGCCATGCTGGTGTGTCGTGATGAATACTACGAGAAGTTGAGACTGGCAACTCGATTGCTTGCTCGCTTACGATGTGCTTATAATGATGGATGTGACTTTCAGAACATGACATGTACGCTACGAGACTTGGGTTCGCGATAGTGGTTATACAGTATAACAACCCCACCACCAGATCACCAGTTCCCCGTGCTGTCAGCGCTCTTGCTATTGCGCCATCTGTGAGACCCATCAGTCTAGTCATCGCATCCTTTATAACGTACCTGGAAGGTCATGCTCTCTATGCTTGTCATTAACTGAGCCCATAGTCACAGACACTCGTGCCAACCAAGCTGCCGTTATCGACGAAACCATCGAGGAGGTATACGATAAGTCAACTCATGCATCTGCTTTATGAACTTCCATGTGACCTCGGAAATATCACACTATGACAGTCAAGCCGCCGAGCTCGTACTACTGTTGCGTGCGTCGATGCGAGATTAATGATTTGGCATCTCTGGCCGCCACTAACACCGTTGCCAGCCAACATTGGAAGTCGCCGTCGGGCTGGACCACCTACCTCATGAGGCTCATGCACATGTGCATCCGCTCGACGAGCTTGCCCGACAAGCCGCCACAGATCTGTAGACTACATGTAGAGAATTGAATAATCCCTGCAGCCTTTTCGTCACATGGTCGCACAGAATAATAATAACAATCGAGGTTGGTTGTCCGGCCCTTTCTGCATGATCCGGAAAGGGAAAGCAGAAGTCAGAGGCCGGTCCCTTCTCGGCATCCCAGTAATTACGGGTCCGGCAAGAACAGAAGGATTCCACCGAATTGGGCCGGAAGGAACAGGTACAGACAAGTACAGAAGCAGAAGTCACTCTACCAGAATCCCAGTTTGGAAGGTAGGCGTCTGTCATCTTCGACCCTTTCATCACCTCGTCTTGAGTCCTGGCTGACTTGGAGAGAAGGTCGCGGCCACATACGCAAGCAATGACAACGCCTTCCGTATGTCCAGAATTATTGCCGATTATCGACGGGATCTTACGGACCGCAGAAGCTATTATTGTCTCTGGCGCAGTGCGTTTGAATTCGACTACCGTTTTCATGTCCGCCAATGTTCTGGACTTGGCGTTCATTGACTCCACCTCGGTTTCAAGCCACCGTTTCCTGACTTTCACCAGCCATACCGGCTCCGAGCTGAGTTTTGACTGCTTGACCGCCCTCGATGTGCCAAATTGAAACCGTTTTACACCTTCGACCGAGCCCTGAAAAAGATGCTTTAGGAATGACTGCACGTTGCGCCCGTTCCACGTTCGAAAACACCCAATTTGTCTGCGTCACGGCAGATGTTCACGGTCAATCTCGATCACTGTTTTCCCTTGTCGCCGACCAGGTCTGCCTCTTTTCGATTGCGTTCCTGGCCCGGGGTCACAATGTGGGGATTCACTAGTGATTCGGCGATGGCAGGTGCATGACTAGGGCAGGCATGCTTCGGAAGGCGCATTGGATCACAGTGCCACTGCACCCAAGTCCCGACCGTACAGTAAAGTCGTTTAACAGCCGACATTCTAATACCATGCGCTGTCTCAGCCATTAGCGCCAAACCCACCACTTCTCACAACTCTATATCATTCCCTCGTGGCCTTCATCTTTGTCCTTTTGGATTCATGGACCCGATTGCGTATCTATCGTAGCATCAATACCTTCGCCAACTCAACCAAACCGCCAAAATGAAGACCTCATCAGCAGCCTGCTTGACTCACATCAACGCTACCCCTTTTCTGGTTTCGGTCCAGGACAGTTTGTTATTGGATCGATCTGAAGGATTTGCAATTCTAAGAAAACACCTCCAAGACACCATTCCATACGAATTTTGTGAACACCACTCTTCAAATCCACAAGACCTCAAACCATGGACTATCGTTCGTGATCTCCTCCACGCCCTTCTGGCTCCTATTGTTGCCCTTCAGGACCACGCCTCCAACATCGCCGCGGAATATCTCAAGACATCTCGACCAGAAGACTTTGAATTCGCCTATGCTGGAAACGCCCGGAATGCTTTCGTCTGGCTTCAATCATTCTTGTCAACAGAAACTTCATGGTGCCTCAGCCAGGGATGTCCGGCGTGCATAGTCACACAGGCTCTTGATTCCGAAGAGTCAATCCGCCTCATCCTCTCCTCATGCATGCTTTCGGCCATTCAGAACGACCAAGACTTTGGCCGACCAACCTTGCCATCACTGGAGTTCTTCATCCGATCCATGCGTGACGCCATGCAGGATGACGATCTTTGGGGCACCGAGTACTTTGACATCGTCGAGCCGAGGTCTCACGATCTCCAAGAAGCCATGCAGGAGCTGATGTATCAATGTCAGACCATCGAGTTCACCCTGTCGCCGCCTGGTAGTCCCGACTATGCTGCACCTGTCGAGAAGCAACTCTCGTACTTCCACAAGACGAGCAGAGGCATGCCAATCAGGCGATCCGATTTTGCCAAGAAGCAGAAGAAGATGCTCCGGGAAGAGGCATTGTGGTTGCGTACTGTGGTCAAGAACTGCTGGGATACGATCGATCCAGAGGTCTACGCCCAGCCCATTACCACAGAGTTCGTTCGTAGATTGTCCGTCATCAGCTTGGACTCCTGAGAAGTCAAATGGTGAACGGTGAACCGGAGACGATGGAGAGCAGAGAGATGGAGCCCAACAGTACAGAGGCACTGCATTGCATTGGATCGCACGGCGCAGCATAGCATAGCATTTGATTCGTGATTCTTACCGCGAGATACCCAGAGAAGATTACATACCGCCATCAGAGCGACCAATTCGAGACCTGCCTTCAGGTCGTTTACTCATACTCATTCAGCCCTTCCTATTGAGCCGCAGATACATGCTTCTCTGGACATGTCCACACTGGCAGTGGGTTATTCCGAGCCATGTGTGCCACGTGGGCCCCGCGAGAGGCACAATGGAATTGCCGAATGAGTCGCGCAGTCCCTTTGAACTTATAATTATTTCTCGTGCTGCGGGATACCACTACGGGCTACCACATGCTGGATCAAACATCGATCAGTCAACATGATCGACGAATGGTCCTTTTCTAATAAATGGAGAAGGTCAGGCACAGAAGCATAGGAGAATCCGCGGCAAAGGGTCCACGCTCACCGACAAGCGTTGATCGTGCCTCCGTCGAGCCCTGCGATTGGACCCGAGAACTTTAATCAAATGTCGATCATCCAATGCAGTGCGACCAAGCGAAGACGACCTCGCATATTACCCATAGCTCAAGTCATGGAGACGCGCCAATATGTCATCAGGCAGGATACACAAGTTCGCGAAAGAGTTAAGTATTGATGGTGGTCCTCTTCATTCAAGCCCTCGGTCTGTAGCTTCTCATTCAAACTTCAATTCATTCACTATGGTCAAGTCTATCACTGCTTTGGCAGCGGCTGCTGTCTTTGCCTACAACGTCGTAGCATCTCCAGCTCCGACTGCTACTACCTTTCCTATCCAGTCCGGCAAGAATGACTGGGATGGCTACAACAAGGATGCACAAACCAGCTTCAGCATTCCTACCGCCGCCAGTGCTGCCCCGACCGCTGCTGGCATTGCCATCGAAGGAGGCAACAACTACGTGAACTACTCGACTGTTGGCGGTTTGTTCCTCCAGGATCTGAACACAACCGATCCAAGCACCTTCAACTACGTATGTACCAGCCCGAGCAAGTCTGATCTGGCACTGATACTTGACAGTTTACCACCAACTTCGGTCTCATCAACCAATCCTACCCAAGCGAGACCGGTATCGACGTCTCTTGCTTGACCCAATGGGAGCGCTTCAACAACTACGTCGACTACCTCAACTTCAACGCCGCCAAAAACGTCGTGTACAAACTCCTCTTCATTGGCCGCCACGGCGAGGGCTGGCACAACGCTGCGCAGACCTATTACGGAACTCCAGCCTGGAACTGCTACTACTCTGAGATCGACGGCAACGCCACCGTAACCTGGGCCGATGCACCCCTCGACCCAGCAGGCATCGAGCAAGCCATTGCGAACAACATCTTCTGGGCCTCGCTGATCGAAGACCAAGGCATCGAGACGCCACAGACCTACTACACCTCGCCGCTGACGCGCTGCCTTCAAACCGCAAACTACACCTACAGCAACCTGACGTTGCCAAAGTCGAGCCCATTCCTGCCGACGATCAAAGAGCTCTTCCGCGAGGGCATCAGCACGCACACCTGCGACCACCGCAGCAACAAGACGTACATCCACAACCTGTTCCCGACCTGGAAGTTCGAGAGCACCTTCACCGAAAACGACGAGTTCTGGAACGGCGTCACGGCCGAGACAAGCTCGGCGCAGGATTACCGCTCCAAGATCGCCCTTGACGAGGTCTTCGGCTCCGACAAGAGCTCCGTTATTTCCATCACCACTCACTCAGGCGAGGGCGCTTCGTTGCTGCGCGTCCTTGGCCACCGCGCCTTCTCGCTCGTCACTGGTGCCATCATCCCTGTTCTCGTCAGAGCCGAGGTCGTGCACAGTGCGCCGCCGGCGACGACGACTGCGCCGTGGGCCACTAGTGCGTGGTGCACTAACGGACCGCCTGTCACCAGTATGAGTGATGCGCCTTACAACTGTGTCTGTTCGGCTGGTGTCAGCCCTACTGCGTTCAGCCCGCCTGTGTCCTATGCTACTGGTACCGTAGCGCCTAGCTCTTCTACTGCATAGATCGTCATGAGAGAAGAAGTTAGGAGCTGTTTGGGAAAACCGAATTAATGAATCAAGTCATGATGGCATAAATAAAGTAACAAAAGCAATCTTTGGTGATTTGTATCTCGATTCTTTCATTCATTATTCTAGTATCTGATGTTCTGAGTGTTCGTGGTTCCATCCGCCGTGCGCAATTCAGTTAGGCCGCCTTGTCAAAAACGCCGTCGCAATGCATTCTCAAAATCACGTGCAGGAGGGAGGGAAGTCGAACGGGTGGCTAATCCGTCATTATAGCTCACCTTTGTTGTTATTCTTCTTCTTTCATGTCGAGCTGTTCAATCCTGTCGCTGAAATGCATCAAGTCAGCAAGCTGTTCACCGCTTGCGAGTAACTTAGTTATCTTCGTCTACGGGCTCGTAGACATGACGCGTGCGAGCGACGTCTTTGCGCATAGTTGCTCCGGATCCGGTAAACCCAACTACCAAAAGTTAGCATGACCCTGGTCAAAAGTATTGGGATTTCCAACTTACCCCTCGCGGTCGCACTGTCACCTGTGCGGAACATGCTCTCCTTGTTCGTGATCTTGCCCGTCTTGGTACCCGCGTTCTTCTTCTGAAAGTCCTGCCAGCTGCTCTTTGACTTTTCCAAAGCCTTGTTCGGCTTGACCTTCTTGACAGGTCGGTCCGACTTTGGTAGATCGGGGACTTTACTGTTCTGGTCTTTCAGCTTTTGAGCAAGAGCTGGATCGATGGACGCGGCAGCAGAGATGGTGCTACCGTTTGATGGAAAAGGCGCTGAGAGTGGAGCGCTAGGAACTACAGCAGAGCCATCAGCTTTGCGCTTTGAATTGCCTTGGTTGTAAGAAGGAAGTGCGCGCACGTGACGCGCCTGAACCGTCTCGGTCTCGTTGTAGCCCTTGAATTTGACCGTGTAAATTGGAGCGGACGCAGAGCCGGTGACTGCGACAATGGTGGCGGTGTAGAAGCTGTTGTCACCGGAGTATTTTGCAGACACGTCGTCGTTGACTTTGAATGTTTTGTGCTCCTGCGGTATTGGCGCAACTGCGGCCGAGGCAGCTGTGGGTGTCGCGGCGGCTTTGCGAAAGGCCGGATGATTCTCTTTGCTCCATTTCGCTGCTGGTGGAGAGTCGGTCTTTGTGAGTGCTGCAATTTGTGCTTCTAATTCCTTCTTCTTTTGAAGAGCCTCTGCTTTCATTTCCAGCGCATCCTCCATATCGGGCATCTCTGCCAGGATTTGCTCGACTTCTGTGAGCTAACCACATCGTCAGCCTGGGTCCGTAGATATGCATGGACGATACTTACCGTCCCATTGTGAATTTCGAGCTCGGCTCGGAGCTGTTCTAAACTTGACATGTTCGTTCAGTACGGAAGATCTTTGGTCGTGATAAGAGAGGGTTACCAATCTTGGGAGTCGAAGGCGCGCTGTAGGATATGGAAGCGTTAGGTATGGGACGAGTATGCGAGTTCTTCAAGGTGACAAGTTATTATTGGCAATCCTACGGTAGACTGCTTGCAACTCCACGTCGTTCTTTGACGAAGTTCGCCGCGGAGGAGAAGGGCTCACTCATGAATCGCGTAACACGTGATCGACACAAGACGGAAAGCGCCGCTTGAAGTAGGTGCGGCTGAAAGGTTGAAACTTCCAGGTGGAAACTGCAAATCCGGCCATAACTTACCGTAAGTCCGAGCGATTGACCTCGCCTCGCTCTTGAGCAGATGCGAACGACTGCAACAAGACGTTATTCAAAAGATAGATCATCTCGACAATCATGAGAGAATTGAAGCGCCTATCTCTCTTCTGACTCATCGATTGATTGTTGCAACGTCAACTGCAGAAGACTTGGCATCAGCGGGACAACAATTGGGTCGCGGTCTAGTTCCAGTTCTAAGGTAAGCAGGCCCTTGATTTATAATCAAGAGGAAGAACAGAGAAGCGGCGCCATGACACCCCGCGCTCCTTCGTGCCTCGAACCATACCGATTCTTATCATTTCGTGCAGATTGTCCTCGAGCCTTGCAAAATTGGACCAATAGAACTGCTTCCTGCAAACAGGTTCATTCCACCTGACCGTTCGAGGTGCAGCAACGACTCCAGGCAGACACGAACGCGACCCTGAAACTTCATGACGAGCGTGAGCGTACCTCGAATCACTTCTGTACACTAGTGCTCCTTCCTGAACGTTGAACTGCTGCGCGCCCTTTGCGCCTACATCGGAATCTAATCATTCTCTATCTTGTCATCCTTTTTTAACTCATACACCTTCTTCTGTATAAACTCAGCAACAACCATTCCGCCGTCAATCACGCCCACTTGCGAGAGGCATCCCCCGCCTACTCAGAAAAGTTTACGTGCATTGAACGAAACTGGATTACCAATCATACGGACATGACCACGACCTCCAAGCAGCCTGCGCAGTATCTATCCAGCAACCAAGAAGAGCTCTTGCTCACCGCATTGGCTTCGAACAGACCGAAGTCACACAACACTTTGGCTAAATCTAGCACCCATAAAACGCATTCTGACAACATGCGCTCCGCCGAAATGAATGGAACAATGTTCACCCCCGATTTGTCAGCCTCGGGAACCCTCGACAACTTCGAGCTTCAAAATACACCTTATATGGGCTATGTCGACGGTGATACAAGTTTCGACAACCTGGACGATTCCGAATTGATCGGCGCCTACCCCGACGAGTTCAACGGACACGAGAAGCGCAAGAACTCCGACTTGGATCTTGATACGGATGACGAAAGAGGAGGAGATCTCAAGCGTAAAGAAGGAGATGACAAGCAAGCAAAGAAGCCTGGCAGGAAGCCCCTCACATCAGAACCAACAACGGTACGCTTTCGATTGCGAACGAACGACTCAGTACATTTACTGACGTGATGTAGAAACGCAAAGCGCAGAACAGAGCTGCTCAAAGAGCATTCCGCGAACGCAAAGAGCAGCATTTGAAAGACCTCGAGACCAAAGTCAATGAGCTCACCAAGTCCTCAGAAGCAGACAAGCAAGAGAACGGTCTGTTGCGTGCTCAAGTAGAGCGTCTGCAGACAGAGCTGCGCGACTACCGCAAACGCCTGTCTTCTGATGCTAGCAAGAACAGGTCACCGCCCGCCTATGCCGCAACCGCCAATGAACCGTCGAGGAACTACTTCGCCTTTGACTTTCCAGCATTTGGCAACTTGCCTGGAGTACAATTGCCTAGCACGTCTAATCAGGCTCTGTCGAACGGCAATGGCTCCACTTCCGTCTCTCCGTCCGGAACGCATCGTCCATCGACCGCTGGACAAAGCAACTCTGGTCAACAGCAGCTCCGTCACGAGGAGTCGAATCTCTCGAATTACTCAAACCGCTCAAACAGTATCAACAATAACACCGTAGGCATTCAGAGTAACGCATCCAACAAGTCAACAAACGAAGTGGACAGCTTTGCGGGCCTCTTCAGCCCAAGCATCCTCAATGGCGCCAAATTCGGCACCGAGAACAACGACTATGGCTTTCCAGCAGCCAACTCCCCTACAGTCCAGCCACAAAACACCATGCAAGGCAATGGCACCGAGACCAATAGCGGACTATCTCGTGTCTTCCGTTTCAACAGCGCATCTGTTTCTTCAAACAACGACTCGCCTTCGCAGTCTTCCATGTCACAATTCAACACCAACTCGTCCTGTAACACTTCTCCAGAATCGAGTCATCCATCTCCACCAAAAGAGCTCAACCAATCCTATCTTCTCGATCCTCAGACCACGCTACTTGGAAACAGCTCAAACATGAATGGTGTGTAAATCAATTCAATTCCAAGAATTTCAGTACTAACGCTACCACAGCATTCACCGCGCCTTCCCCAGGCAAAGGAATCGACTGGCTCGCCGCACAGAACGGCGGTCAATTTGATCCTCTTCTTTTCGGCGACTACAGAGAAAGTCAAGATGCAATCATTGGTGATGGTGACTTCAACAATGGGTTCTTCAACGACGCGTTTCCGTACGACTTTGGTAGCCCTCTTAACTTTGACATTTCATCACCCAAAGTCCAACAACAGCAGCCTGCGCAACCCAGCCAGACCCAGGCGCAAGCTCAACCTGCCAGCAAGAAATGCCTGGCCAGTGCTGAAAAGATTCGAGAAGGCGTCGATGACGACTATGGTCTTCCTACCACACAGGCAACTGCAAATACTACCTCCCGTGTCAAACAACCCGGCGACAAAACCGTGGCCGAATTGTTGTCGGCCAACACCATCTGGAACCAGTTGCAGAATAACAAGGACTTTCAAGACGGCAAATTCGACCTCGATGCACTTTGCGGTGAGCTGCGGTCCAAAGCTAAATGTTCCGAGTCTGGTGTCGTCGTCCCCGCTAGCGAGGTTGATATTGCATTTGCCAAACTATCTGGTCAACCTGGCCGATGCCCAACACTGGTGTGGCCTAAGGAATACATTGACGAGACTATGAACAAGTTGAGCGGTGGCACTTCCAATTGGGGTGGTATGGGACTCTAGATCAGACGACAGCTGGTCGAACCTGGAGTAGATGATGATTTATGCTTGAAACGCGATTATGCTGGAGGAATTTTGATATCCGGCACTACAGTCGCTACATGGAGTGTTTAGGCGTTGGGACGAGATATCTATCGTGTGGAGGCGCAGTTTGAGCTAGGGAAGGCAAAAGGGCATGGCAGAATGTTGATATCTGGAGCATAGCATCGGGACTGACAAGGTCGTAAAGGAGAGAGTGGACTTTCAGATTGTATACTTGCATGAACGAGCTCTTCTCTACCTCACAAATGTAATTGACTGCACAAGGCTTCTGAGTTCGGTACTGGCAACAAGACGGGCTCGCTGTCTGGGAATTCGGTGTAAACATTGCTCTGGATACACTATTATGGATGTCGCCGCATAGATCTACACCGGGTAAATGCTGACGAGATCTATTGATTATGAGGTGTTCTTCGCCGGAGCTAGAATCTCGTGCCCCACGATCGACAGCGCAACCACAACACATCTTCACCGTCACTGTTATCTCGTACCACACAACACACCCACGCTGACCTATACTGCGCAATCAAGCGCAAACAGTTCAATCCATCGCTGGACACAGCAGAGCATCCTCTGGCCATCCGGCAAGCATGCTGGACCCATTCCCCTTCGCAGCTCCAGCAGCACTGCAGCACGCGACACAACCACTGGCCGACTACCTCTCGCTATACACTCTACCGCTGCACATCCACGAGGTCCTCTTCGCAATAACCCTCTACTCGGTCATCGACATCTTCATCTCTCCCCGCCTGAGCGCCATCCTTTGTCCCAACACCTACCCGCGGCTCGACAAGCGCACCACGATCAACTGGAACGTCCACGTCGTGTCGCTGTTCCAGTCAGTCATCATCTGTATACTCGCGCTGTACATCATCTGGTTCGATGAAGATCGCAAGGGCATGAACTGGGCCGGGCGCATCTGGGGATACACAGGCGCGAGCGGACTGCTGCAGGCGTTCGCGACGGGGTATTTCATCTGGGACTTTGCGATCACGGTCACGCATTTCGAGATCTTTGGCCTGGGACTGTTGGCGCATGCAGTCTCTGCGCTGGCTGTGTTCTGTCTTGGATTCGTAAGCACATCCAATATCATTGAAGATATGTCAACTAATGCTAACTCGTCCAGCGCCCGTTCGTCAACTTCTACGGCCCCATCTTCATCCTCTACGAGCTCTCCACTCCCTTCCTCAATATCCATTGGTTCCTCGATAAACTCAAGCTCACCGGCTCGAACTACCAATGGGTCAACGGCATCCTACTCATCACCACCTTCTTCTTCTCGCGCATCGTCTGGGGTCTCTTGAACTCCTTCTTCGTCACCATGGACGTCTGGACGGCATGGACGAATGGCAGCATCATTTACAACGAGTCTGATCCGGCGGGTACGAAACTGGGTCTCGCGCAAGATGTGCCTGCTGCTATGTACGGCAGTGCGGATCCTCAGGCTGAGATCATGCGGTTTGCAAGTGACAGAAGTGTGCCGTTGTGGTTGGCGGGAAGTTATCTGGCGGCCAATATTACGCTCAATATTTTGAACATGTACTGGATTGGACAGATGGTCAAGACGATCCGAGCGAGGTTCGATCCGCCTTTTGGTACCAAGGGGACACTGCCGGCGAAAGAGAGAAAGGAGAAGAAGAGGCAATAGATACCGTTGATTTGTCGCAATTTGATGGACAGCCGAGCCACGTCGTTCTACGGCGGTCTGAGTACTGTACAGATCTTGCTATCACTATCTTTACGACCGCATTGTACACGGAGTAGCGGGATCTTGCCATCGATGTTCATTCTGCGTAACGAACTGTAGAAAGCTAGCTATGCTCGAAACGAACGTCTTGTTCATATAATCAAACATTCGTCCCTCATAGATCTGTCGTCATCTTCGTCAATCATCCATTATCATTCGCCCCCACATAGTCGCATACTTTCGAGCCTCCAACTCGTGTCATATCCTTATCCTCACGTATCCTTGCTGTCGGTTCATTCTGCTCGTGCGGGGACATTTGCTTCGTCAAGTCCAGGTCTACTTCTGGACGAAAGTCTCGCCATCCCATCCATAAGCGCCAGTCAGTCTCCTTCCCATCTTCCTGGCTACCCACATTCCGACCTTGCTCGCTGGGTGAGGCTCATGGAACTGAATAGGCTTGAGACTGCTAACACGGGGAGTCGTCACAGTCTGATTGACAGTACCGTCTTTGATGTTCTCTTTGTTGCTGTCAAGGTCGTCTTTGGGTTTGTCGACTGGTTCGCGGCCGTCCTTGAGGGATGCTGGGGGCGAGAACATCCAGCTGCTTCCCATAAGCTTCTCTACTTTAAAGCCAACCTCGGCCATTGCGTAGAGAAAGTCGTTCCATGGAACCTCTCCTGCTCCTTTGTCTGCGACCGAGACGTGAAAGAGGGCACGGAAGGTACGGAGAGCGCGGACGCTTACGCGTATGCGGACGGGAGTGAGACTGTTGGCTGGCTCTGGCGACTTGACCTTCAGCAAGCTTTCGGGGGCACTGGGAACGCCCTGAGTTTTGACCTTGCGTCTGATCGGCAGCGCTGACAGGACCTCCGCTTTTTGTGATGTCTGATTTGTCGCCATAGCGAGCGAGGTCGGCAGCGATGACTCGTAGGGAATTCCCAGGTCTTGATCAGTGCCTGGCTTTGGCAAATCCACCCAGACAGGTGTGCGCTGGATTTTGGGTCTAAGCTGCGTGATAGGCGAATACATCATTGTCTTGTAGCCTTTCTCGATGGACTTGTCCACAGTACGCCAGAACGTGTCGAGCTTTGCCTCACAAAGACGTATCTGCGCATTGGTCGACTTGGTATTGCGCGTCGGGTAGCGGAAGTTTGCTGGGTCGGCAGTCTTCAACGCGATCGAAATCGTTTGATCGTGCATATCCTTCATCACCGTAGCCAAGGTCTGGTAGTTAGGGTTGCCGATGACCGGACAGGTCTTACAACCTGGATGGGTCTTCTGATGATCCAGTAGGTCCTTGCTTCGCCAGACGGTGGCCCAGGGCTCCAACCTGTTGATCTGTCGTTGAAATTCGACGGTCATGGCGAGATCGGTGAAACGTTCTGCCACCCAAGAACCAACAAGACGGTCGGAAGTACTGTCTAAAGTCGTCTGGATCTCCTCCACAATGTTTTCAAGACCGTGTCGTTCCTTGTTGTCGTGCCAGAACAGCATGGTGAGCAATTGATGGAGGCGATAAGGCATGGAACGCTCCGATCTCGAAATGTTCATTGAGTCCACTACAACTCGGAGCTTGCCATTCTTGCCCATCCGATAACCATCTCTTAACAAGGGCGAGTTGCGGAATCCAGCGTCAATGAGATCCAATTGTACTTCCAACATGGATTTCGTATGGGCATCCAACGCGCACATTACCCTCTCGGTCACAATGTCGAGTGGCTTTGTAGGATCGAGCAACGGACGCCAATTCTGGTTGGCTTTAGCGAGCGTGTCAAGTATGCCAACTACTCGGGCCCAGGACATGACTGCGCCATAAGCGTCGATGATCATGGCTGTGGCGTACCATGAGTAGCAGTTCGGGTCGTCAAGTAGAGGGCTAGGCCGTCCAGCTTCATCGCGTATGTGCGGGTTGAGATGCTGTTCCCAATCCAGCACTGGGATTTATTAGCATATGCGCTCTAGGACATCAGGATTTCACCACTTACTTGTCTCGGCAAAGTAGCCTGGGTTCTCCCGCAAAGCCCAAACGTGATCCAGCGCGCTGTCATAGCGAGTGTTTGCCAATTGTGATAGGCGGTCTAATTGAATGTTCTGGGGAAGGCTATACGGGGCCTGCAGAGCGAGATCAGTCAAAGAACAACTGTGTGGCCACTCGGCGGGAGTTGCTGCTTTGCGAGGAGTTCGCTCGAGGTCAACGACCTCAATCTTCTGATCTTTGAGGATGAGATGGCAGCATCTGAGCAAGAAATCCAAGATACGATTCTGGACCTTGAGGACTTGCAATCCTTCAGTGCCGTCAATGACCAACTCGCTCCTTTCTTCCAGATACATGGCAGCTGTGTCGCCCTCGCGCACCTTGAATATGCGTCCATACTTTTCGGGTGTTTCGCGATGGAACAGGTACATTCGAGAGCGAATAGGATCGTGTGACTTGAGAGGTGCCTTGCTGTGGTTCGTGTAGCGATCGACGAGGGCGAACTTCCATGGCTGATGGCGGCCACGAGTGTGCAGATACACAAGGAGGGTTTTGGGTTTTGTGAGATCTTCGAGGTTGATGTAAGGAAAGAGGTAGATGTCAGGCGATGGTGGCACGTGCGAATCTTTGCGCGGGCAGTGACATCTCCTGTAGAAAAAGTCAGTATGTGTCTTTGAGTCGGTGACTTATCACGACGTACTTCATACTGTCAAAGTCGGGGCGATGCATTGCTGGAATGCCAGGCCAGGCTTCGGTAAGGAGCTCTTTTTTCTTCGCGACTGTCTTCTTGAGCCATCTTTTCTGCAGCATATCTTGATGGCGATCGAGGATTAAACCGAGGTGATGGAAGGAGCCGAAAATATCCTTGGATAGGCGCAAAGCCTCTTTCTTCATCTGAGAAATGTCTATCTCGCCCTCTGGCTCTGCGACAGGCTCGTAACCATTGAAGAAGCTGCATCCGGTGCACATCACAACCAGGCATCCTTCGCATCTACACTCCCGACGAAGGAGTTCCATGTGTTCCTCCATCTTGTGGAGTATTAGAGTAGTAAGGTAAGCGGTGCTGGAATTTGCAGATGGATGGAAGGAAGGTGGTGACGCGAAATGGAAGGCAAAAACAGAGGGAGGAAAGGTGGCAGGTACATGTCACGTACCGTGACATCGCGCGTCCATGGAAACTGCCGTACCGATCAATGTGATGTCTTCACTTCACTTCACCTCGCCTCAAGCTCCCACGCAAATCGAGATCCGCAGGTGAGACGCGGTCCTGGCTACGCGCAGCCGCTTCCGCTCAATGCAATTCATTACAAACCGTAGGCGAGCCATCAGCCTGGGGCCTGCAAGGTATCGACCCGTCATGATGTTGTGTCTGTATGCCCCAGCTCGGGACGACTCATGAATCACGAGGAGAAAGGGGTGGTAAAGTGTGGACACCTTGTCTGAGAACGCATGACCGGCTTTGCTAGATACGGTTGAGCTCCTTGCAGCAGCGACAAACGGAGGTGCGCTCTATGTAGGCAGCAGTGCGCCAAACGGGAAGCTGCATTGGGTCGCGTTTGTACAGCTGCAGCATGAATTAAGCGCTGAAAAGCTAGCTCTGCTTTCACGCGATCTGCGTCAGGCTTGATACCCTTCAGCTTCGCGAGATCAGAGGCGTCTTATGTTTTGTAGGCAATTCCTGGTGGAGTTGGAAGTCAAGCCAAGTGAAGTGAAGTGAAGGTGACGTGATAATGTGAGGTTGAAGCTCCCCACGGTGCACGGACCGCAGGCGGGCCTGTATGCACTTCGATCATCCCGAATTCGTCGCTGCAATCCTCTATACGATGCCTCACGTTTGCAAGTCCGCATTGTGGTGTTGGCTATCAGGCCAAAGATCAGATTTAAGACAGATGCTTCGCGATGACCACGAGTCATTCGGCGAGGCGCTCTAGCCGAGTATAATCCAAAGTGCAAGGAGCGCGTGGAATGTCCACTGTCTAGTTCACTTCAGGTAGGAGCATTCACCCTAGTGTTGTTGCCTTGGTCGAACTTGACTCTCGCTCGTGACATCTTTCATGTTCTGTTCACTTCCGTCCTCCCCCTGCGGAAGATTTTTTTCACCCTCTTTGCAGATCTGAAAATCATCAACACACTAGAACTGTGACACCACCAGCGTCGGTAGTTCTGATTATTGACGACAAGGAGATCGAGCAGCTGACCGCGTAGCCAAGATGACAGCTGAATGAACAGAAAATAACGACAATGAACGCGGACGATCCGACGAGTCTGCAGCTCCCAGGCTCAATCGACGTTCCCATGAGCGAACCTGCGAAAGAACCACGACACGCCAACGACAAGGCACTCTTCTTCAGGCTGCCTCCCGAGTTGCGTAACATAGTCTACGAACACTTACTGGGCTTCATCCCAGATTGGAACCCCCCGGATGTAGACACGATGTTGAGGATGGATCACATGCCGAAGAATGTGCGGGTCGATCGCGAACCAGCCCTCCTTCGAGTATGCCGAGCGATTCGTGCTGAAGCTCGTGGTATTCACTACGCTGGTCGTCGCTTCACAGCCATGATTGGCCCTTCCGATATACCACTTTTTACCAGTTGGGTTGAGTGGGTGGGACAAGCTCATCTGAGCCACGTTGACACAGTCGGATTTGGCCTAATCACAAAGGAACCATTCGACGCAAAAGTGGTCTACTCAGTTGTTGAAGCTTCCCAAAAGGTCAAGCTCCCGGCTGGGAAGTTGTGGGCTGCGCTCTACGCCAAATACCAGGAGAACGGGTGTTCTCCATACATTTTTCACAGACATCCGAGCAGTTCAGTACTTGAACTACTTGTTGATATCGCCGTCGCTCAAGATTGGGACGAGCGCACGGTGCATGACTGGGTCTGGTGGGCCCGTCGATCTCATGTCGAGGGGAGTTTGGTCGGGTTCTGGCAGCAGCTCAAAGAGATACAATCGTCAAACGTCAAAAACATCGCACCAGCTGAACCAACGATATATGAAAGATGGAGAGCTGCTAGATGGAGAGATATCGCCGCTTATAGAGCGGCTCGTGCCAGCGAAACAAAAGATATCAGGTAGAGGAAATATCGACGACAGCATATATGGAAGCATGAATATTTGAGACTATGGGTCTATTGTCGAGCGTTGGCGGTGGGATGGTCAAGGTCTACGACCTAGTCATGTAAATTATCTACATCATCTACCAATAATCTCGGGCACAAGAGCATGCAAGTACATTCTGCTCATTCGTGATCTCGCCAGCGTTCTACTTGTAGACAAGGTGATCTCGTAGACAGTCGGCCGAACAACCCAACGCGCTGCAGCAGTTCCCCCGCATCTTTACCCCAACTCAGAAAATGTTCCAGTCCTTTGCAAAGTCCGAATATCTCCAATCGCGATGCAACAAACATGTCGCGAGAAGGTGTAAAAAGAGCAGCGGCCGCGCCGGCGAAATCGTCGAGTCGTGCGTGGGAAGGTCTGACCCCAGCACTATCAGAATGGATACTGGACGCCATCTCGAGCATGGGCTTTCAGCGCATGACGCCGGTCCAAGCGAGCAGTATTCCACTCTTCATGGGACACAAAGACGTGGTTGTCGAGGTATGACTGTTGCTGAGGCTCCTTAATTCATGACTGACAAGTTGAAGGCAGTCACCGGTAGCGGCAAAACACTGGCTTTCCTGATCCCAACGATAGAGAAACTACTGCGAGTGGAAGAACCGATTAAGAAGCATCATGTGGGAGCAATTATCATATCGCCGACAAGAGAGCTGGCTTCGCAGATTCATTCGGTACTTGAGGGTCTATTGAAATTTCACCCACCGTCTGCTGCGCACTTGCATCTTCAAGAGGAGGACACCCCAATGACAAATGGCGACTCGGAAACTCGGCCTCAATTTTCATCGATAACGCCCAAGGTAGTCCCTCAGCTCCTGCTTGGAGGTACCACAACACCTGCACAAGACTTGTCTCAGTTTCTTTCGAAATCGCCGAATCTGCTCATAGCGACTCCTGGAAGACTGCTGGAGCTTCTTTCCTCGCCGCACGTACACTGCCCTCAATCATCCTTCGAGATGCTCATTATGGACGAGGCGGATAGACTGTTGGATCTAGGCTTCAGCGACACACTGAGAAAGATTCTGTCGAGGTTACCGAAGCAACGTCGAACTGGACTGTTCAGCGCAAGCATGTCAGAAGCATTAGATCAGCTCGTCAGAGTCGGTCTGCGAAACCCTGTCAGGATAGCAGTAAAAGTCAAGAGCGCCTCTGGAGCAGTGGACAAAAAGACACCCGCGAGTCTGCAGATGGCATATGTCACAACACAACCAGCATTGAAGTTGCCAGCAATGAAGGAGCTTCTCACAAAACTGGATCCGGAACCACAAAAGACGGTATGCTATGTATCTACATGCGCAGCTGTAGACTATTGGCAACATCTTCTATCGATACTTCTACCCTCCAAGTTCTCCGTCGTTCCCTTGCACGGAAAGCATCCGGCGAACGTACGAAACAAGAACTTTAACAAATTCGTCAACTCAGTTACACCCACCGTCCTCCTCACCACTGATGTAGCCGCACGTGGTCTCGATATCCCCTCGGTCGATCTTGTAATACAGCTCGACCCACCTTCAGATCCAAAGACCTTTCTCCACCGCTGCGGTCGCGCAGGTCGCGCCGGACGACGTGGTCTCGCAGTCACCTTTCTCCATGCAGGTAAAGAAGAAGACTACATCGAGTTTCTGCGCATCCGACAAACACCAATATCACCGCTCACTACTCCTGTGGTCGAACCAACTCCCGAGGACGCCACACATTTCACGACTGTCATCCGTCGCGAAGTCCTTGCCGACCGCGCACTTCACGACAAAGCCCAGCGCGCCTTCGTCAGCTGGGTGAAGTCCTACAGTAAGCACGCCGCAAGCAGCATATTCAGGCTCAGCGACATCGACTGGAACGAAGCCGCACTCGCGTGGGGCCTGCTGCGCCTACCCAAGATGCCCGAGCTCGCCAAGACGAAATTCAGTGGCGACAGGCATCTAGGCCTGAAGATCGACTTCGACACCTACGCTTACAAAGACAAGGCACGCGAAGCACACCGCAAGGAAGAACTGAAGGCGTACAAAGCGAGTCTCGCGAATGGAGAGATTGCGACCGCGGTCAAAGACGGCAAGAGCAAGGAAGAGCGCCGGAAGGCCAAGGCGTGGACGCGGCAGAAGGAGGCCAAGCAGACAAAAGAGGACAGGCGGGAGAAGAAGGGCGCTAGGAGGGAGCACGAGCGTATTGCCAAGATGTCGGGCGAGGAGTTGGAGAAGGAGAAGCAGTTGCAGGCTATGATTGAGGAGGTGCGGAAGAGAGGTATTCAGGAGGAGGATGAGTGGGAGGGCTTTGACTAGTTTTGTTTGAATGATACCCATTTATTTACTTCACGCTGAGAAACACGGAGCATGGAATCGTGATCAGAAACACTATCTTGCATCAAATTCTGGCTAAATTCTATAGAACGAGGAAAGCAAGGGTATCAGCCACCGCCAATGTAACGCCGTGAATGCCTGTTTGCACTGTCTCTCAATCATTCCCAAAGATTTTCTCCATCGTCCACTCGTTCGTCCACTATTTCTGTGGCAGGTCCCTAAATACTCGTCGGAAGATATCCTTGCTCTTGTACAAATTAACCAGTCTCAACCTCTCGTTATCCAAATGCGCGGAATCGCTGGCTTGACCACAAGGTAGGTGCGCAGCTGGTGCATTGAATTCTTTCTCCAGGAATCGGATAGCTGGGATACTGCCTCCTTCGCGGATGTAGAGGGGTTTGCGTCTGCTCTGCTCCGGCGGGTGCAGATCTGTCTTGCCGTTTGTATGCCCATTGACGTAGTCTGAAGCCGGTGGCGGAAGCATGTGTGGTGTCATCACGCTGCCGTTTGCGAGTGCGGTCGAGGTGGTAGGGGATGGTTTCGTGAAGTAGCTCGTCTCTGATGCGAGGGGAAGGGTAATCTTCAACGGACGGCGGGATGTCGACGAAGAAGGGCGGCGCTGAGGCTCGGTGAAGGGTCCCCAAACGTCCATGACTGCTTCTTCAAGAATCTGGAAGATCTGGTTGTGTACGTCACCCAGCCATGGCTCAGCTTGGTGATCAATCGTCACCGTCAGTTTGTTGTGGGAGCCGAGTTTGTCGAATTCCGTCTGCAGATAGCGTTGCAATGTTTTCGCGATCTCAGATGCTTCCTGGTTCGGCACAAGACGCATTGATATGGCTGCCTTTGCCAGACGTGGGATGATGGAGCCGTGCTCTGGTCCTGACGTTTGAAAGCGATGAATGGTGAGCGATGCTTCTCTCCAGCGACGCATGAGTGATGCAGCCATCTCTTCTGGATCGCCAAGACCTGGGTTACGAGCTATCAGAGCCTCTACAATGTCTGTATACAAGCTCTTTTCTTCTTCGCTTAGCTCGGGTATAGGATCGTAGAACCCAGGTATATTGACTCTGCCGTGCTGTCCAGTCAGACAAGACAGCAGCATCACAAGATCCTTGAGTGATTCATCGAGCTGTGCACTTCCGTCGACACCACTGTGCAGATCTGGATGTTGACTCTCAACCTGAACCGTAGCATGGATGACACCGCGCAGGCCGTAGGTCAAGCACGGGATGCGGTCATCGAGCCAGTAGCTGTTGGCAAGGAGGATCCAGTCTACGTTGCCGATCAGGTCTTTATGTTGCTGCACGGCTTTTGCGAAACCCTTTGAGCCGGACTCTTCTTCACCTTCAATCAGGAATATAATGTCCGCACCAAGAGCATGCTCTGCGTTCAGCTCTGCACACGCAAAGATGGCTGCCATGATTGGTCCTTTGTTATCCGAAGTACCTCTGCCGTATAGATAGCCGTCGATCCCTTCCATGTTAAAGGGGTCCGTTAACCATTTGCCATGCTCGTTATTCGCCGCGACAACATCGTAGTGACCATAGAAGAGAATCTTCTTTCGTTTGTCTGCTGTCTCCGGGTTTCCCCTAAATCGAGCGTAGATGACGGGGTTGCCAGTATCTTCGGTCAGCAGCATCTCAGTCGCAGCTCCAAAACTCTTGAACACAGACCGAAGGTAAGAAGCGCCCCGCCTGCAGTCGCCCTTGTATTTTGGATCTGACGATACTGTCTTGTAAGACACAAAACGGCGAAGGTGTTCGTACAGTTGTTCTGGAAAAGGTCAGCATTATTAGTTCATCTTTACCGAATGGCACACCGCAAACCTTCAGTGGACTTCTGAACAGTAGCCGTTGTCAAAACACAATTACTAACGTCCCAGACGGCGATCGTGTTATCGTTTCCTCCAGTAATATAGAATGGCCGTCCTTTGTGCGTGGTGAAGCCAGACGCGAGAATGCTACCCTCGTGGGCCTGAAAGCGCATTGCACATTGATACTGTCTGTCGTATTTCTGCAATTTACTGTTAGCATTATTGAGGTACTGGACCGGGTTGCACTTACCCTAACGTAACCCGTCACCGCCGCGCTGAAGAGGTAGCCACCACCGACACAGATAGACATGACGTCGTCTCTATGCGCTTTCAGACTACGGACAAGCTGTTTAGTCTCCAAATCCCAGACATTGACTTCGCCTCCAGCTCTGCCAGAATAGAGGAAGGTACCATCGAGTATCAAAGAAAGGATAGAATGACCTTCTTCCCGACCGTCATCGAGCGAGAACAAGTGCTGTAGAGCTCCTCCTTGGTTTTGATTGAGACGCCATATGTTGATCACCCCATCTCCGCCGGCAGAGACCAGAACTTCTTCTCCAGGTAGATTGGGAGCAATGTCCTTGACCAACATCATGCAATTGACATAACCATAGTGAGCATAGTGACGAATGTTGTCTTTATCAATTTCGAGCACTTGGCCTCCTTGTGCATGTTGTGGCCTGACTTCATCTTCTGCAGGTCTCGGTGTTCGTACACCACCTGGTCCGGAAGAATCGAAGAAGGGATCCTCCCGAAACAAAGGGTGGTTGCGGGGTTTCGGTAGTGGCCTTTGGTCCTTCTCCTTCAAATCATACCATTGTATAGAAGTATTTTGCGCTCCCACATAGACCGTGCTGAGCTTTGTTGAGTAGGCAACGCAGAACACGTCCCCAATGTCGTACACCGAGTAAAGGCAGTATGCTCGTTGGAAGGTCTTGGTGTCCCATACATTTGTGATTCTGTCTCCTGCTGTGGAAAGGAGTAGCTTCTCTTCTTTACAAAGATATAGTCCCAGCACACTTCCTCTATGCCCTTTGATAACCGCTACCCGCTCGTATGTCTCCAAGTCATAGACCAGGATCTCTCCACCTTGTGTTCCAGCATAGATGCGGTCTTCTGATAGTGCGATAGTGAGGATAGAATTGTTGTGTCTTAATCGGTGGGCCAGTGAAGGTAATGTGGCTCCAACATCGGAAGCCCGTCGTAGTCGGGGATTCGGTGGACTTTTCGCATGATTGTCCTCGGTTTCGGAGCTCGGGTGAGAAGTTTTTGTCGACCTTTCTCGAGGTATCGTGATTGCTGACATGGGAGACAATGAGCAGAGTGAGCACTCCTGCCCAAGAAGCTCTTTGGAAAGGTCGCGTGCTTGAATTGGCGATCTTTTGCGTGGCACAAGGGATTCTTGGCACGTGTTGTCAAAGAAGTGTACTGCTGCTAAAGATTAACACAGGTATTGTTACCATTGATTTGCAGGAGTACAAATATCAAGTCATGAGACGGTTGATCTAGGTGCCTCGTGATAGATGTGAAAAATTATAGTCTTTACATGAGTACTAAGCTAAGACCATTTCGTCAAAATATCAAACATGGCATCATTCCTCGTAAGGTCGTGTCGCTGCAGCTGTGGATGCCACACAAATACAAATGTGCCAACCGCCCAAGCCGCCATATCAAAGCAACTGTGGCTCCAGCTCGCGTTCCTGCTGCGTCTCTTGCTGCTTGTCCTGCAGCTTTTTGGTGCTGCTTCTGAAAAGCATCTTTAAGCCACTTGGTTCCTTCTGCTTGATCAATGCTTGCTTGCTTGACCGGCTCCTTTCGTCTTCATCAAACGTTTTCGAAGGCTTCTTTACTTTGTCGGTTTTGCTCGAGCGGCTCCTTTCATCTTCGTCGAACGTTTTCGAAGGCTTCTTCCGTGACTTCTTGGACTTTGAAGATTTGAGGTCGCTTTCACGAAGTCTGCCTTCTTGTATCAACTGTCGACCAGCGCCAGGTGTCACAAATTCTCCTTCGACGCTGGTACCGGCACTCGACGCTTGAGCATCTGCGATACCGCGTCTCCAGGTTTCGATCCGGCTGATATCACGGTTGATTTCTTGGAGCTCGTCGTACTCGGATTCGGGCTCTGGTACACCCTCGATCTCCTTGCGACGTTGAATCTTCTTGATGATCTTGTAGCTTCCAAAGGCGATAATCGTAACACCAACACCCACTCCAGCAGCGATCAGGAACTGTGGAGAAGCGAGTAGTGCTATCACCACAGGGAAGGCGCCCTTGAGAGCCATCAACGCTCCTGGAGCCATCTTGCTGGCAAGACTGCTGATCTCGGCCAGGGTTAAAGCTACTGCCGCCATTTGGTCGGGGTTCTTCTCCAGTGAGGTAACAATCGCCGTGGCCGAGTACTGCAAACAGTGTGCTTCTTCAAGGAGTTGTTGCAGTTTTGTCATCTGACCACGCAACTCCATCTCTTCGTCACGCCTTCGCGGTGGCAATGGAGGCGGAAGCTCTCCATATGCTAGATCCATATCGATGTCAGTCATAGAGGATGAGCGCACCGACTTCGGGCGCGATTCTGCATGTTGGCGAAGCATGCCATCGGTATTTCTTCGTTGCAGTTCTTGAGGGTGATCGCCTTCCACTCCATTAAACAGCACCTCGTGGCTCAGGTAAGAGCGACCATTTGGACGAGAGCCTGGGTTTTCGTCATTTACGGTGAAGCTGTCGGAGTAGCCTCGCTCGACTGGAGGTCTCTCTGGCCTCTCTCTGCGACTTCGTCGCCGTGATGAGTCGCGGGAATCTGGTGAGTCGCCCCTAGAAGTGGCCCGGTCGTCAAGGGTCAGATCGTCGAGCTTATTTCTGGCTTGCTTCTCGTCCCAGTCGGCCTGTCTGACGACTTTGAGTTCGGCCTTCTTCTCGCGGTAAGCTGATTGTGCTTCTTTGAATACATTGACGAGATGTTTGCTCTGGAGCACGTTAGTTACGTCGACTTCCTAACTTGGCATGATACTTACGCTCTTGACTATCTTGCCAGACTTGTTGACTACTGTGATTGTTTGACCGAGAGGCATGACCGTTTGGATATGAGAGGTTCGACCTGCGAAGCTCGCGTTGACGATGGTAACGAAAGAAGAGATTGCTGGCTACCCGAGTTTTGATCTGGTCGGATGATCGGGCTGGGTCCCAGCTTTAATGGCGGTGAACGACGACCAGGGTTGAAGAGACGAAGTCGACGCTTTGTTCTGCTCTCAAAGGAATGACGACGCCTTTGAACTTCTTAGTTACTGCGTGCACGCGCAGAACGTTTCTGTCCTTCTGCTGCTGAAGGCTGTCACAAGGAAACGAATATCTTGAGACAATGGTCGTTGGTGTGAGAGGCGGGCGGGTTCTTCAGCGCGTCCGAGTCGTACTATATGCTGGTCTAGCTATTCGTTGTCGCAGATCCAGAAGGAAGGCTATGCGATAATCTGACATGACATACATTATTAACTGGCCAGAAAAGCCCTGCTTGGGCCGCAATAATGGTCCAATAATTCCATGGCGTGGATGTCATCGCTGCTCTGCCTGCGTCGCATCCTTGAAGCGTGGCGCTTAGAGTTGTGGCTGGGTTGACTGCACAGCCACGTCATGGCGCATTCAGCCGGGACGTGTGCCACCTCGTCTCCTTTGTACCTTACCTTACCTCATACAATTATTGTTCCTGTCTCAAATGCCGTAGATTTGAACCGCCGATACTCGGAACACTATCGTCCACCTCCACATACAAAGATAGGAGAATGATAGTGGAGGAACATTATCTATCATGATAACGGAAATAATTCCTCCTACGCCTGATCAACCCCGCCCCGGGTCAATGCCCCGCTATCGCCTACTTGATCAGGAAGGTACAAGACGGTGAGTTGGGGTAATGGCTGTCGTTTCGGCATCCTACTATTATTGATATGCTACATCAAGCCTAGGTATCTTGTGCATATCAGTATTAATATACACAGTTGTTCCCCTGCTGAATAGTAGGCCTTCCTCCTCGTCAACAACATCTGCCCCGCAATTGGAGTACCTTGACCTATACCACGATCACTGTCAAGAGACACTCTATCAATCATGAGCAACTGGAAGGATACCGCAGCGAAAAAGCGCCAATCCATCCTCGATCTGATTCCGGAAGAATGGCGCATTCCAGCTCCTCCTCCATCGTCTGAGCAGCGCAACGTCACAGGAAAGTTCATCCAGCAATACTTGGACCAGAAAGAGATTGAGATTACAGAGACAGATGCGGTTGGCATTGTCAAGAAGGCGTCTGCAGGAGAATGGTCTGCGTTAGAGATTGCAAAGGCATTCTGCCATCGCGCATCACTCGCGCATCAGTTGGTAGGCTGGCACAAGGCGTAGGGTCTGCTCGCTTGCGACTGATACTGATCTAGGTCAACTGCCTTCACGAGATCTTCTTCGAGGACGCATACAAGACGGCTAAGCAGCTCGATGACTACCTTGCAAAGAACGGCAAGCCAATTGGCCCTCTCCATGGACTGCCAGTCTCACTAAAGGACCAATTCCACGTCAAGAATGTGGAAACACACATGGGTTATGTTGGCTGGATCGACACATTCGAGGGCAAGAAGGCGACAGGCAAGGAAAGAGTATTCGAATCACTCATGGTCGAGGAGTTGAGATCGCAAGGAGCTGTGCTCTACGTGAAGACCTCGGTACCACACACTCTCATGTGCGGTGAGACCGTCAACAACATCATCGACTACACGTGGAACCCCACGAACCGCAACTTGAGTTCAGGAGGAAGTTCGGGAGGAGAGGGTGCTCTCATATCTCTCAAGGGAAGTCCAGTCGGTTTTGGAACAGATATCGGAGGCAGCATCCGCATTCCAGCCTCCTTCAACGGCCTTTATGGTCTACGCCCCAGCACCGGTCGCCTTCCCTACCAAGGCATGGCGAACAGCTTCGACGGCGCACCTGGTGTCCTCAGTGTCGTAGGACCTCTCGGAACCACCGCTGGCTCACTCAAATTAGTCACACAGTCCCTCCTCAAAACCGAACCTTGGCACCACGATCCGCTCGTCCACGACATCCCGTGGCGCCAGGAACAAGAGACCACCACGCTTGACCTGGCCAAGAACAAGAAACTCTGCTTCGCCGTTCTCCGCCACGACGGCGTCGTCGGGCCAATGCCACCAGTTCTGCGCGCCGTGAACGAAACCGCTGCCGCGATGGAAAAAGCCGGACACAAAGTCATCGAGTGGACACCGCCATCGCACGCCAACATCATCAAGATCCTTGAGAAGTGCTGGTCCTTCGACGGCGGCAAAGATGCGCGCGACGCCTTTGCTCTCAGCGGCGAGGAAGTGGCCTCTCAGGTGCTCGTGCAAAACCAGGAACAGTACAATGCTACCCAGATCATGGAGACGATGGTCGAGAAGCGTGAGGCTTGCAAGGAATATATGGAGTACTGGAACAGCACGGCGGAGAAGACCGGTACAGGACGACCGGTCGACGCGATCATCTGCCCGTTGGCGCCGTTCCCAGCCGCGAGACCGGGCAAGTTTACTTGGTATGGTTACAGTGTGTTTGTGAATTTGCTGGATTATACTGCGGTCGTGCTCCCGGCTACGAAGGTCGATAAGAATGTTGACAAGGTGAACTCGTCGTACGATGCCATTGGTGGCAAAACTGACCAGGACACGCAAAACGACTGTGAGTACAATGTGATGATATGTCCTGACCCTGTTTGCTGACATCAATAGATGACCCAGAGATCTACGACGGCGCGAACGTAGCGGTTCAGCTTGTAGGACGGAAACTCCAAGAAGAGAAGATGCTGGCTTTGGCCGAGTACGTTGGCGAACAGCTTCGAGCTTAAGGACTTGTCCTGTTGACTTCACCGATGAGCACAAGATAATTTTTTGCTCGCACATGGGAAAGAGGACTATCAAATGTCATGAAAGTCGTGTATAAGCGTATCTACAAGAATCTAAAGCTCTGAAATCGCAAACGTGTCATCTTCAAGATGAAAGAAAAAGAGAAAAGTGCCCGACTGTCCTCCTAAAGCTTCCTAGCTCCCATGATGCCAGCGTTGGCCTGGGCTGGCTTGAGAACGTTCTTCATGTAGCAAGCCGCGCCAGAGAGCGAGACGTCAACACAGCCAGAGGTGGCAGCGCATTGTGCGATACAGCCGGCGAGGTTCTTGACGTACACCATCTTGAGGTCACCGCCAACACGGTCTTCGCCGCATTCGAGAATAAAGGCGGCGCCAGATGCTGGGTCGATGAAGGTGTCTCCACTGTTTCCTGGGCAGGTCGCTGCGGTGGCGGTAGGGCTGGCGGCGGAGGAGGTGCCGGAGGATGATTGAGAGACGGCGGAGGAAGCAGATGAAGATTTGGACGCCGAAGAGGATGAAGCTGAGGCTGATGAAGATTTGGACGCCGAAGAGGATGCAGCTGAAGCAGAGGAAGACTTGGACGCCGAAGAGGATGCAGCTGAGGCAGATGAAGACTTAGACGCCGAAGTGGATGTCGAGAAGGTCGCAATGCTCGACACGATGCTCGACGCGATTGAAGTGACTCTACCAGGACCGACAGATGCGTTAGTGGTGGCGACGGTTGTTGGCGTGGCAGTCGAGGCACTGGTCTTTGTGCCAGTCAGGGAAGAGCTCGCAGCAACGCCCTGCTGGTAGACCTTGATTGAGTTGATAGACCAGTAGGCTTGTGAGAAAGCACTTGGGTTCGCAGCGACATAAGATGTGCAGGTACCAGGGCAGTTGTATGGGGCGTTGCCGAAGACAGCGCCGGCCCAGTCACCACAGAAGGTAGTGTCAAAGACGATCTGCATGTCGGAGAAGTGGTTGTCAATGTCACACCCGCTGCCACCAGTGAAGGTAGCGACTGGAGTACCAAACTGGCTGGTGTCAGGGTTGGTCGCAGTGACGGCAGCAGGGATGAGGCCGCGGTGGAAGAACCAGATGCTGAAACCTGCGGAAGTCCACTCAACAGCGTAGACACCGCCGCCGATTGTGTTGAAGCCGGTACCGTAGCTGGTGACGTCTGGAGTGTCGAGGATACCGCAGCCAGTGTTGTCGGAGCCACTTGAGTCACAAGTGGTAGTGCTGGTCAAACCAGAGCCAGTGTTGGTAATGGTGCAGCCGGCCGAAGTGTGACCGCTGAGGGTGTTGGAGGTAGCTGTGTTGACACCCTCGATGATGTCAATCTCACCGTTAGCTGGCCAGTTGGGTCCAAGAAGCCAGTAAGCGGGCCAAAGACCACAGGTGGAAGATGGCATGTGGGCAATGTCTGCAATGAAGAGACCGTGGTTGTAGGTCGCAACGCTCGACATACGGACAGAGGCACGACCAGCAGAGCTAGTAGAGAGCACAGTGGTGTTGTCGACACCCCATGTTGGCACAGAAGGGTTGGGGATGAGACCTTGGCTTACAGCGTCGCTGTAGTCGAGGTAGTCGACGAATCCGTGTGTTCTGTGATATTGTTAGTAAATATACTACATCACGGAGTGAAGAGAATGCGTACGGATCAGCTCCGGTAAAGAAGTTCATCTTAGACCAGAAGTTGGAGCCCTGGTATGTGTCGGTGAGGGTGTAAGTCTGCGCAGCAGCGGCGGTGATTCCGCCAAGAGCGGCGACGGCAATGGTGGAAAGCATCTTGAATGGGAAGGAAGGTGGATTTAGTGAGTGATTGGATCGAGCTCAAGTGTCAATGAATGTGTGGTTTGGAATGAAGGAACGACTCGCCCAGCGTAGTCAAGAGGATGCCTATTCAGGTGGTGAAAGAGCGATGGGGAGGATAATCGAATAGACGAGGAGAGTCTTGATATACATATGGATCAAAAGCAAGACCGACGAAAACGGCAACAGCATACCACCTGTAAGTTACCTTCTTGATGCAAGAGTAGCAGTAGATCTCAATGCAGACGTGGGTACCTAGTGACATCTGGACTCTTCTTTGGTTGCAACATCTCCACCGCGGCTTGATCGACGACGGTGCTCTGCATGATGGTATGGCACATGTCTGTCGAGAAGTCCGACAGTGTGGGTACTGTTCATCTTGCTAGGGAACGAGGTGTCGAGCACCGCAACGGTTGTACCTACTACACTTGTTTGAGGTCCTATCGTCTGTGGTGGGCACCATGTTTGAGGCGAACGTTAAAGTAACGCTGCTTTGATGCGCCTGTACGGTTGGAATAGTGCCTGACCCTTGTAGGTCTAATAGCTAACCTGTGTTTGATTTGTGGTGTGCGGATCATTCGTGCTGAAACTCTGTTGGCTCATTGGCGCACATTGTGGCGCTTTGTCAAATATGCAGACAAAGAAAGCCACGGCCGCTGGTTCCAGTGTATAGCGAGAACGAGTTCAGCTGTGGTTGGCCACGCGGCGAGGCCTAGCGCTACGAGAGATTTGAGAAGATGTGCGACCAGATGCGTGCTTGGCTAATCTACCGCAATTGCTCCTCTCGTTGACCCTTTCCCAGCACGTGAAGCATCAACAACCAGTGTAGATCCTTCTAGGTTCACGGGCATGCAAATCGGAGATGTGGACCGCTCCCTTGGTGTCGGGAATACTGACTGCATTGCATTAGACTAGCGCCTGGGACAGGTGATGCAAGTCTAGTCGACGTGATGAAGTGCCGAGGCGGTTGGGAAAGATGAAAGGGAGAGGAGGTTGTTCCTCGACACGTTTCATGTGTCTGCACGGTAGAACCTGCCGCGATCTGACAGCATGGTGATCCACGGGGATTCATGCTGATCCCAAGCAATTCGCAACCTGAAGATCGTCAGTCAGTGCCTGCGGATTGGTGTCCGATTGGTTGAAAAGCCGTCGCTCCTCTAGTCCGACTTCTTCAATGGGAAATGCGAAAAGCAAGAAAAGCAACTTCTTCACTTGCTTCTGCTCTAGTGAAAGCTATCGAGGACATGAATCAGCGACGCTGCGATGTGCATATTCTGAGATCGGCAATTCGGCTCTCCTGGATCATGCGCCCTGCTGATAGTGTTCAGCGCAGGGTGCGTCTCAAAGCCGAAAGGGATATGTTTGCGGTCGTGCAGTGTGGATGCAGAGAGGGGACGATACTTTTGGAATACTTTTGTTTCTCCATGAGCCCCTGTCAGGTTGCCTCTCTGTGGTGACTCTAGCCGATTTGAGCCTCATCGGCGTTCGGCGGTGACGGCGCGGCCCGTCGGTCCCGTCAAACCCTGTCCGCGTCTGGAACTTCATGTCAAAGAATCGGACCAGAAATTTGACATCCTCACGTGCTACGAAATGAGCTGACAACGTCGCGATTACCACTATGCCAAAGAGGAAGCGTGAAACTCCAGAAGGTGGAGAAGTCGGGGAGAAGACAGCTGTTCAGCCTAGTCTCAAGCAGCTGCGCGCTGAGCAGAAATTTGAGCATGGCGCCAAACTCTTGACTCGCGCTTTCAAGACTGCAAGAGGCTTCGAGAGGCAGAAGTTGGGAAGACGACACAAGACTGCTTCGTCGTCGAAGAACACTGCTGATACAACGCGAATCGACGCAGAGGTTGCTTCACTCAAGGTGGGTTTCGCAGTACAATACACTCGGTCCGGGTGGAACGATTGCTGATCATGCGGTACAAGCTAGACTCTAGACCTTCAAGTTGTAGCTTCATCCTACCTTTGTAAATCATTACTCAAATTCAAAGCCGTTGCTACGTCCACCGACTTGCCTCGTTCCTTGTCCACACCCGCACATCAGCCGTCGGATACGGCCGCTCTGAATGTCATTGCGCGCTTGTGTAATTCGAATCCTGTACGAGAGGTGCTCACTCCGACTTTGCGCGAGATTCAGAAGGCTCTAGGTATCGATGTCGATGCATCTGGGGCAAAAGCGACGAAAAGGGTACGGACAAAGGAGCCAAAGGTGGAGACGGCGAAAGAGCAGGATGCGAACATCTCTGGATCCGACGACGATGAGGAGCTTGGCAATCAGGCTATCGCGAAGCTGCTGAAGAGGAGGCAACAAGAGCTTGATAGTGGCTCGGGAGACGAGCAAGACGACGACTTTGCCGACTTTGACGCTCGAATTGCTGGATCGTCAGACGAAGAGGAAGACGAGGACGGTCCAGACTTTCGCCGGGCTTCAAGTGAAGAGCCAGATGATGCAGCCGACCTTCTCAGCCTGACAGACGAAGACGAAGACCAACCCGATCTCTCGGAAGATGAAGCACAGCAACCTCGAAAAGGCGCAGCCACAAAACGCCTCGCCGTCGAACTCTCAGACACAGACCCTGACTCGGACGTCGCATCTCCACCACCACAAAGAGCGACTAAGTCCGCCTTCTTACCCTCTCTGACGATGGGTGGATACATCTCCGGCTCAGAGGACGACAATGACCCATTCGAGGAATTCGACGACAACGCAGAAAAGCCCAAGAAGAACCGCCGGGGCCAGCGAGCCCGACAAGCGATCTGGGAGAAGAAGTTCGGGCAAGGAGCCAAGCACATCAAAGAAGGCGACAAGCCCAAGGCCGGCGATAAGAGGAGCGAGGGCTGGGACCTCAAAAGGGGTGCCACAGACTCTGGCGGACGAGGCGGTAGGTTCGGTCGTGGCGGACTGGGCGGTCGTGGAGGCGGGTTTGGTGGCCGAGGAGGCAGACCGACGATGGGTGGTAGAGGCGAGAAGCCCGCTGCCACTGAGGCACCGAAGAAGAAGCACAGAGACGATGCCGGAGAACTGCATCCGTCGTGGCTTGCTGCGAAAAAGGCGAAGGAGGCCAAAGCGGCCACAGTGTCTTTCCAGGGTAAAAAGATCACGTTTGACTGAGACACACAGCGAGGGTTGGAGACGAAAACCCAGATACTATAATGTCAATGAATACCACTTGTGTATTGCTACAGCTGTCTCATAGTGCGAATCTCAAGAATTTGAGGTTTGAAATCATATGCACGGGCTTCTATCACATACTTGCACGGACGTGGTGTTTTCTGAGTATCATTCTGGTCTGATCTGCTCTGCGTTATCATGTCATCGTTGCCCATTAGCACGAAGCCGACTGTTGAAGCCGCTGTAGTGCCTGATCATCGTCGTTCGAGCCCTTGTCGAAATTTCCGTGTCATATCATCATCGTTCGAGCCTTCTTTGAAAACCCCCGTGTCAATATCGTCATGTTAACATTGTCTCTGCCATACTCTGTCTGCGTTCCATACAGACCAATCCATCATTACGTCCATACCCGAACCAAAGTCTGTGCCAACGAACTCTACTGACCGCTAAGATCAGTAGCGTCAGCAACCTCTGCATCCTTCTCTGCGTCTTCGTGAGCGCCGTCGTCAACGCTCTCGGTAGGAGAGTCCTGTCTGCTAGCAGCATCCTGCATACCATGATATTCAGTAGAGACACCGCCGGAAGAACGTCCACTGACAGATCGACCGCGGGAGGAACGACCACCGGAAGAACGACCACCGAGAGCAGCGAACGCGCTCGTAGCGTGAGCGCTGAGGTCAGAAGGGACTCTGATTCTCTTCGGGGGTCTACCAACGCCAGTGTGAATGTTCAGGATGCTTGTACCTTCGACGCGAGGACTATCGTCGCGATCAGTGCGGACACGCTTGGCTCGGGTGCCGCTTTGAGGTTTGACGGGGATGTGAGCTGGGCCGTTGCGGAAGGAGGAGATGGCTGCTTGAGCAGTGCTGGAGTGGCCCTTGGATACATTGGCAGCCTTGGGAGAGGCGCCGCGAGGGATCTGTGGAGCCTGCTTGCGTGGATGCAACTCGGTTGGGGTTGCCGGTTGAGACAGCAGAGTGTAGGCTCCTGGACGTTGGAGCTGAGTGCCGAGACGGTGTTGGGTGAAAATGTTCTTGGGAACGGTCATGGCAGCTTCTTGAGGGCGTGAGAAGCGATAGTCGGGCATGGAACCTGCTTGGTGGTTGAAGTATGCACCCGGAGGATAGTGGCTCATGGCGCCAACTTGCTGTGGACCAAAGTAAGGTGGGTACTGTTGGTACTGGTCTCCCATCTGGTGGTGCAAGGTTGGAAAGTGAGGAGTGATTGGCGTTGGTTGCTGGACCTGCTGAGCTTGATGATGCATGGCGAGGTAGGCAGCGCCAGGACTGTTGCCGTAAGAGCGAGACGCGGCAAAGGTTGGTGCGTATGGTTGACTTGCAGTAGAGCCGTGAGCATACTGTTGGCTGTTGACGTGCTCAACAGCTATTCCACCCACGTCAGTTGGCATGGCACCGAGCAGAACGCGGTACTGGACAGGCGTAGAGCTCCACGTGATGGTTGGAGGCTCAAGCTGAACTGCGTTGATACGCGGAGCGTCTGCACGCAGTGAGATACGAATGCCCTCACGGAGCCATTCAAGATCAGTGAGTTGCCACTGACGTGGCAGAAAAGTCGTGAACCTTTCGTGAATCGCGGGTGGACACTTGTTCAAGTAGAGAATCGAGTAGACGTGAATGTACAAATAGGTCTCGTCGATCTTCTGGCGGTGGTACAGTCCCAGAAGCTCAAGTATAGCGCTGACAACGTGGGTCCTGTCACGCAGCTCGTGCTATGTAAGGTTAGATGATTGGGTGAGGAAAGACTTGTTGTTAACTAACCATCAGTTGGGAAATAAAAGCGCTTGCTTCATTCAATCCTTTTGGCGATGGCTTGTGCGACGGTTTGACCGCGTCACGATCCTGACCGACAGATGGAGCGTCACTCTCCATACTTGGGGCGCGTTCACCGATAATCGATATGATTGTAGCGGCAAGTTTGTAGGTATCAGTGGTGTCGGTGAAAGTAAGAGGGTGGACGAAGCTCTGATCAACCGCGGCGTGATCGGGCAAGGTGTGGTCGAGAGAGTGATCAAAGGTGCCAAAAAAGGTCTGGTTGACAAAGGTCTGGTTGACAAAGGTCTGGTTGACAAAGGTCTGGTTGACAAAGGTCTGGTCGTCTGGGCCACTCAAAGTGTCTGACGAGTCACCAGGTTGAGATATGCCTGTAGGTGAGTTGTTGACAGTAAATAAAAGAGAGTTTCCCACGTCATCAAAATTGTCAATGTTTGCCACGGTGGCATTGAGGTCACTGTTATCAGCAAGTGGTTGGCAGCCACTTTCATCTTCAAGAGCATGCGTGGCAGCATGGGTATCGTGTACCTTTGTTTGATCAGCTGCTGCATTTGCAACAGCCGCAGTTGCAAGGTATCCCATGAACTTTGGTTTGAAGGGAGTTTTGTTCCCCTTAACGAGAAGACGCGGATCCATAGTGTGAGTCTCTGGCAAAAGACTTCAAATGGTAGCAAGATGGAGCGAGGTGAAAGGTTTAAAGTGGAAGGTGGAAAGAGAGAAGGTGGGAGGTGAGATTGCTGTTTCACGACTCCAATAGAGCGCGTAGCCTTGCCATCGTCGGCGTGCACGGCAAGTGAACGCGAGAGGGGAAGAGCAAAAGGGCAAAGAAAGACGTATCTAGACGAGATGACGTGGACATTCAGGTTGAGCCTCAAACAAGACTAAAGCAGGCTTAATTGGACACACGTCTTTTGCCAAAGTGGTAATATCTTAACCGACTCTCCTACCACCATACCACGTCGCTCTGTTTTTCGCTCCATCATACAGATATACGGCGTCACTTACAGAATTGATGATCTTCCACGGTTCAGGAGCTGAAGCATTCGGAGGTGTCTGACCAAAGAGGACAAAGTCTGCTGCTGATCCTTTGTTGAGCTGGAGATTATATTTGTCATGAACAGGTTGAGAGTCGTTTTCGGAGAGACCAATTGCGTTCTTTGCTCTTGTGGACACGCACTCGTATAATAGTTCTGTATCTTGTAGAGTTCCAGCCTGATATACGCCGATACCCACATTGGCAAGGTATAAAGGATCGCAGCATCCGTAGGGCGTGAAAGCATTGCCGATGTTATTGATACTGATTGCAGCATTGAGATGATACTTTTTGATCAACGTAGGAATTGGTAAGGTTCCGCGCACTCCACTCTCAGTCCTCATCATGTAGAGATCTGATGTGGGCAACCCAACGAAGCTCACTGGTAAGTCGCCAATCTCTTGAGCAAGGCGTTGCCATTCTTCTTCACCGAACAAAGTCAGCCTTGCACAATGGCCTAGGACAATTTTCTTGTTGGTTCGTTTCGTCCATTTTTTTGCTTTCAAGGTCGTGAGAACGTGCCAGACCATTGGCTCAGTCTGTGGATCGAGATTGTAGTCGAGATGAAAATCAATATGCTTGTCATGCTTCAACGCAAGATCAACGAGCCATTCGACGTTCTGCTCCATCTTGGTTCGATTCTCTTCAACATATGGGGTACTACCAATAACGTCTGCCGAAAATTCTTCGCTCATCGCGGCCTGCATCAGCTTTCTGATTTCTTGGCCGTCGTCGTCTGCCGTGAACAGAGGAAGTTGAGCAAAGGCGCAGATCTGGATGTCGCATTTGTCCTGATGAGTCTTTTTGAGCTGACTGCCGGCTTGGAGACATAGCATGTTGACAATGGGGTCTACCTCGACGAATGCACGCATGTGTGTAACACCGGCTTTGAGACTCTCATCGATGAGCCGGTTGCCACGCTGAAGGAGATCGTCTTCTTCGAAATCGGCTTTCGCCTTGGATGTCAGCTCCATGGCTTCTGGAAATGTTCCTTTCTCGATTTGCAGATGCGCATATTTGGGATGCGAAAGGAGGAACGCTTTGTCCAGATGAACATGCGGGTGGCATAATGACGGTGCAAGCAGATGGTCAGCCGCCAACGTGGCTCCCTCAAGCCTGTCGTTTTGAGCTTCTCGGATATCTATTATCTTTCCATTCTCAATTTCAATGTCATACTTGCTGTCTTTTGGTCGACCGGGAAGCGTCGCTCCCAAGATCTGATGCATTGTATCTGCACTCATGGATGACAGGGACGCAGCTTATCGGCGCGCACAACGAGGTACACTTGATTGAAGGTGTATACAATAACAACGCAATCACGAAGTGTGTGCAGCGAGAATTATTGCGTGATTGTTACAAAGATTCAGATTGATGCGTAGAGTACATAGGGAGGAAGTTGACGGGACATGTCGTCTTTCCGGCATCTGCCAGACCCTGACGTGATTGGTTGGATGCAGCTTCCCCAAATGTTCGTTCTCGCGTTCTTTCTTACTCCGACAACTTCGGACGCGTCGCGATTGAACTTATATCCACTAAGCACAATTATCGGACCTTTGCACTAGGAGACAGCTTCACATCACTCATCACAATCCACAATTTCCTTGGCGATGCAATCTGGACGAAGCTTCCCCTCGTCGCGCCGAGGTGGACAGGGTGAGTGAATTGCTTGTCTTGCATTGTACCGTATCGCATTGATTCGCACTGCACCTTTATTGCGCTTCAATTTCTGTCGCGAGCATGAGTTTGAAAAGAAAGATCAGTCAGGCTGACCTTGAGACTACGTTACGGCGTGGTGCAGGCTCGCAATACCCTCCCAATGTCGCACAACCACCTCAATTGACCCAGGCGCAACAGCAGCAACAGGCGCTTGAGGATCGCAGACGCCGAGAAGCAGCACAGAGACTATCCCGGAAGCCAACCGACCGCAACATCCCAGACGATCTATCGCATGTGGTTATTGGAGATGGAGTTGGACGGTATCGCAAATTGCGCGATGTGGAGCGCAAACTGGACGCGATCATGATGCAAAAGAGACTGGACATTTCCGAGGGCATGTCGTCGCAAATGAAGAACGAGGGGACCTTGAGAATCTGGATCAGCAACACTGCAGAAGGACAACCATGGCAGGTTGTAGAAGAAGGTGGATCTGGAATTGGCGATGACGGTAATTTCGACTTTGCCGACAACAGCCAGGCGACATACCGCGTCAAGATCGAAGGCCGACTGCTCCCAGATCCTCTGGATGAAGATGAGGGGGAAGAGAAAGACGTGGATGCGATGGAACAAGATAGCGCACAAGCACAAGGACAAAAGAAATCGCAGACGGCCTCGAAAGAACGTTCGAAGTTGTCGCACTTTTTCAAGTCAATCACTATCGATTTTGATCGCGCGCCTTCACTTCAACCTGATGGTTTTAGTAGCATCGAGTGGCAGAAACCAGCGAATCCATCAACGACCGGCTCGGACTCGGAATCCAGCTTTGACTGCCTCGAGTTCCAACGGAAAGGCGACGAGGAGATGAACATCACGATAAACTTTGTCAGAGACGAAGTTGCCGAGCGTTATAAACTGAGTGAAGCGCTCGCGGATATGCTTGATATGGAAGAAGGCGACAGAACGGCAGTCGTCGCGGGCATCTGGGAGTACGTTCGCGCGAACAACCTACAGGAAGACGACGAGAACCGCAAGATCGTCTGCAATGATCAATTACGGACTGTCAGTATCTATGCCGAAACTTCTGATTAAAGACTAATCATACACAGGTCTTCCAAATGGACACGCTTTTCTTCCCTCACGTACCTGATCTGATCCAAGCACACCTCAGCCCTCTTCCACCAATCAAGCTACCTTATACCATCCGCGTGGACAAAGCATACCTCGCACCATCCGACTCCTCCGAGCCCTCAGCACCGACCACCTTCGACATCCGCGTTGCCCTTCCCTCATCACTGAAGCGCACAATGCAAACAATGGCGCAATCGCGCTCACACATTGAGAACCTCAAAGCCATCACACAAATCGACGACGACATTGCTCTGTTGGTTCAGAAGATGACACACGAGAACTCGAGACGCAGGTTCTACGACTCCCTTGCCCGCGATCCTGCTCGCTTCATCAAGCGCTGGGTAGGGAGCCAACAGCGCGATCTCGAAATCGTGCTTGCGGAAGGCGGCCGCGGCGCCGGAGACGAGGGTTACGCAGGCGAGGAGTTCAGACGGGGCGGCGAGAATGGTGTCTGGGGTGGTGATCTGGCGCGGGAGAGTGTTGGGTTATGGTTGGCGAGGCAGAAGGCAGCGCACTAGGAGGTCGTTGCCGCGCAATTCGTCAAAAGAGCGTAAAGCTGGCATAACTCGGCAGGGTGGGATTAGAAGATGGATGGGAAGAGCGATGGCGTTTGGGCACTTTGTCAAAGAAATAATAACTCGTCAGTGTGTGTAATTGATATGGAGTGGCACGATCCACTGGAAAGTCCTCAAGCATTCCTTCAGCCATATCGGCTAGATCCCTCAGTCAAGGCTTATGGTCTCACTGTATGTGTTATGGATTTTCTTCTCCTCCCTCTGAGCAGCCCTCTTCTTCGGGGTGCGCTGGTTCGTCGACGTTGCCTTTGTGGGCGTGACAGGCGTCTTACTGGCTTCGCTTGAAATCTTTCCGTTCTTCTTGGGGCTTTTCTTGTGACGCCAAATCTCTTCGATATCATCGTCATCTCTGCTTCTCTTGGTAGGGGTAGTCTTCTCCTCGTGTCTGATCTCCTGCTGCACGACGGGCTCTTCCAGTGCCTCTTTCGCTTCGTGACGTGGATTTGAATGAGCCAGCTGCTCCTGCTCAACAGCCTTTGGGATTTGGCCTGCTACTCTTGCACCGATCGGCTCTGTTGCAGACCTCACTAGAGGAGTCTTAGCTCGAAGGGGCATTGGCGTGCTCGAGCGGTTGGTCAGGAGCAAGGGACCCATGCTACACATACGAGGGACTGGATGCTCAGATGGCTCGGTGAAAGCAGATCGAACAGCTGCATTGGTGATAGTCGCTTGTATAGCCTGTTCATCGTTCGTGATGTCTTGTTCGTTTTCCGAATGACCTGTAGTATCGCATAGAGGGCCTCTGCTTTCGGCCTCAACTGTGATCGAGCTTGATGCGCTGGGTGCCCGTAAAACAGCTTCCGCGCTGTGAGGGCGACTGTGTGGGTTGAGGGCTAAAGCGTTACGCTGCGCGCCATCTGCTTTTCCTTCTTCGTTCACATCCTGACCTGCTGTGTCCGGGTCTGAACCTTGAGTGTTTTTGGTGGGACCCTCGTGTGGTACAATTTCTGTGTCTTTCATCGCAACTTCTTCCTTCTTGTCTGAGTGAGCATCATTGAAGACAAGTGCGGCAGCATTCTCGACAGTTTGTGGCACCTCCTTCGTAACAGTTTCCTCGATGGTCTCAGCGGCAGCTTCAGACACCGTTGCATCAGTCATGTGTTGGTCCTGGTCGACAGTCGTGATCTGGTCGTGCTTCGTGTGACCACAGCTCTCATCTTCTTTGTGGGCGTGGTAGCGACAGCCGATAGTCACGAAAGGAGAGGTTTCTGCCGTCGCCAAAGATCTGACAGTGCTGATGGAGTGTTTCGCGAGATCCATAATGAAATCTCCTGTGAGACCGTCTCGTGTTTCGACAGTCAGCTTGGCCACATCACCCATCCAGACGTACGTGTCCAGAAACAGTCTTCTCAGCGGAGATTCTGCAGGCTCGACTTCCCATACATACTTTGGGAGCGTCCAGTCCCACGGCACCTTCTTCGAGACACACAACGCGAAGGCGTCGACAACTGCGTCTTGGAATCTGTCGTCGTTCCAAGATTTCGCGAGGCGGTAGGCATTAAACAAGATGACGTACGGGTCCTCTTCGATGAGTGAAAGATCGATGGTCTTTTTGCGCAAAAAGGTAACGAAGAGAGATATAACAAGAGGATCTTCATTATCCATGGCAAGAGCACGTGGATGGTCTCTCTTGAGAAATTCCTCCGTAGACATGTTGAATTGGGAGAATTCATTGCTTGATGCAAGCACGTCGTATTTGAGCCTGAAGGTTCGACCTTGAACCATAATGAAGACGCGATCACTTGGTTGTGCTGATGGAGTCATCGGAGGCTTCGCTGGTATTGAGCGGCCGGCCTGCGACATCATGGTCATGGTTGTCGATAGTTGTGGGATGAGGTTTTCGATAGCCGCTTCACGAAGTTTTGCAAGTGTCAAGACTGAGGGAACTTTGAAGGAAGCGAGACATATGACAAGATGTGAAGTGGTTCACTTACCTTTACTCATCCATAGCTGCGGCATTCACCTCGCTCACTTACGCTGGCAGACGCTATGTGAGCTCTTGCGAGACCATGACGATTCGTCTGAATGATCAACGCAATTAGCACATGCGAGATTTCGAACACGTGATAGTGATAACCGTACTCCTCTGTCATCTATGCCGACATCCAGAAATTAAAGAGTATACAGCACGAAGACAAAATGGATTTCAACATGAGAGACGATCGACATCCAACGAGTCTTGGCAAGACGACCACAAAGGATGCCTTCGCTTCCACAACCTGCCGATCGTCAATAACACATTACACAAACAAGGCACAATGTTTCCTCCAGTTCTCTCAATAGACTGGTTCAACCCTGGCAGATTGTCTCGGTTTCTCCTGATCGGCTTTATCAACGGAGCTGCGGCCTGGTTTCAAAAACGGCTATCTATCTGGACGGTCGCTGCGATCACTACTGCCGTATTGTCTGTAGTTGAGTGGGGTCTCGAACGCATAGCATGGGGCAAATCACGCACACTGGACTGGGAGAACGAGGTTGTGGTTGTCACAGGTGGAAGCAGTGGGCTTGGTCGCGTGATCGTAGACACATACCGTATGCGTGGCGTCCGCGTTGCGGTTTTGGATGTAAACGCATTCGAGGCAGAAAGCGATGAGGGAATGGAGAGTCTGAAGTTCTATCAGTGCGACATTGGTGACATGGACGCGATCCAGCGGGTCACGCAGATGGTTGAGAAGGAAGTAGGTAACCTATTTTCATTACATTGGTGCCCCCGAATCTTCTCACTCGTACTAATACCGCGCCAAGTTGGGCACGCCCACTATACTCATCAACAATGCTGGCATTGTGAATGGCAAGCCTCTTCTTTCGCTCGATCCGCAGGCCATAAAGCGTAACTTCAATGTCAACCTCGTCTCTCATTTCCACACCATCCAAGCATTCCTTCCCGGCATGCTACAACGCCGTGGCGGCGGCACCATCGTCACCATCTCTTCCATTCTGGGCCAGCTTGGTGCTTCGCATCTGTCGGACTACACCGCTGCCAAGGCAGGCTTGATAGCCATGCATACCTCTCTCAGACAGGAGATAGCAGCCATGACCAACTCATTGGAGGCTCCTCCAGGAGCTCAAAACATTCGAACCATACTTGTCAAACCCGGCCAATTGTCAACTCCTCTATTCGAAGGCGTAGAAACCCCAAGCAGCTTTTTCGGCCCCGTGGTTCCTCCTGTCTATTTGGCCAAGAAAATTGTCGAAATGATTGACGCTGGAGATAGCGGTGTCATAGCGGAGCCGTTTTATGCTCGCCACATTGAGTGGATGGCTGTGCTGCCTTATGGACTGCAAAGAATAGCCCGTTGGGCTAGCGGTGTTGACAAAGCCATGAGCGGATTTGGGAGGAGGTCATAAAGTCTGTAACACATGTCGTAATGAGACTTCGTATCATGTATCGAGCCAGCTCGCGGCACCCCAGATCGTCAGAACAGATGCGAGCACTGTAGCTCCCATTGCTTGATTTGACCAACCTGTCGTCTCTCCAACCGTCTTTGCAGTACCGAAGAGATTTCTGTCATCTTCCGTCGATGAGACCGTTGCCTCGGCGAGATCAATACCAGGCTTCGTGGCCCTTGGTGCGGTCAGATTTGCCTCTTCGAGAGCCTCATTTTGTCGGGCCATGATCTTCTTCAGCGCTGCAAGGTCGTTCTCCCATTCGGCGACAGTCTCCGCATTACTCTTTCCTTCGTCTACCTCTACACCCTGAACGTTTCCGAAAAAGTCTACGACCCTCCTCTTCCGCGCCTCAGACTCTCCTCCGTTGAACAAGTCGTAGCGTATACCTGCATCACTGTGTACCTTGACCGGATCGTAGCTATCGAATAGTTCTCCCAACGTGACATTACTGCTGGTGCTCGTGAGATGTGTCTCCAGAAACTCAAGGTTGTAGTATGTCCAGCGGTCAATAACAGCGACGCCAACATCCTGATCCGCATGATGACTGTACGAGCTCTGATGCAAAGCTGAAGAACCTGTCGCGATAATGTTTGGCGTGTAGAACTGTCCGTACATGGTGTTGGCTTGACAGGTATCGATCATGAATAGCAGTTCGTGATATCTTTTCTTCTCCCACATTTGCTCAAACGCGTCTGCCAAATCAAACGACGATATCTCTTCCGCGTCCTGGAACTTCAGAAACTCGTTACCTCCGTGGCCGGTCATGTAAATGAGAATGTTGGAACGTTCGTCGGTCATCAGTCTCTTGGAACGAGGGTAGTCCGCCGGCCAGCGATCCGTAAGCAAACGGATGAAGTTCTCGACTGTGACCTCATAGCCTCTGTAATCCACTTCGATACCTCCAATGCCTTCCTGCTCTTTGTCGTCGTACAAGTCCAGACCCCGTTCCTTGTTGTTGAAGACTGTGCCAGGAAAGGTATTGCGCGGGTTGCAAGCCATGTCGTCGGGGAGCATCAGGATGATTTGACTGTCCGGAATGCCCAAGCGCTTGACTGTACGATAGAACGAGAGTACATTGGCGAGATGTCGATAGTTGAACCAGAACCGGGATGTTGAGACCAGGACAGCCCAATTCGATGTGTGTGTCGCGGTGACCGGACCGAGCAGCGCAGCTGCAAACAGCCAGAGTAGCTGCAGATACAGCATATCTAACAAGTCTCACAAAATGTGGTTGCAATATATGTATGTCAGATGTGTATAATCACATAGATGCCAATAGGGGAATTACCTTCCTTGAGCTTGGCAAGTGCCAAGCCTCATGTGAAGTCCCTAAAACGACGACAGTTCATGGAGACACAGGTCGAAGGAGGAAGATTGTGAGTACTACTTGGAGCACGAGCTTCTGGGTGGAAAAGGCGATACCTTGGCCGACACAGCACGATATTATTTGATCATCGCGGACCAATGAACTTTGTCTTATACAGAAACTAATAAGCTAAAACCAGAATGGCAGCACGTTCGATTGTGCAAAGGATGTCGCCTCTATCATCCCATGATTACGCTGTCCTCAACACGCAAACGCGCATGATCCAGCGCTCACTGCGGCAACAGGCTTGCAAATATAGCCATATCGTCCCTAGCCCTGGGTTCCCGCTCAAGGATATCGCGCATGTTGCGCAACATGAGATCCTCCATTTGTCCTTGTGAAGCCGTAACCAATTGCGCGACAACAGGTGCATCTGCGTAGGGACCGAGAGCCTGTTGAAGACGAGCTTGAAGGGACGGTGGTTCATACTGAGCTTGGGGAATGCTAGGTTGTCCAAAACCGCCTATATTTGTTGGTAAGTTGTATGGATTTGGTGGAAGTCCACCTGGTCCAAAGGTCTGACCGCCGCCTTGACCTTGATCAAATGGAGCTCCTGCGCGAGGAAAGGCAGGTGACTGTGCGGCAATAGGGGAGCCTGCTGGTCCCGATAATGATTGGCGCAAGTGTGGTGGCAGAACATTGTAGTCCGTAGGTGTCTGCGTCACATCCTGCTCGGCCATCGAGTCCCAGCTTGCTGGTTTGTTGACGACATATGTAACAAGCAACATCCTCTCCTTGACAGGAAACTCGAGACCAACGTGGTCGAGGAGTGGAATGTGTGGAGGTGGAACATCGCCAGGCGCCACAGGTGATATGTACAGATCTTTGACCAGTTCAGAGGTTCCATGACCTTTGTTTGCTACGGCATACTTTCCTCGGCTGGAGAAGTACTCAAAAAGTCCATCGAAAGCAGTACGGTTGTCGTAAGGTGTCAAAGCATGGACAGTGACGTCTGACTTTTTGCTCCATTGTAGCCCGCAAAGGTAATCGTCTGCCTTGGCTTTGGCAATACGACCTTCAATCTCAAGCATTTCGGGAAGGAATTTGTTCCAAGGGACGAATTGACTGAAGTCGTTGCCTGCGACGAATCTTCCAGTTGCAATGAAGTCAGCAAGACCAGGCTGAACAATCCTACCTCTCCAGACGATGCTTGGGTCACTGGAGTCGAGATCGTGAGGCGAATATTCATCGCCATCATCGGCCAGTAATCGGTCAACATCCGCATCGTGGGTTTGAGTTCTTTCTTGCTTTGGTGCCGAGCTTGTTCTTCGAGGTGGTTGGAATGGACGTCCGTCGTTGTCTGGCGTTTGTTGCGTCTTGGCCCACACATTGTTGATATCAAACTGTGATGAGGTCCGTCGATCGGCGGCAGAAGAGTCGTTTGCGGTGGGAGAGCCAGCAGTATGGGCTGGAGTACTAACATTGCCGGTTCCATCGATGGCACCTTCCTCTCTTTGTCTCACCGGCTCAGTGGTGTAGACCGAATCGACCGTTGATCCGAGATGGCCATCATCGACGTATTCTTCTCCTTTGTGTGTGCGACGTACCCTTGGCCCGTCATCTTCTTTGAGCATTGTCGACTGCTTCTCCGCTTCTTCCTTCAAAACCGCTCGTTGTTTCTGCAATTCCTCACTGGCCATCTCTGCAGATGGCATGGTCGAGAGTTCGGCCGCTGTGAGAGAACCGTGGAGAATGCGACTTAACAGCTCTGGGTTCTTCTTGACATTGGCAAGAATTGCTCGGAATTGTTCGCCGTATTTGGGCGTTTTGTTACCGCCCGGCTCGGAATGGTTCATGAATAGCTCATATTCGATTCGGGATGCATGGTGTCTGCCCAAAGATTCTGACGTTTCGCCATCAGGAATTCGAAATTGTCCTGATTTACTCTGATCCTTGACGCCTTGCACTACCAAGGTCATCAAAGCCTGTGCAACATTGCGTCTCTCATTCGGCAGGTCTTCAATCTCTACCAATGCAGTTTGCGTATCCTTGCTGGCTTTTGTACTCGATTTTCTTCTCTTATCTGCTCGAGAGGCGCTTGCACGCTTGGGTTCATCTTGGGAGGTCTGGGCGCCCGTCTCGGAGGATGCCTATGTCATTCTTAGTCGCTTGTAGCTGATCGCTGGTTTGTGATATCGTTGACTTACCTGAGGCGTTTCCTCTTCGAATTTACGCTTGGTTCCGGAACCTTGAGAGGTTGGAGGGGCCGGACTGCTTGACGCAGCGACTGTACTTTCTGGCTTGATGTTGCTGACTCTGCCGCGTTTGTTGTTCTTTGCAGATCCTTTCTTGCGACGCTTGGCCTCTTCCTGTCGTTCCAGCCAGATCGGCTCGCCTTTTGCAATTGCAGCCACGAGCTCCTGGTGGGCCTCTGGCTCACATTGTTCACAATAGTAGTTCTTAGGCTCATCTTTCTTGGTAAAGATTCCAACGCAGATACTGTGCTGCCAGACGTTACACCTTTCACACTCGATGAATTCCATACCCTCGACATCGTCCACGTTATGTCCACAGACGCAGCGTATAATCTCGCCTGACTCATCGGCCTCCTCTTCTTCTTCTGGTGTCTGCTCTACATTGTTATTCTTTCCACCTTTCTTTGCTGCTCCCTTGCGCTTTTGGGTGGTGTCCTTTTGGGTAATTTCTTTGGGAGTAGGTTCCGGTTCGGCGTTTTTGTGTTGGCCTTTGGTCGCGCGACCGGATCGACGTGGTTCGTCTGCTAGGACGTGCAATTAGTCTTTGTTTGATGTGAAGCTTGGTCGCGCATGGCAAGGTGTTGCTATGCCATGACTAGGTGGGTGTGAGGTTGCTTACCGGCCATGATATGGATGTCTCAGTGCCTGAAAATCGTCACGAGATTGAATATGGCAGCAATGCGGACGCGTTCGGACGAGGCAGCGACTCAAACTACACTACAGTACACGAGTGATATTTGACGAGAATAAAATGCGCCGTCTAAGATCAACCGAGATAGGCTCGCGAACAAGAGGATGCAATCGAATCTCGAGACAACGTCCAGGACTAGACTATCCTCCAACTTTTCAATAAGCTGAATTGCGATTCCTGCAATCTACGCAGCAGGGTATAATCGTCGTTGTCCGCGGTTGTCGCATACAAGAATCGGAGTGTGAGCTTGCGCGTTCGCGACGTTTGCGTGTCGCGTTTTCGGGTCAATTCAATGCTCGCTGAAAGCAGGCAGGGAATTGATGTGATAATGTCGAGTAGGTGAATATTCGACAACAATGAGCATTGCCCGCTTTCCTGCGCGCGTGAGGTCGACAATTGATGTGGGTATGTGAGGTGGGTGGACTTGCGGAGAGAGATGCGAGCTGCAATATGAAGTTCTTGCCCAAGTTTGGAACTCAAGAGAACGATGTAACGGATTAGTCAGCCTTCCTTCCCCACATGCAAGTACAACATTTCCTCCAACGGGTTGCCATATGTACCAGTGCGTCACTCTTTAGTTGTCAACAGAATCACTTTGCGACAACAGTAGCTATTGCCTCGAAGGAATCGGTTTCTTGCGAAGAAGAACAGCATAGCCATGGCTGATGCGCGAGCTTTGTTACGAAGCCAGAGGGAGACCAGGCGTATCAACCATCCACATGCTTCATATACTGGATCTGGAAGACTACTATGCACCGTTTGCAATACGACTATCAAATCTGAGCAATTCTGGCCCAACCATTTGAAGAATCCCGATCATGCTGCTCGGATACAGAAATTGCAAAGTGCTTCAACGGCACAGTCAAATAAGAAACGCAAGGTCGACGACGACGATGATGCATCGGACGTGGAAGAGGGTAGGAAGAGAATAAGAGCTACGGACGTGGTTGTGGAGGAACCTAGGACAACGAAGTCGGTGACGGAGGAGGGGTCGAACGGCCAAAAAGAACTTGCGACCACAAATGCGACCGTGACAGATCGGGTGGAAGACAATGTCGCGTCAGTTCCAGCCATGGCAGCATCAGTCGAAGAGGAAGACGCGGAGTGGTTAGAATTGCAAAGAGCGATTGATTCAACGAACGTACCAAACTCGAAGCCGTCATTGACCGCCTCGGCGACAATCTCGGCCGCTGCAATGAGCGCAGAGGAAATTGCAGCACAAGCTCGAGAAGAACAGAGCGTTCAACGTGGGAGAAGAGATGAGGAACTTGCAGGAGAGAAAGAGGATGCAGTGAGGGCACTTCAAGATGAGTTCCAGGAAATGGAGGAGTTGGAAGACCGCGTGAGGAGGTTGAGAGAGAAACGCGAGGCTCTCAGGGCAGGCAGGAAGGAAGACATGTCTGGCTCGGATATTACTGCGACCAACGACACGGCTACAGCTACTGAAGAAGTCACAACAGGCGACAAGGCCGAGGTGCATGGATCTATTGGGGAAGCAATTGAGACAAATTATGGTGGTGGGGTCAAGGAAAATAGTGAGGAAGATGACGACGACGACGAGGATGAAGATCTTGATGGCTGGACATTTGGTGTACGCTGAAGACTGGTCATTGCTCCCAGTTTGATTTGATTCCCTGGTGCTCCTGGAAGTATCGTGCCGAGCGTGCACGGAATGGAGAGTCTCAACCATGGCCACATTCCTCGAGGACGCGACATCCCTCGCCAGACACGCCACAACGAGATCAGTATCAATGTCCTTATTATCGATCTTATTCAAGCCTCAATCTCGCATCCTTCGATCTGGTTGAACATTTGTTGGTACAAATCATGTTCAATCAGCTCTTATGGTTTCTTGCGTTGTGCCAGCAGATTGCTTCACATGAACTTTCGCTTGGTGCAACCAAGGGACGCGTTTATAGGCCGCAACCATTCTCGAGCCCCGCTCCGTTGGTCTATACCGACAACGTTGTTACTCTGTCCAGAGTCGACAGTAAATCACCAAATGCGGCTCTTCACCAAGCGATCAGACGAGGTGCCAATACCGACAGATTTGTGTCGAGGCTGAAGGTCAGTGGCTACAATTTCAATTCAAGATCCATGCTGACCATGAGTAGAGCGGCAATGTGAGCCTGTTTGCAGCAGAAGGCGGATCGCTCTTTCTCGCCAAAGTTTCCGTTGGCACGCCTGCACAATCATTCTCATTAGTGCTGGATACTGGCAGTTCGGATACCTGGATTCCCCTGGCAGATTTTACCTGCTTGGACGTCTCAACAAGTGATGTAGTAGCACAACCAAACTGCGAGTTCCCGAGGTTCTACAAACCAACATCATCTAGTCTGTCAGTGATACCAAACACGAACTTCAACATTTCCTATCAAGATGGAGAGTATATTAATGGTATCATGGTCAGAGAGACCGTTTCTGTTGCAGGAATAGCGATCAAGCGTCAAGAGATGGCTTTGGCTACAGAAACAGCGTGGTACGGTGACGGATATTCATCTGGACTTATGGGTTTCGCATATCCATACCTGACAAATGCTTATCCTGGAAAGAATGCTTCAACCGACAATCCGAGCGATTACATGCCGTATAATCCTCCGTTCACCTCAATGTATGAGCAGAACGAGACAGCGAGTATGTTTTCGTTGGCTTTGAACCGACAACCAAGCACAGCACCTCCTGGTGCGGTCAGTGGTGGATACCTTGCGATAGGTGGCCTTCCGAACATCCCGCATTCCTCTTCTTTCGTCAGCACTCCTATCAACATTGCGGCTGTAACGGCCAACAATGTGTCGATATACGAGTACTACTCCATCAACGTTAGTGGATATGGTGTGTCAAAGGACAAAAATGCGCAATTCAACACGGCAAATGTCAAGACTACTGACAAGGTTTCTCTCGTGGATGAGAACAGTGTTGCAATTGTTGATTCTGGAACGACGTTGCTCTATGCTCCGGATGATACTGCAAGGGACACGGCGCTGGCCTTTGATCCTCCTGGAACATATGATGGATACTTGGGATACATCATCGTCGAATGCAATGCTACAGTACCGACTTTTGGAGTGGCCATTAATGGGAAGATGCTCTTTGTCAATCCACTGGATCTTGTTTTGCAAGTGTCGGAGAACCTTTGTATCTCAGGGGTCCAGCCAGCTGGAGACGGATTCCCGATTCTAGGCGACGTTTTTCTGAGAAACGTTTTGGCAGTGTTTGATGTCGGCGCGGGTCAGATGCGGTTCTCGGCAAGGGAATCTTCAGCCCTTTGAGCGGTCTAATATCGGACAGGGTGGGTTTTGTCGGAGACGGCACCGGCGCCTTGCATGACTCGGGTTAGCAGGTTGGAGTATAGAGTCGGCGCTGTCAGTGCGAATCCCACTTTTGAATTCGTAGACATTCGTTTAATTGTTTGGTTATTAGTCAGTGGTGGGACGGCCGCTGATGAATGAAATCCTCGTGACCGAATATCATGACAAGGGCTTTATAAGCGGAGTAACGACAACGGCTTTTTGGATTCGGCAATATCGAGACTAAACGCCGGATGTGACATGCGTTCGGTTTTAAGAACTCTGCCCTAAGGTATATTTAGGAAGGTACCTATGAATAAGGACGCTCGTTCGGAAGTGTCTTCACCAGGCCTGACAAACCGAAACCGTGTGTACATTGTTACTTGTCGTTACCGTAGACAAGGTATAATCACTGGTATATAGAATCAGGATCTATTGTTGTAACACTCACCGAATACATGTATGATTGTCTACAGTATTTGACGTTAAGGTAACTTGTAGTACTGCCGAAACATGAATCATAGATAAGTATTAGACTCCCATCACATGACTGATTCCGGCCTTGATTGCCGTTGTACTAAGCCCAAATTGGTAGCCCGGTCCTTATCCCAACGGCGTGCGCCATTTCTTGTCTCCAAATTATCGTGGGCACCATCCTCTTGTGTAGGCGCATTGCACTGCTTCGCTATTCGACGGAGCGCGAACGACCCGCATGGGAGGCATTCGACGATAGGTGGGTCACTTCTAATCTCTCTCCACTGCACACCTTTGCACAAGCATACGACCAAGAGACATCTTGCCGCCAATACTCGCGCCTCGGGCGCTTCGGGCGAGTCAGCACTATTCAGCAATATATTGCAGATCACCGAGGAAAGGAGGTTGTCGGTAAACATGCACGCTGGGGATACTAGAGAACGTACACGCCAACGCACAATTGGTGTAGCCTTTGCCGGTACCGTCAGCCAAAACGAACGCCGATGCCATGGACCACCGCCATGCATGACTCGAGATCTAAACATTGGATTTAGTGGCAGATCTTGGTCCGCGTCAATGCCAATGTCGACGTTGCCGCCCTGTGCCGATTCGACAACATTGCCCATCATCGCCGTATCGTCCCTATACGCATGTGCGGTGTCTAATACTGCGTCTCGAAGTCGGCCTGTAAGAGACAAATGCCTATGGCAGATATTCCTAGATCGATGATGCACGGTTGCGTCTGTTGAGTTTGTCGTATCACGAAAGTATCAGCGTCTCTACCGTGTCAGGGACAAGTGACGTAGAAACAAAACTTTACCCGAACTTCAAGGGTGGATGAGTGCTGAGAAATCACGTCGCCCACCCTTAAATCCGAGGAATATTACCGCAGAGGGTCAACAAGGTGGATGCTTTGGCTGTTTTGCAATCTATCGCCTTGATCCTTCTTTCACCTTTCATAATCTTGATCTTTTCGTGTCGTAGTTTTCCATTCGAGTGCGGTATACCCTTTTCGACACCGCAATCGCGGTTGCTTTTCTATTTCGCCTCTTAATTCGACTCTGGAAATTCGACGCAATTATGTGGGGCACTACGGTCAACGAGGACCGCATGCAGCGGACAGAGAGTTCGCAATTGAATCAATGGTAATAATATTCTTAGCTATAGTCTTCTAATATTGACATTGTCAGGCACAATGTATCTGGTCCGGAGACTCTTCCAATGCATGCGACTAGCACAGGTTCAAGTGATGATGCCGATCGATCTGGAACTTGGGGAGAAAGAGATGCAGGCGCTCCGGACGAGAGGAGGGCTGTCGAAGAGTATGAAGAGTTGAGGAGGGAATTGACCAATCTTTCGAAAACGAAATCCAAGGAGCGACCTCTTAGTCGTGCAGAGACCTCAGCTACCCGGAGGACCAAGACGACCACAAACGATGAGGAAGCTGGAGCTGAGGAGAAGGGGGACGACTTTGAATTGGGATCTTTCCTCGGCGAGGGTTACTTTGAGAAGCGCAAAGGCAACAGCTCGGCGAAGAAGGTCGGAGTTGTCTACAAGAATTTGACCGTTGAGGGTGTTGGTTCTTCTGCTACTTTCGTCAAGACATTACCATCGGCCGTCCTTGGTACTTTCGGTCCGGATTTGTACAAGCTCGTCTCGAGATTTGTTCCATTCCTGCGGGTTAAGGGTGGAGAGAGAAGGGCGCTCGTCAACGACTTTACTGGTGTCGTTAGAGATGGCGAGATGATGCTGGTTCTCGGCAGGCCCGGATCTGGATGTTCGACTTTCCTCAAAGCTATTGCCAACAACAGAGAGACTTTTGCCGATGTCAAGGGCGACGTTTCATACGGCGGTATCCCCGCTGACAAGCAGAAGAAGATGTACCGTGGAGAAGTCAACTACAACGAGGAGGACGATGTTCACTTTGCTCAATTGAACGTCTGGCAGACTTTTATCTTTGCTCTCATGATGAAGACGAAGAAGAAGAATCAAGCGGAAATCCCGATTATAGCTGATGGGCTGTTAAAGATGTTTGGAATCAGTCACACGAAGCATACGTTTGTTGGAGATGCGTATACAAGGGGTGTGAGTGGTGGTGAGAGAAAGCGAGTGAGTATCGCAGAGACGCTTGCGGCCAAAAGTACTGTCGTCTGCTGGGATAACTCGACTCGTGGACTTGATGCGTCTACTGCGCTTGATTACGCTAAGTCATTGAGGATCATGACGGATATTAGCAACCGCACGACACTCGTTACACTGTACCAGGCTGGAGAGGGCATCTTTGAGCTGATGGACAAGGTGCTCGTCATCGACGCTGGCCGCTGTATCTACCAGGGACCCGCGAACCAGGCTCGGCAATACTTTGTGGATCTCGGTTTCAAGGCGCCGGAGCGTCAGACTACTCCGGACTTCTTGACCGCCGTTTCCGACCCCAACGAAAGGCAGTTCCGTGAGGGCTGCGAAGCGAGCACGCCGAAGACGCCTGAGGAGCTGGACAGAGCGTACCGCCAGTCGAAGTTTTTCAAGATGGTCCAGGAGGACATTGATTCGTATGAGGCGCACCTGCACCGCACTGGGCATGAAGATGCAAAGGAGTTTGAGCAGGCGGTGCAGGAAGGTAAGGATAAGATCGTTCGCAAGAAGTCGCCCTACACAGTGAGCTTCTTCAGTCAGGTCGCCGCCTGCGTACAGCGCGAAGTCTGGCTTCTTGCTGGAGACAGAACGACCGCCCTCACAAAGGTGTTCGTGATTATCGCCAACGGACTCATCGTCGGCTCTCTCTTCTACGGTGAGAGTTTGGACACGAGTGGAGCTTTCAGCCGCGGTGGTGCCATCTTCTTCTCGATCCTCTTCCTTGGCTGGCTTCAACTCACCGAATTGATCAAGGCTGTGTCTGGCCGAGCCGTTGTCGCGCGCCATCATGACTACGCGCTCTATAAAGTACGCCGCGTCTCAAACGAGTTGCAGTTCGTCGCTAACGAATGCAGCCTTCAGCCGTCAGCATCGCCCGCGTGATTGTGGATTTCCCGGTCATTGCAATCCAGTGCATAGTAAGTTCTTTTTGTTTTGGTCTCGCTACTAATTCCGCGGCGCCGCCGATGCCTTTTTCTCCACTTCTACCCCTATAACGATCTGTGGCATGCTAATCAGCCTCCTAGTTATTCTCCATCATCATGTACTTCATGTGCGACCTCTATCTCACTGCCTCTCGCTTCTTCATCTACCTATTGATCCAATACGTGGCAACCATATGCATTACAAGCTTGTATCGTATGTTCGCAGCCCTCTCGCCGACCATTGACGATGCTGTAAGGTTCTCGGGTATCGCGCTCAACCTTTTGGTAATCTTCACGGGCTACGTGATTCCGAAGACCCAGTTGTTAGGGGACTACATTTGGTTTGGTTCGTATAACATTGTTGCCCCTTTCAGTCCTTTATCAGCTTTGACTAACACTTCTCGACAGGATGGCTGTATTGGATTGTTCGTCTTCCTTTTCTCATCCCTGGTCGATTATCACTAACGCTTGCAGAACCCCGTCTCGTACGCTTTCGAAGCGGCAATAACAAACGAATTCTCTGGAAGAACGATGGCTTGCAACCCTGCTCAACTCGTTCCTCAAGGCCCTGGAATAGATCCGGCTTACCAGGGCTGCAGTCTTAGTATGTCACTTTGCAGTTCAAGATGGAAAAATCGCTAACCTTGGTTTTAGCTGGCGGTGGAGCAAACGCTGGACGTGCGGGTATTGAAGGTGCAGCCTATCTTGCCACCCAGTTCGAGTACTCAAGGCAAAACCTTTGGAGGGACTTTGGAGTTCGTGACGCAGTTTCCCCGAGTCTGAGACCACCGCTGACACTGCTACTAGGTTGTTATTCTCTTCGCTTTGCTTTACGTCCTGATCACAGTATTCGCGGTCGAGACTTTCAATTTCGCCTCAGCCGGTGGCGGCGCCCTGGTGTTCAAACGCAGCAAGAAGGCGAAGAAAGCCGTTCAACAAGGCGTTGCCGACGAAGAGAAGGGTGGGTCAAGCGACGCCTCCAGTGGTACAATGAACGGCGAAACCCCTGAGGAGGCTGAGGCTCTCGAGTCGATCACCAAGAGTGAGAGTATCTTCACTTGGCAAGACGTCGAGTTCACCGTACCGTACAACGGCGGAGAGAGGAAACTTTTGAATGGTAAGTTGGAGTTGTGTTCGGTATGTCACATGTGCTAATCACGGTTTTAGGTGTGAGTGGCTATGTAAAACCAGGCATGATGGTCGCCCTCGTCGGAGCCTCTGGAGCTGGAAAGACGACACTCCTTAATACCCTCGCGCAGCGCCAACGCACCGGTGTCATCACTGGAGAGATGAAGGTTGATGGACGACCTCTCGGTCTCGAATTTCAACGTGGAACTGGTTTCTGCGAGCAGATGGATCTCCACGACATGACAGCCACGATCCGCGAGGCATTTGAGTTCTCTGCGATCCTCCGCCAGCAACGCACGATTCCTAGGTCGGAAAAGATCGCCTACGTCGACTCCATCATCAAGCTTCTTGAGTTGGAGGATGTACAAGACGCTGTAATCGCGAGTTTAGGGGTTGAGCAAAGGAAGCGGGTAAGTTCTCCTCCTCTCCCTCGTCCTCCTCGTCCTCCTGCCTCTCTACCTTTCCGCCCCCGATTGTATTCTTTTCTGCTTGGCAAGAGTACTGACAGCCTTTTCGGTAACCATTGGCGTGGAATTATCCGCAAGACCTCAGCTGCTTTTGTTCCTTGACGAGCCAACATCTGGCCTCGACAGTCAAAGTGCTTGGTCTATCATCCGGTTCCTGAAGAAATTGTCCAGAGCAGGGCAGGCGATCGTCTGCACCAT